>Ga0209676_1000037_pt1 | contig 457562 bp, 414 predicted proteins | sample AraplaCvi_mLB_r2_FD_184282 | JGI IMG/M metagenome (GOLD analysis project Ga0209676, IMG submission 184282) | Arabidopsis root microbial communities from North Carolina, USA - plate scrape MF_Cvi_mLB_r2 (SPAdes) (version 2) | ecosystem: Host-associated > Plants > Roots > Endosphere | place... | reverse complement strand
GCGGGATGGGGATCGCTCGACTCGTCTGTCGGCTGGTACCCGCAGATAACATGTTGACGGTCCCTCCACCCTGGCTCCTACATACCTCGTGGGAGCCGGGAGGAACATACAAGCCATGCTCGACTGCTTTTGTGGAGACGTGCAGAAGCAGTCGAGCATGGCTCGACTCTACAACGGGCGGAAGCGCGGAAGAGCGGTCGAGCACGCTCGACCTCTACGAACAGCGGGGGCAGCCGCGGTTGCGGCGGTCAGTCTTCGATGCGCAGCACGGCGCCGGGCTTCAGCACGCTGCTGCCGCTCAGGCCGTTCAACGAGAGCAGGGCCTTCACCGGCATGCCGTAGCGGCGGGCGATGGTCCAAGCCGATTCACCGTTGCGCACGGTGTGGCGGCGGTTGCGCGGGCGGTCGGCCGCGCTGGCCACGGTCCTGGCGACCTGCGGGGCCGGCTGCAGGCTTGCGCTGGGGGCCACGGCGGTCGCTGCGGTCGCAACCGTGGCGACGTCGGCAACCGGGGCTGAGGAGGCGGCCACCGGGGCCAGCACGCGGGTGGTGCCTGACGGGCGGCCGTTGCCGGCCAGGGCCGGGTTCAGGCGGGCAATGCGGTTCGGGTCCATCGCACGCTGCGCCGCCCACTGCTGCACGCTGGTGCCCGCTGGCAGGGTGTGGCCCTTCAGTACCGGTACGGTGCGGTCCAGCGAGGCCATCACGCCGGGCTCGTCTTCGGCATCCTCCAGCACACAGGCCAGGGCATGCAGCTTCTCGACGTAGGCGTGGGTGACCGGCGACAGGCCAGGCAGCGCGGCCGGCTTGGCGTTCTGCGCGTTCATCCCCGCCTTGCGCATCGACTGCAGCACGCGGTACTCGCCGGCGTTGTAGGCCATGGTGGCCAGGCGCCAATCGCCGCCGAACATGCCGTGCAGCGTCTTCAGGTAACGCACCGCGGCCTGGGTGGAATCCACGGCCGACAGGCGGCCGTCGTAGCCGTTGGCCATCGGCACGCGGTGGTTGCGCGCGGTGGTGGCAATGAACTGCCACAGACCGGTCGGGCCGCTGCCGTTGCGGGCGCTGGGGCGGTAGCCGCTCTCCACGAACGGGATGAGCGCGAATTCGGTGGGCAGGCTGGCCTTGCGCAGTTCTTCGACCACGTAGCCGAACAGCACCAGCGCGTCGTCATCCTGGTTGGCCAGGCGCGAGGGGGCATGGGCGAACTGCTTCTGCCAGCGCGGGCTGGTGGCCTCGGCGTCGCAGGTCGGTTCAGCCAGGCCCTCGCGGAAGCTGGCGAAGATCTCCTGGCCGTTGCGGACCGAGGCGGCCGGCAACAGGGCCGGATCGAGCGGTACCGCCGACGCGGCGGTCAGGTTCTGGCTGATGCCGGCGCCCAGCGACTGCGCGCCCGCGTTTCCGGCCAGCCCCAGGACAAGGCCCAGGGCCAGCGGCAGACTTCGGCGCATCATGCGCGGAAGCCGTCTTTCCAGTGCCGGAGACCGGCCGTGACATCGACGTCGTCCACGACATCGCGCCCCAGGTGCGCCGACACCGCCGCGCGGATCTGCGCGGTGTGCACACGCAGGAACGGATTGCAGTCCAGCTCGTTGGCCAGGGTTACCGGCAGGGTGGAACGGTCATCGCGGCGCATGGCCAAAGCCTCCTCTTGGCGCTGCCACAAGGCAGCGTTGGCGGGGTCGACATGCCGCGCGAAGACGGCATTTGACACGGTGTACTCATGGGCGCAACAAACCAGCAGTTGCACGGGCAAGGTACCCAGCTTGCGCATCGACGCCAGCAGCTGGGACGGCGTACCTTCGAACAGGCGCCCACAGCCCAGGCTGAACAACGAATCTCCGCTGAAAAGATGTTCAGCAGTGTGAAACGCGATGTGGCTGCGGGTATGCCCGGGCACGGATAGTACGTGGAACATCCGGCCCAGTGCCTGAACGCGTTCACCTTCACCCACCCGTTCGGTGGCGGTCGGGATGCGCTCGTCGACCGGTGCGATCACCCGTGCGCGGGGGAAACGCGCCTGCAGCGCGGGCACGCCGCCGATGTGGTCGTCGTGGTGGTGGGTCAGCAGGATGGTGTCCACGCGCAGGCCTTGATCGGCCAGCGCCAGCACCGGCGCGGCATCGCCGGGGTCGACGACCACGGCGGCGCCATCGTCAGCGATCAGCATCCAGATGTAGTTGTCCGCAAATGCGGTCAGGGCAGTCAGTCGCATAGAATTGGACCATGCCCCTGCTGCAGAGCCACCGTCAAGCGAGCCTGGTGCCGTGGTTCGACAGCGAGCCGGCGGCAGCCCTGCGCCTGCTTGAGCGCCAGCTGCTGCTGCCACGGCTGGCCGGCCTGCCGTCCCAGCCCTGGCTGTGGATCGCACCCACGGCCGCCTGGCTGGAGGATGCGCAGCTGGGCGGCCGCGGCCTGCGCCTGTACCGCGAGGGCGCCGGCTATGCCGGTGACACCCGCTGCGCGCTGCCGCTGCCGCTGGCCAATGAAAGCGTCAACGCCATCGTGCTGCAGCATGTGACCGCCGCCGATGCCGATTACCTGCTGGATGAGTGCTCGCGCGTGCTGATGCCCGGCGGCCAGTTGTGGCTGAGCAGCCTCAACCCGTTCAGCCCCTTCCGCACCCGCTGGCGCCAGCATGGGCTGGTGGTGCGCACGCCGCAGCGGCTGCGCCTGCTGCTGGCCCGCCATGGCCTGGAATGCGATGACACCCGCTACCTGGGGCCGCTGTGGCAGGGCGTCGGCAGCCGCCATCGGGCGGGCTGGGCGCCGCTGCGCGCGGCCTGCCTGTTCCATGCCGAAAAACGTACGCTGGCCCTGCCTGGGCCGACCCCGCTGCCGGTGCGCTGGCACGGCACCGTTGCTACCTGATCTGGAGTTGTATTGAAAACCATCGAAATCCACACCGACGGTTCCTGCCTCGGCAATCCCGGCCCGGGTGGCTGGGCCGCACTGCTGCGCTACAAGGGCCACGAGCGCGAGCTGAGCGGCGGCGAAGCGCATACCACCAACAACCGGATGGAGCTGATGGCCGCCATTTCCGCGTTGGAAAGCCTCACCGAAGCCTGCGAGATCGTGCTCTACACCGATTCGCAGTATGTGCGGCAGGGGCTGACCCAGTGGATGGCCGGGTGGATCCGCAAGAACTGGAAGACTGCCGGCGGCGACCCGGTGAAGAACCGCGAGCTGTGGGAGCGCCTGCATGCGGCCACGCTGCGGCACCAGATCGACTGGCGCTGGGTGAAGGGCCACTCCGGTGACCCCGACAACGAGCGGGTCGACACCCTGGCGCGCACTGCCGCGATCCAGATCCGCGACGGCAGCCCGGTAAACTGAGCCCATGCGTCAGATCATCCTCGATACCGAAACCACCGGCCTGGAATGGAAGAAGGGCAACCGCATCGTTGAAATCGGCTGCGTGGAGCTGTTCAAGCGCCGCCCGACCGGCAACAACTACCACCAGTACATCAAGCCCGATGTCGACTTCGAGCAGGGTGCGCAGGAAGTCACCGGCCTGAGCCTGGATTTCCTCGCCGACAAGCCGGAGTTCGCGCAGATCGCCGAGGAGTTCCTGGCGTTCATCGATGGCGCCGAGCTGATCATCCACAACGCGGCGTTCGATCTGGGCTTCCTCGATTACGAGCTGTCCCTGCTGGGGCCGCAGTTCGGCAAGATCACCGACCGCTGCACGGTGATCGATACCCTGGCGATGGCGCGCGAGCGCTTCCCCGGCCAGCGCAACTCGCTGGATGCCCTGTGCCGGCGCCTGGGCGTGGACAACTCGCACCGTGCGCTGCACGGCGGCCTGCTCGATGCGCAGATCCTGGGCGATGTCTACATCGCGCTGACCTCGGGGCAGGAAGAGATCGGTTTCGGCCTGGAAGACGACAGCGGGGCCGAGGGCGCCGCGCTGCTGGCCTTCGATACCAGCAAACTGCTGCCGCGCCCGCGCGTGGTGGCCACGGCCTCGGAGCTGGAGGCGCACGCCGCGCGGCTGGAACGCCTGCGCAGGAAGGCCGGCCACGCGTTGTGGGATGGCCCGAAGGTGGAAGAGGTCGCGAGCGCGTAAGCGCGGTGGTAGTGCCGGCCGCTGGCCGGCATCCACGATGTGTCATCCACGCATGGCGTGGATCTACCGGTTAATGGCAGCGCACCAGGATCACGGTGATGTTGTCGGATCCGCCACCGTCCAGGGCCGAGGCGACCAGGCTGTCCACGCATTCCTGCGCGCTGGCGTCGTCGTAGGCGAGGGTGCGGGCGATGTCGCGGTCGTCGACTTCCTCGGTCAGGCCGTCACTGCACAGCAGCAGCTGCATGCCCGGGCGCAGTTCGCCGCTGGTGGTGGCCACGTTCAGATGGTTCGGGTCGGTCACGCCCAGGGCCTGGGTGACCACGTTGCGGTGCGGGTGGGCGCGCGCCTGTTCGGCGGTCAGGTTCCCCTGCGCCACCAGTTCCTGCACCACACTGTGGTCCTGGCTGAGCTGGGCCAGCTGGCCGTCGCGCCACAGGTAGGCGCGGCTGTCGCCGACCCAGGCCACTTCATAGCGGTTGCCCTGTACGCGTGCGGCAACCACGGTGGTGCCCATCGGCAGGGTGTCGTTGCGCCGCCGCGAGGCACGGATGATCTCCTCGTCGGCGGTGCGGATGGCGTGGGCCAGCGGCGCGCCACGACGGATCTCGCGGACGATGGTCTCGCGTGCCAGGGCGCTGGCCACCTCGCCGCAGGCGTGCCCGCCCATGCCGTCGGCCACCAGCCACAGGGCCAGCTCGCTGTCACCGTAATAGGTGTCCTCGTTGAGCTCGCGGCGCAGGCCGGGGTGGGTGAGGTGTCCGAATTCAATCATGGTGGTTGCTGGGCGGGGTCATGCCGGGGAGAACGGCATCATCACGGCCAAGCGGACATCCGGCAAGGCGTTCAGTCAGAAAATTTTCACATGATGGGGGGCAATGGCTTGTGGTCTGCCGCGCTTCCTCGTATGATGCGCGTCCCCGGTTCGCCGGGGGACACTTGGAGAGGTGGCAGAGCGGTTGAATGTACCTGACTCGAAATCAGGCAGGCGTTTATAGCGCCTCGGGGGTTCGAATCCCCCCCTCTCCGCCAGATTAAAAAAGAAGGGCTGCCGAAAGGCAGCCCTTCTTTTTTAATCTGGCGCGGGACAGCCCTCCGGCAGATCAGTAGATCCACGCCATGCGTGGATGCCTCTGCCCGCTGCGCGCTGCGGTTACCATGTGCGCATCAATTGCTGGAGCGCTGCCATGACCGCTGAAATCCTTGTGCCTGTTTCTTTCGGCGAGCTGCTGGACAAGATCTCGATCCTGCAGATCAAGTCCGAGCGCATCAGCGACGAAGGCAAGCTGGCCAACGTGCGCCGCGAGCTGTCCGCGCTGGATGCCACCTGGATGGGCCATCCGGCGGCGGTGAAGGACATCGCCAGGCTGCGTGCCGATCTGAAGGCGGTCAACGAGCAGCTGTGGGACATCGAGGACGAGGTCCGCCTGAAGGAAAAGGCGCAGGCCTTCGACCAAGCCTTCATCGACCTGGCCCGCAGCGTCTACCTGCGCAACGACGAGCGCGCGCGCATCAAGAAGGCGATCAACCTCGCGCTGGGCTCGGCGTACGTGGAAGAAAAATCCTACAAGTAGATCCACGCCACGCGTGGATGGCGCGGGCCACAGGCGGCCCGCGCCCATTGATCACGCCAGGTGATCGGCCACGTAGCGCTCGAAGGCGGCGATGCCGTCCTCGACGGTGACCAGTTCCATCACATCGTCGAACTCGATCTTGGTGCCCCACTTGAGATCGGCGGCGGTCTTGCCCAGGTACTTGCGCGCGGCATCGTCATAACGGTCCACGCAGTAGCGCCGGTCGGAATAGGGGCCGCTGCGGTGCGGGTTGCTGGCCGCATGCAGGCCCAGCACCTTGGCGCCCATCGCATTGGCGATGTGCATCGGGCCCGAATCCGGGGTCATCACCAGGTTGGCGCGGGCCAGCAGGGCCGGCAGCTGCTTCAGCGTGTCCCTGCCTACCAGGTCCAGCGCCGGCGTCGCCAACTGGGTGAGGATGGCATCGGCCATGCTGCGCTCCAGTTCGCTGCGGCCACCGCACAGCACCACCTGCCAGCCGCGCTCGCTGGCGTGGTTGGCCACCGCTGCATAGCGGTCGGCATACCAGTTGCGCATGACGTGGCTGGAGCACGGCGAGATCATCAGCACCGGGCGGCCATCGTCGGGCCACTGCGCAGCGGCCCACTCGTAGGCCGACGGCGGCACCGCGAGGTCCCAGCTCACTTCGGTCTGGCGCAGGCCCAGCGGTTCGCAGAAGCTGCCGATGGCATCGAGCACGTGGATGCCCGGGCGGTCGGGAATGCGTTCGTTGATGAACAGTCCGTGCAGGTCCTTGGAACGGCTGCGGTCGTAGCCGATGCGGCGCTCGGCCGGAATGAAGGCCGACAGCAGGTTCGCGCGGAAGGCTACCTGCATCTGCAGCAGCGCTTCGAAGCGGCCCGGCGGCAGCTGCGTGCGCAGCTCCTTGACCCCGGCCATGCCGGTCTTCTTGTCGTACGCATGGAACACCACGCCGGGCAGGCCATCCAGCAGCTTGTGGCCGACCTTGTCGATGATCCAGTGGATCGGCGTGTCCGGGCGCGCGGCCTGCAGGGTGCGCACCAGGGGAACAACGTGGGTGACATCCCCCAGGGCAGACAGGCGCAGGAGGCACAAGGATGAGGACGCTGATGCCATGTGTTGTTAGACTCAAAGATGATGGTCGCATTTGACGCCAATGAAGCGCTGACGCCATGCCGCGAGGGTCGCGGCATCGGGGCCATTCTGTTCGACCGCGAGCGGCTGCGGCAAGCCGACGTCGGCCTGTTCTCGCCCCAGCACTGGGGCAGCAAGGCCCGGCCGGTGGGTGAAGGCGGGCGCGGCAGTGCCTGGTTCGTCGATGCCTCCTTTGGTCCCGGGGTGCTGCGCCACTACCTGCGTGGCGGCCTGGCAGCCAAGCTCAGCCGGGACCGGTACATCTGGCGTGGCGCCGACCGTACCCGCAGTTTTGCCGAATTCCGGCTGATGCGCGCCCTGCGCGCGCAGAAGCTGCCGGTGCCCCGGCCGGTAGCGGCCTTCTACATGCGTGAAGGCATGCGCTACCGCGCGGCCATCCTGATGGAACGTATCGAGGGCGTGCGCTCGCTGGCCGACCGCGCGCTGGTGGCCGGCCGTGGCGCGCCGTGGGAAGAGGCGGGCCGGCTGATCGCGCGCTTCCATCGCGCCGGCCTGGACCATGCCGACCTCAACGCCCACAACATCCTGTTCGATGGCAATGGCCACGGCTGGCTGATCGACTTCGACCGTGGAGTCATCCGCATCCCGGCCACCGCCTGGCGCGAGCGCAACCTCAAGCGCCTGCTGCGTTCGCTGGTCAAGCTGCGCGGCGAGCGCAGCGTGGAAGACGTGCAGAAGGACTACGCGCGGCTGCGTCGCGCCTATGACATGGCCTGGAACCGGGGCACCTGATGGACTGGTCGTTGCGTTTTCTCGGCGTCGGCAATGCGTCCGCGGTCGAGCTGGGTTCCCCCATGTCGGTCATCGAGCGTGATGGCCGGCCGTGGCTGACCATCGATTGCGGTGGCGAGGGCCTGACCGCCTTCAAGGCGCACTATGGGCACCTGCCGCAGGCGCTGTTCGTCACCCACGTGCACCTGGACCACGTGGCCGGCTTCGAGCGGCTGTTCGTGGATACCTTCTTCAACACGCACCGGCGCGGCAAAGTGCGCCTGTACGTGCCGGCCACCGTGGTGCCGCTGCTGCACAAGCGCGTGGGCGATTACCCCAACGTGCTGGCCGAGGGCGGTGCAAATTTCTGGGATGCGTTCCAGCTGGTCGTGGTGGGCGATGCGTTCTGGCATGAGGGCGTGCGCCTGGAAGTGTTCCCGGCACGCCACCATTGGCCGGAGACCGCCTATGGCCTGCGCCTGCAGGGCGCGTTGACCTGGAGCGGCGATACCCGGCCGATTCCGGAGATGCTGGCGCGCTTTGCAAATGACAACGAACTGATCGCCCACGACTGCGGCCTGCATGGCAACCCGTCGCACACCGGCGTGGACGACCTGGAACGCGAGTACAGCGCCGAGCTGCAGTCGCGGATGATGCTTTACCACTATGCCAGCGCGGCCGATGGCCAGGCGCTGGCCGCGCGTGGGCACCGCGTGGCGCAGCCGGGGCAGTGCGTGCCGCTGGCGACCCCGACGGCGCCGCACGTGCTGGCGCAGGATCCGCCGTGAACACCTCCGGTCAGCCTGCCGACGCGGCGCTGGCGGCCGAGCTGGAACATCTGGAACGCGCGCTGCACACCCCGCAGGTGCGCGCTGATCGTGCGCGTCGAAGGTGAAGGCGGCGCGTCGGTAGCGCCGGGCCATGCCCGGCGAAGAGCGCCAACCGAGGTTGGCAGCTACCGGAGCGGGGCATCGCCCAAAAAGGCGGTGGCCCCGCCGGCTGACCTCGGCGCCCGCGTCGATCGATACCGTTGCTGCCTTCCGGCCCTGGCGGGATTTTCGACCTAGCGTCGCGAGGGGCCGACGGGGCCACCATAGAGACGTTGGCCGCCCAAGGGCGGCCGGTTCACGGATCAGGGGAAGCAGCGCGTCGCGCGCCGGAGACCACAGCCGGACTGCACATCGGCTGGCCGATGGCAGGCGCGCATTCTAGCGCAGGCGTGGGCTTGGACGCCAGCTTCATGCGATGAATCGGCTGTAACCCGTACACAGGCAGCACGGCCTGCACGTGCCCCCGTTGCTAGAATGCGGCCGCAGGAGGAACGACCTCCCCCGCATCGGGAATCAATGACCAGGACGGCCTGGCCCTACCAAGAGGAGGGCCGTCATGGCCTGGATCTATCTGTTGTTCGCCGGCCTGCTGGAAATTGTCTGGGCCGTGTCCATGAAGCAGTCCGAAGGCTTCAGCAGGCTTACCCCCACCGTGGTCACCCTCCTCGGCATGATCGCCAGCTTCTGGCTGCTGGCCGTGGCCATGCGCACGCTCCCGCTGGGCACCGCCTACACGATCTGGACCGGCATCGGCGCCGTGGGCGCCTTCGTGGTCGGCATCGTGTTCCTCGGCGAGCAGGTCAGTGCGATGCGCATCGGCGCGGCCGTGCTGATCGTCTGTGGCCTGGTGCTGATGAAGCTCCCCAGCAGCTGAGGACGCGCGATCAGGCGGAGATGCCCGCCGTGCCAGGCACGGCGGGCATTCACCGCAGGCGCGTTTCCATGTGCACCGCATGGATTCCCGGGCCGAGGCCGTCCGTCACCCGCTGGGTGACGTGGAAGCCCAGCGCGGCGTAGAAGCCCTCGGTGTGCTGGCTGGTGCTCAGCACAACGCGCTCCACGCGGGAATCGGTGGCGGCCTGCTGCAGGCGCACCCGTGCGAGGTGGCGGCCAAATCCTTGTCCGTGCCGGGATTTCTCGACCATCCCCCAGCAGAACCCGGCGGTCCCATTTGCAGGAGGAGACAGCCCTCCGCAGGCGACGACGCTGCCGTCGAGTTCGATGACCTGGTAGGTGTGTTCTTCCGCCAGCTCACGCAGGAACGATTCGAAGTCCGGGCGTTCCTCCGGCGCGAAATAGGTCGGCAGATTGCTGTCAAAGATCGCCATGCAGGCGACCAGATCGTTGCGGTGATAGGGCCGGGTCCTCATGGGGTGACCATAGCGCATGGGGCCGGCTGGGGAGGGGTATCGGGCGGCACGTCATCCACGCATGGCGTGGATCTACTGATCTGTCTGGAGTAACAAGCCCCTCTGTTGAGGGGCTACCCCGACAGGGGCGGGGAGAGGCAGGCGGAGAGAGGGGCCCATTCGTTGCGCAGCAACGCATGGGGCGAAGCGCGCAAAGTGCGCATCGCGTCCCGCGCCAGAGAAATAGAAAAGGCCCCCCGAAGGCCGGCACGTCATCCACGCGTGGCGTGGATCTACTGATCTGTCTGGAGCAACAAGCCCCTCTGTTGAGGGGCTGCCCCGACAGGGGCGGGGAGAGGCAGGCAAAGGGAGGGGCCCATTCGTTGCGCAGCAACGCATGGGGCGAAGCGCGCGCAGCGCACTTCGCGTCCCGCGCCAGATAAATAGAAAAGGCCACCCAGAGGGCGGCCTTTTCTATTTATCTGGCGGAGAGAGGGGGATCGGATCAACTCCAAGCTAACCTCTTGACCCTGCAGCAGATCGCAAACCGGACATGTGTCCTGTGTTGTGTCCCTGACTATAGCTGCATCTGCCCAAAAGCTGGGAGTGAAGTGTCGTGATTTCTTCTATTGCAGAAGCTCTTCCCTGGGCGGCTTTGCTACTCCGTAGAATTTCCCGTATTGGGCTCCCAACCAGGAGGCTTATTCTTCGCAGCGCTAAGGAAGTGCTTAATGATGGATCTAAACGATCCCCAAGCTGCCACTACTATGCCAACAAACAAAAACAAAACGTCGGAATAGCCCAGCGTTATCGCTTCACTATTTGACAGCTTGAACACGACTCGAAGCCCGAGTATTGACGAGCCAATTAGCACAAATGCGTGCATAAGAACGTTTGCGGCCGCACCGTTTACAATGAAATCGCGCTGCTTCCTCTGCATCCAAATCGCGTATATTATCGTTACAAAAACGGCAAATGTTATGCTAGCCGCCAGTGCGGGGCCTTCCTTTTCCAGTATCGCTTTTAGCATGTCTGAAGATTCTCCGTAATCTCAGTCCGCGTAGGTGAAGGCCCAATATTAGTCCTCCGGCAGAGCAGGCAGTCGCGCCCAGTAATGTATCTGGGCGGAAAAGCAATGCCATCATAGCGATGCTTCCAACTACGCTCAAGATGTCCTCGTCTGAGCGATGGTTCATCCACTCAAGCAGGGAACGTCTGCGGATTTTGGATTTTGTTGCGTCCATTTCTGTTGGCTCATCTGATCGAATACAACCCTAGCTCTCGCTCTCCGCTTGTCAAGGGCAGGGCCCGGCGCTCTGTGCTCATGGGAAAAGGACTTAATTCCCGTCTCTGTTAGCTCAGGCGGATGTAGTGAGCGCTTAGAACTTTTCCGAAACACAGAGCTTCAATACCGGTCGGTCGGGGGAGCACTACTTAGCCGCAGCCGTCTAAGTATCAGAAACGAGAAGGCCCCCGACTTGGAGGCCTTCTTTGATCCGGCGCCTGCTTAGGATTGGGTCAGTTGCGCATAAAGCACGAATAGCATCATCGGCAGCCCAGCCAGCAGGCCGAACACCCAGAAAGCGCCGAGCAGGGTCAGCACCGCCATGACCCACCACTGCCACCACGCGAAGCCCTTGTCCCGCGCTTGGGCCACGCGGGCCTCTGCTGGGTAAAGGCGTCCTACCTTCCGTGTTCCTCGCCGGGCCATAAGCGGCCCGACAAAGAACCCAAAAGGTCCAAGGAAGAGCAGGGAAAGCGCATACCACCAGAAGAAGCGCTCCCGTGGCGTTCTGAGCTTGCGTCGCGCGGGCACCGGCTGGTCAAGCAGGGGCGGCGGAACGCTCATTTGGCGTAGGCCCGCCACACGCCATCTTCCTTGGCATACCTAAGATTTTTACCAATGGGGACCGGCACGCGCCGGCCTCCAATGTCGATAGCAACCTTTCCGCTGGTGTCGCAGCGGTATCCGGCCATGTCTTTCGCTTCAACGCATCCGTTGAGCTCGAGCTCGGAAACATCGGAGATCTGTCCGGCTCCGCTCTGCTCCAGCAGGGTCACCAGCGCTTTCTGGGCGTCGGCGTTGGAGGGCGGGCCGCCGCAGGCGGTCAGTGCAAAAGCGGTCGCCAAGCCGGCGAAGGCAAGCTTCGGTGCTTTCATGATCATTCCTTGGGAGTGATGAGGGGCGGCGGTGGGCCCCCCTGGGGGGCTAAACGAACCAGTGGGCCGATTTACCGGTCCCGGTTTCCTTCAGGCTTGAAGCCTGCGATCCACATCCGGCTGTCCTTGAACGGCGTCAACATCCCCGACGCGCCCGGGTGCAGGTCAGCGGTCTGGATGAATCCAGAAACCCACGCCACCCTCAGGGCCACGTCGACCGCCTTGTCCGAAACGCCAGGGCGGCTGACATTGACGAGAAACGGTTGGGCGGGCGGGTTAGGACCGGTAGACCGGCTGGCCCCGGTATTGGCCTTGTTGGACGGCACCCGAACGCCGGTGAGGCTGTCGCGCCCTTTCCAGAGCGCCGCCGTATTGAGCTCGGCGGTGTCGCCCAAGTCGTCGGTTTCCGTCAGAGCTGCGTTGGCGCAGGTCCGGAAGACCTCTGTAGTCGAGGCAGTAGGGCTCGTCCAGATCCGGGCTTCGGCGGTCCAGCAAGGCAGGGACACACCCCATTCCTGGAACGTCAATGCCACCCGGGGCCAATCTTGTCGTCCCTGCTGGGCGAGCTGGTGGTTATCAGATTTGAACAGCCCCTGGATCTTTCCGGAGCCGCTGACCGGGGTGTAGATCGGCTGGTCGCCAGAGGCTTGGGTGGAGGTAGCCCCGGTGGGCTTCACCCCAATCATCTGGCCCCCAGCGTCTTTCAGGCTCTTACCCAGCTGTCGAAAGAAGCCCGGCTTCCCTGACTCCGGGTTGGGCTGGCTGGCTTCCTGGGCGGAAACGGGATGGGCACTCAGCAGCAGCGTGGCCGCCAAGGCGGTGGCCATCCTTTGGTTCTTCTTCATGAAAACCCCTGTGGTCGGTCGGGAGGGTGCTACATTTCATGAAGAGTCTGCCATGCATTGAGGGACCACGTCATGCTGTCCACCCAAGTTTTCAACATTCGTTCACGTGCCCAAGGCTTCCCCCCGTTCATTGTTCGCCGCCCGCCTCAAGCAGGCTCGGGAACTGCGCGGCATCGCCAGCCAGCGAGCGCTGGGGGTTCTGATGGGGCTCGATAAGAAGCTAGCGAGCAGCCGGGTCAACCGGTATGAGACCGAGGTCAGTGGGATTGATCTGGATGGGCTCGGGAAGTTAGCTCAGACCTTGGGGGTGCCGATTGCCTACCTAGTTGCCGAAGACGACGCTACCGCCAAGGTGATCTTGTCTTTGGCGTCGATGAGCAAAAAAGAGCGCGAGGACCTTGCGCGAGAACTAGAGTCAGCTGGGACCAGCTAGGGTATCCACAGCCGGCGAAAGCCGATCTCAATCAAACGATCAGAACAAAAGGCGCGGCGGCGAACCGCCAGCGCGCGATTTAAAAGAATGAGGGCAAGAGCATGGCCTCAGTCCCGCATGCAATCTGACCTACAGCCGTGCGACCAACAAAGGCTGGAAAGACTAGAAATCAGCGCCGGAGATACTGAAGTCCATCGCGGTCCTCACGCATCCACTGCTTGACCTCTTCGGCGTTTTCGACCACGACATGCTGCTGGGCGGGCACGTCTGAAATGGCAAGGCTTTCCAGGTTCAGATGCCGGAGTGTATAAAAGAGCATCGCCTTGCGACAGCGCAACTCACAGTGCCCGTCAACCATCCCGTAATCGCGCATGACCACGCGCCTCTGCGACGGTGTAAGTCCGGGATGCGGCACAAGCGAAACTGTGACTTCATTGTTCCAGCCTTCGTCGAGCAATGGATCGACTGGCTTCGCGCTAAAGACGTGCTCTAGCACATCCAGTCGTCCGATTGCGAAGTCGCGAAAGACCTGCCTCGCGTGGCACCAAGCTCTGGCGTGCCACCTCAGGCCGTCAAATCCAAGCGCATGGGGCGAAAGCACCCATTCCTGCGGCTCCGGCGCATCCATCGACTGATAACGGACACGGAGGGCGACGCGATCGCGGATCGCGCGAAGGAGGGTTGCGACCTCGTCTGCTTCGATCGCGCGCGATGGACTGACTACCACGCCTGTAGAAGGCTGGTAGCCTACGAAGCTCTCGTCGGGCTCCACGATTCCGCGAGCCAGACGCTGCAGTTCGTTGAGGTAGCGCGTGGCTTCGCTCCTCTTCGTAATCGGCTTGAACTCGGGCGTCGCTAGATAGATCCGTTGCCGGGTGTCGTAAACCAAGTTGTCTCCGGCCAGCTGCTGATACAGCCCCAAGTCCGCGCTAGCTTGGGGCGCTGAAATGTCGAAGAACTGCATCAGATCGCTGCGATTGATGCGCCCGTCATACTGCAGGCGCACATCGATGAAGTTCAACCTACGGTTCTGTCCCCAGCGGACCTTGGAACTTCCAGACGACTCCATCGAATTCTCCTAGCAAACAGGGGCCAAGCATACCGTCCGTAAAGATACTTGACTATGGTAAGAAAGTATCCGTATGCTTTGTTTACGGACAGGGATCGCCTGCCCGGTCGCACTGGTGCCAGGGCCGGGCGACTTGGACTACCTCTGAGGATCAAGCGATGCGGAACTTGTTGCCCCTTGATGATTTGCCGCAGGCCAAAGGCATCCAGCGCAGCCGGGCGCTACCAGACGCGCCTTTAGGCGCGCTCTGGGATTCGATCAAGCTTGAGGAGGGAATCAAAGAGCGCCTCCTGTCGCAGGCCATCTTGAATTTCACGCTTCGGCCCAAGGTGGCGCGTAGCGTCTTGCCGATGCACGGGGCCATTCTGCTCGTAGGCGCACCTGGAACGGGCAAGACGTCGCTGGCGAAGGGGCTGGCCAATCGTGTGTCCCAGCTTTTCAAGAACGAACGCTTTCGTCTGCTGGAAGTCGAGCCGCATATGCTGACCAGTTCGAATATGGGTAAGACCCAGCGTGCCGTGTCCGACCTCTTCTCACAGACTATCGCCGAGGCAGCGGCGCTCGGTCCGACCATCGTGCTTCTTGATGAGGTGGAAACCCTCGCAGCAGATCGCACGCGAATGAGCCTTGAGGCTAATCCGATCGACATCCACCGCGCGACGGATGCCGTGCTTGTGCAACTCGATGCGCTGGCTGAGCAATACACAAATATCCTGTTTCTTGCCACAAGCAACTTCCCGGAGGCTGTCGACCAAGCGTTTACCTCACGCTGCGACCTCGTGATGACCATCCCGCTTCCAAGTGCCGACGCCTGCAGGGAGATTCTGCTTGATTGCCTAAGTGGCTTGGCCGCGACTTTCCCAGCCCTCAATGCGTTGAAGAGCGGCGCGGGGCTTAATGCATCAGCGAAGGCGTGCGTTGGGCTGGATGGGCGTGCGATCCGCAAGATGGTCGCGAGTGCATTGACGTTCAATAAGGAAACGGCTATCGATCCGTCGCGCCTGACGCATCAAGACCTCCTTCGTGCAGCGCAGGCAGCCAAGGCTGAGCGCGCGGGAGGGCGAGTCGCATGAGCATCGTTCGCCGAACATTTAAGAGCACGCCAGGCCGAGATGCGTCTGAAACTTGGCGGGCAATCTCCGAACTCCTCTTACGCAACGGGGATGGATCAGCTCGCACTGAGCTTGAGGCGGTCGCCGGCATTGCAACCAGTCTCATTGCGGATCAGGCTCCTCGGGACGCACCGATTACCGTCATCTGCAGTGGCCCGCGCACACGCATCTACTGCCTTTATGACGACGACGCGATAGGCGGAGAAGACGTGAACGAGGAGGGCGTGGGTTTCGATCCACTCAAAGGCGAATGGTCGATTTCCCTTCCTTGCCCAGCAGATGATCTGAGCTGGGCACAGCGCGCCTTGGCCGAGCACTCCAAGCGCATCACCGCCCGCGACTTGTCAGACAAGCAGGTGGAGGCGGCAGCCAGCTCGACAAACTCCTCTGTGTTGACGCTTGATACGAAAGGGTTCCTGGCATGACTAGCGTCGTCGTGAACACCTACACGCACTCAGTCGTCTACGTCGCCGACAACATATTGAGAAGCCTGAAAGACATCATCAGGCTGAGCGGCCTTGATCCGGCTGCTTTCGTTGGAGACTGGGAAACGAACCACCGAGCCATCAAGACCTGGCTGGGCAGTCAACACCTGCGGGGCGTTTGGCTTGAGATCTACAACCCTGCGACTAATGCGCTGATTGTCCGCTGGGATATCGAGATCAGCTACGCGTGGAGCAGCGAGGACGGCAGCTTCTGGACTGATACCGAGCAGCTCCGCTACGCCATCCGTAAGGCCGGCCTGTCGCCGGCGTCCGCCCGCTACTCCCTTCTGCTCGATACCAAGCCGGGGCGGCCTGATGTGTTGGGTTGGGGCACTGCCCACGAGCGTTCAACCTTGGGGATGGTGCGGCAAAGCCTAGGCTCTACGATCGAACATAGCGGCCTTGGGGGCCGGACTTCTTACCTGAGGAACTCGACGTGATTTCGATTGAAGACGCCTTTCGCAAGTTCAAGCACCGTCTGGAATTAAATGACCGTGAGCAGGCTAACGCTATCGCTCGACACCAGGAGGTGCGCGATCAAATCCGGGATAAGTTCAAGGTTGATACCGACTTCTTGACCGGATCTTACGCCCGTTGGACCAAAACCAAGCCTCTTAAAGACATCGACATCTTCTTTGTCTTGAAGAACTCTGAAAGCGCGTATTTGAGCAAATCGCCATCAGTGGTGCTGGACGACTTCTTTAGCGCGTTAAAAGAGAAATATGGCGATCGCGTCAAACGCCAGCGTCGTTCACTCAACGTCTCCTTTGGCGTCTCTGCCGACGGCGAAGACAACACTGACTACCGCGTGATGAGCGTGGATGTGGTGCCAGCGTTCCCTAGCGGCGACAACTATGCCATCCCCGACGAGGCGCTTGGGGAGTGGATCGATACCAACCCGAAGATTCATGCCGACAAGGCGACGGCTGCGCATCAGGCTTATTCTAGTGAATGGAAGGGCATCGTTCGGATGCTCAAGTATTGGAACAACAATCCAACGCATGGTGAGAAGCCGATTAAGCCGTCCTTCCTGATTGAGGTGATGTGTCTCCAAGCCCTCCATGGGGGCTGGGGTGGTAGTTTCGAGCGTGAGATTCAAGGTGTATTCGCTACGCTTGCCGATCGTATCTTCGATACGTTTGATGACCCGGCAGGTCTTGGACCCCCAATAAGCGACGAAATGGATCAAGCGCGCAAGCAGCGGGCTCAGTCTCTCCTTCGGGCCGCCGAGCGCGAAGCGGCGGTCGCAATCGACCATGCTCGCCGAGGGCGTCAGGGTGAGGCACTACGTGCTTGGCGCTCTCTGTTTGGCGTCAAATTTCCACTGTCCTAATGCCGGAGGGCGAATATGAGCGAGTGGAGTCTGTCCGCACTTCTGTCCGACTTGCATGCCGATATCGAGAATCGTCTCTCAATCGCGCGGCGCAGTTTTGCGCACCCTGGAACAAAGGGTGACGCCAGCGAATCAGTCTGGATCGAGCTTCTGGAAAAGTATCTGCCTAAGCGCTACCAGGTTGCCCAAGCACACGTGGTCGATAGCCTTGGAAATTTCAGTGAACAGATCGATGTGCTTGTATTCGATCGACAATATTCCCCATTCATCTTCAACTTCCAAGGCCAGACCATTGTGCCTGCGGAGAGCGTCTATGCGGCCTTTGAGGCGAAGCAAACCGTCGACGCGGCCCTTGTCGAATACGCGCAACGAAAGGTGGCTTCGGTGAGGCGACTGCACCGGACCAGTCTTCCGATTCCGCATGCCGGTGGCACTTACGCGCCGAAGCCACCAATCCCGATTATTGGTGGTGTGTTGTCTCTTGAAAGCGAGTGGAAGCCTGCGATGGGCGACCCGCTACGAAAAGCACTTTCAGCCGACCAAAAGCTCGGTCTGCTCGATCTTGGATGCATCGCTTCACACGGCCACTTCGTCAGTCTTGAGGGTGGAGCATACGATTTTGTCCCCGAGCGGAAGCCGGCGACGGCGTTTCTTTTAAAGCTGATCGCCACTCTGCAGTTCAGTGGGACAGTGCCCATGATTGACGTTGATGCCTACGCGGAGTGGCTTGCCAAGTGATAGCTGCCCATAGACGTGCCCTCTCTCCTGCTTGGAAAGACAGCCTTCCTAACAAAAGGAAGGGAAGGTGCACACGCTTAAACGTCTTGCTGGGCCGGCCTCAGTTCGAAGCGGGCGGGGGATTCCAATCGCTATCACTACCAGTATCGCCGTCTTCAGTCAGTCCTGCCATCACCCTCCTCTGATGGCAGGGCCGAAGTGCGGCCCCTGGGGGTCCCTGCGAAGGGTGCGGGACGTGGATGTCTCGCTGCACTATCGGTGTATGTGGGACAACGCCCCTTAACGCTGCAAGAAATCCCTGGCTAGCCAGGGACCTCTCCTCTTTGGCAGGCGGGTCACGGGTAGAACTTGCTGCGGTCCGCCAAGGCTGCGCGGAACTGCCCCGCTTGGTAGACCGGAAGCACCACATCAGGGCGATACTTTTCCAAGACTGCGATCTGCTTCGTTCGTGCCTGCGCTGGCTTCTTGTGGAAGTAGGCCTCGTGCAGCACAGGGACCCGCTTGCTGATGGAGTGGCCGGTGACGAGGGCAATGTCCTCATCGGCCACCCCCATGTGATGCAGCTCCGTGGCAAGGGTGTGCCGGAAGGCGTGGAACCCGACGCCTTTCGGAAATCCGAGATCCTTCATGTATCTGCTGAACTGGTTGAGGACGCCTTGGCTGTAACGGGCGTTGGTATCGCCATTGTCGCGTCGCACGCCGGCAGACAGGTTGGGGAAGAGGCGAGGATGGCCACAAGCGCGGATGTCCTCCACGAATGCCAGGAACCCCGCATCGAGCAGCGGTTGGGGAATGGGGAGCGTTCGGACGGCTGCTTTGCCTTTTAGGCTTTGGCGGCTCCGGTTCCTGTCTCTGTGGCTTAGGTCCGCGTCTACCGTCTTCTGAATCTTGATGCACCAGACGCCGCTCTCCTGGACAATGTCTGCGAGCTTCAGCTGAGCGACTTCATTGATACGGGCTCCCGTGTGGAGTCCAATCATCGGCACCCACCACCGGTGGGGCGCTTTCATGGCCCAGGGGATGAATGTGTTGGGGGCAAAGATGCGACGCAGATCCTCTTCGTCAAACAAGCGCTCGGCCTTGTCGGGGTCAATGACCAGGTCCTTCTTCGCCTCTGGGAAAAAGTGCATGGGAGAGCCCGGAATGGCTTTCGCCTTGTCCAGCCGCCCAAAGAAGGTGACCAGGAACCTTCGGTGCTTCTCTACGGTGGCCGGTGCGGGTGGCTGGACACAGAGCGCCTTCCCTTGAGCCACCGCTTGCTCATACGTGTAGTTCCGATACTGAGGGTCTGACTGGAGAAGTGGTGGAGCCCAGCGCATCAGCTCCCAGAGTCGGTAGATATGCACGTGGTCGACCCGGGACACCGGAATATCCCCGCAGGCCATCAGGAGCATCTTCAGTGACCGCGCTGTGGCCTCGATGGTGTTGCGTGTCAGGCCCATGCGCTCGCGGTCAGCCAAGTAGTCCCGGATCTCAATGGACAGCAGTCGAGCGGGGGCGGCGACGGGGAGAGGCTCAGGGTGGCGCGTGCCATTCTTTCCAAGGAGCGCTCGACGGGTCCGCTCGCAGGCGTCGTTGATGATCTCTTGAGCATGGATGGCTGCTTCCCGGCCGGTCACGATCATTTCGCCGATGCGGACGCGGCCGATACGCACGTTGGTCAGTTTGAGGGTGCCCGTTGGGTCTGCGAGGTAGGAGTTGAGGTGTTTCGAGGTGGGGGAGGTCACTGCGTTGCTTCCATCTGAAGGATGGAAGTACAGATACTGCGGGCCTAAAAATCGTCAACGAAAAATCGGCTTTTTATTCACGGCCTTAGGCATCGCCTGAGAAGTGCCGTTTTGCATGTTGGCCCAGCCAATCGTACCGCCCCAAGATGCGCTGTCATCTACATTAAAATCAATGGTTTGCGTCCATCAGGCTGGCCGATTTTCGGAGTCATTACCGTACTGTTTAAATGAAACGCACTAACAAGTAATCGTTGCCAATATGAACGCTAGATAAATGAAGTTCAAACGTTGTTAGTTTCTTTGCAACGCTTTCATATCCTCTCGTTGTCAGCGATTGGTGCTGTTGCTGGAGGCGGGCCATCCACCGTGGCAGGCCTAACTGAGCTGACCAACCTATCAAGGAGCGATACAGATGGCTGATGCAGGTTCTGAGGCGGCGGTTCAAGACAAGGCGGGTCAAGATAAGGCAGCGCGTAGAAAAATCCCTGGCGGACTTCCTTACACCACCAGCCCGGGGGTTCTGAAGGGCGTTCTTGACAAGATTCCGCATTCAGAGAAGCCCCATGTCTTCAACACGGATTTCATCTCGACTGTCCTTGGTTCGACGGGAGGTGCCGCACGACAGGTCCCGCCGATTCTGAAGACCGCGGGCTTGCTCAGCCAGTCGGGTGCTCCGACTGAACTTTATTCTCAGTTTCAGACAGACTCAGGGCGATCCGCAGCCGCAGTTCAGATCCTCAAGAATGGTTTCGCAGAGGTGTTTAGAAGGAACCAGTTCGCCCACAAAGCGGATGAGGCGACCCTGACTGACATCGTCGTGTCGGTGACGGGACTTCCGAAGAAGGACGCAGTGGTTCGCTATATCATCAACACGTTCAAGGTCTTTCAGGAATATGCCAAGGGCGCGCGCGATAACGATGTGGCAGAGGTAGAAGCCGCTCCAGTTGATCGCGAGCCTGCTGTGCCGCTCTCACCGCAGGAAGCGGTGGCAAGGACGATGCAGCTTGCCTACAACATCAACGTTGTCTTGCCGGAAACCACAAACGTTGAGGTGTATAACGCCATCTTCCGAAGCCTGAAGGCCAATCTTCTGACATGAATGACCACACGATCGAGCTCTTTGTGCTCAAGTGCGCGGTCATTCAATCAGGATTGAATGCCGACAACATAGCTCTAGACCCTGATCTCGCTCCGCTGGATTCCGATGAGCGGCTTGAGCCGTTTATCAGGCAGTTCGATGCTAGCAACAGAAGAAACGCGGCAAAGATGTCCAGGTATTACGAGTTGTTCTATCTGCTCGAAAACGACATCAGGCGTTTAATCGTGGACACGATGGAGTCTGCTCACGGTTCCGATTGGTGGAGCACGCATGTATCCCAAGGCGTCGCGGACGAGGCTAAAAAGAACCAGAAGCGAGAGGCTGATGCAGGCGTTTCTAGTCGCTCTGAAGACAACATCGATTACATCACGTTTGGCCAGCTCGGCGAGATTATTCGCGACAACTGGGGCGACTTCGCTGGTATGTTGAGCAACCAATCTGCTGTCAATCGCGCTCTCTCCGGTCTAAACATGCTTCGTGGCACCATTGCACATTGTGGTGTGCTGGCTGAAGACGAGGTTGACAGGTTGAAGCTTGCGATCCGGGATTGGTTCCGGGTGCTGGAAGGTCCGCGAAACTGATCTCTGAGAATCTTGAGCACAGCAAGAGCGCACTTAGGCATCCTGACGGATGCGTGCGCCAAGGGCTTCGCCCCTGGGACCCCAAGCCGCTTTGAGACTTGCCAAAAGCAAAAGATGTTCCATAAAGACCCTTGTTTCCAAGGAGTTTTATGGCCCTCTTTCACGCCGCAATCAAGGTCTTTAGCCGAGGCAAAGGCCAATCCGCTGTCGCCGCAGCCGCCTATCGAGGTGGCTTGCTGCTGTCCGATGTCATCACCGGGCAGCAGCATGACTACCGCCGCAGGAGCGGCGTCGTTGAGACTTTCTGCCTCGCTCCCCCAGATGCACCCGACTGGGCGCTGGTTCCCGGCGAGCTTTGGGCCGTGGCCGAAGCCGCCGAGCGGCGTAAGGACGCTACGGTAGCCCGGGAGTTCGAGCTGTCGTTGCCGCACGAGCTCTCCGACGAGCAGCGGGCCCATCTGGCCTTTTCCATTGCTGAGGCGTTGGTGGATCGCTACCAGTTCGCCATCCAAGCCAGCATTCACTCTCCTGGAACCCCGGATGGGCTCAACCATCACGTGCACCTGCTTGCCAGCACCAGGCGCATTGGTCCAGAAGGGTTTGGCGAGAAAACGCGCGAGCTCGATGGGGGCGTGTCAGGGAAAGTGCAGGTTCAGTGGGTCCGGGAAATGGTCGCTGAAACGACCAACGCACACCTTGAAGCGGCTGGCCTGACGCTCACGATCGATCATCGCAGTCTGGCGGAGCAAGCTCGGGCGGCGTCGGACAGGGGAGACGAACTCCAGGCGGTGGCATTGTCTCGAGAGCCAACCAAGCACTTGGGCAAGGCGGCCGCCGCGCTGTCCCGAAAAGGCATGGACAGCCGATTGGCGGCCGAGAACGACGCCATCGAAGCGGGCAACGCCGAACATCTGGACCATCTCACCATTCAAGCTGGGCGCGAGGGCAGGGCCGTTCCCATGCGTCCGTCAGTCGGTCATGGCCCAGGTGGCCGGCCGCCCTCCATACAGGGCTTGGCTCCTGGATTGGCGATTCGAGGCGTCTCCGGGATGCGGCTGCCTCAGGTCTTGGGCCCCCAGCACGAAGCAACCGAAGGCCAGCGCGCGGTCAGTCTCGCCGAGCGTGTGAGTGATGCCTTGCGCGACCTGCAGGACATCGCGCGCGCCAGGGCAGACCTGTCGACCCAGCGCATCCGTGCTGGTCTCAAATGGGCTCAAGCCGAACTAGCGCGGGCTGGGGAGACCGTCCCCTTGCGGCAGTGGATCACCACGGCGGTTCTCCAGGTCCGGACATTGCGAGCGGCAATCCTGGGGCGTGCCTTGCGATTGGTGTCGCTGGGCAGGGCCGAACGCCTATATCACCTGGCTCAGCACGAATGGGAGCGCTTCAACACCGACTACCCCATGGGAACCAACGGCTACTCGCGCCCCGAATGGACGCAGCGCCGGGAGCGCCGCCTGTCTGCGCTGGAGCAACGGACCAAGGAGCTGGAGAGGGCGCGGTCGCGGGGCTCCGCCGAGGCATTGGCGGAGGTCGATGCGGATGTTCTTCGTAGAGCGACCGAACTGGAGGCCATGCCTTCGCCGTCACAGTTCGTCCTTGAGTGCCAGACCATGGCTCCGGTTGTCGCCGACTCCCCGGTGCCAGTTTTGAAGCCACGGCCGCCCACCCTCCATTGAACGAAAGAGCCCCGCAGATGCGGGGCTTTGCCTTTCAGTGAATCGTCGGTCCAGAAGGCTTTCGAGGAGCCGGCGCGGGAGCCAGCCCGCGTGCCTTGCGCCATTCGTCCGGCGAAATGAACGTCGGCGGCACCTGATCTCGGCTTACAGTCGCCGCCCGTGGGGCAGGTCGCGCCCCGGCGCTGGGCACATAGGCTTGCTGCGCTTGTCCGGCAGGTGATGCTGCGAACCGGCGCATCAGAGCGGCGGCTACATCCAGGGCGTGTTGAATATCGGCTTCGCGTTCGGCGACGTCTCTGGTCCCGCTTTGCGCCATGAGGGCGGGCAGAAGGCGGCTGGCGATGCGAAGTTCTACGTTGGCAGGCATTGGATCTCTGAAGCTCTCAGTATGAAGGGTCTTCACATCGAAGCACTTCGTCCCAGATTGGCAAGAGACGGAATCTGCGCTGGTTCACAAATATTGAAGTTGACTCACAATGCCTATGGATGACAGAAGCCTGCCGGTAACAAAGTCATGCGGCTGTCGATTCGGGTTGTGGTGCCAGTCTGACTAGCCAATGCCCGCCGGGCGCTTGTGAGGCTGTCAAAAGGTCGTACGTCTTAATCATGTTCAGTAGGCCAGAGTGACCATAGGCGTTCGGCGAGAAGGATGGGTCAGTTCGCTTCAGATAATGGCCGAGGGTTCCTAGCACCACTTCCCCGTCCGTGGTTCCATCGGCCAGTAGGGCAACTGCGTCGACTAGGAAGCGAGGGCGGCGTTTGGGAGCCTGCTTGGCCACTTCCACTTTGCTCCGGGCATCTTTAGGGGCCAAGGCCGGCGACTCTTCGTAGGGCGCGTTCGACTCCGTTGGTTGCCACTCAAAAAACTGGTCGCAGGCGTTGCGCAATGCCTCTGGCGTCTTAGCTTCGCCCACGATGCAAACCGTGGCCCCTCGTTCTCGAAGCTTGCGGCACAGGTAGGCGAAGTCCGAGTCGCTGGTGACCAAGCAGAAGGTGTCTGCCCGCTGGTCGAACATTGCCTCTAAGGCGTCCAGCGCCAATGCAATGTCTGCCGTGTTCTTGCCGGCGGCGTATTGGTATTGAAGGCATGGGGTAAACGCTTGCCGGACGAGTGTCTCCTGCCAGCGCTTGGTCAGCGTAGCGTGGTTGCCATAACCTCTCCGAACCGCCACGCGGCCGAACTGCGCGGCCATGAGAAGAGCGTGGTCTACGATCTCTGGGTTGACATTGTCGCAGTCCAGCAGGACAGCGACTCGTGACTCATGGGGAAGACTCATCAACATCCTCGCTAATGGAGGGCGAAAGCCACTTAGACTGGCGATCCGGACGGAAGGATGAATGTTCCAAAAAGAGTTTCGCTCTCCTTGGCTGTCTGTTTGAGTTTCTCTCGATACTGATAAGTTAGCTGGGCCAGTACACTGCTTTCATCGCCGTGCGCGTTGCCAAGGTTGAGAGTGATGAAGTCAAGTGATTCGATAAGCTCTTTCAGGCGTTCGCCATAGATAGGCTCATGATGAGCGATGCGATTGCGCGCCTGATAAATGACCTCCAAATGAGAAGCCACATCTCCTCTTTTGATCGCCTTGTTAGGGAACAGTGTTTTAAGCCCCCGCTTCCAAAGCGTGTTCTCATAGTCGTTCGAAAAAATTCGCTTCCAGAAAAACATGGTCAGCTGCGCAACGAGTTGACCATGAGTTATGGGGAGGGTCGCCTGCCTCCTTTTGATGCGGTTTTCATACTTGAGGCCGGCGGGGATGCCGTTAGGAAACGCAGTTGCATCAAGTGCCTTTCTACTGCTGTCGGTCAGCTTGGCGTATGACGCTCGCTGTGCTTGCCGTTTAGCCTCTTTGACCTTGTCTGCTTCCGATGGACGCCAAGTGAACGGCGCTGGCGGTTGAGTTAGCCAATCGGGAGTGGCAAATACGGTCCGCAAGCGTTCACTCACTGCGTTGCGGAGTGAGATCTCGACCAGGCAAAGAACTGGCACCAAGGCGGAAGCGGTGGCAACCGTCATATCGTGAAGACTAAGGGCGTCTCGCTCGCTACCGGAAATCTGAACGAATGTCGCGAGCCGCTCGGCAGACACCAGCGCAGCCATTGCGGCTAGCTTTTCTTCTTCTTCCATGACGCCCTCCATTCAGGAAATAGTAACCTTTAGCTATAGGGAAGTCATCCGTGGGCTTGACAAACGCTCAGGGGGGGCGGAAGATTGGTCCCGAAACGCCGGGAGCATGTGGGCAGCAGCGGGCGACCAAAGCGCACACCCGGCGACCTATCTAAAGAGGGCACCCTATGGGTGCCCTCTTTTTTATGCTGTGCTATACGGCGGGTTCTAGCCTATTTCGTCAGCTTTTTGAGGGCCATAAGGTTCAGCCCATAACTGAGCACTGACAGCCCCGGCGAGACGCCCTTAAGGCCTTCCAGCTTTTCCCGGACCGTGAAGGTCCGGCTGTAGGTGGCATGGTGCTCGTCGTCCAGCTCATGGCCCACCAGTTGGGCCCGGATCTCGGAGACCACGCCAGCGCCTTGGAGCTCCTGAATCAGCGTTTTTCGGAGGGAGTGGAAGCCACGCTTGGCTTCCGGCCAGTTTGCCCCGACCTGTTCCAAGTGACGGCCAAAGGCCTTGGTGATCCAGTTGCCCGCCCCATTTTTGGCGTTCGCCTTGGCGGCAGGGAAGAGACGTGGGGCCTTTTCAGCCCGCAGGCTCTCCACCCAATCCAGGAAACCCAGCTCAATGAGGTCAGGATGCACGGGGATGGTGCGCAGGCTGACTTCGGTCTTGACCTTCTGGTGCTCCCCCTCGTCAGAAATGCGAATGCAGGGCAGTCCGTCCACCGTCAAGACATCCTCCACCAAGAGCTGGCCGACCTCTGATGCTCGGGCACCCGTGTAGAGGCCCAGCAACGAGGCCCAACGGGCGGACAGGGCCAGCTCTTCGAACGCAGCCGGTGCGAACAGCGCTTGGACTTGATGACTGTCATAGGCCTTAAAGCCAAACCGCTTCCTGGCCCGCTTCTCCCTAGTGGAGTAAGTGATGTGGCCGGCCGCTGGGTTGTCGCCTTTGGGGTAGTGGCCGGATGCCATCGCCCATTCGAAAAACCCTCCGCGGCCGCCGACATAACTTTGCTTGTTCGTAAGGGTTGGGGTGGCTGCGCCCCCGTCTCGCATGAACTGATACCACCGAGCCAGGTCGGACCGGGTGACCGAGTGGAGTTTGGCCTTGTCCCCCAAGAAGGACACCAGTGCCTCGATGGCGGTCTTTTTAATGGTGAACGTCTTGGGGAGGCAGCCGGGTTGAATGCTGGCCAGCCAAGCGTCGCGGGCCTTGCCCAGGGTGATGGTCTCCACGGCAGGCTTGGTCACGCGACGGGCCACGGGCATGGGCGGCACACCCTCTCGGATCAACTCGCTCAGCGCACTGGGCTGGCGGGCCGAAAGCTCCATCATTTGCTGATAGAGCCTGACATCGTCTGGCGTGTCGATTTGCCAGTGCTCGGTCACCGTCCCGTCTGCTGCCTTGGTCCGGTTCAAGATCAACTGCTGTAGCGGGTCGCCATCGGTCAGGCGCCTGAGCAGCGCGTCGATGTCCTCTTCCTTGATTCCCATGCGTTGCTCCCTCAACACGTCGAAGGCTTGAGCATAGCGCGCCGCCAGTTGCAGGGCGCGCAGCTGGGCCACGGCCAGCTCGGACGTGCGCAGGGTGCGCTTGAAGATGCGTCGGCCAAGGATGGCCTGGAGATCGGTGGGAACCCGTTGCCGGAAAGACCAGAGGCCAGTGGGCGAGCGAACAAGATGGTGTGGGATGCGCATCGAGAGATGTGTCCCGATTTGTGTCCTGCATCCGGTCACCCCAGAAAAGCAAAAACCCCTGCGTAAACAGGGGTTTGCGTAATCTGGCGGAGAGAGGGGGATTCGAACCCCCGAAGCGCGGTTTAGACGCTTACACACTTTCCAGGCGTGCTCCTTCAACCACTCGGACACCTCTCCGGATCCCTGCCATCGGCAAACGCCTCAGCAGGGGCGCAGATTCTAGCGGGCGGCGCGGCAGTACACAAGCACCCCCAGTCATCGATGTGCAGCGGGTGTGTCGGAGGCGAGGGGGCTGGACAGGCATGGCACAATGGAACATCCGATGGAAGACGGTGGCCTGATGTCCTATCTCGTGCTTGCCCGCAAGTGGCGTCCGAAGCGTTTTGCCGAGCTGGTGGGCCAGGAACACGTGGTCCGTGCGCTCAGCAATGCGCTGGACAGCGGCCGGGTCCACCACGCGTTCCTGTTCACCGGTACCCGCGGCGTGGGCAAGACCACCATCGCGCGCATCTTCGCCAAATCGCTGAACTGCGAGCAGGGCACCAGCGCCGACCCGTGCGGCCAGTGTGCGGCCTGCCTGGACATCGACGCCGGTCGCTACATCGACCTGCTGGAAATCGATGCCGCGTCCAACACCGGCGTCGACGACGTGCGCGAGGTGATCGAGAACGCGCAGTACATGCCCTCGCGTGGCAAGTACAAGGTCTACCTGATCGACGAAGTGCACATGCTCTCCAAGGCGGCGTTCAATGCGCTGCTGAAGACGCTGGAAGAGCCGCCGGAGCACGTGAAATTCCTGCTGGCCACCACTGATCCGCAGAAGCTGCCGGTCACCGTGCTCAGCCGCTGCCTGCAGTTCAATCTCAAGCGCCTGGACGAGGACCAGATCCAGGGGCAGATGACCCGCATCCTCGCCGCCGAGGAGATCGAGGCCGACGGCAGCGCCATCGTGCAGCTGGCCAAGGCCGCCGATGGCAGCCTGCGCGACGGCCTGTCGCTGCTGGACCAGGCGATCGCCTATGCCGGCGGTGCGCTGCGCGAGGACGTGGTGCGCACCATGCTGGGCACGGTCGACCGTACCCAGGTGGCGGCCATGCTCGACGCACTGGCCGAGGGCGATGGCCCGCGCCTGCTGCAGGTCGTGGCCGCGCTGGCCGAGTTCTCGCCGGACTGGAGTGGCGTGCTGGAAGCGCTCGCCGAAGGCCTGCACCGTATCCAGGTGCAGCAGCTGGTGCCCGGCGTCGCCGCCCCGGTCGACGGCCTGGACGCTGCCGCGTTCGCCGAGCGCCTGCGCCCGGAGGTGGTGCAGCTCTGGTACCAGATGGCCCTGAACGGCCGTCGCGACCTGCCGCTGGCGCCGAGCCCGCGTGCCGGTTTCGAAATGGCGGTGCTGCGCATGCTGGCGTTCCGCCCGGCCGCCGCGGTGCCGCCGGTGCCGAAGTCGGTCGAAGGTGCGACGGGCGGGAGTACTGCAGGCGGCAACGCCGGTGGTGGCCATGCCGCCGGTGCCGGCAGCAACGACGCCGCACCTGTAGCTGCAGCCGCTGCGGCCAGCCCTGCAGCGGTGGCTGACGCGGCTGCCCCGATGCAGGCTGCGCCGCGCGAGCGACCCGAACCTGAGCCGGCCCCGCAACCGGAGCCTGAGCCGACCCCGGAGCCTGAGCCGGTTCCGGTGGAAGAACCCGTGTCGCCGCCGCCGGTGAAGGCCGAAGCGGCGCCGCAGGTGGCCGAGGCGGATGATCTGCCGCCGTGGGCCACCGACGAAGCCGACGCGCGTGATCAGGCGCTGGCGGCGGAAATGGACGTGCCGGTCGCGATGGCGACGCCGGAGGCGGCCATGGTCGCCCCGTGGCAGGAACCGCCGGCCCCGGTGGCAGTGGCGGCCGAGCCGGAGCGCCCGTTCCATGCCGACGGCATCGAGATCGCCCCGGCTGGACCGGTGGCAATACCGGCGCCGGCAGCGCATCAGGGCAGCATCTCCGACCTGGCCAGCGCCGAAGACTGGCTGGACCTGGTGGCCAACAGCGGCCTCAGCGGTCCTTCGCGGCAGCTGGCGGCCAACGCGGCCTTCATCAGCTGTCAGGGCGGCACCTTGAAACTGGGCCTTTCGCCCGGATTTGAGTACCTGCGCTCCGAACGCGCGCTGTCCGCCCTGGGCGAGATGCTGGAAAAGGCTCTGGGTCAGGCGCCGAGGATCGTGGTCGAGACCGTGGAAACCGAGCAGGTCCCGGCCGAGACCCTGCACCAGCGTGCCGACCGCCAGCGTGGCGAACGGCAACAGGCCGCCGAGGCCATCTTCATGGACGATCCGGAAGTGCAGCTGCTGATCCAGCAGCATGGCGCCCGGGTTGTTTCCGATTCCATCCGTTCTTTTGACGAGTAAGACACTATGCGCGGCAACATCGCCCAACTGATGCAGCAGGCCCAGAAGATGCAGGAAAACCTGCAGAAGGCCCAGGAAGAAATCGCCAAGATCGAAGTGACCGGCAGCGCCGGTGGCGGCATGGTCAGCGTGACCCTGACCGGTGCCAAGGAATGTCGCAAGGTGCGCATCGACCCGTCGCTGGCCAGCGACCCGGAAATGCTGGAAGACCTGATCGCCGCCGCCTTCAACGATGCCTCGAACAAGATCGATGCCGAGTCGAAGTCGAAGATGGGTTCGGCCACCGCCGGCATGCAGCTGCCGCCGGGCATGAAGCTGCCGTTCTGATGTTCAGCGTGGCACCCTTGCAAGCGGGTGCCATCAACTGCGTAGAGTCGAGCGTGCTCGATTGTTCCAACCTTCAGTCGAGCATGGCTCGACTCTACAGATAATCGTCGAGCGTGCTCGACGCAATGAAAGCCTGCCGCCGTGTCCGCACCCCTGCTTGAACAATTGATCGATGCGCTGCGGGTGCTGCCTGGCGTCGGCCAGAAAACCGCGCAGCGCATGGCCTACCACCTGCTCGAGCGCGAGCGCGAAGGTGGGCAGCGGTTGGCCGAGGCGCTGGCGCTGGCGGTCGAACGTATCGGCCATTGCGCGCAGTGTCGCGATTTCAGCGAAACCGAGCTGTGCCCGACCTGTGCCAACAACAGTCGCGAGCGCAGCCAGCTGTGCGTGGTCGAATCACCGGCTGATCGCCTGGCCATCGAAAATGCCACCGGCTTCCGGGGCGTCTACTTCGTGCTGCAGGGCCGTCTGTCGCCGCTCGATGGCGTGGGCCCGCGCGAACTGGGCCTGGAGCAGCTGGAACAGCGGCTGGCGCAGGGCGAAGTGCAGGAACTGATCATCGCCACCAGCGCTACGGTTGAAGGCGAAGCGACTGCGCACTACCTGGCCCAGCTGGCGCGCGCGCGCCAGGTGCAGCCGAGCCGTCTGGCGCAGGGCCTGCCGCTGGGCGGTGAACTGGAATACGTCGATCGCGGCACGCTGTCGCATGCCTTCGGCACACGCAGCGAATTCCGCGACTGAGCGCGGCCGCGCGTGGCGTGGCCGGCCTACAATGCGGAAGACATCCCGCCGAGGCCGACCATGACCACCGAAACCCTCTTCAGCAAGATCATCCGTCGCGAGATCCCGGCCACCATCGTCTACGAGGATGACGAGGTGCTGGGCTTCAAGGACATCGCACCGCAGGCGCCGGTGCACGTGCTGTTCATTCCGAAGAACGAGATCATCCCGACCCTGGACGACCTGCAGCCGTCGCAGGCACACCTGATCGGAAAGCTGGCTCTGGCGGCAGCCGCGTATGCGCGCAGCGAAGGCTTCGCCGAGGACGGCTACCGCATCGTGATGAATTGCCGCGAAGATGCCGGGCAGACGGTGTTCCACATTCACATGCATCTGCTGGCCGGTGCGCCATTGGGCCATTTCGGTACGCCGGGGCGTTGAGGCAACGGCATCCACGCATGGCGTGGCTCTACTGACGGCGCGCGTCGGTATCGCGGTAGATCCACGCCATGCGTCGATGGCAGTCGCCAGGTAGATCCACGCCATGCGTGGATGGCAGTCGCCAGGTAGATCCACGCCATGCGTGGATGGCAGTCGCCAGGTAGATCCACACCATGCGTGGATGGCAGTCGCCAGGTAGATCCACGCCATGCGTGGATGGCAGTCGCCAGTAGATCCACGCCATGCGTGGATGGCACCAACAAGAAGGCCGCCCGAGGGCGGCCTTCTGCGTCACGCAGGACGTGGCAGGTTTACCACCAGCCCCAGCCGCGGTAACCGCCCCAGTACGGGCCCCACGGACCCGGGCCCCACGGGCTGTACGGGTAGGGCACGACATCGACCTGGCGCTGTTCCGGCCACAGGTAGATGACGTCGGCCGCCAGCTTGGGCAGGCGGTAGTCGTACTCGCCAATGCGGGTGTTGGCGTAACCGTCGATCTTGCCGATGAAGGTCACGTCGCGACCGGCCTCGAACACCGCCGGATCATAGAAGCCGGCGCGGCAGGCGATGAAGCGGCCGTCGCTGGCGTCGGACGAGGTCTGGTTCGGGCGGCCACTGCCATTGAGCGGGCGCGAGATGATCTGGAAGCAGGTCTCGCCCTGGCCGGGCTGGGTTTCGATGATGCGGCCACCCCAGCGAACGGGGGTGCCCACCTGCTGGGTGGCAACCGAGTCGCGCGGGGAAACCACGCTGAACTGACCCTGCAGCGGCTTGGGGGCCGTGGCGCAGGCCGACAGGGCCAGGGCGGCCACGGCGGTGAGAAGGAACTTGGTATTCATGAAGTAGCTCCGGAAGTCGGGCGATGCCTGCGCAGGTCCCGCAATAATGGGGCGAGCTCGGTACGAGTGCCAGCGTAGCGCGCTTCGGCGAAACGCTGGCTGAGTGCGATGAGGGCAGGATCGGGGCGCTGGGCATGGACCCGCTGGGCCCAGGCCAGGGCGGGTTCGTGCGGCTCGCGGGCCAGCCCCAGCCGTGCGTAGCGGCGGCCCAGCCGGTGCCAGGCGCGCAGCAGCGGGTCGCGCTCGCGTTCGCCACGGGCCAGCAGCCAGGCCATCCAGCCCATCGCCAGCAGGGCGGTGGCCACGAAACCGGCCAGCAGCTGGCCGGGCTTCAGCTCATCCAGGCCCAGCGGCTGCAGCAGCTGCTGCTGGCGGCGCGCGTCGAAGGACAGCACCAGGTCGTTCCAGCCACGGCGCAGCCAGTCGCCGATCTGACCGGCCTGCAGCCAGCGCTGCTGCAGGTCAATGTCGGCGCCGGCCGGCAGCCGGTCTTCCAGCGTGTCGAGAATGCGCTCGGGTGCCACTGCCGCGGTCGGGTCCACCCGCACCCAGCCACGTTGGGGCAGCCAGACTTCGGCCCAGGCGTGGGCATCCATGCGCCGCACGACCCAGTAGTTGCCGAGCCGGTTGCGGGTGCCGCCGGCAAAGCCGGTCACCACGCGCGCGGGGATGCCGGCGTTGCGCATCAGAACAACGAAGGCCGAGCTGAAGTGCTGGCAGAAGCCGGCCTTGTAGTCGAACAGGAACGCGTCCACCGGATCGCGCCCGGGTGCCGGGGTTTCCAGCGTGTAGGAGAAATCAGCGGTGATCCAGTCCAGGGCGCGACGGACAACGGCTGCATCGTCGTCACCGGCTTCCTGCCGCCATTGCCGGGCCAGCGTTGCCGTGCGCGGGTTGAAGTTGGCCGGCAGCTGCAGCGCCGCACGCCGCTGGTAGGGCGACAGTTCGGCATCGAAGCGCGTCGCCGGTGCCGAGTGCAGGCGCCAGCGGGTCAGCGCGGAGAGCGGGCGCTGGCTGGCCAGGCTCATCTCGGCGTTGAGCGCGGTGCCTTCCGGGGCAGCGGTGGGCAGGTCCAGGGCCACCAGCAGTCGGCGGTCGGTGGGCTCGTAGTCGATCTGGTAATCCCAGCCTGGGCCTTCGTGGGTCACCTGCGCGGGCCGGCGGTAGTCGGCGTCGCGGTCACGCCTCCAGACGTGGCCATCGAAGCGGGTCAGCACTGGACCACGCCAGTAGCGCTGCTGTGGCTGCGGCACGGGGCCGAAGAACTGCACGCGCAGCGCCGGGGTGTCATCGGCCATCAGGTCCAGCCACTGGTCCGGCTCCATCGAATCGGACAGGCCGGGGGTGCCGACCGCGCGTTCGGGCACGCCCCACAGCGGCGCGGACAGCCGCGGGAACAGCCAGAAGCAGGCCAGGGCGAGGGGCAGTCCGATCAGCAGCAGGCGGCCGACGCCGCGTAGCTGGCCGGGCAGCGGCAGCGCCGCGCTGCGGCCTTCGTTGTGGGCCAGCCGCTGCAGGGCGAGCAGGCCGCTGATGCCGGCCAGCGCGGCCAGCAGCGTGGTCAGGGGCCCCTGGTCGAGCAGGAAGGCGGCAAACGGGCCGAACAGGGCGAAGCCAAGCAGGCTGCGTGCATCACGCACGCTGCGCAGTTCGCTGGATTTGATCGCCAGCATCGCCGCCAGCAGGGCGCAGCCGGTATCGCGCCCTGGCCGCACCGCGCCCATCTGCCAGACGATGGCGCCCAGCATGGCCAGCACCAGCAGCAGGCGCACTTGCATCGGCAGCACGCCTCGCAGCGACAACGCAGCGGTTGCCACGCCGGCCACCGCGATCAGCGCGGCCAGTGCGCTGGGCAGCTGCAGCAGCAGCGGCAGCAGCGCCAGCGCGGCGCTGGCCAGGGTCCAGTTGCGCGCGTTGCGGTCCAGCAGGAGGGCGGGCTCAGTCATGGGGCATCAGCGCCAGTGCGCGCAGGCACGCATGATGATGGCTCGCGCCCTGGCCGGGGCCGAGCGCGGGCTGCGAGGGCAGCAGCAGGGTGTAGCGTCGGCCTTCGCGTTCGGCGCTGTCGACCCAGCGCGCCAGGCGCGAGATGCGCGCTTCCGTCGGCAGGGTGGAGAGCGCGCGCCAATCCAGCACCACTTCGATGCCGACCGGCTTTTCGTATTCGCGAACCAGCAGCGTGTCGCGGCGTGCCGAATGCTTCCAGGCGATGCTGCGCGGCGGGTCGCCTGCGCGGTAGGGGCGCAGCTGGTGCAGCTCCTCGCCGCTGGCGTGGGCGCGGGTGTGCAGCAGGTCGCTGCCCTGCTCGGGCAATGACGGCGCCACGGCCTCGGCCACCGGATGCACCAGCAGCGGTTGTTCCGGCCACACCCAGGACCACGCACGTACCAGGCCAAGTGGCTGGGTGCTGGACAGGCGGATGCGCGGCAGGTCGAGCCAGCCGCGCCGCTCGGTGGGCACGTCCAGCTCCACTTCACCATGACCCTGTGCGGACAGGTCGGTCCAGGCCTGGCTGTCGCCAACCTGCAGTTCCAGGCCGTGGCGCGGCCGCGGGTCGCGCAGCGACAGGTCGATGCGCAGGCGCAGCGGCTGGCCCGCCGGCACCGGCTCGGCCGAGATGGCGTCGATCTGCACGCCCGACAGCTGCAGGTGGGCGGCGATGGCGCTGGCGATGGCGGCCGCCGCCAGCAGCAGGGCCAGCAGCATGGCCGGGTTGTTGTTGTAGTTCAGCGCGCCCAGCAGCATCGCCGACAGCAGCACGGCCACGAACAGGCCGAAGCGCGTGGGCAGCACGTAGATGCGCCGGCGGTCGAGCCGCTGCGGCAATGCTTCGGGCGTGCGCGGACGCGCCAGGCGAAGCAGGCGTGAGCCGCGCGCGGGCATCCTCAATCCACCGCGACGGTCTGCAGGATGGCGCGCGCCAGCGCCGGCCCCGTGCTCGATTCGGACTCGCCCACCAGGCGGTGGCCGGCCACGGCGACGAACAGGGTCTGCACGTCTTCGGGAACCACGTGGCCGCGGCCGAGCAGCAGCGCGTGGGCCTTGGCCGCACGCAGCAGGGCCAGGCCGGCACGCGGCGACAGGCCCACGCGCACACCGGCATGCTGGCGGCTGCGGGTCAGCAGGGCCTGCACGTAGTCCACCAGCGCGTCGCTGACGTGGATCTGGCCGACCGCTTCACGCAGCTGGCGCACCTGATTGTCATCCAGCTGCGGCACGGCGCGCGCGATCAGGTCGCGGCGGTCGGTGCCGCGCAGCAGCTCGCGTTCGGCCTGCGGGCTGGGGTAGCCCATCGCCAGCCGCAGCAGGAAGCGGTCCAGCTGCGAATCGGGCAGCGGGAACGTACCGGACAGATCGACCGGATTCTGCGTGGCGATCACGAAGAACGGATCGGGCAGCGGATGGGTCTGCCCGTCGAGCGTCACCTGCTGTTCGGCCATCGCTTCCAGCAATGCGCTCTGCGTGCGTGGCGGTGCGCGGTTGATCTCATCGGCCAGCAGCACGTGCGAGAACACCGGACCGGGATGGAACTGGAACTGGCGCGAGCCGGCGTCATACACCGATACGCCGAGCACATCGGCCGGCAACAGGTCGGAGGTGAACTGCACGCGCTGGAAGCTCAGCCCCAGGCTGCTGGCCAGTGCATGGGCCAGCGTGGTCTTGCCCAGGCCAGGCAGATCTTCGATGAGCAGATGGCCACCGGAAAGCAGGGCGACGAAAGCCAGCCTGACTTCCGGCACCTTGCCGAGCACCAGTGCATTGACCTGATCCTGTGCCTCCCGCAGGGCTTGGCGCAGTTGATCGGTTAGCATGCTGGGCATGGGGGACGGAGCTGGCATGGTCGTCTCACGTTCGGGAACCATTCGATTCTATCCATAGAGCAATGCAGGGCGAACAGCGCGCACGTACGATTTTTCTCTGGTTATGGACGCTGGTCACAGCGGCCAAGCTGCTCGTGGCCGCGCGTCTGCCCCTGTTCGTGGATGAAGCGTTCTATTGGCAGGAAGGCCAGCACCTGGCGGCGGCGTACTCCGACCTGCCAGGATTGACCGCGTGGCTGGCGCGCCTGGGCGTGGAAATCGGCGGCCAGCACGTGCTCGCGCTGCGTCTGCCGTTCCTGGCCATCGGCGCGCTGCTGCCGTTGCTGGTCACGCGCGTCGCCACGCGCTGGTTCGGCAACGTGGCCGGCTGGCAGGCAGGCAGCCTGACCCTGCTGATGCCGTTGTCGGCCACGCTGGGCCTGCTGGCCGTGCCCGATGTGCCGATGGCATTGGCTGCGGTGCTGTGCCTGGATGCCGGTGCACGCCTTCTGCGCAGCGTCGATGCATCGTCCGCCATCAAGCTGGGCCTGGGCCTGCTGATCGGCGCGCTCAGTCACTACCGCTTCATTGGTGTGATCGGCGTCGGCTTCATCGCGCTGCTGGTATTGCCGCAAGGGCGGCGCATGCTGACCGATCCGCGCGTGTGGGTGGCGCTGGCGGTGGGCGTATTGGCCTGGTTGCCGCTGCTGGCGTGGAATGCCGACAACCATGATGCCGGCCTGAAATTCCAGGTGGTCGAGCGCCATCCCTGGGCGTTTGAATGGCGCGGAATGTGGTTCCTGGTCATCCAGCCGATGCTGGTCACGCCCATCCTGTGCATCGCGATGTGGAAGGTGGCGTTGGCCGGTACGCGCAGCGGTGGTGGCGCGCGCGTGCAGTGGCGCTACTTCGGCCTGGTTGGCGGCGTGTCCACGCTGAGCATCTTCCTGCTGGGCTTCTTCACCGATGTCGAGCGCATCAGCTTCCACTGGCCGCTGCCGGGCTACCTGGCGCTGCTGGTGGCGGTGCCGGTGGTGCTCAACGGCTGGCCGCGCTGGCTGCGCCGGACCGGCTGGTGGCTGGCCGGCACCGGCATGGCACTGGCCTTTGGCTATTACCTGATGGCATCCACGCCGTCGCTGCGCGAACAGCTGGCCGGTGACAAGTACTACCCGCGCAACTTCGCCGGCTGGGAACCGCTGGCAGCTGCCGTGCGCGACGAACTGCAGCAGATGCCGGAAGGCACGCGCGTGCTGGCCGGCAACTTCAAGGTGGGTGCCGAGCTCGGCTTCCAGCTCGGCGACGGCAACATCACGGTGCTGCCGCATCCGCTCAACGACAAGCACGGGCGCACCGCGCAGCTGGCGCAGTGGGGCCAGGTGCACGAGGGCGAACGCAGCGGACCGATGCTGCTGGTGCTGTCGCCCAGCGACCAGCGTTTCCGCGACCTGGTGCCGCGCTACCACGCGGTGTGCGCGCAGGTGGGGCCGCTGCCGCCGCCGAGGGTGGTCAGCAACGATCATGGTTTCCAGCGCTTCCTGTTGTTCCGCCTGCCTGCGCAGCGCGCCGAAGGCGAGTGCGTGACGCCGGCCGTCGCTTACCTGGATTCACCGGCCAACGGCGAAGCGGTGTCGGGCACGCTGTCGGTGAAGGGCTGGGCGTTCAAGGACGGCATCGGCCTGGCGCGCGTGGAAGTGCTGGTGGACGGCACGCCGGTGGGCGATGCGCAGTACGGTCGCGAGCTCGACATCCGCCCGCTGTGGCCGATGTCCAATGATCCGCAGCACCCGAATGCCGGCTTTGATGCCAACGTGGATACGCAGGCGCTGTCGCCCGGCCGGCATTGGCTGGGCCTGCGGCTGCATGGCCGCGATGGCAGCGTGGAAGACTGGCAGGAGCAGCCGTTCGAGGTGGAGCGATAAGCCGTTGTAGAGCCGAGCCTATGCTCGGCTGCTCGTCGCTCTTTGTAGAGCCGAGCCTATGCTCGGCTGGCTGTGAGAAGCAGCCGAGCGTGGGCTCGGCTCTACAGGACAGACGCAGCCGAGCATGGGCTCGGCTCTACAAAAACCAGTGGCTTACGGCACGGCGAAGCCGGCACGGCGCAGCAGTCCGCACAGTGCGATCAGCGGCAGCCCGACCAGGGCAGTAGGGTCGCGGTTGTCGATGGCTTCAAACAGGCTGATGCCCAGGCCCTCGCACTTGAAGCTGCCGGCACAGTCCAGCGGCTGCTCGGCGGCCACGTAGCGGGCGATCTCCTGCGCCTGCAGCGGGCGGAAGCGCACTTCGGTCAGGTCCATGGCCGAAAACGATTCTCCGTTGCGTGTGAGACTGATCGCGGTGTGGAAGCGCACTGTCTGCCCGGCCATTGCCGCAAGCTGCGCGCAGGCGGCCTCGACCGTGCCCGGCTTGCCCAGCGGCTGCCCGTTCAGGTCCGCCACCTGGTCCGACCCGATCACCCATGCGCCGGGGTGCCGCGCGGCGACCTCGGTGGCCTTGGCGGCCGCCAGCCTCCCGGCCAGGGCCAGCGGGGCTTCGCCGGCCTGCGGGGTCTCATCCACGGCCGGGCTTGCGCAGTCGAAGGGCAGGCCGAGGCGCTGCAGCAGCTCGCGCCGGTAGCGGGAGGTAGAGGCCAGAAGCAGGGCAAGCATGCGACAATTCCGGGGCAGGGCGCGGCAGTCTGGCCCGGCGCCGAGGCTGCCAGCAAGCCCCTGTATGGCGGGCATTTGACAGCGGCGGTCCTGATCCTTAGTATTCAGCGGCTTATGTCCGCGAACGTGCCCGAAACGCTGGATGCTTGGCGGATGGTCGTAGCGCGAAGGCGCTTCGACGGCCAGGTCTCTTTGGCTGATTTGACTCGCCTGCAAGGGTTGGTCGCCGATACCGACGGTGAGTGCAATTACTCGCTTGAATTCGGTCGCGACGACGTCCTGCGGGTATCCTATGTGGAACTGACCATCGATACCGCGTTGCCGCTGACCTGTCAGCGCAGCATGCAGCGATTCCTGTTGCCGGTGAAGATGACCCAGAGGCTTGGCCTGATCCGCGACGAGGACGAGGAATCGTCCCTGCCCGAGGAATACGAGGCGTTGCTGGTGCCGGAAGATGGGCAGCTGCGTCCGCTGGACCTGGTCGAAGATGAATTGGTGCTGGCGGTACCCGTGGTACCGCTGTCTCCGGACGGTGAGGCAGTCAACAAGGACTGGGCACCGACCGAAGAGGAAACGAAGCAGGCCAACCCGTTTGCGGCGTTGGCGGCACTGAAGAAAGAGTAAAAGCATTAGCAGCCGGATTGTCGTCGGCGGCTGCGGCGAAAGCGAAAGTGTGCTGGGCGCTGGCGTCCTGCGCGACGATACGACGAAGCAAATCGAACCGAGTTTGGAGCAATCCCATGGCTGTCCAGAAATCCCGTGTCACCCCGTCCCGCCGCGGTATGCGCCGTGCGCATGACGCCCTGAGCGCCAAGCAGCTGTCGACCGACCCGACCACCGGCGAAGTGCACCTGCGTCACCACATCACTGCTGACGGTTTCTACCGCGGCAAGAAGGTCATCCAGACCAAGACCTCGGCCGTCGAAGAAGATTGATGTGCCGGAAGGCCGCTGCCCCAGGGCAGCGGCCTTTGCCTTCTTCCCCGGGCATGCCGGTGATCGGCAGCCTGCGCAACAGGAAACATGATGAGCAAGCGGATCTACTCGAGGATCGCGGGCACCGGTAGCTATTTGCCGGAAAAAGTCCTGACCAACGCCGACCTGGAAAAAATGGTCGAAACCTCGGACGAGTGGATCCAGTCGCGCACCGGTATTCGTGAACGGCACATCGCGGCCGAAGGCGAAACCACCAGCGACCTCGGCTACCACGCCGCGGTGCGTGCGCTTGAAGCGGCCGGTATCGACGCTTCCCAGCTCGACATGATCGTGGTCGGTACGACCACCCCTGATCTTATTTTCCCGTCCACCGCGTGCCTGATCCAGGCCAAGCTCGGTGCGTCGGGCTGCCCCGCCTTCGACGTCAACGCGGCCTGCTCGGGCTTCGTGTTCGCGCTCAGCGTGGCCGACAAGTTCATCCGTTCCGGTGATGCCCGCCATGTGCTGGTCATCGGCGCCGAAACGCTCACCCGCATTGTCGATTGGGAAGACCGCACCACCTGCGTGCTGTTCGGCGACGGTGCCGGCGCGGTCGTGCTCAAGGCCGACGAAGAAACCGGCATCCTCAGCACCCACCTGCATTCCGATGGCAGCAAGAAAGAGCTGCTGTGGAACCCGTTCGGCGTCTCGGTCGGTTTCAAGGATGGCAGCGGCAACGGCGGCGGCACCATCAACATGAAGGGCAACGACGTGTTCAAGTACGCCGTCAAGGCGCTGGACTCGGTCGTGGACGAAACCCTGGAGGCCAACGGCCTGGGCAAGTCCGACCTGGATTGGCTGATCCCGCACCAGGCCAACCTGCGTATCATCGAAGCCACCGCCAAGCGGCTGGACATGTCGATGGACCAGGTCGTGGTCACCGTCGACCGCCACGGCAACACCTCCTCCGGCTCGGTGCCGCTGGCGCTGGACGCCGCAGTCCGTTCGGGCAAGGTCGAGCGCGGCCAGCTGCTGCTGCTGGAAGCCTTCGGCGGCGGCTTCACGTGGGGTTCGGCCCTGCTGCGCTATTGATGGCGTAGTTACGACAACGTGAAGTCTGTCGTTACGGCCCCTCTGGGGCCGTAACGCGTTCAGGAGATCCGTCATGGTTGAGCCCATCGTCATCGAAGGGCAGCGCGCCTGGCTGAAGCAGTACGGCAAGGGAAGCCGCGCATTCGCCTTGGGCCTGCTCAATTTCATCGCCCGCCGCTTCCACCTCGATGCCCTGCGTCCGCCGCCGCACCGCGGTGGCGACGCCGCGCGCGAGACCGAGGCCCGCCGCCTGGGCGAGCTGCACGCACAGGGCGTGAACGTGCCCGAAGTGATCGGCAGCGGCCACGCCGCGCTGGTGATCGGCGACAACGGCGGTTCCTTCAATACCTGTCTGCGCGAAGCCGATGACGCCGGTCGTGACCGGCTGGTGGCCGCCGCGATGAAGGCCCTCGCCGAAGCCCATGCCCGTGGCGCGTATTTCGGCCAGCCAGTGCCGCGCAACCTCACCTGGGACGGCCAGAACGTGGGCTTCATCGATTTCGAGGAAGACCCGCTGGAAGTGATGGACCTGGCCGAGGCGCAGGCGCGCGACTGGCTGATGTTCGGCTATGGCGTGGCCAAGTATTACGCCGACCGCCCGCAGCACCTGCAGGCGATGATGGCCGAGGCCATGGATGGTGTGCAGGCGCCGGTACGCGCGCACGTGCATTCGGTCAGCGGCCGGCTGCAGGGCCTGGCTCGCGTGTGCATGAAGCTTGGCCGCTCGGCGCGCGCGCTGGCGCAATCGATCTTCATCACCCATGGCGCCACCACGCTGGGCCTGATCATGGTGGTGGGGCTGTGCGTGGACTGGTTCGCCGATGGCGAGCTCGACATCCTTCAGCTGTTCTGCTGATCGCGGTCCGCCGGGCATGGCCCGGCGCTACCAGACCGTTCGCCGGGGATTGCCAAGCGCTACCGGTAGCGCCGGGCCATGCCCGGCGGGTCGGGGTCCATACGCCCTGCATACGCGCACGTACAGACGACACGGGGGATTCGCCCTTATCATGGCCCGCTTCGATTGCAACAAGCGGATGACCGCGTGACCGTATCCACCCTCGCATTTGTCTTCCCCGGTCAGGGCTCGCAGTCCGTGGGCATGCTGGCCGAGCTGGCCGAGCTGCACCCGCAGGTGCGTGAAGCCTTCACCGAAGCATCCGATGGTGCCGGCGTCGACCTGTGGGCGCTGTCCCAGGGTGGCCCGGAGGAAATGCTCAACCGTACCGAATACACCCAGCCGGCCCTGCTGGCGGCGAGCATCGGCGCGTGGCGCGCCTGGAACGCCGTCGGCGGTCCGCGCCCGTCGGTGCTGGCCGGCCACAGCCTGGGCGAATACACCGCCCTGGTCGCTGCCGGCGCGCTGAGCCTGCATGACGGTGCGCACCTGGTGCGCCTGCGCGGCCAGCTGATGCAGGAAGCCGCGCCGGCCGGCGTCGGTGCCATGGCCGCCGTGCTCGGTGCTGAAGACCAGCTGGTGCTGGACGTCTGCGCCGAAGCCGCTGGCAGCCAGGTCGTGGTGCCGGCCAACTTCAACTCGCCGGGCCAGATCGTCATCGGTGGCGACGCCGCTGCGGTCGACCGCGCGCTGGCGCTGCTGGCCGAAAAGGGTGTGCGCAAGGCCGTGAAGCTGGCCGTCAGCGTGCCCTCGCACACCCCGTTGATGCGCGAAGCCGCCAACCGCCTGGCCGAAGTGATGGCCGGCCTGTCCTGGCAGGCGCCGCAGCTGCCGGTGGTGCAGAACGTCGATGCCAAGGTGCACGACGGCGTCGACGCCATCCGTGCCGCGCTGGTGCAGCAGCTGTACCAGCCGGTGCAGTGGACCGGTTGCGTGCAGGCCCTGGCCGCCCGTGGCGTCACCCAGATCGCCGAATGCGGTCCGGGCAAGGTGCTCACCGGCCTGGTCAAGCGCATCGACAAGGCCATCGACGGCCGCTCCCTGGCCACCCCGGGCGACTTCGAAGGCGCCCGCGAGGCGTGGTCGGCCTGATCCCCCTGTTCCTGCCGACCGTGCCGGTGGCCGCTGCAAGCGGCACGGGCGCGGTCGCTGCCCACGTCTGAGGACAACATCATGAGCAAGCCCCTGCAGGGTGAAATCGCACTGGTCACTGGCGCCAGCCGTGGCATTGGTGCCGCCATCGCCGATCTGCTGGCCGCCCAGGGCGCCACCGTCATCGGTACCGCCACCACCGACTCCGGCGCTGCCGCGATCGGCGAACGCCTGGCCGCCCACGGTGGCCACGGCCGCGCGCTGAACGTCACCGACGCCGCCGCGATGGAGACCGTTCTGGCCAACATCGCCAAGGAATTCGGCGCGATCTCTATCCTGGTCAACAACGCCGGGATCACCCGCGACAACCTGCTGATGCGCATGAAGGACGAGGACTGGGCGTCGATCATCGACACCAACCTGACCAGCGTGTTCCGCACCAGCAAGGCCGTCATGCGCGGCATGATGAAGGCACGCAAGGGCCGCATCATCAACATCGCATCGGTGGTGGGCGTGACCGGCAATGCCGGCCAGGCCAACTACGCCGCTGCCAAGGCCGGCATCATCGGTTTCAGCAAGTCGCTGGCCAAGGAAATCGGCTCGCGTGGCGTCACCGTCAATGTCGTCGCCCCCGGCTTCATCGATACCGATATGACCAAGGCGCTGCCGGAAGAAGCCCGCACCGCCCTGATCAACGATATCGCCCTCGAACGCCTCGGTTCGCCGGAAGACATCGCCCATGCGGTGGCCTTCCTGGCCAGCCCGGCGGCCGGCTACATCACCGGCGAAACCCTCCATGTGAACGGCGGCATGTACATGCCGTAAGCAAGGGGCGCATGGATTGCGCCGCAAGTGGTTGATCTGTTGGGTTTTTTGCATGCATGCAAGGCCCCGCCGGTTTCCACTACACTATCCCACGGCCATCGCCATCCGATGGCGATCATTTTTGAACCACTACTCCATCTGGAGCGATACCCCATGAGCACCATCGAAGAACGCGTCAAGAAAATCGTCGTCGAACAGCTTGGCGTCAAGGAAGAAGAAGTCACCAACAGCGCATCGTTCGTCGATGACCTGGGCGCTGACTCGCTGGACACCGTTGAGCTGGTGATGGCCCTGGAAGAAGAGTTCGAGTGCGAGATCCCGGACGAAGAAGCCGAGAAGATCAGCACCGTGCAGGCCGCCATCGACTACATCAAGGCCCACGTCAAGGCCTGATGTCAGACGGCAGTGCGCGCGCGGGTTCCGCTCGCCGCGCACCGCACCCCATGGGGCCGCAGTTGCGGCCCCGTGTGTTTGAGCATCACATCGAAGCAAACCGAGTTGCCCGTTGACATCATCGGGTCAGGAGAATCAGCAATGAAGCGTCGCGTCGTCGTAACCGGCCTGGGTATCGTCTCGCCGTTGGGCAATGATCTGGCCAGCAGCTGGGAAGGCATCACCCATGGTCGTTCGGGCATCGGTCCGCTGACCAACGTTTCTGATGCCTACCTGGATCGGTTCACCACCAAGATTGCAGGTGAGGTCAAGGGCTTTGACATCACCGCCGACAACGAACTGTTCGGCAAGTACCGGGTCAGCGGCAAGGATGCCAAGAAGATGGACCCGTTCATCCATTACGGCCTCGGTGCTTCCTTCATGGCCCTGCACCATGCGGGCCTGGAGATCACCGAAGCCAATGCCGAGCGCATCGGCGCGATCGTCGGCGCCGGCATCGGCGGCCTGCTGGGCATCGAAGAGCAGACCATCGATTTCCACGAGGGCAAGAAGATCTCGCCCTTCTACGTGCCCAAGACCATCATCAACATGCTGCCGGGCCAGCTGAGCATCATCACCGGCCTGAAGGGTCCGTCGTTCTCGGCGGTCTCGGCGTGCGCGACCTCGAACCATTCGATCGGTACCGCCATGCGCATGATCCAGTACGGCGATGCCGACGTGATGGTGGCCGGTGGCGCCGAACGCGGTTCCTCGCCGACCGCCCTGGGCGGCTTCTGCGCGATGAAGGCCATGAGCACCCGCAACGATGCCCCGGAACAGGCTTCGCGCCCGTGGGACAAGGAGCGCGACGGCTTCGTGCTGGGTGATGGCGCCGGCATCCTGGTGCTGGAAGAGTACGAACACGCCAAGGCACGCGGCGCCAGGATCTACTGCGAACTGGCCGGCTTCGGCGCCAGTTCCGACGCGTACCACATGACCGCCCCGAGCGAGAACGGCGAAGGCGCTGCCCGCTGCATGGCCATGGCCATGCGCGATGCCGGCGTGACCCCGGACCAGGTCGGTTATCTCAACGCACACGGCACCTCCACGCCGCTGGGCGACCTGGGCGAAACCATGGCCATGAAGGCCGCCTTCGGCGACCACGCCTACAAGATGATGGTCAGCTCCACCAAGTCGATGACCGGCCACCTGCTGGGTGCCGCCGGCGGCGTGGAAGCGATCTTCTCGGTGATGGCGCTGCAGGACAACGTCATTCCGCCGACCATCAACCTGGAACAGCCGGGCGAAGGCTGCGACCTGGATTACGTGCCCAACGAAGCACGCCAGGCCAAGGTCGACGTGGTGATGTCCAACGGCTTCGGCTTCGGCGGCACCAACGGCACGCTGATCTTCAAGCGCGTCTGACCGATGAGGTAGAGTCGACCGTTGGTCGACTGCCTTTCGATCCGCCGCAATGATCGCTGATGGGAGAGCAGTCGACTGACAGTCGACTGTACCTGTCGGCATCCGGAGCACCACGGAGCCGCCGCAAGGCGGCTTCCGTGCATCTGAACCCCCGAACTGGCCGCCATGACCCACGCCCCGCTGATCCACCCGCTGCCGCACACGATCGACCTGCTGGCCCTGCAGCAGCACGACCCGGCGCGCTTCCCGCTGCTGATGGAATCCACCGCCTCGGGCACCGCCCAGGGCCGCTGGAGCCTGCTGCTGGCCGCGCAGGGCGATTGCATGCGTCTGGACGCCGACGGCCAGGTGCGCGACCAGCACGATGTCGTGCAGCCGGGCAGCTTCCTGCAGGTGCTCGACCGTGCCTGGCAGGCCGCGCGCCTGCCGCATGACGGCAGCCACAGCCTGCCGTTCCGCGGTGGCTGGGCGCTGATGCTCGACTACGAAGTGGCCAGCCAGATCGAAACCGTGTTGCCGGCGCGTGCGCGCGATGACGGCCGCCCGACCGCGCTGGCCCTGCGCTGCCCGGCCGCGCTGCTGCACGACCACGAGAACGACGCCAGCTTCGTCATCGCCGAGGCTGGCGAGCGGGCCCTGCTGGACGCGCTGGTGGCGCAGGCCTCGACCGCGCTGCCCGAAGCAGGGCAGGGCTGGCAGCCGCCGCAGTCGGTGGGCGAGGACGCACCGCAGCGCTTCACCGACGGCGTGCGCCGGGTGATCGAGTATCTGCGTGCCGGTGATGTGTTCCAGGTGAACCTGTCGCGACGCTGGAGCGCGCAGTTCGCCGCGCCGGTCAGCCCGCAGGCGCTGTACGCGCAGCTGCGCCGCGCCAACCCGGCACCGTTCGCCGGCCTGTTCACCGCGCATGGCCGCCACGTGGTCAGCTCCTCGCCGGAACGGCTGGTGTCGGTGCATGCCGGCCACGCCCAGACCCGGCCGATTGCCGGCACCCGCCCGCGCTTCGAAGGCGACGACGATGCTGCGCGTATCCAGGAACTGGTCGGCCACCCCAAGGAGCGCGCCGAGCACGTGATGCTGATCGACCTGGAGCGCAACGACCTGGGCCGCATCTGCCTGCCCGGCACCGTGGTCGTCGATGAACTGATGACCGTGGAAAGCTATGCCCACGTGCATCACATCGTCAGCAACGTCAGCGGCCACCTGCGCCCCGAGGTCACCCCGGGCGAGGTGATCGCCGCGACCTTCCCGGGCGGCACCATCACCGGCTGCCCCAAGGTGCGCTGCATGCAGATCATCAGCGAGCTGGAACAGGTGCCGCGCGGCGCTTACACCGGTGCCTTCGGCTGGCTGAACCGCGATGGCGACCTGGACCTGAACATCCTCATCCGCACCGCCGAAGTGGACGGGCACGAAGTGAGCTTCCGTACCGGCGCCGGCATCGTGGTCGACTCGGACCCGGCCAAGGAACTGGACGAGACCCGCGCCAAGGCCCGCGGCCTGCTGCGGGCGCTGGGCCAGCAGGGGTAACCGGATCCCGCCGGGCATGGCTGGTGGGTGCCGACCGTTGGTCGGCACGGTCGCCCCCGCCGGGCATGGCCCGGCGCTACCGACGGTTCATCCTCGCATGGCGTGGCTCTACTGCCGGTCGTAGATCCACGCCATGCGTGGATGAATCGCCATGGGATCGCCTGGAGCCGGTAGCGCCGGGCCATGCCCGGCGAGCGAAGCGGGGTTGGGGGCCACCGCGGTCATGACCCCACACCACCCGGCACGGTATCCTGCACGGCGGAATCGCATTCAGAGGTAGTCCATGGCGGGAGCCAAGCGCGGGTGTCTGTTCGTGGTCACGCTGGTGGTGGTACTGGGCGCCGTCCTCGCCGGCGCGGGCGCGTGGTTCTTCTACCAGCAAGGCCAGTTCGCAGACCGCCACATCACCCCGTCCGCCGAGAGCGTGGTCATCGCCAGCGGCGATGGCATGAACAGCGTGCTGCGCAAGCTGCGCGAGGCCGGCGTGGACGAAGGCCAGGACACCCAGTGGCAGCTGCTGGCCCGCCAGCTTGATGCCGCCGGCAAGCTGAAGGTGGGTGAGTACGCGCTGGACAACAGCCTGACCCCGCGCGAGCTGCTGCTGCGCATGCGTGCCGGCAAGGTGCTGCAGCACCGCGTCACCATTGTCGAAGGCTGGAACATCCGCCAGGTGCGTGCCGCGCTGAAGCGCGCCGAGCCGCTGCTGCACACCACCGACACCCTGGATGACGCCGCGCTGATGCAGCGCCTGGGCTTCGGCGGCCAGCACCCGGAAGGCCGCTTCCTGCCGGAGACCTACGTCTACCAGCGCGGCGACAGTGACATGGACGTGCTCAAGCGTGCCCATGCCGCGATGGAAAAGGCGCTGGACGAGGCCTGGGAAAGCCGCGCCGCCGACCTGCCGATCAACAGCCCGTATGAACTGCTGACGATGGCCTCGATCATCGAAAAGGAAACCGCGCTGGCCAGCGAGCGCCCGCAGATTGCCGGTGTGTTCATGCGCCGCCTGAAGATCGGCATGCGCCTGCAGACTGATCCCACTGTCATCTACGGCATCGGCACGGCCTACGACGGCAACATCCGCCGCCGCGACCTGACCACCGATACGCCCTACAACACCTACACCCGTGCGGGCTTGACCCCGACCCCGATCGCCATGCCCAGCCGCGATGCGCTGATGGCCGCCGCACAGCCGGCCGCCGGCGATGCGCTGTACTTCGTCGCCGTGGGCGATGGCAGTGGCGCGCACGTGTTCTCGCCCAGCCTGGACCAGCACAACGCCGCCGTAGCCCGCTACCTGCAGCAGCTGCGCCAGCAACGTACCAAGGAGACCCCGGCGCAATGAGTTCCGCGCTGCTTCGCCACCCGCGTTTCGTCAGCCTGGAAGGCGGCGAGGGCGCGGGCAAGACCACCGCCATCAACGCCATCCGCGATTGCCTGCACAGCCACGGCCATGAGGTCCTGCTGACCCGCGAGCCGGGCGGTACGCCGCTGGCCGAGCGCATACGCGGTCTGGTGCTGAAGCCCGACGCTGAGATCGCCGCCGAACCGCTCAGTGCCGAAGCCGAGCTGCTGCTGGTGTTCGCCGCACGCGCCCAGCACGTGCGCCAGGTCATCCAGCCGGCACTGCAGCGCGGCGCCTATGTGCTGAGTGATCGCTTCACTGATTCCAGCTATGCCTACCAGGGCGGTGGCCGTGGCCTCGACCCGCAGTGGATTGCCGACCTGGAGCGCCGCGCCGTCGGCCTGCTGCCGGGCCTGACCCTCCTGCTGGATGTGGACGTGGCCGTGGGCCGCGCCCGCGCCAATGGACGCGACCTGTGGCCGGACCGCATCGAAAGCGAGCAGGACGATTTCTTCCAGCGCGTGCGCGAAGTCTTCCGCAGCCGCGCCCAGCAGGATCCGCAGCGCTTCGCCCTGATCGATGCCGGCCAAGTGCAGGAACGCGTGGCAGCCGATGTGGTAGCCAGCGTCGAACGCTGGTTGCAGGCCGGGGAGGGCGCATGAGCTTCTCGCCCTGGCAGCAGCGCGCCTTCGACCAGACCGTCGCTGCACTGGATGCCGATCGCCTTGGCCATGGCCTGCTGATCTGCGGCCCGGCCGGGCTGGGCAAGCGCGAGGTTGCGCTGGCCCTGGCCGACCACGTGCTGGCCCGTGGCGATGCCGCGCACGCCACGCGCACCCGCCAGCTGATCGCCGCCGGTACCCATCCGGACCTGCAGCTGGTCAGCTTCATTCCGAACAAGAGCGGCGACAAACTGCGCACCGAGATCGTCATCGAACAGGTGCGCGAGATCACCAACAAGCTGGCCCTGACCCCGCAGTACGGCGTGGCCCAGGTGGTGATCGTCGACCCGGCCGATGCCATCAACCGCTCGGCAGCCAACGCGCTGCTGAAGACCCTGGAAGAACCGCAGCCCGGCCGCTACCTGTGGCTGATCAGCAGCGACCCGGCGCGCCTGCCGCAGACCGTGCGCAGCCGCTGCCAGCGCCTGGAATTCAAGCTGCCGCCGCGCGATGAAGCGATGGCCTGGCTGCAGCAGCAGGGCCACAGCGAAGCCTCCGCGCGCGAAGCGCTGGACGCGGCACGCGGCCATCCCGGTCAGGCAGACAACTGGCTGCGCGAAGACGGTCTGAGCCTGCGCCGTGACGTGGGCCGCGAGCTGGAACAGCTGGCGGCCGGCAAGACCGGCGCAGTGGAGCTGGCGCAGAAGTGGTGTGGCGATGAGAACGCCGCGCTGCGCCTGCGCTTTGCCGCCGACCTGGCGCTGGCCCAGGCCAGCACCGACGCCTTGACCGCGCCGGACCGATTGCACAAGCTTGCAGCCTGGTTCGATGCGGCCAACCGCACCCGCGACCTGCTGCGCACCACCGTGCGTGCAGATCTTGCGGTGGTCGAGTTGCTGCTGGCCTGGAACAAGGTGAACGAGCGGCCTGCCGCAAGGGGAAATCGATGAGTGCCAGCAACGCCCGCCAGGGCATCCTGTCCCTGGCTGTAAAGGACAAAGCCGCGCTGTACAGCGCGTACATGCCGTTCGTGAAGAATGGCGGCGTCTTCGTGCCCACGCCCAAGCGCTACTTCCTGGGTGACGAGGTGTTCCTGCTGCTGACCCTGCCCGATTCCAGCGAGCGCCTGCCGGTGGCCGGCAAGGTGATCTGGGTGACCCCGGCCGGCGCACAGGGCAACCGCGTGGCCGGCATCGGCGTGCAGCTGGCCGACGGCCAGGAAGGCGAGAACGTGCGCCACAAGATCGAGACCCTGCTGGCCGGCCTGACCAGCTCGGACAAGCCGACGCACACGATGTGACGGGGCGCGGAACGCCGCCCTGGTAGCGCCGGGCCGTGCCCGGCGGCGCCTTCGAAACACCCGTGAACACAAATGTGAAAAACGGTTGACGGCCCCTGAAAAGCCCCTATAATGAGCGGCTCAGCAACACACCGGGCGGTTAGCTCAGCGGTAGAGCATTGCCTTCACACGGCAAGGGTCACAGGTTCGATCCCTGTACCGCCCACCATGTTGCAGAACGAAAGAAGCCTCCAGCGATGGGGGCTTTTTTGTTGCCCGAGATTCCAGTACGGGTACTGGGTTGTCGCATCGTCATGCGGGACCTGCCAGACAGGGGTTTGCCTCGCGCACCAGTTGTCGCGCCGCCACGATCAAACCATCGGTATGGAAGTTGCCCAGCTGTTCTTGGGGCACGCCGTCGACACGCGCACGGTCTGCGGCTTGCAGAAGATCCAGCAGCGCGCTGAGCCCCGCCAGCGAGCGACGGAGTGATGCGTGATTGCCGGCGCCGAGTCTGCGGGCGTGACATGGCTGACCATCTGCACCATCGCCTTGGCGGATGGCATCGAGGCAGGCGAAGAACGTAGGTGCCTGCACGGGCAGATTCTGTTCGTTCAATGCACACTCGATCTCGCGTGCGAGGTCTTCGGGCACATCGTTGGCGAGGTCGCCGATAAGCGCGTGCAGGCGGGGGTGGGAAGCGGTTCGATCGGTCATGGCGAAACCCTCACTGGCGTAGAGCCACCTTCGGTAGTGAAGGTGGCGGACGGTGCGGGTTGGCGTACCAAGGCAAACAAACTTCAAGGGAGAAGAAGGCCTGGCGGATCTGGCGATCCCCACGCACCGGCCGCCATTGAAGGCAGTCGGTGCATTCTCATTGCTGCGACCAAGATCGCAACATCCAGTAGCTTGTTCGTTTATTCGAGACGCCAATCCCGACCAAGGCAACCTGCCTCGGCGAGGCGATCATCGATTCGTGCGAACACGGAAATCAGTGAGGAAAGTTGCAAGCACTCGCTGGTGGCAGGGCGGTGGGCCGTTCTGTGCGCCCGCTCACTGGCCACATGGGCCTGAAGCCATCGCGAAACGAATTTGAGAGGCGGCCGACAGGCCTCGACGCGCGTATGCGGGTCGAACCCGTCATATCGCGTAGCGACTGCGTCGGGCTACACGCTGTGTCCGATAGCCGTCCTGGCGTAGATTTGGCATTGCCTGCCCCTCACATGAGTACACAAGGACGGATCATGGGAATTCCATCGCGGATGATGTGGATCGCATTCAGTGCCATCGCACTAGGGATGCTGTTGTCTCCCGTAGCCCGCACCGCGCCACCTGCGTCCGGTATCAGCGGCAAGCGCGTCGCAACGCCGGACATCAAGGCGATGCTCGGCGAGGTCTATGCCTCGAAGAAGCCGGCCGGCTTCGAGCAGCTGGACGTGACCCCCATCGTCAGCCGTTATCTGCCTGTTGGGCTGTCGCGGGCGCAGGTGCTTGCTGCGTTCAAGGGCATCGACAGCGCACACGTGGTAGAGCAGGCCTCTGGCGCCTTGATCGTGCGCGGTGACAGGGGCCGCGCCCTGTTCGACCCCGATGCCCGCTCGATCCTGATGACCTTCCGTTTCGATGGCGCAGGAATGCTGACCGGGGTGCAGGCCATTCACATGAAAAACCAGTAGGCGGGCACATCGTGTTCCCTCCATCTGCCCGGGACATCCCCCATGCCGCTCGCCCGTATCGATCTTCGCAAAGGTAAATCCGCCGATTATCTGCAGCGTGTGGGGGAGGCCATCTACCAGGCCCTGCGCGAGGTGGGTGTTCCGGAAAACGATCGCTTCCAGGTCTTCCAGGAACACGAGGCGGGTACCCTCGTCTTCGACCCCGGCTATCTGGGCGTGGCCCGCACCGATGACTTCATCTGCGTGCAGATCACCTGGAGCGAGGGGCGCACGCAGGAGCAGAAGAAAGCGCTCTACCTCGGCATTGCCAACGGCCTGCATGAGGCGGTGGGCGTCCGCCGCGAGGACGTGTTCATCAATCTGGTGGAAGTGAAGCCGGAGAACTGGTCGTTCGGGAATGGGGCGGCGCAGTACGTGAGTTGATGGCCCAGGAGCAAGAGCATCCACGCATGGCGTGGATCTACTGCATTCGCAGCGTCTCATTCGTTGATGGGCGAAGCGCGCCTACGCCAGAAGGGCGGGTTCGTCGGCGTGGCCCCAGGTATGGTCCCTGCGTCACCGTGTCGCAGGGGCAAAACCCTGAACGTGGTCCAGGGTTGGCCCCCGCGCCGTAGAATGGGCGGGTGCGTCGCCCCCGATTCCACCTCCGGTTCCAGACCCTGGCATGGCTTGCCATGCTGCTGGTGCTGCTTGCCCCGCTGGTGAGCCGCTGGATGGCCCATGGGCCGGCGCCAGCCGCCGTGCCGGTGATGGCGGGCATGAACCATGATGCGATGGACCACAGCGGCATGGATCACGGCGCGCACGCCGAACACGCGCAGCACGCGATGGAAGGTCACCACGACCACCACGCGATGGCGATGGAGCACGACGAAACCGCTGCCAAACCGGCGGTCGATCCACACGCCGAGCATGAAATGGGCGTGGACTGCGAGTACTGCCTGATCGCGGCACGTCTGATCACCTTGCTGGTGGCGGCGTTCCTGCTGCTGGTGCCGTTGGCGCCGGTATGCCGGGCATTGGCGGGATCTGTCAGAGCGCTGCCCTCGCGGCTGCGCGGAACACTGGGCGCGCGTGGGCCGCCAGTGGCGTTCGCTGGCTGAACCGTGCACGCGAAAGCCGCCGGGCATGGCCCCGGCGCTACCGATCTGGTTGAGGCCGCCGGACATGGTCCGGTGATATCGATCTGGTTGAGGCCGCCGGGCATGGCCCGGCGCTACCGATTCGGTTGAAGCCGCCGGGTATGACCCGGTGCACCCGCGTGCGACTTTCTTTCTGCTGCCCTCGTTGATGGGCGGCATTGCATGCCGTGGAAACATGAAGACGAACCCGAATGTCGTTGCCCTGCGCTGGGCGACGCTGCCGGCGCTGTGCGCCTGCGCCCTGTACACCGCACCGGCCCGCGCCGATGCGGCAGACCCCACCACCCTGGATACCGTGCGCGTGGTCGATACCCGCCATGGCGAACTGTCGGCCGTGCCCAGCGCGGGCTCGGCCCTAGGCCTGAGCGTGCTGCAGACGCCGGCCGCACTCACCATCATCGACCGCGACCAGCTGGAACAGCGCGGCGACAGCAACCTCAACGATGCGATCAGCCGTGCGGGTGCGATCAGTGCGATGCCGCACCCCGGCAATGGCCTCAGCGCGCTGTCCAGCCGCGGATTCACCGATGGCGCATCGGTGATGCGCCTGTACGACGGCCTGCGCCAGTACGGAGGGGTAGGCGTCACCTTCCCGTTCGATACCTGGTCCATCGAGCGCATCGAAGTGCTGCGCGGCCCGGCTTCGGTCATCCATGGTGACGGTGCCATTGGCGGGGTCGTCAACATCGTGCCGAAGAAGCCGTCGCGTGGTGCCATCGAGAACGAGATCAGCGTGACCGTGGGCAGCGAGGACACCGCGCGCCTCGGCTTTGGCAGCGGTGGCGCGCTGACGCCGGAGCTGGCCTATCGGGTGGATGTGAGCGGCAACTACAGCGGCGGCTGGGTCGACCGTGGCCGCAACAACGATGCGACGTTCTCCGGCGCGCTGCTGTGGCAGCCGCGCACCGACCTGCAGCTGACCCTGGCCCATGCGCAGGGCTACCAGCAGCCGATGCGCTACTTCGGCACGCCGCTGGTGGATGGCCGCCAGCTGGATGCGCTGCGCCATCGCAACTACAACGTGGCCGACAGCGAGATCCGCTTCCGTGACCGCTGGACCCAGCTGGATGCGCTGTGGACGCCCACTGCGAACGTGGAATGGCGCACGCGCGTCTACCAGATCGACAGCCAGCGTGACTGGCGCAATGCCGAGGCCTATGTCTACAACGATGCCACGGGGCTGATCGATCGCTCGGACAACACGCAGATCACCCACAACCAGGACCAGACCGGGCTGGCCTCGACGCTGCGCGTGCAGGGGCAGGTGGGTGGGCTGGCCAACAGCTTCGCGGTGGGCCTGGATGCCAACCGCGCGCACTTCAAGCACACCAACAACACCTACGCGGGCAGCTCCGGGCCGGTCGATCCGTTCCATCCGGTGCCGGGGCAGTTCGCCAGCGATGCACCGAACCTGCCGCGCTACCGCAACAGTGCCGAACAGTACGCGCTGTTTGCCGAAGATCACCTGACGCTGAGCGAGCGCTGGTCGGTGCTGGGTGGGCTGCGCCATGACCGCGCAACCATCGACCGCACCGATCTGATCAGCGGCGCGGCAGCGTTTTCGAAGGCCTACAGCAGCACCGGCTGGCGCGCGGGCACGGTGTTCGCGCTGCGCCCGACGCTGAGCCTGTACGCGCAGTATTCGCAGGCGGCCGATCCGGTCAGTGGCCTGCTGATGATCAGCCCGGCCAACGGTGCGTTCGACCTGGCCAAGGGCCGGCAGTTCGAGGTCGGCATGAAGCAGGCGTTCGACGGCGGCGAGTGGACGCTGGCGGCGTACCGCATCCGCAAGACCGGCCTGCTCAGCCGTGATCCACTGCAGCCCGATCGCCGCGTGCAGGTGGGCGCGCAGACCTCGCGCGGCATCGAGGCCTCGTTGAACTGGGCGTTCGCACCACAGTGGTCGCTGGATGCGAATGCCACGGTGCTGAAGGCCGAGTTCGAGGACTTCCTGGAAACCACCGGCTTGCCGGCGGTGGTGGTCTCGCGCGATGGCAACGTGCCGCCGAACGTGGCCGAGCGGATGGCGAACGTGTGGCTGAGCTGGCAGTTCCTGCCGGACTGGACCGTGGCCGGCGGTGCGCGCTATGTGGGCAAGCGTTACGCGGACAACGCCAATACGCTCGAACTTCCCGGCTACAGCACTACCGATCTGGCGCTGACCTGGCAGGCGGCACCGCGCACGCGGCTGAGCGCCCGCCTGTTCAACGTGTTCGACAAGGCATATTACGCGACGGCCTACTACACCAGCACGCAGTGGCTGCTGGGCGCGGACCGCCGTGTCGAGTTCACCGTCGACCATCGCTTCTGAGGGCGTCGCTGATGTCGCTGCGATCCTCCGCCAAGCGCTGGACCTACCTGCTGCACCGATGGCTGGGCATCGGTGGCTGCCTGCTGATGCTGCTGTGGTTCGTCAGCGGCATGGTGATGCTGTTCATCGGCTACCCGAAGTTGACCCCGGGCGAGCGGCTGGCCGCGTTGCCGGTGCTTGATGGCGCACGCGCGCTGCAGGGTCTGACGGTGCTGCCCGACGCGGTGCAGGCCGAGCCGGAAAGCGTGGCGCTGACCACGCTGCGCGGTGAACCGGCCTACGTGGTGCGCAGCGGTGCCAACGTTGGCGCGTGGTCGGCAGACACCGGCCACGCGCTGCTGCCGGTGTCTGCCCAGCGCGCCGAGCTGTCGGCGGCGGCGTTTGCTGGCGGCCCGGCGTTCCCCGGTGCGGTGCGCGTGGACGAGGATCGCTGGACGCATTCGCGTGGGCTGGACGCGCATCGGCCGTTGTACAAGGTGGAAGTGGGCGGCCACCAGCCGGGCAGCCTGTACGTTTCCTCGCATACGGGAGAGGTGGTGCTGGATGCGCCCTACCACCAGCAGCGCTGGAACTACGTCGGCGCGTGGCTGCATTGGCTGTATTTCCTGCGCATGCAGTCGGTGGACCCGGTGTGGACGTGGGTGGTGATCGTTCTGTCCGCGCTGTGCACGGTGGCGGCCATCAGCGGCATCGTGGTGGGTGTATGGCGTTGGCGTTTCCGTGGCAGCTACCGCTCGGGTGCGAAGACGCCCTACGTGGAGCCGTGGATGCGCTGGCACCATCTGGTCGGCCTGATGGCCTGCGCCTTCGTGTTCACCTGGATCTTCAGCGGGCTGATGTCGATGAACCCGCTGCAGGTGTTCAGCACTACCGCAGGTGCCGTGGACGCGGCGCGCTATCGCGGAGCGCCGGTGGCGCTGGATGGCGCCGTGGCGCAGCCGCAGGCCTTGCTCGCGGCAGCGTCGAAGGAACGCTTCGCGCCGGTGGAAATCCAATGGCGGCGTATCGGCGGCGAACTGTTCGCGGTACTGCTGGACGGTCGGGGCGGTACGCGCATCGTTTCGCAGGCAGAGGGGCAGCTGCACGTCGCCCAGGCCCTGCCGACCACGTGGCTGCAGCAGCACGCGCAGGCGATGGGGTCGGCACCGCTGCGTGCGTTCGCGATCCTGCGCACGCCCGATGCGTACTTCTACCCGCGTGCGCCGGAGGCGATGAACGGTGCGGCCGTGCGGCGTTTCCCGGTGGCGGTGGCCGATTTCGGCGATGCGCACGCCACGCGTGTGTACTTCGATCTGGCGACCGGCGATCCGCTGCTGACCCTGGGCCATCGCGAACGGGTCGGCCGTTGGCTGTTCTACTTCCTGCACAGCTGGGACCTGCCGGGCATGCTGCGGCAGGAAAACACGCGGCTGGGCGTGCTGCTGCTGTTGAGCGTGGCGGGTGCGGGCCTGTGCGCCACCGGTGTGGTGATCGGCTACCGTCGCCTGCGGATGAAGTTCCGGCGCCGTCGGCACTGATGTTGGCCGCGCTTTGTACACAGCGCGGCTGGACTGCCGGTGAATCCCGCGGCACGCCCGCTTACGGAAGACCCCGTTTGCCCGGCATCATGTCGGGCAACCGTGACATGGAAATCCAGATGTCCCCAGCATCCACCGCGCGCTGCGCATCACCGGCGACCAGTACGCCGGCCAGAAAGTCGTCGACCAGCAGTTCCACGAGTGCGACTTTTCAGGCGCCGACCTGACCGCCACCGAGTTCGTGAACTGCAGTTTCTACGACGCCGAAAGCCGCGCCGGCTGCCGCTTCAATGGCGCCACGCTGAAGGAAGCCAGCTTCCGCAGTTGTGACATCAGCATGTGCCACTTCAACTTCATCAAGGCGCTGGGCCTGGAAATCAGCGAGTGTCGCGCGCAGGGCGCGGATTTCAGCAACGCCAGTTTCATGAACCAGATCACCACGCGCACCTGGTTCTGCAGTGGCTTCATCAAGAAATCGAACCTGCGTTACGCCAACTTCTCGCGGGTGACGCTGGAGAAGTGCGAGCTGTGGGAGAACCGCTGGGACGGTGCCAACCTCAGCGGCGCCAGTTTCGCCGGTTCGGATCTGTCGGCCGGGCAGTTCGAGGGCATCGACTGGAGCAGTGCCAACTTCACCGATTGCGACCTGACCGGCTCGGAGCTGGGCGACCTCGACCTGCGCGTGGTCAACCTGCGTGGTGCCCGCGTGGATGTGCAGCAGACGGCGGTGTTGATGCAGCGCATCGGCATCACCGTGGTGCCGTAGGCGCTAACCGGCGTATGCCACCCATCCCTTGAAACTGAAGCCGGCGTAGAACAGCTCCACGCTCTCGAAGCCAACCTGCTGCAGCAGCGCCACTTCCTGTTCGGGCGACTGCAGCGGCAACCGCTCGATCATGACCTCGATGGTGCGCTGGGCATCGGCGTGGGCCACGCCGGAAGCCTCGGCAAAGGCAACGTAGCGCTGCAGCCAGCGTCGCTTGCCCGCATCGTCGGCCGGTACGCTGTGGTGGGCCACCACCAGCGGTGCACCCGGGCGTAATCGACGGTGCAGCTCGCGCAGCGTGTGCAGGCGCTGGCTGGCATCGAGGAAGTGCAGGGTCAGCAGGCAGCTGGCACCGTCAAAACGAACGTCCGGCGCATCGTCGATGTAGCCTTCCAGCAGCTCCACCTGTGCCATCAGCGGCCCCAGCGTCTGCTCCGCAAGCGCCAGCATTGGCGCGGCCGGATCCACGCCCAGCAGGCGCCACCCCGGGTGCGCTTCCGCGAAGGCCTTGAGTTCCAGCCCGCCACCGGCGCCGAGCACCAGTACCTGACCATCCTCGCGTACGCGCTCGGCCAGCAGCAGCTGGCTCATCTGCTGCAGGGCGATAAAGCCCGGCACCTGCCGCAGCGGGCCCTCGGCGTAGCGGGCGACGGCCTGCGGATCTTCGAAGGTCGACATGGCGTGCGTTCCTGCGGCAGGGGTGACATTCCACTGTACCGCGCTCGTCAAGCGCGCCTCAGCGCAGCGCCCGCGCCAGCACCTGCCAGATACGCGGGTTCTGGCACTGCGACACGTTGAAGCGCACATAGTCGGCCACGCGCTGCGATTGGCTGAAGGCATTGCCCGGCGCCACCACCATGCCTTCGCGCAGGCAGTGCCGGGCCAGAGCGGCGGCGTCGCGGCCATCGGGCAGCTGGCACCACAGGAACAAGCCCGCTTCAGGCACCAGCCACGGCGTGATGCCCAGGCGCTGCACCTGCCGCAGAGTGTGCTTGCGCGCATCGGCCAGGCGCGCGCGGATGGCCTGCATGTGCCGGCGGTAGCCGCTGTCGGTCAGCGCGATCTGCATGAGGTGCGCGGCCAGGTGGCCGCCGCCGAAGCTGGTGGCCAGCTTCAGGTCGACCAGCGCGTCAATCCAGTCCGCGCGCGCAGCGATGTAGCCACAGCGCGACGCGGCCGAGACGGTCTTAGAGAAACTGCCCACGTGGATCACCCGTGACAGCCCATCCAGTGCGGCCAGTCGCGGGGCAGGGCGCAGTTCGAAGTCGGCGAAGATGTCGTCCTCGACGATGGTCAGCCCGCTGCCTTCGGCCAGGCCCAGCAGCCGGTGTGCGATGGCTGCCGACAGCACCGCGCCGGTCGGGTTGTGCAGGCCGGAGTTGGTGATGTACAGCCGCGGCGCGTACGCCTGCAGGGCCACCGCGAACGCGTCCAGATCCGGCCCGCTATGCGTGTACGGCACGCCGATGGCCTGCACCTGGTGCGCCTTCAGCAGCGCGTGGTAGTTGAAGTAGCTGGGGTCGTCGACCAGCACGCTGTCGCCCGGCTTCAGCAGCAGGCGGCAGACCAGGTCCACCGCATGCGTGCCCGATTCGGTCAGCAGCACCTGGTTCAGCGGCACCTCGATGCCGAGGCCGGCCGCGCGCCGCTGCAGCGACTGGCGCAGCGACGGCAGCCCGAGCGGGCTGGCGTAGTCGGTGAGTGCTGAAGGCTCGGCACGCGCCATCCGACGCAGGCCGCGGCGCAGGCCGTCCTGGTACAGCCACTCGCTGGGCATCCAGCCGCAGCCGGGCCTGAGGTGTTCGGCCGGCGTTTCCAGCGATTGCCGCGAGACCCACAGCGGATCCACCGCGCGATCCTGGCGTGGCTCGATCGCCGCCAAGGCCAGCGGCGGCAGCGGCCCGGCCACGTAGAACCCCGAGCCGGCGCGCGCGGCGATCACCCCTTCGGCCGCCAACCGCTCGTAGGCCTCGACTACGGTGGACACCGAAACGCCCATGGTCGCCGCCTGTGCGCGCACCGAGGGCAGGCGCGCGCCGGGGCCATCCTGGCGTGCGGCGATACGTGTGCGCACGGCGTGGATGACGCTGTCGATACGGCTGGGGAATCGGGACATGGGCGGCGACTGTGTGGGAAGTGTGACCAGTACAGTTACTTGCGACTGTATTGGATTGTAGCTGGGGGCAGGCGCGCGGCAATGGCCCAATGGCTGCCCGGGCCGGATGTGGCCCCTGGCAACGGATATCAGCGTGGAACGGTCGGCACGTGGGTGGATCAACGGCTTCATCGGTGTGGTGATCTTTGCCGGCTCGCTGCCGGCCACGCGACTGGCCGTGCTGGAACTGGATGCCGGCTTCGTCACCGCCGCGCGCGCCAGCATCGCCGCCGTGCTCGGCCTGGTCCTGCTGCTGGCCCTGCGGCAGCCACGTCCGGCGCGCGCGGACCTGCCCGGCCTGGCGATGGTCAGCCTGGGCGTGGTGGTGGGTTTTCCGCTGCTGACCGCGCTGGCGCTGCGCCACGCTTCGTCGGCCCACACCATCGTCTTCGTCGGCCTCCTGCCGCTCAGTACCGCGCTGTTCGGCGTGCTGCGCGGCGGTGAGCGGCCACGCCCGGCGTTCTGGCTGTTCTCGCTGCTGGGCAGTGCCTGCGTGGTCGGCTACGCGGCACGCAACGGCATCGAGGCCTCGCTGCAGGCCGATCTGCTGATGCTGGCGGCCATCGTGGTCTGCGGGCTCGGCTATGCCGAGGGCGGGCGCCTGGCCCGGCACCTGGGCGGCTGGCAGGTGATCAGCTGGGCACTGCTGCTGGCCCTGCCGGTGATGCTGCCGCTGATGGTGGTGATGCGCCCGGCGTCGCTGGGGGCCATCGGCGCGCCGGCCTGGTGGGCGCTGGGCTACGTGGCGGTATTCAGCATGCTGGTCGGATTCCTGTTCTGGTACCGCGGGCTGGCCCAGGGCGGCATCGCCGCCGTCGGCCAGCTGCAGCTGCTGCAGCCGTTCTTCGGCCTGGCGCTGGCGGCGCTGCTGCTGCATGAAAGGGTCAGCGCCGGCATGCTGCTGGTGACCCTGGCGGCGGTGGCCTGCGTGGCGGGAGCGCGCCGCTTCAGTCGATGACCGCGGCGGTCCCTTGGCACGCTGTGTGTCGGCCTGCGATGTCGCGTTTGGCCCGGCATGGGCAATAATGCGATCTCTGCCAGGGCATGGATCGCGATGTAGATGACGGATTCCGGATCGCCTGCCGACGATGGCGTCACCACGCTGCTGAAGCGCTGGAGCACGGGCAACGATCTGTCCGCGCGCGATCGCCTGCTGCAGATGCTGTACGCACAGCTGCGTGGCATGGCCGCGGTGCGGCTGAGCGGTGATTCGCCCGGTCTGCTGCAGCCGACCATGCTGGTGAACGAAGCGCTGATGCGCATGCTCGACCCCGGCACGGCCTACAACGATCGTGTGCACTTCCTGGCCTTGGCGGCGCTGAAGATGCGCAGCGTCATGGTCGACCATGCACGTGCGATGGGTGCGGCCAAGCGAGGCGGCGACCAGCAGCATCTCACTCTCGAACACGCGGACCGCGAAGGCGTGGACGACCAGGATGCCGTGGACGTGCTGGCCTTGGATGCGGCACTGCTGGCCTTGGCCGATGTCGATGCACGCGCCAGTTCCACGGTCGAGTGGATGTACTTCGGCGGCATGCGCCGTGAGGAAATCGCCGCGGCGCAGGGTGTCTCGGTGCCGACCGTCGATCGCGACCTGCGCTTCGCCAAGGCCTGGCTCAAGCGCCATCTGGGTGGCATGCCTCCACGGGATGACGGTGCATGAACGACGCGGTGGACTGGGTCGCGGTCCGCGCGCTGTTCGATTCGGTCTGCGAACTGCCTGAGCCGCTGTGGGAAAGCGAACTGCATGCCCTGACCGGCGACGCAGCGCTGGTGCGCGAGACACTGGCCCTGCTGCGCGCACAGACCCAGGCTCTGGGCGGCATGCAGGGTTCGATCGACAAGGTGCTCGCCTCGCTGGATGCAGATGACCTCCAGGTGGGGCAGTTGATCGGGCCGTGGCGGCTGGTGCGGCTGCTCGCGGCCGGTGGCATGGGCCGGGTCTTCCTGGCCGAGCGAGCCGACCAGCTGTATCGCCGCCAGGTGGCGATCAAGGTGATGCGCCGCAGCCTGGATCCCGCACTGGCGGAGCGGCTGAAGGCGGAGAGCCAGATCCTGGCCGACCTGCAGCACCCCAATATCGCCCGCCTCTATGACGTGGGCCGCGCGGGCGCCGACCAGCCCTACCTGGTGATGGAATTCATCGATGGGCAGCGCCTGGATGAAGCCTGCCGCTCGCCGGACATCACCCTGACGGGGGTGCTGGGCCTGTTCTGCAAGGTCTGCCGGGCGGTGCAGGCCGCGCACGCGCAGGGCGTGATCCACTGCGACATCAAGCCGGCCAACGTGCTGGTGCGCAGCGATGACGAACCGGTGCTGCTGGATTTCGGCATCTCGCGGTTGATGAGTGACGGCAGCAGCGAGGTGGGCGCCTATGCCACGCCGCGCTACACCAGTCCGGAGCGGCGCTCGGGACGCCCGGCGGCGGTGGCTGATGACATCTACAGCCTCGGGGTGATGCTCGACGAACTGCTGGCGCTGGGTGCGCCGGACGTGCGCCTGGATGGCGACCTGATGGCGGTGGCCGCGCGCGCCCGCGCCCCGGTCGCCGCCGATCGTTACGCATCGGTGGATGCGCTGGCCGACGACGTGATCCGTTTCCAGCAGCATCGCCCGGTGCGTGCGCTGCGCCCCAGCCGCGTGCGTCGCGCACGCCTGTTCGTGCGCCGGCAGTGGCGCGCCTGCGCCGTGGCGGCCTGTGCGCTGCTGATGGCGGTGGGTTTCGTGCAGCGCATCGGCGATGCCCGCGCCCGCGCGGAAGAAAATGCAGCGGCTGCCTCCGGCATCGCCGACCTGCTGGTGGCGGCGTTCGATTCGGCGGAACCGGGCATCCGCGGTGACCGCCCGATGACGGCGCGTGAGGTCCTCGATCTCGGCGCGCTGCGGATCGATCAGGACATGTCCGCCTCGCCGCTGGTGCGTGCGCGCCTGCAGGCCGCGCTCGGCCGCGCCTACCGGAACCTGGGGCAGCCGCGCGAAGCCGGCGCGCTGCTGCAGAGCGCCGTGCTGGGCCTGCGTGACGCCGCTGCGCCGCCGCACGAGATTGCCGCGGCAGAAGCCGCCCGTGCCCTGCTGCAGGTGGAGGACGGCCAGCAGGTTGCCGCCCTGCAGGGCGCACGCCGCGGGCTGGCGCTGCTGGAGGACGACGATGACCCCGGCGTGCGCATCGACCTGCTCAATGCCGTGGGGCGCGCGCACGCCAGCCGCGAGGATTTCGATGAGGCCGCCGCCGCCTATGCCGAAGCGCTGGCGCTCGCCCGGCACGGCACCGGCGTGGCAGCCGATGCCGGCCTGATGACCACGCTGTCCAACCTGGGCACGCTGTACCGGTCGCAGGGCAAGCTGCCGCTGTCCGAGCAGACACTGCGCGAAGCCGCTGCCATCGGTGGCGGTGCGTCGCCCCTGCACGGGCCGGCCCGCCTGCGTGTGCTGCGTTCGCTGGTCTACACGCTGCTGGCGCAGGGGCGTGCCGACGAGGCGATGCGCCTGGCCGAAGAAACCTTCGCCATCACCCGCCAGCTGTTCGGCACCGGCAGCAGCTACACGGCTGCGGCCGAAGCGGCGCTGGCCGGCCAGTATCTCGATCTGGGCCGCTACAGCGAATCGCAGCAGCACTTTGATGCGGCCATCGCCACCAGCGTGCGCGTGGACGGTGCTGACAGCCTGGCCTACGCCGGCATGATCTACGGCCGGGCGATCATGGAGGAGGCGCGCGGTGACCTTGCCATGGCCGAGCGCGGGTACCGGCAGACGCTGGCCCTGCACCAGCGCCTGCTGGGCAGCCAGCATCCGCGCAGCCTGGACGTGCAGATGGTGCTGGCACGGCTGCTGATGCGTGCCGACCGCACCTACGATGCCGAGCCGCTGCTGCGCGAAGTCGGCGAGGTGTGGCGACGCACCCTGGCGGCCGATTCACAGCAGCGGGTAACGCTGGAACTGGTGGAAGTGGAATGGCTGACCCGGACCGGGCGCATCGCCGAGGCGCGCGAGGCGCTGGCCGCGTTCGATCGCCGCCATCCTTCGCCGGTGCCTAGCCTGGCTCTGCGCCAACAGATGCAGGCGGCGCTGCTGGCCGAGCGCGGTGGCGACAGCGATGCCGCGGCGCGCTGGGGGACCGTGGTGGCCACCTTCGAGAGTTTCTACGGCGCAGATTCCACGGCCACGGCGAAGTGGCGGATTCCCTACGCAGAGAGCCTGCTGCAGGCCGGCGATGCGGCATCGGCAACGGCCCAGCTGCGGCGCGCCCGTCCGCAGCTGGTCGGTGTTTCGCCGCATTCGGAGTTCCTGCTGCGCGCGGAGGCCCTCGAAACGCAACTGGGCAATGCGAAGGTGGTCGGGGCGCGATAGGTTGCGTGCGGTTTCTCCGGTTGTTCCATGACAGGCATACGCACTGCTGGGATAACAGGGGAAACACAACATGCAGGATGATCAACCGGTCCACCGCCCGGAAAAGCGGAGCAACGGGGTGCTGCACCGCTTTGCCAGGGCCTACGGCAAGGCACGGGAATGGCACTGCTCACGCCTGCGTGCATCGCTGGTCGGGGTGCGTTTTGCGGTATGGGGGGACAGCGGGCGTTTCACCTCGCACAGAGGCTGGCGCATTTCGCGCATCAGCCGCAACGATTGGGATACCTGAAGCCATGGGCGATACGCAGCGGCTATCGTGCGCGGGGGAAATCGGTATTGGTCGTAGCGTGGGTGCGTCGCCCATGCTGCGGCGGATGAAACCTTCCCCTGTTTCCTTTGCAGGCCAGGTCGGCCTGGTGACCGGCGCGGCCGGCGGTCTCGGCCTGGCGTACAGCCGCTTGATGGCCCAGCGCGGCGCGCACGTGGTGATGCATGATGTGGGTGCCGGCCTGGATGGTCGCGGCAGCGACGCCAGCCGCATCGACGACGCCGTGGCCGCACTGCAGGCGCAGGGCCTGTCGGTGGAGGCGGCCTCGGGCGCGATCGACGAGCGTGCGTGCTGCCACGCGCTGGTCCGGGACGTGCTGCAGCGGCACGGCCGCATCGATTTCATCGTGCACAACGCCGGCTGGGTGGCGTACGAACTGCTCGAGGCGGTGGATGACGATGCGCTGGAGCAGATGCTGCGGGTGGCGGCCAAGACGCCGCTGTGGCTGGCCCAGGCCGCCTGGCCGGCGATGCGCGAGGCCGGTGGTGGCCGCATCGTGGTGACCACCTCCGACCGCGCGCTGTACCCGCAGTACGCGCAGAAGGGCCTGGCCGGTTACGCGATGGCGAAGATGGCCGCGCTGGGGCTGGCCAACGTGCTGGCGCTGGAGGGCGCCGAGCACGGCATCGTGGTCAACGCGGTTTCGCCGGTGGCCAAGACCCGCATGTGGGGCATTGACGGCGAGCCTGACGAGCTGCACCCGGACGCGGTGGCCAACGGCGTGGCGTTCCTCGCATCGACGCGCTGTCGCGAAGGCGGCTGGGTGCTGCGCGCGAGCAACGGGCAGTTCCACGCGTTGCGCCTGCAGGAAGCCGAACACGTGGTCTACCCGCGCGACCTGCGTGCGGTCGTCGCGGACAGCATCGAATCGGTGGCCCTGCAGTGGCCGGTGATCGCCCGGCCGAGTGTCGACGCACGCGGCTGAGCGCGTACCCTAGGCAGCCCTCCGCTGCCCGTGCCGACATGATCGATCTGCGCCTGCTCCGCCAGTTCGTGGCGGTGGCCGAAGAACTGCATTTCCATCGCGCCGCCGCGCGCCTGCATATGTCGCAGCCACCGCTGACGGCGGCGATGCGTCGGCTGGAGGATGAGGTCGGTACCCGCCTGATCGTGCGCGGCAACCGCACGCTGGGGCTGACTGCCGCCGGGCAGACCCTGCTGGTGGAAGCGCGTGCCACGCTGCAGCAGGCCGGGCAGGCCCTGCAGCGCACCCGCGAAGCGGCCGCCGGGCAGATCGGCAGCCTGCGCGTGGGGTATGTGGGCAGCGCCCTGTACGGCCGCCTGCCGGATCTGATCCGCCGGTTCCGCCAGGCATTCCCGCAGGTGCAGCTGCACCTGCATGAAGCCACCTCGCGGCAGCAGCAGCAATGGCTGCGCGAGGAGCGCATCGACCTCGGTGTGCTGATCCCGCCCATTCCATCGACTGAGCTGGCGTTGCAGGGCTTCGACCACGATCGCCTGGCCATCGCCTTGCCGCGCAGCCACGCTTTGGCCGCATGCGAGGCGCTCAGCGTGGCGATGCTGGTGGACGAACCGTTCGTGTCGTGGCCAGCGGGCGAGGGCATCGGTTTCCACGCGCAGGTGCTGGGCCTGTGCACTGCGGCCGGTTTCACCCCGCGCGTGGTTCAGGAAGCGCAGGGCATGCACGCGGTGCTGTCACTGCTGGCGGTGGACGCGGGCGTGGCGATCGTGCCGGCCAGCATGGCCAGCTTCCGTCCGCAGGAAGTGGTGTACCGCGTGATCGACGGCACCGAGGCTGGTTTCGAACTGCAGTTCTGCACGCGGCCGGGCGTGGCGGGGCCGGTCCTGCAGCACTTCCTGGCGATGGCTGCCGAGCCGGATCTGTCGTGATCGACATCTTGGCACGCGTTCGCCCGCCGCACGGGGCCTGATACGCGGGCTGCAGCACGCGCTGCGCCGCTGCGCGGACACCGCAGCACAAGGGTTTCAGAGCAACGGGATGGCGATCCGTAGATTCCTGATCGGTGCTTGCGGGTAAGCCCTACAGCCAGCGTCGGTGCAGGCGGTCAGCATCCGTTCGCCGGCTGTCGTGGCTGGCTGGGATTGGCGTCCCACAAACAACTCTGGCGCGTGTCCGGAACATGTCCAGGGAGGACGTTTTCCGGATGACGCGGCCCGCTGGTCCGTGGTGGGTGATGCGTGGGGATCACCACGATCCGCCGGTCCGCTCCAGAGTCTGCCGGTACGCCAACCCGCATCGCCCGCCGCCCATTCGCGCTATTGCGTGGGTGTGAGTGCTGCAGCTCTGTGCAGGCAAAGCGCACCTCAACTGGGGAGTGGCGGCGGGTGGTGCACTTATCGCGGGTGTGGCGGCTGGCGCTGGCCTAAGGCAGCAGGTCGCGCGTCATGCGGAACACATCGGTGACCGCGTACAGGCCGGAGTGCCGCGCAAGATGCGTGCTGTCCGGGCCCTGCGCGATGCCGCTGGCGAGCAGGCGGAACTGATGGGCCGGGTCGGGGTGGTGTTGCAGGCCGTACAGCGCGTGGCGGTTCAGGTAGTGGCGGCCATCGTTGAGTTGCTGGCCACGGGCGATGACACCCTGCAGGTGTTCCCATGCCAGTGGCGTGGCCTGCACGACGTCGTAGAACTCGACGATGGGCGCGCCCTGGCTGACCTCCAGTACATGGAAGGCATGGTGGCGGTCGGCGACCTGCATGCCCACGACGTCGCCGGCGCGCCACGCGGTGTGCGCTTTCAACAGCGGGGGACGACGTGCCGGCATCACCGCCGGGCTGCGCAGCAGCGCCTCGATATCCGCACTGCGGCGATGGAAGGTGTCGTTCAACGCGACGGCGGCATTCAACGCCACGATGGCCGCAACTGCTGCATCGGTGAGCTGCGCATCGGCAAAGCCCTGCCGGTGCAGGCACACCGCCAGCGCCAAAGCGGTCTTGTGCACATACAGCGGCGCGACCTCGGCCGGGTCGGCCTGCAGGATGCAGTTCCAGCGCAGCACCACGTTTTCGATCACCTCCGTACCGATCTGCGCAGGCTCGCGCGCGGCTGCCTCTGGGCCGAGGCGCGCCCAGTGCGCGCAGCGCTTCACGTCGCCATCGATGGCCTCGACCAGGCCGGCGGCGGCGAGCGGTTTCAGTACGTCCAGGTGTTTGATCGCCATGTGCGCGGCCGCTTCCGATATGGCCGCCCAGTCTATCGTGCGCGGATTGTCGCTTCTGGACCATGGTTGTGTTGCAGCTGGGTCAGTTGGCTGTCCCGGTGGTTGCCCGGTACATGTGCTCTAGAGCCTTCTCTTAATTCTCCCAGCGTTGGAGCCAGTCCCCGCGGAATTGACTCATATGGACGTGGTGCAGCAACGTTATTGCTTGCTTCCAATTTCGACAGGATCTCAATGAACAAGCCGGCCTCATTGGTACTTTGCATTCCGGGCCCTTGGAAGGATCACAACGAGCTGGTACGTCGTGTCGCCACCACGCCCACGCCGGGCCGTTTCATGTTTCTGGGCGGGATACTGATGGAGGTCGGGCAAGGACGGCATGTGCGGATGAATGTCGCACCGCGCTACGATCAAATGGCCGAAGCTTTCTCCATCGCCGGTCAGGGTCGATTGCATCCAGCGCTGCTCGATGAAGTCGGTCGACACGAGAGCGTCGTCTATCTGGAATTCGACGGACTCATGCATGAGCAGATTGAATGGATTGCCACCACAACCCGATTGCTTCGGGAATTGGGCGGGTATGCCGTCAAGGTCGAGTCCTGTGGAAGCGCTCATGACTGGGAGGGCTGGGAACGTGGACTGCACGGTAACCTGTTCGATCTTTATTGCCTCGGCGTTGTTCTTACCGGAGGCGCTGACGTCTATGTGTCGTGCGGGATGCACCATTTCGGTCTGGCCGAATGCAAGGTGTCCAGCGCAGTTCCCATGGACACCGCCGCCGATGTGATGAATCGGTTCAACTTCTACCGCCTGGTGGAAGCTCCGCAGCTGCTCGATGGGCACACCTTCAGTGTCGAAGAAGGTGCACAGGTGTTTCGACTGGAGCTGGAAGCAGACCTGCGGGATGTTGGCGATCTGTTCGTCAATCCTGACGGCTGCTGGAGCCTTGTCGCAGTGTGAGCGCGATCGGTGACGGCAGGCCTGATTGATGGCCTCCGGAGTTGTCGCAACGCCACCTGGTGACCGGGCTTTACTTCGCGTCGAACAGGTGTTCGACCATGTAGTCGATGAACACCCGCAGGCGCGCGCTGGGCTGGCGGTTGCCGGGCCACAGCAGCGAGAACTGACCCTGCTGGTGCGGCAGCGTGGGCAGCACGTCCTGCAGACGACCATCGGCCAGCGCATCGGCCGCAAGGAAATCGGGCATCCAGCCCGCGCCCATGCCGCCGATGGTGGCCGACAGCATCGCCTCCATGTTGTTGCAGGTCATGCTGGTGGCCATGTCGGCGGCGGCGTCGCCGTGGTGGCCGGGCAGGGTCCACGGCTGCAGCTTGCCGCTGCTGGGAAAGCGGAAGCGCACCGCCGCCAGCCGCTGCAGGTCCGCCTGCTGCTGCGGCATGCCGCATGCCTGCAGGTACTGCGGCGACGCACACACCATGAAGCGGAACGTGCCCAGCTGGCGTGACATCAGGCTGGAGTCGGCCAGCTCGCCGCTGCGGATCACCGCATCCAGTCCTTCGTTGACCACATCCACCAGCCGATCGTTGAAATCCAGTTCCAGCTGCACCTGCGGGTAACGCTGCTGGAAGCCGGGCAGCACCGGCAGCAGGAAGCGGTAGCCGATGGTCGGCAGGCCGATGCGCAGCACCCCGCGCGGCGCATTCTGCCGATGGGCGAGATCGGCCTGGGCGTCGGACAGCTCATCCAAGGCGCGCCTGCAGCGCTGCAGCAGCAGCTCGCCTTCGTCGGTCAGGTGCAGGCGGCGGGTGGTGCGATGGAACAGGCGCGTGCCAAGGTCCTGTTCCAGCCGGGCGATGCGCTTGCCGACCGCCGAGGCCGTGAGGCCGAGGACACGGGCGGCGCCGACGATGCTGCCGGCCTCGGCAGTGCGGACAAAGGCGAGCAGGGCGGAAATCGAGTCCATGTCGGAATGATTGCGGAATGTATGGACGCAATCAACATCCTCGCAACGTGTTTTTCCCGGGGCAACGCACATTCATCATCACGGCCCTTCGTGAAAGGAGGACCGCATGGCCCCCCGTTGTGCCCAGGATTCCCGCGCCGCTGGACGCGGTGCGCTGCTCGCCGTGTGCCTGGCCGCGCTCGCGCTGCCGCTGGCCTTTTCCGCAGGTGCGGTGGTCGTCCCGTCGCTGCAGTTGGGGCAGGGTGCTTCGCCGCTGGCGCTGGCCTGGGTGACCAATGCCTTCATGCTGACCTTTGGCGGCCTGCTGCTGGCTGCCGGTGCGCTGGCCGACCGGTTGGGCCGGCGTCGCGTATTCCTGGCCGGGACCGCCGGCTTCGCCGCCACCACCGCCTGCGTCTGCCTGGCGCCTGACCTGGTGTGGCTGGATATCGCGCGCGGCCTGCAGGGCGTGGCTGCCGCCGCCGCGTTGGCCTCGGGCACGGCGGCGCTGGCCGAGGCCTGGCAGGGGCCGGGCCGCGCACGCGCCTTCGCCCTGCTCGGCACCACCTTCGGCGCCGGGCTGGCACTGGGGCCGCTGCTGGCCGGCGCGCTGCTGCAGCTGGGTGGCTGGCGCAGCGTGTTCGCCACCAGTGGCGTGCTGACGTTGCTGGCATGCCTGATCGGTGCGCGCGTGCTGCGCGAAAGCCATGGCGACCGCGTGCGCCTGGATGTGGCGGGCATGCTGACCTTCAGCCTGATGCTGGCCAGCCTTACGCTGGCGCTGCTGTGGCTGGGCGAGCATGGCATCGGCGCACCGCGTGTGCAGATGGCCTTCGTCGCCTGCGCCGTGCTAGCGTCCCTGTTTGTCTGGATCGAGCGCCGGCAGGCAGCACCGCTGCTTGATCTCACGCTGTTCTCGCAGCGCGCCTTCGTCGGCGTGCAGCTGCTGCCGGTAGCCACCTGCTTCGGCTACGTGGTGCTGCTGGTGGTGCTGCCGCTGCAGCTGCTGGGCGTGCACGGGCAGGGCACGGGCATCGTCGGCCTGCAGATGCTGGCGTTGTCGGCGCCGTTGCTGGTGCTGCCGATGCTGGCCGCGCGCTGGGCGCAGCACTTCGGCAGCACGCTGCTGTGCACGCTGGGCCTGCTGCTGTGCGCGCAGGGCCTGTGGTGGTTGTCGCGGCATGCCGCCACGCCGGTGCCGATGCTGTGGACTCCGCCGTTGCTGCTGATCGGTGCAGGCGCGGCGCTGCCGTGGGGCCTGATGGACGGCCTGTCGGTCAGCGTGGTGCCGGTACAGCGTGCCGGCATGGCCGCCGGCATGTTCGGCGCCGTGCGCGTGGCCGGCGAAGGCATTGCCCTGGCGGCGGTGACCGCGCTGCTGGCGGGGCCGATCGGACGCCACCTGCCGTCCGCCTGGCCGGAGGCTACGGCATCGGCATCGATGTATCTGGTGACCGGTGATCTGGAGACCGCGCAGGCATGGCTGCCGCACGCCACAGTGGCCGAACTGCAGCAGGCCAGTGGCGAGGCATTGGCCACCCTGCTGCGCGTGCTGTCTGCGCTGACCTTTGCCTGCGCGCTGCTGCTGCAGCTGCTGCTGGGGCGCAGCGCGCCTTCGCATGAAGGCGTGGCCGACACGGTGTAAGCCGCCTGGGTGTCATCGCCGTGTAGGCAAGGACTCACGCGGCCTATGCCGCCGCACGCCTAGAGTCGGTCATCCCCGTCCCCCACGGAGACCTGCCATGTGGCTGCTTGATCATCTCTGGCCCAGCCGCCGTCCGTTGCCGCCGCCGATGGCCCTCGAACCGCCGTTGCCACCGCGCAGGCCGTGGCTGAAGCGCCCCGCACGGGCCGGGCGCAGCGGCATGGCACCGTGGCAGAAGATCGCTCCGGCCACGCGCCGCACGCGCCACTAGGCCGTGCGGTCGGCGGGGTGGTTGACCCCGTCATTGACCGGGATGATGCCCAGCGCGAAGGGATCGATGCCTTCCAGGCAGGCGACGTTGTAACCGTACTGGTCCGGGTTGGAGCGGCGCCGGTGATGGGTGTAGATGCCGCAGATGCCGCAGAAGTAATGTTCCGCCACGTGGGTATTGAACTGGTACAGGCGCAGCTGGTCCTTGCCGCGCACCACCTGCAGCCCCTCGCGGGTAACGCTGGCGGCGATGGCGCCGCGGCGCCGGCACATCGAGCAGTCGCAGCGGCGCGGGTCGACGATGCCGTCGGGCAGGTCCAGCAGCAGCTCCACCGCGCCGCAATGGCAGGTGGCGCGGTGCCGGGGCTGCACGGCCACGCCGGCTACTGAGGTGATTCCCATCGCTGTTCCCCGCTGTGGTGACCCGGCCAGTATGCGCTGACAGGCCGGCCCGCGGCCGTTGCTGAATGGGTCGGTGATGCCAGCGCCAGCCGGCTTGTGGCTAACTATGCCGCCCCCCCTACGCGACAGGATGCCCGTGAGAGCCGCAGGACGTTGGATGACAGGATGTGCCATGGCGCTGCTGGCGCTGTGGGTGGCCGGTTTGTTCGCCTACCAGCTGCCCGGGCCGGGCTGGCTTTCGGCGGGCGTGGCCGTGCTGTGGCTGCTGGCGGCGCTGTGGGCGGCGTTGACGGTGGCGCGCGGGAAAGGCACGAAGCGCTGGACCGGCTTCTACGTGGCGTCGGTGGCGCTGGCGGGCCTGTGGTGGCTGCTGCTGACCCCGCGCCAGGACCGCGACTGGGCCGACGACGTTGCCCAGCGCCTGCACGTTGAATCCTTCGATGGCCGCCACGTGGTGCTGGACAACGTGCGCGACTTCACCTGGCGCACGGAAACCGACCATGACGCGCGCTGGGTGCGCCGCGAATACGACCTGGACCAGCTGCGTTCGGCCGATCTGGTGCTGTCGTACTGGATGGGCCCGGCCATTGCCCACACCCTGGTGTCGTTCGGTTTCGACGATGGCCGCCACCTGGTGTTCTCGCTGGAGATCCGCAAGGAGCAGGGCGAATCGTTCTCGGCCTTGGGTGGCTTCTTCCGTCGCTTCGAGATGACCCTGGTCGCTTCGGAAGAGACCGACATCCTGCGCACGCGCACCAATGCCCGTGGCGAGGACGTCTACCTGTACCGCCTGCATGGGCTGGACCGCGGCCAGCTGAAAGCGCTGTTCGCCGCCTATCTTGATGAGGCAAAGCAGCTGGACGCTGCGCCGGCGTTCTACAACACGGCCACCAGCAACTGCACCACGATCGTGTTCGACCTGGCCCGGCATATCGCCCCCGGCCTGCCGCTGGACTATCGCCTGCTGCTGTCTGGCTACCTGGCCGAGTATGCACAGGAGGTGGGTGCGCTTGTGCCCGGTGTGTCGTATGCCGAGCTGCACGCCAAGGGCCGCATCACCGAGCGCGCGCTGCACATGGCAGCGGACGAGAACTATTCCACCGTGATCCGCCGCGGCATTCCCGGCACCGAGCAGGATCCGCAGCAATGACCTTCGATTTCCCGATGCGCTGGCAGCGCGTGCTGCCGGCGCTGCTGGCTGCGTTCGTCCTCCTGGGGGGCAGCGGCTGCGCCATGGTCACCGTCAAGCAGGTGGCATCCAGCGATTCGCTGGTGAACAAGCGCGCCGACGTGCTCAACACCGGCAAGCTCAGTCCGGCCTCGCGCGAGACGCTCAGTGCCGCCGGCCTGGACGAATCGCAGTGCGAGAAAGACTTCCTGGTCTGCCGCAGCACGCTGCTGATGACCGATGACCTGAATGTCGAGCAGCGGCTGTCGACCCTGTCCGAACTGTGGGTGAAGGCCGCGCTGGCACTGACCCCGAAGAAGCACGCCGCCGGCGAGCCGCCGATGAGCGATGCCGCACTCGACGCCTGGCTGGAAGCCGCGCGCTACGGCTATGCCTACCTGTTTTTCAGCGGTCGATCGCCCTCGGACCGAGCGTTCGAGGACCGGCAGACGCAGGTACGCGACTACTACAACTACGCGGCGGAAAAGGCCGCCGTGGTGCTGTTCGCGCGTGCGCGTGCGGCGGCGCTGGCCGGCGAGGACTACAGCCGGCCGATGTCCGCCGGCAGCTGGACGCTGGCCGCCAACTACCAGCAGCTGGCGCTGAAGAGCATTCCTTCGCAGCTGGTGCCGGCCGGTTCGGTCAGCTTCGTCGGCCTGCGCAGCACCTACCGCCGCGATGGCTTCGGTGCCGAGCTGGTGATGGTGATGGACCCGCCGAAGCTGGTGGTGCCGGTGGTGGCCGCTGACGGCCCCAAGGCCGAGACCCCGCCGGACGAGGATGACGGCGCGCGTGGCCGCCGCCATCGGCACGACGACAGCGTGCCCGAGTTCAGCGAGATGTCCTCGGTCAATGTCACCGCGCTGCTGCGTTTCGAGGGCGACAGCCTGGACGATGTGATGCGCACGCGGCGGGTCGAGCTGGACGCGTATTCGCCGGAAGCGACCGAGCGCATCACCCTGCATGGCGAACAGGTGCCGCTGGCCGGCAACTTCACCGCGGCCTACGGCCTGTGGCTGGCTCAGAGCGGCTTCGCCACGCAGTCGCTGCGCACGTTGTTTGGCCTGAGCGAGGGCATCGGCGAGCCGCACATCTACCTGATGCAGCCGTGGGACCCGAACCGCCGCATCATCTTCATGCTGCACGGCCTGGCCAGCAGCCCGGAAGCGTGGGTGAACCTGGCCAACGAGATCATGGGCGACCCCGAGCTGCGCCGGCAGTTCCAGGTGTGGCAGGTCTATTACCCGACCAACGCGCCCATCGCCTTGAACCGCTACGAGATCGCCAACGCCTTCAACGACACGTTGCAGCACTTCGACCCCAGCGGGAACACGCGCGCGTCGAAGGACATGGTCTACATCGGCCACAGCATGGGCGGCGTGCTGGCGCGGCTGCTGGTGAGTGATTCCGGTGATGTGCTGTGGAACGACCTGCTGGCCAACTATGACCTGAAGGGTGAACGCCTGAAGCGCGTGCAGGGCAAGCTGGGGCCGCTGCTGCACTTCAAGGCGCAGCCGAACGTGGAGCGTGCGATCTTCATCGCGGCCCCGCACCAGGGAACCGACATTGCCGGCAACAAGGTTGGCCGCCTGATCGGCCGGCTGGTGCGCCTGCCGCTGACCATCCTGGGCAAGTTCGAGGATGTGTTCCTGGCGCTGGCGCAGGCCGAGCAGCAGGTGGATGGCACCGCCAAGCCGAAGATCCCCAACAGCATCGACAACCTCAAGGCCAGCGATCCATTCGTGAAGGCCGCCGCGCAGCTGCCGATCGAGCCGGGCCTGAAGTACCACTCGATCATCGCGCAGCGCAAACCGGAACTGCCGCTGGAGAAATCCGACGATGGCCTGGTGCCGTACTGGAGCGCGCACCTGCCGGGCGCGCAGTCGGAAAAGGTGATCATCTCCGGGCACAGCGTGCAGGAAAGCCCGCAGGCGGTGCTGGAAGTGCGGCGCATCCTGCACCGTGACATCGACGACGTGGGGACCGGTAAGCCGCCGTGACCCCAGACGACCATTAAACCCGCCGCGCCACCACCGCGCCCAGCACCGCCAGGCCCACCGTGATCGCCAGGCACAGCACGTAACCGGTGTGCGGCGCCTGCTCGACAAACAGCGCGAACAATGCACCCGACAGCGCCAGCGCGGTAGCCACGCACAGCGCCTCGCTCAACTGCAGGGCCGAACTGTTGCGGCCCTGTTCCTGCGGCGCGGACAGCGACAGCGTCAGCACCGACAGGCTGGCGTAGATCATGCCCATGCCGAAACCGGTGATGGCCCAGCCGAGCAGCGCGACGGGCAGCGGCACCGCGTTGAACAGCACCGCCAGGGTGGCGGTGATGCCGATGGTCATCAGCACCGTGCCCACGCGCAGCAGCTGCTGCCGCGACCAGCCGCGCTGCTGGTGGCCCTGCAGCCACGAGCCACTGAACCAGCCCAGCGCGCCCAGGCTGAGCACGGCGCCGGCCCAGCTCGGCGACAGCCCGCGCTCTCGCTGCAGCAGCAGCGGCAGGTAGGCCTCGCATGCAAAGAACGCCGCAGCGGCGACACCACGCAACGCAATCACGCTGGGCAGGCCCCGGCGCAGGCGCAGCGTGCCCGGCGGCAACAGGCGGTGCCCGCACAGCAGCAGGCCGACCACGGCCACGCCCATGCACGCCAGCGCCAGCATGCCTTGCTGCTGGCCACCGAAATACAGCAGCAGCGCAGCCAGCGACGCACCGATGGCCCAGCGCACGACATCGCCGCTGTTGACCTCGTCGCCGGCTTCAACCGGCGCCTGCCGCGCCAGCGCCGGCCGCAGCATCAACGCCGCCGGGATCGCCAGCAGAGGCACGATCAGGAACACCCAGCGCCAGCCCAGGTGCTGCACGATCAGGCCGCTCAGCGCCGGGCCCACCATCGACGGCACTACCCAGCCTGCCGAGAACGCAGCGAAAACCTTCGGCCGCAGCGCCTCGGGATAGTTGCGGCCGACCATCACGTACAGCGCCACCGAGATCGCGCCGCTGCCCAGACCCTGCAGCAGGCGCCCTGCGACCAGTGTGCCCATGCGCGGGGCCAGCCCGGCCAGCAGCAGGCCCAGCACGAAGCAGGCCAGGCCCCACCACAGCGGTCGCGCCGGTCCGCTGCGGTCGGTCCAGCGCCCGGCCACGGTCATGCCGACCACGCTGGTGGCGAGGGTGCCGCCGAAGGCCAGCGCGTACAGGCGCAGGCCATCCAGCGCCTCGGCCACGGTGGGCATAGCTGCGGCCACGGCCAGCGCTTCGAAGGCGAGCAGGGCGACCAGCACGACCATGCCGACGGTGGTGCTGCGGTGGGCGGGCGAGAGGATGGACTCGGGTGCGGACGTGGCCGTCGCCGGTGCTGCGGTGGGGGTGTTCATGCGGGGGAGGAGGCTCGGGCCGCGCTTGTCATCCGGCGGCGAAGGACGCAGCATGACACCTGAACCATGGTTGAGGTCAAGCAATGCAGGAACAGGAACTGAGCGTGGGCGACGTGGCCCGCCGCAGCGGCGTTGCGGTATCGGCGCTGCACTTCTACGAGCGCAAGGGCCTGATCAGCAGCCTGCGTACGGCGGGCAACCAGCGCCGCTATGCGCGCGACGTGCTGCGCCGACTGGCGGTGATCCGCGTTGCACAGCGCGTGGGCATGCCGCTGGAAGCGGTGGCCCGCGCATTCGAGACACTGCCGCAGGGCCGCGCACCGACCAGGACCGACTGGGCACGGCTGTCCGCGCGCTGGCAGCAGGAGCTGGAAGAACGCATCCACATGCTGCAGCTGCTGCGCGATGAACTGACCGGCTGCATCGGCTGCGGCTGCCTGTCGCTGAAGCGCTGCCGCCTGGCTAACCCCGACGACGTGCTCGGCGAACGCGGCGATGGCCCCATGCGCTGGGGCTGAGCCGCCTCCGGTAGCGCCGGGCCATGCCCGGCGGCGGTTGCCGGAATTACCAGACGGTGAGGGTCTCGCCGCTCTGGATGCCTTCCACGGCACGCTGGAAGGCCAGTGCCGCGCGCTGCGCGGGTACGGCTTCGAAGCCGGGGAAGTAGGGACCGTAGGACGCCAGTGATTCGGCCAGTACGTTCGGGCTGACGGCGTTGATGCGCAGCCCGCGCGGCAGCAGTTCCAGCGCGGCGGCGCGCACGAAGCCTTCCAGTGCCTGGTTCACCGCGGTGGCGTTGACGCCGTCGCGGATCGGCTGCGCGCTGATGATGCCGCTGGTGAGGGTGATCGAGCCGCCCGGGGTCAGGTGATGCTGCGCCGCCAGTGCCAACCGCACCTGGCCGAGCAGCTTGTCCTGCAGGCCGCTGTTGAACTGCGCGGCGGTCATCGTCTGCAGCGGGCCGAAATGCACGTTGCCGGTGGTCGAGATCACCGCGTCGACCGGGCCGGTCTGGGCGAACAGGGCGGAGACGCTTTCATCGTCGGCCAGGTCCACGCGCAGCGCGCCGCTGCGGCGGCCGGCGGCAAGAATCTCGTGATGCTGGCCAAGGTGGCGGGCGACCGCCTGGCCAAGGGTGCCGCTGGCACCGACAAGCAGGATCTTCATCGTGGCGTCCTCATGGGGAAGGGCTCCAGTCTGCGCCGCCGGATATGGCTTTGGTAAGCGGCGTATGATTCGCATATTCCTAACCATGAGTTAGCAATGGATACCTTGCGCTGCATGCAGGCTTTCGCGTCCGTGGCCGAGCACGGCAGCTTCGCGGCGGCCGCCGTGCAGCTGCAGGTGTCGGCGGTGATGGTCGGCAAATACATCCAGCAGCTGGAAGCGCACCTGGGCACCGCGCTGCTGCAGCGGAACACACGCCACCAGCGGTTGACCGAAGCGGGCGCGGCTTACCTGGCCGGCTGCCGGCAGGTGCTGGAGCAGGTGCAGCAGGCCGAGGCCGATGTCGCCGGACTGCAGCGGCAGCCGCAGGGCCTGCTGCGTATCAGTGCGCCCACCACCTGGGGCAGCTGCGTGCTGGCACCGCTGCTGTCGGGGCTGCTGCGCGCGCAGCCGCTGTTGAACATCGAACTGGATCTCAGCAACCGCCGGGTCGACCTGATCGAGGACGGTTTCGATGCGGCGATCCGGGTCGGGCCGCTGCCCTCGGAGGAACTGGTGGCACGCCCGCTGCCGCCGTATGCGATGAGCCTGTGCGCATCGCCGGCCTACCTGCGCCGGCGCGGCACGCCACGGACACCGACCGACCTGGCCGGACATGACTGCCTGAGCCATCTGGCGTGGCGCGGTGGCCATGGCTGGCAGCTGGCCAATGGCGAGCAGGTCGATTGGGACGCACGGTTGACCAGCAACGATGGCTACGCGCTGCGCGAAGCGGCGGTGGCCGGCGCCGGGCTCATCCTGCAGCCGACGGCGCTGCTGGCGGCGGATATCGCGGCCGGGCGCCTGAAGCCGCTGCTGCGCGGGTACGTGCCGGAGCCGCGGCCGATGCACCTGATCTACCTGCCGGACCGGAGGCCGCGCCCGCGGCTGCAGTGCTTCGTGGAGTATGTGCTGCAGCACGTGGGGTAGATCGATGCCATGCGTCGATGCCGAGGCCGTACGTCGATGCCGGCGTGTCGGTGTACCGGGAAGGCTCCATCCACGCATGGCGTGGATCTACTGGTGGGTGGACCGAGGCCGTACGTCGATGCCGGCGTGTCGGTGTACCGGGAAGGCTCCATCCACGCATGGCGTGGATCTACTGGTGGTCGGGTCAATCATTGGCCGCGGACAACTCCCGCCCACGCTGCTGCGCCGCCTGCAGCGCCTTGGCCACCAGAGCTTCGAAACCATCGGCCTGGAAGCTTTCGATCGCCGCCTGGGTGGTGCCGTTGGGCGAGGTCACCCGGCGCCGCAGTTCGGCCGGGCTCTCACCGGCTTCGTCCAGCATCCGCGATGCGCCCAGCAGGGTCTGCACCACCAGCGCGCGCGCGGCCTCGGCCGGCAGGCCCTGGGCAATGCCGGCCGCCTCCATCGCTTCGGCCAGCAGGAACACGTAGGCCGGGCCGCTGCCGGACACGGCGGTGACCGAATCCATCAACGCTTCGTCATCAATCCACACCGTGCGCCCGGCGCTGGCCAGCACGCGATCAGCCTGCGCCTGTTGCTGCGCATCCACCGCCGCCGTGGCATACAGGCCGGTCACGCCGGCGCCAAGCAGGGCAGGGGTGTTGGGCATCGCACGCACCACCGGCAGCGCACCGCCCAGCCAGCGCTGCAGCTGCGCGCTGGTGATGCCCGCGGCGATCGAGACCACCAGCGGCGCCTGCGCCTGGGCCGGTGCCTGCAGCGACTGGCAGACCTTGCGCAGCACCTGCGGCTTCACCGCCAGCAGCCAGGTCTGGCCTTGGGCGGCGGCTTCGGCGGCGTTGTCATGGGTCTGCACGCCGAAATCGGCGGCCAGCGACTCGCGCAGGGCGGCCACCGGCTCGGCCACGTGGATCTGCGCCGCCGGCACGCCCTGGCGAACCAGGCCGGCAATCAGGCTGCGGGCCATGTTGCCGCCGCCGACGAAGGTGATCGATTCAACTGTCATGCGGAATTCCTTGGTTCAGGCCGGGCGCGGGCGCGCACCGAACAGGGCGGTGCCGATGCGCACCAGGGTGGCACCTTGGGCGATGGCCTCGGCGTAGTCGCTGCTCATGCCCATCGACAGGGTGTCCGCCTGCGGATGGCGCGCGGCCAGCGAGTCAAAGAGTGTGCGCATGCGCACGAAGGCGTCGCGACGGCGCTCGGCCTCCGGCCACGGCGCGGGAATGGCCATCAGCCCGCGCAGGCACAGCGCGGGCTCGGCGCCGATGGCCTCGGCCAGCGCGTCCACGTCCTGCGGCGCACAGCCGTGCTTGCTGGATTCATCGTCGATGTTGACCTGGATGAGCACGTTCAGCGGCGCGCGCCCGGCCGGACGATGGCGGGCCAGGGCCGCCACCAGTTTGCGCCGGTCCACGCTCTGCACCCAGTCGAAGTGGCTGGCCACGGCCTCGGCCTTGTTCGACTGCAGGTGGCCGATCAGGTGCCATTCCAGCCCCAGCGCCTGCAGCGCCTGCATCTTGGCCAGGGCTTCCTGCACGTAGTTCTCGCCGAAGGCGCGCTGGCCCTGCGCGGCCAGGGCGGCCACGGCCTCGGCCGGCTGGGTCTTGGAAACCGCCAGCAGGCGCGGCGGTGGCCGCCCGGCGGCCTCGGCGGCGTTGTGCAGGTTGCTCAGGATCTCGGGCAGGGCAGTGGCCACGTAACGCGTTCCAGTGTGACAGGAGGCTATACTGCCGCCAGGGGAAAGATCCTTCCAGTCGAAGCCGTTATTGGGGAGTAGCCGCTCATGGATATCGCCGAGCTGTTGGCGTTTTCCGTAAAGAACAAAGCGTCCGACCTGCACCTGTCTGCAGGCCTGCCGCCGATGATCCGCGTGGACGGCGATGTTCGCCGGATCAACATCCCGGCCCTGGACCACAAGCAGGTCCATGCGCTGGTGTACGACATCATGTCCGACAAGCAGCGGCGCGATTACGAGGAATTCCTCGAAGTCGATTTCTCCTTCGAGATTCCGTCGCTGGCGCGCTTCCGTGTCAACGCCTTCAACCAGAACCGCGGCGCCGGTGCGGTGTTCCGTACCATTCCGTCCGAGGTGCTGACCCTGGAGGACCTGGCCTGCCCGCCGCTGTTCCGCGAGGTGATCCAGCAGCCGCAGGGTCTGATCCTGGTGACCGGCCCGACCGGTTCGGGCAAGTCGACCACGCTGGCGGCGATGATCGACTACATCAACAAGAACGAATACGGCCACATCCTCACCGTCGAGGATCCGATCGAATTCGTGCACACCTCGCAGAAGTGCCTGATCAACCAGCGCGAAGTGCACCGCGATACGCACGGCTTCAACGAAGCACTGCGCTCGGCGCTGCGTGAGGATCCGGACATCATCCTGGTGGGCGAACTCCGCGACCTGGAAACCATCCGCCTGGCGCTGACCGCCGCGGAAACCGGCCATCTGGTGTTCGGCACCCTGCACACCAGCTCGGCGGCCAAGACCATCGACCGCATCATCGACGTGTTCCCGGCCGGCGAAAAGCCGATGGTGCGCTCGATGCTGTCCGAATCGCTGCGCGCGGTCATTTCGCAGGCGCTGCTGAAGAAGGTCGGCGGCGGCCGTACCGCCGCGTGGGAAATCATGGTCGGCACCCCGGCCATCCGCAACCTGATCCGCGAAGACAAGGTCGCGCAGATGTACTCGGCCATCCAGACCGGCCAGCAGTACGGAATGATGACCCTGGACCAGCACCTGCAGGACCTGGTCAAGCGCAGCCTGATCACCCGCAACCAGGCCCGCGAGTACGCCAAGGACAAGCGTCTGTTCGAGTAAGGCGAGGCAACGGTGGGGCGGTGCGCATGCATGCCGCCGTCCCGCGATGTCCTGTCCACCGACCGATCTCTGGCAAACGCCCATTGGGAGCCCGCCATGAACAGCACCGCCAGTACCGCCAGCACCATCGATTTCACCTCGTTCCTCAAGCTGATGGCGCACCAGCGCGCCTCGGATCTGTTCATCACCGCAGGCATGCCGCCGGCGATCAAGGTCAACGGCAAGATCTCGCCGATCACGCAGACGCCGCTGACCCCGCAGCAGAGCCGCGACCTGGTCCTCAACGTGATGACCCCGGCACAACGCGAGGAATTCGAAAAGACCCACGAGTGCAACTTCGCCATCGGCCTGTCCGGTGTCGGCCGCTTCCGCGTGAGCTGCTTCTACCAGCGCAACCAGGTGGGCATGGTGCTGCGTCGTATTGAAACGCGCATCCCGACCGTGGAAGAACTGAGCCTGCCGCCGATCATCAAGACGCTGGCGATGACCAAGCGCGGCATCATCCTCTTCGTCGGCGCCACCGGTACCGGCAAGTCGACCTCGCTGGCGGCGATGATCGGTTACCGCAACCAGAACTCGACCGGCCACATCATCACCATCGAAGACCCGATCGAGTTCGTGCACAAGCACGAGGGCTGCATCATCACCCAGCGCGAAGTCGGCATCGATACCGACAGCTGGGAAGCGGCCCTGAAGAACACCCTGCGCCAGGCGCCGGACGTGATCATGATCGGCGAGGTGCGTACCCGCGAGGGCATGGACCACGCCATTGCCTTCGCCGAAACCGGTCACCTGGTGCTGTGCACCCTGCATGCCAACAACGCCAACCAGGCGATGGACCGCATCATCAACTTCTTCCCGGAAGACCGCCGCAACCAGCTGCTGATGGATCTGTCGCTGAACCTCAAGGGCGTGGTCGCTCAGCAGCTGGTTCCTTCGCCCGATGGCCGTTCGCGCAAGGTCGCGATGGAGATCCTGCTGGGCACGCCGCTGGTGCAGGACTATATCCGCGACGGCGAGATCCACAAGCTCAAGGAGCTGATGAAGGAATCGGTGCAGCTGGGCATGAAGACCTTCGACCAGAGCCTGTTCGAGCTGTACCAGGCCGGCGAGATCAGCTACGAGGACGCGCTGCGTTACGCCGATTCGCAGAACGAAGTACGCCTGCGCATCAAGCTCAGCCAGGGCGGCGATGCGCGCACCCTGTCCCAGGGTCTGGATGGCGTGGAGATTTCAGAGGTTCGTTGACCTGCAGCCGCATGGGCCCCCGGCCAGGGGGCCTGTTGCTGGGGACTGTTACAGGGGATTGCATATGGACATGCCGTTGGCCCGCAACGTGGTGCTGATTGATTTCGAGAACGTGCAGCCACCGTCCCTGAAGGAACTGGCGGCACCGGGGTTCAAGGTGCTGGTGTTTGTTGGTGCGTCGCAGACGCGCATCAGCATGGATGTGGCCGAGGCCATGCAGGCGTTGGGCAGCCAAGGGGCGTTACATACGTTGCCATGGCAGCGGCCCCAACGCGCTGGATTTCCATATCGCGTTCCATATCGGTGATATGGCGGCCGCCGATCCTGAGGCGTTCTTCCACATCATTTCCAAGGACACCGGCTTCGATCCGCTGGTGGTGCATCTGAAGTCGCGTGGCCTGCGGGCCGGTCGATGCGCGTCGGTGGCCGATCTGCCCATGTTTCGCCAGGCGCGGCAGAGTGCTGGGTACCTGCGTTGCCCGCAGCGGAAACGGTGCTGCCGGATGCACGGTTGATGCACCTGCGCGATTGGCTGGTGCGGCAGGACAAAGCCCGGCCTGCCTCCAGGGTGGCACTGCAGAACTCCATCGCCAACCTCTTCCAGAAGACCTTGGCTGCCACTGAAGTCACCGCGCTGGTGCTGCAATTGCAACAGGAAAAGTGGATAGTGCTGGAGGGCGATACGGTCCGTTACCAGTTGGCGGCCATGCGCGCCTGAGTGGCACTGGCGCCGCTCCCGCGCCTCTGCGATAGTCGCGCCGTCACCGCGTTCGCGGGACAGGGGGAGCCGGCATCCTGCCGGCGCGACAACGCAGGGTTCGCACATGGAATTGCACGATCCGTATCGCGCGCCGGCGGCAGCGCCTGCGCGTCCGCCGGTGTTGCCGACGGCACCGGTCAGCTTCACTGCATCCACCGCGGCGGTGTACTACTCGCCGTCCACCCTGAAGATCGCCGCGCTGTCGCTGGCGTCGATGGGGCTGTATCCGATGTACTGGTTCTGGCAGAACTGGCGCGCGATCAAGCGCGAGACCGGAGGGACGCAGTGGCCGTGGGCGCGCGCGCTGTTCTCGCCGCTCTGGTCGTTCTTCTGCTTCAGTGACCTGCGCGACGTGGCGCAGTCGCGGCGTCGGCAGCTGGCCTTTGCGCCGGCAGTGCTGGGCGTGCTGTTCTTCGTGCTCAACCTCGCCGGTCGCCTGCCCAACGGCGCCGCCCTGATCGCGATCTTCGGCTTCGTGCCGCTGTTGCCGGTCAACAGCCTGCTGCGGCAGTACCACCTTGATGGGAAAGTGGACATGCAGCGCATGGATCGCTTTGGTGTCTGGCACATCCTGCTGACCCTGGCCGGTGGTGCGGTGCTGCTGCTGGCCGTGCTGGGCTACGCGATGGGTGACGTGGATTGATGAAATGCAGTCATGACCGACTGCCATCCAGGTCGTTCAATCCCGCGGGGGCAGGGGCGTATCGTTGTCGTTCCCCCACTGGAGCATGACGATGCAGACACGTGAACTCGGCCGCAGTGGCCTGAAGGTTTCCGCCCTTGGCCTGGGCTGCATGGGCCTGAGCCACAGCTATGGCCCGCCGGTCGGGCACGGCCAGGGCATCGCCCTGCTGCATGCCGCCGTCGAACGCGGCGTGACCTTCTTCGATACCGCCGAGGTCTACGGCCCGTACACCAATGAAGCACTGGTGGGCGAGGCACTGGCGGCGTACCGCGACAAGCTGGTGATCGCCACCAAGTTCGGCTTCAAGGACGCCCGCACCGATACCGGCCTGGACAGCCGCCCGGAAAACATCCGCGCGGTGGCCGAGGCCAGCCTCAGGCGCCTGCGCACCGACCACATCGATCTGTTCTACCAGCACCGCGTGGACCCGAACGTGCCGATCGAGGACGTGGCCGGCACCGTGCGCGACCTGATCGCCGAAGGCAAGGTCGGCCACTTCGGCCTGTCCGAGGCCAGCGCTGCGACGGTGCGTCGCGCGCATGCGGTGCAGCCGGTGGCCGCAGTGCAGAGCGAGTACTCGCTGTGGTGGCGCGAGCCGGAGCGCGAACTGCTGCCGACCCTGCAGGAACTGGGCATCGGCTTCGTGCCGTTCAGTCCGCTCGGCCGTGGCTTCCTGACCGGCACCATCACCGCTGATACGACCTTCAGCGACAACGATTTCCGTAACAGCGTGCCGCGTTTCGAGGTGGAGGCCCGCCGCGCCAATCAGGCGCTGGTGGATCGCATCGGCACGATTGCCGCGGCCCGTGGCGCGACCCCGGCGCAGGTGGCCCTGGCCTGGCTGCTGGCGCAGGCACCGTGGATCGTGCCGATTCCGGGCACCACCAAGGTCCATCGCCTGGAAGAAAACCTGGCCGCGATCGAGCTGGTGCTGTCCACGGACGAGCTGCAGCGCATCGCCCAGGTGCTGGAAGAAGTGTCGATCGTCGGCGAGCGCTACAACGCGCAGCGCGCGGCGCAGGCCAAGGGCTGATCTGATCTTTGGTGGGTGCGGGCCGGTGGTGGTGGGTGCGGACCGTTGGTCCGCACTCCTTTTGTTCATCCCATCGGCCCGCGCAGCGCATCCAGCACCGTACGCATCGCCACGCTGACATGGCGGCGTGACGGGTAATAGGCGTAGTAGCCGTCGAAGGTCGGGCACCAGTCATCCAGCACCGACTGCAGGCGGTGCTGTTCCAGCAGCGCGAGCACCTGGTCCTCGGGCAGCCAGGCCAGGCCGCTGCCGGCCAGTGCGGCCTCGCGGGTCATGCCCATGGTGTTGAAGGTCCACTGGCCGCTGACGCGCACGCTTAGTTCATGGCCATCCTGACCGAAGTCCCACGGCATCAGCCCGCCGTGGGTGGGCAGGCGCAGAGTGATGCAGTTGTGCGCGGCCAGCTCCTGTGGATGCTGCGGCACGGTGTGCTGGCGGAAGTAGCTGGGTGCACCGACCACGCGCATGCGCAGCGGCGGGCTGATCGGCACCGCCACCATGTCGCGGGCGAGGCGTTCGCCGAGGCGGATGCCGATGTCATAGCGTTCGGCGACGATGTCGGCCAGCGCGTAGTCGGCGGTCAGTTCAACGTTCAGATCGGGGTACTGCCGCAGCAGCGGCGCCAGCCGTGGCCAGGCCAGGTATTCGGCGGCGTGGCCGGTGGCGTTGATGCGGATGGTGCCGGCGGGGCGTTCGCGATATTCGGCCAGCGCGGCCAGTTCGTTCTCGATTTCAGCCAGGCGCGGGGCGAGGGTATCGAGCAGGCGGGCGCCGGCTTCGGTGGTGGACACGCTGCGTGTAGTACGGGTGAGCAGGCGCACGCCGAGGCGTTCTTCCAGGCCGCGCATGGCGTGGCTGAGGGCGGACTGGGAGACGCCGAGCTGGGCGGCGGCCTTGGTGAAGCTGCCCTGGCGGGCAACGTGGACGAAGGCCTGCAGGTCGTTGAGGTTTTCGCGGGGCATGAGGGGATGATACGGCCGGGCTGCGCCCGGCACCTGCCGAAGCAACGTCAACGTCAACGTCAAATGCGTGCATTCCGTGGGATGGCGGGGTGGGCCCGGTTGAGGGGGACGCTGCAAGTACGTCCCTGTAAGCTCGGTCGCCGCATCCATGCGGCTCACGCCCCCTCAACCGGACCCACCCGCCTTCGACAGTTTCCCGCGAGCTGTCAGAACGGCAACCTGCTGTGGTGGGTGCCGACCGTTGGTCGGCACTGGGTCGGACGTGTGGGATGTCGATTTATGCGTCTGCGGTTCGTCGAATGGATGACTTTCAACGGGAGCTGCACATGAGCACTGACACCAAGCCGAAAGGCCCGGCTTCGTATTTCCCCTCCGTCGAGAAGACCTACGGCCAGCCGGTGGCGCACTGGCTGGGCCTGCTGGCGAAGAAGCCGGGCCTGAAACACATGGAACTGGTCAGCTACCTGAAGGCCGAGCACGGCCTGGGCCACGGCCACGCCAACGCCCTGGTCGCCCACCACCTAAACGCCCAGCGATGACCCACAGCTTCAACGAGCGCAGCGATCGGCTTCTGCTTTTGCTCTTCTTTTCCTCTTACGTGGCTGGACGCACCCGGAAAGTGTCCGGGGCAGGGCGGGTGGGTTGTGCAGGGGCGTGAGCCGCATGGATGCGGCGACCGAGCTTACATGGACGTACTTGCAGCGTCCCCTGCACAACCCACCCGCCCTGCCAAGCGCGGCTTCGCAGTCGAGCGAGCTCGACTCTACCGACCATACGCCCGGCTACGAGGGGCTGCGCCGTTCGCTGACTGAACGATTTCATCTGCAACTGTCATCGGGATCGTGTCTAATACCGCTCCCCACCTGCGGTCCCCACCCGAATGTCCCTCCAATCCCATGGCCCGGCGCCGTGCGACGACGCTGACGGCCACCTCGTGACCGCCGGTCCGCTGACCCCGCCCCCGGACAGTGCCGGCACCCCCGCCGACCAAAAAGCGCTGCGCCACTCGGTCGCCGAGGACGTGCAGGGCATGGTCCTGGCCACGCTGGTGGCCTCGCTGGGCCTGGCCATCTTCGCCAAGGGCGGGCTGATGATCGGTGGCATGGCCGGCGCGGCCTTCCTGCTGCACTACGCCATGGGCTGGAACTTCGGCCTGGTGTTCGTGCTGGTCAACCTGCCGTTCTATTGGGTGGCCGTGCGCCGCATGGGCTGGGAGTTCACCCTCAAGACCTTCGCGGCGGTCACCGCCTGCGGCGTGCTCACCGACATCCTGCCGCGCTGGGCCGACTTCTCGCACATCGCGCCGCTGTACTCGGCGCTGGTCGGCGGCGCGCTGGCCGGCCTGGGCATCCTGTTCTTCATCCGCCACCGCGCCAGCCTCGGTGGCATCGGCATCCTGGCGGTGTACCTGCAGCGCACCCGCGGTTGGAGCGCCGGCAAGGTGCAGATGTCCTTCGATGCCTGCCTGATGGTGGCCGCGTTCTTCGTACTGTCGCCGTCGAAGGTGATGTACTCGGCCATCGGCGCGGTAGTGCTCAGCCTGGTGCTGATGTTCAACCACCGCCCTGGGCGTTACATGGGTGTGTAACCGCACACACCGCGTTGGCCGGGCATGGCCCGGCGCTACCGGACCCACCGCGGATGTGCGTCAGCGGCCCGTCGCCTGCACCCACGGCGGGGCCAGCTTCAACAGCTGCGCATGCACCGGGCAATCCTCGGCGTGCGCGCCGGGCAGGTAGCCCAGGCTCATCAGGAACTCGCCGGTGATCTCGCCGCCGGTGAAGCGGAATGTCTTCTTGAACAGCTTCACCCAGTCGGCCTTGCTGCGCGGGTGGTGCGCGTCCAGCCACGCGGCGAAGCTGCCATGGCTGGCCCGCAGCTGCTGGATCACCTGTGCGTTGTGGATCGCGGCCAGCACCTTCAGCCGGTTGCGGATGATGCCGGTGTCGGACAGCAGGCGCTCGATGTCCTGTTCGGCATAGGCCGCCACGCGGTCCACGTCGAAGCCATCGTAGGCCGCGCGGAAGCCCTCGCGCTTCCTCAGGATGGTTTCCCAGCTCAGCCCGGCCTGGTTGATTTCCAGCACCAGCCGCTCGAACAGCTCGCGCTCGTCGCGCTGCGGGAAGCCGTATTCATTGGCGTGGTAGAACTCATGCACCGGGTGGCCCGGGGCGATGCGGCAGTATCCTGACAAGGTGTTCTCCTGGCGGGCGGGCATCCCATTATGCGCGGCGTGCAGGCACCGGAGGCGCCCACCGGCTAGAATGGCGCCATGTCTGGAACGCCTACCTCCCTTGCCGATCACCTGCTCGTCGCGCTGCCGTCGCTGATCGACGCGACCTTTGCCCGCAGCGTCGCGCTGATCTGCCAGCACGACGAGAACGGGGCCATGGGCGTGCTGGTCAACCAGCCTTCCGAATACACGCTGGGCGAGGTGCTTTCGCAGATGGACATCACCACCGGTGATGGTGAACTGCAGGCGCGCGTGGTCCTCAACGGCGGTCCGGTGCATCCCGAGCGCGGTTTCGTCATCCACGACGATGCGCGCGACTGGGATTCCAGCCTGCGCGTGAGCGACGGGCTGTACCTGACCACCTCGCGCGACATCCTCGAGGCAATGGCCCGCGGTGAAGGCCCGGCCAATGCCGTGGTCACCCTGGGCTGTGCCGGCTGGGGGGCAGGGCAGCTGGAAAGCGAACTGGCCGAGAACAGCTGGCTGACCGTGCAGGCCGATGCCGAGCTGGTGTTCCAGCTGCCGCTGGAGCAGCGCTGGCAGGGCGCGGCGTCGCGCATCGGCGTGGACCTGTTCCGGCTGACCGATTACAGCGGCCATGTCTGAGCCGTCCGCGCCCACCCCAGTCCCTGCCGCCCCGGCGATCCGCCGCGATGGCACTGTGCTGGGATTCGACGTGGGCTCGCGCCGTATCGGCGTGGCCATCGGCAGTGCCTTCGCTGCGCATGCGCGCGCGGTGGCCGTGGTCGATGTGCACGGCAACGGTCCGGACTGGACCGCGATCGAGCGCCTGTTGAAGGAATGGAAGCCCGACGGTCTGGTAGTGGGCGATCCGCTCACCCTGGATGGCCAGGACCAGCCCAACCGCAAGCGCGCGCAGGGCTTCGCCCGCCAGCTGCGGGAACGCTTCAAGCTGCCGGTGGCGATGATCGACGAGCGTTCCAGCTCGGTCGAGGCTGCCCGCCGCTTCGCCGTCGAGCGCGCCGAAGGGCGCAAGCGCCGCCGTGATGCGGCCGCCCTCGACGCCGTGGCCGCGGCGGTGATCATCGACCGCTGGCTGTCGTCCCCCGACGACGCCACCCCCATTCCCTGACTGCCGACTCCCGCCATGACTGCCCAGCAACTCGATGCTTCCGGACGCCTGCGCCACCTGCTGACCCTGGAGGGCCTGCCGCGCGGAACCCTGCTGCAGCTGCTCGACCGGGCAGGGCAGATCCGCGATGCCGCCGTCGGCCGCGTCGGCAACAAGCGCCAGGTGCTGGCCGGCTCGGCGGTGTGCACGCTGTTCTTCGAACCCTCCACCCGCACCCGCAGCTCGTTCCAGCTGGCTGCGCAGCGCCTGGGTGCGGACGTTCTGAACTTCGATGCCTCCACCTCGTCGACGCGCAAGGGCGAAACCGCCTGCGACACGCTGAAGAACCTGGAAGCGATGGGCGTGCGCGGCTTCGTGGTGCGCCACCCCGATGACGGCGCGGTTGCCGCACTGGCCGCTGCAGCCGGCGAGGGCACCGCCCTGGTCAATGCCGGTGACGGCCGCAGCTCGCACCCGACCCAGGGCCTGCTGGACATGCTGACCCTGCGCCAGGCCAAGGGCCCGGACTTCTCCAAGCTGAAGGTCGTGATCGTCGGCGACGTGAAGCACTCGCGCGTGGCCCGCACCGACCTGCATGCCCTGCGCACGCTGGGCGTGGGCGAGATCCGCGTGTGCGGTCCGCAGTCGCTGCTGCCCGACGACGAGACCCTGAAGGGCTGCGTGGTCGGCGATGATTTCGACGCGATGCTGGAAGGCGTTGACGCGCTGATGATGCTGCGCCTGCAGCGCGAGCGCATGGAAGAGGGCCTGGTGCCGTCGCTGGAGCATTACCACGCGCAGTACGGACTGAATGCCGAACGCTTGGCGCGGGCCGGCAAAGATGCAGCCGTGCTGCACCCGGGCCCGATCAACCGCGGCGTGGAAGTGACCGACGACGTGGCCGACGGCCCGCAGTCGTGGGTGCTGCGCCAGGTCGCCAACGGCGTGGCCGTGCGCATGGCCGTGCTGGAAACCCTGCTGGGCTGATCGCCCGCGCTCGGTGCTGTCAGGGCGGGTGCCAACCGTTGCTTGGCACTGAACTGCCTGGATATCTGCCTTGGTGGGTGCCGACCGTTGGTCGGCACTGCCCCTACCTGCCTTGAAGTGGTTACCCGATAGCAAAGGACAGTTGGTGGGCACAGGCTTGTGTCCATGAACCGCGCACGCCTGAGACTAGGCCGCCATTCCCATATCGGCCACGCCTACGTCCTGACCACGGTCACCCACGGGCGTCGACGCTACTTCGATGATCCCACTGCCGCGCAGGTGGTAATGGACGTTCTCCATCGGATAGACACGGAAGGCCTGACGCAGTCGCTTGCCTACGTGATCATGCCCGACCACATCCATTGGCTCGTAGAGCTCCGCGCATTCTCGCTGGACTACATCATGCAGCGCTTCAAATCGAGCAGTGCATTGCAGGTCAACCGAATGCTCGGCCAGTCAGGAAGATTCTGGCAATCGGGCTATCACGATCACGCAATCCGGTCTGATGAGTCGCTGTTTCGTCATGCGATGTATGTGTTGGGCAATCCGATCAGGGCGGGATTGACCACCCAGCTTGGCGAGTATCCCCATGCGTGGTGTCGATGGGAATTGGCCGGAGATTCCCAGGTACTGAAGCACCCGGGAACGGAGAGGTAGTGCCGACCAACGGTCGGCACCTACCGAAGCAGGGCACTGCCGACCAACGGTCGGCACCTACCGAAGCAGGGCAGTGCCGACCAACGGTCGGCACCCACCGAAGCCGAGCAGTGCCGACCAACGGTCGGCACCCACCGACGCCGAGCAGTGCCGACCAACGGTCGGCACCCACCGACGCCGAGCAGTGCCGACCAACGGTCGGCACCCACCGGAGCCGAGCAGTGCCGACCAACGGTCGGCACCCACCGGAGCCGAGCAGTGCCGACCAACGGTCGGCACCTACCGAAGCAGGGCAGTGCCGACCAACGGTCGGCACCCACCAACAGCAGACCAGAGTCTGGCCGTCAGCGCTTCTGCGCGAACAGCCATGCCCACATCGCCGGGTCGGCGTAGGTCGCGTCCCAGGCGTTGTGGTTGCCGTCGGGGTATTCGGTATAGCGCACGTCGCCCGCGCCGGCTGCCTGGAAAGCCGCATGCAGGCGGCGGTCATCGGCCGGGGGCACCACGTCGTCCTGTGCGCCGTGGAAGATCCAGATCGGCGTCTGCCGCAGGCGCTGCGCGATCGCCGCGTAGGGATCAGCTTCGTGCGCCACCGGTTCGACGAACAGGGTCGGACGCACCGCGCGCGGGGCCAGCACCGCGCCGCATACCGGCACGATCGCCGCAAAGCGCTGCGGTTCGTCCAGGGCGATGTTCCAGCTGCCGTAGCCGCCCATCGACATGCCGGTCAGGTACTGCCTGGCGGGGTCGGCACCGAACTCGGCAATCGTGGCATCCAGCGCGGCTACGGCCACACGGTTGTTGTGGCCGCTCCATTCCTCGTCGCCGGGCACCTGCGGGAACACTGCCAGCGCCGGGAAGTCGGTCGCATGTTCGCGCAGGTACGGGCCCAGTCCGGCATGGGTCTGCTTGACGCCATCGCGACCACGCTCACCCGAGCCGTGCAGGAACAGCACCACCGGCAGCGAGCCGGGCGTGCGTGCTGCCACCGCCGGAATGAAGACCTGGTAGTAGGCGGTCTGCCCGTCCACCTTCACCGCACGGGATTCGAAACGGCCACGCGCGCTGTCGGGCGTGCTGGCGCAGGCGGCCAGCATCAGCAGGAACAGCAGCGGCAGCCAGCGCAGCAACGGACGGACCATGACGTTTCCTCAAGGGTTGGAAGCGTTTTCATGGTAGTGCGTCGGCGCGCGCCGGGCATCGTGCAGCGCGTCACTGCGGGCGCGGGAAACTGGCGATGATGTCCAGCTGCTCCTGCGCCTCGGCATTGCCCTCGGCAGCGGCGGCCTGCACCTGCGCCATGTCCGGGTGCATCACCACCAGCAGCGGGTTCTCGCACACCGGGCAGTCGTACTCGGTGGCATCCTCGTCCAGTTCCATCACCATCGCCCGCGCGTTGCCTTTCCACTCGCAGGCGGCACAGGTGTGCATCTGCTCGCGCCAGCCGGGCTGGAAGTAGTTTTCAATCGTGGTGGCCATGGGAGCGTCCGGAGTTGATGCAGTCGGGGTCGGAGCCCGCTTCGCGGGATCCGACCCCATGCAGGATCAGTGCAGCAGGATGAGGGTGGCCAGGCCGAGGAAGCTGAAGAAGCCCATCACGTCGGTCACCGCGGTCACCACCACGGTGCCGGCCACGGCCGGGTCGACGTTCATGCGCTTGAGCAGCAGCGGCAGCAGCACGCCGGCCAGCGCCGCGGCCAGGAAGTTGATGATCAGCGCCAGGGTGATCACCAGCGACAGCAGCATGCTGTGGAACCACACGAACGCGATGAGGCCGACCAGCAGGCCGATCAGCGTGCCGTTGATCAGCGCCACGCGCGCTTCCTTCCACAGCAGGATGCGCGCATTGCTCTGGCCCACCTGGCCCAGCGCGATGCCGCGCACCATCAGGGTCAGCACCTGCACCGCCGCGTTGCCGCCGACGCCGGCGACGATCGGCATCAGCACTGCCAGCGCCACCACCTTCTGCAGGGTCAGTTCGAACTGGCCGATCACGCTGGCGGCAAGGAAGGCCGTGCACAGGTTGATGCCCAGCCAGACCACGCGGCCGCGCACGGCACGCTTGATCGGCGAGAACAGATCCTCCTCCTCGTCCAGGCCGGCCGCGCCCAGTGCCTGGTGCTCGGCCTGCGAACGGATGATGTCCACCACGTCATCGATGGTGATGCGGCCAAGCAGGATGTTGTTGTCATCCACCACCGGTGCGGACACCCAGTCATGATCGGAGAACTGCCGGGCGACTTCCTGGTCGCTTTCGCCGACGTCGATGGCGGGCTGTTCGTCGTCGATCAGGCGGTTGATCGGCGTGGTGTCTTCGTGGGTCACCAGCGCGGCCAGCGATACGCGGCCCAGGTACTGGTGGCGGCGGCTGACCACGAACAGGTGATCGGTGTGGTCGGGCAGTTCGCCACGCAGGCGCAGGTAGCGCAGCACCACGTCGACGTTGACGTCGGCGCGCACGGTCACCACGTCCGGGTTCATCAGTCGGCCGGCGCTGTCCTCGGGATACGACAGCACCTGTTCCAGGCGCTCGCGGTTCTCGCGGTCCATCGACTTGAGGACCTCGTCGATGACCGTATCGGGCAGGTCCTCGACCAGGTCGGCCAGGTCATCGATGTCCAGGTCTTCGACCGCGGCGATGATTTCGTCGGGGTCCATGTCCGCGAGCAGGCTCTCGCGCACTTCCTCGCCGACGTGGACCAGCACCTCGCCATCGTCCTCGGGATCGACCAGCCCCCACACCACTTCGCGCTTGCCCGGGGGCAGCGATTCGAGCAGGTTGCCGATCTCGGCCGGCGCCAGCGTGTTGACGAGCCGACGCACCGGCCCCAGCCGGCCGCTGTCCAGTGCATCGGACAGCATCCGCAGTTGGCGTGCAGTCTTGTCGTGGCGTACAGCTTCAGCCATCACAGCTCCCGCGGGATGAGAAAAGCCGCGATCCCGGCAAGGATGCGGCAAGAGGGGTGTTCAGCGCGTCATTATCGCAAGCCGATGTTTCAACGCATAGCCGCCGGGCGTGGCCGGCGCTACCGGGTGACGCGTTGTGGTGGTAGCGCCGGGCCATGCCCGGCGAGCGCGTAGCGCAGCAGTCAGAGTGACGCGTTGTGGTGGTAGCGCCGGGCCATGCCCGGCGAGCGCGTAGCGCGGCAGTCAGACCGCGTCGGCCACCAGCGCCAGCCAGCGTTCGATGCCGCGGCGGTCGCGCGCGGCCAGCAGTTTGGGCGCGCGCGCGCGCAGGGTGGTCAGGTCGGCCTCGCGGATCGCGCGGCGCACTTCCAGCAGGGTACCCGGGTGCAGGCTGAACTCGCTCAATCCCAGTGCCAGCAGCAGCGGGGTCATGCGCGCATCGCCGGCCATCTCGCCACACACGGCCACCGGGATGCGATGGCGTGCGCCGGTGTCGATGACCATCTGCAGCAGGCGCAGCACCGCCGGGTGCAGCGGCGAATACAGCTCGCCCAGCGCCTCGTTGTTGCGGTCGGCGGCCAGCAGGTACTGCACCAGGTCGTTGGTGCCGATCGACAGGAAGTCGACCAGATCGATGAAACTTTCCAGCGCCAGCGCGGCGGCGGGCACTTCGATCATCGCGCCCAGCGGCACGTGCTCGGCCACCACGTGGCCTTCGCCGCGCAGCTGTTCGGTCAGCTTGAGCATGCGGCGACGTACCGCCAGCAGTTCCTCGCGGGTGCTGACCATGGGGATCAGTACGCGCAGCTTGCCGTAGGCTGAGGCGCGCAGGATCGCGCGCAGCTGGGTGTCGGAGACCGTCGGCCGCGCCAGCGACAGGCGCACGCCACGCAGGCCCAGTGCCGGGTTTTCCTCGTTGCTCAGGGTCAGCCCGGTGCGGTCAGCCTTGTCTGCGCCCAGGTCAAGGGTGCGGATGGTGACCGGTCGTCCGCTCATGCCCAGGGCGGCATCGCGGTAGGTCTGGAACTGTTCTTCTTCGTCCGGCAGCTCGTTGCGCTGCAGGAACAGGAATTCGGTGCGGTACAGGCCCAGCCCCTGCGCGCCCAGCGCATGCGCCTGGGTCACGTCCTCCAGCGACTCGGCATTGGCCAGCAGGGCGATGTCGACCTGGTCGCGGGTACGGCTGGGTTTGCTGCGCAGGCGGCCAAGCTCGCGCTGCTCGCGCGCGTGCTCCTTCAGGCGCACGCGGTAATCGCGCAGGTTGTCGGCTTGCGGGTTGACCGTGATGCTGCCGTCGGCGCCATCGATGATGAGCACGTCGCCGTCAGCGATGCGGCTGAGCACCTGCTGCACGTTGACGATGAGCGGCAGGTGCAGGCTGCGGGCAAGGATCGCGCTGTGCGACAGCGCGCTGCCGGCGGCGGTGACGATGCCGACCACGCCCTGCGCCTGCAGCTGGGCCAGCTCGGAGGGGGCGATGTTGTCGCAGACCAGGATCTCGCCGGCCAGGCCCTTCACCACCGGCGGGCGGTCGGGCTGCAGGAAGGCGTGGATGCGGCCGATCACATGGTCCAGGTCGTCCATGCGGCTCTTCAGATAGGCATCGTCCATGCCATCGAAGACCTTGGCCAGGCGGTCGCGCTGCAGGCGCAGCGCGTAGCCGGCACTGTAGGGGCCGCTGCGGATCAGTTCGTCCAGGCCATGCAACAGTTCGGGATCGTCCAGCAGCAGCGCGTGCAGGTCGAGGAATTCGCCGACATCGTGGCTCAGTGCACCGTGCAGGCGCTGGCGCAGGTCATGCATTTCCGCGCGTGCGGCATCCAGTGCGCGGTGCAGGCGGGCCAGCTCGGCTTCCACCTGGTGTGGCGCGACGCGTTGTTCGGCCACTTCAAGTGCGTGCGGCAGGCGCACCCGCGCACGTCCCATCGCCGAACCGCGTGCGGCGCCGTGGCCGGCCAGCAGCTGTACCGGCCGTTGGCCGGTGGCAGGTTGGCCGGCGCGTGCGCGTGGCACGCTCAGCTGTCCTCGTCGAAGCGGCGCTCGAACAGGTCGACCACGGCGTCCATTGCCGCGGCTTCATCCTCGCCGTTGATGCGGATGGTGACCGGGGTGCCCTGGGCGGCGGCCAGCAGCATCACGCCCATGATGCTCTTGGCGTTGATCTCACGGCCCTTGGCGGCCATGGTCACGTTGCAGCGGAATGGGGCCAGCGTCTGCACCAGCTTGGCGGTGGCCCGGGCATGCAGGCCCAGGCGGTTGCTCACGGTGAGTTCTCGTTCAAGCATCGTCGACTATCGCTCCATTACGGGTGCCCGCCGCGGCTGTGGCGGGCAGTTGATCCAGTCCCTGTTCCGGATAATTCATCACCCGCAGCAACATCGGCAGACTGAGCGCCGACACCCGGCGAACCGGGGTCCCCAACCGGGCCAGCTGCCCGGCAAGGTTGGCGGGGCTGGCGCCGTACAGGTCGGTCAGGATCAGCACGCCTTCGCCACCATCGACCCGGCGCAGAGCAGCCGAGGCGAGCGGGAGAAGGGCATCCAGGTCTGCGTCGAACGGTACTTCGAAAGCTTCGGTTTTCAGCGGCAATTGCCGCAGGAGCCGGGTCGCCACGTCAAGCAGGGCGGTCCCGACCCCAGGATGTGTTACGAGGAGAATGCCACAGGTCATTACTGCACGTTAACAGGTCGAGGTGAATTGGCGATAGCAGCAGGAGAGGGGCACTGTGTCCCGTATTCAGCGATGCGGGGGTCGGATCCCTTTTCCACGGGGAAAGGGCTCTGACCCCACCCTTTTCCGACCCCATCCACGCATGGTCTGGATCTACTGTGTCGACCAAGGTCGACACCTACCAGGCGCCGGGAAAGTGTCGGAGGCGGGGCGGGTCAGCAGGCGGGGGCGTGAGCCGCATGGATGCGGCGACCGAGCTTACAGGGACGTACTTGCAGCGTCCCCCGATTGCTGACCCGCCCCGCCATCCCACTGAATGCAGCGTTTGACGTGGACGTTGACGTTGACGTCGCCTCGGCGGGTGCCGGGCGCAGCCCGGCTGCCCTCAATCCTGTTCGCGGTGGTACGTGGCCACGTCATCCCAGCCCATCTCGCGGGCGTGCCGTGCCATGCGCTCGGCCAGGTACACCGAGCGATGCTTGCCGCCGGTGCAGCCGAAGGCCACGGTCACGTAGCTGCGCGTGCCATCGCCCAGCTTGGGCAGCCAGGTGTCGAGGAAATCCATCAGCTGGGTCAGGTAGCGCTGTACGTCCGGCTGCGCTTCCAGGTAGTCACGCACGCCGGGCTCGCGGCCGCTGAGTGCACGCAGGTCCGGGTCCCAGTGCGGGTTGGGCAGCACGCGTGCATCGAACACGAAGTCGGCCTCGGCCGGCACGCCGCGCTTGTAAGCGAACGATTCGAACAGCAGCGACAGGCGCGTGGCGTGGCCCATCGCGAACTCGGTGATGATGCGCCGGCGTAGCTGGTGCACGTTCAATGCACTGGTGTCGATCACCACGTCGGCCTCGCGGCGCAGCGGTGCGATCAGCTCGCGCTCGCGGGCGATGGCTTCGGGCAGTGACAGGCCGAGCTGGCTCAACGGGTGCCGGCGACGGGTGTCGGCATAGCGCTTGAGCATCGTCTCGTCGCTGGCCTCGAAGTACAGCACCTTCGTTTCCACGCCGGCATCGGTGGCCAGCTTGCGCCAGTTGACCAGCTGGCTCAGGTCGGCTTGGCCGCGGACGTCGATGCCCACCGCCAGCCGGCGCGGCGCGCCGCCGTCATGGTTCTGCAGCACGCTGCGGACGAAATCCGGCAGCAGCTGGATCGGCAGGTTGTCCGAACAGTAGTAGTCCTGGTCCTCGAAGGTCTTCAGGGCGACGGATTTACCCGAGCCGGACAGGCCGCTGACGATGATCAGGGTCGGGGCGGTGGGGGTGGGGGTGCTCATGGACAGGCTCTTGGTGGTGGGGCTCAGGGCGTTCGCCGTTCCAGCAGGTTGCTGTGGCGGGCGATGAACATCGCCGCCGGGTCGATACCCTTGGTACGCAGAATGTGCAGGCGGGTGGCCGCCTCGGTCAGGACCGCCAGGTTGCGGCCGGGCATCACCGGCAGGGTGATCAGCGGCACGTCCAGATCCAGAACGTGGCGGGTGCCCGAATCGCCGGTCAGGCGCTCGTAACCGTGCGGGGTGGGTTCGGTCATCGGCTTGGTCAGGTGGACGATCAGCCGAAGGTACTTGTTCTTCTTTACCGCCGTATCACCGAACATCTCGCGCACGTTCAGCACGCCCAGGCCGCGCACTTCCAGCAGGTCCTGCAAGAGCTCGGGGCAGGTGCCATCGAGAACGTCGGGGGCGATCTGGGTGAATTCGGGGGCATCGTCGGCGACCAGGCGGTGGCCACGGCTGAGCAGTTCCAGCGCCAGCTCGCTCTTGCCCGACCCGGCCTCGCCGGTGATCAGCACGCCGATGGAGTAGATCTCCATGAACACGCCATGCAGGATGACCCGCGGCGCCAGCGTGCGCGCCAAGTGGTAGGACAGGTGGTTGAGCAGTTCATGGCCGCGCTTGGGCGACAGCCACAGCGGGGTGCCGGATTCATCGGCGGCCGCGCGCAGGTCTTCCGGGCACGGCTGGTTGCGGGTCAGCACCAGCGCCAACGGGTGCGACTGCATGATCTTCTCGATGGTCTCCCAGCGCTGGCGCGGTTCCAGCGCGTCCAGCCATGACAGTTCCTCGGTCCCGAGGATCTGCACCTTGTTGGGGTAGATCGCGTTGAGGTAGCCAGCCAGCGAAGGGCGGCGGGAGACCGTGTTGCCGGCTTCCAGCTCGCGCTTCTCGCCGGCCTTGCCGGCGGCCCAGCGCAGGCCCAGCCGCTCGCGCTGCTGGTCGAACAGTTCGCGTGCGGTGATGCTGGTATTCATGCGGCGCTCGCCGATGGGGGAAGGTCCAGTGCCTCGCGCAGTTCCCCTGCATCGCCGGCCGCGCGCAGCGCATCACGGATCGACGGCGTCGAGAACAGCTCGGCCAGTTCGGACAGCAGCATCAGGTGCTGGTGGGTGTAGTGGGCGGGGACGGCCATGGCGAACACCAGGTCCACCGGTTCATCGCCGCCGAACTCGACCGCGGTCTGCAACCGCAGCAGGGCGCCGCGGGGACGGTCCAGGGCAGGCGCCCGGCCATGCGGAATGGCGATGCCGCAACCGATCGCCGTACTGCCCAGGGCTTCGCGCTGGCACAGGTTGAGGTAGATCTGTTCGGCGTTGGCCTGGCGGCAGGCCAGCAACCCGGCGGCGGCCTGCAGGACGCTGTCGCGGTCGGTGGCCGTGCAGAGCTGGGTCTGCACGGCCGCCAGGAGGTCAGTCAGTGGCATGTCTGCGGGGAGCGGTGGCGATCAGCCGCCATTGTCGCCCACCGGCAGCGGTGCGTGCTGCTGTTTTTTCTCCTTGTGCTTGATCACCAGGCGGTCGAGCTTGTCCGCCAGCACGTCGATGGCGGCATACATGGTCTGGCCGCCGGCTTCGGCGTGCAGGGTCTGGCCGGGAATATTGAGGCTGGCGTCGACGTGGTGTTCGGTCTTCTGCAGCTTGAGGGTTACCCGCGCTTCGCAGTGCTGGTCGAAGTGCTTTCCGACCCGGGCCAGCTTTTCTTCAACATACGACTGCAGGGCCGGGGTGACTTCGACATCTTTGCCAAACGTTTCGATGCGCATCGGGTTTCTCCTGTGTTCGGATGTGCCAATGAACCTCTCCGCCGGGCGCGGCGGCGCGTCAAGCGATTCTGACCCTTTCGTGCGAGGCGGAGATGTTCATGGCCTCACGATACTTCGCCACGGTGCGCCGCGCTACTGGGATTCCCGACGTTTTGAGCAGGTCAGCCAGCTTGGCGTCAGAAAGCGGCTTGCGTGGGTTTTCGTCATCGATCAGGCGGCGGATCATCGCCTGGATGGCGGTACTGGAAGCTTCGCCACCGCCTTCGGTGTCGATGCCGGATGCGAAGAACGCGCGCAGCGGCAGGGTGCCTCGCGGCGTACGTACGTGCTTGCGGGCGATCGCCCGCGAGACGGTGGATTCATGCAGGCCCAGCTCGGCGGCGATCTCGCGCAGGGTCAGCGGGCGCAGTGCCTGTTCACCGAATTCGAGGAAGCCGGCCTGCTGCTGGATCAGGCTGCGCACCACCCGCAGCAGGGTCTCGCCGCGCGCCTGCAGGCCCTTGAGCAGCCAGCGGGCTTCCTGCAGCTGGGCGCGCAGGTAACCGGCGTCGGCGTCGCCGCAGCGGCGGATCATCTGTTCGTAGCCGCGGTGGATGATTACCTTGGGCCCGGCGTGGGCGGCCAGCGCGGCGCGCCACAGGCCGTTCTGCCGCCACACCACCACGTCCGGCACCACGTAGGTGTCCTGCGCCAGCGGTGCGATCTGGGTGCCGGGGCGCGGGTCCAGCGAGCGCAGCAGGGCGACCGCGGTCTCGACCTCGGCCAGCGGCTGCTTCAGTTCCTGGGCCAGGCCGGCTACGCCGCTGCGCGGCAGGCGCTCCAGCGGGCCGGCGGCGACCTGCCGGGCCAGCGCCAGGCCGGGGGTGTCGGTGGGCAGCACGTCCAGCTGCAGCTGCAGGCATTCGCCCAGGCAGCGTGCGGCCACGCCGACCGGGTCGAAGCGCTGCACCTGGTGCAGCACGATGAGGATCTCGTCTTCGCCGGCATGGATGGCCGGCAGCAGGGTTTCGGCGATGGTCGCCAGCGGCTCGCGCAGGTAGCCGTCTTCTTCCAGCGCATCGATCAGTGCCGCACCGATGCTGCGGTCGCGCGTCGACAGGTGCGACAGGTGCAGCTGCCACAGCAGGTGGTCGGCCAGCGTCTCGACCTCGGCCACGCGCTCGGCGGCACTGCCGGTGTCTTCATCGTCGTCGAAACTGCCGCTGCTGCCGGGATTGTTCCAGTCCAGCTCGGCGGGGGCCCAGTCGTCGCCGCTGGGCGCGGCCGGTTCCGGCGGCGCATCGCTGTCGGCACCGCCGTCATCGGCGCTGTCGCTGCTGGCACCGGCGCCGGCATCGCTGCTGTCGGCCCAGTCCAGCAGGGGGTTGCTTTCCACCGCCTGGGCGATTTCCAGCTCCAGCTCGGTGGTGGACATCTGCAGCAGCTTGATCGCCTGCTGCAGCTGTGGTGTCAGCACCAGCTGCTGTCCCAACGATGTCTGCAGCCGAGTCTTCATGCCTATGCCGAAACGGAGGAGATGGGCCCGGCGGCCGCGGTCACAGCTTGAAGGAATCTCCAAGGTAGACGCGACGGACGTCGGCGTTGTCCAGGATCGCTTCCGGCGAGCCCTGGGCGAGGACGGTGCCCTCAGCGAGGATATACGCGCGGTCGCAGATTCCCAAGGTTTCGCGCACGTTGTGGTCGGTGATGAGCACACCGATGCCGCGCTGCTTGAGGTGGGTGACGATGCGCTGGATCTCGCCGACCGAGATCGGGTCGACGCCGGCGAAGGGTTCGTCGAGCAGGATCAGGCGTGGCTTGGCGGCCAGTGCGCGGGCGATCTCGCAGCGGCGGCGCTCGCCGCCGGACAGGCTGGCGCCGAGCTGGTCAGCCACGTGGCCCAGCTGCAGTTCGTCGAGCAGGCCGCTGAGTTCGCGCTCGCGGCCGGCCGAATCCAGGTCATCGCGCAGCTCCAGCACCAGGCGCAGGTTGTCGGCCACGGTCAGCTTGCGGAACACAGACGGTTCCTGCGGCAGGTAGCCCACGCCCTGCTTGGCGCGCGTGTACATCGGGTCGCCGGTGATGTCCTGGCCGTCCAGCACGATGCTGCCGGCATCGGCTTCCACCAGGCCCACGATCATGTAGAAGCAGGTGGTCTTGCCGGCCCCGTTGGGGCCGAGCAGGCCGACCACTTCACCGGCATCGAGGGTCAGCCCGAAGTCCTTGACGACTTCGCGCTGCTTGTACTTCTTGCGCAGGCCCTTGGCGACAAGCATTACTTCCTGCTCCCGGCCGTCGGCGCAGCAGGCGTCTTGTTCTTGGGCGGAATGACGGTACGCACGCGGCTGCCGTCGCCACCGGAATTCATCTCGCCGGTACGGGTGTTGTAGACCATGCGCTGGCCGGCATTGGTACCGCGCGCGCTGGTCACCTTGTAGTTGCCGGTGAGGGTGATGATTTCGGTCTTGATGTCGTAGTCGATCTTGTCGGCCACCGCGTCCATCCAGGTGCCGTCATCGAGCTGCTGCTTCATCTTGGCCTGCTTGCCGGTAAACACGGCACGCACGGCCTCGCCGTCCTTCATGTAGATCTCGGCCTCGGACGAACGCAGGTCCAGCGAGCCCTGGGTGATGACCACCCCCTGCGACAGCGTGGTCTTGCCGTCGCCGGTGAGGTTGCCGGCCTGTGCGCCGGCATCGATGTTCATGGGCTCGTTGCGGTCGGTGGACTTGGCCTGCGCGAAGGCGGGGACCAAGAGACCAAGGGCGAGCAGGGCAGCAAAGGGAATCTTCATCGGGGTCCGTTCTACCGGTGAGGCTGCCCGGGCAGGCCGGGCGGCGGGTGGGGGGGGCTGCGGCCCTGCGCCAGTCGCAATGGCGACGTCGCGGGCCAGCGGCGGAATCAGCGTTGGGGCGTGTAGCGGCCCTTGGACTGGCTGAGGAAATGATACGTGTTGTTCTTCGAATCCACCTCGAACCCGACGCCGGACTGTTCCATGCCCGGGCGGGTCATGGTGACCCGGGCGTCGGTACGGGCGCGGCTTTCCTTCGGGAACACGTCCAGATGGTCGGTGCGGAAGGTGGTGGGCACCACGCCGGGGGCGGCCGGGCTGTCCCCGGAAACGTCACCGCGCAGCTTCATCTGGTCGCCCTTGGCGCTGAGCCAGCCGGTCTGCGAGCGCAGGGTCCAGTGCTGGCCGTCCTTGTCGGGCATCTCGAACAGCGGGGTGGTGATGTTGATGGTCTGGTCGCCGCGCTGGCGCTCCAGCAGCGGTGCGCGCAGGGTGGTCGATTCCTTGCCCTGTTCGTCCAGCGCCACGATCTGGAAGTCGTGCAGGATGTAATCCACGCCGACGTCCTGGCCGGTCTGCACCGGCCCCTTGTCGCGGTTGCGCAGGGCCGCCCAGCTGCTCAGCAGGGCCGCCAGCAGCAGGCCGATGCCGAGCACGGTGCGCCAGTTCAGCGAGGGAGCGTTCATGCGCCGAACCTCGCCAGCACCGCATCGATGTGTCCCTGCGCGGCCAGCAGCACGTCGCACAGCTCACGGGCGGCGCCACGGCCACCGTCGCTGCGGGTGGTCCAGTGCACGCGCTCGGCGATCCACGGGTGGGCGTTGGCCGGGGCCACGGCCAGGCCGACCGCGCCCAGCGGCGCCAGGTCCGGCAGGTCGTCGCCCATGAACGCCACCTGGTCCAGGCCGATGCCGTGCTGGGCGCACAGCGCATGCACGCTGGCCAGCTTGTCGCCCACCGCGATCTGGGTGTCGATGCCCAGGTCGGCGCCGCGCCGCAGCGCGGACTGGCTGTTGCGCGCGGTGATCAGCACCGGAGGGATGCCGTGCTGCTGCAGAAGTTTCAGACCCAGACCATCCTGCACGAAGTACGCCTTGCTCTCGTTGCCGTCCTTGTCGTAGTACAGCCGACCGTCGGTGAGGGTGCCGTCCACGTCGAAGCAGGCCAGGCGGATACGGGCCGCGGTGGCATGCAGGTGGGCGGGGAAGGCGGGCAGAGGGGACCAGGACATCAAGGCATCAGGCTCGATTGGGACGGGTGCGGGGTACAGTCTGAATGGTGTCTACCGACTCTCGGTTAAACCACCCGGGCCCGCAACAGGTCATGAATGTTCAGCGCGCCGACCGCGCGGCCCTGGCCATCGACCACGATCAGGCCGTTGATCTTGTGGGTCTCCATCAGCCGGGCGGCTTCCACCGCCAGCTGGTCGGCGCCGATGGTGCGCGGGTTGCGGGTCATCACCTCGGAGATCTTCGCCGTGCGCACGTCGAGCTCGGTATCCAGCGCGCGGCGCAGGTCGCCGTCGGTGAACAGGCCGATCAGCACGCCCTGGGCATCGACCACGGCGGTCATGCCCAGCCGCTTGCGACTCATCTCCATCAGCGCCTGGCTGAGGCTGGCCTCGGCATCGACCTTGGGCAGGTCCTCGCCGCTGTGCATCACGTCGGTGATGTGCAGCAGCAGGCGGCGGCCGAGGCTGCCGGCCGGGTGCGAGCGGGCGAAATCGTCGGCGGTAAAGCCGCGCGCGTCGAGCAGGGCCACGGCCAGCGCATCGCCCATCGCCAGCGAGGCGGTGGTGCTGGAGGTCGGCGCCAGCGCCAGCGGGCAGGCCTCGGCCGGCACGCTGACGTCCAGATGCACGTCGGCAGCCTTGGCCAGGCTGGACTGCGGCCGGCCGGTCATGGAAATCAACACGTTACCCTGGCGCTTGAGCACAGGCAGCAGCATCAGCACCTCGTCCGATTCACCCGAATAGGACAGCGCCAGCACCACGTCGTCCTCAGTGATCATGCCCAGGTCGCCATGGCCGGCCTCGCCCGGGTGCACGTAGAACGCCGGGGTGCCGGTGGAGGCCAGGGTGGCGGCGATCTTGCGGGCGACGTGGCCGGACTTGCCCATGCCGGTGGCGACCACCCGGCCGCGGCTGCCCAGGATGGCCTGGCAGGCCTGCTGGAAGGCCTCGCCCAGCCCGTTGGCGACGGCCTGCAGCGCCTGCTTTTCGATCTCGAAGACGCGGCGGCCGCTGGCCACCAGGGCGGCGGGATCGACGGAACGGGGGGGCAGGGAGGACTCGGCCATGCGGACGCCACGCAGCGGAAGTAGAATGAGGGTTCATTTTATTAGGAAAGCCCGTTGGACGCTGACACCATCCGCAACCTGATCGAAACCGGCCTGCCGGGCGCCCGCGCCGACGTGCGCGGTGATGATGGCGTGCATTTCGAAGCGACCGTGGTCTGTGAGGCCTTCGCCGGCAAAATGCCGCTGGCCCGCCACCGGATGGTCTATGCCACCCTGGGCGACCTGATGGGCGGCGCGATCCACGCGCTGGCGCTGAAAACCGTGACCCCGGCCGAAGCCGGCTGAACCGCAGAAGATTCCCAATACATGGCCAAGATCGTTGTGACCGGCGGCGCTGCGCTGCACGGTGAAGTGAGCATCTCCGGCGCGAAGAACGCCGTCCTCCCCATCCTCTGCGCGACCCTGCTGGCCGATGCGCCGGTGGAGATCACCAACGTGCCGCACCTGCACGACGTGGTCACCACGGTGAAGCTGCTGGGCGAACTGGGGGCCAAGGTCACCATCGACCAGGGCACCCTGTCGCGCGGCAGCGCGATCGTCGTCGACCCGCGCTCGGTCAACCAGCACGTGGCACCGTATGAGCTGGTCAAGACCATGCGCGCCTCGATCCTGGTGCTGGGCCCGCTGCTGGCCCGCTTCGGCGCGGCCGAAGTGTCGCTGCCCGGTGGCTGCGCCATCGGTTCGCGCCCGGTCGACCAGCACATCAAGGGCCTGCAGGCGCTGGGTGCGGACATCGTGGTCGAGAACGGCTTCATCAAGGCCACTGCCAAGCGCCTGAAGGGTGGCCACTTCACCTTCGACATGGTCAGCGTTACCGGCACCGAGAACGTGCTGATGGCCGCCGTGCTGGCCGAGGGCACCACCATCCTCGACAACGCCGCGATGGAACCGGAAGTGACCGATCTGGCGCACTGCCTGATCGCACTGGGCGCGAAGATCGAAGGCCTGGGCACCGCCCGCCTGGTCATCGAAGGCGTCGAGCGCCTGTCCGGTGGCCGCCATGAAGTGCTGCCCGACCGCATCGAGACCGGCACCTTCCTGGTGGCCGCCGCGATGACCGGCGGCAAGGTGACAGTGAACCGCGCGCGCCCCAACACCATGGACGCGGTGCTGTCCAAGCTGGTCGAGGCCGGTGCGACGATCGAGACCACCGAAGACAGCATCACCCTGGACATGCACGGCAAGCGTCCGAAGGCGGTCAACCTGACCACCGCACCGTACCCGGCATTCCCGACCGACATGCAGGCGCAGTTCATGGCGCTCAACTGCGTGGCCGACGGCGTGGGCGTGATCAACGAAACGATCTTCGAGAACCGTTTCATGCACGTCAACGAACTGCTGCGCCTGGGCGCGGACATCCAGGTGGAAGGCCACACGGCGATCGCCCGCGGCCACGAACGCCTGAGCGGTGCGCCGGTGATGGCGACCGATCTGCGCGCGTCGGCGTCGCTGATCCTGGCCGGCCTGATGGCCGACGGTGACACCACCATCGACCGCATCTACCACCTCGACCGTGGCTACGAGAACATCGAAGAGAAGCTGTCTTCGCTCGGTGCCACCATCCGGCGCGTGCCGTGATCCTGCGCGGCCGCTTCAGCCCCCGCCGCAAGGCGCTGCTGGCCCTGGTGCTGATCGTGCTGGCGTGGCTGGGCTATGCCTGGTACGCCAACCTGGCCATCACCAAGGGCATCGAGCAGAAGGACATGGACTGGAATGGCGATGGCACGGTCAGCCGTGACGAGATCATCCAGTCGTTCTATGCCGTTGCGGTGAACGACAGCCAGGAAGGCAATCGCCATTGCCGCACCTTCGTCTGGCGCAGCAGCGGCCAGCAGATCCGGGTGGACTGCCGTACCGAGTTCACGCCGGCGGCGACCAGATAACAGGGTAGCGCCGGGCCATGCCCGGCGAGCGCGCAGCGCGGAAGCAGAAGCCGCCGGGCATGGCCCGGCGCTACCGCGGCAGGGCGCGTCAGTTCAACGCCTTGATGGTCAGGTCCAGCGCGTCGCGGCCGCCTTCGCGCTGCAGGATGCGGGTCGGCACCGGGAACTCGGGCACGATCCAGGCGATCTGTTCCTTGTCGCCGTCCACGCGCGAGACCTTGGTGGCCTGGTAGCTCTTGCCGCCCACGGTCACCGCTTCCTTGCCCACGACCTTGTAGGTCATGTTCTTGATGCGGCCTTCGTCCACCATGCGGTAGGTCAGCGGCTTGCCGGCGGCCAGGTCGCGGGCGATCGCCAGGTTGATCAGCAGCGCATCCATGTCACCGGCCTTCAGCGCGACCGGGCCGGCACGGTCCGGCTTGATGTCGCCGGTCCAGGTGGCCTGGTTGCTGGTCCAGTTGTAGTTGGCCTGCACGTTGCGCTTCTTCACCAGCAGCGCCGAGCGGTCCTGGCTGCTCAGCGGGCGCAGCTGGCCGCGCACTTCCTCGAACACGGTGCTCTGGCTGAGGTCGGCCAGCTGGTTCTTCACCTGCAGGTTGTAACGCCACTTGCCGGTGCCTTCGTTGGCCAGGGTCATGGTGCCGTTGGCCTGCATGCCCATGTAGCTGGCCAGGTAATCCGCCTTGAACGGCTGCAGGGCCATGGCCGGCAGGCTGGCCACCGACAGTGCGGCAGCAGCGATCCAGGTCAGGGGGCGGGTCAGGGTCATCATGCTCATACTCCTTGGTATTCGATCAGGCGCAGGTCGACACGGTCCTCGCCATCTTCGCGTTGCAGAATGCGCACCGGGGTGGGGACACCGTTGGCGATCCAGAGAATGGTTTCGTTCTTGCCGCCGTTAATGCGGTACACCTTCAGTGCGTTGTAGGACAGGTCGCCGACCTCGACGTTCTCGGTCTGTGCTGCGGCCTGGTAATCGTGCTGGCGCACCTTGCCCAGTTCGACGTAGCGGTAGTGCATCACCGCGCCGGGGCGGGCATCGCGCATCAGCGACAGGTTAAGCAGCAGCGCGCTCTGGTCGCCGGGCTGCAGCGGGATGGGCTGGGCGCGGTCCTTCTTCACGTCACCGGTCCACTGCGCGGTACCGGCTTCCCAGTTGTAGGTGCCTACTGCCTTCTTGCCCAGGAACAGGCCCTTGCGCACGGTGCTCTGGCTCAACGGCGCGTAGACGCCATTGCGCTCCTCGAACACGGTGCTCTGCTCCAGGTTCAGGCCGAGCACGCTGGCGAAGCCGCGACGGCCGACCACCTGCATGTCCACCCGCCACTGGTTGCCGCCGGTGTGGCTGACCTGCATGGTCGCATCGCCTGCCTCCTTGCCCTTGTAGAAGGCCTGGTAGGTGGCGCTGAACGGCTGCAGCGGCGGCGGCTCCCAGGCCATCGCCGGCAGCGCGGGCACGGCCGGTTCGGGCGGTGCCTGGACCGCGGGCGCGGGCGTGGCCGACGGCGGGGTCTGTGCCCACGCGGCGAAGGCGAGCACGGCGAACGGCAGCAGCAGGAATTTGCGCAACGGAGGCGTGTTCTTCATGGCGGGCAGGAACCGCAGGAGGAGGCAGGATGCCAGCCCCGCAGTCAGCGGGGCGTGTGCACGGGCGTTACCGATTCAGGTTTCCGGCGGAATCTAGAGCCAACGGGCTAAACAGGGGGTGACCGTCGAGTGTCGGCTGACCCTCCCGTTCAGCCAGGCGGCCGCCGCACAGCAGCTGCAGGGTGGCGATCAGCAGCGGGTGTTCGACCGCCAGCACCCGGTTCGCGAGGCTGTCCGCGTCATCGCCGGCCAGCACCGGCACGCGCACCTGGGCCAGCACGGTGCCGGCATCCAGCTCCGGCACCACCAGGTGCACGCTGGCGCCGTGCTCGGCATCGCCGGCTTCCAGCGCGCGGGCGTGGGTGTGCAGGCCCTTGTGCAGCGGCAGCAGCGACGGATGGATGTTGACCAGGCGGCCGTTGAAGCGCTGCACGAAGTCGGCGCCGAGGATCCGCATGTAGCCTGCGCAGACGATCCAGTCCGGGGCTGCCGCCTGCACGGCATCGCCGAGCGCCTGCTCGTACGCGGCCCGGTCGCTGAAGGTCTTCGGCGCGTGAGCCCAGCGCTGGCCGGGCCCGACGCGCTGCAGGGCGGCGGCGTCGGGGCGGTCGGAGAAGACCCCCACCACCTCGGCCGGCAGGCGGCCGGCGTTGATCGCATCAAGGATGGCCTGCAGGTTGCTGCCACGGCCGGAAGCCAGTACGGCGATGCGTGCGGTCATGCGGCAGCCATCGGGTGTCTCAGAGCCGGGAAGGCGGGTTGGCTTCGAAGGCCGCCTTCACCTGCGGGCGCAGCAGCACCACCAGGGTGAACACGCCCAGCACGGTGCCGAACGGGGTGAACAGGCAGGCGATGGCAGCCACCACCATGCACAGCAGGTGCCGGCGCCGCTGCTTCAGGCAGCGCCCGGCATAGGCGATGAAGCCCGCCAGGCCCAGCCCGAAGGACACCGCGCAGCCGCCCATGATGATGAACATCCAGCCCATGAACTGCTGCTCATGCAGCGGCGTGGCCTGGCCGTTGGAGTTCATCGGCAGGGCGCCGCTGAGCATGGCGATGCCCATCACGATGTGCATGCAGAAGATCAGCCCGAACACGGCGGCCAGGCCGGCCACCACGTAATGGAAGATCGCCAGCAGGCGCAGGTGGTCGATGTCCTGTGCGGTCAGTTCGGGCGCAACCGGGGCCGGGGGCGGCACCGGTGCGGCGGACAACGGGGGCGTGGCGTCCATGCGGGCTCCTTGGCGGTCGATCAGGCGATGCGGACGCGTTCGGCGCCGCTGGCGGTGACCACCTGGCCGATCGGCCAGTGGTCCAGGCCCTGCGCCTGCACGGCTTCGGACACCGCGGCGACCTGCTCCGGGGCGACGATCAGCACGAAGCCGATGCCGCAGTTGAAGGTGCGCCACATCTCGCTGTCGACCACGGCGCCTTCCTTCTGCAGCCACTGGAACACCGGCGGCAGCGGCCAGGCGGAGGCCTGGATGTCCAGGCCGAGGCCGTCGGGCACCACGCGGATGATGTTCTCGGTCAGGCCGCCACCGGTGATGTGGGCCATGCCGTGGATGGCCGCACCGTGCGACTTAAGCAGCGACAGGATCGGCTTGACGTACAGGCGGGTCGGCGCCATCAGCGCGTCGGCCAGCTTGACGCCGTCTTCCAGCTCCAGGTCGGCAGGCTGGCCGGCGCGGTCGTAGATGCGACGCACCAGCGAGTAGCCGTTGGAGTGCGGGCCGGAGGAGGCGATGCCGATCAGCACGTCGCCGGCGGCCACGCTGGCGCCGTCCTTCAGTTCGCTCTTTTCGACCGCGGCGACGGTGAAGCCGGCCAGGTCGTACTCGCCCGGGGCATACATGTCGGGCATTTCAGCGGTTTCGCCGCCGATCAGCGCGCAGCCGGCCTCGGTGCAGCCGTTGGCGATGCCGCCCACGACCGCCGCGGCGGTGTCGATGTCCAGCTTGCCGGTGGCGAAGTAGTCCAGGAAGAACAGCGGCTCGGCGCCCTGCACCAGCACGTCGTTGACGCACATGGCGACCAGGTCGATGCCGATCGTATCGTGGCGGTTCAGCTGGTGGGCCAGCTTCAGCTTGGTGCCCACGCCGTCGGTGCCCGACACCAGCACCGGCTCGCGGTACTTGTTGGACAGGTCGAACAGGGCGCCGAAGCCGCCCAGGCCGCCCATCACTTCCGGACGGAAGCTGCGCTTGACCAAGGGCTTGATCCGCTCGACCAGCTCGTTGCCGGCGTCGATGTCGACACCCGCGTCACGGTAGGTGAGGGGGGAGGGGGCGGAAGACGGGGTGTTGGTCACGGGCGTCGGCGCTGGCAGGGGTTGAACGGACGATTTTAACAGGCCGCATTGGCGCAAAGTCCGTATTCGGGCAACAATTCCCCCCGGATACGTCGAGCCAATGGATGTCCTGATGCGCCGCAGCCTTATTCCCGCCCTGCTCCTTGCGCTGTGCCTGCCGGTGGCCACGATGGCCCAGAGCGGCCTTCGCACCGAGGGAGATGTCGCCACCGCCAGTGGTGCCTACGAGGCCGAAGTGCCCGTCAACAGCCAGGCCGAGGCCGACCGTAACGGTGGCCTGGCCCGTGCCCTGAGCGTGGTCCTGGGCAAGTTGTCCGGCGACCGCAATGTGACCGCGCGCCCGGGCGTCGTGCAGGCCCTGCGCAACGCCAAGGATTACGTGGCCAGCTACGACTTCAAGCAGGACCAGAGCGTCGGCGCCAGTGGCGCGCCCAGCTACCGGACCCTGCTGGTCGCCCGCTTCCGCGAGGATGACGTCGATGCACTGGTCTCGGCCCTGGGCCTGCCGCTGTGGCCGCAGCCGCGGCCGAAGCCGGTGGTCTGGCTGGCCGTCGACGACGGCAGCGGCCCGCGCTTGGTCAGCGTGCAGCAGGCCAATGCGGCACGCCCGCTGCTGAACCGCGCCATCGAGCGCGGCTACAAGCTGGGCCTGCCCAGCGGTGGTGCCGCCGAACAGGCGCTGGCCGGGGCCATCTGGCGCCAGGACAGCGCCGCGGTGTCCCGCGCTTCGTCGCGCTACTCGCCGCCGATGCAGCTGATCGGCAAGCTGTACCGCGCCAATGGCGGCTGGCAGGCGGACTGGGTGTTCGTCGACAACGGCCGCGAGCTGAACAAGTGGACCACCAAGGACGCCAACGCCATGCGCGCGATGGCCGCCGGTGCCGACGGCGCCGCCGATGCCCTGGTCAAGCGCTACGCCAAGGCGGGCGCGGCCACCGGTGCGGCCGGTACCTACCGCGTGGTGGTGACCGGCATCAACAGCAGCGATGAGTACCTGCGCCTGGCCGCCGGCCTGCGCGAGGTGCCGGTGGTGCGCAACGTCACCCCGCTGCGGGCGACGGCCGATCACCTGGAGCTGAACCTGGAAATGACCACCGGCCTGGCCGGCTTCAACCGCATGCTGGGCGAAAACGGCGTGCTGGTGCCGTCGGCGACCCTGCCGGCCCTGCCGGCGCCGATCGATGACAGCACCGGCGCACCGCAGCCGGCCCCGGTGAGCAACGAGTACCGACTGCGATGATCCTGTCGCCCGAGGCGGAAATCGCGCAGTTCCTGCGACGGCTCAAGTATGTGGCCGTCGCCCTGCTGATCGGCTGGGTGGTGTGGCTGCTGGCCCCCATCCTGACCCCGTTCGTGCTGGCCCTGGCGCTGGCCTGGCTGGGTGACCCGCTGGTCGACCGCATCGAGGCCACCGGCCGTTCGCGCAACACCGGCGTGGTGCTGGTGTTCGTGGCGATGGTGCTGGTGATCACCGCGCTGCTGCTGGTGCTGGTCCCAATGATCGAGCGCCAGATCTCCACCTTGATGGCCGCCGTGCCGCAGGCGCAGGCCTGGCTGATGCAGATCGGCATCCCGTGGTTCGAGCAGAAGACCGGCCTGGAGGTGATGCAGTGGATGGACCCCGACCGGCTGATCGAGTGGGTGCGCAGCCACTGGCAGCAGGCCGGCGGCTTCGCCACCACCTTCATGGGCTACGTCTCGCGCTCGGGCTTCACCGTGGTGACCTGGATGGTCAACCTGGCGCTGCTGCCGATCCTGGCGTTCTACTTCCTGCGTGACTGGGACAAGCTGGTCGAGCGGGTGGCCTCAGTCATCCCGCGCAACCACATCGGCACGATCACCACCCTGGCGCGCGAATCCAATGAGGTGCTGGGCGCGTTCATCCGTGGCCAGTTCCTGGTGATGGTGGCGCTGGGCGTGATCTACGCTGCCGGCCTGTCGCTGGTCGGCCTGAAGCTGGGCCTGTTGATCGGCCTGGTGGCCGGCCTGATCAGCTTCATCCCGTACCTGGGCGCGACCACCGGCATCGTGATGGCGGTGGTGGCGGCGCTGGTGCAGGCGCAGGGCATCGACCTGAAGCTGCTGCTGCTGGTGGGCGTGGTGTTCACCGTGGGCCAGCTGCTGGAAAGCTACGTGCTGACCCCGCGCATCGTCGGCGACAAGATCGGCCTGCACCCGGTGGCGGTGATCTTCGCGGTGATGGCCGGTGGCCAGCTGTTCGGCTTCCTTGGCATGCTGCTGGCGCTGCCGGTGGCCGCGGTCAGCAACGTGCTGCTGCGCTATGCACACCAGCGCTACCGGCAGAGCGAGCTGTATGTCGGCGAAAAGCCGGCCATCGTGCTTGATGGCGTGATCGACGCACCCCATATCATCCTCGACCCCTACGAGCACGGCCCGGACCCGAAGTGATTGGTGTGCCGCAACTTCCGCTGGCCCTGCATTACCCGCGGGACCAGCGCCTGGAGACCTTCATCGGCGCGCCGGACGGAGCGCTGGCGCAGCTGCGTGCGATCGCGGTGGGCGCCAGCAATGACTGGGTCTACCTGGAAGGTGCGGCGGGCACGGGCAAGACCCACCAGGCGCTGGCGATGTGTTCCAGCGCGCAGCAGGCCGGGCGCCTGCCGACCTACGTGCCGCTGGCCGGCGCGGTCGGCCGGGTGGCGGCGGCGCTGGACGGCCTGGAGCAGCGCGAGCTGGTGGCGCTGGATGGCCTGGATGCGGTGGCGGGCCACCGCGAGGACGAGATCGGACTGTTCGACTTCCACAACCGCGCACGCGCGGCGGGGGTGACGGTGCTGTACACGGCGCAGCACGCGCCGGGCGAGCTGGGCCTGGTGCTGCCGGACCTGCGTTCGCGGCTGGGCCAGTGCGTGCGGGTGCTGCTGCAGCCGCTGGACGAGGAAGGGCGGGCGGCGGTGCTGCGCGAGCGCGCGCTGCGGCGCGGGCTGGCGATAGACGAGGCGGCCATCGAGTGGCTGCTGTCGCACACCGGGCGCGAGCTGGGTGGACTGATCACGCTGCTGGACTGGCTGGACCGGGAGTCGCTGGCGGCAAAGCGGCGGATCACGGTGCCGTTCCTGCGGCAGGTGCTGGAAGAAGGCCGGCCCCGGTACTGAGGGTGGGTTTTCTTTGCAGGGCTGCTGCCCTGCACCCGCGGTAGTGCCGGCCGCTGGCCGGCAACCTCAAAATCAACGTCAAAAACTGGCTTGCTGAGGGGAGGCGGGGCGCTGTGGGCTTGCGGGGACGCCGTAAACCCATCCATGGGGGCTTGGTCGCCGCATCCATGCGGCTCACACCCCGCAAGCCCACAGCGCCCCGCCTTCGACAGATTCCCGCGGCTGTTGGTGGGTGTCGACCGTTGGTCGACACATGTTTTGCTTGTGGTGGGTGTCGACCGTTGGTCGACACAGGAGCGAGCGCAGCGACGCGATCCGCTTCTGTTTTTCTTTTTCTTTTCCGTGGCTGGACGCGCACGGAAATTGTCCGTGGCCGGGCGGATGGGTTGCGCAGGGGCGTGAGCCGCATGGGCCCGAGGCATGCCTCGGGCGGGTTGGGCAGGATGCCCAACCCCGGTCTTGCCGTGTGCGCAGGACAGCGCACACGAGCAAGCGGCGACCGAGCTACATGGACGTACTTGCAGCGTCCCCTGCGCAGCCCACCCGCCCGGCCCAATCACATGACCCGCATTTTGCGACCCGCCACGAGGGACTGCGCCGTTGGCTGGAAACTCAGTACCGCTTGATCCCCGGCACCGTGCAGCCTTCAATCTGGGCATGCGCCGACACCGCATTCTCCTTCTCGCCCCGCGCCAGGCGCGACTGCTCGATCGTCGCCCAGTGCCGGCGGCACAGCGGGCCCGTCTTCGAACCCAGATCCACCGCCTTGCGCGCGAAGGTTTCCGCCTCGGCCCACTGGCCCTGCAGCAGCGCGATCTCCGCGCGTTCCTGCAGCACCGCCGGGTCGCCCGCCACGATCTGCAGCGCCTGGTCGAGGCTGCCGGCAGCGGCGGCCAGGTCGTTGCCCTGGCGCTGGGCCAGCGCGGTCTGGCGCAGGTCTTCCACCTGCGAATCACGCAGCGGCTGCACCGACAGTTCCTTGTCGTCCGGGCCAGCGGCGGCTTCCACGCTGGCCAGGCGCTGGGCCGGCGTGGTGGTGTCCACCGGCTTGGCTGCCGGCGGCGGGCTGCTCACGCAGGCGGCCAGGGCCAGGCTCAGGCCGGTCACGGCCAGCAGCGGATACAGGGATCGAAGGGTCATCGGCATCACCGGCTGGGAGGAGGAGGGGCGGCAGTGGGCGCTGCGGCAGGTTCGGCGGCAGGCGGTTCCTGCTTGCGGTCCAGGCCGAACCAGCTGCGCCATCCACCGCCTTCGCTTTCACCGCCCTGCTCGTCCGGCAACGCAGCCGGGGTGCAGGGGGCGTAGGCCGGCGCGTAGCCGACCACGAACGGGAAGCGACGGGCGTCCGGGCAGCCTTCATCGGTACTGTTGGTGCCGGTGGCAGCCACCGACTGCCAGTCCAGGCCCTTGTTGCTGACCTTCAACGGCGCACTCGGCAGGCGCTGGAAGATGCCCGACCACACCCGCATCGCACCGGTGGCGCCGTACAAGCCAGCCTGTTCGTTCTGGTCGTTGCCCATCCAGATCACCGCCAGGTGGTCGCCGGTGTAACCGGCATACCAGCTGTCGCGGCCATCGTTGGTGGTGCCGGTCTTGCCGGCCGGCTGCAGGCGGCCCAGGCCATCGGCGTTCAGGCGCTGCGCGGTGCCGCTGGCGACCACCTGCTGCAGGCCGATGCTGATCAGGTTGGCGGCAATCGAATCGCCTTCCTGGGCCGGGGCCGGGGTCTTGTCATAGCGCTTGAGCAGCTTGCCCTGCGGATCGAGCACGCCCCGCACCGCATGCAGCGGCTGGATCTCGCCACCGGAGGCCAGGAACTGGTACAGCTGGGCCATCGCGTACGGGCTCTGGTCGGTCGAGCCGAGGATCACCGCCGGGTTCGCCTCGGCCTTGATGCCCGCCAGCACGTGGATCAGCTGGGTCACCCGCTCCGGACCGACCTGCATACCCACGCGCACGGTGGCCTGGTTGTAGGAATGGGCCAGCGCGTCGATCAGTCGCACCGTGCCGTGGCTGCGGTTGTCCGCGTTGCCCGGGCTCCAGTTGCGGCCACGGCCAAGCTGCACCGTCACCGGTGAATCATCCACCCAGCTGGCCAGCGAATAACGGTCCGGCTGGGCCAGGGCCAGCAGGTACACGAACGGCTTCAGCAGCGAACCGACCGGGCGCTGTGCCTCGATGGCACGGTTGAAGCCGACCTCGGACACTTCGCGGCTGCCGATCACCGCCACCACGTCGCCGTTGTGCACGTCGGTCATCACCATGCCCGCCTGCAGCTCGGGGCGACGCTTGCTCTCCAGCGACTTGATGGTGCGGGTGACCGCGCCTTCGGCGTAAGCCTGCGCGGACGGCGACATGCCGCTCATCACGCTCAGGCCGGCGCCCTGCAGGGCCGATTCGGGGTAGTCATGGCCAAGCTGGCGACGCACCAGGTCGACATAGGCGGGGAAGCGGTTGGCTGCCACCAAGCCCGGGCTCTTGGGCACGCCCAGCGGCGCCTTCAGCGCACGCTGGTACTCGGCATCGTCGATCAGGGTTGCTTCGTGCAGCTTGCCCAGCACGAAGTTGCGGCGGTCGGTCGCGCGCTCCGGGTTGCGCCGCGGGTCGTAGTAGGACGGGCCCTTGACCAGCCCGATCAGCAGCGCGATGTGCTCGGTGTCCAGCGAGGAGAGGTCGCGACCGAACCAGAACTCGGCGCCGGAGGACATGCCGTGGATCGCCTGGCTGCCGCGCTGCCCCAGGTACACCTGGTTGAGGTAGGCCTCGAAAATGGTGCGCTTGTCGTAGCGCGCTTCCATGATCAGCGCGTACAGCACTTCATTGAACTTGCGGGTGAGGGTCTGTTCCTTGCCGATGCCGAGCAGGCCGCTGCGGGCCAGCTGCTGGGTCAGCGTGGATGCGCCTTGGCGGCTCTGGCCGCCGGAACGGATGGTCACCCACACCGCGCGCGCGATGCCGGACAGGTCGATGCCGTGGTGGCGGTTGAAGTCCTTGTCCTCCACCGCCTGCAGGCCGGTCACCAGCAGGTCCGGCGCTTCGTTCATGCGGATCAGGCGGCGCTCTTCCTGCTTCTGCCCGTACAGCGTGGCGATGCGCGCCGGATCCAGGCGGGCGGCCTTCAGTGCCTTGCGCGAATCGGGGTCGCGCAGCGACGCGATGCTGCCGCCGGACAGCGACAGCTCCACCCGCTTGGCAGCGACGTGGCCATCAACATCGTTGTAGCCGCGGCTGGAGATGGTGAAGCGCCCGCCCTGCACCGCATAGGTTGCCGGATCCTTGCCGTGGCCATCGTCGCGGTAGGCCGAGGCGGCCAGCTCGGTCTTCAGCGTGGCCGCGTCCATGGCCTTGCCGGGTACCAGCACCAGCGGGCGCGCATAGACACGCGTCGGAATCTGCCAGCGCAGTTCGCCAAAACGCTGGGTGACCTGTTGGTTCAGGTACAGCGTATAGGGAATGAGGAAACCCAGTCCCAACGCGACTGCCGCCATGGTCCAGGTGATCAACCGGCGGCGCCACAGGGGACCGGAGTCCTGCTGGTCGTCGTCGTCGAAATCGTCGATGTCGTCGGAATCGTAGCGTCGGGGCACGGGAATGCGAGAATGTAGGGTCAGGCGAGTCTACCCCAGCCACCGTGGCTGGCGGATTCCCCCGTGTTCCCCCGCTTAAGCTGGAGTTGCAACCGGATGGCGATGTCTTTGGCCGAAATCCGCTACCTGATCAATCGCCTGACGGGCCTGGCCCGGCGCAGCCTGGCCAGCCTTCGGACCCGCGGCTGGCGGGCCACCTGGCAGCGCATCCGGGTGCACAGCCAGCGTGCCGTGCCGGCCCCGCGTGCCCCGCTGTACCTGCCGCCCGCACAGGCGTTCGCGCCGTTCAGCGTGCCTTTCAGCGAATCGCCGGTGGTGAGCATCATCATCCCGGTCTACAACCACGCCGATCACACCCTGGCCTGCCTGCGGGCGCTGGCCGCGCATCCGCCGACGGCCGCCTGCGAGATCCTGGTGGTCGACGACGGCAGCAGCGACGCCACCGTGCAGTGGATGCCGCAGATTGCCGGCGTGCGTTACGAGGTGCGTGAGCGCAACGGCGGTTTCATCGACGCCTGCAATGATGGCGTGGAGCGCGCGCGCGGCCAGTACGTGGTGCTGCTGAACAACGATACGGTGCCGCAGCCGGGCTGGCTGGACGCCCTGCTGGACACCTTCACTGCGGTGCCGGAGGCCGGCCTGGTCGGCAGCCAGCTGCTCTATCCCAATGGCCGCCTGCAGGAATCGGGCGGGGTGATCTTCGCCGACGGCAGCGGCTGGAGCTACGGTCGCTTCGAGGCCGCCGACGACCCACGCTATGCCAGCCTGCGCGACGTGGACTACTGCTCCGGTGCGGCGCTGATGCTGCCGCGAGGACTGTGGCAGCAGCTCGGCGGCTTCGATACCCGCTACAAGCCGGCCTACTACGAAGACACCGACCTGGCCTTCAGCGTGCGGGCGCTGGGCCGCCGTGTGCTGGTGCAGCCGGCGAGCCGGGTCATCCACGATGAAGGCACCAGCAACGGCACCGATACCGGCAGCGGGGTGAAAGCCTACCAGGTGCGCAACCAGGGCATCTTCGCCGCCAAATGGGCCACCGAACTGGCGCGCCACCCGGCCGTGGGCGAAGTGCCCTCGCCCGGCCTGCTGTACCGCGGCCGCCGCCAGGTGCTGATCCTGGACGAGGAAGTCCCGCGCCCCGAGCGCGATTCGGCCTCGCTGAGGCAGGTCAACCTGATCCGCCTGCTGCTGCAGGCCGGGGCCCACGTGGTGTTCGTGCCGACCCGGCGCGAGCACGGCGGCGCGGCCACCGAAGCCCTGCAGCGCATGGGCGTGGAAGTCTGGTACGCACCGTTCATCGACGGCGTGGCCGGCTGGCTGCGCAACCACAGTGCACGCTTCGACGTGGCCCTGTTGGTACGCCACCACGTGGCCAACGAATGCCTGCCCCTGCTCAAGCGCTATGCGCCGCAGGCACGCACCGTGTTCGACACGGTGGACCTGCACTATCTGCGCGAGCGCCGAGGCGCCGAAGTGGCCGGTGACGCCGGCCTGCTGCGTGCGGCCGAACGCACCCGCAGCAGCGAACTGGCGGTGATGGAGCAGTGCGACGTCACCGTGCTGGTCAGTGCCGCCGAGCGCAAACAGCTGCAGGCCGATGCACCGCGCGTACGGGTGGAACTGATCTCCAACCTGCATGAAGTGGCCGGCGCAGGCTCGCCATATGCACAGCGCCATGACCTGGTGTTTGTCGGTGGTTTCCGCCACCCGCCGAACCTGGATGCGATGGAATGGTTCATCGGCGAGGTCTTCGCCGGCATCCGCGCGCAGCTGCCGCAAGTGCGCCTGCACTGCATCGGCGCGGCCGCACCGGACAGCCTGCTGGCGCTGGCCGCCGGCCAGCCCGGAGTGGAAATGCACGGCTTCGTCGAGGACATCGTGCCATACATGGACGGTGCGCGCATCGCCATTGCCCCGCTGCGCTTCGGCGCCGGGGTGAAGGGCAAGATCAACCTGAGCATGGCCCACGGCCAGCCGGTGGTCGGCACCACGTGCGCGGTGGAAGGCATGCACCTGCAGCCGGGCCAGGACGTGCTGGTGGCCGATGACGCCGCTACGTTCGCGGCCGAGGTCGTGCGCCTCTACCAGGACCCGCAGCTGTGGCAGCAGCTGTCCGATGCGGGCCTGGCCAACGTCGCCCAGCACTTCTCGCTGGATGCGGCGCGGGCCACCGTGCAGCGGGTGTTCTTCGACTAATCCAGCTGCCCGCCGGCCTGCCGCAGGCGCTGCTCGAACGCGGCCAGCTCCGACAGGTCCGGCTGCAGCTGGCGCACCTGGTCCACAGCGGCCGCAGCGAAGGCCACGTCGCCGCGGCCCAGCCGCTCGCTGCCGATGGCCAGCCAACGCTGTGCCAGCCGCACCCGTGCCGACGGCAGGCCCGTCGCGGTCGGCGCCAGGGTCTGCCAGGCCTGCAGGCAGGCGCCCGCGGCCTGTACCCGGTTCTGCCGCAGGTTGTCATCGAAACACTGCCGGCTGGCCGGCAGCAGGCGCGCGGCAGCCGCCCTCACCCGCGCATCGCGCGGGGCCAACGCCTGTGCCTCGCGCAGCGCGTCGAACGCGCTGTGCCCGGGCGGGCTGATCCAGCGTCCTTCACGCTCGGCGCGATCGATCTGGCGCAGGTGGTCGCGCAGTTTCCGCTCGCGCTGGGCCGTGCTCACTGCCGGCTGCTGCTGCGCCTGCCGCGCCTGCTGGGCGCGCTGGATGCGTTGCGCCGCCTGCTGCAATGCCGCCTGCGATGCGCCGAGTGCAGCGGCACGCGCACGGTCGGTCTCGGCCGCTTCGAACTGGAAATCGGCGGCCTGGCGCTGGCTGCGTGCCAGCAGCGCCTGCGCCGTCTGTTCGCGGCCGCGTAGTGCATTGGGATCATCGGGCGCCACTGCCAGCACGGCGTCGAAGGCGTTGGCCGCGGCGTCCAGCGTCTGCTGCTTCAGCGCACGCTGGCCCTGCCGCAGGCGCTGGTCGACCGCGCGCGCCAGCGCTTCCTGGCTGGCCGGCAGATCGCTGTGACCGGCATCGAACTGGCGCGCACGCTGCAGCAGGGCCGCGGTCTGCGCCAGCTCGCCGCGCGCAGCCAGCGCGCGGGCGCGCTGCAGCAGGTCGCTCAGCGCATCCTCGCGCCCTTCCAGCGCCGACAGGTTGTCCGGCTGCAGGGCCAGGATGCGCTGGAACAGCGGCAGCGCACTACTGTCTCCCTCATCCAGGCGGCCGGCCGCGAACGCATTGCGCGCCTGCGCCAGCAAGGCGCCGATCCCCGCGCCCGCACTGCGCCGCGCCTGCAGCTGCCGCGCCACGGCATCGGCCTGGCCCTGCGGCACCTGCAGTTCGCGGGCCAGCGCGAGCGCCTGCGCGCCGCCGTCCAGATCATCGGCCTGCAGCCGCTCATGCGCCTGCCGCAACGCCGCCACGCCGGTGCTTGCCAGCCCCTGCCGCGCCTGCAGGCGATCGTTGTCGAGGGCCAGCGCGGCCTGGTAGCGTTCACGCGCGCCGCTGCCATCGGCTGCGGTCAGCCGCCCCGCGACCAGCGCGCGATCGCCCTCGGCCAGCAGCTGTTCAATCTGCGGTTCGTCCCAGAACCAGTCGGCCAGCGGCTTGCGCAGCAGCACCAGCGCCACGAACACCACCACTGCCGCCAGCAGTGCCCAGCGCCAGACCCGGCGCGCGTGGCGTGCCTGCAGCCACCACCAGCGGCCCTCGCGGCGAACGCGGTCCAGCGCGGGGTGGTCGGCGCCGTGGCGGCGATGCGGGGGCTCGCGTTCCATGCGTGCAGGGTAGCCGGGGCAGCGTGAAGCTCAGCCCAGACGACGCGCCTCGCTCACGCCCGGCAGTGCATCCAGCTTGCCCAGCAGGTTCGACAGCTGGCCGTAATCGCTCACCTTCAGGCGCAGCCGAAGGTGTGCGCGGCCGCTGTTGCGCACGTTGTCACTGTGGATGTCGAGCACGTACGCGTCTTCCTGTGCGATCAGGTTGGTGATGTCCTTCAGCAGCCAGCGGCGGTCGACCGCGTCGACCACCACGTCCACTTCGTAACCGTTGCCGGCCTGGCCCCATTCCACCGGCAGGATGCGCTGCGGGCTGGCGGCGGACAGCCGCGCCAGCGACGCGCAGTCTGCACGATGCACGGTGACACCGCGGCTACGGGTCAGGTAACCGACGATGGGCTCGCCGGCCACCGGCTGGCAGCAGCGCGCCAGCTGCACCAGCAGATTGCCCACGCCCTGCACGGTGAACTTGGATTTGCCCAGGTTCTCGCGGCGCGCGGTCGGCCGCGGCAGGGTCGGCGCCGACGCCGGCTGGCTGGCCGCACGCTCGGCTTCCAGCAGCGCACGGCTGACCTGGTTGGGCCCGGTATCGCCCAGCGCCACCTGGATGTACAGGTCGTCGACGCTGTCGGCATGGAATTTCTTCGCTGCCGCAGCCAGGTCCGAATGCTGCAGGCCCAGCCGCTTCAGTTCGCGCTCCAGCAGCTCGCGGCCGGCCTGCACGTTGCGCGCGCGGTCCAGCTTGTGGAACCAGCTGCGCACCTTTTCGCGCGAACGGTTGCTGGCCAGGAAGCCCAGTGCCGGCATCAGCCAGTCGCGGCGCGGGTCGGCCTCCTTGCCGGTCAGGATCTCCACCCGGTCGCCGCTGCGCAGCCGATAGGTGAGCGGCACGATGCGGCCGTTGACCTTGGCGCCACGGCAGCGGTGGCCGACCATGGTGTGCACCTGGTAAGCGAAATCGAGAGGGGTTGCGCCCTGCGGCAGGTCCAGCACCTCGTCCTTCGGGCTCAGCGCATAGACCCGGTCTTCGGTCAGCTCGGCATCGAGCGCGCCGGCCAGTTCGTTGCCCTGCCCGTCCTGCGCCTGCTCCAGCAGCTGGCGCATCCAGGTGATCTTGCGATCGAAGGCCTTCTCGGCGCCCTTGCTGCCTTCCTTGTACTTCCAGTGCGCGGCCACGCCCAGCTCGGCCTGCGCATGCATGTCGTGGGTGCGGATCTGCACTTCGATGGTGCGCCCTTCCGGGCCGACCACGGCGGTATGCAGCGACCGGTAGTCGTTCGCCTTGGGGCGGGCGATGTAGTCGTCGAACTCGCTGGGCACCGGTGCCCACAGCGCATGCACCACGCCCAGCGCGGCGTAGCAGGCGGCCACGTCGTCGACCATCACCCGCACTGCGCGGATGTCATACAGCTGGTCGAAGGCCAGCCGCTTCTTCTGCATCTTCCGCCAGATGCTGTAGATGTGCTTCGGCCGCCCGCTCACTTCGGCATGGATGCCCTGTGCGGCCAGCTCGCGCGACAGCGTCTTCTTGACGTGCTCGACGTAGCGCTCGCGGGCGATGCGCGTCTCGTCCACCTCGCGTGCGATGCGGCGGTAGGTGTCCGGCTCCAGGTGGCGGAACGCCAAGTCTTCCAGCTCCCACTTCAGCTGCCAAATGCCCAGGCGGTTGGCCAGCGGGGCATGGATGTCACGGGTCAGCTGGGCCAGTGCGCGGCGCTGTTCTTCGTCCAGCTTGTCGGCTGCACGCATGCGCGCCAGCTGCCGCGCCAGCAGGATCGGCACTACCCGCAGGTCGTGGATGATGGCCAGCAGCAGGCGGCGCAGGCCTTCGCTGTTGCGTCCCGCGTCGCGGCCGGCATGCAGCGCCCAGACCGGATCGGCGGCGTCCTGGCCGTCGAGCAGGCCGATCACCGCCGTCTTGTGGCCACCCAGCGGCAGCGTGTCCAGGTGCGCGCGCAGGCCCGGCAGGTCGAACAGCAGCGCGGCGAGCACCGCGCCTTCGTCGGCCGACAGCAGGGCCAGCGCGTCCAGCGTATCGGCCAGCACCGACCAGCTGCTGCCGCGCATCGCATGCGAGGTATCGGCAGCTTCCCACAGCTGCAGCAGGGCTTCTCGCAGCGGCGCGGGCAGCACCGCCGCCGCAGGGCGGTTCAACAAGGCTTCCAGGCCGGGGACAGACGCGCGGTTCACAGCAGTCGGACATCAAAGACAGAGGGCTCTACGGTAACGCTCTGCCCGTTCAGGAACAATCGCCAAGGCCACCATCGGCGCTCATGTGTTCATGCCGGCGCCTGACTGTGGCGGCAGGCGCCGGCATGGTCGAGGCCGCTGCGGTGATATTCCGCAGCATGCCTGCGGGGAGTGCCGATGTCGTGGATGGAAAACGATTCATCCGTCACGCTGCTGTTCAATTTCGCCTTCTTTTATCCGGTCGTGATGGCCTTCTTCTGGATGGTCGGCGGCAACTACTACTACCTGCGCCGCGAACGCGGTGGCCCGCTGCCGGCCCGTCAGCGCCTGGCGGCCGCAGCGCACGTCCCAGGGCAGGTGCCGCGTCGCCTGCGCTGCTCTACACTCGGGCCACATCCAGGAGAAACGCCATGTCCCTGCGCCAGCTGCGCCCGCTGTGTGTCGCCCTAGTTCTGTGCTCCGTCGCGTTGCCGGCCCTGGCCCAACGCGTTGTCGATGGCGATCTGCAGCAGCAGATGAGCCCCCAGGAGTTCAAGGCCGCCGGACTGGACAAGCTCAGTGCCGCCGAGCTGGCCACGCTCAACCGCTGGCTGCAGGGCAAGGTCGAAGCAGCCACCACCCAGGCCGTGGCCGCCGTGCGCGAAGAAGCGCGTGAGGAAGGCCGCCAGGAAGTGATCGTGAAGAACCGCGGGTTCTTCGATTTCGGCAGCAGCGAGCCGGTCACCGGCGTGCTGCAGGGCGAGTTCCGCGGCTTCGGCAAGGGCCGCACCTACACCCTGGACAACGGCCAGGTCTGGGAACAGGTCGACGCCACCAGCGTGTCCGGCGTGCGCAAGCCATCGCCGAAGGTCAGCATCAAGCCCGGCCTGCTGGGCGTGTGGTACATGAAGGTGGACGGCGTGAACATCCAGGCCAAGGTCCGCCGTACCAAGTAACGTTTCGACCCATGCGATGACGCCGGGCATGGCCCGGCGTCATCTGGTCACAGCTGGCGCAGCGCGGCTACCCGCTGTGCCAGTTTCTTTGCCGAGATGCCGGTGCGCGCACCCAGCTCCTGCGCGAACAGCGAGACCCGCAGTTCCTCCAGGTCCCAGCGCAGCGCCTGCCACTGCGGACGCTCGCGCAGGCCCTGCGCATCCCCTTCGCGCAGCGCATCCAGGAACGGCGTCAGTTCCAGCATGCGCGCCTGGTCGCGCGGCGGATCGCGCTTGGCGCGCTCGGTACGCAGGATCATCGCCTTCAGGTAGCGCGGATACTGCCCCAGCGCATCGGCCGGCGTATCGCGCAGGAACCCCGGGTGGATCAGGCCGACCAGCTGCGCTTCCATGTCGTCCAGGTTGCCGCGCGCCCAGCCCATCAGCGGTGCTTCCAGCAGCGGCTTCAGTTCGGCCACCAGCGCCAGGATGGTCTCGGCCAGCTTCAGCCGCGACATCGCCTCGCCGAACAGCGCCTTGGCCGCATGGTCCCGACGCTTTTCGAAGGTCGCTGCATCGCGGATGTCTTCCAGACCCTCGGCCAGCACCGCGTTCATCGCCGCATCGACCAGATCGCCACGCAGGCGCTCCTGCGATTCGATGGCCGCGTACAGCAGGCCGGTCTTGGGGGCGACCGGCAGCTGCTTGCGTGCCTGCTTCACCTTCTCCGCAAGGGCGATCTCGAGCAGGCGGCGCACGCCCAGCGGATGGGCTTCCTGCGCCTGCTGGCGGTCGGCGAAGATGCGCAGCGCCACGCTGTCACCCTCGTCCAGCAGCGCCGGGTACGCGGGCACGCCGGCTTCGCCGGGCACCTGCAGCGGAATCGGCGTCGCCGGGAACGTACGCAGCCCGTCGGCCGCCATCTCGCGCCCGGCACGCGCGGCGAAGGCATCGCCGGCACGGCCACCAAACTTTGCACGCAGCGGATCGAGATCACGCGAGGTCGCGAGCACCTTGCCGTGCTCGTCGCGCAGGCGCAGGTTCATGTGCAGGTGCGGTTCGATCGAACCCGGCTCGAAATCGAGCGCGGTCACCGTCGCGCCGGTCGCGCGTGACAGGAAGCGCGCCAGTTCACCGGTGATGGCATCGGCGCTGGGCTGCGGGAACGCCTCGAAGAAGGCGCGACCGAAGTCCGGCGCCGGCACGTAGTTGCGGCGCATCGCCTTGGGCAGGCTGCGGATCAGCGCCGAGGCCTTGTCGGCCACGAAGCCCGGTGCCAGCCAGCCCAGCTGCACCGGGTCCAGTGCATTGAGCAGGTGCAGCGGCACGTCCAGGGTCACGCCGTCATCGTCGGCACCCGGCTCGAAGCGGTAATGCAGCGGCAGCCGCGCCTGGCCCAGCGGCAGGTACCTGGGGTAACGCTCCTGCTCGCTGCCCTCGCCCGGCAGCAGGTCGACCAGCGACCAGTGCAGGGTCCTGCGCTGTTCCGGCGGAAGCGCCTTCCACCAGCTGTCCAGGCCAGCGGCCGAATGGATCTGCGGCGGCACGCGGTCCAGGTACCAGCGCGCCTGCCAGTCCTCGTCGGCGACGATGCCGGCACGGCGCAGCTTGGCCTCTTCCTCGCGGGCCAGTTCCAGCACCTTCTGGTTGTCGGCGACGAAGCTGGCGCGCGTGTTGATCTCGCCGGTCACCAGGGCCTGGCGGACGAAGATGTCATGCGCCTCGCCAGGCTCGATGCGGCCGTAGTGAACCGGCTTCTTCGGTGCCAGCACCAGACCGAACAGGCTGATCTGCTCGGAGGCCAGCACCTGGCCCTGCGCGCGCGACCAGTGCGGGTCGAAGTGCTTGCGCAGCAGCAGGTGCGGCAGCTCGGCAATCACCCAGTCCGGCTCGATCGCGGCCAGAGTCATGCCCCAGACCTTCTGCGTGTCCAGCAGGTTGGCCACCAGCAGCCATGGCGGCGGTCGCTTGGACAGCGCCGAACCGGGGAACGGCAGGAAGCGGCGCTGGCGCGGCGCCTGGAAATCACCCTTCTCGGTGCGGTGGCCGATCTGCGTCGGCAGACCCGCCACCAGTGCGCGGTGCAGGGTCTGGTAGGCGGCGGCGCGCACGCGTTCGCTGAAACCACCGCCGGCCGGCGCCTGTTCCTTCTGTTCGCGCACGGCCACCGGGGCGGGTGCGCCTTCGGCCTTGCCTTCGCGGGCCAGGCGCGCGGCGCGGTGCAGCTGGCCACGGGTGGCCTTCACTGCCGCTGCATCATCACGCGCCGGGGCCGGCGCACTGCTGCCAGCCAGCAGCGGTGCCATCGAGGCCTCGGCGGTTTCTTCCTTCCAGCCCAGTTCCTCGCACAGCAGGCGCAGCTGGCGGTGCAGCTCGCGCCACTCGCGCATGCGCAGGAAACCAAGGAAGTGGCGCCCGCACCAGTCGCGCAGCTTGGACTGGGTCAGGTCTTCGTGGGCCTGCCGGTAGCCGTCCCACAGGCGCAGCACGCCGACGAACTCCGAGCGCCCATCGGCAAACTGCGCATGCGCGCTGTCGGCCGCACCGCGCGCTTCGGGTGGGCGTTCGCGCGGGTCCTGGATGCCCAGGAACGAGGCGATCACCAGCATCGGCCGCAGGCAGCCAGCGGCCTGCGCGGCCACCAGCATGCGCGCGAGCTTCACGTCCACCGGCAGGCGCGCCATCTGCTTGCCAATGGTGGTCATGCGCCGCTCGGCATCGATCGCGCCCAGCTCGGTCAGCTGCTGCCAGCCATCGGCCACGGCGCGCTCGTCCGGCGCTTCCAGGAACGGGAACTCCTCGATGCGGCCCAGGCCCAGCTGCAGCATGCGCAGGATCACCCCGGCCAGGCTGGAGCGGCGGATTTCCGGATCGGTGAACTCCGGCCGTGCCTGGAAATCGGCCTCGGCATAGAGGCGGTAGCAGATGCCCTCGGCAACACGCCCGCAGCGGCCCTTGCGCTGGTTGGCGCTGGCCTGCGAGATCGGCTCGATGTGCAGGCGGTCCAGCTTGTTGCGCGGGCTGTAGCGCTTGACGCGGGCGAAGCCCGGATCGACCACGTAGCGGATGCGCGGCACCGTCAGCGAGGTTTCTGCCACATTGGTGGCCAGCACGATGCGCCGGTTCGGGCCGGGGTTGAATACCCGGTCCTGGTCCTGGTTGGACAGCCGCGCGTACAGCGGCAGCACCTCGGTATTGCGGTATTTGCGCCGTTCCAGCGACTGGTGCGCATCGCGGATCTCGCGTTCGCCGGGCAGAAAGATCAGCACGTCGCCGCGCGAATCCAAGCGGGTGATCTCGTCGATGGCCGACACGATGGCATCGTTGACGGTGCGCTCGCCCTGCGCTTCGCCCTCGCCTTCCAGCGCGCGGTAACGTACTTCCACCGGGTAGGTGCGGCCTTCCACGCTGATCACCGGCGCGTTGTCGAAATGCTGGGCGAAGCGTTCGGTGTCGATGGTGGCCGAGGTCACGATCAGCTTCAGGTCCGGGCGCTTGCGCAGCAGCTGCTTCAGGTAGCCCAGCAGGAAGTCGATGTTGAGGCTGCGTTCGTGCGCCTCGTCGACGATGATCGTGTCGTAGTTCGACAGCCAGCGGTCACTGGCGATCTCCGCCAGCAGAATGCCGTCGGTCATGAACTTGATGCGGCTGTCTTCGCTGACCTTGTCGTTGAAGCGCACCTGGTAGCCGACCAGCTGGCCCAGTTCGCTCTGCAGTTCCTGCGCCACGCGGCTGGCCACCGCACGTGCGGCAATCCGTCGCGGCTGGGTGCAGCCGATCATGCCTGCCTGGCCACGGCCGGCGGCCAGGCACAGTTTCGGCAGCTGGGTGGTCTTGCCCGAGCCGGTTTCGCCGGCGATCACCACCACCTGGTGGTCGCGGATCAGGCCGATGATCGCCTCGGCTTCACGCGCAATCGGCAGCTGCGGGTCCAGAGTAATCGCCGGCTGCTGTTGCGCCCGCACCTGCCGGCGCTGAACCGACGCCTGCAAGGCCTGCTCGAAGGTAGCGGCCAGCGCAGCATCCTGCGGTTTGGCCTGGCAACGCGAGAGCATTCCCAGCAAACGGCCCCGGTCGCGGCTCATGGCGCCGTCGATGGCGGCACGCTGTTGGCGCAGGCGGGGTGACGGATTTTTATCGATAGCGTTCATCAATCGGTTCGTTCAAAACTTTGAAAGCGACCAGTCATCGAGACTGATCTACTGTGAAGGCCAACGATTCCACAAGGAGGAACCCCATGGCGAAGACCAAGAGCACGACCCAGCCCAGGACCGGCAAGCAGAAGCTTGCAGCGGCGGCACCGTCGGCACCCAACATCGATATCGGGATCACCCAGGGCAACCGCAAGAAGATCGCAGACGGTCTGTCGCGGTTCCAGGCGGACGCGTTCACGCTTTACCTGAAGACCCACAACTTCCATTGGAACGTGACCGGGTCGATGTTCAATTCGCTGCACACCATGTTCGAGACGCAGTACACCGAGCAGTGGGCGGCGCTGGACGATGTGGCCGAACGTATCCGTGCGCTGGGTTTCAATGCCCCGGGCTCCTACCGGGAATTTGCTGCGCTGACCTCGATCGCCGAGGAGGCGGGACTGACCGACAGTGCGGACTGGCGGGAAATGGTACGCCAGTTGGTGGTCGCCAACGAAGCGGTCTGCCGTACGGCGCGTGAAGTGCTGGATGTGGCGGACGATGCCGACGACGCCCCGACCGAGGATCTGATGACCCAGCGCCTGCAGACCCACGAAAAGTATGCGTGGATGCTCCGTTCCCTGCTCCAGTAAGGGCTGAGGGGGTTCGGCAGGGCTTGCAGCCCTGCACCTGCCGAATCAACGTCAACGTCAACGGCGGGTTTCCTGAGGGCTGGCGGGGTGGGTCCGGTTGAGGGGGACGCCGTAAACCCACAGTGCCCCGCCATCCCACGGAATGCGCGCTTTTGCCGTTGACGTTGCCTTGGCCTCGGCGGGTGCAGGGCACAGCCCTGCCGAGACACCCCCGCCGGGGTAAACTAGCCGGATGGCTTCCCGTCCCGCGCACGATCTGCTCCAACGCGTCTTTGGTTACGACGATTTCCGTGGTCCCCAGCAGGACATCGTGGAGCACGTGGCTGCCGGACATGACGCACTTGTCCTCATGCCCACCGGCGGCGGCAAGTCGCTGTGCTACCAGGTCCCGGCCCTGCTGCGCGATGGCGTCGGCATCGTCATCTCCCCGCTCATCGCCCTCATGCAGGACCAGGTCGAAGCCCTGCGCCAGCTGGGCGTGCGCGCCGAATACCTGAACTCGACCCTGGATGGCGAAACCGCCGCCCGCGTCGAGCGCGAGCTGCTGGCCGGCGAGCTGGACATGCTCTATGTCGCCCCCGAGCGCCTGCTGACCGGCCGCTTCCTGTCGCTGCTGTCGCGCAGCCGCATCGCCCTGTTCGCCATCGACGAGGCGCACTGCGTGTCGCAGTGGGGCCACGATTTCCGCCCCGAATACCGCCAGCTGACCGTCCTCCACGAGCGCTGGCCGGACATCCCGCGCATCGCGCTGACCGCCACCGCCGACCCGCCCACCCAGCGCGAAATCGCCGAGCGCCTGGATCTGGCCGACGCCCGCCACTTCGTCAGCTCCTTCGACCGCCCCAACATCCGCTACACCGTGGTGCAGAAGGACAACGCCCGCAAGCAGCTGACCGATTTCCTGCGCGGCCACCGCAGCGAGGCCGGCATCGTGTACTGCATGTCGCGGCGCAAGGTCGAGGAGACCGCCGAATTCCTCTGCGGCCAGGGCTTCAATGCCCTGCCCTACCACGCCGGCCTGCCGCCGGAAGTGCGCGCCAACAACCAGCGCCGCTTCCTGCGCGAGGACGGCATCGTCATGTGCGCCACCATTGCCTTCGGCATGGGCATCGACAAGCCGGACGTGCGCTTCGTGGCGCATACCGACCTGCCCAAGTCGATGGAAGGCTATTACCAGGAAACCGGCCGCGCCGGCCGTGATGGCGAGGCCGCCGAGGCCTGGCTGTGCTATGGCCTGGGTGACGTGGTGCTGCTCAAGCAGATGATCGAGCAGTCCGAGGCCAGCGAGGAGCGCAAGCAGCTGGAGCGGTCCAAGCTGGACCACCTGCTGGGCTACTGCGAATCCATGCAGTGCCGACGTCAGGTACTGCTGGCCGGCTTCGGCGAGACCTATCCGCAGCCCTGCGGAAACTGCGACAACTGCCTGACCCCGCCCGCCGCCTGGGATGCCACCGTCCCCGCGCAGAAGGCACTGAGCTGCGTCTACCGCAGCGGCCAGCGCTTCGGCGTCGGCCACCTGATCGACATCCTGCGCGGCAGCGAGAACGAGAAGATCAAGCAGCAGGGCCACGACAGGCTGAGCACCTACGCCATCGGCCGCGACCTCGATGCGCGCACCTGGCGCAGCGTGTTCCGCCAGCTGGTGGCGGCCAGCATGCTGGAAGTGGACAGCGAGGGCCACGGTGGCCTGCGACTGACCGACGCCAGCCGCGACGTGCTGACCGGACGCCGCCAGGTCAGCATGCGCCGCGATGCCGCCAGCACCACCGGCGGCCGCGAGCGCAGCGCGCAGCGCACCGGCCTGTCGGTGCTGCCGCAGGACCTGGCGCTGTTCAACGCCCTGCGCGGCCTGCGTGCCGAACTGGCCCGCGAACAGAACGTGCCGGCGTTCGTGATCTTCCACGACAGCACCCTGCGCAACATCGCCGAACAACGGCCGACCAGCCTGGACGAACTGGCCAGGGTGGGCGGCATCGGTGGCACCAAGCTGAGCCGCTATGGCCCGCGACTGGTGGGGATCGTGCGCGAGGAAGGCTGACCGTTCTGCCTTGCCTCGTTGCGCGCTCGCCGGGCGTGGCCCGGCGCTACCGCACCCCGTGCGCTGCGTCGCCTGCCGTGGTGCATGCGATTGTAGAGCCGAGCCCATGCTCGGCTGCCGTTGCCGCAGAAGCAACCGAGCATGGGCCCGGCTCTACATTGGCGCTGCTCCAACCTTGAACACGCCATTCAGCCAGAAGTGCATCCCGCGCCGCTTGCCGCTAAATTGACCCTTATGTCCCTTACCTCGACCCTGCTCCGCGTCGTGCTCATGCTCAGCCTGTTGCTCAACGGGTTGAACGCGGCCATGGCCAGCGGGCACGAGCAGATGGGCCGGATGGCGCACGCCATGGCCGCCGAAGACGCGGCTGAGGGCGATTGCCGCCACCACGCCGGCATGAAGGCCGAGCCTGCTCCGCAGGCTGAAGCCCCGGCCCACGACGCCCACTGCCAGATCAAGGACTGCGTGCGCAGCTGCGCCCAGCATCCGCTGCTGGCCGTGCAGCCGCAGTCGTTCCTGGCCGGCCCGGCGCTGTCGCTGGCCCCGCAGCCGATGCCCGGCGCTGGCCGCCCGGCACCGCCGCTGCCGCCCATCTCACGCCCCCCCATCGACTGATTCCACGCGTACCGCTGCCGGCCGCCTGCCGGCGCCTTTCCGTGTCTGGAGTCACCCATGAATACCCGCATTCCCCCCGGCCCGGGCCGCCTGCCCATGCCGTCGCGCCGCCTGTTCGTCCAGGGCCTGGCCGCTGGCGGCGTGGTCGCCGGCGCCACCGCCATCGGCGTGCCGCAGCGCGCGCTCGCTGCGGCCAGCGCCACCCCGCGCCTGGCCGGCGCCCCCGCCGTGCTCACCGATACCCGCGTCGAGCTGGCCATCGGCGAGTCGCTGGCCAACTTCACCGGCCGCACCCGCCCGGCAATCACCGTCAACGGCTCGCTTCCCGCGCCCATCCTGCGCTGGCGCGAAGGCCAGACCGTGGACCTGTTCGTGCGCAACACGCTCGATCGCCACCCCACCTCCATCCACTGGCACGGCATCCTGCTGCCGGCCAACATGGACGGCGTGCCCGGGCTCAGCTTCAACGGCATCGCCCCCGGCGAGACCTACCACTACCACTTCCAGCTGAAGCAGTCGGGAACCTACTGGTACCACAGCCATTCGATGTTCCAGGAGCAGGCCGGCCTGTATGGCGCGCTCATCATCGATCCGGCCGAACCGGCGCCCTACCACCACGACCGCGAGCATGTGATCCTGCTCTCGGACTGGACCGACATGGACCCCGGCGCGCTGTTCCGGCGCATGAAGAAGCTCGCCGAGCACGACAACTACTACAAGCGCACCCTGCCCGACTTCGTGCGCGACGTGCGCCGCGATGGCTGGTCGGCCGCCGTCGCCGACCGTGGCATGTGGGGCCGGATGCGGATGACGCCCACCGACATCTCCGACGTCAACGCCCACACCTACACCTACCTGATGAACGGCACGGCGCCGGCCGGCAACTGGACCGGCTTGTTCCGCAGCGGCGAGAAGGTCTTGCTGCGCTTCATCAACGGCGCCTCGATGACCTACTTCGACGTGCGCATTCCCGGCCTGAAGATGACCGTGGTCGCCGCCGATGGCCAGTACATCCATCCGGTCAGCATCGATGAATTCCGCATTGCCCCGGCCGAGACCTACGACGTGCTGGTGGAACCGACCGGCCAGGATGCCTTCACCCTCTTCTGCCAGGACATGGGCCGCACCGGCTTTGCCGCCGGCACCCTGGCCGTGCGCCATGGCCTGCAGGCCCCGGTTCCGCAGCGCGACCCGCGCCCGCTGCTGACGATGTCCGACATGGGGCATGACATGGGCGGCCACCACATGGGCGGCCACGCTGGCCACGACATGGCCGCGATGAAAAGCGTGGAAGGCGGCTGCGGTGCCAGCATGGGCCACGGCGCTCACGGCGATGCCTCTGCGGGCAAGGCACCAAAGCATCCGGCCAGCGAACGCAACAACCCGCTGGTGGACATGCAGAGCTCGGCCAGCGAACCGAAGCTGGATGACCCCGGCATCGGCCTGCGCGACAACGGCCGCCAGGTGCTGACCTACGGCGCCATGCACAGCCTGTTCGAAGACCCCGATGGCCGCGAGCCCAGGCGCGAGATCGAACTGCACCTGACCGGGCACATGGAGAAGTTCGCCTGGTCGTTCGACGGCATTCCCTTCGCCAGCGCCGAACCGCTGCGGCTGAACTACGGCGAGCGCATGCGCATCGTGCTGGTCAACGACACGATGATGCAGCACCCGATCCATCTGCATGGCGTATGGAGCGACGTGGAAAACGCCCAGGGCGAATTCCAGGTGCGCAAGCACACCGTGGACATGCCGCCGGGCACCCGCCGCAGCTACCGCGTGCGCGCCGATGCGCTCGGCCGCTGGGCCTACCACTGCCATCTGCTGTACCACATGGAAGCGGGGATGATGCGCGAAGTGAGGATCGAAGAATGAGCCGTCACCTCTCCCGCAGCCTGCTGGCCCTGGGCCTGGCCACGGCCCTGCCCGCGTTCGCGCAGTCGCATGACGCGCATGCCGGCCATGACATGGCAGCGCCCGCAAAGGCGCCGGTCGACCATTCGAAGACGGATCATTCGAGCATGGATCACGGCGCGATGGATCACTCGCAGATGGACCATTCGACGATGGACCATTCGGCAATGAGCCACGAGATGCCCATGCCCGCGCCGAGTGAACCGCGCGAACCCATCCCGGTACCTACCGACGCCGACCGCGCCGCCGCCTTTCCGCCCATCGACCACGGCGCCATGCAGCACGCGCCGGAGATCAACAGCCTGCTGCTGATCGATCGCCTGGAACACTGGGATGGCCGGAACGGTAACGGCCAGGCCTGGGAAGCCACCGGCTGGATCGGCGGCAACATCAACCGCCTGTGGCTGCGCAGCGATGGCGAGCGCAGTGGCAGCCGCACCGAGTCTTCGTCGCTGGAAGCGCTGTACGGCCGCAGCGTGTCGCCGTGGTGGGACGTGCTGGTCGGCGTGCGCCAGGATTTCCGCCCCGCCGATTCGCGCACCTGGGCCGCCATCGGCATCCAGGGCCTGGCACCGTACAAGTTTGAAAGCTCGGCCACGCTCTACCTGGGCTCCGGCGGGCAGGTGCTGGCCAAGGCCGAAGTGGAGTACGAGGTGCTGCTGACCAATCGGCTGATCCTGCAGCCGGTGGTGGAGGCCACGCTGGCGGCCAAGGACGAACCGGAACATGGCATCGGCCGCGGCCTGAACAAGGTCGAGACCGGCCTGCGCCTGCGCTACGAATTCAGCCGTCGCTTCGCGCCATACATCGGCATCAGCCACGAGCGCAGTTTCGGCGATGCCGCCGACGCTGCCGGCGACCACGCGCGCGACACGCGCTGGGTGGCCGGTGTGCGCATGTGGTTCTGAGGCACGGCAAGGCCCCGGCAATCGCCGGGGCCCGCTACACTGCGCCGCGTTCCATCCCATACACCGCCATGTCCCTGCAGATCCGCCGCGCCACCCTGGCCGACGCCGAAGCGCTTTCGGCCATCGCCATTGCCACCTACACCGAAACCTGGGGCGACTCGTACCCGCCGCAGGAGCTGGACGCGTTCCTGCAGGAGCACTACGGCATCGTGCCGCAGCGCGAGGAATTGTCCGACGAGCGCAGCGCGGTCTGGCTGCTGCTGGATGGCGGGACGGTGGTGGGTTACCTGGCCGCCGGTGCCAATACCCTGCCGCATGCCGAGGCACGCGAGGGCGACATCGAACTGAAGCGGCTGTACATCCTCGCCGCGCACCAGAACGGCGGGCACGGCGCACGGCTGATGGACGCGTTCATCGCCTGGTTGGACCAGCCACAGCGCCGCACCCTGTGGGTGGGCGTGTGGGAGGAGAACTTCGCCGCGCAGCGCTTCTACGCGCGCTACGGTTGTGAGAAAGCCGGCGAGTACGATTTCATCGTGGGCAGCACGCGCGACCGCGAGTTCATCCTGCGCCGGCCGTGACATGCCCTTGCAGAGCCGCGCCATGCTCGACTGCCCCTGATCTGTAGAGTCGAGCCATGCTCGACTGGCTTTTACCGGAATAGTCGAGCATGGCTCGACTCTACAAAGAACGAAGAGCAGTCGAGCGTGGCCCGACTCTACCAACCGTCAGAAGTCAAACAGCTCCGACAGGAAGCTTTCCTTCTTCTTTTTCGGGCGCTGGCCAAGATGACGCGTATCGCGATGCATCACCGGCGGCGGTGCGACCTGCGGCGCGGCCTGCACCGGTGCCGCTGGCGGCACCGCAGCCCCGGCGCGCTCGATGATCTTGTCCAGTTCACCGCGGTCCAGCCACACGCCGCGGCAGCCCGGGCAGTAATCGATCTCGATGCCATGGCGCTCGGCCATCTGCAGGGTCTGGGTGGTACACACGGGGCACTGCATGGGCGTCGCTCCTGTTGGCCGGCCTTCACTGTACCTGTCCATCGATGACTGTCCGGCAACATGACCGATGGCACAGGGACGAACGGCGCGTGCCCGCGCACGGCCGACCGCACACACTGCGTCTTCACCCCGCAGGGAATGCGCGCATGCCCCAGATGTCCCGCCTGCCTACCGCCGCCCGCGTGCTGCTGGTGCTGCTCGGCGTCGGCCTCGGCCTGAGCCTGCGTGACCTCACTGCCGCCGTGGGCCTGCCCATCCCGGCGTTGCCCATGCCCTACGGCGGCAGCCTGCTCGATAACGCCTTGGCCGTACTGGTGGCAGTGCTGCTTGCCGCCCTGCTGCGCCCCCGCGGCGTGAGTCTGGCCGCCAGCCTCGGCCTGCGCTGGCACGGCGCCAGCGGACCAGCCTGGGTGCTGCTGGCCAGCCTGCCGTGCTGGCTGGGCCTGGCCATGCTGGGGTCGCCCAACACCGCACTGACCACGCTGGACGCCAGCATGCTGGCCGTCCTGTTCCCGTTGGCCGAGGAAGTGCTGTTCCGTGGCCTCGGCTTCGTGCTGCTGCTGAAGATCGTGCGCGGCCCGTGGCCCCTGCTGGCGCTGCCGCAGGCGCTGCTGTTCGGCATGGTGCACTGGCTGGGCTTCGGCGGCTTCGAGGGTGGCGGCGTAGCCCTGTTCGTCGGCGCGGTCATCGCCCTGGGCGGCTTCATCTTCGCCTGGCTCGACCATCTGGACGGCGACACCCTGTGGTGCGGCCTGGCGCTGCACGTGTCGATGAACCTGGCCTGGAACGTGTTCAGCCTCGACGATGCAGTGGCCCTGGGCTGGCAGGCCACCAGCCTGCGCATCGGCTCGGCGGCGCTCGCGGTTGTCGTATTAGTCCTGCATGTGCGCCGAAAGCGTGCTGTAACGCCGCCTTAGCCCACCCTGCACGCGAGTATCACCCCATGGTCGAGCATACTTGCGCGCCATTTCACCCCCTGCTGTCCGGAGTTGTCGCGTCATGTTGCTGTCCAAGCGCCACGTTGAGCCCCGCGTCCTGCTGATCGAGGACGCCGAGGAAACCCGCGAGCTGAGCCGCATGGCGCTGGAGAGCCAGGCCTGCCACGTGGTGGGCGTGAGCTCGGCCGAAGCCGCGCTGGGTCTGCTCGCCGCCGGTGAGCGCTTTGACCTGCTGTTCACCGACGTCAACCTGGGCCTGGTCAGCGGCATCGAGGCCGCCAATCACGTGCGTGGTCTGTACCCGCAGCTGCCGATCCTGGTCACCTCGGGCATGGACCAGCACGCGGTGCTGCCGCAGCTGCGTGAGGGCATCCACTTCCTGCCCAAGCCGTACAACATGAGCGAGCTGCTGGACGCCATCCGGCTCTGCTTCCGCCACGCCGATGCCGGCGTGTTGATCGGGCCGGACGCGCAGGCGGCGTAAGTCCCATCGATCCACGCGTGGCGTGGATCTACCTCAACGCCTCCAGCAGGGCCTCGGGACGCAGTTCGACACCTGCCAGGTCAACATTGAAATTCACACCGGCCAGGGCACCCTCGCGCTGCATGCCCGGCATGCCTGCGCTGCATGAAGGCCTCCAGCGCAATGGCGGTAGGCACATAGTCCGGCCACTCGTGCACCGCATGCCGTGCGGCATACGCACGATCGGACCAGAGCACCAGCACGTCCTCGTCACCGTCATTGAAGGGGCAGTTCGCCCAGCCGCACGCCGCGCTGCGCAGGCCCCACACCTCGCCATGCCCGCGCACGCGGCGAGTGAAGCGCTCTTTCAGCAGTTCCAGGTCGGCCGCCAGATGCAGGCTCATGGAAGCCCGGCTCCGATCATGTCGTACAACGAAGGGGATAGCACTTCCATTTCGTTCCCCTCATGCAAGTGGAGAATGATCTCGCCACGTGAATCAATCAGGATGGCATTACCGCCACCATCACCCGAAATGACTAACGCGTCGCTTAGTTCTATCGGCATATCTTCATCAAGACTCCTCCGAAACCACTGGGTCAGTTCTGTAACGGTCTCGCGGCCAATCATTGGCCCATTATCGAAAGCATGTATCTCAAAGCCAGCGAACGAGCCTCCAAACCGCTTGATGTACGCCACGTACTGAGCATCGAACACCACGTTCAGTGCTCGCTCTGCCGCCTCGATCTGCACGTCGGTTGCAGGTCTTCCGAGTTGATCGGGATGCTCGGCAAACCAGGCAGTGAGTCTTGCCAGTAACTCTGGGGGCATTCAGCATTCTCCTTGCAAGTTCAGCCACCGATGTAAGGCCCTTCCCCCGGCATCACCTCCAGCAGCGCGCGGGTGATCACCCGCGGATACACCGTCAGATGGTCCTCGCCCTCGATCACCACGTTGTCCACCTGCAGCTTGCGGCCACTGCGCTGCAGCTGCGCAGTGAAGTCCGCGGCCTGCTGCAGCATGTCGTTACCGGTTGAATAGCGCGGCCCTGGCTTGACCGTTTCGTAGCTGCCCACCGACAGCAGCACGCGGGTCGGCTGTGACGGAACCACGGCGTTGTCCTGCATGCGCGGCAGCAGCAGTTCGTCGAACCACAGCGAAGGGCTCGAGAGGATATAGGTGCTGAACAGATCCGGCTGGGTGGTCAGCACGTAGGCGCCAAACAATGCGCCATAGGAATGGCCGGCAAATGCGCGTCGCGCCGGATCGGTGCGGTAGCGCGCATCAATCCTCGGCAGCACCTCTGCGGCCAGGAAGTCGCGGTAATGCGCGGCCCCGCCGTAGGTAACGTCATCGCTGTAGTAACCCTCAGGCTTCCGCACGGGATTGCTGGGCGTGTAGTCGCGCGAGCGACTCTGCTTGGACGTCAGCCCTTCCTGCGGCGGCAGCCCGACCAGGATGAAGTTCTCGATGTTGACGCCCTGCTGCCCCACCAGGTTGCGCACGCTGCGCACCAGCGGAAAGCTGTACAGCGCGTCGGTCACGTACAGCACCGGATAGCGCTTTTCAGGGTGGGCCGCATAGTCGGCCGGCAAGGCAACCCAGATCGGGTAATCGCGGCCGACCGGGTCGTGCACGCGCAGCGCCTCGGTGTCGGGCAGCACCACGCCGGGCGTGGGAATTGTGGCTGCCGGGTCCTGCTTCGGCATGTCCTGCGCCACCGGTGGTGGCACCGACATCGCACACCCGGCCAGTGCCATGCAGGCCAGCAGGATCGCGCCTGATACATGCCGCATCGGCGTCATCCTCATCAAGGCTGGGCCGGCGGGTGGGCCGGGAACAGCGTGCGCAGCGCCTGCAGCGCCGCCGGGTGGTAGACCGTGCCGTGGGTTTCCTGCGGGAACGGCTGATAGCCGGCCAGCACCGACGGCGACACGCCCTTCAACAGCGCGCCCTGCAGCAGCGCGCTCAGCTGCTGCGTGGTCTGCGCCAGCTCCGGCTGCCCGCTGCTGGCCAGGAACACGCGCGGCTTGGCCCTGGCCACCGCCGGCAGCAGCTTCGGCACCGAGGCCAGCAGCGCGCCCTTGTTCCACCACAGGCTGGGGTCGAGCGCGATGTAGCTGTTGAACAGCGTCGGCTCCTGCAGCAGGGTTTCCACCACGAACAGGCCCGCCAGCGATTCGCCGATCAGCGCGCGCTCGTCGGTGGTCGGATAGCGCTGGCGCACCTGCTGCATCAGTTCGTCACGCAGGAAGGCGCGGTAGGCGGCCGAACCACCGATGCGCGGTGCGATCTTCTGGTCCTCCGGGTCGCTGCTGGGGCCGGTCATGTCGCGGCGGCGCTCGGTGTTCTCGATGCCTACCAGCAGGAACGGACGCATGCTGTCGTTGCCGCTCAGCACCTGCACCAGGCCGGCCACGTGCAGGAAATCCTCGCCGATGCCACCGTCGGGCATGTACAGCACCGGCAGCGGCGTCTTCGGGTCCAGGCCCCAGGGCTGCGGGCGGTACACGTTGATGCGGCGGGTTTCGCCCAGCGCCTTCGACTCGATGGTGAAGGTCTCGCCGATCACCAGCGGGCTGGCGGGTGCAGCCTGCGCAACTGGCGCGGGTGCAGCGGCCATCAGCGGTGTGGCGGAGACGACGGACAACAACAGCGACAGCACGATCAAGCGCATGGAGCGACCCATCCTGGGAAAGAAGCCGAGCATAACGCCATGTCCTGTGCATTGGCGCTGATGCTTGGACGGCATCGGGGAATGACCGTGCGTACGGGTGCTACCCTGCATGTCCCCTTACAAGGAGTTGGCACATGGGCACATTCAGCATCTGGCATTGGATCATCCTTCTGGCGGTCGTCCTCATTCCCATCGGCATCGTGGCCGCGATCATCGCGATTGCCCGCAGAAAGTAGATCCACGCCATGCGTGGATGACCGACCGCGCGGTGACGTCTCTCGATCCACGCCATGCGTGGATGCTCTGACCGCGCAACAACGTCTGTTGATCCATGCCATGCGTGGACGGTCTGACCGCGCGATGACGTCTGTTGACCCATGCCATGCGTGGGTGGCCTGACCGCGCGATGACGTGTGTAGAGCCGAGCCCATGCTCGGCTGCTCTTGGCGCGAAAGGTCGGGCCGATTACAGCCCACCTACCCCTGTCGCATACGCACAGAAAATAAAGCCTCAAGCCCACCCGCCCAGCCGCCATCCAAAGAAAAAATGAAGCCAGCTTTACAAGCGCCGCCTCACAACAGATGGCTCATGCAATGCGGTTCACGACAACCCCAGACGCGATCCACCAAGCGCTGAAGTAGATGCGTCGAATGCTGTCGTTTGCGGCGTCAGACACGCCTGCGACACTCTCTCCGTGCGCGTGGATCTCGCAGGTCTTTCGGAAAACTCCGATTGAATTCCAGGCGCAGGCGTAACCAACATGCCGCGCCACCGACAACGGGTGGCACCGGGCCTGCAAGCCCGTAGTGACATTCACGCTGTTGTTTACGCTTGCCCGCCGGCACCGTTCTTGAAGGGTGCCGGCGGGTGATCCGTCGGCCTTTATGGCGGGCGGTGCGTGGGGGTTTCCGAACCCGCCGGTTAATAGCGTGATGTCACCCGGACTTGCAGCCACGCACCGTCCGCCACCCGCATCCGCGCGGTGGCGTTACCGCCCCAGAGCCGAGGAAATCGAGATGAACCGACGTCCACCCCATACTCCCTTCCCCACCAACAACAGCGGCAACGACGATGGCGACAACCCCTCACCCGACCTGAGCACCTTCTGGGGATGCCTCAAACGCATCCGCGATGGCGACGGTGCGGACGGCCTCCTCTGGCCGGAAGCCACCCTGCCGCCCGGCCGTGAACAGGCCATGGCCCGCGTAGAACGCGCCGCCGTCGGCATGCTCACCGTGGCAGAAATGCTGCACGCCGCCGAACGCTGCCGGCTGATGGCCACACCCGATCGGCATCTGGACGAAGGCGTGGTCGATGGCCTGTTCATGGCCTGCCGGGGGCTGGCTGAACTGGTGTGCCGGGAAGTGCGGCCGGAGTAAGTACATCGCCATCGAGTACCGGCCCATGCCCGGGCCGGACCGATGTAAAGTCACGTGGACTTACAAGGAGGTTCGCATGTTGAATGTAATGATGATTGCCGCACTGGCCGCAGGCCCCGCCGCATCCGCGCCATATGCCGATTGCCTGCTGGGTAACATCCAGCCGGGTCTGTCCGACCGCGCGGTGCAACTGGTGCAGCAGGCCTGTGCCGCGAAACATCCCGACAGCTTTGTTGCCGCGATGGAGCAGGAGCGAGGGCTCAGCGCCCGGCGGCAGGCGCAGTTCGACGCCGATCATGCTGATGCGGTGCGGTCTGCCAATGCAGCGGCTACTGCGGCGCAGGCCGCAGCAGATCGTGAGGCGGCGCGTGCCAAGAACGCTCAGGCAAAGTAGATTGGGGCGGTAGGCAGCTGTTGGCGGGGCAGGACTAAACCGCGCCGACGTGATCAGCAAAGAAGTCGATCAACGACTGTGGGCTTCGTGCCCCCAGCAGTGCCTCCGTCACCTCTTCGGCCGCAATCGCCTCCGCTTCGCTGCGCGGGAACATCGCCTGCTCATGGGCCGCCAACGCCGCTTCCGTGTCATCGCCATGCGCCACCATCGCAGCCGCCAGTTCCGCGCCATCGAACAGGGCGAGATTGGCACCCTCGCCTGCCGGAATGGTCAGATGCGCGGCATCGCCCAGCAGCGTCACGCCAGGCGTTCGCGGCCACCGCTGTCCTGCAGGCAACGCGTAGATGGGACGCAGCACCGGCGGCGCCTGCGCAGCGGTGAACATCGCGGTCAGCGCGGGCGCCCATCCTTCGAACTCGCCGGCAACGGCGCTGATGATCGCCGCGGTATCGCTCCCCATGAGCTGATCGACCCAGTCCAGCGGTTTGCGCAGCGCCACATACGCATGCAGCGCGCCGTTGGCCTCGCGATGCGCCAGGACACCCTTGCCCGGCTCGACGGCGAACAGCGCGCCAGTTCCCACGGCAGCGGCCGCCAGCGTGTGCTGCGTGTCGGCGTCGAAGAGATAGGTTTCCACGTACGTCATGCCGCTGTAGACCGGCGTGGCCGGGGTCAGCAGTGGGCGCACCTTCGACCACGCGCCGTCGGCACCCACCAGCAGGTCTGCATCGGCGGTTTCGCCCTGGCTGAATTTCAATCGATGGCGCCCGTTGCCAAGCGCTTCCACCGAGGCCAGCTTGTGGCCCCAGCGCACCGTGCCGTCCGGCAGCGAGTCCAGCAGGATGCGCCGCAGCTCGCCGCGCGGCACTTCAGGGCGGCCACCCGTGCCATCGTCTGCCTCCTCCAGCAGCACCCTGCCCGAACGGTCCAATACCCGGCTGGCCTGGCCACCGGGATGGATGATGGCGTTGAAGGCATCGAACAGCCCGGCGGCCTGCAGGGCGCGTTGCCCGTTGTGCTCGTGGATGTCGAGCATGCCGCCCTGCGCGCGGGCATCCCGCGATGGCTCGGCTTCGTAGACGGTGGAGGCGATGCCGTGCACGTGCAGGATGCGCGCAAGCGCGAGGCCCCCGAGGCCCGCGCCTACGATCACGATGGTGCGGCTCATGCAGATACCCTCGAAGACAGACTGGAACGTCATTCCATAATATTGGAATGACGTTCCAGAGCTGTCAAGATGCGTGCATGAACACACCCGCAAGCAGCAACCGCCGAGCGAGCGCGCTCACCCGCGAACGAATCATCCAGGCGGCCGTGGCCCTGCTCGACGAGAGCGGCGAGCCGGGGCTGACCTTCCGGGCGCTGGCGCAACGGCTGGAAACCGGAGCTGGTGCCATCTACTGGCACATCGACGACAAGCGCGATCTGGTGCTGGCCGCCTGCGATCTGTTCATCGGTCCGGCGGTACAGGTGCCGACAGATGACGCACCAGACGCGCGTATCCGTGCGATCGCCATCGGCCTGTTCGACGCCATGGAGGCGCACCCGTGGATGGGCGCCGCGCTTGCTGTCGCGGCGGGCGAACTACCGCTGGTTCGCATCCTGGAAGCGCTGGGCCAGCAGGTGCGTGCCCTGGGCGTGGAGGAAGCCGACCAGTGGTCAACCACGCAGGCGCTGATGAGTTACATCCTGGGCGTTGGCGGCCAGCATGCCGCGCGCGCGCAGCTGGCGCGTCAGCAGAACCTGCAGCGCACACGCGCGCTGACCGAGGTTGCGCAGCGCTGGACTGAGTTGGACGCTGATGCCTATCCGTTCACCCAGAGCATGGCGGCGCAGTTGCCGCACCATGATGATCGGGCGGACTTCATTTTGGGTGTTGATCTGATATTGAGTGGTATTGCCCAGCGGATTGGCTGAGCCGCTACAGACATCGCCGGGCAGCGTCCTGAAAACGCGCCCCACGAAGGACTGAGACGTTCTTTGATTCGCCGGGCCTGGACGCCATTAACGCCGACTGCGGTTTAGACCGTCGCTTCTGGCACGCTGCGGCCGTGCTCCACGCAACCGCTTCGCGTAGTAGCGCCATGACGCGCTAGGAAAAGTTGGAATTCATCGACTGCCTGTGCTGGTCCCATGCAGGCGGACGAATAGACTCCGGTGCCCGCTACTGGCCATGGAGAAGACGCGTGCAGACCGGAATTTCAATCTTGAACCCCCGTGTCGTCGCCGACCTAGGAGAACTGCGATCACAGTTCCTGGATGCAGCTCCCTATCGTCACGTGGTGATCGACGACTTCCTGGAAGCCGACTTCGCGGCGCTTCTCGCAGAAGCATTCCCCGCCTTCGAGCAAGGAAATTCGATGGGAGACGATGGGAGGCCAGGTGGCAAGTCCACGCTGGAAGACATCCGCTCCCTTGGTCCCGCCTATCGGCGGTTGGACGACGCTATCAGCAGTCCGGAGTTTCTGCGAACGCTCTCCCGGCTGACAGGTATCGAGAATCTCATCCATGACCCGTGGTATCTAGGTGGGGGAACGCATGAATCGCGAAATGGGACCAGCCTTGACCCGCACATTGATGCGAATTTCCATCCTGTGGAACGTTGGCATCGTCGCCTAAATGTTGTGCTCTATCTCAACCCGGAGTGGGAAGACAGCTGGGGCGGCAACTTCGAGCTCTTCCAGGACCCAATGTCGACTTCGAAGGCGGACCGTCTGGTAGTACCCCTGTACAACCGCTGTGCGATCTTCGAGACTTCCGAGCATTCCTGGCATGGCTTCAATCAGATCTGCCTGCCGCAGGAGAATCAGCATGTTACTCGCAGATCCATTGCGCTCTTCTTCTACACCACAGAACGCCCTGCTGCTGAAACAGTTGGTCGGCACACCGTTCACTATGTGAAGCGACAGCTGCCAGAACACTTCGCGGCTGGCTACGTCCTCAGCGCGCACGACGTCGCTTGCGTACACGAGGCGGTCGCACAACGGGACGCACAGATCCGTCAGCTCCATGACGAGAATGCTGCCCTTCGAAGTGCACAGGATGCCGGCGTTGGCGGCGCGCTGCTCTACTGGGCAAAGCGCGCCTTTCTTCAACTGCGTCTGAGGCGGTAAGCCCAGCATCAGAGACGGATTCCGAGTGGATGACGGAAGGCAAGGATCCGCCATGCCAGTGCTGGAACGCCTGGTACCAAGCGTTCCAGCACTCGGAACGATGAAACTTGGCGGCCGCCAGTGAAATCCATGAGCGCGCGCGTCGAGCTGCTTTGACCAACCCGACGAAGTGAATTGCGGAGCGGACCTTATTCTGCGGAGCAAAGAAAAGGCGCCTTTCGGCGCCTAAGTCGTTGAATGCATTGGTGGGCCGTGATGGATTCGAACCATCGACCAAAAGATTAAAAGTCTTCTGCTCTACCGACTGAGCTAACGGCCCGTGCATGCCCTGCCTTTCGGCGGGGTCGGCATTTTAACCTAATTTGATGGCTGGGTGGGAAGGCAAAAGCGTGCGAACCAACGGTTCGCACCCACCAAGAGCCGGTTCGCACCTACCAGAGCAGGTCGGTAGCGCCGGGCCATGCCCGGCGGAGAGCGTGCGAACCAACGGTTCGCACCCACCGAGGGGCGGTTACGCGTACAGCGTCGGGTCGGCTACGCCGGCATCGGTGAAGCCCTGCGCGCGCAGGCGGCAGGCATCGCAATGGCCACAGGCGGCGCCGTTGGCGTCGGCGTTGTAGCAGGAGACGGTCAGGCCGAAATCCACGCCCAGGCGCACGCCTTCGCTGACGATCTGCGCCTTGCTCAGGAACTGCAGCGGCGCGTGCACGGTGATGCCCGCCCCTTCCACGCCCGACTTGGTGGCCAGGTTGGCCAGCGCCTGGAAGGCGGCGATGAACTCGGGGCGGCAATCCGGGTAGCCCGAATAGTCCACCGCGTTGACGCCGCAGAAGATGTCGTTGGCGCCGAGTACTTCGGCCCAGCCCAGGGCCAGCGACAGCATGATGGTGTTGCGCGCCGGCACGTAGGTGACCGGGATGCCCTCGCCGCCCGCTTCGGGCACGTCGATGTCATCGGTCAGGGCCGAGCCGCCGATGCTGCGCAGGTCCACGTCCACGGTCTTGTGGGCGATCACGCCCTGGGCCTTGGCCACGCGCACGGCGGCGTCCAGCTCGGAGGTGTGGCGCTGGCCATAGCGCACGCTCAGGGCATGCACGGCGAAGCCCTGTTCCTGGGCCATGGCGATGACGGCGGCTGAATCCATGCCGCCGGAGAGAAGCACGACTGCCTTCTTCATGGGTAAAACATCCGGTTGGGAGGGGAAAGCCAGCACGCTGTCCCGCGCCGGAACTACATCAGGGCACCACGCCCGGGCTCACCGGCCCGGCTCGTCGTTCCACAGAATCTTGTGCAGCTGCATCTGGAAGCGCACCGGCAGCCGGTCTTCGACGATCCAGTCGGCCAGCTGGCGCGCGGTGATTTCGCCCTTGCTGGGCGAGAAGAACACGGTGCAGCGCTTCACCAGCTCGTGCTCGACCAGCATGCCCTTGGCCCAGTCGTAATCTTCTCGGCTGCAGATGACGAACTTGATCTGGTCGCGGGCGGTCAGCAGCGGCAGGTTTTCCAGACGGTTGCGCGCAGCTTCGGCCGAGCCCGGGGTCTTGATGTCCACGACGCGCGACACACGCGGGTCGACCGCGCTGACGTCCAGCGCGCCGGAGGTTTCCAGCGAGACGTCCATGCCGGCATCGCAGAGCTTCTGCAGCAGTACCAGGCAGCGCTTCTGCGCCAGCGGCTCGCCGCCGGTCACACAGACATGGCGCACGCCCTGGGCCAGGACCTCGGCCACGATGTCGTCGATATCCCACCAGGTGCCGCCGTGGAAGGCGTAGGCCGTGTCGCAGTAGTTGCAGCGCAGCGGGCAGCCGGTCAGGCGCACGAACACGGTCGGCCAGCCGGCCGTATCGGCTTCGCCCTGCAGCGAGGTGAAGATCTCGGTGATCTTCAGCCGGGGCAGCGGCGACTGCACGATTTCGCTGGGGGTAGCGACGGCGGCGGACAGGGGAACGGCGGTCATGGCGGGGACTTCTTCATGGAACACGTGGCGGGGGGCTAACGTGGCTGGTAACGAATGCAGCCGAGCATGGCTCGGCTCTACAACAGGCAACCGGGCAGCATTACCGCCGCCGGAAACGAAAGCAGCCGAGCATGGGCTCGGCTCTACAGGTTGCGTATTGTACGCCGGGTCAGCGGATCAGCGGATCTGCTTGCCCAGGCGGATCGACTGCAGGCGGTCCTGCGCGGTGCGCGCGGCGTCCGAGCCCGGGTACTGCGCCACGACGGTTTCCAGGGTCTGCTGGGCCTGGTCGACCTTGCCTTCGCCATACAGCGAGAGGCCAACCTTGAGCAGGCCGCCGGAGGCCTTGTCGTGGGTGGGATAACGCGAGATCAGTTCGCGGAACTGGGCCTCGGCCATCGGGAAATTGCGGGTGGCGTAGTAGCTCTCACCCAGCCAGTACAGCGCATTGGGGGTGTAGACGCCGTTCGGGTAGAGCTCCAGGAAGCTCAGGAACAGCTGCGCCGAATCGTCGTACTTGCCAGCCTTGAGGGCATCGAAGGCGACGTTGTACGAGGTGCGTTCGTCACCGGTCGCCGCAAGGCTTCCCGCGTCGCCATGCACCGAAGGCGGCCGCTCGGAAGTGGCCGCTGCAGTGGGCTGCGCCGGGGCCGCAGGGACCGTCGACGAGGTGGCTGGAACAGGCGGCAGGGCCGGCGCTGCATTGCCCCCTTCCAACCGGTTCAGGCGGCTGTCCAGATCCAGATATTGGTCCTGGGCGGACTGCTTGAGCTGGGCGTTTTCGTGCTGGATCTGTTCGAGGGTCGACTGCAGGCTGGTGACCTGCTGCCGCAGCTGATTGATCTGGTTCAACAGGTCCTGGTTGGCACTGTTGTTGTACATCTGCTGCTCGAGGGAACCGACACGGTCGGCCAGGCTCTGCCGCTGTGCATGCGCCGGTGCGGCAGCCACGAGGGCTGCCGCAACGACCAGCATCAGTCTGATGCCAATGCGCATGGATTACTGCGCGGTGTAGACGATTTCGACGCGACGGTTCTGCGACCAGCAGGACTCGGCCGACTCGGTGCAGACCGGACGCTCTTCACCGTAGGACACGACGGTCAGCTGAGAAGCCGAGCCACCATTGGCCTGCAGGGCCGAGTTGACGCCATTGCCACGACGCTCGCCCAGAGCCTGGTTGTACGCGCGCGAACCACGCTCGTCGGTGTGACCCTGCAGGGTGATGCGCGAGGACGGACGGTCACGCAGGTACTTGGCGTGGCAAGCCATGATGGCCTGGAATTCCGGCTTCACTTCTTCCTTGTCCAGGTCGAAGTAGACAACGCGCTGGCGCAGGCAGGCGTCGGTTTCCAGGTCACCCGGGCCGTACAGGCCGGAGGTGGCCGGAGCGGTCGGAGCGGTGGTCGAACCGGTGTCGACCGGGGCTGCCGGCTCTTCCTTCACCTTCTTCGAGCAACCGGCCAGGACGGCCACAGACAGCAGGGAAACAAGCAGAACGCGGGTGGACTTGTTCATGGCGATACCTTTGTGGCTCCTAGGCCGATGAGGGGTCAATACAGCGAAAATATTAACACTCTTTTAGCGTTGAGTACGGTATGGCGACCAAGACGGTTCGCGCACGTCACCATCGGCCAGCACCAGGCGCTGGCGGACGCGCCCATCGGCCGACACGGCATACAGCACACCACGACCACCTTCGCGTGCGGCGTACAGCACCATGCTCGCGTTCGGGGCGAAGCTCGGCGACTCGTCCAGCGAGCCCACCGACAGGGTGTTCCAGCGCGGGGAGCCCAGCGAGCTGTCCATCACCGCGATCTTGTAGCTGTTGCCCGAGCCCTGTGCCACGGCGATCTTCTTGCCGTCGTAGGACACCGAGGGCTTGGCGTTGTAGTTGCCCTGGAAGGTCACGCGCTCGGCACTGCCGCCGCCGGCGCCCACCTTGTAGACCTGCGGACGGCCTCCGCGGTCGGAGGTGAAGTACACCGCGCTGCCGTCCGGGGCCCAGGTCGGCTCGGTATCGATGGCGAAGTGGTTGGTCAGCTGGGTCAGCTGCTTGCTGCCCAGGTCCATCACGTAGATTTCGGGGTTGCCCGAGCGCGACAGGGTCAGGGCCAGCTTGCGGCCGTCCGGCGAGAAGGCCGGGGCGCTGTTGATGCCGCGGAAGCTGGTGACCAGCTCACGTGCGCCGGTGGAGATGTTCTGGATGTAGATGGCCGAGTTGCCACGCTCGAAGCTGACGTAGGCCAGCTTGCCGCCATCCGGGCTCCACGACGGCGACAGCAGCGGCTCGGCCGAGCGGACGATGGTTTGCGGGTTGTAGCCATCCGAGTCGGCGACCATCAGCGCATAGCGCATGGCATCGCCCTTGCCGCTGGCGGTGACATAGGCGATGCGGGTCCAGAAGGCGCCGCGCACACCGGTGATCTTCTCGTAGATAGCATCGGCCATCTGGTGGGCCACGTCGCGCATGGCGTTGCCGCGTGCGGTCATGGCCAGGCCCAGCAGGCGTTCACCCTTGGGCACGTCGAACAGTTCGTATTCGACGCGGTAGGCGCCGGCACCGGCGTCGATGACGCGGCCGACGACGATGTAGTTCTGCTTCAGCGCGCGCCAGGTCGGGAACTGGATCTCGCCGCCACGGGTCGGCTTTTCCACGATCTGCGCTTCGGGCAGCGTGCGGAACTGGCCCGATCGCTCCAGGTCGGCGCGGACGACGCCGGCCACATCCGTCTGCGGGGCGCCGGCCGAACCCTGGTAGGGCATCGGGACCACGGTGATCGGCAGCGCGGAGGCATTGCCGCCGATGATGTCGATATCCAGCCCCTTCTGCTGCGCGACGGCAGCGAAAGGCAACAACAGGGCCGCAAACACGGCAAGCCAGCGAGGCATCTTCTTCATGGAGCGCTCAATAAAGGGGAAACCGAACAGATGGATAACAAAACTGCAGTGAACCGCTTCGCAATCATGAACCAAGGGTACGTGAATTCCGGGTCAGTGCCAGCGTGCGCTCTCACACGCCGTTAACTTGGCAGCCACTTCAGGAAGGACCGGCCCCGCAGGGCCGACCGGCCACCGACCTCAGCGATCCTGGGCAGTGAAGGTGAAATTGATCGTGCGCGCGAACACCGACTCGAAGCCGCGATACGGCAGCGGCTGTGCGTTGAGCACGGCAGCCTCGATCGAACGCTTGCCAGCCTCGTCGTAGGGGCAGCTGCCGCTGACCGTCGCGCTGCGCACGGTGCCACCGGGCAGCTGGTTGATGGTGATCTGGCACTTCTGGCCCAGCGGTACGCTGTCCGGCCGGCTCCACGACGCCAGCACCTTGGCCTGGATGGCTGCGGCGTACTTCGCGGAAAGATCATCGCTGGTGCCACCGCCACCGGCGGCCGGCTGGGCGGCACCGGTGCTGCCGGCCGGGGTCGTGCCTGCGGCGTTGCGGGCGGCGGCTACCTGGCGCAGCTTCTGCTCGGCCAGCTTGGCTTCCTTCTCGGCCTGCTCGCGCTTGGCCCGGATGTCTGCGATCTTCTTCTGCCGCTCGGCCTCGGCCTTGTCGGCCGCCACCTTCTGCTGGTCAGCGATCTTCTTCTTGGCGTCCTCTTCCTGCTGCTTGGCCAGGCGCGCCTTCTGCTCGGCTTCTTCCTGGCGCTTGCGTTCGGTCAGGTCGATCTGCTCCTGGCGGCGCTTGGCTTCCTGCTCCTGCTTGGCCTTCTCCTGCGAGATGGCCAGGGCATTGGCGGCTTCCTGGTCCTTGGTATCCGGCTGAGCGACGCGCTCCTGCGCCTGTTGCTGCTGCGGCGTGGGCGCGTCCTGCGGGCGCGGCTCCTCGATCGGCTGCGGCGGCGGGATGGTGTCTTCGGGCACGGGCACCGGCTCGGCGACCGGCTCGGGCAGGTCTTCCAGCTTTTCCGACTGGCGCAGGGCCTGGCGTGCGGCGGCGGCCTCGGAAGAGGACAGCGCCAGGCTGGCCTCGACCGCCGGGTCACCGGCGGCGGCTTCGGTGTTGCGCTCCGGCGACCACAGCCAGGCCACGATGAAGACCAGCGCGACCAGCACGTGCACCAGCACGGCCAGCGCCAGGGGCAGGCCCCAGCCCGGTTCCTGCTTGTGCGGCGGTGGCAGGGTGTCAGCGTGCATCGGTGGCCAGGCCTACCTTGTCGATCTTGGCGCGCTTGATGACATCCATCGCGTCGACGACCTTTTCATAGGCCACGGCACGGTCGGCGGCGACGATCACGCGCACGTCCTTGTCCTGTGCGGCGATGCCGGACAGACGGCCCAGCAGCTCCTCGGCGCTGACCGCGGTCGGCTCCTTGGCGTCGGGCAGCTTCAGGCTCAGCTGGCCGTCCTGGCGGACCGAGACGACCACCGGGTCCTGCTTGCTTTCCAGCGCCTTGGCGTTGGACTGCGGCAGGTCGACATCGAAGCTCAGGGTAAGCAGCGGAGCGGTGACCATGAAGATGATCAACAGCACCAGCATGACGTCGATGTAGGGAACGACGTTGATTTCCGATTTCAGCTTGCGGCGCTTGCGGCGACCGATGGCAGCGGACATGGCTTGGACTCCCGGGTCAGTCGCTTACTCGTCGCCAGCGCTCTGGCGCTGCAGGATGGAGCTGAACTCTTCGGCGAAGGTCTCGAACCGCACCGACATGCGCTCGACGCGCGTGGTGAAGCGGTTGTAGGCCCACACCGCCGGGATCGCCACGAACAGGCCGATGGCGGTGGCGAACAGCGCTTCGGAGATACCCGGGGCGACGGCGGCGATACCTGCCTGGGCACCGCTGCTGATCATGTCGTGCATGGTCACCATGATGCCGAACACGGTACCGACCAGACCCACGTACGGGGCGGTGGAGCCGATGTTGGCCAGCAGTTCGAGGTTGCGCTCGAGCTGGTCCACTTCACGGGTGTAGGTGGTGCGCATGGCGCGCTGGGCGCCTTCCAGCTGCGCGCGGCCATCCAGGCGACGCTTGTCGCGCAGCCGGCTGTACTCTCGGAAACCGGATTCGAAGATGGCTTCCAGGCCGCCGACGTTGCGGCTGCGGTCGGTGGCCGAGCTGTACAGCTTGCCCAGGTCGGCGCCGGACCAGAAGCGGTTCTCGAACTCGTCCGCTTCGCGGGTGGCCTGCTTGAAGACGCGGGCCTTGCGGAAAATGATCACCCAGCTGACGAACGAGCCGATCAGCAGCAGCAGCACGATGAGCTTCACCGGCAGGCTGGCCTTGGCCATCAGTTCGAGGTAGTTGATGCCGCCGCCGGTGGTGGCCTGGGCAAGGGTCTGGGTCGCGGCGTTGCTGACATCGGCCGGCAGTGCCTCGGTGACCGTGGCCTGCAGGGCCAGGAGCGTTGCGATCATCCGTTGTTCCTCAAAGTTCGGATTCGGGGTGGAGGTAGGGTTGCAGCGCGGCAAGGACGGGTTCGTCCATGCCACGCGGGCGGAAACTTGCCGCGTCCAGTGCGGCGATGCGGACCTGGGCGGACAGCAGAAGCTCGCCGTCGCGCTCGACCCGCTGGTCGAAGACCATGCTGGCCTTCTTCAGCTGGACCAGGGTGGCGCTCACCTGCAGGGCGTCATCCAGCCGGGCCGGCTTGATGAAGTCCATCTGCATCGAACGCACCGCGAACACCATGCCGTGCTCGCTGCGCATGCGCTCCTGGCCGTAGCCCAGCGCGCGCATCCATTCGGTCCGGGCACGTTCCATGAAGGCCACGTAGCGGGCGTGGTAGACCACCCCGCCAGCGTCCGTATCTTCCCAGTAAATGCGTGTCGGCCAACTGAATCGGAGCTCAACCGACATCGGGAACCTCCGCAAACAGATCCTGCGGCGGGTTTTTCGGCTTCAGGCCCATGTGCCGGTAGGCCTTGTGGGTGGCCATGCGGCCGCGCGCGGTGCGCACCAGGAAGCCCTGCTGGATCAGATAGGGTTCGACCACGTCTTCCAGGGTGCCGCGCTCCTCGGACAGGGCCGCGGCCAGCGATTCGATGCCCACCGGGCCGCCGTCGAAGTAGTCGACCATGGTCTTCAGCAGGCGCCGGTCGAGCTCGTCGAAGCCTTCCGGGTCGACCTTGAGCATCTTCATGGCGGCCTGGGCGACGGCTTCGTCGATGTGGCCGCCGGCCTTGACCTGGGCATAGTCGCGCACGCGGCGCAGCAGGCGGTTGGCGATACGCGGGGTGCCACGCGCGCGGCGGGCGATCTCCCCTGCCCCGTCGGCGGTGCAGTCGATGGCCAGGATGGCCGCCGAACGGCGCACGATGCGGGTCAGTTCCTCGACGCTGTAGAACTCCAGGCGTTGGACGATGCCGAAGCGGTCGCGCAGCGGCGCGGTCAGCAGGCCGGCACGGGTGGTGGCGCCGATCAGGGTGAACGGCGGCAGGTCGATCTTGATCGAGCGGGCCGCAGGGCCTTCACCGATCATGATGTCGATCTGGAAATCTTCCATCGCCGGGTACAGCACTTCCTCGACCACCGGCGACAGGCGGTGGATTTCATCGATGAAGAGCACGTCGTGCGGCTGCAGGTTGGTCAGCAGCGCGGCGAGGTCGCCGGCCTTTTCGATGACCGGGCCGGAGGTCACCCGCAGCGCGACGCCCAGTTCGTTGGCGATGACATGGCTGAGGGTGGTCTTGCCGAGGCCTGGCGGGCCGAAGATCAGCACGTGGTCGAGCGCGTCGCCACGGGCCTTGGCCGCTTCGATGTAGATTTCCAGCTGCTCGCGCACCGGCGCCTGGCCGAGGTAATCGGCCAGTCGCTTGGGTCGGATGCTGGCGTCGGCGGCGTCATCCTCGCGGGTAGCGCCGGCGCCGATGATGCGATCGTCGGTCATGTGCTGATTATGCGGCAAAAGTACGGGTTTCGGCCGGGCTGCGCCCGGCACCCGCAGAGGCCGAAGCAACGTCAAAGGCCGAAGCAGAAGCGGGCATGCCGCGGGATGGCGGGGTGGGTCCGGTTGAGGGGGACGCCGTGAACCCATCCATGGGGGCTTGGTCGCGGCATCCATGCCGCTCACACCCCCTCAACCGGACCCACCCCGCCTTCGACAGTTGGTCGCGGCTGTTGGAGCCTGCTGCTGTTGGTGGGGGCCGACCGTTGGTCGGCACGGGGTCGGATCTAATGGGTGTCGCCCTTCGCCGACACGGTAGATCCACGCCATGCGTGGATGGAACAGAGGAGGAAAGTGGGCTCAGCTTCAGGCGCGCGGCATCTCCGCAAGTGGAGCCCCCCTTGTTGTTCAAGGGGGCGCGCCGACAGGCGCGGGGATAAGGTGGAATGCGCGCGGGGCCCGCGATTTGCGCAGCAAATCGTGGGACGCAGCGCAGATGGAGATTAAATCTCCACCTGCGCACCCAGCTCGACGAGGCGGTTGCCCGGTATCCGGAAGAAGCCCGTCGCCGGGGCGGCGTTGCGATGCATCAGCGCAAAGAGCTTGTCGCGCCAGATCGGCATGCCGCGGTTGGCGGTGGCGACGATGGTTTCGCGGCTGGCGAAGAACGTGGTGTCCATCGGGTCGAAGTAGATGCCGCCGTGGTCACACGAACGCATCAGCGCCAGCGGCACGTCCGGGGTTTCCATGAAGCCGAAGCGCACGTAGACCCGGTAGAACTCATCGCCCACCGATTCGATCTTCAGCCGCTGCCCTTCCACCGCATAGGGAATGGGCAGGGTTTCCACGTGCAGGAACACGTTGCGCTCATGCAGCACCTTGTTGTGCTTGAGGTTGTGCATCAGCGCATGCGGGGCCACGGTCGGGTCGGCGGTGAGGAACACTGCGGTGCCCGGCACGCGCATCGGCGGCGCCAGCATCAGGCCCGGCAGGAAGGTGTCGATGCGGATGCCGTCCTTGCGGATCTCATCGCGCAGCAGCTCGCGGCCACGGCGCCAGGTACGCATCATGGTGAAAAGGAAGATGCCCAGCACCACCGGGAACCACGCGCCTTGCAGCAGCTTGGCGCCGTTGGCGATGACGAAACCCAGGTCGATGATGAAGAACACCACGCACAGCGGCAGGATCCAGTTGCGCGCCTTCGGCCACAGCGAGCGGGCCACCAGGGCCAGCAGCAGGGTGTCGATGAGCATGGTGGCCGACACCGAGATGCCGTAGGCCACGGCCAGGTTGGACGAGCTGCGGAACGCCAGCACCAGGCCGATGACCATCACCGCGATGCCCCAGTTGATGCCGGGGATGTAGATCTGGCCGATGGTGTCGTGCGAGGTGTGCTTGATGCGCATGCGCGGGATGTAGCCCAGCTGCATCGCCTGGCGCGACACCGAGAACGCACCGGTGATGACCGACTGCGAGGCGATGACCGCGGCCATGGTGGCCAGGATGATCATCGGGTACAGCGCCCAGTCCGGCACGGCCTCGAAGAACGGGTTCTTCAGGGCCTCGGGGTGGTTGAGAACCAGTGCGCCCTGCCCCAGGTAGTTCAGCACCAGGCACGGCAGCACGAAGAAGTACCAGGCGTGGCGGATCGGTTTGGCACCGAAGTGGCCCATGTCGGCGTAAAGCGCTTCGCCACCGGTCACCGCCAGCACCACCGCGCCGAGGATGAAGATGCCGTGCCAGCCGTGCTCCATGAAGAAGCGGATGGCCCACCACGGGTTGAAGGCCTTCAGCACTTCCGGCGAATCGACGATGTTGTAGATGCCGATGGCGGCCAGCGAGAGGAACCAGATCGTAGTGATCGGCCCGAACAGCTTGCCGATCCGCTCGGTGCCGAAGCGCTGGACCGCGAACACGGCCATCAGCACCACCACGGTGATGGGCACGATGAAGGCATGCAGGCCCGGGGCCGCCACTTCCAGGCCTTCGACCGCGCCGAGCACGGAGATCGCTGGCGTGATGACACCATCGCCGAAGAACAGCGAGGCGCCGAAGATGCCGAGGATGCCGACCACGTACGCCGAGCGCGACCCGTTGCGCAGCGTGCGCTGGGTCAGCGCCATCAGCGCCATGATGCCGCCCTCGCCGTCATTGTCGGCGCGCATGATGATGGTCACGTACTTCAGGGTGACCACGATGTTGAGCGCCCAGAACGCCAGCGACAGCACGCCCAGCACGGTGTCGTGGTCGCTGTTGAGCCCGTAGTGGGGCGAGAACGCCTCCTTCAGGGTGTACAGCGGGCTGGTACCGATATCGCCGAAGACCACGCCGATCGCACCGATGATCAGCGCCAATCCCCCGGCCGGGGGCGCGTGACCATGGCCGCCGGGGGCGGCTGCGTGCGGGGTTTGACTGCTGGACATGGGACTCCTGGCGAAGCTCAGGCGATGGGGGAATGGGAAAGAGCCAGCGCGCGCTTCAGCGCAGCGCCGACTGCAGGGCCTTGCGGATGACGGTGGCCACTTCGTCGCCTTCATTGAAGGCTTCGCGCGCCATGCGCGCTGCTTCGGTCGGCTTGTAGCCCAGCTGCTGCAGGGCCACGGTGGCGTCGGACAGCGGATCGGCCGGGGCCGGGCCGCTGCCGGTGGGCAGGGCGCCGCCGGCACCGAACTGGGCGGCGCGGTCGCGCAGCTCCAGCACCATGCGCTCGGCGGTCTTCTTGCCGATGCCCGGGATGCGGGTCAGCGCGGTGATGTCACCGGCCTGGACCATGCGCGCGAACTCCTCGACGGTGACGCCGGACAGCACGGCCAGCGCGATCTTCGCGCCGATGCCGCTGACCTTCTGCACATCACGGAACAGCCGGCGCTCACCCTCGCGCAGGAAGCCGTACAGCGAGACGCTGTCTTCCTTCTGCGCGTAGTGGGTGTACAGGGTGACCTCGCGGCCGAGTTCGGGCAGGTCGTAGAAGGTGCTCATCGGCGCCTCCAATTCGTAGCCCACCCCGTTCACGTCCACCACCAGCCACGGCGGTGCCTTGTAGGCGACGATGCCGCGCAGTCGACCGATCATTGCGTGCAGCTCCTCATTTGCGGCCCCAGGCCTGGCGGGCACTGAGCCCCAGGCGGTTGGCCGTTGCCCTTACGTGGGCATGGGTGATTGCCACCGCCAACGCGTCGGCCGCGTCGGCCTGCAGCTTGGTTTTCAGGTTGAGCATGAGCCCGACCATGTGTTGAACCTGTTGCTTTTCGGCGCCACCGCGGCCGACCACGGCCAGCTTGATCTCGCTGGCGGCGTATTCGTGCACCGGCAGGTCGCGCAGGACCACCGCGGAGATGGCCGCGCCACGGGCCTGGCCCAGCTTCAGCGCCGAATCGGGGTTGCGCGCCATGAAGACCTTTTCGATGGCCACTTCGTCCGGCTGGAACTGCTGGCACAGATCGGCCAGGCCCAGCACCAGCAGCTTCATGCGCTGGGGGAAATCGTCGGCGCCCAGCAGCACCAGCGGCTGATGGTGCACGTGGCTGACCTTGCCGGTAGCGTCGACATCAATGATGCCGACCCCGGTCCGCTGGGAACCGGGGTCGATGCCGAGGATGCGGGTCATGTGGCGCTCCTGGCCGGGTGGAACGGGAAACGCTGGCAGGCGTATGGGCTCATGACTGTCCGCGGTGACCGTTCAACGGCCCGCGCCCAGACCGTCGAGGACGGCTCAGGCGTAGGCGTCGGCGCCGAGTTCGGCGTTGGAGTACACGTCCTGCACGTCGTCCAGGTCTTCCAGCATGTCCAGCAGCTTCTTGACCTGCAGGGCGACGTCGCCCTCGACCTTGATGTCGTTGTCCGCGCGGAACGTGATCTCGGCGTGGTCGGCGACGTGGCCGGCCCCGGCCATTGCATCCTTGACCGCGTTGAACACGTCGGCACTGGTGATCACGTCGATCGCGCCGTCTTCCGGGTAGACCACGATGTCGTCGGCGCCGGCCTCGATGGCGGCTTCGGTGATCGCTTCCTCATCGGCACCGGCGGCGAAATGCAGTACGCCCAGGCGCTTGAACATGAAGGCGACCGAGCCTTCGGTGCCCATGTTGCCGCCGCACTTGCTGAACGCGTGGCGGACATCGGCCACGGTACGCACGCGGTTGTCGGTCAGGCAGTCGACGATGACGGCGACGCCGCCCGGGGCGTAGCCCTCGTAGCGGATTTCCTCGTAATCGACGCCTTCAAGCTCACCGGTGGCCTTCTTGATGGCGCGCTCGATCACGTCCTTGGACATGTTCACGCTCAGGCCCTTGTCCATGGCAACACGCAGGCGCGGGTTGTTGTTGGGGTCGCCTCCACCGCCGCGCGCGGCAACGCCGATCTCGCGGATGATCTTGGTGAAAATCTTTCCGCGCTTCGCGTCAGACGCGTTTTTGCGGTTTTCGATCGAGGGACCTCTTCCCATGGGTGTTACCGTCTGGCTGCTTCAGGATCAAGGGGCGGATTCTACCTGATCGGCGGCGGCAACCGTGTCTAGGGCGGGCAGTTGCCGCCGGGAATGGTGCCCCACGGTAGTGCCGGGCCATGTCCGGCGGATCGCATTACGCCGCCGCGGCGTCGCGGCTGTGGTCGAACTGGCCGTGGCGCAGGAAATGCGCGGTCTGCCGTGCGGCGTCGGGCGATACCACCAGGCCGCTGTGGCTGGTGCGCACCACGCAGTGGTCGGCCAGGCCCGGCAGCTGGGTCTCGGCCAGGGCCACGGTGCCGTCGGATACGTCATCCAGCGCGCCCAGCAGGCTGCCCAGGCCATGCGGCACCGAGCCGGCGATCAGGCCGACCTTCGCCCTGCCGTGCCAGTCCGGCAGGCCATCGAGCAGCAGTTCGCTGCTGCGCCCCAGGGCCAGGCCCCAGCCGTGGTCGGACAGCGAGCGCGCCGTGCCACTGCCACGCAGCGGCGACCCCAGGCAGACCACGCGCTGCACGTCCAGCTCCGGCTGGCGGCGCAGGGCCTCCAGCGCCAGCAGGCCGCCGAGGCTGTGGCCGACCAGCGACAGCGGGCCGGCGTCGGCCAGCCGCTCCAGCAGCTGCGGCACGGCCACATCGGGGCCACCGAAGATCGAGGAGTAACCGAAGGTATGCACCTGGAAACCACGGGCGCGCAGGCGCCAGGCCAGTGGCCCGACCCAGGCGCGGGCGTTCCAGATGCCATGCAGCAGCAGTACGGGGGGAGTCATGCGTTACAGCCTGGCGTTCGGCGGGGCGGGACGTACGGCAATTGAACAGAATCGACCGGCAAGCGCCGGTGAACGACCTTACGCCGGACGCGGAACCCGGCGCAGGATGAATTCGAGGTCGTTTGTTTCGCCCACCGGGAACAGGTACTCGCCGGCTTTCTCGAAGCCGTAGCGGGCATAGAAGCGCTGGGCGCCGAAGTTTTCCGACCACACCCCCAGCCACAGGGTGCGCGGGCCGTCCTGTTCCAGCCAGGCCAGTGCGGTTTCCAGCAGGCGGCTGCCCCAGCCACAACTCTGCTGGGTCTTGATCAGGTACAGGCGCTTGAGCTCACCGTCACCGGGCTTCACGTCCGGGTGCGGCAGTCCGCAGGGGCCGGCAGCGGCATGGCCGACCGCCTCCCCGTCCAGCTCCAGCAGCCACACCGCGTAATCGGGGTGGCCCAGGATGGTGCGCTGCCGTTCCACCGTATAGGACTCCTCAAGGAAGTCCTGCAGGTGCTGCGGCGGGTACAGATGGCCGAAGGTCTCGGTGAACGTGCGGGCAGCCAGCGCCGACAGGGTCGGCGCATCGTCCACGGTGGCGCGGCGGATGGAATACATGGGTCGAGTGGACGCCAGGGCGACGGTCGGGGTCAAGCCCGTTCCGACGACTCGGTTTCGTCCTCTTCTTCCTCGTCCTCTTCCTCGTATTCCTCTTCGTCCTCGTCCTCGCCTTCTTCTTCCTCGTCCTCGTCGAACTCTTCCTCTTCGTCGTCCTCGTAATCCTCGACGCCGAAGTCTTCACCGTCCCAACGGCCTTCGCCGTCGGCGACGAAGGTCAGGGCCATCGCCGCCGGGTTGTTTCCAACACGGACCAGCCAACCACCGAAGACGCGTGCACGCTCGGTGACCAGGTTGGCCTCGGAGCCTTCATTGCCCAGCTTTTCCCACTCCAGCGAAAACGCAAACTCGGTCATTGCCTGGATCTCCTGATCAGTTGGTCTTGGGGCGGACCTGGATGTGCACTTCGGCCAGCTGCGTATCGACGATCGGCGACGGCGCATCGGTCATCAGGTCCTGCGCACCGGTGGTCTTCGGGAACGGGATGACGTCGCGGATCGACTCGGTGCCGGCCATCAGGGCGGCGATGCGGTCGATGCCGAAGGCGATGCCGCCGTGCGGCGGCGCGCCGTAGTTCAGCGCGTCGAGCAGGAAGCCGAACTTGGCACGGGCCTCTTCGGCACCGATGCCCAGCAGCTCGAACACCGCGCTCTGCATGTCCGGGCGGTGGATACGGATCGAGCCGCCGCCGATTTCATTGCCGTTTAGCACCATGTCGTAGCCGCGCGACACGGCGGTACGGGCGTTGGCGCGCAGGTCGGCGATGTCGTCCACGGCCGGTGCGGTGAAGGGGTGATGCAGGGCGACGTAGCGCTGGTCTTCGTCGTCCCATTCGAACATCGGGAAGTCGGTGACCCACAGCGGGGCCCAGCCGTCGGCGACCAGGCCGAAGTCCTTGCCGGCCTTCAGGCGCAGGGCGCCCATGAAGTCGGACACCTTGTTGTAGCCACCGGCACCGAAGAACACGATGTCGCCGTTGCCGGCGCCGATGTGGGCGACCAGGGCGGCGAACGATGCCTCGCTGAAGAACTTCTGGATCGGCGAGCTGACTTCGCCGTTGTCGGCGATCTTGATGTAGGCCAGGCCCTTGGCGCCGTACTTGGCGGCGTGCGCGGCGTATTCGTCGATCTGCTTGCGCGACAGGGTGGCGCCGCCCGGGATGCGCAGCGCGGCCACGCGGCCTTCGGCGTCATTGGCCGGGCCGGTGAACACGGCGAACTCGCTGTCCTTGACCAGCTCGGCCACGTCCACCAGTTCCAGCGCGATGCGCAGGTCCGGCTTGTCCGAACCGTAGCGACGCATCGCCTCGGCCCAGGTCATGCGCGGGAAGGGGGCGGCCAGCTCGACGTCGACCACTTCCTTGAAGATGGCGCGGATCATCGACTCCACGAAGTCCTGCACGTCCTGCTCGCGGACGAAGGCGAATTCCATGTCCAGCTGGGTGAATTCCAGCTGGCGGTCGGCACGCAGGGCCTCGTCGCGGAAGCAGCGCGCGATCTGGTAGTAACGGTCGAAGCCGGCCACCATCAGGATCTGCTTGAACAGCTGCGGGCTCTGCGGCAGGGCGTAGAACTCACCCGGGTGCATGCGCGCCGGCACCAGGAAGTCGCGGGCGCCTTCCGGGGTGGCCTTGGTCAGGATAGGGGTTTCAATGTCCTGGAAGCCGCGCTCGTCCAGGTGGCGGCGCAGGGCCTGCACCAGCTTGATGCGGGTGCGCTGCATGCGCTGCATTTCCGGGCGTCGCAGGTCCAGGTAGCGGTACTTCAGGCGGGTGTCTTCGCCCGGGTTCTCGTGCGCGTGGAACGGCAGCGGGGCGGCCTTGTTCAGCACGGTGATGGCGGTGGCGATCACTTCCACCTTGCCGGTGGCGATCTTGTCGTTCACCGCGTGGCGGGCGCGCACCACGCCTTCGACCTGCAGCACGTCCTCATAGCCCAGCGAGGCGGCCACGGCGAACACTTCGGCGTTGTCGACCTCGACGGTCACCTGCACGATGCCTTCATGATCGCGGAGATCGATGAAGCAGACGCCGCCCTGGTTACGGGCCACGTCGGTCCAGCCGGCGAGGGTGACAGTCTGGCCAATCAGGGTCTCATCGACCAGGCCGCAGAAGTGGGTACGCATGGGGGGAAAGCTCCGCTGGAGAACGCCGGCGCCCGACGGGGACCGGAAAGCCCCGTATTCTGCGGCCGAGCCCCCGGCCGGGGCAAATGCGGACAGTCACACGGGCTTTATCCGCCCCGTCCTTATAGTCGCGCACCACACACCGTATGGGGATTCGCCATGAAACCGCTGTCCCTGGCCAGCCTGGCCCTGACCTTGTCCGTGGGCGGCCTTGCCGGCCTCGCCCTGCCCATCGCCCCCGCCGCTGCGCAGAATGGCGTCGTCCGCTGCGAGAGCCAGAACAACCGCGAGCGGGTCTGCAATACCGGCTGGCGCAGCGCGCAGATGGTGCGCCAGCTGTCCGGCTCATCCTGCGTGGAGGGCCGCACCTGGGGCAGCCGCAACGGCAGCATCTGGGTCACCAATGGTTGCCGGGCCGAGTTCGTCGAGGGCCGCAGCGGCTGGGGCGGTGGCAATGGCGGCAACTGGGGCGGCGGCAGCGGCGGCACCATCCGGTGCGAAAGCCAGGACAACCGCGAGCGTACCTGTCCCACCAACTGGCGCGGCGCGACCCTGGTCCGGCAGATTTCCGGCTCGGCCTGCGTGGAGGGCCAGACCTGGGGCGTCCGGCGCGGCAGCATCTGGGTCAACCGCGGCTGCCGTGGCGAGTTCGCCGAATCGCGCGGCGGCTGGGGCGGCGGCAATGGCGGCCACTGGGGCGGCGGCAACAGCAACTACTCCGTCACCTGCAGCAGCAACAACAACCGCACCCAGAACTGCGACTGGGACGAGCGCCAAGGCCGCCCGGTGCTGCAGCAGCAGCTCTCCGGCAGCGCCTGCCAGGAAGGCCGCAGCTGGGGCTATTCGCGTGGGCAGGTGTGGGTGAGCAACGGCTGCCGGGCGCGCTTCGGTACGCGTTGAGAACGGGGTCGCGCTGCAGAAGGTAGCGCCGGGCCATGCCCGGCGAGCGCAGCGACGCGGTCAACCGCAGGAAAGCCGCCGGGCGCGGCCCGGCGCTACCCAGCCGGCCGGGCCAGAGCCCTTGCCTGCGGCAAGGATCCGACCCTGTGCGCTGGTCAGTGCGCCGGCGGGGCCTGGTCGCCCCACGGTGCCGGCGGCAGCGGTACCGGCGTGCTGAGGTCGAATTCGACGCGGAAGCGGCGCCCCTCCGGCCGGGTCAGCTCGTAGACGAAGCGCTGGTCCGGTTCGATTTCCATCGCCCAGGTGTTGAACGTGGACGCCAGCATGTCGGCGCGGCGGAACATCGCCACCGAATCGCCATCGGCCGGGAACTGCTGACGCTCGGCGGTACCCGGTGGCTTGCTGTCGCCGCCATACAGGGTGATCGCATCCGGACTGCCATCGGCATGACGGTGGTCGTGCTTGAGCTTCAGGCCGTTTTCGGTACGGGTGATGATCCAGGTCCGCGAATGGTCGGCACCGACATGGAACGGAATGCGCAGTTCGTGCCCCGGGTCGGCACAGCCGCGCACATGCATCACCAGGCGCTTGCCGGCGAAGGGATCCTCGCCGGTCGGTGCGGGGGTGTCTTCCACCACTTTGCCAGCGTAGGCCTGCCCGCAGTGGGCGGCGATGGCCGCCATGAACGCATCGGCCGGGGCCGTGGACAGGTCGTGATTGATCGCAGGCGGCTGCTGCGAACAGGCGGCCAGGCTGCACAGCGCGGCAACGGAAAGCAGAGGGGCACGTACATTCATGCCCCAACCCTAACGGCCATGCCCGGCAGGCGCAAACGGCAGCGCCCTGTCCCACACGTCTCAGGCAATCATCGCATCGGCCAGCGCACCCACCCGCGCCAGCACCGCCGCGCGCTGGTCGTCGTCCACCGAGGCCCCCTGCAGATACGCCGTCACCACCCACGGCGTACCACCGGCACGCGGCCACAGCACGGCGATGTCGTTGCGGGTGTCCTCGCCATTGCTGCCAGTCTTGTCACCCACTCGCCAGCGCTTGCCGATGCCGGCGCGCAGGCAGGCATCACCGGTCTGGTTGTCGATCAGCCAGTCGGCGAGCTGCAGCCGGGATTTCTCCGACAGACCATCCCCTACTGCGAAACGGGCCAAGCTGGCCGCCATCGCCGCGGGGCTGGTGGTATCGCGCGGATCACCTTTGGCGAACCGGTTCATGTCCGGCTCGTAGCGGTCGTTACGGGTGACTGTGTCGCCCTGCGCGCGCAGGAAGACGGTCAGCGCCGGCGGGCCGCCACTCACCCCGAGCAGCAGGTTGGCAGCGGTGTTGTCGCTGGTGGTCAGCGTGCCGCGGCACAGGTCGCGCACACTCAGGTCCTTGCCAACGTGGCGGCGGGCCACCGGGGCGTAGGACAACAGGTCTTTTTCGGCGATCGCCACGCGGGTGTCCAGCGAGATGCGGCCGGCGTCGGCCAGGCTCAGCACATGGGCCACCAGCATCGACTTGAAGGTGCTGCACATCGGGAAGCGCTCGTCCTGGCGATGCCCGCCGATGCGACGGCCGCTGCCGGTGTCGAGCACGGTCACGCCCAGGCGGCCACCACTGGCTTTTTCCAGCGCGGCGAAATCGGCGGCGCTGGCAATCGCGGCAGGCGCACCCGGCGCGGGGCCAGCGGCCCGCGCCAATGCGGGTGCGAGCAGGGAGGATGCGAGGGCGGCACCACTGAACTGCAGGAATCGACGGCGGGCGTGCATGGCGGGCTCCGATAAACGAGACCCGATTATTGGAAGCCCGCTGCCCCGCCACCAGCGGCAATTTTCAGGGACAGGCATGAATTTCATTCATGCCTGTCGCTAACAGACCTCGGCCATGGCGAGGGCGTGACTGGTCACGCTAGGATCAGCCATCATCCTGCCTCACACCTGGCCATGCTGCACCCTACCCTGCCGCTCAACGCGCTGCGCGCCTTCGAGGCCGCCGCCCGGCACCAGAACTTCACCCGCGCGGCCCTGGAGCTGTGCGTCAGCCAGGCCGCACTCAGCCACCAGATCCGTGGGCTGGAAGACCGGCTGGGCATCCGCCTGTTCCACCGCCTGCCGCGCGGGGTGGCCCTGACCGACGAGGGTGCGGCGCTGTTCCCGGTGCTCAATGAATCCTTCGAACGCATCTCGGCCAGCATCGCCCGCTACACCGGCGGTCCGGCGCGGGAAGTGCTGACCCTGGGCGTGGTCGGCACCTTCGCCACCGGCTGGCTGCTGCCGCGGCTGGCGGCCTTTGAAGCGGCGCACCCGGATATCGAGCTGCGCCTGCAGACCCACAACAACCGCATCGACCTGGCCGGCGAAGGCCTGGACCTGGCGATCCGCTTCGGTGACGGTGACTGGCAGGGCCAGGCCTGCACTGCGATCCTCGATGCGCCGTTCGCGCCCTTGTGCGCACCCGCGCTGGCGCGACGGCTGAAGCAGCCGCGCGACCTGGGCACGGTGCCGCTGCTGCGTTCGTACCGCAGCGATGAGTGGCCGCGTTGGCTGCAGACGGCCGGGGTGAGCGGCGTGGAAGCACGCGGCCCGGTGTTCGATTCGTCGCTGACCGTGGCGATGGCCGCGGCCGGTGGCGCCGGCGTGGCCCTGCTGCCGCTGCGCATGTTCGAACAGGAACTGGCCGAAGGCCGCCTGCTGCAGCCGTTCACGACCACAGTGGAACTGGGCCGCTACTGGCTGACGCGGCTGCGCTCACGCGCCGAACGCGAACCCGCCCGCCGCTTCCGCGAATGGCTGCAGGCGCAGGGGTGATATAGAGCCGAGCCTACGCTTGGCTGCTTCATGTGCCATGCCCGGCGAGCGCAGCGGGTGGCAAAGCCGCCGGGCATGGCCCGGCGCTACCGCTGCAATCAGGACTCCAGCAGCTCCATCCACGCGGCTTCGGCTTTTTCCAGCTGCGCGGCGGTGGCTTCGCGGTCGCGGCCGAGCACGGCCATGCGCGTGGCATCGGCGTAGTTGGCCGGGTCGGCCAGCTGGCGGTCGAGCTCGGCCAGGCTGTTTTCCAGCTCGGACACCTTGGTCTCGGCCGCGGCCAGCTTGTGCGGGTTGGCCGGCTTCTTCTGCACCACCTGCGCCGCGGGGGCGGTCTTGACCACCACCGGCTCTTCCACCTGCTCCATGCGCGCCTTGGTGCCCTGCGCCTGCGGACGGGTACGCAGCCAGGCGGCGTAGGCATCGAGGTCGCCGTCGAACGGCTCGACCACGCCATCGGCCACGCGCCAGAAGGTGTCGCAGACCAGGCCGATCAGGTGGCGGTCATGCGAGACCATCACGATCGCACCGTCGAAATCAGCCAGCGCTTCGGCCAGCGCTTCGCGCATTTCCAGATCAAGGTGGTTGGTCGGTTCGTCGAGCAGCAGCACGTTCGGCTGCTGCCAGGCGATCAGCGCCAGCGCCAGGCGCGCGCGCTCGCCACCGGAGAAGCCGTCGACCGGCTCAAACGCGCGGTCACCGGGGAAGTTCCACTTGCCGAGGAAATCGCGGAACGACTGGTTCGGCGCATCCGGGGCGATCTCGCGGAAGTGCTCCATCGGCGACTGGCCTTCGTGCAGCGATTCCACCGTGTGCTGGGCGAAGTAACCAATCTTCAGGTCCGGGTGCGCCGAGCGCTCGCCGGCAATCGGCATCAGCTCACCCACCAGGGTCTTCACCAGGGTGGTCTTACCCGCGCCGTTGGGGCCGAGCAGGCCGATACGCTGGCCGGCTTCCAGGCCGAAGCCGACGTTGTGCAGGATCACCGCATCGGCGCCGTAGCCGGCCTCGACGTGGTTCAGGCGAATGAGCGAGAACGGCAGTTTGGCCGGCGGGGCGAACTCGATGCGGAACTCGCGCTCGGCACGCACCGCTTCGGTACCGGCAAGCTTGGCCAGGCGCTTCATGCGGCTCTGCGCCTGCGCGGCCTTGCTGGCCTGCGCCTTGAAGCGGTCGATGAAGCTCTGCAGGTGGGCGCGCTCGGCCTGCTCCTTCTCGTGCGCGATCTGCTGCTGGCGCAGCTGTTCGGCGCGCTGCCGCTCGAAATCGGTGTAGCCGCCCGGGTAGAGCTTGGCGCCGCCACCGTGCAGGTGCAGGGTGTGGGTGGCCACGTTGTCGAGGAACTCGCGGTCATGCGAGATCAGCAGCAGGGTACCGGGGTACTTCAGCAGCCACTGTTCCAGCCAGTACACCGCGTCCAGGTCGAGGTGGTTGGTCGGTTCGTCGAGCAGCAGCAGGTCGCTGGGCATCATCAGCGCGCGCGCCAGGTTCAGGCGCACGCGCCAGCCGCCGGAGAACGAGGACACCGCGCGGTGGTGGGTCTCGGCCGGGAAGCCCAGGCCGTGCAGCAGCTTGCCGGCGCGCGCTTCGGCGTCGTAGGCGTTCAGCTCGGCCATGCGCGTATGCGCTTCGGCCACGGCTTCCCAGTCCTCGCGGGCGGTGGCATCAGCCTCGGCGGCCAGCACCGCGGCCACCTCGGTATCGCCGCCCAGCACGAAGCTCAGCGCCGGGTCGGGCAGCGACGGGGTTTCCTGGGCGACGCTGGCGATGCGCACCTTGCCGGGCAGATCGACGTCGCCCTTGTCCGCCTCCAGCTCGCCCTTCACCGCCGCGAACAGGCTGGACTTGCCAGCACCGTTGCGGCCGACCACACCCACCCGGTAACCGGCGTGCAGGGTCAGGTCGACATTGGACAACAGCAGCCGCTCGCCGCGGCGCAAGGCGAAATTACGAAGCGAAATCATGGGGGAAGGCGTCCATATAACCAAATGGAATGTGCTGGTGAGCACTGTTCCTGCGACGCAATTCTAGCGTTAACGAATACTTGACGCGCCCCGGGAAGCGACGCGGTCGCTCCACATCTCTCCCTCGTCGAGTCCGCGCGCCTCCCGGGCCCCTCCCCCGCCAATGCCCGCCACAGCTAAATGCTTGCTTTTGCAACGTTTTTTCACATGACGCGCATTTGACAGCTGCTTAAATTTCCGTTAATTGCTGTATTGCGCACCGCAACAACCGTCGTCCGCCTCACCCCCGTGATGTCGATTCCGGTGCCAGTTCCCGCCAACCGGAGCCCCACCCCGATGAACCGCAAGACCAGCCTGATCGCCGCCGCCATCGCTGTCGCACTCGGTGGCGCTTCGTTCGCCGCTGCTGCCCAGCAGACCGGCACCGCCGCCAACACCCTCGATACGGTGATCGTCACCGGTACCCGCGTGGCCGACCGTACGGTCGCCGAGTCGCAGTCGCCGATCGACATCATCACCCCGGAAATCCTGCAGTCCACCGGTTCCGGCGAACTGGCCACCGCGCTGTCGCGCGCCCTGCCCTCGCTGAACTTCCCGCGCCCGGCACTGACCGACGGCACCAGTGGCGTGCGCCCGGCGCAGCTGCGCGGCCTCTCGCCCGACCAGGTGCTGGTGCTGGTGAACGGCAAGCGCCAGCACACCTCGGCGATGATCAACGTCAACGGCACCATCGGCCGTGGCTCCTCGGCGGTGGACATCAACGCCATCCCGATCGCCGCCATCGAGCGCGTGGAAGTGCTGCGTGACGGCGCCTCGGCCCAGTACGGCTCGGACGCCATCGCCGGCGTCATCAACATCGTGCTGAAGGGCAGCGGCAGTGGCGGCAGCCTGGCCGTGGACTACGGCCAGTACTCGGCCGGTGACGGCAACAAGTACCAGCTCTCCGGCGACACCGGCGTCGAGTTCGCCAACGGCCGTGGCCGCGTGCACGTGGCCGGCCAGATCAGCCAGCAGGACGAAAGCAACCGCGCCGGCCCCTACCGCGGTACCACCCCGAACACCGGCAATTTCCCGGCCATCGGTGAAACCACCTTCGTCGTTGGCGACCCGCGCGTGGATGCCACTGCGGCCTCGGCCAATGCCAGCTTTGATTTCAGCGACCACGTCACCGGCTACGCCAGCGCGCTGCTCAGCAATCGCGACATCACCTCGTTCGCGTTCTACCGCTCGCCCAACCACAGCGGCCAGACCGCGCTGCTGTCGCAGATCTACCCGGACGGCTACGTGCCGGAGATCAACCAGTACTCGAAGGACCGCTCGCTGGTGGCAGGCGTCAAGGGCAGCACCGACAGCGGCTGGACCTGGGACCTGAGCCTGAACCACGGTGAGAACACCCTCGACTTCAACACCCGCAACAGCATCAACTACAGCCTGGGCACCACCAGCCCGAGCTCGTTCTACGACGGCACGCTGAAGTACCAGCAGGACATCTTCAATGCCGACTTCACCAAGTCGCTGGACTGGGGCCTGGCCTACCCGGTCACCCTGTCCCTCGGTGGTGAATACCGCAAGGAAAAGTGGGACCAGAATCCGGGCGAACTGAACTCCTACACCGGCACCGGTGCGCAGGGCTTCGCCGGCTTCACCCCCACCAATGAAGTGCACGCCGACCGCCACAACTACGCGGTCTATGCCGGCCTGGAAGCAGACCTGACCGACAAGTTCTCCGCCGGCGTGACCGGCCGCTACGAGGATTACTCGGACTTCGGCGACCGCTTCTCCGGCAAGCTGTCGGCGCGCTATGCCTTCACCGACAAGGTCGCGCTGCGTGCCACCGCCTCCAGCGGTTTCCGCGCCCCGTCGCTGGCCCAGCAGGGTTACCAGGCGGTGACCAGCCAGTTCACCAACGGCGTGTTCGTCGAACGCGGCACCTTCCCCACCACCAGCCAGGCCGCACAGGCGCTGGGCGCATCCCCGCTGAAGGCGGAAACGTCCACCTCCTACAGCCTGGGCCTGGTGCTGCAGCCGGTGGACCGCCTGTACATCACCGTCGATGCCTACCAGATCGATATCGACAACCGCATCGCGCTGTCGTCCAGCATCACCACCAACGCCGCCACCAGCGCACTGCTGGGCACGCTGGGCCTGCCGCAGGTGACCGCGTTCTCCTACTTCACCAACGGCCTGGACACCCGCACCCGCGGTGTTGATTTCGTCTCCAGCTACACCGTGCCGTTCGCCGCCAGCAGCCTGGAGCTGACCGCGGCCTACAGCTACAACGAGACCGAAGTGCAGCGCGTGGGCGGCACCCCGGCCGTGTTCGGCACCCTGGGCCTGACCCAGTCGCTGATCGGCCGTGATGAGATCGGCCGCATCGAGGACAGCTACCCGCGCGACAAGACCGTGCTGAGCGGCACCTGGCGCTCGGACCACTGGGAACTGGGCCTGGCCGCCACCCGCTACGGCGAATTCACCGTGCGCAACTCGGCCACCGCCCTGCGCGACCAGACCTACGGTGACAAGTGGGTGCTGGACGCCTCGGTGAGCTACAAGCCGAGCAGTAACTGGACCCTGACCCTGGGCGCGGACAACCTGCTGGACGAGTACCCGGACCGCACCGAAGACCTGCAGAACTCGACCTTCGGCATGCTGCCTTACAGCAACTACTCGCCGTTCGGCTTCAACGGCGCGTATGTCTACGGGCGCATCAAGTACAACTGGTAAGCGGTAACGGGCATCTCGCTGGTAGTGCCGGCCGCTGGCCGGCAGACCCTTGCCGTATCTGGAGGAGAGCCCCTTCTTGTTGAAGGGGCGCGCCGACGGCGGGGGTAGAGGAGAAATGCGTGGGCAAACCCGCCGGCCGCGGCACGTGGCCGGCGGGTTTGCCGTATCTGGCCTCATCGGTGAAAATCGGGACATCCCCCCGATTTCCTGCGAGTGCCGATGCACCATGACACCGACCTGATCAACATCGTGGCCGTTGGCCTGGGGCTCGCCTTCATCTTCGGCGCGCTGGCCAACAAGCTGCGCTTGTCTCCTCTGGTCGGGTACCTGGTGGCTGGCATCTGCGTCGGCCCGTTCACCCCCGGCTTCGTCGCCGACCAGGCGCTGGCCAACCAGCTGGCCGAACTGGGCGTGATGCTGCTGATGTTCGGCGTCGGCCTGCACTTCTCGCTGAAGGACCTGATGGCGGTGAAGGCCATCGCCATCCCCGGTGCCATCGGCCAGATCGCCGTGGCCACCCTGCTGGGCTGGGGCGTGGCCTGGCTGATGGGCTGGCCTGCCCTGCACGGGGTCATCTTCGGTTTCTCGCTGGCCACCGCCAGTACCGTGGTGCTGCTGCGTGCGATGGAAGAACGTCGCCTGCTGGAAACCATGCGCGGCAAGATCGCGGTAGGGTGGCTGATCGTCGAGGACCTGGCCTGCGTCCTGGCACTGGTGATGATGCCGGTGCTGGCCGGCGTGTTCGGGCCCGATGCAGCCAAGGAGACCCATACCGTCGGCAGCGTGCTGGCTGACATCGGCTGGACCTTCGTGCAGCTGGGCCTGTTCGTGGCGGTGATGCTGGTCGTCGGCCGCCGGGTCATCCCGTGGATCCTGGAGCGCATCGCCGGTACGGGTTCGCGCGAGCTGTTCACCCTGTCGGTGCTGGCCATCGCACTGGGCGTGGCGTTCGGCTCGGCCATGCTGTTCGGCGTGTCCTTCGCGCTGGGCGCGTTCTTCGCCGGCATGCTGCTCAACGAATCCGAGCTGAGCCACAAGGCCGCCACCGATTCGCTGCCGCTGCGCGATGCATTCGCGGTGCTGTTCTTCGTCTCGGTGGGCATGCTGTTCGACCCCAACATCATCGTGCAGCACCCGTGGCAGGTGCTGGCGACGGTGGCCATCATCATGTTCGGCAAGTCGGCGGCGGCGTTCTTCATCGTGCGCGCCTTTGGCCACCCCACCAGCACCGCGCTGACCATCTCGGCCAGCCTGGCGCAGATCGGAGAATTCGCCTTCATCATCGCCGGCCTGGGCGTGGCGCTGCAGATCCTGCCCAAGGAAGGCCAGTCGCTGGTGCTGGCCGGCGCGCTGGTGTCGATCATGCTGAACCCGCTGGTATTCGGCCTGCTGGATCGCTGGCAGGCCAGGCAGGAGCAGTCGCCGCAGGCGGCCGAGCCCGAGGAGGCTACCGGCCCCTCGCGCGACCTGCATGACCATGCCATCGTGATTGGTTACGGCCGCGTGGGCAGCGAGCTGGCGCAGGTGCTGCGTGACCGTGGCGTGCCGGTGCTGGTGATCGATGACAACAAGGAACACGTCGAACAGGCACACGCAAAGGGCCTGGCGGCGATCCGCGGCAGTGCCGCTGCCGACCGGGTGCTGGCCGAGGCCCATCCGGAGCGCGCGAAGATCGCGGTGCTGGCCATTCCGCAGCCACTGGAAGCCGGTGAGGCGCTGGCCAAGCTGCGGGCGATCAACCCGGACCTGACCCTGCTGGCGCGGGCGCACAGCGATGCGGAAGTGAAGCATCTGCTGGAACACGGTGCCGATGGCACGGTGATGGCCGAGCGCGAGCTGGCGTATTCGCTGGCGGAGATGATCATGTCGACGCCGCCGTACCGCAATCTGGGGCAGCACAGCATCCCGGTGGTGTAACGGCTGTTGGCAGGTGTCGACCTTGGTCGACACAAAAAAAAATCCCCGGCGGGCCCGCACCCGTCGGGGATTCGTCTTGCTGGAGTTGCCAGTTCTGCCACGCCTTGGAGAGGCAGTTCCACCGTAACCCATCCTGCCCCGCGTGGTGATGGTCGCTGGCGATGACGACCAAGCCTGCAGCTATCAGGCCGCCGCCAGCGCCTGCTCCAGGTCGGCGCGCAGGTCGCCGATGTGTTCGATGCCGATCGACAGCCGCACGGTGTCTTCGCTGACGCCGGCACGTGCCAGTTCGTCGGCATCCAGCTGGCGATGCGTGGTCGAGGCCGGATGCGTGGCCAGCGATTTCGCATCTCCCAGGTTTACCAGCCGGGTAAACAGCTTCAGCGCATCCAGGAAGCGCGCACCGGCCTCACGGCCGCCGGGCAGGCCAAAGGTCAACACGCCGGAGCCGTGCCCGCCCAGGTAGCGCTGCGCGGCGGTATGTTCTGGGTCGTCGGCGAGGCCGGCGTAACGCACCCAGGCCACCTTGGCGTGCGCCTGCAGGTACTGCGCCACCGCCAGTGCGTTGGCGTTGATCCGCTCCATGCGCAGGGCCAGGGTTTCGATGCCCTGCAGGATCAGGAAGGCGTTGAACGGCGACAGTGCGGCGCCGGTATTGCGCAGCGGCACCACCCGCGCACGGCCGATGTACGCCGCCGGGCCGAGCGCTTCGGTGTAGACCACGCCGTGGTAACTGGGGTCGGGTTCGTTCAAACGGGCGAAGCGTTTGCGCTGCGCGGCCCAGTCGAAACGGCCCGAGTCGACGATCGCGCCGCCCAGGCTGGTGCCGTGGCCGCCGAGGTACTTGGTCAGCGAATGCACCACGATGTCGGCGCCATGCTCGAACGGGCGCAGCAGGAACGGCGTGGCCATGGTGTTGTCGACGATCAGCGGCACGCCTGCGGCATGCGCCACCTCTGCGATCGCGGCGATGTCGGTGACATTCCCGCGCGGGTTGCCGATGGACTCGACAAACACGGCCTTGGTGCGTTCGTCGATGAGCGCGGCGAACGCAGCAGGGTCCGTCGGACCGGCAAAGCGCGCGGTGATGCCGTATTGCGGCAGGGTGTGCGCCAGCAGGTTGAGGCTGCCGCCATACAGCGCGCTGGCCGCCACGATGTTGTCGCCGGCCTCGGCGATGGTCTGGATGGCATAGGTGATGGCCGCCTGCCCCGAGGCCAGCGCCAGTGCACCGATGCCGCCTTCCAGCGCAGCCAGCCGCTGTTCCAGCACGTCGGTGGTGGGGTTCATGATGCGGGTGTAGATGTTGCCCGATACCTTCAGGTCGAACAGATCCGCGCCGTGCTGGGTGTCATCGAAGGCATAGGCCACGGTCTGGTAGATCGGCACCGCCACCGCACGTGTGGTCGGGTCGGGACGATAGCCGCCGTGCACGGCCAGGGTTTCCAGTTGCCACTGCGGGTCACTCATGGTACCTGACTCCATCCGGGAAACGGCCACCATAGGGCAGCCGTGTCGCGCGGGTCAGACCCACTGGCAATCAGGCCCTTACTGCGGGTTATCAGCGGCCGTCGCCCGGGCACGCAGGCCCCTCGCCGCTACCGCACAACGTCACGCCACTGAGCCACTTCACCCAGGTCACCACGTCAGCTTCCTTCACCTCGGTACGGAACGCCTTTTGCACGGTATAGAAGCCCTCCTGGCCTTGGATGCCCTTGATCCAGGAGGTTTCAGGCTTGCCGGTGGCGGGATTGAGCGGGCAACTGAGCATCAGCACCGCCATCGGACGACCGTGTTCTTCGCCCTCACGCAGCCAGTTTGCCTGCGTGTCCGGACAGGCACCGCGCCAGCCGGCTTCCATGATGCCCAGGAATTCGCGCGGCGAAACCGATGCGGAGCCCGGCGCGATGTTGACCGTAATCATGTCGGTCCAGGCTTCCACGGTCTGCCCCTTGGGCACGAACTCGGTGATGTCCCCGGTCTTCGGATCGGATGCCTCGAAAGCTTTGACGTAGCCCTCGAACCTTGGCATCACCACCTGCTCGCTGCTGGCTGCCATCGCAGTGGCGGAGATCAGGCTCAAGGCCAGGGCAAGACACAACGGGACCGCGCGAAACTTCTTCATGGAACTCCTTCTCCTGATAAGCGACAACTGCACGGGACGCGCACAGCATGAAGCCTATTTGGAATGTTCGCCGAGCCGTATGCGACAACGCGTGAGTGTCTGTGACGTATTCGCACGACAAGCGTCTTGCCCGAAATCAGTTACAACGTTAAAAGTGAGATTTTCGTCACTCAATTGAGTGTAGACGTGTATTGATTTGAATTCCGCCCATCCGCAGCCGTATCGTAGAAGCATTCAAGGATGCTGGGTCGATTGATGATGGATCGGTTGATGATGGAACTCAAAAGGCAGCCGGCCAGGTCAGGTGTGGTTTGCCGCGCACTTTGCCACCTGTCGCTGGCATTGCTGCCGCTGCTGGCAGCGTGTGGGAGCAAGGAGCGCACGCCCCCGCCCTTTAAGGCCAACCCTACCCCCAAGGAAGCGTATGAGGTTGTCGTCACGACGCACGATGCGCCGGAGGACATGTATCTGTCAGCCGCAGCAGTCGGCTATGTGATCGCCAACGAGAGCTGCCTGCCGCCCATCGATAACTTCGAGGGCGTCAGGTACGGGATTGAAAAGCATCTGATCGAAATACCTCTCAGGAAAATTGCTGCCGACAGGTACACCGGCACCTACTTCCGCGACGGGCTGGCGAGCAAGGACTACTTCGGCCGTGGAATTTGCTCATGGGAAGTTCAATACGTCAGCGCAAGCCTCAAAACGCGCAGCACCGAAAGGTTTACTTTCTTCCCAATCAGTACAACGCCGGAAAAGCGAACGGCCACCCGTTACAGCCCGAAGGAAATCAGGCCAGCATTAGATGACGGCGAGATCTACCCTGCAACCGACTTCTCTGAAAGCCGATTTGAGGAGTCCATTCCCGAATCCGAACGGGGCAGATTTTTCTCATACAGCATCTCAATCATCGCAAGGAAGCATGAAAAATGAACTCAAGGATCCATGCTGGATTGTCCAACGCGGTTTATGACGCGCCCAAGCGGGACGAAAAGGGGGAGCTGGAGCGCGTCCGTATTGGCGATCAGGAGTTCCTGCCTGTAAAACACCTTGACATGCCCAGCGGCTATCAGGGCACGATCTACAAGAACCTACTGACCGGCGATTACGTCGTTGCGCACCGCGGCACCGAATTTGACCGGCAGCCGCTGAAGGACGGCGCAATCGATCTGGGAATGGTGTCCACCCGCTTCAATGGACAGCTCAAGGACGCACTGGACCTCACGCGGCAAGCCAAGGAACTGGCTGATCGCGATGGCAGCAACGTCTCCGTCACCGGACACTCCCTGGGTGGCGCGCTGGCGCAGGTCACCGCACATCACTACAACCTCCCCGGCGAAGCGTTCAATCCCTACGGCGCCAACAGCCTGGGTTACCGCATTCCGGAAGGCCAGCCGAAGGACGCAGCGCCATTCACCAATCATGTCATGGCCGGCGATTTTGTCAGCGCCGGCGGCAAGCACTACGGCAGCGTCGAGATGTATGCGCTGCCCGATGAACTGAAGACGCTGCGCAATATCGAATTCGCTTCCCGCATGCTGGGCGGCGTGGCCAGCGAGGCCATCAGACCGCTGGCGGCGGCAACGCTGGGGGATTCTCATCGGATGAAGCACTTCGTCGATCACGTTGAGAACGGGGTCCAACTGAAATCGGTCCTCGACAATCCGTCAGCACGCATCACCGATCCTGATGACCAGCGCCGCGTAGACGCCTATCGCACCAGCATCCACCAGGTGCGTGCCACGGCCACGGTGATTGCCCGAGGGTCCCCTGGCCTGGCAATGGATGCCATGGATGCGCTTCGCGGTCCCCACGAGTCAGGTGCCTATGCGCAACGTCAGGCAGCGGCCAGGCACGCGCCGTCGCCGTACAACCCAAGCGAGCACCGCAACGCCCCTGGCTACGAAGGCGGCCCGATGCGGGAGGATCCGGACTTCCGTAACCAGTCCCCACTGGGCCAGCGCTTGAATGAACTGCTCAACGCCGACCCCGACCGCTTCAAGGTCCTCAACCAGCAGATGTCCACGCTCAATGCTGGCCAGGTGCTGGACCAGCAGGCGCAGTCCCAGGTGAATGCCGAGGACCGGGCGCGCGCGCACAGCCAGGAACAGGCCGCCCAGCAGGCCGCACAGCAGGAACACGCAGCCTCGGCAATGCGCCGTTGACACACCGGAGACACCCTCATGGATGAACGCGAACTGGAAGATCTGATCAGCAAGACCGCCCTGCTGATGGAGCGCTACCAGCGGATGTGCACGGACATGGCCCAGCAGCAATCGCAGCTGGCGGCCGCGTTGAACGGGCTTGCACAATCACTGCCTGCGCAGTTCAGAGCCAGCGCCGATGCTGCCGTGGCTGGGTTGAGCCGGGACAGCACAGCGGCCGTCAAGCAGGCATTGCTCGCGCCGGTAAGCGCCTATGAGCAGCAACTGGCGGCATCGGCCAAGGGCGTGGGCCGCAGCACCGAAGCACTGGCTGCGGAACTGAAGCGCTTGCAACTTGCGTCGCGCAGCGTCGTCTGGAAGACCGTGGCCACGGCCGCGACTGCCGTGGCGATCCTGCTCGGGGGTGCCGCGTGGCTGGGCGGTCAGTATCGCGCGGAGATCGAGCGCAACCAGGTCGAGGCCGCATTGCTGCGCGCCTACAACCGCGCCGACGTGGTGCTGTGCGGAAAAGAACAGCTCTGCGCCAACGTCGACACCCGCAGCAAAGGGATCGGCGAGGACGGGCGCTACCGGCAGATTCGTCCCCGCCCGTAGACGGGGACGAACGCAACCGCGTCAGGCCTTGGCGAACACCAGGTGGCCGCCGTCGTTGCCGACCTCGATGGTATCGCCGTTGACGAAGGCCCCCGAGAGGATCTTCTGTGCCAGCGGGTTCTCCAGCTGTGCCTGGATCGCACGCTTCAGCGGCCGCGCGCCATACACCGGATCGAAACCGACGTTGCCGAGCAGGTCGAACGCTGCATCGGACACCGCCAGCTTCAAGCCACGCTCGGCCAGGCGCCGCTCCAGGCCACGCATCTGGATGCGGGCAATCTGCTTGATCTGCTGCTTGTCCAGCGGGTGGAACACCACGATGTCGTCCAGGCGGTTGATGAATTCAGGACGGAAGTGCGCCTGCACCACGCCCATCACCGCGGCCTTCATCTGCGTGTAGGCCTCCGGGCTGTCATCGCTGCCCATGTCCTGGATCTGGTGCGAGCCCAGGTTTGAAGTCATCACGATGACGGTGTTGCGGAAGTCCACGGTGCGGCCCTGGCCATCGGTCAGGCGGCCATCGTCCAGCACCTGCAGCAGGATGTTGAACACATCCGGGTGGGCCTTTTCCACCTCGTCCAGCAGGATCAGCGAGTACGGGCGACGGCGCACGGCCTCGGTCAGGTAGCCACCTTCCTCGTAGCCCACGTAACCCGGGGGCGCACCGATCAGGCGGGCGACGCTGTGCTTTTCCATGAACTCGCTCATGTCGATGCGGATCATCGCATCGGCACTGTCGAACAGGAATTCGGCCAGCGACTTGCACAGCTCGGTCTTGCCCACACCAGTCGGGCCGAGGAACAGGAACGAGCCGCCCGGGCGATTCGGGTCGGACAGCCCGGCGCGCGAACGGCGCACCGCATCGGAGACGACCTTGATCGCTTCTTCCTGGCCGACCACGCGGTTGTGCAGCACGTCTTCCATGCGCAGCAGCTTGTCGCGCTCGCCTTCCAGCATCTTGTTGACCGGGATGCCGGTCCAGCGCGACACGACCTCGGCGATCTCCTCGTCGGTGACCTTGTCCTGCACCAGCTTGAAGTCGTTGGCATCCAGTTCCTGCGCAGCGGCCAGCTGCTTTTCCAGCTGCGGCAGCAGGCCGTATTGGATTTCGCTCATGCGGGCGAAATCCTGGCGGCGCTGCGCGGCTTCTAGATCCAGCTTTGCCTGCTCGACCTGTTCCTTGATCTTCGTTGCGCCCTGCAGCGCGGCCTTCTCCGACTTCCAGATTTCATTGAGGTCGGAGAACTCCCGCTCCAGGCCCTCGATCTCATTTTCAAGATCAGCCAGGCGCTGCCGCGAGGCATCATCCTTTTCCTTCTTCAGCATCTCGCGCTGGATCTTCAGCTGGATCACCCGCCGTTCCAGGCGGTCCAGTTCCTCCGGCTTGGAGTCGATCTCCATGCGCAGGCGCGAGGCGGCCTCGTCCATCAGGTCGATGGCCTTGTCCGGCAGCTGGCGGTCGGTGATGTAGCGGTTGGACAGCGTGGCGGCGGCGACGATGGCCGGATCGGTGATTTCCACCCCATGGTGCACCGCGTACTTTTCCTTCAGGCCACGCAGGATCGCGATGGTGTCCTCCACCGACGGCTCACCCACGAACACCTTCTGGAAGCGACGCTCCAGCGCAGCATCCTTTTCGATGTACTTGCGGTACTCGTCCAGCGTGGTGGCACCCACGCAGTGCAGCTCGCCACGGGCCAGCGCCGGCTTGAGCATGTTGCCCGCATCCATCGCGCCATCGGCCTTGCCCGCACCGACCATGGTGTGCAGCTCGTCGATGAACAGGATGATCTGCCCTTCGCTCTTGGCCAGGTCGTTGAGCACGCCCTTCAGGCGCTCTTCGAACTCACCGCGGAACTTGGCGCCGGCGATCAGCGCGCCCATGTCCAGCGACAGCACGCGCTTGCCGCGCAGGCCCTCGGGCACTTCGTCGTTGATGATGCGCTGGGCGAGGCCTTCGACAATGGCGGTCTTGCCGACGCCGGGTTCGCCGATCAGCACCGGGTTGTTCTTGGTGCGGCGCTGCAGGACCTGGATGGTGCGACGGATTTCCTCATCGCGACCAATTACCGGGTCGAGCTTGCCGCTCTCGGCGCGCGCGGTCAGGTCGATGGTGTACTTCTCCAGCGCCTGTCGCTGTTCTTCGGCGTTTTCCGACTGCACGTTCTCGCCGCCACGCAGCTTGTCGATGGCGGTCTGCAGGCGCGCCTTGTCAGCGCCAGCGGCGCGCAGCGCCATACCCAGCGTGCCGCTGTCTTCCAGCGCCGCCAGCACGAACCACTCGCTGGCGATGAAGGCATCGCCGTTCTGCTGGGCCAGCTTGTCGGTGTGGTTGAGCAGGCGCCCGAGATCATTGCCCATCGACACGTTGCCGGCCTGGCCGGACACCTTCGGCAGCGCATCCAGCGCCTCGGCCAGGCGCTCGCGCAGCACCGGCACGTTCACGCCAGCCTGGGCCAGCAACGGGCGCGTACTGCCGCCCTGCTGGTCCAGCAGCGCGCTGAACAGGTGAACCGGTTCGATGATGCTGTTGTCGCGGCCCACGGCCAGCGACTGCGCGTCGGCCAGCGCCTGCTGGAAACGCGAAGTAAGCTTGTCCATTCGCATGGCGGATCCTCATCGGTCATCAGTGCCGGCCGCGCCGGCGATGCAGGGAAGATGCGGTTGCCCCACCCGGTTTCAAGGGCGGCTGCGACTGGGCATCCGAGCCGTTCAAGCAGCATCCAGCATGACCGATGGGGTGTTGGCGGAGCGTTGATCTGGATCAGACGCCCCGGCGACCCGCCTGCGGCTAGCGGGTGATCGCCCCGCGGATGGCGCGCAGCTGCTGCTTGACCAGCTTTTGCTGGTCCGCATTCAGCCGCAGCAGGGCCTTCTGCCCCACCGAGCGCGACTGCAGATCCGGGTCGGCAAAGCGGTAGCGGCCCCGCTCATCACGCATCACCGCCAGCGGACGCGCCGGCTCCGGGGTCTGCAACAGATGATCGATTACCGCCACCAGGCGGTCGTTGAAGTAGCCCTGCGGCCGCCCGAGGTCGACGTAGGCCTGTTGGATGAGTGGGTAGAAGCGCCTGTACGCCGCACCTGTTGCAGCAGGATCGAGCGCGGTGAACGCCTGCACGTAGGGCGCATAGCGTGCCGCATTGCCTGCGGCGATCTGCTCGCCGTTCACGCCGGCTTCCACCTGCAGGCTGCCGGGCAGCGGCCGCGTGGCCAGCGCAGACGGCGGCACGCTGGTCTTGTCCAGGTTGTCCACGTGGGTGACCAGACGTTGGATCAGGTGGTCACGCAGCAGCACGGCCAGTCCACCTTCGCCATTGAACAGGCCACTCAGTGCGGCCCACGCTGCGGTGTCGCTGTCTTCCATCTTCGGCAGTGCGGGGTCGGCTGCAGCGTCGGTGTCCAGCGGATGCTGGATGGCAGGTGTCGACGGCGTGGGTTCGGTGGTGGCCGCAGCAGGTGGCGCCGCCGTCGATGGTGCGGCCGCCTGGGTGGGCACCTCCACGCGATCCGCCAGGTCCTGCCACTGATCGCGGAACAGCCACGCGCCCGCACCGCCTACGACCACCACGCCCAGTACCCAGGGCCACACCGACTTTCCACTCTTCTGCATGACGCAGTACCTCGCTTTTCACGTGCACGACCCGAGTATGACCCCCTTCGGCGCAGACGGTTCCCCCGCTGTTTGGCCTGCGTTGTGCTGGGCATGAACGCGATGCTCACGCCTGCTTTGCGCGCGGCACGCGAGGCTGCAGGAAATTCCTTGCGGAGATGGCCATGCATTACGCCCTGTATTACTGGACCGGCATCCAGGGCCGTGGCGAGTTCGTACGTCTGGCATTGGAAGATGCCGGTGCCGCGTACGAGGACATGGCACGCCTCCACGGCGATGCGGTGATGGAGCCGTTCCTGCAGGGCAAGGCAGACGGTGGCCAACCCTTCGCACCGCCGTTCCTGAAAGCCGGGCGCCAGGTGATCGCACAGGTCGCGGCGATCCTGGATTTCCTCGGCCCCACGCTGGATCTGGTGCCGCAGGCTGCTTCACGGCGGATGCAGGCACTGCAGCTGCAGTTGACGATTGCCGACCTCGTCGCCGAAGTACACGACACCCATCATCCGATTGCCGCATCGAAGTATTACGAGGACCAGAAAGCCGAGGCCCAGGCGCGCGCCACGGCGATGCGCGGCGAGCGCCTGCCGAAATTCCTTGGCTATTTTGAACAGGTGATCGAGGCCAATGGTGGCCGCCACCCGCTGCGCGAGCATTCCTATGTGGATCTCTCGCTGTTCCAGTTGCTGAGCGGGCTGGATTACATGTTCCCGAAGCGGATGCAGGCCTTGTCGCCCACCCTGCCGCTGCTGCGGGCGCTGCAGGAGCGGGTGGCGAAGCGGCCGAACATCGCGGCGTACCTGGCCTCGGAGCGGCGGCTGGCATTCAACACCAACGGCATCTTCCGCCATTACCCCGAACTGGACGGGGCCACCTGATGCCAGGCGCGGCCCGGCGCTACCGGTCAGGGACGCAAAGTGGAAGCGCCGGGCCATGCCCGGCGTACGCGTTCAATGTCCGGCGTCAGCCAACGGCTTCACCGGCTGCTTCTGCAGCGACAGCAGGCCCAGCAGCACCGCCAGCGCCACGTAGGCACCCGCGAACTGCCAGCTGATGATGCGCGCCAGACCCTGCAGATCCCACGGCAGATAGATGCCACCGCGCGGGTCGACCGAGTGGATCAGGCCGAACAGGGTCAGCACCGCCGCCACCAGCAGGAAGCCGCAGGCGCGGCGCAGGCGGCCATCGACCATCGCCGACACCGTGGCGATCCACAGCATCGAGGTGATGATGAAGCCGTTGCCCAGCGCGAAGATCACCGCCAGTTCCGGCAGGCCGTGGCCATCGACGTGGGTCAGCAGCGCGCCCATCTGATCGGCGGGAATCCAGCCCGGCGCCTTGATGGCCAGCAGGTAGGCCGCCGACGGCAGGAAGCCCAGCACCATCGCACCGGCATGCTGGCGCGGGGTAGCCTGGAAGGCCTGGGTGGTGATATCGATGGACACGTAGACGATGATCGGTGCCAGCACCGCCAGCGGCAGCCACTGCACCAGCCCGGAGATGATGCCGAACATTCCGCCGATGCCGACGAACAGGCCGGTCAGCAGCGTGTAGCCGCTACGCGCGCCCATGTGCTTGTACGCCGGCTGGCCGATGTACGGCGTGGTCTGGGCGACGCCGCCACAGACGCCGGCCACCAGCGTGGCCACCGCTTCCACCAGCAGGATGTCGCGGGTACGGTAGTCATCGCCGGCCGCGCGCGCGCTCTCGGATACGTTGATGCCACCGACCACCATCAGCAGGCCGAACGGCAGCAGCAGCGGCAGGTAGGTCATCGCCGTCGGCAGGCCGTCGATGAAGCCCAGCGTGGGCAGCGGCAGCACCACCTGCGGCGGCACCCAGGCCGGAACCAGGAAGCCCGGCACGCCGAGCCCGGCCAGGCCGAGGCCGTAGTACAGGACGGTGCCGAACACGAAGGCCAGCAGCACGCCGGGGCCACGAATCGGCAGCTTGCCCTTGGCGATCAGCACGTACAGCAGCAGGCCCAGCGTGGTGAAGCCGACCAGCGGCGAACGCAGGGTTTCCAACAGCGGCAGCAGGCCCATCAGCACCAGCGCGATGCCGGCGATGGAGCCCAGCAGCGCCGCACGCGGCAGTGCGCGGGTCACCGCTTCACCGAAGAAGGACAGGATCAACTTCAGCATGCCCATGATGACCAGCGCTGCCATGCCCAGCTGCCAGGTGGCGATGGCTGCGGCGTGCGGGTCCATGCCCTGCTGCTTGAAGGCGACGAAGGCCGGGCCAAGCACCAGCAGAGCCATGCCGATGCTGGTCGGCGCGTCCAGGCCCAGCGGCATGGCGGTGACATCATCGCGGCCGGTGCGCGCGGCCAGGCGGCGCGCCATCAGGGTGTAGAGCAGGTTGCCGACCAGCACACCGAAGGCGGTGCCGGGGAACATGCGGCCAAACACCACGTCGGCGGGGAACTGGAACATGCCGGTGAGGGCCATGGCGATGAAGCCAAGGATGGAGAGGTTGTCGACGACCAGGCCGAAGAAGCCATTGAAGTCGCCAGCGACGAACCAGCGGCGTGGTGCGGCGGGAGCGGGAGCGGACATGGAAGGGGCGATGGGGGTGGGGACCGCCGATGGTAGGCCCAGCGGGGCCCGGGCGCCAATTCCGTCGTGGAATGATGGCTTCCAGCCAACGGCGGCGCCCCTCGTGGCTGGGTCTCGAACGGCGAACTCCGGACTGGGCCGGGCGGGATGGGCTGCGCAGGACACGCCGTAAACCCGTCCCTGGGGGCTCGATGGCGCCATCCATGGCGCCAACGGTCCTGCGCAGCACACCCCGCCCGGTCCCTGACAGTTTCCTGCGCGTGCCAGCCACGGAAGAGAATCAAAAGATCAAAGGCAGGCTCTCGTTTTAGAGCCGAGCATGGCTCGGCTCCACAGAAGATCACTCCGATCATCCTTTCGATATCCACGCATGGCGTGGATCCACCGTGTCGACCAAGGTCGACACCTACCAGAGCAGAATGCCGTTCCGACAGATCGCGGGAAACTGTCGAAGAGGTTGTCGACGACCAGGCCGAAGAAGCCATTGAAGTCGCCAGCGACGAACCAGCGGCGTGGTGCGGCGGGAACGGGAGCGGACATGGAAGGGGCGATGGGGGTGGGGACCGCCGATGGTAGGCCCAGCGGGGCCCGGGCGCCAATTCCGTCGTGGAATGATGGCTTCCAGCCAACGGCGGCGCCCCTCGTGGCTGGGTCTCGAACGGCGAACTCCGGACTGGGCCGGGCGGGATGGGCTGCGCAGGACACGCCGTAAACCCGTCCCTGGGGGCTCGATGGCGCCATCCATGGCGCCAACGGTCCTGCGCAGCACACCCCGCCCGGTCCCTGACAGTTTCCTGCGCGTGCCAGCCACGGAAGAGAATCAAAAGATCAAAGGCAGGCTCTCGTTTTAGAGCCGAGCATGGCTCGGCTCCACAGAAGATCACTCCGATCATCCTTTCGATATCCACGCATGGCGTGGATCCACCGTGTCGACCAAGGTCGACACCTACCAGAGCAGAATGCCGTTCCGACAGATCGCGGGAAACTGTCGAAGGCGAGGTGGGTCCGGTTGAGGGGGCGTGAGCCGCATGGATGCGGCGACCGAGCTTACAGGGACGTACTTGCAGCGTCCCCCTCAACCGGACCCACCCCGCCAACCCACGGATAGCCCGCTTTTGACGTCGACGTTGATTCGGCAGGTGCAGGGCGCAGCCCTGCATCCCCCTTACTTCTTCAGGAAGTTGTCCACCAGCAGGTGCTTCACATCATCGAGGCGGCCATTCAACACTGCCTTGGCCGCATACAACGCCGTGCCGGCCACCTGCTTGGCCTCGATCTGCGGCGGCATCACCAGCTCCGCGCGGCTGGTGTGCACATCCAGCAGCGCCGGGCCGCGCTGGGCCAGGAAGTCCAGCACCGCTTCCTCCAGGTCCTCGCTGCGGGTCACTGTACGGCCGTGGAAACCAATCACCTCGGCCAGGCGACCAAAATCGGGATTCTTCAGGTCGGTGTAGTTGTCCAGCAGGCCCTCCACCTTCTGTTCCAGCTCGACGAAATTCAGCGAGCCGTTGTTGAAGACCACCACCTTGATCGGCAGGTTTTCCTGCACCGCGGTCAGCAGATCGCCCAGCAGCATCGCCAGGCCACCATCGCCGGACAGCGAAATCACCTGGCGGCCGGGGAAAGCCTTCTGCAGGCCCAGTGCCTGCGGCATCGCATTGGCCATCGTGCCGTGCAGCAGGCTGGTCAGGGTGCGGCGGCGGCCGTTCACCCGGATATGGCGCAGCACCCAGACCATCGGCGAGCCACCATCGGCGGTGAAAAGCGCATCGTCGCTGGCGTGCTTCGACAGCAGCGCCGTCAGGTGCTGCGGATGGATCAGCTCGCCTTCGCCGGGCTGTTCTTCCTGCTCGCGCTTCTGCAGCGCCTTGTCGCGGTGGGTGATGCACTCGTCGAGGAAGGTGCTGTCCTCCCGCGGCGGCAGCAGCGGCAGCAGCGCATCCAGCGTCGGTGCGATATCACCGACCACGCCCAGATTGACCGGGTGGCGGCGACCCAGATGACTGCCATCGCGGTCGACCTGGATGATCGTCGCCTTGTCCGGGTAGAACTGGCCCCAGGCGAAGTCGGCACCGAGCAGCAGCAGCGTGTCGCACTCCATCAGCGTGTGGAAGCCCGATTCGATGCCGAAGATGCCCGTCATGCCCATGTTATAGGGGTTGTCCGGCTCGACGAAATCCTTGGCGCGCGAGGTGTGCGCCACCGGCGCCTGCAGCCGCCGTGCGAGTTCCAGCAGCTGCGCATGCCCGCCCTGGCAGCCGGCGCCGGCATAGATGCCGATGCGCTTGCCTTGGCCCAGCAGCTCGGCGATGCGCTGCAGTTCGTCATCGGAGGGGCGCAGCACCGGCTGGGCGTAGTGCACCGAGAACGGCACATCGTGCTTCACCTCGGCCTCGCTGATATCCGCCGGCAGGATGACCACCGCCACACCGCGGCGGCTGATCGCCGCCTGGCAAGCCAATGCCACCACGCGCCGCGCCTGCTCGGGGCTGTGCACCTGCTCGCAGAACACCGTGCAGCTGCCATACACCGCCTTGAAATCCACTTCCTGCGGGAATTCCATGCCCAGTTCGCTGGTGACGATCTGGCTGGCGATCAGCACCATCGGCGCACGGTTGCGGTTGCTTTCGAAGATCCCGTTGATGAAGTGCAGGCCACCGGGCCCGCAGGAACCGGCGCAGGCGGTCAGCTGTCCACTCACCAGGGAATCGGCACCGGCGGCAAAGGCAGCCACCTCTTCGTGGCGCACGTGCACCCATTCGATGTCGCTGCGATGCATCGCATCGGTCACGTGGTTCAAGGTATCGCCCACGATGCCGTAACAGCGGCGGACACCCGCCTGCTGGAGGGTGTCGATGACGATCTCTGCAACGCGCTTGCTCATGGGGGCACAGCCGGTTCGGGGGAGATACCCGAGGCTAGACCCGGCCAGGTGATGCCCCCGTGGGCAAGAAGCCGACCGCCTTGTTGAGCAAACTGCGGACCGGCGACACGTCAATGGTTGACGTTGATCCAGCCCTCGATCGCGCCCCGCTTCGGATTGCGATAGCGCAGCTTCATCCAGCCGTCCTGCGCATCCAGCATCTCCACGCGATCGCCCTGCACCAGGTAGCGCTTGGTGCTTGCCGCACCGGGCCGGTCGAACAGGAACAGGCGCGCCGGCCCCACCGTGGCCTGCTGGCCGCGCAGCGGTTCGCCACTGGCGGGCGCGCTCAGCCCATCGGCGATGGCACTTTCCAGCACGTGGCCGGATCCATCGTACGTACGCCATACCGCCAGCGGCCCCTGCTCGTCGGTCTGCTCCCACTGCAGGGCGGCATCGAGCGCATCGCCCAGCCGCAGCACGTCTTCGGAGCGGTACAGATACAACTTCGTACCGTCGAACCGATACTGATCCGTGTACCACATCGGTCCACTGCGGCAGCTGCTGGTCAGGGTGCGCGAGGCGGCGTCGACGGTCAGGCCCATCAGGCCGCCGCAGTTGTCATGCCCGTGTGTCTCGGCCTGCAGTGCGCGAAAACCGCCGCTGGCCGGGTCGAACCGATACACCGCCACCGCTTCGTTGACCATGCCGACCGGCGCCCGCGCCACCAGCTCGGGACGCCCATCGAAATCAACATCCTCGGCCGACAGCCGGGAATTGCCGTCGGCATCGGGGGCGCCCGGCAGGCTCAGCCGTCTGCCCGAGGGCAGAAGCTGCACGTCGATGCTGCCGTCCTCGGTGACCTCAGCCTGCACGCGGATGCCGGGCGAAGCTTCAAAGCGGAGCAGCGCATCGCTGTCAGCGGCGTGCGCCAGCGGCACCATCGGGCCCGCCAGCAGCAGGCCAACCACGATTTCCCTGTGTTTCATGGTCACTCCTGCGGCGCCACGCTGGCGCCTCCAGGTCAGAACGATACGTCAACCGCCTGCCGCGACCACAGCACCGACTGATGCTTGGTCTGCTGCTTCCACGCCAGGCGGATCGCTTCGATGTCGGCGCGGCGCTGCGGGCTGTCTTCGTGCAGCACCACCAGCACCTTGGTGCGCAGTCGGTTGGGCGAGGCATCGCCGCGGAACAGCCACTGGCCGTAGGCATCGAACACGGTCAGGCCGTCGGGGAAGCGCGGGGTCACCTCCTTGTCCAGGAACGCGCGCCACTGCGCCTCGCTGATGGTGTCGGCCTGCGGACGGTCGCCGCCCCCCTGCTCCTCGCCCACGCCGAAGTACAGCTCGCTGCGCACCCAGCCCGTGCCATTGGACGGCCGCGCGGCATCGCCCTGCATCTCGGCGGTGGCGGCATGGGCGCTGGGTGTCTTCGAGGACAGGCTGGCGCAGCCGCTGGTGGCCAGCAGCACGGCAAAGATCAAGCCAAGGTGTTTCATGGGGGACAGCACTCCGGGGAAGGGGTAAAAACAGGTCGAAGGGGCACGGAGGGTACACCTGCGTTTCGGTTGCGGCTGCAACCAATAACTCATGCCACAGGGGCATCAGCTGATGCGATCGGAAGCGGGGCTTGCGTCACACCCCCTCCTCACGCCAAGATAATATATCGCTTCATCCGGATGGATGTAAGTGAAACCAACTCTCCCCCGCCCCTTCCCCACGTCGTCGTTGCCGGAGTCTGCATGTCCCCCCGCCTGTCCGCGTCGCCGCTCGGCCTCGCCATCGCGCTCGCCCTGTCCCCCGCCCTGGCCTCTGCCCAGGCCTCTGCCCAGGATGCTGCCACCAACCTGGACACGGTGATCGTCACCGGTACCCGCGCCGCCGACCGCACCGTGCTCGAATCCACCTCGCCGGTGGACGTGCTCACCGCCGAGGACATCCGCAAGGCCGGCGTGGTCAACGGCGAGCTGGGCAGTGCGCTGCAGGCCCTGCTGCCGTCGTTCAACTTCCCGCGCCAGTCCAACTCCGGCGGTGCCGACCACGTGCGTGCCGCGCAGCTGCGCGGCCTGTCGCCTGACCAGGTGCTGGTGCTGGTGAACGGCAAGCGCCGCCACCACACCGCGCTGGTCAACACCGACAGCAAGATCGGCAAGGGCACCACCCCGGTCGACTTCAACTCGATCCCGGTCAGCGCCATCAAGCGCATCGAAGTGCTGCGCGATGGCGCCGGCGCGCTGTACGGCTCCGATGCGGTGGCCGGCGTGATCAACGTGATCCTGGACAACGGCGGCGACGGCGGCGAGATCGAAGCCAGCTACGGTGCCAACCACACCGACCTCAAGCCGATCGGCCGCACCCTCACCGATGGCCAGGCCGGCAACATCAGCGCCAAGGTTGGCACCTCGCTGGGCGAGGATGGTGGTTTCCTGCGCGTGGGCCTGGAATACAAGAAGCGCAACGGCACCAACCGCGCCGGCTACGACCTGATCCCGCCGTGGGACCAGACCGAAGCCAATCTGGCGCTGCAGGGCCAGCGCAACTACGTGCTCGGCGATGGCGCCAGCAAGGACATCAACCTGTGGCTGAACACCGAGATCCCGGTGGGCAAGACCGCCACGTTCTATGCCTTCGGCACCTTCAACCAGCGCGATACCGAAGGCGCGAACTACTTCCGCTACCCCGACAGCGACGCCAACTGGAAGGAGGTGTACCCGAACGGTTACCGCCCGATTTCCGAAGGCGAGAACCGCGACGTGCAGGCCGTGGCCGGCGTGCGCGGCCAGTGGGGCGAGTGGAGCTATGACGGCAGCGTGGACTACGGCCAGAACGACTTCACCTACCGCCTGCGCGATTCGATCAACGCTTCGCTCGGCCCGACCAGCCCGACCCGTTTCAAGACCGCTGATTACCAGTACGCGCAGACCGTGGGCAACCTCGACCTGAGCCGCGTGTTCTCACAGAGCGACAGCATCACCCACACCCTGGGCCTGGGCGCGGAAGTGCGCCATGAGCGCTACCAGACCCGTCCGGGTGATCCGTCCAGCTACGCGGCCGGCCCGTACACCGATCGCCCGACCGGCTCGCAGGCCGGTGGCGGCCTGACCCCGCAGGATGCTGCGTCGCTGGCACGTGACGTGGCCAGTGCCTATGCCAGCCTGGCCAGCCAGTTCGGCGACCACTTCTCCACCGACCTGGCCGCACGCTACGAGCACAGCGACGACTTCGGTGGCGAGCTGACCGGCAAGCTGGGCCTGCGCTACGAGTTCACCCCGGCCTTCGCCCTGCGCGGTGCCATCTCCAACAATTTCCGCGCGCCGTCGCTGGCGCAGATCGGCTACGAATCCACCTCCACCGGCTACAACGCCGCCGGCCAGCTGGTGCAGGGCCGCCTGCTGTCGGTCAACAACCCGATCGCCCGCGGCCTCGGCGCGCAGGACCTGAAGCCGGAGAAGTCGCTGAACACTTCGCTGGGCTTCACCAGCCGCATCGGGGAGCACTTCGACCTGTCGCTGGACTTCTTCCAGATCGACATCGACGACCGCATCGCGCTGTCGGAAAGCATCACCGGCGATGCACTGACCGACTTCGTGGCCGCCAACTACGGCGTCACCGGCCTGCAGAGCGCCAGCTTCTTCGTCAACGCCGCCGACACCCGCACCCGCGGTGCCGAGCTGGTGACCAACTGGCGCCAAGCGCTGGGCGATGGACAGCTGCTGCTGACCGGCACCTACGCCTACACCAGGACCACGCTGAAGAACGTGCTGGCCACCCCGGCCCAGCTGCGGGCGCTGGACGCGGACTACGTGCTGTTCGGCATCGAAGAAACCAACACGCTGACCGACGCGACCCCGCGTACCCGTGCCAGCCTGTCGGCCGCCTGGAGCAACGACCACTGGTCGCTGAGCAGCCGCGTGAACCGCTACGGCAGTGCCACCCGCGTGTTCAACTTCGGTGATGGCTACATCCCGCGCCAGACCTACCAGGCGGAGTGGCAGCTGGATGCCGAAGTGGAATACCGCTTCAACAAGCAGTGGAGCGTGGCCATCGGCGGGCAGAACCTGACGGACAACTATCCGGACAAGTCCAACGAGGACATCTACTACTACGGCAACCTGCCGTACGACGTGCTGTCGCCGATCGGCAGCAACGGCGCGTACTACTACGGCCGCGTGCGTTACACGTTTTGACCGCCCTCGGTGGGTGCGGGCCGTTGGCCCGCACTGCCTTCGGTGCCGACCAACGGTCGGCACCTACCGATATTATGGTCGCTGCGAAACCCACCTCCTCGGGTGGGTGCGGACCGTTGGTCCGCACTGCCCCTTCGTGCCGACCAACGGTCGGCACCCACCGGTTGGCAGTGGTCGGCACCCACCGAACGATGATCGGCATCCCCGACGAGTTGTCGCCCCGCCTCGACCTGCCCTACACGCCGCTGCTGGCAAGCTGGTCGGTATGGCTGAATCGCTCCCCCTGCGTCCGCCACCGCCATTGCTGGACGACGCCTGTGCGCTGTTCCTCGATGTCGACGGCACCCTCATAGAATTCGCTGCGCGCCCGGATGCCGTGCAGCTCCTGCCGGATGTGCGTGAAGCCATCGGCCGTATCAGTGATCGCCTCGAAGGCGCAGTCGCTCTCGTCAGTGGCCGCCCACTGGAACAGCTGGACCAGCTGTTCGCCCCCCTGCAGCTGCCGGCCGCTGGCCTGCATGGCCACGAGCTGCGTGCCCAGGACGGGCGCGTGCTGCGTGAAGAACAGGACGACGACACGGCCGAATGGCTGCATGCCCTGCACCAGCAGGCCATGCGCTTCGCCCATGGTTACCCCGGCGTGCTGGTGGAGGAAAAAGGCGCTGGCCTGGCCCTGCACTGGCGCGGCGCACCGGATGCCGGCAAGGAGGTACGCACCTTTGCCGAAAGGCATGCCCGCGGCCGGCCAAGCTATCGGCTGCAACCCGGCGATCACGTGATTGAATTCGTGCCCGTCGGCACCGACAAGGGCCGCGCCGTGCGCCGGCTGATGCAGTACCTGCCCTTCCGTGGCCGCCTGCCCGTATTCCTTGGAGATGACCTCACCGATGAGTTCGGCTTCGAGGCCGCCAACGGACAGCACGGCTGGAGCGTGCTGATCGGCGAACGTGAACCCAGCGCGGCGGTGTTCGCACTGCCCGACATACGCAGCGTGCACGCCTGGCTGCGTGAGAATGCGTACTGACCCGGCCACCCCACGGCCGCAACCGAGATGTACCGCGTGATGACCCAACCCGATCTTGATCTGGGCGTGGTCGGCAACGGCAGCTTCGGCGCCCTGATCGACAAACATGCCCGCGTTGTCTGGAGCTGCCTGCCCACCTTCGACGGCGATCCCACCTTCTGTGCCCTGCTCGGTCCCAACCAGCAGACCGGCGGCGACTTCGCCATCGAGCTGGAAGACTTCGCCCGCAGCGAGCAGGAATACCTGACCAACACCGCGATCCTGCGCACCGTGCTGCACGACAGCCACGGCGGTTCGCTGGAAATCCTCGATTTCGCCCCGCGCTGGCGACAGAACGACCGCTTCTACCGTCCGGTCAGCCTGATCCGCCAGGTACGTCCACTAACCGGCAGCCCGCGCATCACCGTGCTGGCGCGTCCTTTGGCCGACTGGGGCGCACGCGTGCCCGAATCGACCTGGGGCAGCAACCACGTGCGCTGGATCCTGCCCGAGCACGTGCTGCGGCTGACCACCGACGTGCCCGTACGCATGGTGCGCGAAGGCCTGCCGTTCGTGCTCAACCACCCCGTCCACCTGATCCTGGGCGTGGATGAATCGCTCAACCGCTCCATCAGCGGCTACGTGCAGGAAGCCTTCCAGCGCACCGCCAATTACTGGCGCGAATGGGTGCGCTACCTGTCCATTCCGCTGGAATGGCAGGACGCAGTCATCCGCAGCGCGATCACTTTGAAGCTGTGCCAGTACGAGGACAGCGGCGCGATCATCGCGGCGATGACCACTTCCATTCCCGAGGCACCCGGCAGCGTGCGCAACTGGGATTACCGCTACTGCTGGCTGCGTGATGCGGCATTCGTGGTGCGTGCGCTGAACCGCCTCGGCGCCACCCGCACGATGGAACAGTTCCTCGGCTACATCTTCAACCTCGCCACCACCGATGGCACGTTGCAGCCGCTGTACGGCATCGGCTTCGAGGCCAAGCTGGACGAGGACGAAGTGCCCAGCCTGTCCGGCTACCGCGGCATGGGCCCGGTTCGCCGCGGCAACCTGGCCTGGGTGCAGCGCCAGCACGATGTCTACGGCAGCGTGGTGCTGGCATCGACCCAACTGTTCTTCGACCGTCGCCTGCAGGATCCGGGCGATGCGCATACCTTCGCGCGCCTGGAGCCGCTGGGTGAGCAGGCCTTCGCCCTGCACGACGTGCCCGATGCCGGCCTGTGGGAATTCCGCGGCCGCACCGAAGTGCACACCTACACCAGCGCGATGTGCTGGGCGGCCTGTGACCGCCTGTGCAAGATCGCCGTTCGCCTCAAGCTCGACGACCGCGCGAACTACTGGCGCGAGCGTGCCGACACCATCCACGCACGCATCATGGAAAAGGCGTGGAGCGAAGAGCTCGGCCACTTCACCGATACCTTCGATGGCCACCGCCTGGATGCCTCGTTGCTGCTGCTGGCCGACATCGGCTTCATCGATGCGCTGGACGCGCGTTTCATTGCCACCGTCGAAGCCATCGGCCGCGATCTCAAGCACGGCAATTCGCTGTACCGCTACGTGGCGCCGGATGATTTCGGCGAACCGGAAACCAGCTTCACCATCTGCACGTTCTGGTACATCGACGCACTGGCAGCGATCGGCCGCATGGACGAAGCGCGCGAGATGTTCGAGCTGCTGCTGAAGCAGCGCAACCACCTGGGACTGCTGTCCGAGGATCTGGCCTTCGATGGTGGCGAAGCGTGGGGCAACTTCCCGCAGACCTACTCGCACGTCGGCCTGATCACCGCCGCCATGCGCCTGTCGCGTTCCTGGCAGGAGGCCTCGTGAGCCGCCTGGTGGTTGTCTCCAACCGGGTCGCCGTGCCCGGTGAAAGCCGCGCCGGCGGCCTCGCCGTGGGCCTGCTGGCCGCACTGAAGGAGCGCGGCGGGATGTGGTTCGGCTGGAGCGGCAAGAACGCGAAGGATGCCAGTGGCACGCTGCACCAGCAGAAGGACGGTGACATCGAGTACGTCACCATGGACCTGGCCAAGCGCGACGTGGATGGCTACTACAACGGCTTCTCCAACCGCACGCTGTGGCCGCTGCTGCACTTCCGGCTGGACCTGGTCGACTACGACCGCGGCACCCGCGAGACCTACCACAAGGTCAATGCGCTGTTTGCCGACAAGCTCGCGCCGCTGCTGCGCGAGGACGACATCGTCTGGATCCACGATTACCACCTGATTCCATTGGGCGCGATGCTGCGTGAGCGCGGCATCGGCTGCAGGATCGGCTTCTTCCTGCACATCCCGATGCCGTCGGCCGACCTGCTGCAGGCCATGCCCGACCACCTGCGGCTGTTCTCCTCGCTGTACGCCTACGATCTGGTCGGCTTCCAGACCCAGCGCGATGCCGACCGTTTCCAGACCTACCTGCGCCTGTTCGGCGGTGGCCGCGTGCTGGACGACGGCCGGCTGGAAGCCCCGGGCGGGCGCCGCTTCCGCGCGGCCGCCTTCCCGATCGGCATCGATACCGACCTGATTGCCCGCCAGGCTGCAACCGCAGCGACCAAGCCTTCAGTGAAGAACCTGCGCAGCAGCCTGCGCGACCGCCAGCTCGCCATCGGCGTGGACCGTCTGGACTATTCCAAGGGCCTGCCCGAACGCTTCCAGGGCTTCGAGCGCTACCTGGAGCGGCACCCCGACCAGCGCGGCTCGCTGACCTACCTGCAGATCGCCCCGGTCTCACGCGGCGATGTCACCGAGTACCGGCAGCTGCGCAGCCAGCTGGAACAGATCGCCGGGCACATCAACGGCGGCCATGCCGAGCCCGACTGGACGCCGCTGCGCTACGTCAACCAGAACTTCACCCACGCCACGCTGACCGGTTTCTACCGCGCTGCGGCAGTGGGTCTGGTGACCCCGCTGCGTGATGGCATGAACCTGGTGGCCAAGGAATACGTGGCCTCGCAGGACCCGGAAAATCCCGGCGTGCTGGTGCTGTCATTGCTGGCCGGTGCAGCCGATGAACTGAAGCAGGCACTGCTGGTGAACCCGCACGACCTGGACGGCGTGGCCGATGCCATCGCCACCGCGGCCACGATGTCGCTGCGCCGCCGCCAGGAACGCTGGCACGCGATGATGGACCACCTGCGCACGTATGACATCAACCACTGGCGGCGCAGCTACCTCCAAGTCCTGGAAGGATAACGGACCCGCCGGGCATGGCCTGGCGGCGGTCAATCGAGAAAGCGCGCGGCCTGTTCCGGGCTGGGCAGGTAGCAGGTGTCGTGGCGTCGGAACCAGCGGTAGCGGTTGCGCGCCAGCGCGCGGTAGGCCACGTCGCGCCAGGCGCGCGGCAGCAGGCGCAGAACGCCCGCCACGCGCCACAGGCCACCCAGCCCCGTGAGCACGCGCAGGATCGCGTCGGTATCGGTCCACGCGCCCTGCGCGTCCACCAGCAGGAACGACAGCGGGTCGTTGGGGTCCAGACCGTGGGCGCGCAGCAAGGCACTGCCCTTCGCGCCCTGCATCGCCGCGAAGCGGTAACGCCCCTGCCGGTCGAACCGCAGCAGGAAGCGCACCCAGCGGCTGCACAGCGCACAGACGCCGTCGAAGACGATCACCGCCGTCTGGCTGGGGTCAGATCCCTTTTCGCCAGAAAAGGGCTCTGACCCTACAGGACCGCCAGCCGGCTTCATTCCCTCCACACCAGGGTCGCCATCCGCCCGGTACGGCGGTCGCGACGATGCGAGTACAGGTCCGGGTCGGCCATGGTCGAAACCTTGCCGCCGTGGATGTTGAGCGCATCCAGCCCCGCCGCCTCCAGCCGCTGCCGGGCCAGGGCGAACAGGTCCACTTTCCAGTGCCCTTCACGGGTGGCCACGAAGGCTACTTCCGCGCCCGGGTCATGGCCGACGAAGGCGTGGTAGACCTCTTCGCCAATCTCATAGTCCTGCGGGCCGGCCGCCGGGCCCAGCCAGGCGCGCAGCTGCGCCGCCGGCGTGTTCATGGCGGCCACGGTGTCTTCCAGCATGCCGTCGGCCAAGCCACGCCAGCCCGCATGCGCCGCACCGATCTCGCTGCCGTCGGCGGCGGCGAACACCACCGGCAGGCAGTCGGCGGTGAGGATGGCCAGCACCACGCCCGGTACCGAGGTCACCGCGGCATCGGCCACCGGCTCGCTGGCCCCAGCCACTGGCGCTGCGTCGAAACGCAGCACGGTGGTGCCATGCACCTGGCGCAGCCAGTGCGGTGCCGACGGCAGGGACAAGCCCTGCTGCAGCAGCTGACGGTTGTGCTCGACATTGGCCGGGGTATCACCATCGGCCGCGTGCCGGTTGCCCAGGTTGAACTGCGCGAACGGCGCCGGCGAGATGCCCGCGCCATGCCGACGCGTGGTCAGCGCGCGGACGCCCTGGGGCGCAGGCCAGTCGGCCTGCAGCAGCGGCAGCGCGGCGTCCATCACCAGCGGTCCCGCTCGCGCTCGGCGAAGGCCGCGCTGTCCTCGCGCAGCACCTTCATCAGGTGCTGCATGTCGGCCGGCACCGGTGCGGTGTTGCGGACCTGCTCGCCGGTGATCGGGTGCACGAACTCCAGGGTCTCGGCGTGCAGGGCCTGGCGCTTGAAACCGCGCAGGGCGGCAACCAGCTCGTCGCTGGCACCTTTCGGCAGCTTCAGCGCGCCGCCGTACAGCGGGTCACCCACGATCGGGTGGCGGATATGCGCCATGTGCACGCGGATCTGGTGGGTGCGCCCGGTTTCCAGGCGGCACTCCAGCGCGGTGTGCGCACGGAAGCGTTCGCGCAGGCGGTAATGGGTGATCGCTTCCTTCCCGTCCTCGCGCACGCCCATCTTCAGGCGGTCGCGCGGGTGGCGGTCGATCGGGGCATCGGCGGTACCGCCGGCCACCAGGGCGCCCATCACGATGGCCAGGTACTGGCGGTGCACGTCACGGGCGGCCAGCTGCTCGACCAGCGCGGTCTGCGCTTCCAGGGTGCGCGCCACGACCATCACGCCGCTGGTGTCCTTGTCCAGGCGGTGCACGATGCCCGCGCGCGGCAGCAGCGCCACCGACGGGTCGCGGTACAGCAGCGCGTTGACCAGAGTGCCGCTGTGGTTGCCGGCGCCCGGGTGGACCACCAGGCCGACCGGCTTGTTGATCACCAGCAGGTGCTCGTCCTCGAACAGCACGTCCAGCGGGATGTCCTCCGGCTGGGCGTCGGTCTGGGTTTCCATCACCACGGTCAGGGTGACGACTTCACCACCGCGCAGCGGATCGCGCGGGCGGGCCTGGGCGCCGTCCAGCAGGACATCGCCGGATTTGATCCATTCAGTCAGGCGCGAGCGCGAGTATTCGGGGAACAGCTCGGCCACGACCGCGTCGAAACGACGGCCGGCGGAGGTGTCGGGGACGATGGCCTGGCGGGCCGATTCGGAGGATTGTTCAGACATGGCAGGGGGGCATCTTCGAAATTTTGGGGTCCGGTCGACCGGTTTCAGTCGCTGGACAGGACACTAGGCTATCATCGACCCTTCGTATTCCAGACGCGTCCCGCCTTGACCCCATGATCCGACGCTCCTCCATGCTCTCTGCGCCCGTCCGCCTCACCGCCCTGCTGCTGGTGCTGGTCATCGCCGCCACTGGTTGCCATCGCGGCGCCAAGGGTGATCGCCCCGATGAAGGAACGCCGGTCGAACAACTGTACGACAAGAGCCACAAGCTGATGCAGGGTGGCAACTGGAGTGGCGCCGAAGCCAGCTTCCGCCGCCTGGTGGCCCAGTACCCCTACGGTCCGTACACCGAGCAGGCGATGATCGAAACCGCCTATGCCCAATACAAGGCCGGCAAGCACGATGACGCCGTATCGAGCATCGACCGCTTCATCCGTACCTACCCGACCCACCGCAACATCGCGTACCTGTACTACCTCCGCGGCCTGGCCAATTCCAACCGCAATACGGTTTTCCTGCGTCGCGTATGGTCTCTGGACCCGAGCCGCCGCGATCTGTCCACGCCCCACCAGGCGTATTCGGACTTCAACATCGTGGTCGACCGCTACCCGAACAGTCGCTACGCCGCCGATGCGCGCCAGCGCATGATCGAGCTGCGTGACGTGTTCGCCCAGCACGAGCTGGACAACGCCCTGTATTACCTGCGTCGCGGCGCCTATGTCTCGGCCGCCGGCCGCGCCAACTACCTGCTGGAAACCTACCCGCAGAGCGCCTTCCAGTACGACGCCGTGGCGGTGCTGGGCGAGTCCTACACCCACCTGGGCAACAAGACCCTGGCCGATGACGCCCGTCGCGTGCTGACGCTGAACCAGCCGCAGCACCCGTGGCTGGAAGGCAAGTGGCCGAAGTACCCGTGGATGATTCGCAAGCTGAACCCGTTTGCCGGCGAGAAGTCGGCCAGCACCGGCCAGCGCAACGCGCGGCTGGAAAAGAAGTAAGAAAAGGGGCCCCGCAAGGGGCCCTTCTTCTTTGGGACAATCCCATCCACGCATGGCGTGGATGGCCCGGCGCCCCCGTTGCCTCACCCCTTGTAACCATTGCTGATCGGGTACCGGCGCTCGCGGCCGAACGCCCGGCGCGAGACCTTCGGGCCAGGCGCAGCCTGGTGCCGCTTCCACTCGCTGATGCGCACAAGGCGCAGCACGCGGTCGACCACGGCCGCGTCGTAGCCGGCGGCCACGATCTCCGTGCGCGACTGCTCCTGGTCCACGTAGCGGTACAGGATGCCGTCCAGCACGTCGTAGGCCGGCAGCGAATCCTGGTCAAGCTGGTTGTCGCGCAGTTCGGCCGACGGCGGGCGGCTGATCACCGCCGGCGGAATCACCGGCGCGCCGCCCACGGTGTTGCGCCACTTGGACAGGCCGAACACCTCCGTCTTGTACAGGTCCTTCAGCGGCGCGTAGCCACCGCACATGTCGCCGTAGATGGTGGCATACCCCACCGCGTACTCGCTCTTGTTGCCGGTGGTCAGCAGCAGGCCGCCGAACTTGTTGGCCAGCGCCATCAGGATCACGCCACGGCTGCGCGACTGCAGGTTCTCTTCGGTCACGTCCGGCGTGGTGCCTTCGAACATCGGCGCCAGGGCTTCCATCAGGCCCTTGAAGGCCGGCTCGATCGACACCGCTTCCAGCTTCACGCCCAGCGCCTCGCACTGCTCGGCGGCCAGGTCGTTGGACATGCCGGCGGTGTAGCGCGACGGCAGGCGCACGGCGGTGACGTTCTCCGCGCCCAGCGCGTCGACGGCCAGGGCCAGCACCAGCGCCGAATCAATGCCGCCGGACAGGCCAAGCCACACCTTCTTGAAGCCGTTCTTGCGGCAGTAATCCTGGATGCCGCGGGTCACCGCACGCCAGGCCAGCGCGTCCATGCTCTCGTCGCCATCGTCCATCCACACGTGCGGCAGGAAGCGGCGGGTTTCGCCGTCGTAGTCCACCACCAGCCACTGGTCGACGAAGGCAGCCGCCGCCGGGTGCACGGTACCGTCGCCGTCGGCAACCACCGAGGCACCGTCGAACACCAGCGCATCCTGGCCACCGACCACGTTGAGGTAGGCAATCGCCGCCCCGCTCTCGCGGGTGCGCGCGGCCAGCACGGCATCGCGCTGGGCATGCTTGCCACGCTCGTACGGTGAGGCGTTGGGCACCACCACCAGCTGCGCACCCTCGCGCACGGTGTCGGCCATCGGCTCGGCGAACCACAGGTCCTCACAGATCAGCAGGCCGACCGGCACGCCGTTGACGTCGAACACGCAGCTGCCGCCGTCCGGGTCCACGTCGAAGTAGCGGCGCTCGTCGAACACGGCGTAGTTGGGCAGCTCCCGCTTGCGGTAGGTGCGCTCGACCAGGCCGTCACGCAGCACGCTGGCAGCGTTGTAGACCACCGCACCGGCGGCCTGCGGCCAGCCGACCACGGCGGTGATGCCACGGCAGGCGGCGGCGATGCGGCCCAGCGCCTGCTCGCACTCGTACAGGAAGCCCGGACGCAGCAGCAGGTCCTCCGGCGGATAGCCGCTCACCGCCAGCTCGGGGAACATCACCAGCTCGGCGCCGTACTCCTCGCGCGCCTGGCCGATCATCTCGATGATGCGCTCGGTGTTGCCGGCGACATCGCCGACGGGAAAGTCGAACTGCGCCATCGCGATGCGGATCGAAGCCATGGGAATCCAGCCTGTGGTTGCAATGGCCCATTGTAACGCCGCGCCGTGCGCCCGCCGGACCATCCCAGGAGATCCACGCCATGCGTAGATGGGGCCGGCCGGGACACCGCCAGACGCAGAAAAGCCGCCCGGAGGCGGCTTTTCTGTTTGAACGGGTAGAGCAGTCGACCAACGGTCGACTCTACCGAATCGTCTGCCGGAGGCAGTCGTTCTTATTTCACCAGCTTGGCGATGGCAGCGCCCAGGTCGCCCGGCGAGCGGACGGTGACGACACCGGCAGCTTCCATGGCGGCGAACTTGCCTTCGGCAGTGCCCTTGCCGCCCGAGGCGATCGCACCGGCGTGGCCCATGCGCTTGCCGGCCGGAGCCGACGCACCGGCGATGAAACCGACGACCGGCTTCTTCACGTGGTTCTTGATGTACTCGGCACCGGCTTCTTCAGCGTCACCACCGATTTCGCCGACCATGATGATGCCTTCGGTCTGCGGATCTTCGTTGAACAGCTTCAGGCAGTCGACGAAGTTCAGGCCGTTGATCGGGTCACCACCGATGCCGATGCAGGTGGACTGGCCCAGGCCGACTTCGGTGGTCTGCTTGACCGCTTCATAGGTCAGGGTGCCCGAACGCGACACGATGCCGATCTTGCCCGGCTTGTGGATGTGGCCCGGCATGATGCCGATCTTGCACTCACCCGGGGTGATGACGCCCGGGCAGTTCGGCCCGATCAGCACGGTGTCCGGGTGGGCACGGGTCAGCACGTTCTTGACGCGCAGCATGTCCAGCACCGGGATGCCTTCGGTGATGCAGACGATGACCGAGATGCCGGCAGCAGCAGCTTCCAGGATCGCGTCAGCCGCGTACGGCGGCGGCACGTAGATGACCGAAGCGTTGGCGCCGGTGCTCTGCACGGCGTCGGCAACGGTGTTGAAGACCGGCAGATCGATATGGGTGGTGCCACCCTTGCCCGGGGTCACGCCGCCCACAACCTGGGTGCCGTACTCGATCATCTGAGTGGCGTGGAAGGTGCCCTGCTGGCCGGTGAAGCCCTGCACGATCACCTTGGTGTTCTTGTTGATCAAAACAGACATTGGAATTCCTTGGTGTCGGTATCAGGCAGCGTTCTTGACAGCTTCAACGATCTTCTTGGCGCCATCGTTGATGTTGTCAGCCGGGATGATGGCCATGCCGCTGTCACGCAGCAGCTGCTTGCCTTCTTCCACGTTGGTGCCTTCCAGGCGGACCACGACCGGAACCTTGACGCCCACTTCCTTCACGGCGGCGATGATGCCTTCGGCAATCATGTCGCAGCGGACGATGCCGCCAAAGATGTTGACGAAGATGCCTTCGACCTTGTCCGAGGACAGGATCAGCTTGAAGGCTTCGATGACGCGCTGCTTGTTGGCACCGCCGCCCACGTCCAGGAAGTTCGCCGGCTCGCCGCCGTTGAGCTTGATCACGTCCATGGTGGCCATGGCCAGGCCGGCGCCGTTCACCATGCAGCCGATGTTGCCGTCCATGGTGACGTAGTTGATGTCCAGTTCCGAAGCGATCACTTCGGTCGGATCTTCCTGGGTCTTGTCACGCATGGCGACCAGGGCCTTCTGGCGGAAGGCGGCGTTGTCGTCGCTGTCGAACTTGCCGTCCAGCGCGTACAGGTTGCCGTCGTCCAGGATGGCCAGCGGGTTGATTTCAACCAGGGCCAGGTCCTTTTCGTTGAACAGGCGGTACAGGTTCACCATGATGCTGGCGAACTGGCCGGCCTGCTTGGCGGTCAGGCCCAGCTTGAAGCCGAAATCACGGCCGTGGTAACCCTGCACGCCTTCGACGAAGTCGACGTTCAGCGAGTGGATCAGCTCCGGGGTTTCAGCAGCAACCTGCTCGATCTCCACGCCGCCTTCCGAAGAAGCGATGTAGGTGATGGTCTTGGTGCCACGGTCAACCAGCACCGACAGGTACAGTTCCTTGACGATCTCGCCGGCGGTGGTCACCAGCACCAGGTTGACCGGCAGTTCAACGCCTGCGGTCTGGTAGGTGGCCATCTTGGTGCCGAGCATCTTGGCCGCAGCGGCCTTCACGTCGTCGGTGGTCTTGCAGAACTTGACGCCGCCAGCCTTGCCGCGGCCGCCAGCGTGGATCTGCGCCTTGACCATCCAGGGGCCCTGGCCCAGGGAGTTGGCAGCTTCGACTGCTTCGTCCGGGGTCGCCGCGACCTTGCCGGCCGGGACCGGGATGCCGTACTCGGCAAGCAGCTGTTTTGACTGGTATTCGTGGAAATTCATGCGTCACCGTGGGAATAGGAACGACCGCACGCAATTCCTCAGGGGCCCCGGCGGGGCGCCGGCATGGACCGCGGCGGGCCTACTATTGTGGCCGAGCCAGCGCCGGGGCGCAAAGAACCCGGGACAAACGGCCAGACCCGGCCAGATTTCCACGTTCATTCAGGCAGTTGCGCCGCCCCGGCGGGGTGGCCCCGTGGGCCTGGCGCGGTCCGATTGCGCAGGAAACCGCTTCCACAGGCCTATACTGGGAGGCGCAGGGTCAAGCACGGCTCGGCGCTACAGAACGCGGGTCCGGTGGTCGGGGGAACATCGGGTACGCTGCAGTGCCAACGCCGTCAGATACAGTTCCAGGCAGCCAGAAGGGGAGTTCCGGCGTGTCACCCAGTGCTTCATTGATCGACCGCATCGAATCGATTCCCCGGCGCGAGCTGTATTTCTTCGCGCTGTACCGCGTGCTGATCGCTTCGGTCATCGCCGCGCTGCTGTACAGCCCGCTGTCGGTGATGGTCGGCGAAGCGCACCACCCGCGCCTGGCCTACCTGGTCGGAGCCACCTACCTGGCGTTGTCCCTGCTGCTGCTGGTGGTGGGCCGCAGCGAGCGCTGGCTGCTGCCGATCGTGGTCACCGGCGTGCTGCTGGACATCATCGCCGCCAGCCTGCTGGCCCACGCCCTGCCCGGCGCCAGCGCCGGCATCTCGATGTCGCTGCTGTTCAACATCGCCGCCGCGGCCACGCTGCTGCCCCTCAGCTGGGGCCTGGTCCTGGCCCTGGCCGCCAGCGTCGCCACCGCCGCCGAGTACCTGTGGAAGGTGCTCGAGGGCGGCGCCCCCACCCGCACCCTGGCCGAACTGGCGATGTTCGCCACCAGCTACCTGGCCCTGGCCTTCATCAGCTACCAGGTCGGCAGCCGCGCGCGCCGCAACCAGCAGCTGGCCAACCAGCGCGGCGATGAAGTGGCCAATCTGTTCCAGATCAACGAGCTGATCATCCGCCGCATGCGCACCGGGGTGATCGTCGTCGATGGCGACAACCGCATCACCCTCGCCAACGAAGCCGCCTCCCTGCTGCTGGGCGACAGCGACGGGGTCGGCGAGACCGGCCAGCTGAACCTGGCCAGCATCGCCCCCGAACTGGCCCGGCGCCTGACCCGCTGGCGCAACGGCTGGGCCCAGGACGAACTGCCGCTGCAGCTCAACCCCGACCAGCCCGAGGTCCAGCCGCGGTTTGCCCGCCTGCTGGCCGGCAGCGAGCTGGCCCTGGTCTTCCTGGACGACTCCAGCGTGGTCTCGCGCCGCGCCGAGTCGCTCACTCTCTCGGCCATGGGCCGCTTCTCGGCCAGCCTGGCACACGAGATCCGCAACCCGCTGGCGGCCATCAACTACGCCGTGCAGCTGCTGGAGGAAGGCACCGGCTTCAACGAGAGCGACCGCCGCCTGCTGCAGATCATCCACCAGCAGTGCCAGCGCACCAACGGCATCGTCGAAAGCGTGCTGGGCCTGGCCCGGCGCGAGCGCGCCAACCCCGAGAACGTCGACCTGGCCGCCTTCGTGCGCCGCTTCGTGCTGGAGTACAAGCAGGGCCAGACTCTGGAAACGGACAGCATCGAGCCGATCATCAACGACACCTCGGTGCCCGCCCTGGTCGACACCCGCCACCTCTACCAGGTGCTCACCGTGCTGGTGCACAACGCGCTGAAGTACGGCCGCATCGGCGAGCAGCCGGCGCGCGTGCGCCTGCGCGTGGCCCAGCACGAGCGCAGCGCGGTGATCGATGTGATGGACCGCGGCCCGGGCATCCCCGAGGCCGTGGCTGCGCAGCTGTTCCGCCCCTTCTTCACCACCTCCGAGCACGGCACCGGCCTGGGGCTGTACATCGCCCGCGAGCTGTGCCGGGCCAACCAGGCACGGCTGGACTACATCCCCGTGCCGGCCGGCGGTTCCTGCTTCCGCCTGGTCCTGCCCGGCCCGCACACCCTGCTTCCGCATTGATCCGCCGCGTCAAACATTTGTCGCTTCCAGCCCCCCTCGTTTATCTTCCCTGCCCATGAACGAAACCCGCAGCGCCCTCGTCGTCGACGATGAACGCGACATCCGCGAACTGCTGGTGCTGACCCTTGGCCGCATGGGCCTTCGCATCAGCACCGCCGCCAACCTCGCCGAAGCCCGCGAACTGCTGGCCAGCAACCCGTATGACCTGTGCATCACCGACATGCGGCTGCCGGATGGAAATGGCATCGAACTGGTCAGCGAGATCGCCCAGCACTACCCGCGTACGCCGGTGGCGATGATCACCGCCTTCGGCAGCATGGACCTGGCCGTGGAGGCGCTGAAGGCCGGCGCCTTCGACTTCGTCAGCAAGCCGGTGGACATCAGCGTGCTGCGTGGCCTGGTCAAGCACGCCCTGGAACTCAACAACAGCGAGCGCCCGGTCGCGGCGGCCGTCAGCGAACAGGCCGCCCGCCTGCTCGGGGACTCGCCCGCCATGGACGTGCTGCGCGCCACCATCGGAAAGGTCGCCCGCAGCCAGGCACCGGTCTACATCCTCGGCGAATCCGGGGTGGGCAAGGAGCTGGTCGCGCGCACCATCCACGCACAGGGCGCACGCGCCGCCGGCCCGTTCATTCCGGTCAACTGCGGCGCCATCCCGACCGAGCTGATGGAGAGCGAGTTCTTCGGCCACCGCAAGGGCAGCTTCACCGGTGCCCACGCCGACAAGCCCGGCCTGTTCCAGGCCGCGCACGGCGGCACCCTGTTCCTGGATGAAGTGGCCGAGCTGCCCCTGCAGATGCAGGTCAAGCTGCTGCGCGCCATCCAGGAAAAGTCGGTGCGCGCGCTGGGTGCGGCCAACGAAGAACCGGTGGATGTGCGCATCCTCTCGGCCACCCACAAGGATCTCGCCGAGCTGGTCGAGGACGGACGCTTCCGCCACGACCTGTACTACCGCATCAATGTGATTGAACTGCGGGTGCCGCCGCTGCGCGAGCGCCGCCAGGACCTGCCGGACCTCGCCGGTTCCATCCTCGCCCGGCTGGCGCGCAGCCACGGCCGCGCCACCCCGCTGCTGGCGCCCTCGGCGCTGGACGCACTGGCTCATTACGGCTTCCCGGGCAATGTGCGCGAACTGGAGAACATCCTTGAGCGCGCCCTGGCCTTGGCTGAGGAAGACCGCATCGGCGCCGACGACCTGCGCCTGCCGCAGCACGCCCCGCGCACCGCCGGCGGCCCTGCCGCGCCCGAAGCCGTGGTCGACCTGCACCCCGGCAGCGCCGCCCTGCCCTCCTACATCGAGCAGCTCGAACGCAGCGCGATCCAGCGTGCGCTGGAAGAAAACCGCTGGAACAAGACCCGCACCGCCGCCCAGCTGGGCATCACCTTCCGGGCGCTGCGCTACAAGCTGAAGAAGCTGGGGATGGAGTAAGGGGCCGGATCGCACCATCCACGCATGGCGTGGATCTACTGAACCCGGCCATGCATCTGTAGAGCCGAGCCCACGCTCGGCTGCTTTGGCGGCTGCGCCGCCGCCCGAGCATCGGCTCGGGCGCTACAACTGCATCAATCCTTGGTAACGCGGTTGATCTCGGCCAGGCTGGTCACGCCCGCCGCGGCCTTCTTCAGTGCCGACTGGCGCAGGTCATTCACCTTGATGGCCTGTGCCGCCTCGGCAATCTGCAGCGCATTGCCACCGGCCAGGATGATGGTCGAGATCTCGTCGGTCATCGGCATCACCTGGTAGATACCGGTACGGCCCTTGTAGCCCTCGGTGCACTCGTCGCAGCCCACGGCTTCGTACAACTGGATGCCGGCATCCAGCTGCTCCTGGGTGAAACCCTCGGCCAGCAGCGCATGGGCGGGCAGATTGGCCGGCCGCTTGCAGTTGCTGCACAGGCGGCGGGCCAGGCGCTGGGCAATCACCAGAGTCACCGAGCTGGTGATGTTGTACGGCGCGATGCCCATGTTCATCAGGCGCGCGATCGTCTGCGGCGCGTCGTTGGTATGCAGCGTGGACAGCACCATGTGGCCGGTCTGCGCCGCCTTGATCGCGATCTCGGCCGTCTCCAGATCGCGGATTTCGCCGACCATGATGATGTCCGGATCCTGTCGCAGGAACGAGCGCAGCGCGGCCGCGAAGGTCATGCCGCGCTTGTTGTTCTGCTGCACCTGGTTGACGCCGGGCAGGCGGATTTCCACCGGGTCTTCCGCGGTGGAGATGTTGCGGGTCTCGTCGTTGAGGATGCCCAGCGCCGTATACAGCGACACGGTCTTGCCCGAACCGGTCGGGCCGGTCACCAGCACCATGCCGTAGGGCTTGTGGATCGCATCCAGGAACAGCTTCTGCTGGTCCGGCTCGTAACCCAGCTTGTCGATGCCAAGCTTGGCCGCGCTGCCGTCCAGGATACGCAGCACCACCTTCTCACCAAACAGCGTCGGCAAGGTGCTGACGCGGAAGTCGATCTGCTTGGTCTTGGACAGGTTCAGCTTGATGCGTCCGTCCTGCGGCACGCGCTTTTCAGCGATATCCAGCTGGGCCATCACCTTCAGGCGCGCAGCGATGCGCTGGTTCAACTTGACCGGCGCGCGCGCGACCATCTTCAGCAGGCCGTCGATGCGCAGGCGCACGCGGTAATCATCTTCGTAGGGCTCGAAGTGGATGTCCGAGGCGCCCTTGCGGATCGCGTCGACCAGCACCTTGTTGACGAACTTGACCACCGGGGTGTCGTCGCCCTTGGCGTCGACGCCGCTGTCGGTTGAGGCCATGTCCTCATCACCGCCGGAGATGTCGAGGTTGGCCATCCCCTCGTCGTCACCGCCGAGCGCGTCGCCCATGGTGTCGTGGCTGGCGTGCCACTGTTCCAGCGTGCGACGGATCTGGTCTTCGTCAACCAGGATCGGTTCCACGACCAGGTTGGTGTGGAACTTGATTTCATCCAGCGAGTGAGTCGGGTTGCTGGTGCCGACGAACAGCCGGCCGCCGCGCTTGAACAGCGGCAGCACGTTGTGCTTGCGCAGCAACTCCTCGCTGACCAGCGACATCGCATTCTGGCTGGCATCGAACGTGGACACGTCGTACAGCGGCATGCCGAACTCGACCGAGTTGGCTGCGGCCAGCTGTGCAGAACTGACGAGCTTATTCTGGGCGAACCAGGTCGGCAGCGGCTGCTTGGCGGCGGCTGCCTTGGCCATCGCGTCTCGAGCCGCAACTTCGTCCAGGGCGCCGTCCTGGACCAAGCGGCGGGCCAGGCCGGTGATGCCGACGAGGTTGGCGGAGGTTACGGCGTTCATGCAATTCCTCTGGTTGGCCCCCCCCTGCCACCGGGGCCGGGGGAACGATCACATATCAAGCCCATAGTAACCGCCATGCCTCCGTGAAGGCAGGCGCCCGTGATCATTTGGCATCCAAGTCACAGTCAGGGGGGGCGCCGGCCGGATCGGCGCAACGCCCACCTTCCAGCCCCTCTCCCGACAGCGACCTCAAAGGACGAGGTCATCGGTGAGCGATGACCACCGTTGAACGTTGCCAGGTGAGCCGCAACTTGACTGCCGGGAGCTGCCACAATCCCGCCGCGCGTCATCAGGACAAGAGGCGCCCCACTCCAAAATCTCTAGTAGCGCTGGTGGCGATGCCACTGCCATGCGCTTTCAATGATGGAACGAAGATCTGTCCAGTCACGCTTCCATCCAAGCAAGCGTTCAGCCTTTGCACTTGAGGCCACCAACCTGGCAGGGTCGCCCGCGCGACGTGCCGCGAACTCGAATGGAACCGCGCGCCCCACAACTTCAGCCGCCGTCGCAATGATCTCCATGACCGAGTACCCGGCTTCGCTGCCAAGGTTAAAGGCGTGAAACCCTTCATGGGCCAGCATGTACTCAATCGCCAACCCGTGCGCATGGACAAGATCTGCCACATGCACATAGTCCCGAATGCAGGTGCCATCCGGCGTTGGGTAGTCATTCCCGAAGACGCTCAGTTTCGGGCCACACCCGCCAGCAGATCGCAGAACATTGGGGATCAGATGCGTCTCGCACGCGTGCGCCTCACCGATCCCCGCTTCCGCCAAGGCACCGGCCGCATTGAAATATCTGAGCGCCACAGCCCTCAAGCCATACGCCGCTGCTGCATCTGCAAGAATGCGCTCGACCATCCGCTTGCTCGCTCCATAGGGATTGATTGGCTCAAGCGGATGAAACTCGTCAACCAGGTCTGCGCGCGGCTCTCCGAAAACTGCCGCACTGGAAGAGAACACCAGCCTCCCCACGCCGTGGCGGCGCATTGCCTCCAGGAGGTTCAAAGTACCCGTGACGTTGTTCTGATAGGTCGCGACGGGGTCTCTCACGGAATCCGCCACCAGCGAAGACGCCGCAAAGTGCATTACAACGTCATAGCTCCGGTCAGCGAACACCTGATCAAGAGACGATCGATCCTGGAGATCGGCCCGGATGAATTCCCCCCAGCGCACCGCCTTGAGGTGCCCGGTCGAAAGATCATCCAGTACGACCACCGAATGGCCATGGGCCTGCAACCAGTGGCACATGTGGCTGCCGATATACCCCGCACCACCGCAGACCAGAATATTGAACACTAGCAACCGTCCTTCGAGATGGCCTTACTGTCCCGGAAAGCCGGCCCCTATTTGGAAACGACCCACAAGCATGTCAGGCCTTAGCTTCTTCGTGATACTCGTCATCAATGTTTATCGACCACAAACGACTCTTGTCGACATCGCCGGAAATGATCTGGTCCGCTGCTTCCTTCGCAGTCAGCATCGAATGATCCTGGTTGTTGTAACGATGCATGCCATTGCGCCCCACGAGGAACAGATTGGGTACGGCATCAAGGGCGTCGCGCAACTGATCAAACCTCGCATAGGCCTCACCGAAGTAGCCGGGGTACGCCTTTGGAACGCGAATTACCACTGCATCCAACGCTGCATCCGAAGACACCAGACCAATCTGCTTCATCTCACGCTGCGCCAGCTGCTGCAGCTGCGCATCATCCATTTTCCAGAGATCGTCTGTCTCCTTGCAGAAGAATTCGAGACCCATCCAGACCATTGAGGCGTCACTGACCATATAAGGACTCCAGTTATTGAAGACCTGGACACGCCCGACGTTGACACCCGGCTCCTGGATGTAGATCCAATTGTCACCCAACGGGCGCGGCAGATCGGAACTGCGGTAGAGCAGTCCAACCGTAATGAAGTCGCGATACTGCAGGTTGTCGGCGATGGACGCGATGTCGGCCGACCAGTTGTTCCTCGATGCAGCAACCAGCTCCCGCACGGGCATCGTTGAAATGACATGCGTGCAGTCGAGCGTGGAAACGCGGCCCGCCTCATCCTGCGCGGTGACACTGCGTGCCACGCCGTCGCTCACGTCCAGGGCAATGGCCTTGTGCTTCATCAGGAGCGTTCCACCCAGCGCCTCGAACTTCGCAGCTGCGGTCTCCCACATTTCACCGGGACCATGCTTCGGATACAGGAAATTCTCGATGAGCGATGTCTGGGCGACCTTCGCATTCAGACCGAGCATGCCACGCATTGCGTGGAACACAGCCTTGGTAATGGACAGGCTCTTGATGCGCTGGGCACCCCAGTCGGCACTGATCTCGTTGCAGGGGACGCCCCATACTTTTTCAGTGTACTCCTTAAAGAACTGCCTGTAGAGCCGCTGACCAAATCGATTGATCAGGAAATCCTCCAGGCTGACCTCAGGCTCGATCTTCTTTACCTGCGAGCGCATGTAGCTGATGCCAAACAGCACCGACTTCGTTGCACCCAGATTGCGGAAGCTATCCACATCCATCTTCAATGGATATGAGAAGAATCGACGGTTGAAGTAGATTCGGGACAATCGATTACGGACCAGCATCGACGCCGGCTTGCCCTCAGGGGCAGTTGCCGCCCCCCCGGGCAGAGCATCCCGGGATTGCCCCCGGTAACGCAGGTTGAGCGGCACTTCTCCGTCGTGCTCGATCGGCATCATGTCGGCCCACCACTGCATGACCCAGTCGGACTTGGAGAAGAACCGGTGCCCGCCAATATCGATACGGTTTCCATTGTGTTGAACCGTGCGCGATATACCGCCAACGCAGGAATCCGCCTCAAGTACCGTCACCGTCACATCCGGCTGCCGGACAAGTTCAAGCGCTGCGGTAAGCCCTGCAGGGCCCGCGCCGATGATTACAACATGCTTGCTCATGCCACTTCCCCTTCACCTTCCCCAAGGTCCTGATCTCTTTGCTTCGAGCGAAACAGGATCAGCTTTCTGAGTAAAAAATTGGATGCAAACGAGAATGCAACCGCAACCAGACGTGCGTCGCCCACCTGCAGATCAATCTGGGAGATGCACACCCACATGACCACCTGGACAACCAGTAATCCGAAGCAGCCGATCAACGCAAATGTTGCCATCTCAATCCAGCGAGATCGCATAGTACGCTCAGCGAATACGAACCGAACGCTGATGTAGTAGGAAACCACTGTACCGGCCAGGAATCCAACCGCTGCAGCGACGTATCCACTGCTACCGAGTCGAACGAGCGCCGTGAATATCCCTAGATCGATGATCAGTGCAACCAGGGAAGCCGAGAGATAGCCCAGACTTTCCATGACGGTCTTCACCCGCGGTCCAATGCGGGTCATGGTCCAATGGCGGTACATCCTCTATCCCCGCCCCTTCGAACTGGTTTCCTTCAAACCAGAGATCCAGTCTGTGCACTTGTAGAGATACTGGCTGAGGAGTACTTCCCCGGTCGCTGGATGGCGCACCGTCCACTTCCCCCTCACATGTTCTCGCTGGTCGAATGGCAACACGAAGTAGTCGGGAGGCTGCAATCGTCCATGAGCGGTACACAGGCTCGCCAAGCCGGGCTTGCTTACCCTGCATGGCTCAGCCCGACTATCTGATCGGGTGACGAAGTCGCAGATACCTGCCTGGATCACAACCGGATCGATCTGGTTCTCCAGTTCGCGACCTATGAACGGAGTGTCGCGATTGAACATTTGACCCGAAAGCTGGAAGGGGCTGAAGTAGTTGGCACGCCTGAGGACCAACCAAGGACCAAGGGGAGATGGCTCTGATGCGTACCAGAAAACGCTTGCGTTCTCGGGAACGTCGTAGCCAAACACGTTTACGCCTGTAGCCGACTCCTGCACATGGGTCCATGGACTACGGGAATCCCATACCGTCAACGCACCTGCGACAGCAATCAACGACAGAGCTGCAAGCAGCGTCTGGCCGAATCGATTTGCACGCCGGAAGCAAATTGCTGCCGCAACCACCAGCGTCGCCATGACCAGTGGGTAGGACAACATGACCACATCCACTCGCATCAACTCAAGGTTGTTCTCGAGCGCGGCAAAGACATCCAGCGCCTTCAGCTCGTAACGAACTGCAGCTATCAGCATAGCTGCGACCACACCCACGACAAGCAGCTTGCGGGCGCCTTCGCCAACCTTGCCTGCCACATAGGGCCATGCCAAGTGCAGAGGAATCAGGCCGAGAACCGCCCAGGGAAGCGTGCTGTGAGGAATACTCGTACCGATCAGAGCGATGGAAAGCAGTAGAAGTGCGGGGATCTTCCCACGCTGAGAGTCATTCCAACTTTCCCAGACAAGCAAAGGCACAGCTGCCACAGCCAGCCAGTGAGCAACCCAGAGCACCCGCCACAGTTGCAGCCCCGTGGGAAGCACAAGTTGCAGCACATCAGAAAGCAGGGCACTGCAGGCAAGTCCCGCTGCTACAGCCCAAAGTGTTGCCTTGGCAAGCCCTGTCGATATTCCGCCAGCCACTCCCCGCGCTGAGAGAAGGGTAAGCAGATAGATATCGGTCAGAACAATGCACCAGTCCCGCGGCGTCCATTTCCCCAGGTAGACCTGGGTGCTCACACCAACGATCATTTCGCGCCACTCAGCATCGATGGAACGGAACAGGCCCTGCAGCGGGCCAACATTCAACCATGCGAGCAGCGTGACCGGAATGATCATGCACAGCGACCAGAGCCAACGACGATCGCCCTGAACCAGCCAGCACCAAGCGACAATTACCGCTGCCAATCCCTGCAGTGGATGAAGTGCGCCTGCAAGCGCGAACACCAGTATTGATGCCCAGGTTCGATTGCGAACCAGCAGACCCAGCGCGAGCAGACTCAGCGCTTCGGATACTGGGCGGGCGGTGAAAAATGGTTCGGCATACGAAAATATGCTGAATGCGCCATAGCCGGTCGGCATGACTATCAGCGCGAATACCGCAGGCCACCGCCATCTGGCCGGAAACACACCCACGATCAGATATGCACTTGCGGCGTAGAAAGCTACACGGCCGAACAGCGAAAAGGCCAGGAACGCAGGACCGGGCTCCACCACCCTCAGCAGAAAGGCAACGAGCTGCGGAAAGATTGTGAAATCCGCTTGGCTTCCTGCGAGAAAGAACAGATCTCGACCGAAGATCCCCGGGTTCAGGACGTGCAGGGCCTGCACCAGATAAAGCGTTGAATCGTGCCTGATACCCGTATATGGCTTCACATAAAGGATCAATGCAAACGCCAAGCACCAAGGCGCAAGCCTGCGCAACACAACCATCCCTCCCCCCTGTCCCCTATGCCCCTATAAAAAACAGGCCCCGCTGGTGGCGGGGCCTGTTTTGTCAAATAAAGCCACGGCGACTACGTGGCTCCATTCAGATCAGCAAATTACGGAGCCTGGCAGGTAGCCGGGCGGTACTTCGCAGCGATGGAACCGCCGCAGGTCCAGTCAACCTGACCATTGGTGCCCTTCGTGCCGGTCAGCACGATGGTGCCGGTCGGGGTCGAACCACCCAGGGCGCGAGCGGTAGCGGTGATGGTCGCGGTGGCACCGCTTGCGGCATACGCAACGCCACTGACGTACTTCGAGCTCTGCGACTCGATCGCGACGGTGCTCGGCATGTTGGCAGTGGTGTCGGCGGCCGCAGCTTCCGAAACGGTGGTGCGGGCCGACGAAGCAGCCAGCACAACTTCCGAAACGCGCGACTTGACCAGGTAATCCTGGTAAGCCGGCAGAGCGATGGCGGCCAGGATCGCGATGATCGCGACGACGATCATCAGTTCGATGAGGGTGAAGCCCTTCTGGTTCTTCATGTGTACATCCCCAAGATTGGTGGTGGTTGAGTTCAGTGCGCCTGGATGGTCCGGCCGGTGGCCGGCTGAGCGGATCCTGCGCCCTGCGGGTGGATCAACGCAGGTTGCGTGCCAACCCCGGCACGCCTCCCCCTGGATTTCCCCGGGGCCAATGATGGCAGCAAATTCTTGTATGTGAAGCCCCCTGGACAGGAAATGCGACGGACACGGCAATGTGACGCAGTGCGTCACCTTTGGGCGGAAGTCGGCACGATTCCACATTCCCGCCCCCTCCCGACCTGCCCAGATGGCCGTGAACCGGCTAACATCGGCAGCCATGATGTCCGCCTGGGGATGGCGGGCCTTGGGGAGCCAACATGTCTGTCAGTCGCAGTGCGATCAAGAAAGAGCCCGTGGCGCGTAGCACCATGGAGCTGCAGCCGTTTGTCTGGGAGGGGACCGACAAGCGGGGCGTGAAGATGAAAGGGGAGCAGTTGGCGAAGAACGCCAACCTGCTACGCGCCGAACTGCGCCGCCAGGGAATCAATCCCGGCCAGGTGAAGGTCAAGCCGAAGCCGTTGTTCGGCGCTGCCGGTAAGCGGATCACCCCCAAGGACATCGCCTTCTTCAGCCGCCAGATGGCGACGATGATGAAATCAGGCGTCCCGATCGTGTCGTCTTTGGAGATCATCGGCAGCGGGCACAAGAACCCGCGGATGAAGAAGATGGTCGACGGCATCCGCACCGACATCGAAGGCGGCTCATCCCTGCATGAGGCCATCAGCAAGCATCCGGTGCAGTTCGACGAGCTCTACCGCAACTTGGTGCGCGCAGGCGAAGGCGCGGGCGTGCTGGAAACCGTGCTTGAGACGATCGCGACCTATAAAGAGAACATTGAGGCGCTGAAGGGCAAGATTAAGAAGGCCATGTTCTACCCGGCGATGGTCGTGGCGGTGGCCATCATCGTCTCGGCAATCCTGCTGATCTTCGTGGTCCCGCAGTTCGAGGAGGTCTTCAAGAACTTCGGCGCCGATCTACCCGCATTCACCCAGATGATCGTCAATCTGTCGCGGTTCATGGTGTCATGGTGGTGGCTGATGCTCATCGTCAGCATTGGCAGCATCGCCGGCTTCATCATGCTGTTCAATCGATCCCCGGCTCTTCAGCATCGAGTCGACCGCATCATTCTGAAGATCCCGGTACTGGGTGAAATCATGAACAACAGCGCCATCGCCCGATTCGCACGTACCACCGCAGTAACGTTCAAAGCGGGCGTGCCGTTGGTGGAGGGCCTGAGCATCGTTGCCGGCGCCACAGGCAACAAGGTCTACGAGGAAGCCGTCCTGCGCATGCGCGACGACGTGTCGGTCGGTTACCCGGTCAACATGGCCATGAAGCAGACCAATCTCTTCCCGCACATGGTCATCCAGATGACCGGCATCGGTGAAGAGGCCGGCGCTTTGGATACCATGTTGTTCAAGGTAGCCGAGTACTATGAGCAGGAAGTCAACAATGCCGTGGACGCCCTAAGCAGCCTGCTTGAGCCGATGATCATGGTGTTCATTGGTACCATCGTCGGCGGCATGGTCATCGGCATGTACCTGCCCATCTTCAAACTCGGCGCCGTCGTCGGCTAAAGGTAACAATGGCATTTCTCGACCAGCATCCCGGCCTCGGCTACCCCGCCGCGGCCGCCCTGGGGCTGCTAATCGGCAGTTTCCTCAACGTGGTCATCCTGCGCCTGCCCAAGCGGATGATGTGGGAGTGGAAGCGCGAGGCGCGTGAGGTCCTGGAGCAGCCGGACATCTACGACCCGCCACCACCCGGCATCGTGGTCGAGCCGTCGCACTGCCCGCACTGCAAGCACAAGCTGTCCTGGTACGAGAACATCCCCCTGTTCAGCTGGATCGTCCAGGGCGGCAAGTGCCGCCACTGCAAGGCCCCCATCTCCATCCAGTACCCGCTGGTGGAAGCGCTGACCGCAGTGATGGTGCTGGGCTGCGTCTGGCAGTTCGGCTTCGGCTGGCAGGGCTTCGGCGCCATCGTGCTGACCTGTTTCCTGATCGCCCTGTCGGGTATCGACCTGCGCACGCAGTACCTGCCGGACCAGATTACCCTGCCATTGATGTGGCTGGGCCTGGTCGGGAGCATGGACAACCTGTACATGCCGGCCAAACCGGCCCTGATCGGTGCCGCTGCGGGCTTCCTTGTGCTGTGGATCGTGGCCAAGGCGTACAAGCTGGTGACCAACCGCGACGGCATGGGTGGCGGCGACGCCAAGCTGCTCGCCGCGCTGGGCGCCTGGTGCGGGCTGAAGGGCATCCTGCCCATCATCCTGCTGTCGTCGGTGCTGGGCGCCGTCATCGGCTCGATCTGGCTTTACACCCGCGGCCGCGACAAGGCCACGCCGATTCCGTTCGGCCCTTACCTGGCGCTGGCTGGCTGGGTGTATTTCATGTGGGGCGAGCCGGTGGTGAACCAGTACCTGGCCATGAGCGGTCTGCGCTGACGCTGCCGCCATGAGCCGTTATGTGGTCGGCCTGACCGGCGGCATCGCTGCCGGCAAGAGCGAGGTGACCCGGCGCTTCGAGGCGCTGGGGATCGTGGTGGCCGATGCGGACCTGGCCGCGCGCGCCGTGGTTGCGGCCGGCAGCCCGACCCTCGCCACCATCGGCGAGCGCTTCGGCGCGGAGATGCTGCTGGCCGATGGCAGCCTGGACCGTGCCCGCCTGCGGGCCCATGTGTTCGCTGATCCGGCCGAGCGGGTCGCCCTGGAGGCGATCACCCATCCGGCCATCCGCCGGTTGATGCAGAAGCAATGCGAGCAGGCCGCCAGCCCCTACGCGCTGGCGGCGATACCGCTGTTGACCGAGGTCGGCGGCCTCCAGGCATATCCGTGGCTAGGCCGGATCCTGCTGGTCGATGCGCCCGAGGCCGTGCAGCATGCGCGACTGATGCAGCGCGACGGCATCGACGCTGCCCTGGCTGACCAGATGATTGCCGCTCAGGCCAGCCGGGCACAGCGCCAGGCACTGGCCGATGACGTGGTGGTGAACGATGGCCATCCCGATGAGCTGCAGGCGCAGGTGGAAGCGCTGCACGCGCGGTACCTGCAGCTCGCCTCGACCTGAGACGCCGGCAGCCGCCCCGCTGTAACCCCGCAGACACACACCGTCTTCTCACGCGCCACGCTATGGTCCTGCGCCTGTATTGCCCCTGCCTGTGAGATCGACCGTGCCCACCGCCTCCCTACGTTCCTACACCGCCCGCGTGGTGGTGACCCTGGCGCTGGTCGCCCTCGGCCTGCTGCTGTGGAAGCTGTCGCAACTGGTCCTGCTGATCTTCGGGGCGGTGGTGGTGGCGGCACTGCTGCGGACGATTGTTGGCCTGGTGCGACGCTACACACCCCTCTCGGAGGGCTGGTCACTGGGCTTGACTGTGCTGCTGCTGGTGGCGCTGTTCATAGCGGCCATGTGGTTGTTCGGTTCGCAGCTGGGGGCGCAGATGGCGACGCTGCGGCAGACGTTGCCAGCCGCCTGGGAGAATTTCCAGACCTGGCTGGCGGACAGTCCGGTCGGCCCCACCGTGCACGAGCTGACCCAGAACGCGCAGTCCAGCGTCTCGACAATGGCGGCCCGCGCCGGGTCGCTGGCGATGTCGGCCACCGGCGGCGTCGCGGACCTGTTCCTGGTGCTGATCGGCGGCATCTATCTGGCGGCGCAACCGGATCTGTACCGCACGGGCCTGCTCAAGCTGCTGCCCACGCGCCAGCGCCCGGCCGTGGAGGACGCGTTTCATGCCAGTGGCAATGCGCTGAAGGCCTGGTTGGGCGGACAGTTGCTGGCCATGGCCGTGGTCGGGCTGCTGACCGGGCTGGGGCTGTGGGCGCTGGGCGTGCCGGTCGCGTTCGGGCTGGGCATCATCACCGCGCTGCTGGACTTCGTGCCGATCGTCGGCCCGATCCTGGCGGCGGTACCGGCCATCCTGCTGGCGTTTACGGTCAGTCCGGAAATCGCCCTGGCCACGGTAGCGCTGTTCGTGGTGGTGCAGCAGGTGGAGGGGCATCTGCTGCAGCCGCTCATCCAGCAGCGTGCGGTTGACCTGCCCCCTGCCCTGCTGCTGTTCTCGCTGTTCGGCATCGGCGCACTGCTGGGCCCGGCCGGGATACTGCTGGCCGCACCACTGACCGTGGTGCTGTTCGTGCTGGTCAAGCGCCTGTATGTGGTGGAGACGCTGGGCACGCCGACCCCCATTCCAGGCGAGTCTTCTTCCAGCAAAGCAGCTGAGACATCGCAGTCGTAGCGCCCGAGCCGATGCTCGGGCGGCGGCGCAGCCGCAAAAGCAGCCGAGCGTGGGCTCGGCTCTACAGTGGAGGCCCTTCAGCCGCAAAAGCAGCCGAGCGTGGGCTCGGCTCTACATTACTGCAGCGTTGCCGCACCGCGCATGCGCTCGGCCTGCAGTTGTTGCTGCACATGACGGGTCAGCTCGCGTGCGGCCACCATCAGCCCCTCCATCGTCTCCGGCGGCACGGCCTGCAGTGGACCACCATGCGTGCGCGCGATGTGCGCGGCATGCATCAGCCGGGTCAGCGTGCTGATACCGGACACGGTGCGCCTGAGACCGGCGACCGTACTGCTCTGCTGGTCGGTCAGTCCGGCACGCGTCGCCGCGTGGTCGGTGGCATCGTTGGCTTCCATCCTCTCCTGCAGGATAGACATCAGGTCACCGGGATCCTTCAGCACGGCTTCGATGCGTGCAGCGACATCGGCGGAAAGCACGTCGATGGAATCGCCGACCAACTGGTGCAGGTTGGGGTAACGGGTACGGTGTGACATGGCCAGATTCCTCGCAGGTGACAAGGCATCTGGCCATCCGCGCCGGCGGATGTCAGGAGGCAAATGCGTCACAGCAGTCCGTAGCGCGGGAAAGCACAGTGGTCCGTCGACAGAAGCCGAGGTCATGAATGCCAGTTACGACAATGGATCCATGCAATGCATGGGTGGGATCAACCGTGCGGACCAACGGTCCGCACCCACCATTCTTTCGGCGCCGCACCCACCATTCTTGCGGCGCCGCACCCACCATTCTTGCGGCGCCGCACCCACCATTCACCCCGTGCCGCACCCACCACTCATCGTCAGAGCGGCTTCGGCGAGAACGTCAGCGTCGCGATGACACCGCGATCGCCCCCGGGGCGCACGCTCACCTGCCACCCGTATAGATCGCACAGGCGGCTGACGATCGACAGGCCGATGCCACCGCCCTGCGAGTGGCCGGCATGGGTGCCGCGATAACCGCGCTGGAACAGCTTGGCGGCATCTTCTTCGCTCAGTCCGGGGCCACTGTCAGTCACCGACACCGCATTGCTGCTGACGTGGACGCGCACGCTGCCATCCTGCGAATACTTCACGGCATTGCCGATGAGGTTGCCCAGCGCCACCGACAAGGCCGCTTCCGGTGCATCGATCACCAGGCCGCGCTCGCCTTCCAGCACCAGCTCCAGCGGCTTCCCGCCGAGCTGCGCGCGATGCGCATCCAGCAGCTGCTCGGCCACCCGTGCCACATTGCTGGTGCCCTGCCCGCGCTCGTTGCGCGACAGCAGCAGCAAGGCGCCGATCAGATCGCTGCACTGCTGTTCGGCACGCTGGATGCGCTGCAGGCGCTGCAGCACCTTCTCGTCCAGGCCGGGACGGGTCAGCAGCAGCTCGGTCGCGCCGCGGATCACCGCCAGTGGCGTGCGCAGTTCGTGGCTGACGTCGGCGTTGAACTCACGGTCGCGCTGCACGACTTCGGTCAGGCGCGAGGAATAGTCATCCAGTGCCTGCGCCAGCTGGCCCACTTCGTCGTCGGGGAAGCGCGGTGCCAACGGCTCGGGATCGCTGGTGCCGCCGCGGTAGGCACGCAGCCGTGCGGCCAGGTCGGACACCGGCTTCATCACCTTCGACGCCGACCACCAGCCCAGCACCAGCGACAGCAGGCTGAACACCAGCACCGACAGCACCAGCGCGCGATTGAGCTGCTGCCCGCCGCGCACACTGTCGGTCATGTCATAAGCGAGGAAGAACCAGGCGTCGTCCGCCTTGCGCACGGCCAGCTTGTAGGCATACGGCTGGTTCTGTTCGTCGATGCCGCTGAGGTTGTAATTGCCATTGGGCAACGCCGCCCAATCCGGCTGGTTTTCGCGCACGCGGTCGAACTTGTCGCTCGAATACGCGTACGCCCGGATCTGCTGCACCGGCACTTCGGGGTTGCGTCCGGGGTGCTCGTAAAAGCGCCTTGCGTACTCGTTGATGTTGCGGTTCATCACGTCTTCCACCAGCTGGTTTTCCACGCGCATGCGGGCCCAGTTGGTGGCGAACGCGAACAGTGTCGTCAGGCAGAAGCCCAACAACACGAACGAGACGATGATGCGACTGCGCAGGCGCCGCCGATAGGGCGTGCGCCGACGCTCCCCCTTGGTTGCCACCGAATCAGGCTTCCGGGGTGGCGATGCGGTATCCGATGCCATGGCGGGTCTGGATCAGCGGCACTTCGAACGGCTTGTCGACCACCGCACGCAGGCCGTGGATGTGTACGCGCAGGGAATCCGAATCCGGCAGTTCTTCGCCCCAGACGCGGGTTTCCAGTTCCTGCCGGGTGACCACGGCCGGAGCGGCTTCCATCAGCGCTTGCAGGATCTTCAACGCAGTCGGGTTGAGCTGCAGCAGCTTGCCCTGGCGGCGCACTTCCAGCGTGTCCAGGTTGTATTCCAGGTCGCCGGTTTCCAGTACGCGGGTCTGCACGCCCTTGCCGCGGCGCGACAGGGCATTGAGGCGGACTTCCACTTCCTGCAGGGCGAAGGGCTTGATGAGGTAGTCATCGGCACCCGAATCGAAACCGGCCAGCTTGTTGTCCAGCGAATCGCGCGCGGTCAGCATCAGCACCGGGGTCTGCTTGCGCGCTTCGTTGCGAAGCTTGCGGCAGACTTCGATGCCGTCCATGCCGGGCAGGTTGAGGTCCAGCACGATCGCGTCGAACTCGTGCACCACGGCCAGGTGCAACCCGGTCACGCCATCGGCAGCGAAGTCCACCGTGTGGCCCCGGTCCTCGAGGTAATCGCCAAGGTTGGCTGCGATGTCGCTGTTGTCTTCGATTACGAGAATACGCACTGGGACCTCTGATTCATTAAGGGTCGTCGGGAGATGCCAACCCGCTCAGGGTGCGCCTGAGCGGGTGGACGCCACGTCTACCCGCTGAACGATACAGGTTGCAGTCTTAACATTTCGTGCGGGCTGCTCACAGCCCCCCTGACGGCTGCAGATTGTTGATGGACTGGCTGTCGCGCATCGTCTTGCGGGCCGCTTCCAGGGCCTCGCGCCGCTGCGCCACCGTCATGCATACCCGCTGCGGCATGTTGCTGCCGATAGCGCGCTCGCGACGGCAGACCATGCGGCTGTCGGCGCGGGCCTGTGTGAGGATCGTATTGACAATCTCCTGATCGTTGAAGATCTCGACACGCGCTTGCGGGCTCAGTTCTTCCACCCGCTGATGGTCACCCATCTTGAGCCGAATGCGCCCCAGCGCCTGCTGCACGGTGCTTTTCTGCTCCATGCTGATCTCGGAGTAATCGTCTGAACTCAGCGCTTTTTCGACAGTGGCGATCTGCTCGGCCACCGGCGCGGTTGAGTCAAGTTTGACCTCGGCTTCTTTTTCGACACGGGCATGTGTCGTGAACGCCAAGGTCATCGCCAGGCTCAAAGCCAGGCCAAGCGTAGTATTGCGATGCATCGTTCCCTCTCCTGTCGTCCATGAAGAATTTCCGACTCTACGGCTCCGCAGGCACATCGACAAGGGACCACCGCCACGGTGACTTAGGCCCCCCAGTCAGCGCCCTGCGGGCGGCGGCGAGAGCGTCCTGTAGCTGCGCTGGTCGTTGAGCAGCGCCTTGCCCTTTTCCTCGATCCGGCGGCGCTCGGCCACGGTCAGGCAGCGGCTCTTGGGCATGTTGCTGCCCGTGGTGCGGGTGTGCTGGCACACCAGGCGGCTGTCCGCATGGGCGCGGGTAAGGATGGTGTTGATCCGCTCCTGGTCGTTGAAGACCTCAGTTCTGCGCTGCTGGCGGCAGTTCCTGCGCCGTCTGCCGGTCGCCCACACGCAGGGTGATGCGCTCCAGCGACTGCCGGACCTGGGCACGGTCATCGGCTGAAATCTCGGCGTACTCGCCGTTGTCCAGCGCCTTTTCGACCTTGCGCACCTGCTCGGCCACCGGGGCCTGCCGATCCATCTGGACCACGGGTTTTTCCGATGCGCCCTGGGCGGCCGCGGACAGGCCCAGCAACAGCGCAACCATGGTGATGCGGTACATCGCCAACACCCCGATCCACCCCGGAACGAAGGCCCAACTCTACGAGCCGCCCCGCTCCGCCACAAGGGACCTTTGACCGGGGTCCGCCGGGGCCGGGCCGGGCATCAAAAAAGACCCAGGCGGTCTACCCGCCTGGGTCTGAAGTCGTATCCCGATTACCGATCCTGCTGAGAGGCAGAGCTGCGGTGCGCTGAAGCCTACGCCGGGCCCGATTAAAGGCGTGTTAAACCCGGCGGCGATCCTTCAGGAAAATTTCAAATAATTGATAATCAAGGCTTTTTAATCTTCTCGACGTGGGCAATGATGCGCGATGCCACATCCACCTGGCAGGCCGCTTCGATGCCTTCCAGGCCCGGCGTGGAGTTGACCTCCAGCACCAGCGGGCCGCGCTCGGAGCGGATCAGGTCGACCCCGCACACCGACAGGCCCAGCGCCTTGGCCGAGCGCACCGCCACCTGCTGTTCAGCCCGGCTGGCCTTGGCCGGCACTGCGGTGCCACCGGCATGCAGGTTGGAGCGGAAGTCGCCTTCCGGCGCCTGCCGCTGCATGGAGGCCACCACCTGGTCGCCCACCACGAAGCAGCGCAGGTCCGCGCCCTTGGCCTCGCCGATGAACTCCTGCATGAGGAAGTTGGCGTACAGCCCGCGCAGGGCCTCGACGATGCCGCGCGAGGCGCTGGCCTTCTCGGTGAGGATGACGCCGCGACCCTGGGTGCCCTCGTTGAGTTTCACCACGTGCGGCGGCGGGCCGAGCATGGACAGCAGGTCGACCGTGTCATCCGGGTTGTCGCCAAACACCGTGACCGGCATGTCGATGCCCTTGGCCGCCAGCAGCTGGTGCGCTCGCAGCTTGTCGCGCGAACGCAGGATCGCGTCGGACGGATTGGGGGTGCGCGCGCCCATCAGTTCGAACTGGCGCAGCACGGCGGTGCCGTAGCGGGTGATGGAGGCACCGATGCGCGGAATGACCACGTCCACGCCGGTCATCGGCCGTCCCTTGTAGTGCATGGAAAATCCATCGGCGGCGATGCGCATGTAGCAGCGCAGCGGGTCAAGGATGCGGACGGTATGCCCGCGTGCACGGGCCGCCTCGACCAGCCGGCGGGTGGAGTACAGCGAGCTGTTGCGGGACAGGATGGCGAGCTTCATCGCGGTGGCAGTGGACGGCAGGCGCGCAGCATAGCGCGGCGGCGTTGCGGCGGGATGATGCTGTCGGCACAGGCCTGTCGACGTGCCTTCAGTCGCTGTCCTCCGCGCCTGCGGCGCAGCCCCGCGCGGCTTCACCCAGTGCCGCCACGCAGGTCATCTGCAGGGTCGAACCACTGAAAGCGTCACGGTAGATCTGTTCGATCAGCTGCGCGGCGTGCGGGCCACCAGCGCGGCCCAGCGCGCGCACCGCTTCGAGCTGCTTGTTGGAGCCGGTGCCGGCAGACAGGAAGATCTGGTGCAGCAGGGTGACGACATCCTTGCGGTTCTTCATGCTTCGGGTTTCCTTTGACGTTGAAGAACGCTAGCGGGCCGTCGGCCCTGCCCGCCATGAGGATTATTGGAAAACGGGCCCATGGCAGATAAAAAAAAACCCGGCAACGGCGCGGCCGTTACCGGGGTTCTGGAAGCTGGAGCGGGCGAAGGGAATCGAACCCTCGTCAGTAGCTTGGGAAGCTACAGCTCTACCATTGAGCTACGCCCGCATTGCAGGGTGGAAGTCTATGCGGAGCGGCCGGTGTTGGGCAATGGGGTCAGAGCCCTTTCCTGCGGAAAGGGATCCGACCCCGCCCTGGATCAGAAGCTGCCGCTGAAGTTGGCGAACAGCGTCGCATCCTGCGCACGCTTCTGCAGGGTGGTGGCGCTCAGGCCGATGTTGCTCTGCAGGCCGAACAGTTCCATGCGCGCGCCGAAGATGGCGGTTGCATAGTTCTTGTCGAAGTCCATGCCCGGCACACGGTACATGCCCACGTCCGGCAGGCTCTGCACCCAGGCGCTGGCCTGCTTGGTGTCCTCGAACTCGTGGTCGTAGGTCACCTGCACGTACGGCTTGACCGCGCCGCCATCGAAGCGGGCCTGCCAGCCGATGCGGCCGACGGTGGAATCGACGTCCTGCTTGCCGTAGCCCAGCGCGGTAGCCAGGGTGTTGGCATCAGCGGTTTCGGTGTAGCCGTCGATCTTCACCTTCTGCCAGATCACCGAGGCGATCGGGCCGTGGCGGAAGCCGCCTTCGGTCCCGAACTCGTAGCCGGCATTCAGGGCCGCGGTCAGGTTGCTGCCGTCCGGCGAGCCGCCGTGTTCGCGGGTGGCCGGGCCGAGCTGGACCTTGCGGTTCACGTCATAGGACAGCCAGGTGTAGCTGACCTGGCCGTTGACCCAGATGCGGTCGCCGTACCAGCCGGCGAACAGACCGGCGGTGGTGTCCTTCTGGGTGAAGTCGCCACGGCTGTTGCCGAAGTCGGCGTTCATGCGGCCGAAGCCGGCGAAGCCGCCGACGACCATGCCGTCACGCGCCCAGTCGACACCGAACAGGCCGGCCGGCGCGAGGCCGTCGTACACGTCGGCGTGGTCGTAGCGCTGCATGTCGCCACGCACGCCACCCCACCAGGACATGCCGTCGGCCGGACGGCCGGCCTGGTGCAGGCTGACCTGGTCGGCACGCGAGCGGCCGATGGTCTGCGCCGAATGGGTCAGGATCTGCTGCAGGCGCGGGCCTTCCAGGATCGAGATGGCGTACTGGCCCAGCATCTGGTGCGCGGCCGTGGTCGGGTGCACGTCATCGGCGAACAGGTAGGTGCTGGCCGCATCGGGGCGCACGTAGGCCAGCGGGCTGCAGGTCAGCGACGAAGGCACGGTGCAGGCGCGACCAGTGACATTGCTGAAGCCGTACATGCCTGGGGTGGCGATGATCTCGCGCAGCAGGGTGTAGGTATCCAGCGGGATGAAGTCGATGCCGGCCTGCTTCAGGCCGCCGTACAGCGCGCTGTTGTAGGCGTTGGACAGGGCCGTGCCCTGCACTCGCGCAGCGGCGCCGCGATCAATGAAGCCCGGGGTTGAGCCGATGTCGGGCAGGTTCGGCACCAGCACATACTGGGCACCGGCCTGCTTGAGGCTGGCCACGATGCCGATCTGGTCGGTCACGGCCGAACCGATGATCGCCGGGGCCTGGGCCGGGGCGGTGATCTGGAACAGGTCGTTGGCCCCACCCCACACCGTGTAGAGGGCATTCGGGTCGGCCTTGCCGCCGTTGGCGGCCAGGTAGTTGGCCGTCTGCGTCTTCAGCGACGGCACCAGCACGTTGCCCAGCAGCGGGTTGCGGAAATCGGTACCGACGCGTGCACCGCCGACGGCGTAGTTGTCACCAGTCTGGCCGTTGCCGTTCGGGCTGGCATTGGTGCCGTAATAATCGGCCACCCACTGCGCCCATTCCCAGCCCGGGTTGGTGGTGGACTGGCCGGTCACCGGGCGCACGTCCGCCGGCAGCAGCGGGCGGAAGTAGCCGCTGTCGGTGAGGCTGTCACCGATGAACACGGTACGGGTGAACGGGGATTCGCCTGCCATGGCCGGCAGCGCGGCCAGCGCGATCGCGGCCGCCATCAGGGAGCGGATCGGGCGTTTGCTGAGCAGCATGTAGAAACTCCTGGGGGAAAATGTCGGGGATCCAGCGCACACGTACGCCGGCGCACGGTGAATGGTTTCACCGTGCCGCCGATTGCTCACGCTGCGCCGCCGCATGGATTGTCGCCTGAACCCGCGCGGACGGGGTGTGCTGGAGGTGGCGAGCGGGGTCGATTGCAACTGTTCCGATCCCGGCGGGCCATCGGCGACAATGCGGGCATGAACATCCAGCTCAATGGCGAACCCCGCACCCTGCCCGCTTCGGCGACCCTCCTCGACCTGCTCGCCGCCGAGCAGCTGCTGCAGCGCCGGGTGGCCGTGGAAGTGAATGGCGAGATCGTCAGCCGCAGCCGCCATGGCGAGCACGTGCTGGCCGAGGGCGATGTAGTGGAGATCGTGCACGCGCTGGGGGGTGGTTGAGGCAAGGCCTCCGCGCTTCGCGCTCGCCGGGCATTGCCAGGCGCTACCGGTGCACGAGCGCGGTAGCGCCGGGCCATGACCGGCGGCCTCCGCAAGGTGACCCCATCTTCAGGCGGATAAGCGATAATCGCGTCATGAACCTCCCTGTCTCCCCCGATTCGCTGGTGATCGCCGGCAAGACCTACGGCTCGCGGCTGCTGACCGGCACCGGCAAGTTCAAGGATCTGGAAGAAACCCGCCTGGCCACCGAGGCCGCTGGCGCCCAGATCGTCACCGTGGCCATCCGCCGCACCAACATCGGCCAGAACCCGGGCGAACCGAACCTGCTGGACGTGCTGCCGCCGGACCGCTACACCATCCTGCCCAACACCGCCGGCTGCTACACCGCCGAAGACGCGGTGCGCACCTGCCGCCTGGCCCGTGAGCTGCTGGATGGCCACACCCTGACCAAGCTGGAAGTGCTGGGCGACCAGAAGTCGCTGTACCCGGACGTGGTGCAGACCCTCAAGGCCGCCGAGCAACTGGTCAAGGACGGCTTCGACGTGATGGTCTATACCTCCGACGACCCGATCCTGGCCAAGCGCCTGGAAGAAATCGGCTGCGCTGCGGTGATGCCGCTGGCGGCGCCGATCGGGTCGGGCCTGGGCATCCAGAACAAGTACAACCTGCTGCAGATCATCGAAGACGCCAAGGTGCCGATCATCGTCGACGCCGGCGTGGGCACCGCTTCCGATGCCGCCATCGCGATGGAACTGGGCTGCGACGGCGTGCTGATGAACACCGCCATCGCCGGTGCGCGCCATCCGGTGCTGATGGCCAGCGCGATGCGCAAGGCCGTCGAAGCCGGCCGCGCGGCCTTCCTGGCCGGCCGCATCCCGCGCAAGCGCTACGCCAGCGCCTCCTCCCCGATTGATGGGCTGATCGGCTGATGACCAATCCTTTTGACAGCGCCGGTTCCAAGGCCCCGCCCAAGCCCTTCACCGTGAGCGAGGGCCGCCGCGAGGTGCGCAGCTTCGTGCTCCGCCAGGGTCGCTTCACCCCCGCCCAGCAGCGCGCGTTCGATGAACGCTGGCCGCGCTTAGGCATCGACTACACCGGCCAGCCGCGTGACCTGGACGCCACCTTCGGCCGCACGGCGCACAAGGTGCTGGAAATCGGCTTCGGCAATGGTGCGGCCCTGCGCTTCGCCGCGCAGCACGATCCGTCGCGCGACTACATCGGCATCGAAGTGCACGCCCCGGGCGTGGGCCGCCTGCTGAACGCGCTGGCCGATGACAACGCCGACCACGTGCGCCTGTACCACCACGATGCCGTGGAGGTGCTGCAGAACGAGATCGCCGACGGTGCACTGGATGAAGTACGCATCTATTTCCCGGACCCGTGGCACAAGAAGCGCCACAACAAGCGCCGCCTGCTGCAGCCGGCGTTTGCCGAGCTGATCGTGCGCAAGCTGCGCCCAGGCGGCCGCCTGCACTGCGCCACCGACTGGGAAGATTACGCCGAGCAGATGTGGGACGTGCTCGACGCCACTGCCGGCCTGGTCAACCGTGCCGGCCCGCGTGGCAGCGTGCCGCGCCCGGACTGGCGCCCGCAGACGCACTTCGAGACCCGCGGCCAGAAGCTCGGCCACGGCGTCTGGGACCTGCTGTACGACCGTACCTGACCCACGCACGAGGACGCTGCGCCCCACATGGATACCGCGCTGACGCTGACCAACGACATGAAGCTCGTGCTCGGGCTGGTCGGCTTCACGATGGCGATGTTCCTGTTCGAGCGCATCCGCGCCGACGTGGTCGCGCTGGTGGTGCTGGTGGTGCTCGGCGTCACCGGCCTGATCGCCCCGGAAGAAATCTTCGGTGGCTTCTCGGGTAACGCGGTGATGAGCATCATCGCCACCACCATCCTCGGTGCCGGTCTGGACCGCACCGGGGCGCTGAACCGGCTGGCGGCGTGGCTGCTGCGGCGCGGCCACGGCGTGGAGCAGCGGCTGCTGATGATGACCACGGCCATCGCCGGCCTGAACTCGTCCTTCATGCAGAACCCCTCGGTGATGGCGCTGTACCTGCCGGTGGCCTCGCGGCTGGCGGCACGTACCGGGCTTACAATGCAGCGGCTGCTGCTGCCGATTTCGGCGGCGATCGTGATGGGCGGCGCGCTGACCATGGTCGGCAATTCACCGCTGATCCTGCTGAATGATCTGCTGGCCTCGGCCAACAACAACCTCCCCTCGGGCCTGGCCACCATCGAGCCGCTGCGCATGTTCGCGCCGCTGCCGATCGGCGTGGCCCTGCTGATCGCATCGCTGCTGTACTTCCGCTACTACGGCGACCGCAAGCTGATCGAAGAGGAAAGCCTGGTCAACGACGGGGTGACACCGGCGCGCACCGAGAGCTACTTCGCCAAGACCTACGGCATCGAAGGCGATGTATTCGAGCTGATGGTGACCGCTGAAAGCCCGCTGGTGGGCATGACCCTGGGCGAGGCCGAGACCCTGCACGATGCGCCGCTGCTGCTGGCGCTGAAGACCGGCAACGACACCCGCCTGGCACCGCCGGCGGAGATGCGTATCTGGGTAGGCAGCGTGCTGGGGGTGATGGGACCGCGTCAGGAGGTGCACGATTTCGCGCAGAACCAGTTCCTGCGCATGTCCTCGCGGCTGAAGCACCTGGGTGACCTGTTCAACCCCAGCCGGGCCGGCATCTCCGAAGCGGTGGTACCGCCCACCTCGGGGGTGATCGGCAAGACCGCCGGCGACCTGCGCCTGCGCAAGGAGCGCGGCATGAGCCTGCTGGCCATCAACCGCGACAAGCAGGTGATCCGCGAGGACGTGCGCGACGTTCCGCTGCGCGCCGGCGACATGCTGGTCTTCCACAGCATCTGGACCGACCTGGCGCAGGCGGCCAAGAGCCGGGACTTCGTGGTGGTGACCGACTACCCTACCGGCGAGCAGCGCCCGCACAAGTTCAAGATCGCCATGTCGATCTTTGCCCTGACCATCCTGATCGCGCTGACCAGCAAGCTGCCGGTAGCGCTGACGCTGATGACCGGCGTGGCCGGCATGCTGCTGACCGGCGTGCTGCGTATGGACGAGGCCTATGCATCGATCAACTGGAAAACGGTATTCATGATGGCCGGGCTGATTCCGCTCGGCTGGGCGATGGATTCCAGTGGTGCAGCGGCCTGGGTGGCCGGGCACACCATCGACAAGCTGCCCACCGGCATCCCGCTGTGGGTGCTGGAAGTGGCGCTGGCGCTGCTGACGACTGCGTTCTCGCTGGTGATCAGCCACGTGGGCGCCACCATCGTGATGGTGCCCATCGCGGTGAACCTGGCGCTGGCGGCGGGCGGCAGCCCGACGGCGTTCGCGCTGATCGTGGCGCTGTCGGCGTCCAACAACCTGATGACGGCCTCCAACCCGGTGATTTCGATGATCACCGGCCCGGCCAACTACACCCCGCGCGAGATGTGGCGGGTCGGCGGACCGCTGTCGCTGATCTACACGCTGGTGGTGGTGGTGATGATCAACCTGATGTTCTGAGGTTGAGGGTCTGTGGCAGGGCTGCGCCCTGCACCTGCAGAAGCCACGTCAACGTCAACGTCAAAAGCGGGCATTTCGCGGGATGGCGGGGCACTGTGGGTGTGCGGGGACGCCGTGAACCCATCCATGGGGGCTTGGTCGCGGCATCCATGCCGCTCATACCCCCGCAAACCCACAGTGCCCCGCCTTCGACAGGTTCACGCGGCTGACGGTGGGTGCCGACCGTTGGTCGGCACGGGGTCGGATCCCGTTGCTGCGCAACGGGCTCTGACCCCAATCTGAATTTCGATATCTGACTGGTTTCATCCACGCATGACGTGGATCTACTGGCCGCGATCTGTTGACCTTGGTCGACAGTAGATCCACGCCATGCGTGGATGCTTCTGCTTCTACCCGGACGCCCCGATGGGGTCAGAGCCGTTTTCCTGCGGCAAACGGATCCGACCCCGGACCGGGCCTCAGGCCAGGTAGACCTGGCCGTCGCGGATGTCGACCGGCACCGCGCGCAGGCGGTCGCCCTTGCAGGGGCCGGCGATGCAGTCGCCGCTGTCCAGGGCGAACGAGGCGCCGTGCGCGGCACACACCAGGTGGCCTTCGCGGCTCTTGAGGAACTGGCCCGGTGCCCAGTCCAGCCGGCGGCCGGCGTGCGGACAGATGTTCAGGAACGCGCGCACCTGCGCGCCGTCGCGGTACAGCACCAGCGATTCGGCATCGCCCTCGACCATCGCTTCGACCTCGGCAAATGCCCCATCGGCAAGGGCATCAAGGGCGATCAGGGCAGCGGCGGCAGTCATGGCGGAAGGCTCTCATGGAAAACCGGATTGTCGCATGCCCGCTGATATGACTGGCTGCGACATGAACACAAGTCATTGATCCGTAATAAGCAGAGGCTACATTTAACGAGTTTTTCACTCAATGACGGTGGCGCATCCCGATACTCTTGTTTCGCCGATCCCAGCCCTATCGAGCCGCCATGTTTACTCGCGCTTCCGCCTTCAACCAGTTCCGCACCCTGTTCGCGCCGCGCAAGCCGCGCCACCCGCTGGTGCGTGTTGCCGTCGGCCTGCTCGGCCTGGCGATTCTGGCAGCGATGGTGTTCATCGGCGTGTTCGTGGGTGCGGCGATGATCCTGATCGGCCTGGCGTGGAAGCTGCTGGCCTCGCGCAAGACCGTCGGTGCGCGCCGTGCGGCCGATGCCAACGTCGTCGAAGGCGAATACCGCGTGGTGCGCAAGTCGGCTTTGCCGATGTCGCGCTGATCCGGCCGCCCGCTGACGTGGGCGCCACACCGTTCTAGACTGCAGGGGCCTTCCTACTGGAACCCCCGCATGTCCACTCCCGCAGTTTCCGATGTCATCCCCGCCCCCGTCGTGCCGCGTGTGCCGGTGGTCGGTGGTGGCACGTTCCCGGTCCACCGCATCTACTGCGTCGGCCGCAACTTCGCCGACCATGCGCGTGAGATGGGCGCTGCGGTGCCGGCCGCCGATGATCGCGGCCGCCCGATGTTCTTCTGCAAGCCGGCCGACGCCATCGTGGTCGGCCACGACGATGTGATCCCCTACCCGCCCGCGACCAGCAACCTGCACCACGAAGTGGAGCTGGTGGTGGCCATCGGCGTTGATGCGCCGGCCGGCGAACTGGCCGTGGCTGATGCCGACGCGCTTATCTACGGCTATGCCGTGGGCCTTGACCTGACCCGCCGCGACCTGCAGGCCGCCGCCAAGGAAAAGGGCCACCCGTGGGATTCGGCCAAGGGCTTCGATGCCTCCGCGCCGATCAGCGAGATCGTGCATGCCGGTGAAGTAGGCGACCTGGCCGCCTTGAACCTGTCGCTGGAAGTGAACGGCGAAGTGCGCCAGCAGTCGCTGCTCGACCAGATGATCTGGAACGTGTCGGAAATCCTGCATGAGCTGTCCAAGCTGTGGCAGCTTCGCGCTGGCGACCTTGTCTTCATGGGCACCCCGTCGGGGGTGGCCGCATTGAAGCCGGGCGACCGTTTCAGTGCTCGACTGGAGAACGTGGCCGAACGCCACGGCGTCATCGCAGGCTGACATCGGCTGCGTTAACCTGCGCTCGAACCCTCGCCCTCAGGAGAAGAACAAGAATGGGAATGCTCACCGAGTTCAAGGAATTCGCGATGCGTGGCAACGTCATCGACCTCGCCGTCGGCGTGGTCATCGGCGCGGCCTTCGGCAAGATCGTCACCGCGCTGGTGGAGAAGATCATCATGCCGCCGCTGGGCCTGCTGATCGGCAAGGTGGATTTCTCCGATCTGGCCTGGACGTTGGCGCCTGCACGTGTTGGCGCCGACGGCACCGAGATCCCCGCTGTGGTCATCGGCTACGGTGATTTCCTCAACACGCTGGTGCAGTTCATCATCGTGGCCTTCGCCATCTTCATGGTGATCAAGGTGATCAACCGCCTGTCGCGCAAGAAGGAAGCGGCACCGGCCGGTCCGAAGGAAGAAGTGGTACTGCTGCGCGAGATCCGCGACAGCCTGAAGAAATAAGGCGTTCCGCGCACCTGTAGAGTCGAGCCGTGCTCGACTGGGCGGGACGGTAATCACGGTAGCGCCGGGCCATGCCCGGCGAGCGCAGCGGTTGATGGATTCCGCCGGGCATGGCCCGGCGCTACCGCTTTGCCGGTCATGGCCGGAAAACAGCGTTCGCCGCCACCGTGACCTCCCACCCATGCGCGGCACTGAACGACTGTTAAGCTCCAAGGCTGATTCCCTTCCCGGAGCTGTCCATGCGTCGCCGCGTCATTGCCATCGCATCCTCCCTCGCCCTGCTGGCCGCGCCGGCCTTTGCGGCGCCGCGCACCACCACCCTGCCTCCGGCCTCGCTGGCCACGGCCGCGCAGCTGCGCGACCAGGCACTGGCCGATGACACCGGCTGGAAGGTGGTGGAATCGCTGACCACCGAGATCGGCCCGCGCATCGCTGGCGGCGAAGCCGATGCCCGCGCCGTGGCCTGGGCCGAAGCAAAGTTCAAGGCGCTCGGCTTCGACAAGGTGTGGAAGGAGCCGGTGACTTTCCCGAAGTGGGAACGTCGCAGTGAACACGCCGCCGTGACCGGCAAGCACCAGCAGCCGTTGCAGATCACCGCGCTGGGCGGCAGCCCGGGCGGCAGCGTCGAAGCCGAAGTCGTGCGCTTTGCCGACCTCGCCGCACTGCAGGCAGCGCCGGAGGGCTCCCTGAAGGGCAAGATCGCCTTCGTCGATTACCAGATGCTGCCGTTCCGCGATGGCCGTGATTACGGCCGCGGCGGCGCGATCCGCAGCAAGGGGCCGTCGGAAGCGATCCGCAAGGGTGCGGTCGGCTTCCTGATGCGCTCGGCCGGCACCGATTCGCACCGCGTGCCGCACACCGGCATCACCCGTTACGACGACGGCCTGACCCCGGTGCCGTCCGCTGCCCTGTCGGTACCCGATGCCGACCAGCTGGCGCGCCTGGTGGCGCGCGGCAGCACCACCGTGAAGGTGACCCTGGACTGCGGCTGGGATGGCACCGCCACCTCCTACAACGTGATCGGTGAAATCACCGGGCGCAGCCTGCCCAAGGAAGTGGTGGTGATCGGTGGTCACCTCGATTCCTGGGACCTGGGCACCGGCGCCATCGATGACGGCGCGGGCGTGGGCATCACCATGGCCGCCGGCCACCTGATCGGCCAGCTCAAGCAGGCCCCCAAGCGCACCATCCGCGTGGTCGCCTTCGCCAATGAAGAGCAGGGCCTGTACGGCGGCAAGGCCTACGCCGAAGCCCATGCCAAGGACGTGGCGCGGCACCAGCTGGCCGCCGAGAGCGATTTCGGTGCCGGCCGCATCTACGCGTTCAACACCGGCTCGCCGAACCCGGAGGGTTCGCGTGAGGCCACCGCGCAGATTGCCGAAGTGATGAAGCCGCTGGGCATCGAGTACATGGCCGACAAGGGTGGCCCGGGCCCGGACGTCGGCCCGCTGGCAGCCAAGGGCGGCGCGTGGGCATGGCTGGCGCAGGACGGCTCGGACTACTTCGATTTGCACCACACCGCTGACGACACCCTGGACAAGATCGACCCGAAGGCACTGGCGCAGAACGTGGCCGCCTACACCGTGTTCGCCTACCTGGCGGCCGAGGCCGATGGCACCTTCGGCAGTGAAGCCAAGGCGACCACGCCGCCGAACGAGTGATGCGGTGATATGGTTGGGGTCAGATCCCTCGCCCTTGGGCGAGGGCTCTGACCCCGCTTGCGTTCAGCTCTCCCAGACCCGTGTGTTGCGCACGCCGATCGTCTGCGGATTGAACAGCGGATCACGCTGCCTGCGCTTCTGCTGCTCGTAATCACGCAGTGCCGCCAGAGCGGGCCGTTGCAGTAGCAGGATCGCGATGATGTTCAACCAGCTCATCATGCCCACGCCGATATCGCCCAGTGCCCAGGCCACCGTTGCGGTGTTGACCGCCGAATAGCCGGTGGCGGCCAGGAACAGCAACTGGAAACCGGTGACCGTCGCGCGTCCGGGACGATCACGGCACAAGTAGCTGACGTTGGTTTCGGCCATGTAGTACAGCGCCAGGATCGTGGTGAACGCGAACGGCAGGATCGCCAGTGCGACGAACGATTTGCCGAAGCCCGGCAGTGCCGATTCCACCGCATGCTGCACAAAGCGAGGACCGGCCTCGACACCCGGCAGGTTGGCCAGCAGCAGGCGCGCCTCGTCGGGCACACCGTTCACCGCCGGGTCGTAGACGTTGTACAGCCCGGTCGACAGGATCAGGAACGCCGTTGCGCTGCACACCACCATGGTGTCGATGTAGACCGAGAACGACTGCACCAGGCCCTGCTTGACCGGGTGCGAGACTTCCGCCGCCGCAGCCGGATGCGCGCCGCTGCCCATGCCGGCCTCGTTGGACAGCACGCCGCGACGCACGCCCCACTGGATGGCGGTACCGATCATCGCGCCGAACGCGGCGTCCACGCCGAACGCGCTGCGCAGCACCAGCGCGAAGACCTCGGGGACCTTGTCCACGTTGATGACCATGACCACGGCCGCGACCAGCAGATAGGCCACCGCCATGATCGGCACCACCCACTCGGCCACCCGCGCGATGCGGCGCACGCCGCCGTACAGCACGGCCGCCAGGATGACCAGCAGCACCGCCGTGGTGCCCGCCACCGGGATGCCCCAGGCCTCGTTCACCGCGCTGGTGATGGCGTTGGACTGCGTGCCCGCCAGCATCGCCCCGGCCAGCACGGTGACCAGCGCGAACAGCACCGCATACCAGCGCTGACCCAACCCTTTTTCGATGTAGTACGCCGGACCACCACGGTACTGGCCGCTGGCATCGCGCTCCTTGTAGATCTGCGCCAGCGTCGATTCGATGAAGGCGCTGGAGGCACCAAGGAAAGCGACGATCCACATCCAGAAAATCGCGCCAGGGCCACCGAATGCGATGGCCATGGCGACACCGGCGATGTTGCCGACACCGACCCGGCTGGACAGGGACAACGACAACGCTTGGAATGGTGAGACCCCCGCGGCGGAGCGCTCGTGGCGGAACATCAGGCGCAGCATGTCCGGCAGCGCGCGCAGCTGGATGAAGCGCGTGCGCACGCTGAAGTACAGGCCGGCCAGCAGGCAGAGCACGACCAGCCACGGGCTCCAGATGATGCCCAGCAGGACGTTGACGATCGATTCAATGCTCATCATGTGCCGGCCCCTCAGAAGAACACGCCCAGGGCGACCTGGGGGCTGACGATGCGGCCGGTGTTGCGGCCGGCCACGGTGAACTCGACACCGGCGATCAGGCCCAGCGACGGGCTGAAGTGGTACTGGACCGCCGGCGCCAGCGTCAGCGAGCGACTGGCCGGGCGCAGTTCATTGACATGACGTCCGCTGCCGTCGGCGGTGGGCATGAACCCGATCAGGCGCTGGCCGGTTTCGCGGCTGGCGGCGACTTCCATCCCCCCCACCCAGCGGTCGTTGAAGCTGTACTCGCCGGCCACCGAAAGCCCCAGCACCGAGCCTCGCGCGATGTGGCCCTGGAAGCCCGCTTCGGTGCCGTAGACGCTGGCGCCGGATAGTGCCGTACGCGCGGGCGCAGGGCCGGCCATCAGCTGCCCACGCCAGCGCAGCGGACGCCCGTTCGGCATCCACACCACCTGCTGCATGCCCAGCGCCAGGGTGGTGCGCTGCACGCCATCACCCTGCGCATCCAGTGGGTTGCCGCTGATGCGATCGTGGGTGCCGGTGCTGAAGCGCTGTGTCAGCGCCAGCGACACCGCGGGCCGGGTGCCATCGGCATTCGGCGCCTGCAGCAGGTACTGCAGGCGGGCAGTGGTATCACCGGCCCGGAAGCCGCCGCTGTGTCCGCTGCCGGATTCGGCACGCGAGGCGCTGAGGTTGACCTGGCCCATCAGGCGGTCGCTGAAGCCGTACATCATCGGCATGACCACCGCCCATGCACCACTGTCCTGCGCGCTGTGCCGGCGCTTGCCGTCGGCATCGTAGTACGCGTTGCTGTCGACACGGACCAGGTAGGGTTCGAGAAACCAGCGGCCCTGCGGCAGGCCGGCGGGATTGGGGGTGATCAACGGCCCCATGAAGTTGACGTTTTCCAGGCTGTGCTCGCTGGCATCAGCACGGGCGCTGGCACTGGCCAGCGCACAGGCCAGCAGCAGGGACACGGACAGGGTGCGTTGCAGGTGGGACATGACAGCCACTCCGGTTACAACGAGGGATGGAGTTACACCCTGCGTCGCCGGAAATGGCGGACCAATAAGGAAAGTTTCAAATGACCAGCGGACGTTGCGAATTGCAAAGCGCGCTTAGCAACTGTCTGGGGTCAGAGCCCTCGCCTTGGCGAGGGATCTGACCCCTGTCCGGGTGCTCAACTGCCCGGGGGGTCGGATCCCTCGCATTGGGCGAGGGATCTGACCCCGATCCGGCAATTCAGCCGCGGCGGCTGGCCCACTGCGCCAGCAGCACCGCCGTCGCCGAGGCGACGTTGAGGCTTTCCACCGCGCCGCTGCCGGGGATGGAGACCTGCTGGTCGCACTGGCTGGCAAGCGCTCGGTCCATGCCCTCGCTCTCGGCGCCCATCACGTACACCAGGCGCGCCGGCAACTCGGCACGGAACACGTCCTGGCCACCCTCGACCAGAGTCGCGGCCAGGCCGAAGCCGGCGGCACGCAGCTGCGCCATGGCATCCGCGTCATCGGGCAGCTGCACCAGCGGCAGGGCCTCGGCGCCGCCCTCGGCCACGCGTGCGGCGGCACCGGACAGGGCCAGCGTGCTGCCGGCCGGCAGCAGCAGCGCCTTCGCGCCAAAATGCGCCGCCGAACGCAGGATCGCCCCAAGATTGTGCGGGTTGCCCACGCCATCCAGCCACAGCGCCAGCGCCGGGCCCTCGCCCACCTGCTGCAGCCACTGCGCCAGCGGCAGCACCGGCGCACGCAGCACGTCGGCGACCACGCCTTCATGGTGGGTGGTGCCGGCCAGCTTGTTCAGGTCGCCGTCTTCCACCACGCGGTAGCCCACGCGGTTGGCCACGCACCACTTCAGCAGCGGCTGCAGGCGCGGAATGCGCGCCTCCAGCAGGTACAGCTTGCGCAGGGCCTGCGGGCGCGCTTCGAAGGCGGCCAGCACGGCATTCAGGCCGAACAGGCGCAGCTCATCATTGCCGCCGCGGCCGCCACCGCCGGTGGCCGGCACCTCCGCACGCGGCAACGGCGTTGCGCGCGGCGGACGGGCGGACGGACGGCGGTTGTTCCAAGGGTTGTTCACTTACACACTCTCCTGCTTGCGCTGGCGCCAGAAGTCCGCGTTCTTGATGCCCAGGGCATCAGGGTCGAACGTCGGATCCAGGCCCAGCTTCTTCTGTCGTTCGTAATCACGTAGGGCCAGCATGGCCGGCTTCTGGATGATGAGGATGGCGATGATGTTCAGCCAGGCCATCAGGCCCACACCGATGTCACCCAGCGCCCAGGCCAGGGTCGCATTATGGAATGCGCCGAACACGACCATGGCCAGGATGCCCAGGCGCAGCACCAGCACGGTCAGCGGGCGCTTCCTGTTCTGGTTGACGTAGGTCAGGTTGGTTTCGGCCATGTAGTAATAGGCCATGATGGTGGTGAAGGCGAAGAAGAAGATGGCGATCGATACGAACGCCGCGCCCCACCCCGGCAGCACCGCTTCCACGCCCGCCTGCGCATAGCCGGCGCCTTCCGGAATACCGGCCAGGCCCTGGAAGATCGGAGGTGCACTGGCGCCCGCAGGCGAGTACACGTTGTACGTACCGCTGGCCAGAATCAGGAACGCGGTGGCGGTGCATACCATCATGGTGTCGAAGTAGATGGCGAAGGCCTGCACGTAGCCCTGCTTGGCCGGGTGCGAGACCTCGGACGCAGCAGCTGCGTGCGGGCCCGAGCCCTGGCCGGCTTCGTTGGCGTAGATGCCGCGCTTGATGCCCCACTCCACCGCCAGGCCCATCATCGCACCGAACGCGGCATGGGTGCCGAACGCGCTGTCGAAGATGATGCCGAACATTTCCGGCACGCGGTCGTAGTTGATGATCATGATGACGATGGCCGTCAGGATGAAGGCGGCCGCCATGAACGGCACCACCACTTCGGCGAAGTTGGCGATGCGCTTGACGCCACCGAAGATGACCACGCCCAGCAGCAGGGCCACGACGATGCCGATGCCCAGCTTCAGCGCCTCGACCGAGCTCATGCCCAGCATCTGGCCGTCCAGCGGGCCGCATACGGCGGTGCCGCGGCAGGCGTTGATGACGCTGTCAGCGATGGCATTGGCCTGCACGCCCGGCATCAGGAAACCGGCAGCGATGATCGTGGCGATGGCGAAGGCCAGCGCGTACCACTTCAGGCCCATGGCCTTTTCGATGTAGTACGCCGGGCCACCGCGGTAGCGGCCATCGGCATCCTTGGTCTTGTAGATCTGCGCCAGGGTGCATTCCACGTACGAGGTGGACGCGCCGAAGAAGCCCATCACCCACATCCAGAAAATGGCGCCCGGGCCGCCGAAGGCGATGGCGGTGGCCACGCCGGCGATGTTGCCGATGCCCATGCGGCCGGCCATCGACATGGCCAGGGCCTGGAAGGAGGACACGCCGGCGTCGGACTTCTCGCCCCTGACGGTGAGGCGGCACATCTCGAAGAAGCCGCGGAGCTGCATGAAGCGGGTACGCAGGCTGAAGAACAGGCCGGCGCCCAGGCACACCGCGATGAGTGCCTTGCTCCAGATGATGCTGTTGATGAAATGTACGGTTGCTTCCACGCGCGCTCTCTCCAGTCGGCGGGTTGTAAGGACGTCCCGTCGGCTGGAAGGGACGGGACCGATTCTCCCTGATCGAAGGTCACTGCGGTAGCGCCAGAAGCATCCGCCGGGCATGGCCCGGCGCTACCGGCAATGCCCGTGCCCCCCAACGGTAGCGCCGGGCCATGCCCGGCGGCTGTTCAGGGCAGCTGCGTGCGCACCCGCGCGAAGCGGCGCAGGTCGTGCAGGACGCCGCGCTTGTAGACGGCGCAGCGGGCCGTGCCCTCTTCGGCAAAGCCATTGGCCAGCAGCACGCGGGCCGAGCCTTCGTTGAAGTCCAGCACCTCGGCCTGCAGCCTGAACAGGCGCAGCTCGTCCATTACCCAGGGGGCGAACAGGGCTACGACGCGGCTCATCACGCCTTGGCCCCAATGTGACTGGCCCAGCCAATATCCCAATTCGGCGGTATGCCCGCGCTCGGCCGTGCCTGGCTGCGCGCCAATGCTGCCGCAGGCGTGGCCGTCGATCTCGATGGCCAGGTTGAGGGTGCCGGGGGCAAGCACGCGGCCGGCCAGGAAGGCCTCGCCGTCCTCGCGGGTGTACGGGTACGGGAAGCGGTCGCGCAGGCCGCGCGAGACGGCGGGGTCGTTGGCGTGGTGCAGCAGCGACGCGAGGTCGTCGGGGTGCCAGGGGCGCAGGGTGAAGCCGTCGCCGTGCAGGCTTGGGGTCAGAGCCCTTTCCCGTAGGGAAAGGGATCCGACCCAACTTGCATGCCGGTCAGGCATGGCCGCCAACCGAGGGCGATTCGGCTTCCTGCTTCTCCAGTTCGCGCTTCACTGCTTCCGGCGAACGGGTGTACGGGGCCAGGCGTGCGTAGAACGCCGGCACCACGAACAGCGACAGGAACGTGGACAGGGTGACGCCGAAGATGATCACGATGCCGATGGTGCCGCGGCTGGCCGAACCCGGGCCGCCGGCCACCACCAGCGGGATGGCGCCGACCACGGTGGCGATAGAGGTCATCAGGATCGGACGCAGGCGGACCACGGCCGATTCGATGATCGCCGCGCGCACGGTGCGACCGTCATCGCGCAGCTGATTGGCGAACTCGACGATCAGGATGCCGTTCTTGGCCGCCAGGCCGACCAGCATCACGATGCCGATCTGGCTGAACAGGTTCACCGTGCCGCCACTCACCCACAGGCCGACCAGGGCGCCGAGCACGCCCAGCGGCACGGTCAGCATGATGGTGAGCGGGTGGATGAAGCTTTCGAACTGCGCGGCCAGCACCAGGTAGACCACCAGCAGGGCCATGGCGAAGGTCAGCAGCACCGCGCCGCCCGCACTCTGGAACTCGCGCGACTCACCCTTCCAGTTGATCTGCGCGTACTGCGGCAGCTCCTCGCGGGTGACCTGCTGCGCCCAGGCGATGGCCTCGCCCAGCGGATAGCCGGGGGCCAGGCCGGCGCTGATGGTGATCGAGCGCAGGCGGTTGAAGCGGTTCAGGGTGCCGGCCTCGGCCACTTCGCTGAGGGTGACCAGATTGGACAGCGGCACCAGTTCGCCCGAATTGGCGCGCACGCGGATGGCGGCCAGGTCGGCGGGGCTGGCACGGCCATCGCGGCCGGCCTGCACCAGCACGTCGTACTCCTCGCCGTTGTCGACGAAGGTGGTGACGCGGCGCGAGCCCATCATCGTTTCCAGCGCAGAGCCGATGGCGGTGACCGGCACGCCGAGGTCGGCCGCGCGCTGGCGGTCGATGTTCACCCGCATCTGCGGGCGGGTTTCCTTGTAGTCCGAATCGGGGCTGACCAGTCCGGGATTGTCGGCCATGCGCAGCAGGATGCGGTCACGCCACTGCGCGATCTCGGCATATTCCGGCCCCCCCAGCACGATCTGGAACGGCTGGCCACCGCTGCGCACCAGGCCACCACCGACCTGCGTACGCACGCGCACGCCGCGCAGGGTGTCCAGTTCCTTCTGCAGGTCATTGGCCACGTCCACGGTGTTCTCCGTGCGCTCGCGCCATGGCTGCAGGAACACGCTGACGCGACCGGTATGCATTTCCTCACTGGATCCCCACCCGCCCGGCACGCGGGGATTGGCCCGCACGATCGGTTTGTCGGCGCCCACGTGCGGCGCCAGCAATGCTTCGACCTGCTGCACCTGCTGCACGGTGTAGTCGTAGCCTGCGCCTTCCGGGCCGTCGATCATGATCTGGAACGAGCCGCGGTCTTCGGCCGGGGCCAGTTCGGACGGCAGGATTTTCAACAGGCCCCAGCTGGCGGCCAGCGCCAGCACCATCACCACCAGGTAGATCCACAGGCGGTCGACATGGTGGTCCAGTACGCGGCCGTAACCGGATGCCAGGCGTTCCAGGTTGCGGTTGATGACCCCATACAGGCCGCGCGGTGCCTGCCCGGTGTGTGGTTTCAGCAGCTTGGAAGCCATCATCGGGGTGAGCGTGAGCGCCACGAACGCCGACAGCGCCACCGCCGCAGCCAGCGCCACGGCCAGCTCGCGGAACAGGCGGCCGGTGTTGCCTTCCAGGAAACCGACCGGCAGGAACACCGCCACCAGCACCGCGGTGGTGGCGATGACCGCGAAGGCGACCTGGGTGGTGCCGCGCTTGGAGGCGACCAGCGGCGGTTCGCCCAGGTCGATGCGACGCTGTACGTTCTCCACGACCACGATCGCGTCATCCACCACCAGGCCGATACACAGCACCAGGGCCAGCAGGGTCAGCAGGTTGATGGAGAAACCAAAGGCGTACAGCGCGATGAAGGCCGCGACCAGGCAGACCGGCACGGTCACAGCAGGGATCAACGCCGCGCGGAAGCTGCCCAGGAACAGCCAGATGACCGCCAGCACCAGCAGCATCGCTTCGACCAGCGTCGCGTAGACGCGGTCAACGGCCGCTTCAATGAAGGTGGTGTTATCAAAGGTGACCACGATCTGCGTGCCTTCGGGCAGTGTCGCGGCGATCTTTTCTGCTTCAGCGCGCGCGGCGCGGGCCACGTCCAGCGAGTTCGCGGTCGAGGTCTTGACGATGCCCAGGCCGACGCCCGGTTCGCCGTTGCTGCGGAAATACGCGCGGCGTTCGGCCGATGCCAGCTCGATCCTGGCCACGTCGCCCATGCGCACCACGTAGCCATCGCTGCCCTTACCGAGCGGGATGGTGGCGAAATCCTCGGGCTTCACGTAGTTGCGCTCGACGCGCAGGGTGAAGTCACGGTCAGTCGATTCGATGCGGCCGGCCGGCAGTTCCACGTTCTCGTTGCGCAGCGCGGTTTCCACGTCGCCGGTGGTCAGGCCACGCGCGGCCAGCTGGTCGCGGTCCAGCCAGATGCGCATCGCGTAACGCTGGCGGCCACCGATGCGGACCTGGGCCACGCCGTCCAGGCTGGAGAAGCGGTCGACCACGTAGCGGTCGGCGTAGTCGCTCAGTTCCAGCGTGTCCATCGTGGTGGAGGACATGTTGAACCAGATGATCGGATCGGCATCGCTCTCGACCTTGGCGATTTCCGGCGGACGCGCCTCTTCGGGCATGCGGTCGGCCACGCGGCTGACCGCGTCGCGCACGTCGTTGGCGGCCGCTTCGATATCGCGGTTGGAGATGAATTCGATGCTGACCTGCGAACGGCCGTTGCTGCTGCGCGCGTTGATCGTGTCGATGCCCTCGATGCCGGCCAGCGCATCTTCCAGCACCTGGGTGACGCGGCTCTCGATGACCGCCGCCGAAGCACCGGTGTAGTCCACCGACACCGAGACGATGGGCGGATCGATGGCCGGCAGCTCACGCAGGGTCAGGCGGGTGAAGGACATGATGCCCAGCACCACCAGCAGCAGGCTCATCACCACGGCGAACACCGGCCGCTGGATGGAAATGTCCGACAGTTTCATCCGCCGTCGCCCTCGGCCGGTGCAGGTGCCGTAGCCGGCGCCTTGGCCGGTGCGGTGCCGTTGGCCGGCGCAGCGTCGGTGGCGGCGACCTTCAGGCCGGCGCGCAGCTTGCCGGTGCCGTCGACGACGATGCGCTCGCCACCCTGCAGGCCCTGGCGGATCTCGACCACGCCGGCACGACGCGCGCCGGTGGTCACATCAACGCGTTCGACGGTGTCGTCGGCCTTGATACGGTAGATGAAGGTATCGCGGCCGACCTGCACCACGGCGATTTCCGGCACCACCAGCGCCGGGCGCTCGGGGCGGAACAGACGCACGTCCAGCAGCATGCCCGGGCGCAGCGCGTGGTCGGCGTTGGCGAAGTCGGCGCGCACGGTCACCGCACGCGTGGCCGGATCGACGCGTGCATCGATGGTGGTCACTTCGCCTTCGAAGGTGCGGCCCGGCCAGGCGACGCTGGTCGCGCTGACCTTGTCGCCGTTGGAGAGCGCGGCCATTTCCACTTCCGGCACCTGGAAATCGACGTGCATGCGCTCGATGTCATCGAGGGTAGCGATGACGGTGGTCGGGGTCAGCAGCGTGCCCGGGCTGACCTGGCGGATGCCGAGCACGCCGGCAAACGGTGCACGCACGCGACGGTCGCCGATGTCCGCCTGCATCTGCGCCACGCGCGCTTCGGCGGCGTCGCGGATCGACTTCTGGGTATCGAGGGTGGCGCTGGAGACCAGGCGCTGGGTGGCCAGCTCGCGCTGCCGCTTGTACAGCTGATCGGCTTCGTGGAAGGTCGCCTGCGCCTGCACCAGCGCCGCCTCCTGGGCCTGCCCGCGCAGGGTCACGATGGGCGCACCGGCGGCGACCTGCTGGCCGCTTTCGAAGTGCACGCGGTCGACGATCTCGCTTACCTTGGCGGTGACGTTGATGGATTCACGGGCCTTGGCCGTGCCCAGCGCCTGCAGGGTGTCGTTCCACTGCGAGGGCTGCACGACGCGGGCGGTGACCGGCACCGCTTCGCCCTGCCGACGCGCGGCGGCCTCCTGTTTGCCTGCGCACCCGGCCAGGACGGCCAGGCTGAGGCCAAGGGCCAGGGTCGAAGCAATACGAGCCAACATGAAGGGTCCTGGTTGTTGCATGGCCGCCGAGTGTAGGCAAGCGCCTGCGAAAGCGGTATGTGCCAAGCGTTTACCGGCGTGGAACCGGCGCTGCGGTGGCGCCGTGAACCCGTTCCATGCAAGGCTCGGGGGCGCAATGTCGGCGTATGTCGGGATGTATCCGGCCGCGCTTTTTCGTGCGTTGCGATCGTACAGTCGAGGCTGCTTGGCAGAGGGCGCCAGGCGGGGGTCGGCCCTGGCGGGGTCCGGCCCTGTTTTTTTTTGTTCGGGCAGGGCTTGCAGCCCTGCACCTGTAGAAGCGGTAGTGCCGGCCGCTGGCCGGCAACCTCAACTTCAAAAGCCGGCATTCCGTGGGTTGGCGGGGTGGTCCGGTTGAGGGGGACGGCGTAAATACGTCCATGCAGCCTCGGTCGCGCCATCCATGGCGCTCACGCCCCCTCAACCGGACCCACCCCGCCTTCGACAGTTTCCTGCGATCTGTTGGAACGTGCTGCTGGATGCTGATGGTGGGTGCCGACCGTTGGTCGGCACGGATGAATTCATTCGATATCCGACAGTTTTCATCCACGCATGGCGTGGCTCTACTGGCCGAGCTCTGACCCCAGAAGAATTTCGATAGCTGACAGATATGCCGACCAACGGTCGGCACCTACCAGAGCCGCGTGGAACAACAGTCGCCGTTAACCACAGCCGCGTGAGCCTGTCGAAGGCGGGGCACTGTGGGTTTGCGGGGTGTGAGCCGCATGGATGCGGCGACCAAGCCCCCATGGACGGGTTTACGGCGTCCCCGCAAACCCACAGTGCCCCGCCATCCCACGGAATGCCGCTCTGGCTTTGGCTTTGGCCGTTGCCTTGAGCAGGTGCAGGGCGCAGCCCTGCTCGACCAACCCTACACCGTGATGGTCTGGGTCAGCGACTCCCACGTCGGCGGCACCGGCCACGCAGCCGCCTGGTTGCCATCCAGCACCCGCCGCAGGTCGCGCGGATCAATCTGCGGTGCCAGCACATGGACCAGTTCCAGCGCGTAATCACGCAGCACCCGGTCGCGCGGCAGCACCGCCCACGCGATGCACTCGGTGATCGGCTCCGGCGCCGGCCACGCGCGCAGGTCTTCGTCGTTTGCACTCACGGCCATCTCGGCCAGCAGGCCGACACCGAGGCCGGTGCGCACATAGGTCTTGATCAGGTCCGCATCCAGCGCGGTCAGTGCCAGGTCCGGCACCAGGCCGTTGGCTGCGAAAGCACGCTGCAGCGAGGAATTGGGGCGGGTGGAGGATTCGTAGCTGATCAGTGGCTGGCGGGACAGCGCGGCCAGGTCCGGCGCGCGGCCGGCGCGGTCCAGCGGGTGGCCCTTGGGCACCACCACCAGCCGCCGCCAGCGGAACAGCGGCACGGCGATGCCATCGGTCGGTTCGCCACCGGCCGTGCTGATGATCGCGATATCGGCATCACCCTGGTTGAGGCGGTCCAGCGCATCGGCCTCACCTGCCTGCTGCAGGTGCACGCTCACCTGCGGGTAGGCCTGCTTGATCGCCGCCACCGCCGGCGGCAGCACGAAGCGCGCCTGGGTGTGGGTGGTGGTCAGGATCAGCTGGCCCTGGCTTTCGCGCCGCTGGTTGGCGGCGTAGGTGCGGATGTTGTTGGCCTCGGCCAGCACCGCGCGGGCGCGGGAGATCACTTCGGTACCGGCCGGGGTGACCGATTCCAGGCTGCGCCCCTTGCGCACGAACAGCAGGAAACCCAGCTCGTCCTCCAGCTGCTTGAGCTGCTTGGACAAGCCTGGCTGGGTGGCGTGCACGCGCGAGGCCGCGAGCGTGATGTTCATCTCGGCGTCGGCGATGGCGACCAGGTAGCGCAGCTGGGTGAGCGTCATGGCGGGCGGGGGCGCGGGGGGCGGAGGTCCACTCTAGGGTCTATTGCCATCACCAGCTTATAACCAAACGTTGTTTAAGAAAGGCATCTGGTCATTTCCGGGCGTCATAAGTCGGCGCTACGGTCAGCCGGCAGCCGCTGGCCTGAACGGCCAGCCTCCCCCTTCCGCCCGCCGGTCCCCGGCGCGGCCCGCTTCCGGAGCGCTTCCATGGCCCTGTACGACTCCATCCTCGACACCGTCGGCAACACCCCCATCGTCAAACTGCAGCGCCTGGCCCCGCAGGGCGTCACCGTGTACGCCAAGGTCGAGTCGTTCAACCCGGGCGGCTCGGTGAAGGACCGCCTGGCGCTGGCCATCATCCTCGACGCCGAAGAACGCGGCCTGCTCCAGCCCGGCGACACGATCGTGGAGGCCACTTCGGGCAACACCGGCGTGGCCCTGGCGATGGTCGCCGCCGCGCGCGGCTACAAGTTCGTCGCCACCATGGTCGAGACCTTCTCGGTGGAGCGCCGCAAGCTGATGCGCGCCTATGGCGCCAAGGTGATCCTGACCCCGGCCGCAGAGCGTGGCAGCGGCATGGTGCGCAGGGCGCGCGAACTGGCCGAAGAGCACGGCTGGTTCCTCGCCAGCCAGTTCGCCAACCCGGCCAACCCGGCCTACCACCGCAACACCACCGCGGCGGAGATCCTGCGTGACTTCGCCGGCAAGCGCCTGGACTACTTTGTCAGCGGCTGGGGCACCGGCGGCACCCTCACCGGCGTCGGCGAAGTGTTGAAGGTCGCCCGCCCGCAGACCCGCATCGTCGCCACCGAACCGGCCGGCGCCGCCCTGCTGAAGGGCGATGACTGGAAGCCGCACAAGATCCAGGGCTGGACCCCGGACTTCGTGCCGGACGTGCTCAACCGCGACGTGGTCGATGAACTGCTCACCGTCGAGGACGACCGCGCCATCGCCACCGCGCGCCGCCTGGCGGCAGAGGAAGGCATCTTCGTCGGCATCTCCGCTGGCGCGACGCTCGCCAGCGCGCTGGACGTGGCCGCCCGCGCCGAGCCGGGCGCGGTGATCCTGGCGATGCTGCCGGACACCGGTGAACGCTACTTCTCCACCCCGCTGTTCGCCGATGTGAACGAAGGTTCCGACGACGACTGGCTGGCCGGCCTGCCGTAAGCGGCACGGGGTCGTCAACCCACGGTAGCGCCGGGCCACGCCCGGCGTTTTCTTTTTCCGCCGGGCATGGCCCGGCGCTACCACTTCAGCCTGCGTGAAGGTTATTGCCCCCATCGTGCGTGACGACCGTAATCGCAGCGCGTGAGACGGTCATGACGCAGCATGGATGCCCTCTCCACTACGGTGGGGGCACCCAGCGCGGGCACGGCGCGCAACAACAACAGGCAGGAGACGGACGCATGAAGATCGAAGTGTGGCAGGGCGACATCACGACCCTGGCGGTGGATGCGATCGTCAACGCGGCCAACGAAACCCTGCTCGGCGGGGGCGGTGTGGACGGTGCCATCCACCGTGCAGCCGGCCCAGGATTGCTGGCCGAGTGCGAGCGCCTGCCGGAACTGCGCCCGGGTGTGCGCTGCCCGACCGGCGAAGTGCGTGCCACAGACGCCTATGCACTCCCCGCGCGGCACGTGCTGCACACGGTCGGCCCGGTCTGGCATGACGGCCAACGCGACGAACCCGCCCTGCTGGCCAACTGCTACTGGAAATCGCTGCAGCTGGCCGAATCGCTGGGCGTGCAGTCGATCGCGTTCCCGGCCATCAGCTGCGGCGTCTACGGCTACCCGCTGTACCAGGCCGCACAGGTGGCGGTGACCGAGACGCTGGCGTGGCAGCGCAGCCATGCGCAGCCGATGCGCATCATGCTGGTGGCGTTCAATACCGCCACGGCGAAGGCCTACCAGCAGGCGCTGAGTGCGACCGGCCAGCCGGTAGAGGCCGAACGCATCCTGCCGCTGCCGCCGCTGGGTGATGCCGGATTCGCTGCGGCGCATTGACGCCCAGTACCGCAGGTGGATGAAAGGCCGGGCATTGCCCGGCCTTTCTTTCGTTGATGTGCGCGAAAGGCCATCCACGCATGGCATGGATCTACTGGATCCGCAGCTCCACCAGGCCGGAATCGCCCTCCACGCTTGACACCTCCACCGTGTAGTGGCCAGCCGGCAACGTCTCCTGCAGGCGCGCGTCCGTGCCGTTGCCGCCGTCATCGTCCTCGATGTCGATATCGCCGCCGACCAGGTGCAGCACGGTGTCGACCTGGCTGGACAGCGCATCCAGCTTCACCCGCGCCGGTGCATCCAGGCGCAGCAGGAAACGCCGGCGGCCTTCGCCATCAAGCGTGGTGAACACGCTGCCCGAGGCTGGAAGTGTCGTGTCGTCCTGCTCGACCATCGTGGCCGGCGCCTTGCTGCGCTGGACATCCAGGGTGAACGCGCCGTTCTCCTCCTCATCCAGGCTGCTGACGTTGAGCGTGTAGCGGCCCGGCTGCAGCGGCAGGCTGATGCGCGAATCACTGCTTTCGCCGCCATCATCGTTCTCGGCATCCTGGCCCTCGCCCTCCAGCGCCAGCAGGGTGTCGAACACGTCCGAACGCAGGTCGATGGTGTAGAGGCCGGCCGTGTCCACCTGCAGCGTGTAGGCCTGCGACGACTCCAGCAGCAGGTCGGACACATGGCCCACGTTGATGATCGGCGTGCCGTCGTGAGGCTTCAGCACTTCCGCGCGCAGCCGGAACGGACCGTAGGTGTCCGGCGCATCGGCGTTCACCGCCACCTGGTAGCTGCCGCCCCCCTCGGCACGGAACGCGACGGCAATGTCACTGCCCTCGTAGTAGGTGCGGCTGCGGGCCACCACCTTGCCGTCGTGGAAGACGGTCATCGCGCCGCGGAGGGTGCCGGTCAGGGTGATGCCGACGCGCTGCTTGTCCTGCACGGTGATCTGGTAAAGCTGATGGCGGCTGCCGTTGTTGAAGTTCATGCCGCTGCGCGACGTGATCTCGCCGGACACCGGCCGGTCGAACTGCAGCACGGGCACCCTGCCCGCCGGCTCGGCCGGGCCGATCCGGTTGCAGCCTGCCACGGACAGCACCGTGGCGATGGCCAGCGCGATCGCGGTGGTACGCATTGAACCTCTCCCTGGCCTTGGCGGACATCCCGCGCGCACAGGCCCTGCGCGCGGGAGCAGCAACCATACCCACAAAAGCAGACGCCGGCATGGTGCCGGCGTCTGCGCTGTTACCTCATGCGGGGAAGCGGGCGGCTCAGCCGTTCCACTTGCCCAGCGCGGCCAGGCCGTTGTCCTTGGCGCGCTCGTACACGGTCTTCTGGGCAGCGGCATAGTTGCCCTTCATGTCCTTCGCCCACAGCTTCAGCGCGGCCTGCTGCATGGCGCGGCCGTAGGAGAAGCTCAGCGGCCACGGCAGGTTGCCCATCTGGTTCATCGCGTTCAGGTGCGCGGTCGACTGCTCGTCGGTCTGGCCACCGGACAGGAACACCACGCCCGGCAGGATCGCCGGCACGGTGCTCTTCAGGCACATGACGGTCGATTCGGCCACTTCCTCGGCGTCGGCCTGCTCATCGCAGCCCTTGCCGGAGATGACCATCGAGGCCTTCAGGATGGTGCCTTCCAGCAGCACGTTCTGCTGGTACAGCGCGTCGAACAGCGAACGCAGGGTGGCTTCGGTGACTTCGTAGCAGGTCTCGATGTCGTGGTCGCCGTCCATGATCACTTCCGGTTCGACCATCGGCACCAGGCCGCATTCCTGGCACAGGGCGGCATAGCGGGCCAGCGCGTGGGCGTTGGACTCGATGCAGGTGCCCGACGGGGTGTTGTCACCGATGTTGATGACCGCACGCCACTTGGCGAAACGCGCACCCAGCTTGTAGTACTCCTGCAGGCGCTCACGCAGGCCGTCGAGGCCTTCGGTGACCAGCTCGCCCGGGCAGCCGGCCAGCGGGTGTGCACCCTTGTCCACCTTGATGCCCGGAATCATGCCGTGGTCGGCCATGTACTTGGCGAACGGCACGCCGTCCTTCGTCGACTGGCGGATGGTTTCGTCGTACAGGATGGCGCCGGAAATGTGCTCGTTGAGCTTCGGCGTGGTCAGCAGCAGCTCGCGGTAGGCACGACGGTTCTCCTCGGTGTTCTCGATACCGACGCCGGCGAAACGCTTGGCGATGGTAGCGGTGGATTCGTCGATCGCGATGATGCCCTTGCCCGGGGCGACCATGGCCTGGGCGGTTTCAGCCAACTGTTCGATGCTCATGTATTTCCTGTGGCGGGTGCGGGAAAAACGTAAGTATAGCCCCGCTGCCCGTTGCCTCGCCGTGGAGGACAGGATGGAAACGCTTCCATGTCTGCGCAGGACAAAGGATGTCCTGCGCCCTGGGGTCGGAGCCCCTGCGGGGATCCGACCCCAGGTCGGCGTGGGGTCAGATTCCCGCAGGGCCTCTGACCCTGGATCGGCAGCGCCGACCCGATACCGTCAGGGCTCGATCAGAGGTCGCCCAGTCCGCTGGCGCGGCCGTCATCGCCCACTTCCAGCAGACGCAGGGTGTTGGTGGCTCCATGGGTTTCCATGTGCTCGCCGCTGGTGAACACGACGCGGTCACCGGCCTGCAACATGCCGCCTTCGACCAGCAGGCGGATGCTGCCGCGTGCCGCTTCGCGCGGGGTGAAGCCGCGGCTGTCGAAGTTGATCGGGAACACATCGCGCATCAGCGCCATCTGGCGGCGTGCACCATCATGGCGGGTGACCGCGAACACCGGTGCCGAGGCACGGAAGCGCGACAGATAGCGTGCGGTGCCGCCGGATTCGGTCATTGCCACGATGGCGCGCACACCCACGTGCTGCGACAGGAACATGGTGGCCATGGCAATGGCCTGGTCGGCGCGTTCCAGGTTGCGCGGCGATGCGCCGAAATCGGTGTCGATCTGGAACTGGCGTTCGGCACCCAGGCAGATGCGAGCCATCGCTTCGACCGCCTTCACCGGGTAGGCACCGGCCGCGGTTTCGGCCGACAGCATCACCGCGTCGGTACCGTCGATGACCGAGTTGGCCACGTCCAGCACTTCGGCGCGGGTCGGGATCGGGCTTTCCACCATCGACTGCAGCATCTGCGTGGCGGTGATCACCACCTTGTTCTGCGCCAGCGAGGCCTTGATGATCTTCTTCTGCAGGCCCGGCAGCTCGGCGTCGCCGATTTCCACGCCGAGGTCGCCACGGGCCACCATCACCACATCACTGGCTTCGACGATCTCTTCCAGGTTCTCGATGGCTTCGGTGCGCTCGATCTTCGACACCAGCGCGGCGTAGCAGCCATGCGATTCGGCAATCTCGCGTGCATCGTTCATGTCCTGCGCGTTGCGGCAGAAGGACACGGCGATGAAGTCGACGCCGATCTTGGCGACGATGCCGATCAGTTCCTTGTCGCGCTCGGTCAGCGCGCCCAGCGACAGACCGCCGCCCTGCTTGTTCAGGCCCTTGCGGTCGGACAGCACACCGTCGTTGAGCACGGTGTTGATGATGCGCTCGCCGTCCACTTCAACGACCTGCAGCTGCATCAGGCCATCATCCAGCAGCAGGACGTCACCGGCAGTCACGTCCTGCGGCAGGCCGAGGTAGCTCACGCCCACCTGGCTGGTGTCGCCCGACGGCGGGGTGGCCGAGGCGACCAGGTCGAAACGGTCACCGGCTTTCAGCTTGATCTTGCCTTCGGCAAAACGCTCGATGCGGATCTTCGGGCCCGGCAGGTCGGCCAGGATGCCCACTTCCACGCCCACCCGCTGTGCGGCGGCGCGGACGTCGGCGGCACGCTTGGCCTGGCCCGACGGATCACCGTGGCTGAAGTTGAGGCGAACCACGTTCACGCCTGCGCGGAACAGATCCTCCAGCACGCCCGGCGGGTCGGTCGCCGGACCGAGGGTGGCTAGGATCTTGGTGCGACGCTGACGCTCGAACATGGTGACTGGGCCTCTCCCGTTAAAGGTGGGAAATTAGCACATCCTTCACGCACCATGTATACGGTTACAGCCTTGGGGCACCTGACTCTGCGGGACATCGAACGGACATGTTCCGGACATAGGCTGGCCAGCGCCCGCCGGGCATGGCTCGGCGCTACCTGTCGACCTGCCCCGGTAGCGCCGGGCCATGCCCGGCGACCAGGAGCGCCAGAGGTCAGGCCAGCAGCGCCAGCAGCTGCGCCGGTTCGCGGGCCAGGTGGCCGGCACCGGCCTCGGTCAGCTCGGCTTCGCCGCCAAAGCCCCACAGCACGCCCACGTTGCGCAGGCCGTGGTGGCGTGCGCCTTCGATGTCCATGCGGCGGTCGCCGATCATCCAGCACTGCGTGGGCTGCAGCTGCAGGCGCTGCAGCGCCTCGCCGACCAGCTGCGGCTTGCTGCTGCGCGAGCCATCCGGGGTCGAACCGACCACCTCATCGAACAGGCTGCCGAACGGCAGGTGCTCGACGATGCGCCGCGCGTGCGGCTCGTTCTTGGCGGTGACCACGGCCAGGCGGTGGCCGCGACCATGCAGCGCGCGCACGGTCGCTTCGATGCCCGGGTAGAGGGTGTGCTCACGCCAGCCTTCCACGTCGAAACGCTCGCGGTAGAAGGCGACGGCCTCCTCCACCCGCACGTCGTCACCGAACAGCGGGCCGAAGGTGGTGCGCAGCGACGGCCCGATCCAGCCCAGCAGGGTTTCCTGCGGCGGCACCGGCTGGCCCATCTTCTGCAGCGCATAGGCGATGCAGGTGGTGATGCCCACTTCCGAATCGATCAGGGTGCCATCCATGTCGAAGAAGAGCGTTGCACGCTCTTCTCCGTCACCGCGCAGCCCGGCGCTCATGCGCCGCGTGCGGCCAGCGCAGCCACGGCCGGCAGGGTCTTGCCTTCCAGGAATTCCAGGAACGCGCCGCCACCGGTGGAGATATAGCTGACATCACCGGCGATATCGAACTTGTCGACGGCCGCCAGGGTGTCGCCGCCGCCGGCAATGGAGAACGCGCTGGAGCTGGCGATGGCACGGGCCAGCGCTTCGGTGCCCTTGCTGAAGGCTTCGAATTCGAACACGCCGACCGGGCCGTTCCAGACCACGGTGCCGGCCTTCTCGATCAGCTGCGCGTACTGCGCGGCGGTCTGCGGGCCGATGTCCAGGATCAGGTCATCCTCGGCCACGGCGTCGACGGCCTTCACTTCGGCGGCGGCATCGGGCAGGAACTGCTTGGCGGTGACCACGTCCACCGGCAGCGGAATGGCCGCGCCACGTGCCTGCGCATCGGCCACGATCTTCCTGGCGGTATCCAGCAGGTCCGGTTCGTACAGCGACTTGCCCACCTTGTAGCCGGCGGCGGCGATGAAGGTGTTGGCGATGCCGCCACCGACGATCAGCTGGTCGACCTTGCCGACCAGGTTGGCCAGCAGTTCCAGCTTGGTGCTGACCTTGCTGCCGGCGACGATGGCCAGCAGCGGCTGGGCCGGCGCGTCCAGCGCCTTGGCCAGCGCATCCAGCTCGGCCATCAGCAGCGGACCACCGGCGGCGACCGGGGCGAAGCGGATGACGCCGTGGGTGGAGGCCTGGGCGCGGTGCGCGGTACCGAAGGCATCCATCACGAACACGTCGCAGAGCGCGGCGTACTGCTTGGACATGGCTTCGTCATCCTTGCCCTCACCGACATTCATGCGGCAGTTTTCCAGCAGCACCAGCTGGCCCGGCTGCACGTCGACGCCGTCGACCCAGTCGCGCACCAGCGGAACCTCGCGGCCGAGCAGCTCGGACAGGCGCGCGGCGACCGGCGCCAGCGAATCGGCTTCGCTCCACACGCCCTCCTTCGGGCGGCCCAGGTGCGAGGTGACCATCACGGCGGCACCCTGCTCCAGCGCGCGCTTGAGCGTCGGCAGCGACGCGGTGATGCGCTGTTCGGAGGTGATGCGGCCATTCTCGATCGGCACGTTCAGATCCTGGCGGATCAGCACGCGCTTGCCGGAGAGGTCGAGGTCGGTCATGCGGACGATGGACATGGGCAACTCTTTGGCTCGGGGACAGGATGCCGGTGTACGGCAGACGGTCATTGTATCGGCTGCCGATGCCTGCGGCAGGCAGAGGCGTACGGCAACAGCAACAGCAACTGCAACAGCCAAAGCGCTGGCGCTTCGTGGTGCTGGGGGTGGGCCGAGGTGGTGTGGGATGGCAAGGGACGCCGTAAACCCGTCCATGGGGGCTTGGTCGCGGCATCCATGCCGCTCACACCCCTGCCATCCCACACCACCCCGGCCTCGACAGGTTCATGAGGCGGAGCGGATGGCGAAGGCAAGAGCGGTTTCTGATGTCGGATGGAGAAGGAATGTAGAGCCGAGCCCCTGCTCGGCTGGAGGTTTCGCGGAGAGCAGCCGAGCGTGGGCTCGGCTCTACAAAGAGCGCCAGGCGAAGCAGCTTTTGATTCTCTTTTTTCTTTTCCGTGGGTGGACGCAACCGGAAACTGTCAGAGGCCGGGCGGGTGGGCTGGGCAGGGGTGTCCGCGGCATGGATGCCGCGGCCAAGCCCCCATGGATGGGTTCACGGCGTCCCCTGCCCAGCCCACCTGCCCGGCCAAGCGCGGCTTTTGCTTCAAGAACGCCCACCCACGAGGGGCTGCGCCGTTCGCGGGAACCTACGCCGAAGGCGCAGGCTTCTGCCGCAGCAGGCTGACCGCCAGGCCACCCACCACCAGCACGCCCAACCCCAGCAGCGCCCACAGCAGCCACGCCTTCCAGTCACGCTGCGGCTTCAACGCCGCGTCGCCAGCCAGCGTCTCCGGGCCGCCTTCCAGCCGCGCCAGCGTCGGCTGCCAGGACGGGTCATTGCGCTGGCGCAGTTCCTCGATCAGCACCGCGATCGGTGCTTCGGCGCGGCGTGCGGTGGCGCTGCCCACGGCCAGCGCGTACGGCGCGGCGCCCTGGCTCAGGAACACCATCACTTCCGGCTGGTAGCCCAGGCGCAGGGTCGGTGCCGTGGCCGTTTCCACCGGGCTGGCCACCAGCTTCCAGTAGCGGTCACGCCAGGGGCCGCCAAGTGACTGCGCGGCCGACTGCTGACGCTGGCCCACGGCACCCTGCTGCACCTGATAGGCGATCCACGGTGCGCTGCGGCGCTGCCATTCCGCATCGGCATCGTCGCGGCTGTACAGCGTCCACTGCACCAGGCTGTTGTCGGTGCTGGCCACGTCGGCCTTGCTGACCGGGAAGCGTCCATCCAGCTCAAAGGTGTATTCACCCTTGCCGGCCGCCATGGGTTCCAGCGACAGCCACTCCCACGGCAGCGTCGCCGGCGCCGGCGGCAGTTCGGCCATCACGCTGCGCAGGGCCGGCAGGCGCGCGTCGCCCTGCGGCAGCACGCGCAGGTAGCGTGCGTTGCCATCCACCTGCAGGCGACGCTGCAGCAGGCGCTTGCCGGCGCGCTGCAGGTCCACCAGCGGCACATCGCGCGCGACCGCGCGCCAGTGCTGCAGGTCATCGCTGGCATCCAGCTGCACCAACGCCTGCAGCGGTTGCCCGCTGTCGGCCCAGTCCAGCACCAGTGCGGCCAGCGGCTGCTGGCCCAGCACGCTGGCATCGATCAGCCAACCGCCCTGCCCGTTCGCCACGACGCCGCCGCCCACGCGCGCTTCGACCCGGCGCACGCGGCCATCGGTGTCGCGCTCGGTCAGCAGCTGCAGGTCATTGCGCTGCGCTTCGGCCAACGGCGGCAGCGCGAACCACGGCAGCTCGCGATGCACCGGCGGCTGCGCCAGCGGCTGGTCCGGGGCCAGCAGCGCGGAGGGCAACGCCTGGCCCGCCGCGTTGAATACCTGCAGGTCGCTGAGATCGGCGCTGCCGGCGCGGCGGTAGATGGCCGGCTCCAGTACCACGCGGTAGGCGCCGGACTGCGCGCTGGACAGGCTCAACGGCCACTGTTCGGCGTAGTGCGTGCGGTAATCGGTGGCCTGCGCGGATGCGACGCCGGCCAGCGCCAGCAACATCGGCAGCAGTGCCGTGCTCCACTTTTTCATTGCGTGTTCTCCACGGTCGGCGCGGTGCCCGGGGGCGCCGGCGCCAGATAGCCCACGACCGTGCACAGCAGGCCGTAGGCGATGAACGATGCGATACCCAGCAGGTTGCCCAGATGCTGGCGGTCGATCAGCACCAGCTTGGCCAGGACCACGGCCATCAGCACGGCGCCAACCATCCACAGCACGCGCTGGCCACGGCGCGAGCCCCAGACCCAGGCGATCACGCCGAGCACGCTCCACAGCACGGTCAGGCTGGTCTGGGCCAGGCTCTCGCGGGCCATCGACGGCGCCCAGGGCACACCGCCCCAGTGGTGCACGCCGTGCAGCACGGTGCTGGTCAGGGCGATGAAGCCGGCCAGGGCCAGCAGCGGCACGCGCAGGCGCTGCAACAGCGCCGGGGCCTGGCCGCCGAACAGCCAGCGCGCGGCCAGCAGCAGGCTCAGCCACTGTGCCAGCTCGGCCGGGTTCAGCACCGGCAGCCACGGCAGCGGTGCGGCATCGCCGGCGAGGGTGATGCCGATCCACCAGGCGCAGGCCAACACGCCGAACACCACGCTCTGCAGCGCCACGCGCGCAGCATCGAATGCGACACCCAGCGGCCAGCGCAGCCACGCCCAGCGCCTCAGCGACAACGCCGCCAGCAGCAGCCACGGCAGAGTCACCAGCAGCGCGCTCCAGCCCTGGGCCAGGTGCGCGGTATCGCCGCCCCACAGCGCAAGCAGGGACAGCAGCGACGGCCACAGCAGCCACCACAGGAACTGGGCGATACGGGCCACGCCGTCGCCGCCCTGCCGCAGGCACAGCAGGGTGCGCACGCCCAGCACGGCGAACACCGCCCAGCCCAGCGCGCCGTAACCGGCAAACGGCTGCTGGTGCGCATCGCTCTGCAGCAGGGCCAGCGGGAAGCCGGCGGCCAGCATCACCAGTGCGGTCATGCCCAGCGCGCGTGCCGGCTGGCGACGCTGCACCTCGGCCGCCAGCCAGGCGGTGCCCGCCGCCAGCACCAGCAGCGCGTCGGCCTGCGCCGCGTGCTCGATGAAGCGGCCGATCTCATGGACGAACCCGCCCAGCCACCACAGCAGGCCCCACAGGTAATAGACAACGGCCACGTCATGCCGCGCGCGGCGCTGGTAGCTCCACGCACTGGCGAAACCGGCCACGGAAAGCAGCAGCGCGCCGATGGCGGTCGGGTTGAGCAGGAACCGCGTGTCGCCGTGCCAGTAGTCGGCACCCACCACGAACGCGAACGCGGCGCCGAGCTGCAGCAGCGCAGCGGCCACCTGTGGCAGCCAGCGCTTCTGCCGCAGCCCCAGCCAGGCCAGGCCGGCGCCTTCCAGCGCGAACACCGCACCGGTGGCGCGCGCCGACACAGCCAGTGGTACCGCCAGGGTGGCAAAGCCTACCGCCAGCACCGCGTGCGACTGCGCCAGCACGCTGTACGAGGCGCGATGGATCAGCGCGCGTGCCAGCACCGCGTAAATCGCGGCCAGGCCCAGCGCGCACAACGCCAGCGTCATCGGCTGCTCGTGCAGCATGCCGGCCTGCAGCGAGAACGCGATCAGCGGCGTGCCGAACACCAGGCTGCCGTCAACCAGGTCGCGACGCTCGGCCGGCTGGCGGCGTGCGTACAGCAGCGGGATCAGCAGGTAGAAGGCGAAGAACAGCAGCAGGAACGGCTCGGTGCTGGCGAACTTGTCGGCGCGGTACTGCAGCACGCCCCAGAACGTGCCGATGCCGAAGGTGAAAGCAAAACCCAGCAGGTTGAGCGCGCGCCACGGACGGAACCAGGCGATGGCGAAGATGCCCGCATTGAGCACCGCGTAGTAGCTGAACAGGCCCACGTGGTTGCCGCTGCCGGTGGACAGCCACAGCGGTGCCATGAAGCCGGCGAGGATGCCGAGCACCGCCAGCGTGCGCGAGTTCTGCACCACGGCCAGTACGCACAGGCCCGCCACCAGCAGGATCGAGCTGGCGAAGGCGAAGCCGGGGTTGATGAGTTCGAAGCGTTTGAACGCGGCGAAGATGGTCAGCAGCAGCGCGCCGATGGCGCCGCCCTGCAGGGCCAGCGCAAACAACCGGCGGCGTTCGCGCTGGTGCCAACCGAAACCGAGCAGGCCGAGTGCGCCAACGGTAATGCCGGCCAGGCGCAGCTCGATCGGCACCACCAGCCAGCCCTGGTCGCTGACGTACTTCAACAGCGCGGCGACGCCGGCCAGCAGCACCAGCATGCCGATCTTTACCGGCACGTTGCCTTCGGTGAACCAGCGCTTGACCGCGCCCACGGCGCGTTCGATCACGTTGGGCATCGCCGGTTCCGCTGGCAATGGCGGCCATGCCGGTACCGGCGGCGGTGCGGCGGGTGCGGGGGCCGGCGCGGGCGGCGCAACGGAAGGTTCGGGGGGCCGTACCGGCGGCGGCGCGGCAACGGCCGGGCGCAGGAAAGGCGGTTCGCTGGTCTCGGCGGCGGCCGGCCGAGCCGGTGGCACGGGAGCCCCGGCTTCACGCAGCGGTGCGGCGGCGGCCGTGATGCCCTCGGCCAGTGCGCCTTCCAGCGCGGCCACGCGCCGGCGCAGGCCGGCAATCATCACCAGCGCCACCACCAGCAGCAGCGGTATCGCCAGCAGGGCCAGAACCAACAGGACGATCAGTGCTTCCATTCTTCGTCTACCCCAACGCAGCCGCGCCCCAGCGGCAGCGGTCCGTGGCCCATGCTACGTCAGCCGGGCCCAGATACGACGAACCCCGGCCAGGCCGGGGTTCGTGTGCGGATCTTCGCGGGCATTACTTGGCCGCGACGACCTTGGCCATTTCCAGGCACTTGTTCGAGTAGCCCCACTCGTTGTCGTACCACGACACGAGCTTGACGAAAGTGCCGTCCAGGGCGATACCGGCGTCGGCATCGAACACGGAGGTGTGGGTTTCACCGACGAAATCGGTGGCCACCACCTTGTCTTCGGTGTAGCCCAGGATGCCCTTCAGCGCGCCTTCGCTCTGTGCCTTCACTTCGGCGCAGATCTCGGCGTAGGTGGCTTCCTTTTCCAGCTCGACGGTCAGGTCGACCACCGACACGTCCGAAGTCGGGACGCGGAAGCTCATGCCGGTCAGCTTCTTGTTTAGTTCCGGGATGACCACGCCGACAGCCTTGGCTGCGCCGGTGGACGACGGAATGATGTTCTCCAGGATGCCACGGCCGCCGCGCCAGTCCTTGTTGGACGGGCCATCGACGGTCTTCTGGGTGGCGGTGGCCGCGTGCACGGTGGTCATCAGGCCGCGCTTGATGCCCCACTTGTCGTTGATGACCTTGGCCAGCGGGGCCAGGCAGTTGGTGGTGCACGAGGCGTTGGAGATGATCGCCTGGCCGGCGTAGGTCTTGTCGTTCACGCCGAACACGAACATCGGTGTGTCGTCCTTCGACGGGGCCGACAGGATGACCTTCTTGGCGCCCGCGTCGATGTGCTTCTGCGCGGTTTCCTTGGTCAGGAACAGGCCGGTGGCTTCCAGCACCACGTCGGCGCCGACTTCGTCCCACTTCAGGTTGGCCGGGTCGCGTTCCTGGGTCAGGCGGATCTTCTTGCCGTTGACCAGCAGGTCGTTGCCCTGCACGGCCACGTCGGCCTTGAAGCGGCCATGCACGGAGTCGTACTTCAGCATGTACGCCAGGTAGTCCGGCTCCAGCAGATCGTTGATGGCCACGATTTCGATGTCATCGCCGAAGTTCAGCACCGCCGAGCGCAGGACGTTGCGTCCGATGCGACCGAAACCGTTGATACCAACCTTGATTGCCATGTTCAGAAGCTCCTGCAGCCGCGACGGGTGCGGCGGGATGGATAGGGCCCACAAGTCTAGCAGCACCGCCCTGACCACCGCGGGCCAGCACCCGGGGGCTGGCAGGCGGCCAGACAGGATTTGATCCGGATCAAAGCGTTAGCGCGGCGTGAGGCCGAGACTGGCCACATCCACCCCGCAACGAGAACACCCCCATGCGCAAGACCTCCCCCCTGCTCCTGGCCGCCCTGGCCGCCGCCGTCTCGCTGGCCGCCGCCCCGGCCATGGCCCAGTCCAAGGGCGACTGGACCCTCTCGGCCGGCGTCCACCAGGTCGCCCCGAAGTCCAACAACGGCTCGCTGGCCGGTGGCACCCTGAAGGTGGACGTCGACAGTGACATCAAGCCGACCATCACCGGCGAATATTTCATTGCGGACAATCTGGGCATTGAAGTGCTGGCCGCCCTGCCGTTCAAGCACGACATCAGCATCGACGGGCTGGGCCGGGTCGGCAGCACCAAGCACCTGCCGCCGGTGGTCAGCCTGCAGTACCACTTCAACAGCGCGGGCAAGGTTTCGCCTTTCATCGGCGCCGGCCTGAACTACACCACCTTCTTCAGTGAGGACACCACCGGCGCACTGGCCGGCAGCAAGCTGAAGCTGCAGGATTCCTGGGGCCTGGCCGCGCATGCCGGCATGGACTTCGCCATTGGCGACAAGGGTGCCCTGCGCGTGGACCTGCGCTGGATCGACATCGACAGCAAGGTGAAGCTCAATGGCGAGAAGATCGGCACGGTGAACATCGATCCGCTCGCCTACGGCGTGTCTTACGTTTTCAAGTTCTGAGGCACCCGCAACCCTCGCAGCATGTTGCCCCGGTGTGTGTGCCGGGGCCTTTTTTCTCCCTCGCCGCGGTCATTGAAAGCCTCCACGCAGGGCGTGGAGCTACGGGTCTGCGGCAACTTCCACCCGGTTGCGGCCGGCTGCCTTGGCCCGGTACAGCGCCTTGTCGGCACGCTGCAACGCCTGCTCCAGCGTGTCGCCGCCCTCGTCATGCCAGCGTGCCACGCCGATGCTTACGCTCACCACGGGCGCCGCATCCGAAGCCACGTGCGTGATCGCCAACGCCTGCACCTGCTGCCGCATCTGCTCGAACGGTGCCGTTTCCGGTTCGCCCGGCGTCCAGTAACCCAGCGCCACGAATTCCTCGCCGCCATAGCGCGCCACCACCGAGCCGGTGCCCTGCAGCTGCGCAGCCAGGGTGAGGGCCACCGCATGCAGGACCGTGTCGCCCGCCGGATGACCGTGGTGATCGTTGTAACGCTTGAAATAGTCGATATCGATCATCGCGATCCGCAGCGCGCCAGGTGCGTGGGGCGTTTTCAGATAGCGCTGGAAGATCTCCCGGGCGCGGCGGGCAAACGCCCGGCGATTGAGCAGACCGGTAAGCGCGTCATGATTTGCCATGGCATCCAGCTGACGCTCGGCCCGCCAGGTGGCCCGCGCCTGCCGTTCGGAGATGTAGCTGCCCACGATGCCCGCCGTGTTGCTGGCAAGCACGAACATCACCCCCTGCAGCGCCCCTTGCCAGCCCAGGCTGAACTCGGCCAGGGCGAAGGCCGCGCTGACCACGGAGCCAGCCACCGCCGCGACCGCGAAGCGCAGGCCGCACAGGAAATAGTTCAGCAGCAGGAACAGGCTGATTCCTTCATAGGGGTAGTTCACTCCCGCGCGATGGGCGGTCCAGACCATCATGACCAGCGCCAGGCCCGCCACCAGCACGACGCAGGCCCCCAGCGTCTGCAGACGACGGCGGAAGGCCGGCACGAAGGTCAGCATCACCCCGATCAGCAACGCCGGCAGCAGCAGGCCGGCGCGCCACCGGAATACGGCGGCATTCACGTCGGGCGGAAGCCAGCTACGGTCCAGTACGGCAAAGACCAGCGCCAGCAACGCCGCCAGGATGCAGGCACAACGCATGCGCCACAGGACCTGGGCGTTGAAACTGTCGGCAAAGTCCTGGTCGGCGTCGGCAGCCGCTTCGGCGCGGCTGTTTTCAATGATCATCCATTCCTCCCCGCAATCGGGCCCCACCCTACCCCGTCCACTGTCAACACCGGATGGCGACTGGCCCCATCCCGACAATCCAGTCCCCGCGCCCCCCCGCTAGAATGGGCGCATGAAAGCCCTGCACTCCCTGATCCTCGCTGCCGCCCTCGCGCCGGCCCTGCTGACCCTGTCCGCCCCCGCCCATGCCTGGGGCGCGCAAGGCCATCGCCTGGTGGCCGAAGTGGCCGACACCCGCCTCACCCCGGCCGCACGTGCCGAGGTTGACCGCCTGCTGGCCGCCGAGCCCGGCGCCACTCTGGCCAGCATCGCCCCGTGGGCCGACCAGCTGCGTGCCAAGGACCCCGGCCTGGGCCGTCGCTCCGCCGGCTGGCACTACGTCAACATCGCCGAGGACGGCTGCCAGTACGAGCCGGCCAAGCACTGCAGGAACGGCAACTGCATCGTCGAAGCGCTGAAGGCGCAGAGCGCCATCCTCGGCGACCACAGCCTGACCGACGGCGAGCGCCTGCAGGCGCTGAAGTTCGTCGTGCACATGGTCGGTGACGTGCACCAGCCGATGCACGCCGGCTACGGCCACGACAAGGGCGGCAACGATTTCCAGCTGCAGTCCGGCAACCGCGGTACCAACCTGCATTCGCTGTGGGACAGCGGCATGCTCAACACCCGCAAGCTGGATGACGCCGGCTACCTGCCGGTGCTGCGTGCGTTGCCGGCACCGAAGCTGGCACGCCAGTCCAGCCCGCAGCGCGACCCGCAGCGCTGGGCCGAAGCCAGCTGCCGCATCTCTGTGCAGCCGGGCGTGTACCCGGCCACGCACAAGATCGGCGATGAATACACCGGGCGCTATCGCCCGGTGGCCGAAGCACAGCTGCGGCTGGCCGGCGAAAATCTGGCACAGCTGCTGAACCGCGTGCTCGGCACGCGCTGAGGAGGTTCCGATGTCGGCCCAGGTCAAATCCTTCTTCCACCGCGACAGCAATACCTTCAGCTACCTGGTCTTCGACCCGGACAGCGGTGAAGCGGCGCTGATCGACCCGGTCCTGGATTACGACCCGGACACCGACGCCAGCAGCGACGCGCCGGTGCGCCCGCTGCTGGAGGCCATCGAGCAGCAGGGCCTGCGCCTGCGCTGGCTGCTGGAAACCCACGCCCATGCCGACCACGTGTCGGCCGGGCGACGGCTGAAACAGCGCTTCCCGCAGGCGACCCTGGCCATCGGCGAGGGCATCCGCGATGTGCAGGCCACCTTCGCACCGCGCTACGGCCTGGAGCTGTCGGCGCAGGACGCACACTTCGACCATCTGTTCACCGACGGCGAAACCTTCGCGCTGGGCCAGTTGCTGGGCCGCATCATCGCCGTGCCCGGCCACACCAGCGACAGCATCGCCTACCTCATCGGCGATGCGCTGTTTACCGGCGACTCGCTGTTCATGCCCGATGGCGGCACCGCCCGCTGCGATTTCCCGGGCGGTGATGCCGCGCAGCTGTACCGCTCCATCCAGCGCCTGCTTGCCCTTCCCGATGCCACCCGCGTGTTCGTCTGCCACGACTACGGCCCGGGTGGCCGCGCGTTCGCCAACCAGACCACCATCGGCGAGCAGCGCGCGCACAACATCCATGTGCACGACGGCGTAGAGGAAGCCGCGTTCGTCAGCGTCCGCCAGGCACGCGATGCGACCCTGGCCGAACCGAAGCTGATGCAGCCGGCGGTGAAGGCGAACATCCAGGGCGGCGCCTGACGGCAGCGGTGGATAGCCGCCGGGCGTGGCCCGGCGCGACCCGTTACCTGCCCTGCGTGCGTACCACGTGCTGGCCCTTCACGATCTCGAAGGTGAACGCGTACTGCAGGGTGACCGCCACCGGTTCGATGCGGTCCGCGCCCTCGCAGCCACGGTCATCAGGCATCTTGCCCGGTGCGAAGTGGCAGACCGCTGCGGACGAGTACAGCCACTGCGCGACCGCGGCCTGCGCAGCCTGCAGCAGCGGCCCGTTCTCCGCCGCCAGGCCGGCGCTGCATTCACTGCGGTCGGTCAGCGGCTGGCTGCGTTCAACCCGCCCCTGCGCGTCGACCACCACCTGCAGGCAGATGGTGGTCGGTGCCAGCGAGGTGCGTGGGTCGTTCCCGCCCACCACCGGGTCGGGTGCGGTATGCAGCTGCGGCATCCGATAGCCCTCGCTGGCCGCCAGCGTGTAAGGCTGGATCTGCCCGCTACCGTCCCCATCCGCCGTGCGCAGGCGCTGGTGGCCGACGTTCTCGCTGCGGGTGTCGACCGTGGTCACGCGCTCCCGGGTGGCGCAGCCTGCCAGCAGCACCGCTGCAATACACAGCGGTGCGCCCTTCATCGCAGCCGTCACTGCGCCTGGCCGCCTGCAGATTCGGTGTTGTCCATGGCGAAGGTGATCGGGACGCGCAGCTTGCCGGCCACCGGCTTTCCATTTTTCATCGCCGGCGTATAGGTCCATTTACGCGCCGCTGCAATCGAGGCGGCTTCAAACACGCCGGGGTTGGTCGCACTTTCCACCTGCACATCGGTGACGGTGCCCTTGGCATCGACGGACACGATCAGCTTCACCACACCGGTCTGGCCCTTCTCGAAAGCCTCGGCCGGAAAGCTGGGCGGTGACATCTTCTGTGCCTGGATCGGGCTGTCCAGGCCGGCCTTGGCGGCATCCGCCGCGGCGTACTGGTACGGCTCGGCGCTGACCGACGGCGTGCCCTTCACCGCGCCCTGGCTGGCCCAGGCCAACGCAGCAACACCCATGCACAACCCCATCAGCAACACCTGGCCGGACACCTTCGGCAATGCCTTCCGCTTCGACTGCTTCAACATGGCGATACGCTCCTTCAACACGGGTTGGCTGCGCCAATGACATGCCATCGGTGCAACCGGGCGGACCAGCTGCGCCTTCAACAGCGTGCTGGCATAAAGACGGCGCTGCGTCGGCTGCGCGGCAACGGTGCGCGCATCGCAGGCCAGTTCCTGGTCGCGCAGGAAGCGGCGCGCGGCCCAGGGCAACAACGGGTGGAACCAGAACACGGAACGTGCCAGCAGCAATGCGCCATTGGCCCAGTGGTCGCCATTGCGGCGGTGGCTGCGTTCGTGGCGCAGGATCAGCGCCTGTTCGTCGGCATCGAACTGCTGGTCGAAGTGCGGGCCGACCACGATGCGCGGCTGCCACAGGCCGACCAGCGCGGGCAGGCCGGGGTCGGCGCTGGCCTGCCAGCTGCCATCGCCGCGCGCCTGCAGCGTGCCCAGTGCGCGCTCGAAGCGGCGTTGCGCGCGCAGTTCACGCGCCAGGTGCAGGCCGGCGCCCAGTCCCCAGGCCAGGGCCAGCACCCACGGCCACATCGGCAGCTGCGCGGCGGCGCCCTCGACCGCACCGGGCACCACCTTCAGCGGCAGCGTCGGCACATGCTGCAGCACCGGCACTGCCCGCAATGCCGGCAGGGGCAACAGCAGGGCCACCAGCAGCAGCGGCAGCAGCCACCAGCTGCGGTAGGCCAGCTCCGCGCCGCCCAGCTTCACCAGCAGTGGCCGCGCGGCCGCCAGCAGCAGCACGCCCAGCGCCAGCCACAGGCTGGCCTGCCACAGTCCATCGAGCAGCTCATTCATCGTCCATCTCCTGGATCAGCTTCTTCAGTTCGGCAATGTCCTGCACCGTCAGCTGGCCGCGCTCGCTGAAGTGCGCCACCAGCGGTGCCACCCGGCCATCGAACACGCGGCCGATGAAATCCTGGCTCTGTGTTTCCACCCAGGCCTGGCGTTGCAGCAGCGGCTGGTAGAGGTAGCGGCGGCCATCGCGCTCGGCGGCGATCGCGCCCTTGGTCAGCAGGCGGTTGAGCAGGGTCTTGATGGTCGGCTCGGCCCATTCGCGGTGGGCCAGCGCGGCCACCACCTCATCGGCACTGCGGGGCGCCTGTTGCCAGAGCACCTCCATCACGACGGCTTCTGCTTCGCTGATCGGGGTCATTGTTTACATCCGTAATCGACAACCAGATTACGCGCGTAATCGAACGGGATGTCAAGCCCTCGACTGCCGGTTCATCCGGCCTGCCCCAGCATCGGCCCCTCTGCCCACGGAGCCCGCATGAAGCCGCTGCGCAAACGGGATTACCCGGTAGACCAGGCCCGGCGTTTCCTCGAGCCGGGCCCCATCGTACTGGTCAGCACGGCGGCCCACGGCCAACGCAACCTGATGACACTGGGCTGGCACATGGTGATGGGCTTCTGGCACTCGCTGCTGGCCACCTGCATCTGGAACGAGAACCACAGCTTTGCCCTGGCCCGTGACAGCCGGCAGTGCGTGATCAACGTGCCGGGCGTGGAGCTGCTGGACACCGTGGTGGACATCGGCAACTGCAGCGGCCGCGAGGTGGACAAGTTCGTGCGGTTTGGCCTGGATGCAGTGCCCGCCCGCGACGTCGCCGCACCGCTGGTCGGCCAATGCCATTCCAGCTTCGAGTGCCGGCTGCACGACGACAGCCAGGTGCAGGCCAACAACCTTTTCATCTGGGAAATCGTGCGCGCCCACGTCGCACCGCGACCGAAGCTGCCACGCACGTTCCACTACCGGGGCGATGGCCGGTTCATGGTTTCAGGGCAGGAAATCTCGCGTCGACGGCGGTTCAAGCCCGACATGCTGTAATGCCAGCACTACCCTTGCCGCAGGACCGCCACGCATGACCGAACACCTGACCGACCTCGACGCCGCCGTTGACTGGCTGTTCGCGCGCGTGGAAGGGCCGCTGCGGGTGGGCGCTCCGCTGGCACTGGGCAAGCCGCACCGGCTGCTCAATGCGCTGTATTCGCGGGTGGAGGGGGATCCGTCGCGGCCGCTGCAGCTGTACACGGCGCTGTCGCTGAACCCGCCGCAGGCGCGCGGCGATGGCCTGGAGGCGCGCTTCATGGAGCCGTTCGTGCAGCGCCATTTCGGCGAGGATTTCCCGCGCCTGGCCTATGCCGATGCGGTCGCCCGCGATGCGCTGCCGCCGCATGTCGAGGTGGAGGAGTTCTACATGCAGTCCGGCGCGCTGCTCGGTTCGCGGCAGGCGCAATCCAGCTATACCAGCCTGAATTACACGCACGCCGCCGACGCCGTGGCACAGCGCGCGCCGCAGGTGATCGTGCAGAAAGTAGCGATGCGCCCGGACGACCGCCGGCTTTCGCTGTCGTGCAACAACGACATCACCCAGGACACCCTGGATGCGATGGCCGCGCGTGGCCTGCCGCGCCCGCTGCTGGTGGCCGAGATCGACCCGCAGCTGCCCTACCTGGGCGGCACGGCCACGGTGGATGTGTCCTTCTTCGATCTGGTGATCACCCCGCCGCCGCCGTACCCGGCGCTGTTCGGCCTGCCGCGTCAGCCGGTGGCCGATGCGGACTACGCCATCGGCCTGTATGCGAGCACTCTGGTGCGCGACGGCGGCACGCTGCAGATCGGCATCGGTACGCTGGCCGATGCGCTCAGCCATGCGCTTGTGCTGCGCCATACCGACAACGCGCGCTACCGCCGCGTTTTGAATGCGCTGGATCCGCAGCTGGCCAGCCATCCGCTGGTGGAGGAAATCGGCGGCCTCGATCCGTTCGAGGTCGGTCTGTACGGTTGCAGCGAAATGCTCAACGAAGGCTTCCGCCGGCTGGTGCAGACCGGGGTCATCCGGCGCAAGGTGCACGACGATCTGGCGCTGATGCAGCGCATCGAGAACGGCAGCACGCTGTCCATCGACCACGCCACGCTGGAAGCAGAGGGCGAGTACCTGCACGGCGCGTTCTACCTGGGTTCGCCCGAGTTCTATGAATGGCTGCGCACCCTGCCCGACGACGAGCGCAGCGCCATCGGCATGCGCCGCATCAGCGAGATCAACCAGCTGTATGGCGGCAACGAGACGCTGGAGCGCCTGCAGCGCCGCCATGCGCGCTTCTTCAATTCCTGCATGATGGCCACCGCGCTGGGTGCAGCGGTGTCGGATGCGCTGGACGACGGCCGCGTGGTGTCCGGCGTGGGCGGGCAGTACAACTTCGTGGCGATGGCGCATGCGCTGCCGGAAGCGCGCAGCGTGCTGATGTTCCGCGCCGCGCGTGACGACAAGGGCCAGCGCGCGTCGAACGTGCGCTGGAACTATGGGCACACCACCATCCCGCGCCACCTGCGTGACATCTACCTCAACGAGTACGGCATTGCCGACCTGCGCGCGTTGACCGACGACGACTGCGTGCAGGCGATGGCCGCGATCACCGAGGCACCGTTCCAGGCCGGCCTGCTGCAGCAGGCCTATGCATCGCGCAAGCTGCGCACCGGGCGGCACCCCGACCCACAGCGCGAACAGCGCAACACGCCGCAGGCGTTGGCGGCGGCGCTGGCACCGTTCCGTGCCGACGGCACCCTGCCCGACTATCCGCTGGGCAGCGATTTCAACGAGATCGAGCAGGTGCTGGTGAAGGCACTGGGCTGGCTGAAAGCAAACACGCAGACGCGCGGCGAGAAACTGCGCACGCTGTGGGCCGCGGTGCGCCAGCCCGCCGGCGATGGCGACGCGGTGTACCTGCAGCGCATGGGCCTGCAGGCACCGAAGGATCTCGGCGAGCGCATCAACGCGCGCCTGCTGCGCCTGGCCCTCGCCCGCACCGCATGAGCAGGGGTAGCGCCGGGCCATGCCCGGCGAATGGGACGTCGTCGCGGACGCGGTATCCTGTGGCGATGAAAGACGATTCCCGTTTCCTGCATGACCTGCAGCAGCGCCAGGTTGCAGGAAATCGATGGCGTGCACTACCGCACCGCCGAGCACCACATGATGGCCGGCAAGGCACGCCTGTTCGGTGCCACCGACCTGCTCGACAAAATCATCGCCAGCGCCACGCCGGACAAGGCCAAGGCGCTCGGCCGCAAGATCGAAGGCTTCGACGAAGCGCGCTGGACGCAGGCCCGCTACGACCTGGTCGTGGAAGGCAACACCGCCAAGTTCGCGCAGAACCCGGAACTGGGCGCCTTCCTGCGCTCGACCGAAGGCTGGGTGCTGGTCGAGGCCAGCCCGGTGGATTTCATCTGGGGCATCGGCCTGGCCAAGGACCACGTCGACGCGCACAACCCGGCGCAGTGGCGGGGGCTGAACCTGCTGGGGTTTGCACTGATGGACGTGCGCGCGGCGATGTAGCGGGCATCCAGGCGTGGCGTGGATCTACTGCGGGCAGTTGAGAACATCGGCCAGGTACAGGCGCTTGATCGGGGGATGCTCCCGGTGTTCTGCCTGCCATAAATCATAGGCTGCCTGCATCGCCAACCACATTCGCGCGTTTCCCAGACCTGCCAGTTCCAGCCGGTACGCCAGTTCCGCAGAAACGCCTGCATGCCCGTTAATGATCGTCGACAGCTGTCCGCGGGAGTACCCCAGATGCTGCGCAAGCGCGCTGATGGACATGTTGATCGCAGGCAGGATGTCCTCGCGCAGCGACTGCCCCGGATGAGGCGGGTCATGCATCGGCATCGCAGGTGCTCCTAGTGGTAATCAAGGTAATCGACCAATTCAACATCGAGCCCCCGGAAGCGGAAGACCAGGCGCCAGCTCGCCGAAACGCTCACGGACCAATAGCCTTTGTAGTTTCCTTGCAATGGGTGCAGACGATTGCCTGGTAATCCCATATCGCCGGGGAGATTGGCTTGATCAAGCTGATGGAGCAGACGTCGCAGGCGGCCGACATGGTCCGCGCGGACACCTGACACGTCACCCCGGTCATAGAGTGCTCTCAGCCCCTTATGCCGGAAGCTGACGATCACGCCTGCCAACTGTAAGGCATCACCTTACATCCTGCAATTTGGATATGCGTCCTGTGCACGATCCCTCCTTCACCCGAACTGGGTTTGCCCGGCGAATGCCACGTAGGTCGTTGTTTTCGCAGAAAGCGCAGTACAGGCGGAAGAGGCCAACACGACATCATCGGTTCGCCGATGAGTCATTCCGGGAAAAGCAGTATTCCCACCCGGAAACGAGAAAGGCCGGCTTGCGCCGGCCTTTCCCTTTCCTGCTTCGCGGGGCTGCTTACAGCGCCTTGGCAGCCGCCACCACGTGGTCGGTGGTGATGCCGAAGTGCTTGAACAGCTTGTCCGCCGGGGCCGAGGCACCGAAGGTGTCGATACCGATCACCGCGCCGTCCAGGCCGACGAACTGGCGCCAGAACCCAGTGACGCCGGCTTCGATCGCCACGCGCTTGCGCACGGCGTTGGGCAGCACCGATTCACGGTAGGCCGCATCCTGGCGCAGGAACACGTCGGTGGACGGCATGGAGACCACGCGGGTCTTCAGGCCGGCGGCATCCAGCTGGGCCTTGGCTTCGGTGGCCAGCGAGACTTCCGAACCGGTGGCGATCAGGATCACGTCCGGGGTGCCGTCGGCATCGGCCAGCACGTAGCCACCGCGCTCGATCTGCGCGATCTGCTCGGCGCTGCGCGGCTGGTGCGGCAGGTTCTGGCGGCTGAACACCAGGCAGCTCGGGCCGTCCTGGCGGGTGATCGCGGCCTTCCAGCTCACCGCCGACTCGACGGCATCGCACGGGCGCCACACATCGTTGTTCGGGATGTAGCGCAGCGAGGCCAGGTGCTCCACCGGCTGGTGGGTCGGGCCGTCTTCGCCCAGGCCGATCGAGTCGTGGGTGTAGACGTGGATGGCGTGGGCCGGGATCAGCGCGCTCATGCGTACGCCGTTGCGGGCGTAATCGCTGAACACCAGGAAGGTGGCGTCGAACGGAATGAAACCACCGTGCAGGGCCAGGCCGTTGGCAATGGCGGTCATGCCGAACTCGCGCACGCCGTAGTATACGTAGTTGGCGTTGGCGTCATCGCTGGCGACCGACGTGCTGCCCTTCCACAGGGTCAGGTTCGAATGCGCCAGGTCAGCCGAGCCGCCGACGATTTCCGGCAGCAGCGGTGCAAAGGCTTCGATGGCCAGCTGCGAGGCCTTGCGCGAAGCGATCGTCGGGCCTTCAGCGGCCACCTTGGCGATGTAGGCATCGGCCCGGGCGACGAAGTCAGCCGGCAGTTCGCCATGCGAACGACGGGTCAGCTCAGCGGCTTCGGCCGGGAACTGCGCGGCGTACTTGTCGAACTGCTGCTCCCACTCGGCCTGGCGCAGGGTGCCGGTACCGCCGGCGCGCCAGCCGGCGTAGATCTCTTCCGGAATCTCGAACGGGCCGTAGTTCCAGTCCAGCGCCTTGCGGGTGGCGGCCAGCTCGTCCTTGCCCAGCGCGGCGCCGTGGCTCGATTCCTTGCCGGCCTTGTTCGGCGAACCGAAGCCGATGGTGGTGCGGCAGCAGATCAGGGTCGGCCTGTCGCTCTGCGACAGCGCGGCCTCGATGCCGGCCTTGATGCTTTCCGGGTCGTGGCCGTCGACATCGCGCACCACGTTCCAGCCATAGGCTTCGAAACGCTCGGGGGTGTTGTCGGTGAACCAGCCCGCGACGTTGCCGTCGATGGAGATGTGGTTGTTGTCCCAGAAGCAGACCAGCTTGTGCAGGCCCCAGGTGCCGGCCAGCGAAGCGGCTTCATGCGACACGCCTTCCATCAGGCAGCCATCGCCCATGAACACCCAGGTGCGGTGGTCGACGATTTCCAGCTCCGGGCGGTTGAAGCGCTGTGCCAGCAGCTTCTCGGCCAGGGCGAAGCCCACGGCATTGGCGAAACCCTGGCCCAGCGGGCCGGTGGTGGTTTCCACGCCCGGGGTCTCGTGGTATTCCGGGTGGCCGGCGGTGTGGCTGCCCAGCTGACGGAACTGCTTGAGCTGCTCGATCGGCAGGTCGTAGCCGCTCAGGTGCAGCAGCGCGTACTGCAGCATCGAGCCGTGGCCGTTGGACAGCACGAAGCGGTCGCGGTTGAACCACTGCGGGTTGTTCGGATTGTGCCGGAGATAGTCGTTCCAGAGCACTTCGGCGATATCGGCCATGCCCATGGGCATGCCGGGGTGGCCGGAATTTGCGGTTTCAACCGCATCAGCGGCAAGGAAGCGGATGGCGTTGGCCAACTGGCGACGGGTAGGCTGCGTCATGGTTCTGTCGGAATCGGGAGGCGGCCGCGAAACTGCGGGCGCGCCATTGTCCCACAGACGCCCGGCAGGGTCAGGTCAACGGCGCCCGAAAACGAGACAGGGTCGGAGCCGTTTCCTGGCGGAAAGGAATCCGACCCCGTTCAGGGTTTGCCGGCCAGCGGCCGGCACTACCGGTCAGTTGTCCAGACGCGCCGCGGCGGCGGCCGCCTCGGCCGGGGTGTCCGCAGCCTCGCCCTTGGCCACCAGGGTGGTCAGGGCCAAATCACCGGTCACGTTCAGCGCGGTCCGGCACATGTCCAGGAAGTGATTCACGCCCAGGATCAGGCCGATGCCCAGCGGGTTCACGCCGACCATGGCGCAGATCATCGCCACCACCGGCAGCGAGCCCGACGGCACGCCGGCGGTACCGATGCCACCCAGGATGCAGACCGCCATCACCATGACCTGCTGGCCGATGGACAGGTCCACGCCGAAGAACTGGGCCAGGAAGATCACCGTCACGCCCTCGAACAGCGCGGTGCCGTTCTGGTTGGCAGTGGCGCCCACGGTCAGCACGAAACGCGACACGCGCTGCGGCAGGCCCATCTGATCGGCCACGCGCAGCGCGGTCGGCAGGGTGGCGTTGCTGGAGGCGGTGGAGAAGGCCATCACCGTCGCTTCCTGGGTGTCGCGGAAGAACGACAGCGGCGAACGGCCCGACAGCCACACGGCGGCGCCGTAGGTCACGACCATGTGCAGGCCCAGCGCCAGCACCACCACGCCCACATAGGCGCCGAGGCGGAGGATCAGCTCGAAGCCGAACAGCGCGGCCAGGTTGAACATGAAGCAGGCCACCGCGTACGGGGCCAGGCGGATGACCAGGTTGATAAGGGTCATCGAGATTTCGAACACGCCTTCGATGGCGCGACGCAGCGGGGCGACCTTCGCTTCGTCGGTCAGCACCATGCCAATGCCGAACATCAGCGCGAAGAACATCAGCGACAGGATCGCGCCGTTGTCCGATGCCGCCTGCAGCACGTTGCTCGGCACGATCGACAGCAGCATGTCCATGCCCTTGGGCGTGCCATGGATGCCGGCGACGATCTCCTTGCTGCGCTCGGCATTCTCCGACAGCATCAGCGCGGCCGTCTGCGGGTCGACGCCGGCGCCCGGCTTGAGCACGTTGACCAGCACCAGGCCGATGCCCACGGCAATGCCGGACAACAGAATGGTGTAGGCCAGGGTCTTCCAGCCGATGCGGCCGAGGGCGCGGATATCGCCCATCTCGGACACGCCCATGATCAGCGCCGAGAAGATCAGCGGCACGATCAGCATGAAGATCAGGTTGAGGAACAGGCCCGACGCCGGCGTGGTGATGTAGTCCATGACCCACTTGGCACCGGCCTGCACACCATCGACGCTGCCGCCCAGGGCATGCACGGTAAGTCCCAGAACCAAGCCGATCGCAAAGCCGATGCCCATCTTCCAGTGCAGGGGCAACTTCTTCCTGTCGGCAGCAGCTGCTGTCATACGCGGCATTCCTCGAAAAATGAATCTACTCTAACAAAGCGCGCAAGCCGCGCCGGTTCAGGGTCGCTGCGTGGGGTACAGCGGCGCCAGCCCAGTGTCCACGGCTTTCTGCGGCGCCGACCAGTGCGGTCCGTCACGGAAGCACTCGCGCAGGCGCGCACGCAGCACCGACGCTTCACCCTGCCCGCCCCAGCGCGCGGCCTGCAGGTCCAGCAGCACCTGGCGCTGGGCCGGATCGGCCAGACGCTCGACCACCTGCTCCAGGCGTTCCACCCCGGCCATCGCACACAACTGCGCCTGCACCTGGTCGAATCCCTCGCCATCGAGTACGCGGCGCAGCGCGGCCACGCTGCCACGCGATGTGCCGCCGTGGCGGGTGCCTGCGGTGATAGGTGCGTCGGCAGACGCTGCACGACGGCCACGGCGCCAGCCCCAGGCCAGGGTCAGCAGCCACAGCACGGCCAGGCCCACGGCGGCCGCGATCCAGGGCCACGGGCGCGCAACGGCCGCGCCGAGCGCCACTGCGGTCGCTGCGTCCGGCTGCGCGTCGTCGCCCGGCAGCGCAGCCTGGGTATCGAGGGGCTGGGGCGCCGGGGTGCCGCTGCGTCCGGCGGCCACCGTCAGGGTCAGGTCCGGCAGCGTGGCCTGCTCGGCGTTGCCGCTGTCCACGTTCCACCAGGTCACCTTCGGCCCCGGCACCACCAGCGTGCCAGCCTGGCGCGGCACGATCGAATAGCGACGGGTGATCTTCAGGCGCGGCGTGCTGCCGCTGAACGTCTCATCGTACTGGGCCGGTTCGGCAAAGACCTGCCCGGCATCGCCCACGTCGGGCACCGGCAGGTCAGTGAACTGGGCGCGGGTCGCGCCGTTGGCCACGGCCTCGACCACCACGGTGGCCGCCTCGCCGGCACGCGCACCATTCGGCGCCGTGGTGTAGCGCAGCTGCAGGCCGTGCAGCGGCAACCAGGGCTGCGGTGCCTGCGCCGGCTGCGCGCGCACCTGCAGGGTGCGCTCGGGGGCGACGGCATTCATGCGCCCGTCGCCACCCGCGCCGAAGAAATCATCGAAGAAGCCACCGGCCGTGCGCCCGTTGAAGCGTGCACCAGGAAGCCGCAATGGCCCGCTGCGTTCGGGAATCAGCAGGAAGCGGCGCTCCACCACGTTGTAGCGGCGGCCATTGACCTGGCGCACGTCAGTGCGGTCCTCGCCTACCCGCTGCAGCGAAGCACCCTCGGGCGTATCCAGCACCAGCTCGCCCGAGGCCAGCTGCGAGGCGAAGTACAGGCGCACCACCACGCCCACGCTCTGCTGCACGTAAGGCTGCGCGTCGTCTACTTCAGTCTCCACGAAGGCGGCGGCATTGCTCTGTGCGGTGGGCACCGTGCCGGTGCCCACCTGCAGCTGCAGCGGTTCGGTGCGCTGGCTGCCGACCTGCAGCGAGGGCACCAGCAGGGTGCCGCTGCGGCGTGGGGTCAGCGTTATCGAGTACACGTTGCGCTGCTGCATGCTGCCGTTGCTCCACTGCACCTGGCGGCTGCTGCCCTGCGCGCCGAGCACGAAGTCTGCATTCAACGGCGCGTAGTCCGGACTGCCCTGATCGGTTTCCACCTGCAGGGTGACCGGTTCGCCCAGGGTGGTGCTGGCCGGGTCGAGCCACGCGCGCGTCTGCGCCAGCGCGGCCGACGGCAGCCACGCGAGCAGCATCGCCAGCAGCACCGTCACCTGGAATGTCCTGCGCGGCACGCCGATCATCGCCCTTCCCTCTTTCTACGATCGTTTTCCAGCTGGAACTTGGTGCGCAGCAACGCGCCCGGGTCATCGGGCACGCGGCGCATCCACGCCTCCACCGCCTGCTGTTCCTCACGCTGCTGCGGCGTGCGGCCGTCGCCACGCGTGGCCGGCTTGCCCTGCTCGCCAGGCCTGGATTGCTGCATCGCCTGCTGCATGCGTTGGCGCTGCTCGGCGTCGGCCTGCGCCTGTGCCTTCGCATCGGCGGCCTGCGGACCGGCATTCTGGCCGTCCTTCGTGTCGCCGGGCTTGCCCTGCTGCCGAGGCTGTTGATCCCCCTGCCCCTGCTTAGGATCCTGCTGGCCCTGTTGCCCCTGCTGACCCGGCTGCTGTTCCTGCTTCGGCTGCTGCGGCGGCTGGCCCTGCCCCTTGTCCTGGTTGGAGCGGTTGTTCTGGTCCTTGTTCGACGGCGGCTTGCGCTTGCGCGCGGCGTCCACCACCGCGCGGTTGGCCACGGCGTCGGCCATGCCCGGATGCTTGGCCAGCGCGCGGTCGTAGGCGGCGATGGCACCATCGTAGTCGCCCTGGCGCGCCAGCGCGTTGCCGAGGTTATACAGGCCGGCGTCACTGTCGATGCCCTCGAAGCGCGCACGCGCGGTGTCGAAATCACCGTTGCGGTAGGCCTGCACGCCTTCGGCGATGCGTTCGTGCTCACGCTGGTCGGCACGCTGCCAGAGCGTGCCGGTTTCTTTCGCCGGCGCACTTTGTGGCTGCGCCTGCAGGTTGCCAGCCAACGGCAGCAGGCCCACCGCCAGCACCGCGGCCAGCACCGCGCGGCGGCGGAACGCCAGCAGGGCCAGCAGCATCAGCGGCGGCAGCAGCCAGTAGCCTTCATCCTGCCATTGACTGCCCTGCCCCGGGCCCTGCCGCGCGGTGCCATCGCTGGCATCCAGCACATCCAGTGCACGCAGGTCGCGGTCATCGGCGGCGATCCGGGCGTACTGGCCGCCACCGGCGGCAGCCACCGTGCGCAGGCTGCCTTCATCCAGCGCCGCCTGGGCGATCTGCCCGCGGCCATCGCGGTACGCCGCACCGGTGGGCGTGCCCAGGCCCAGCACCGACACCTGCAGGCCGAGACTACGCGACTGCGTCGCGGCGAGCGCGGCGGCGGCATCGGCCTGGTCGCTGATCAGCAGGATGCGCCCACGCAGCGTGCCGGTCTGCCGCAGCAGCTGGGTCGCCCAGTCGATGGCGCGGTCGGCATGCTGCCCATCGCGCGGCATCACCTCCGGCGACAGCGCATCCAGGTACAGCCCCACGTTGGCGGTGTCATCGGTCAACGGTGCGACGGTGTAGGCATCATCGGCATACACCACCAGACCCACCTGCCCGCCCTGCCGCGCACGCAGCAGCGCGCCTATCTTGGCCCGCGCCTGCAGCAACCGCGACGGCGGCAGGTCGGTGGCGGTGATGCGACTGGACAGGTCGAGCACCACCACCAGCGGCGTGCCGGCCTGGTACATGGGCTGCGCCTGCTGGCGCCAGCTCGGGCCGGCAAGGGCCAGCACCGCCAGCGTCCAGCCAAGCAGGATGGCCCAGGGCAGGCGCGCACGGCGGCGGCCACCCGCGGCCAGCAGGTGCGACAGCAGGTGGGCGTCGACGGCCTGCCGCCACGCGTCACTGCGGCGTTGCCGGTACAGCGCGGCGGCGATGATCAGCGGCAGCGCGAGCAGCGCCCACAACCACTCGGGCCGCAGGAAATGCAGTGCGTTCCAATCGGGAAGCGCCGCGTGGAAAGTCTGCAGGAAGGTGGCGATCATCGGCGGCGCTCCGGCCACAGCCATGCCAGTGCACCCAGCAACAGCGCCAGGCCCAGCGGCCAGGCATAGCGTTCATTGCGCGGGCGCAGGCTCGGGCCCTTCGCCGCGATCGGTTCCAACCGGTCCAGCTCGGCGTAGATGCCGGCCAGCTCGTCGGTATCGCGGGCGCGGAAGAAACGGCCGCCGGTCATCTCGGCGATCTTTCGCAGGGTGGCTTCATCCACCGGGTCGCGGTCGCTAGCGATGGGGATGCCGAACAGACGCATGCTGCCGTCGCTGCCAAAGGCCACGGTGTGCACGCGCACGCCTTCGGCACGGGCCAGTTCGGCCGCGCGCAGCGGCTCCAGTACACCGGCATTGCTGACGCCGTCGGTCAGCAGGATCAGCACGCGCTGCCCTTCCGGCTGGCTGCGCAGGCGCTTGACCGCCAGTGCGATGGCATCGCCGATGGCGGTCTCGCGCCCGGCCAGGCCAACCACGCTGTCGCGCAGCTGGTCGCGCACGCTGGCCAGGTCGGCGGTGATCGGGGTGAGCGTGTACGCGCGGTCGCCGAACACCAGCAGGCCGACGCGATCACCGGCACGGCGGTCGAGAAAGTCGGCCAGCACGGCCTTGGCCGCGGTCAATCGCTCCACCGCCTGCGAGCCGAGCACCATATCCGGCTCGCTCATGCTGCCGGACACGTCCATCGCCAGCATCATCTGTCGGCCTTCCTGCGGCGGCGTGATCGCTTCGCCCAGCTGCTGCGGCCGCGCCATCGCCACGCACAGTGCGGCCCAGGCCAACCACAGGATGATCGTGCGCAGCCAGTACGCATCGACCCGCCCGCCGCCGGCGAGGGCCTGCAGCTCGGCGGCGGCATACGGAACGCGCAGGGCAGCACCCGGCTCGGCCCGGCGCTTCCACAGATGCATCAGCAGCGGCACCGGCAGCGCCAGCAGTGCCAGCGGCCAGGCCAGCTGCAGGTCCGGCCAGGGCCAGTAACTTGCCAGCAGGCTCATCGGCGACGCTCCTGCAGCAGCTGCAGGTAACGTTCGCGTGCCCAGCGGCGGACCTCGGCCACCTCGTCCGCGCCCACCTGCGGGCGGTACGCGCCCTCGGCCAGCAGGCGTCGCTCCGGCTCGGCCAGCTGCTCCTTCGGGTCGATCCGCTGCCACCAGGCCTGGTCATGCAGCGCTTCGCTGCCCGGCTGGGCCAGGCGCGCGGCGCGACGCAGCAGGCCGGCGACGGCGGCCAGTTCGGCCGCTGAGGTGGGGGCAGCCTGCAGTTCCCGGTCGAACTGCTGCAACCAGCGCTGGCGTCGACGGCGACGACGCTCGCCGATGAACACCACGATGCCCAGCACCAGCAGCACGGCGCCGATCAGCATCAGCCAGCCCGGCGCCGGTGGCCACCACGAGGGTGACGGCGGCAGTGCGACGTCGCGCAGTGGCAGGGCCGCGCTCACGCCGGCACCTCGGTCGGTGCAGGTGCCAGCCACGCGTCGCTGGGCGCATCGGTGGAGAGGATGTGCACATCCACCCTGCGTGCGGCCAGCTGCTGGCGCATGGCCTGCAGCGGTTCAACGAAGTGCGCGCGCCAGTGCGCCTGCACCTCGCTGCGGCGCAGGTCCAGGCCGATGCGCTGCTGCGCGGCCAGGAACTGCAGCGGTGCCGAAGGCGGCTGCAGTTCCAGCGGATCGACCAGCAGCAGCAGGCTCAGATCATGGTGCTGGGCCAGCGCACTCCAGCGCGCCGGGGCGATGCGCAGGGCCTGCTGGGGATCGGCCAGCACCAGCATGCGCGCACCGGGGCGCAGCACGCGGCCGGCGTGATCCAGCGCGCGCTCCAGGCCAAGGTCATCGGCGGGCGGTTGCGCATACCAGCGGGTCAGTGCGTCGAGCACGCGCAGCACGCCACGCGGGCCGCCGGCCGGAGCGATCGGCGGCTCACGGTCACTGCCACGCAGCGCGCCGATACGATCGCCGCGACGCTGCGCGGACCAGGCGGCTACGGCACCGGCGCGCGCGGCCTGGACTGACTTGAAGCGCACGCGCGTACCGAAATACAGCGCCGGAGAAGTATCGGCGACGATCAGGCTGACCCGCTCGCGCTCGGCCTGGAACAGCTTGGTGTGCGCGCGACCGGTGCGCGCGGTCACCCGCCAGTCGATGTGCCGGGCGTCATCGCCGGGTACGTATTCGCGCGACTCGGCATATTCCATGCCGCGTCCGCGCAGCGGTGACGGTGCCTGGCCGGCATTGCCCACACGCCCACGACGCGGCGGCGGCGGTCGCTGTGCCAGCCGGCGCAGCGCCACCAGCTCGGCCAGCTGCGGGCGCAGGCCATCGCCTTCGGCCACGCTGGCGCTGTGCGGCAGGGATGGATCGGACATGCGCAGGCTCAGGGCGCCGGCACGCGGGCCAGCAGTTCCTGCACCAGTCGCTCGCCATCCCAGCCTTCGGCCGTCGCTTCATAGCTGGGCAGCACGCGGTGGCGCAGCACGTCGGCGGCCACGGCACGCACGTCATCCGGGGTAACGAAGTCACGACCGGCCAGCCACGCACGTGCACGCGCGCAGCGCTCCAGCGCGATCGAGCCACGCGGGCTCGCGCCCCAGGCGATGCGGCGGCCGAGGCCGGCGTCGTAGCGCGACGGATCGCGCGAGGCCAGCACCAGTTCGATCAGGTAACGCTCCAGCGCCGGCGCCATGTGCAGGTCCAGCACTTCGCGGCGTGCGTCGAACACCACCTGCATCGGCAGCTTCTCCGGTGCCGGCACGGCGTTGTCCAGTGCACCGCGCGCACGGTCGCGGGCCAGGCGCAGGATCTCCGCTTCCGCGGCCTGGTCGGGGTAGCCGATGCGCACATGCATCAGGAACCGGTCCAGCTGCGCTTCCGGCAGCGGGAACGTGCCTTCCTGCTCGATCGGGTTCTGCGTGGCCATCACCAGGAACAGCGACGGCAGCGCATAGGTGTGGCGGCCGACGGTGACCTGGCGCTCGCCCATGGCTTCCAGCAGCGCCGACTGCACCTTGGCCGGGGCGCGGTTGATTTCATCAGCCAGCAGGATCGGGTGGAAGATCGGGCCGGGCACGAATTCGAAGCGTCCTTCCTGCGGGCGCCAGATCTCGGTACCGGTCAGGTCGGCCGGCAGCAGGTCCGGGGTGAACTGGACGCGGGCGAAATCGGCTTCCAGGCGCGAGGCCAGCGCACGGATGGCGGTGGTCTTGGCCAGGCCGGGGGCACCTTCGACCAGCAGGTGGCCGTCGGCCAGCAGGGCGATCAGCAGGCGCTCGACCAGCGCGGCCTGGCCGACGATCTCGGCCGACAGGGCATCACGCAGGCCGGTGAAGGCGGCATGCAGCTGCGAAGTGGTCGGCGCGGGCGGCGGCGCGGCGGATTCGGGCATCGGCGGTGGCAGGTTCATGGGGGCCTTTGACCGGCGCGGAACGGCACGGGTTCCCCACATCATCGCAGGCCGGTCCGCGGATTGGATCAAGGACGGATGAATGGCCATCGCCGCATGGCGTGGATCCACCACGAGAAAGGGCCGCACATGGCGGCCCCGTCTCGTGCAGCGTGTGCGGGCGGGCTCAGCTCTTCTTGGCCACGCGCAGCACCTTCGGGGTCACGAACACCAGCAGTTCGGCCTTGTCCTTGTTGCGGCCGCGCTTCTTGAACAGATTGCCCAGGAACGGGACATCGCCCAGGAACGGCACCTTGCTGACGCTGCTGCGGTCGGTGAACTCGTACACGCCACCGATCACCACGGTCTGGCCGTCCTCCACCAGCACGGCGGTGTTGACCTCGCGGCGGTTGATTTCCGGAATTTCACCGTAGCCGGCCAGGGTGATGTAGCGCTGCACTTCGTCCTTCTTGACCGCCATGTTCAGGAACACGCGGTTGTCGTCGGTGATGGTCGGGGTGACCTTCAGCTCCAGCACCACTTCCTTGAACTGCACGTTCGGGGTCTGCGCACCACCGGCCGCACCGCCGCCGCTGATGGTGACGTAGCCGATTTCCTTACCCTGCTTGATCAGGGCCTCGCGCTGGTTGGTCGTCACCACGCGCGGGTTGGAAATCACTTCACCACGCGATTCTTCCTGCATGGCCGACAGTTCGACGTCCAGCAGGTAGCCCGCGTTGAGGATGGACAGGGCGAGCGAGCCGGGGTTGCTGGTGGAGGCGACCGGCAGGTCCCAGTTCAGGCCACGCTTGATAGCCGAGGCAACCGGTATAGGAGCCGGCCCGACGCTGCCGCCCGCGATCCAGTCACGCACGGCGTTGGCATTGGTGGCTGCAGTGGTCACCTGGGATTCGCGCGTCTCACGGTTTGCTTCCAGATCACCGCTGAAGTACACATTGTCCCGACTGCCGCTGATGCCGAACTTGGCACCCAGCTCGCGGGCAAAGGTGTCGGTGGCGATGACGATGCGGCTCTCGATCAGCACCTGGTCGACCGGGCGGTCGATCACGTTGATCAGCTCACGCATGCGCGCGATCTTCTTCGGGATGTCGCTGATCATCAGGGTGTTTGTGCGCTCGTCGGCAACGATGCGGCCGCGCGAGGACAGGAACCCACTTTCTTCCTGGCTGGAGCTGCCATTGCCACCGGCGCCGCCGCCACCACCACCACCACCACCGATGCCCTTGGCCTCGGTCAGCGCTTTGAAGATCTGCGTGGCGCTGTGGTAGTTGATCTGCACGTAATCGGTCACCAGATCCTCGCGGTTCTCGATGGCGATGCGTGCATCTTCCTTTTCCTGCTCGAACTTGGCCAGTTCAGCCTGCGGCGCGACCCAGATCACGCTGCCGTCGCGACGCTTGTCCATGCCCTTGGCGCGCAGCACGATGTCCAGCGCCTGGTCCCACGGCACGTTGACCAGGCGCAGGGTCACATTGCCCTGCACCGAATCGGACGCCACGACATTCAGGTTCGACTCTTCGGCAATCAACTGCAGCACGGTGCGCACCGGCACGTCCTGGAAGTTGAAGGTGACCGGCTTGCCGCTGTAGCCACGCTCCGGCACGCCCTTGGCAGCCTGGGTGACGCTGCCTGCGGTGACGGCACCGACGGCGGCCGGTGCCTTGCGGGCACTGATCTCGACCACGTACTCGTTGCCGCTCTGGTAGGCCAGCGATTCGACCGCGCCGCCGGTGCTCAGCACCAGCTGGGTGCCCGCGCCGGACGGTTTGGCGTCGATGCGCTGCACCGGCGTGGCGAAGTCGGTGACGTTCAGCGGCTTCTGCAGGTTGGCCGGCAGTCGGGCATTGCCAACGTCGACCACCACACTGTTGTCCTGCGTGCGCAGGTCAGGGATCGCGCCCTGGCCGTCGAATTGGACGATCAGACGGCCGCTGCCGTCATCGCCGCGCTTGAAATCGATCCGCTGCACCGACAGCGATGCCGGCGCGGAGGCCTGCGTCGCTACTGCGGTGCCTGCCGGTTTCTCGGCCGGTGCGGCGGCCAGCGCCGGGGCGCAGGCCAGCATCAGCGCGACTCCCAGCGCGCTGATGCGGTTCAAGGTAGAGCGCCGGATGGGTCGCAGCCCCTTGGCTTGGTGAAAAGTCATCGTGCTATCCCCAGTAAACGATCATTGATCATCGAGCGCGAGCGTGGCCGGACGTTCCAGCCAGCCCCCCGCACCGTCCGGCACAAGTTCGATCAGCTCCACGCGGTCTTCGTAGACCGCGGTGACCCGCCCGTCGCTCTGCCCAAGGTATCCACCCGGGCGCACCCGGTAGGTCACCTTGTCGGGCCCCATCACCAGGGCGACCGTGCCACCTCCGGTACCGATGGTACCCACCATGTCCAGCGCATCCAGCGGGAAGCCTTCAAGCGGCTCCTTGCGCCGGTTCGGATCCGGACGGGTTCCACCAGCCCCCTGCTGCGGATTGGCCCAGGCATCGGTGAACGGATCGCGCATGCCCTGCGCGGAATACTCGAAGGTCTCGAACTGCTGCATCACCGGCAGCGGCTCCAGCGGCTGTGCCGGTCGTGCGCGCTCGCTTTCAACCCACTTTTCCAGGTTGGGGGCGTCGCCCGGCGTGCTGGTGATGCCGCGGCCGCAGCCGGCCAGCAACAACACCGCCATCGCCATGCCACCCCGTGCAATGAAGGAACGGATCACTTCTGTGCCTCCTTGCCGGGTTCAACCTGTTGTTCTGCGATCTCGGACTCATCCAGGTACCGGTAGGTCTTGACCGTACCGGACAGCTCCAGCGCGCCGGCGCGGATGCTGCCACCGGTCTTGTCGGCCGGCTTCAGATTGATGTCGTGCATGGTCAGGATGACCACGCGCGGCAGCGAGGCCACGCCACTGACGAACGCGCCGAACTGGTGGTAGCTGCCCACCATCTTCAGCTTGATCGGCTTCTCGGCGTAGAACTCCTTGATCTGTTCCTGTTCCGGCTCGAACAGCTGGTTGGTCAGGCCGCTGGACAGCGCGGTCTGCGAGATGTCGATGATCAGGTCCGGCATCTCGGTCTTGCTGGGCAGCTGCCGCAGCATCTGCTGCAGGACCTGCTCCATCTGTGCCAGCTGCTGCTTGAGCGGTTCCAGGTTCACCGCGCGTGCCTGCTCGGTGCTGAACTGTTGGCGCAGCGTGGCTTCCTGGCCTTCCAGGCCTTCCAGTTCCTCGCGCTTGCCGCTGATCAGCAGCATGTACGCCACGAACATGATGACCAGGGCGATCAGCGTGCAGAACACGATTTTCGCGTTCCGCGGCCAGTTGCCGATGTCGTTGAAGTCCAGGCTCTTGAGGTCGACTTTCCTGCTCATGCGCGGTCCCCCTGCAGCGGGGCGTGGAAGGCCTGCGGCGGCTGCGCCAGGCGGCTGCCCTCAGGCTTGGACGGGGCTGCCGGCTGGACGGCCGGATGGACGGCCGGCGCTGTCGGCGCGGGCTGCGCAGCCGGGGCGTTGGCCGGGGCAGCAGCGGGTGCCGGAGGCTGGCCAGCTGGCGGAGCAGCCGCATCCTGGCCTGCCGACAACGGCGCGACAGCTGGAGCCGCAGCAGCGGGCGTCGCCACCGAGCCATCGGCATTCAGACCGGGGGTGGTGCTCTCGTCACTCTGTGCCGGCAGCTTCACCGTCACCTTGAACAGATACGGCAAGGCCTTGATGTCAGCCACCGGGCCACCGGCACGGATTTCCTTGTCCTTCTCCGGGTTGCTGGCCTCGATGATCGACAGCTCGGGATTGGTCATCCAGCCGGACACTTCCAGGTTGCGCATGTACGCCGAAACGCGTGCGTTGGACTGGGTGCGGCCTTCCAGGGTGAGCATGTCGCCGTCCTGGGTCAGGGCCGTCAGCACCACGCCATCCGGAATGGTGCGGACCAGGGCATCGAACAGATGGACCATCTGCGAACGCTTGGCCTGCAGCTGTTCGATGACGGCCTTGCGCGCCAGCAGGCGGCTCTTCTGCTCGTCGAGGCGCTTGATCTCCTCGTTCTGCTTCTTGACCTTGTCGATCTCGGTCTGCAGGTACGCGTTGCGCTCCTGCTGGCCGCTGACCTGCATGTCGTAGTAGAACCAGATCAGCAGGGACAGCAGCAGGCCACCGAGCGCGGCCATGCCCAGCATGACGCCGAACTCGCGCTGGCGCTGCTTGCGCCGTTCGGCGCGCCAGGGCAATAGATTGATGCGTGCCATCAGTCGAAGCTCCTCAGTGCCAGACCGGTAGCGATCATCAGCGCGGGGGCATCCTGGGCAAGCGCCTGCGCCTGCACCTTCGGGCCCAGGGTCATCTGTGCCAGCGGGTTGGCGACCACGGTCGGCACGCCCAGCTGCTCTTCGACCATCTCCGGCAGGCCAGCCAGCGCGGCGCAACCGCCGGCGAGCACGATGTGGTCGACCCGGTTGAATTCACTGCCCGCGTAGAAGAACTGCAGCAGGCGGCTGATCTGCTGGACCGTCGCTTCCTTGAAGGGCTCCAGCACTTCCACTTCGTAGCTTTCCGGCAGCCCGCCCTGGCGCTTGGCCAGACCGGCTTCCTCGTAGCTCAGGCCGTAGCGGCGCATGATCTCGTCGGTCAGCTGCTTGCCACCGAACACCTGTTCGCGGCTGTACAGGCTACGGCCGCCGCGCAGGACGTTCAGCGTGGTCATCGTGGCGCCGATGTCGACCAGGGCCACCACGCCTTCGTGGGACACCGGAAGCTCACTGGCGACCAGGGCGAAGGCGTTCTCGACCGCGAAGGCCTCCACGTCCATCACCTTGGCCTGCAGGCCGCCCAGCTCCAGCGCCGACTGGCGCAGCTCGACGTTTTCCGAGCGCGAGGCAGCCAGCAGCACCTGGACCATCTCCGGATTGTTCGGGATCGCCCCGATCACCTCGAAGTCCAGGTTCACTTCCTCGATCGGGTACGGAATGTAGTTGACCGCTTCCAGCTCGATCTGGGCTTCCATGTCGGCCTCGTCGAGGTCGGCCGGCATAGGGATCACCTTGGTGATCACCGCCGAACCGGCCACCGCGGCCGCGGCCAGCTTGGCCTTGCTGCCGGAACGGTTCATCGCCCGGCGGATGGCCTCACCCACGGCCTCCACTTCGACGATGTTCTTTTCAACCACCGCATTCGGCGGCAACGGTTCCACGGCGTAGTGTTCCACGCGGAAACGGTTGCCGCTGCGGGAAAGCTGCAACAGCTTTACCGCAGTCGAACTGATGTCGACGCCAATGAGCGGCGACTGACTTTTTGGGATGAGCCCCACGGTTTCTCCCCTGCCGACGGGCACTTGGACACACGATCTGCGTCCGCGCATTAATAACGTATTTTTAGCGAATGGCAACCGCCCTGCTGTGAAATCCCTCACAGGATGAACACGCAGCCCCTGGCAATTCCCCTTGCGTTCCCCGGTGCCGGCCCCAGCCGCCACCTTGCGTAATCTATACTCTGCGACCACGAAATTCGCAATCGGAATCTGACACCGATGACTCGTCTCCGCCGCTGGCTGCGCTGGATCTTTGTTGTTGCCCTGGTCCTGGCGCTGGTTGGTGCTGCCGCCGTGGGCGGTCTGTACTACGCCGTATCCTCCAAGCTTCCCGACGTGCAGACCCTGCGCGACGTGGAAATGCAGGAGCCGATGTACGTCTACGCCGCCGACGGCAAGCTGATGGCCGTCTTCGGTGAGACAAGGCGCACCCCCATCACCATGAAGGACGTGCCGGAGAACCTGAAGCGGGCTTTCTTGGCCACCGAGGACGCCCGCTTCTATGAGCATGGCGGCGTGGACTACAAGGGCATCGCCCGCGCGGTCTGGCTGCTGGCCACCACCAGCGACCGGCGCGTGCCGGGTGGTTCGACCATCACCCAGCAGGTCGCCCGCCAGTTCTTCCTCAGCTCCGAGTACAGCTACACGCGCAAGCTGGCCGAGATCCTGTTGGCCCGCAAGATCGAGTCCGAGCTGAGCAAGGACGAGATCTTCGAGCTGTACCTGAACAAGAGTTTCTTCGGCAACCGCGCCTACGGCGTGGCCGCCGCCGCCGAGTTCTACTACGGCAAGAAGCTGAACGAGCTGGACCTGGACGAGATGGCCTCGCTGGCCGGCATCCCCAAGTTCCCCTCCTCCGGCAACCCGATCTCCAACCCGGAACGTGCCCGCCAGCGCCGCGACAACTACGTGCTGCAGCGCATGGCTGATCTGAAGTTCGTCAGCCAGGCCGAGGCCGATGCGGCCAAGGCCGTGCCGATGCACGCCACTCCGCATGAGCCGCCGGTGGAGGTGTACGCCCCGTACGTGGCCGAGCTGGTGCGCCAGGAAATGATCGCCCGCTTCGGCGGTGACGTGGTCAACAAGGGTTACCACGTCACCACGACCATCGATGCCACCCTGCAGGAATCGGCCAACCTGGCCGTGCGTGACGGCCTGCTGCTGTACGACCACCGCCACGGCTGGCACGGCGTGGAAAAGCAGGTGCAGCTGGGCGCCGCTGATGATGCCGCGGCCCTGGCCGAGCATCTGCGCGGCATCGTCGGCCAGGCCGGCCTGTTGCCGGCCATCGTCGCCAGCACCGGCGCCGACGGCAGCGCCACCGTGGTCCTGGCCAACCGCAGCGAGATCGTGCTGCCGGCCGGTGCCGCCAAGTGGACCAACAAGACCCCGGGCAAGCTGGTCCAGCGCGGCGACGTCGTGCGCGTGCGCGCCGGTGCGAAGGAAGGCGAGTGGCTGCTGGACCAGATTCCGCGCGGCCAGTCCGCCCTGGTTTCGCTGGATGCCCACAGCGGTGCCCTGAAGGCCCTGGTCGGTGGCTTCAGCTTCTCCGGCAACAAGTTCAACCGTGCCACCCAGGCCCGCCGCCAGCCGGGTTCGAGCTTCAAGCCGTTCGTCTACGCGGCCGCCTTCGACAAGGGCTACAACCCGGCCTCGATCGTGCTCGACGCCCCGGTCGTGTTCCGCGACCGTCGCGGCAAGACCTGGGCCCCGCAGAACGATGGCGGCGGCTTCCGTGGCCCGATGCGCCTGCGCGAGGCGCTGGTGCAGTCGCGCAACCTGGTCTCGGTGCGCCTGCTTGATGGCATGGGCGTGGATTACGCGCGCAAGTACATCAGCGAGTTCGGCTTTGCCGAATCGGAGCTGCCGCCGAACCTGTCGATGTCGCTGGGTACCGCCTCGCTCACCCCGCTGTCGGTGGCCCGCGGCTATGCCGTGTTCGCCAACGGTGGCTCGCGCGTGGACACCTGGCTGATCGACCAGGTGACCGACCGCGACGGCACCGTGGTGTTCAAGGAGAACCCGGCCCTTGCATGCCGCGAGTGCGCCGGCAGCAGCGACCAGCCGGTCAACCAGGTCGTGGATGGTTTCAACTTCGGCGCCCCGGCGCCCAAGCCCGATGCTACCGCCGCCGCCACGCCGGCCACCGAGACCCCGGCCGCACCGGTCAACCCGGACGCCCGCACCGCCCCGCGCGCGATCGACGCCCGCACGGCCTACCAGCTGGTGTCGATGATGCGCGACGTGGTCCAGCGCGGTACCGGTACCGCCGCCAAGGTGCTCGGCCGCGCCGACCTGGGTGGCAAGACCGGTTCGACCAACGACCACCGCGATGCCTGGTTCTCCGGCTTTGGCGGCCCGTACGTCACAACCGTCTGGGTGGGCCGCGACGACTTCCGCTCGCTGGGCTACCGCGAATACGGCGGCAAGGCCGCCCTGCCCATCTGGATCGACTACATGCGCGTGGCCCTGAAGGACGTGCCGCTGGCCGAGAACGAACCGCCGGCCGGCATGGTCCAGGCCACGCTCAATGGCGCGGTGGAGTGGGTGAAGGTGGAAGACATGGACCGCCTGACCGACTACGACCTCAACCTGCAGAACACCCCGCAGGCCGACGCCGCCGCGTTCGATATCTTCTAAGGACGGCACGGGCGGGTGCCAACCGCTGGTTGGCACTCATGCAATGCGCCGGGCACGGCCCGGCCTACCATGCCTCCCGTCGCGCGCCCTCTCCCGGTAGCGTCGGGCCATGCCCGGCGAGCGCAGCGGCGCCGTTGCCCGCCCCCACGCAGATGTCACGTCACTGCGCTAACCTGTCCGCAGGTCGCATCAGGAGTTTTTGCATGCATCGGGCACGTCAGCATGCTGCCAGCCAGACCCGCGAGCGGCGCCACCGCCTCGCCCACGAAGCCGCCCGCCTCATGGCCGAAGGCGGCATCCGCGACTACCACCAGGCCAAGTTGAAGGCCGCCAGCCGCCTCGGCATCCACGACGATGCCTCCCTGCCCCGCAACGTCGAGATCGAAGACGCCCTGCGCGAGTACCAGCGCCTGTTCTCCGGGCCCCAGCACGGCAACGAGCTGCAGCGCCGGCGCGAGGCCGCCGTACGCGCCCTTGAATTCCTGCACGGCTTCGCCCCGCGCCTGGTCGGGCCGGTACTGGAAGGCACCGCCGACGCCAACAGCCCCGTGCAGCTGCACCTGCACAGCGACGACCCCGAAGCCGTGCACCGTTTCCTGGACGAACACGGCATCCCCGCCGAATCGCGCGTTCGCCGGCTGCGCCTGGACCGCGAGCGCAACCTGGACGTGTCGGTCTGGGTGTTCAGCGCCGAAGAACTGACCTTCGACCTGGCCGTACTGCCTTACGACGCCCTGCGCCAGGCGCCGCTGTCACCGGTGGACGAGAAGCCGATGCGGCGCGCGTCGATTGCGCAACTACGACAGCTGCTGGTGGAAGCAGAGATCACCCCCTACGTCGCGCCGAAGTCGTAGAGCCGAGCCCATGCTCGGCTGCACAACGGCACGAGCCTGAGCCGAGCATGCCGCTCGGAGTTACACGGACCGCATCGGGCCGAGCGCATGCCGCTGGTACCACGTCTGGAACATCAGCACAGTCCACAACAACGGGTGCCAGCGGCGCTCGCCGGCCTGGAACTGGTGCCACATGGATGCGATGACAGCCTCATCAAACAGGCCATGCGCCTGCAGTGCCGTGGGCGACAGCAAGGCGTCGGCCCAAGGGCGCAGTGGTCCACGCAGCCATCTGGCCACCGGCGGTCCGAAGCCCCGCTTGGGGCGATGCACCAGCGCCTCGGGCAGATATCGCAACAGCACCTGCCTGGGCAGCCACTTGTGCTGGCCATCGCGGTACTTCATATGCCGCGGCAGCTGCCATGAAAGCGCCATGATCTCCGGGTCAAGCAAAGGCGCGTGCACCTGCAGGCCGGCATGGAATGCTGCGCGGTGGGTCTTGGTGAGGATGCCTTCTGCCAGCTCCATGGACACCTCCAGCTGCTGCAGCTGCAATGCGTCGTCGGCATGGATCGACGCGGGGTACGGATCGTCGTAGGGCGTTCGAATCATGCTCGCCCCCTTGACCAATCGGCAAGCATCCCGCCACCGTACCGTACGCAGATGAAAGTGATGGCGGATGTCGGCGCTGGCGATGTTCGCCATCAGGGCTGGCCAGCCGCCCAGCCGGGGCCGTTCGCCGCAGCGTTGCGCACAGTGGCCTGCAATGCGCCGGATGGGCGATGGCAGCCAGCGTGCCAGCGCAGCATTTCTCAAGGCCTTGCCATGCGCGCCGTGCCCAAGCCAGAGTTCATCGCCGCCGTCACCAGCCAGAGCCAGCCCGCAACGTGCCCCCATCCACTGGCTGGCAAGCAGCGTCGGCACCTGCGATGCATCGGCGAACGGTTCGCTCCATGCGTCGGCCACCTGTGGCATCAGGTCCGCCACCATGCCGCCCGACAACAGCACCTGGTGATGGTTGACGCCAAGCACTCTGCCCACCGCCGCCGCCCACGGGCGTTCGTCGTGGGCATCATCGTGGAATCCGACGCACAAGGTATCGATGGGGGAGGCACAGTTGGATTGCAGCGCGGCAGCAACCAGCGAAGAGTCCACGCCTCCAGAAAGGAAACAGGCACGCGCGCCAGCCTCGTATGCTGCTGCCACTGCGCGGTGCAGGCCTGCATCCAGTCGAGCGATCGCCTCCTCGTCATTGGATGCAGAGCCTGCGCACGCAGATGAAGGCGGCGACACTGGCAGCAGCGCAAGTTGATCGACACCGGCATGGTGCATGCGGTCTCCGCTGATCAGCATTCGCGCATCCATGCGCAGCACATTGCCTGCGCGCAGCTTGAAAATCCCGTCAAACACACAATACGGAGCAGGCACGTAGCCACGCTGCATGTACAGGGCAACGACATCCCGGTTGATGACCGGCTGGAACCGCGGATCTGCGGCCAACCTGTCCAGCGACGTGGCAAAGACAAAATCGCCCTGCACCCACCCGTAGTAGAGCGGGTGCTGGCCGGCCGCATCACGGACCAGCCAAAGTTCAAGCGCATGAATGTCGAACACGGCCAGCGCGTATGCGCCGCGCAGTTGCGGCAGCACCGCAGCAACGCCCTGCGCGCTGATCATCGCCCCAGCATCCTGCCCCCCCGGCGTCATCAGCAGACCATCCACCATCACCACATAGCGCCCACAGGGCGACAACGCCGGCCGGCCAGCGTTGCCGGCGCCGCACCGGTCCCCCTGTGCAATGCCGACGGTCGCCAGCGGATCCTGCCATCCTGATACCGCTGCAGAATCGGTCGCCCGGCGCACCAGCATGTTGATGGCCCGCTGCTGCGGCGACAGGGGGCGGGCGTAGGGCGTCCAGACGCCTGCAATACCATTCATGTGTTCACGCCTCATTATCCCGGGGGGGCGGGACGGGCAGGGAGAGAAGCTGCCCGCCCCTGCCCGCCTTCAGAAGTTGTAGCCGTAGGACACGGTCAGCTGAGAGGTATTCAAGCGCTTGCCGCCCACCGCCTTGGCCACGGCATCACCCTTCTTCGAACGCAGTACGTCGTACTCGGTGCGCAGGAAACTGTTGTCGGTCAGGTAGACATTGCCGCCCACGCCATACACCGCTGCCATACCACGTGCCTTGGTACGCCCCAATCCGTCCGCAGCGGCAGGCGCGAAGCGGGTCTGCATCTGGCCGATACCTGCGCGACCGAACAGCTCCACGCTGTCACCCACCGGAATGATGCCCAGTGCCGACACGGTGAGCGCCCTGCTGCTCACGCTGTCCCGCGGCGTCTTATTGCTGCTGGCCGAAGAAGATTTCTTCTTGCCTTTCGCAGTACCGCTGAAGTCCGACTCGACCGCCAGATACTCGTTGATGCGATAGCCGGCGCCCAAGGTGTAGCCCAGCTTTGAACTGCCGATATCCTTGCCTTTGCGCTCTGCACCCGAATCCTTGCCATGCGCGGCGACCTTGCTCGTGCCCAGGCCGACCACACCATATGCACCCGTACGATCGCTCGCATCAGCGAAGGCGGTTGCCGGCACGACCGCCAGCGACAGTGCGGCGACCAGAGGGGAAACAAACTTCTTCATGTGGAACTCCACGTTGTCTGGGAGTCCACAGCTTGGCGCCAGCGTCGGCATGGCACCTCATCGCAACCGTGCAGCGGCTGTAACCGTCTCTTTGCAAATGTGACGCCATGTAAGCGTGCAGAGGCGACTGAACGCCGCCCTGCCAGCGGTCAACAATGACGCTTTTGGCAGTCTCGCCATTGCACGTAGATGCCTACCATCGCCTGACCTATGCAGACACTCCAATGAACATGCACCGTCTATTGCTTGTTGAGGACGACGATCGTCTGGCTGAGCTGATCAGCCGTTATCTGCGCAACCACGGCTTCGAGATCCATCGCGCGGCGAGTGGCGCGTGCGCACTCCGGCACGTCCAGGAACAGGCACCCGACGTGGTGCTGCTCGATCTGGGCCTGCCTGACATGGACGGGCTGGATGTCTGCCGCGGCCTGCGTGCCAGCTACCGGGGTCTGCTGTGCATCTTCAGCGCACGCGCGGACGACCTCCATCAGGTAGTGGGCCTGGAACTGGGCGCGGATGATTACTTCACCAAACCGATCGAGCCCCCGGTGCTGCTGGCTCGACTGCGTGCACACCTGCGGAGAACAGCCGCCGGGGCCGAAAGTCGCCCTGACCTGCTCTCCTTTGGGCAGTTGCAGATCGATCCGGGCAGTCGCAGCGTGCGCCTTGGTGATGAGTCAATTGCGATGACCACTGCCGAATTCGACCTGCTGGTCCTGCTCGCCCGCAACGCGGGCCACATCATGCACCGCGATGCGCTGTTCAAGGGCCTGCGCGGCATAGGGTTCGATGGCATGGACCGATCAATCGACGCACGCATATCGCGGCTGCGCCGCAAGCTGGGTGATCTGGAAACCGAGCCGGTGCGCATCCGCACCGTCCGTGGCCGCGGCTACCTGTTCAACCCCACGGCGTGGCCGTGAAGTATCGCCGCCCGCGTGGCCTCCTGCCGCTGTTTCTGCCCTACTGCATGGCCTTCCTTATCGCCCAGTTGCTGTTGCTGCTGGCGGGCACCCTGCTGTGGGAGCGGGTGCTGGACACCACCCCCGTATCGACCCTGCACTATCGTGTGCAGGGCAGCCACGCACTGTTGGCAGAACGTCTGCTGCAGGTACCCGATGCACAGCGTCCGGCAGTGCTTGCAGACCTGCGGCATCTTTTCGCCTACCCCCTGCATCTGCAACCGCTGGAAACCGTCGTCAGGCAATTGCCCGGCAAGGATGCAGACCGTCTGCGGGACGGCCAGATCGTCATCTCTGAAGGCGGCGCATACAGCCACCAGCGGCTGGCAGATACCGCCTCGGTGCTGACACTGGGCGATTTTGGCGACGTACCTGCCGACTCCAGCCCCCACGATGTGGAAGATGAGTTGTCCTGGATCGCGTTGCTGAGCACGCTTGGCGCCGCCATCGCGCTTCCCCTGTACTTTCTCATCTACCGCTTCTGGCACGATGTCAGGATGCTCCACGAGGCCGTGCAGCACCTGCGCGCCAATACCTTCCAGCATGTCACGCCCGCCTTGCGCACCCGGCTGCTGCGGCCGTTGGGGCATGCGATGGCCGACCTGGGACAGCAGCTGCGGATCCTGCTGGATGGGCAGCGGCTGATGAGCCAGGCCATGGCGCATGAGCTGCGGACACCACTGGCCCGGTTGCGGTTCACCGCGCAGCTGATGGATGAGCACACGCAAGCGCTGCAGGGGGAGCAAGCCGCGCTGCTGCGGGAACTGCAGACCGATCTGCAGCTGCTGCAGGATCTGACGGCGGCAAGCGTGGAGTACATGCGGTTTGGGCGCATGCCCCTTGTAGAGCGCAGCCGCGTGGAGGTACGCAGCGTACTGGAAGCCGCTATCGCTGCATACGCTGCCGGGACACCGACAATCACGCTTGCCTGCAATGCGGCGCTGCAGGTCCGTGCCAATGCCGCCGCGCTGGAGCTGGCCGCACGCAACCTGATCGCAAACGCCGTGCGCCACGCTCGCGGTCAGGTGCAGGTGATCGCCGCCGAGCACGATGGAGGCATGCGTTTGACAGTGGAAGACGACGGAGCCGGGGTGCACCCTTCGCAGCGGGAGCAGGTATTTGCACCTTACGTGCGATTGAGCGAGCAGCCAGGAGGCTTTGGCCTTGGATTGGCCATGGTGCGTGTAATCGCCGAGCGCCATGGCGGCCATGCACGCATGGGCGACAGCGCGCTGGGCGGTGCCGCCGTCGTGCTGTGGCTGCCCGACGCCACCGATGCTGGATAGTCAAAGCGTTGGTGGAGTAGCGCCCACGCTCGGCTGTATCAGCGGCTCTACAGCACCAACTCAGAACATGTAGGTCGGGTCCACCGGCTTGTCCATCAACCGCGAGAGCCATGGCATCGGGGCCCGCTGGGGATACTCGGCCATCATCTTCTCGTGCATGACCTGCACGTCATGCATGGCCATGCCATACGTCGAAACATCGCGGAAATTCTCCGACCATGAACTCTGCAGCCGCTCAAGCTCACCGCCCAGTTTTGGTACGGGTCCATCGCGCATGCCCAGCACAGGCTGCAGGGCGGCTTCCAGTTCCGACGTGCGCTGGTGCGCCCGGCGCAGGCCCGCGATGTTTTCACCCACATGCCAGCACAGGTAGGGTTTGCATACCCCGGATACGGTGATGTAGTCAGCCACGTCTGCCAGCATGTGCGCCTGCAGCTGTCTGGACTCCCGGCTGAGGTAGACCTCACGCACCCGAATCGAGCGCCGCGCGGCGGCACGCAACTGCGTTGCCGTGGTGTACGGCGTACCCCGCGTCCCTCCGCCATCCATCGCCACCGCGACGTTGTGTGCTGCCTGCTCCCCCATCATCTGCACATGGAGCCTGGCCGCTTCCGGATGGACGCGCGGCACCGGCGGATCGCTCAGCTTCCAGATGATCCAGATGGAATAGATCAACCCCAGTACCAACAGCGCATACACCCAGGTCCACCCGTTGATGCTGCGCGCCACATAGTTGTACCGCGCCCGCCATACGTAGAAGCGCCGGTAGGTCATGAACCTGCTGAACCTGCTGTACATCGCCATCTCCCGTTGAAGTGCCCCGGCGCGAGGGGCTTGGATCTGCGCGCCACGCCGGGGCTGCACGGCTTACCAGCCGATGCCCACACCCACGCCCATGCTGCGTTCACCACTGTTGGTGAAGGCACCATTGAGGCTGAAGGTGGCTGAGCCCTTGTCGTTCAACACGCGCTGATAGCCCACGGCCATGGCCGATTCGCCCTCGCTGTAGCCCACGCCCGCGCCCAGGCGGTTGTAGGTATTCAGGCCGGCAGTGTTCATGGCCATCGCGCTCTGCGCGCTGGTCATCGCCGCCATGCGGTTGAAGCGCTTGTCCATCTTGTCCAGGCGGCGGTCCACCTCGCGGGAGATGCCATCGCTGTACTCGTTGGCACGGGCCAGCATCTTTTCCAGCTCGGCGGTGTCCACCTGCGGCGCGGGTGATTCCGGTTTGGGCGCATCGGCCTGTGGCTGCGGTGTGGACTTCGGTGCGTTGCCATTGTCTGCCAGCGCCTTGTCCCCGGCGGTGGCCGGCGGCGTCGGCGCGGTGGGCTCATCGCCGGCAACGGTGGCCAGGGCGCGGGACTGCGGCTGGCCGTCAATGCGATGCTCCAGCCCATCCATGCGGCCGTTCAGCTGCTGCTGCATGGAGTGCAGCTGGCCACCATTGACTGCATCGCGGCTGCCAGCGGCGACGACGCCATTGGCGACGTTGGAGAGCACCATGCCATTGGGACCGGCGAAGGTGAGCTGGTTGAGGCCGTCGTTGCGGACGGTGGGAGTGTTCTGGAAGACCGCGTTGAGCTGGGATTCGACGCGGTCGACGCGGTTGCCGCTGGTGACGACGGCGGAGTCGAGCGTGGACAGGGCTTCGGTGAGGGTGGACTGTTGGCCGCCCTGGACGTTGAAGGTGGGATTGATGATGTTGCCGTTGGCGTCGATATCGCCGCCGAGTGTGGAAAGGGCGCCGCGGAGCTGGCCGACGGTGGCGACGTCGGTGGCGTTGCGGCCGTTGGCTACGTTGATGATTCGTCGTTGCCTGTCATCGGACCCGACCGATACTGCATTGGCTACTCGAACAGTTGAACCATCACCTAGCGCGACGGAACCTTCTGCCCCTTCGAGGACAATTGCTCTTGCTCCAAGCGCCATTCCATGGCGGCTGCGCACTTCCGAAGTAGCCCCCAATGCAAACCCATACTCCGCATCAGCATGCACGTATGAACTGCTGCCCAGAGCAACCGAATTTCCAGCCAACGCGGTAGCGTAAAAGCCAACAGCGGTAGCGCCCTCCGCAGTAACGCCGCCTGCTCTGGCTCCATCACCGATGGCCGTCGAGAACCCGCCTGCCATTGCATTCACGCTTTCATCGTCCGAGGAAATGGCAATAAACCGCTTGCCACTCTCAAGGCCAGCGATGCGCTGGTTGGAAGCAAACAGCTGCCGACCATTGACCACATCGCGGCTATCCGCAGAAATCGCCCCATCAGCAACACCCGTCAAACGCGCGCCGCCATAGTCGATCACATTGCCCTGCCCCGCTGCCATCAGCCCATGCGACAGCAGTTCATCGCGTTCAACGCGCAGATCGTCCAGGTCACTACGGTTGCGGTCGATCTCCTGCCTTGCCTCAAACAACTGGCTACCGGTCACCGCATCACGGCTGCCGGCAGCAATGCGGCCATCTGCCAGATTGGTCAGCACCGAGCCGTGGGCGCCTGCAAGCGCCAGCTGGTTCAGACCGTCATTGCGGACGGTGGGGCTGTCCTGGAAGACAGAGCGCAGCTCTCCTTCCAAGCTATTAACGCGACTTTCTGCCTTGACCACGGCACCGTCGAGTGCGGTCAAGGCATCACCGAAGTTGTGCTGAGTACCCCCCTGGACGTTGTAGGCGGGCGCGATCAGGCCTCCATCGCCATCTAAGCGGGATCCGCCTCCCAAAGCGGCAGCAATTTCTTTGACCTGGGAAACGGTCACCGCATCGGAATCAGCCGTACCACGGGAAATCCTGGTAAGGCGCCGCGTAATTATATCTCCGCCAAAGGAAACCACCCCTGCCTCGGTGGCTCGTGACCCATGGCCAATTGCGACACTATTTCTACCGTCGACTCGTGAGGCAGATCCCAGGGCGACGCCGCCCTCAGCCTCTACGCGGGAACCCGCGCCCAAAGAGAAACCATTAGTTGCTGATTCAGACACGAATGCCGCTCGCCCCAAGGCAACGGAGTTGATAGCCAACGCCTTGGAGAAGCTACCCACCGCGGTGCCACCCTCGTTGCCTATCGAAGCTTGAGCGGAATCGCCGATTGCTACCGCTAGAATCCCGGCCTGCGCATCAGCGCTCAGCTCATCGTATCCAAACTTGAAAAACCGCCTCTGACCTTCAAGCTCAGATATGCCAACACTAAGAGCAAACAGCTGCCGGCCGTTGACCACATCGCGGCTATCCGCAGAGATCACCCCATCGGCAACACCCGTCAATCGCGCGCCGCCAAAGTCGATCACGTTGCCTTGCTCCGCCGCCATCAGCCCGCGCGACAGCAGCTCATTACGCTCACCGCGCAGATCATCCACGTCACTACGGTTGCGGGCGATCTCCTGCTTCGCCTCAAACAGCTGGCTACCGGTCACCGCATCACGGCTGCCAGCAGCAATGCGTCCGTCGGCCAGGTTGGTCAGCACCGCGCCGTTGGCGCCTGCAAGCGCCAGATGGTTCAGACCATCGGCACGCACAGACGGGCCATCCCGGAACGCCGAACGCAGCTTGCCTTCCAGGCCGTCCATGCGGCTGTCCGTGGCGACCACTGCGCTATCGAGGGCGGCAAGAGCATCACCGACATTATTCTGGGTGCTGCCCTGCACGTTGTACCTGGGAGCAACAACGTTGCCACCTTCAAGATGCGCTCCCCCACCCAGCTGCCGCAACGCGCCATCCAGCTGCGCGACAGTGGTGGCATCATTCGCGTCCTGCCCCTGAGCCACGTTGATGATTCGTCGACGGTTCCCCTCAGATCCAACCGAGACCACGTTTTTTACGCGAACAATAGAATCGCTACCAAGGGCGATGGATCCCTCTGCTCCTTCAAGCACTAGCGCTCCAGCTCCAAGCGCCAGCCCTTGGCGGCTACGCACTTCCGCAGTAGCTCCCAGCGCAAAGCCGTACTCTGCATCCGCTCTCACAAGTGAGCTGCTTCCCAGAGCGACGGAATTTGACGCCAATGCTGTGGCGTAAAAGCCAACCGCAGTGGCCCCTTCTGCCGTGTCCCCACCGGCCTTAGCGCCATCACCGATGGCCATCGAGAACCGAGCTGCCAATGCATTCTCGCTCTCATCGTCCGAGGAAATGGCAATGAACCGCTTGCCGCTCTCAAGACCCGCGATGCGCTGATTCGCCGCAAAGAGCTGTCCTCCATTCACGGCGTCCATGCTCGCCGCGGAACTGATATCGCCCGCAGTCACATTCCTCAACTTGCCGCCCGCAACATCCACACTCCCATCGGGTGAGAACTTCACCACGCCCTCCAGATCGGGATCAAAGTCCTCAAACTCTGCGCGCAACGAATCCAGGTCGCGGCGGTTGTCGGCAATCCGTCCGGAATGCGCTGCCAGATCCCCGGAATGCACAGCCAGCAGCGCTTCACCCGCGTCAACCTTTTCATTGGTCGCGAACAGCTGCTTGCCTGTCACCGCGTCGGTGCTGGTCGCGTTCAACGCGCCATCTTCCATGTTCACGATCTTTCTCTTCAGACCAAGACCTGCGTTGCCCACCGAGACCTGGTCGCTGCCCGTGGTGACCGATTGGCGACCCAAGGCGACAGATCGGTCATGCCCCGCCTCCGCGCGGTCACCAAGGGCCAATGCACTTTCAGCACTGGCTTGCGCATTGTTGCCGACTGCCGTAGAAAACGTGCCCGTTGCGCGACTCTGTCGACCCATGGCGGTGGCCTGGTTCGCAGTGGCTTGCGCGTCGTACCCGAGTGCCGTCGCATGCGTCGCCTTTGCCACGGCCTTGCCGCCTATCGCAAGCGCGCCAGTTCCGGAAGCATCAGCGCGATCGGCATCAGCGATGCCCGCACCGGCCGCTATCGTACGTCCCAACGGGTCCAGCTTCTGATTTACGGCGAAGAGCTGCTGACCGGTAACTGCGTCGTGGCTGGTCGCACTGATCGTGCCGTTGCGTACGCCGTTGAGGTATCGAAGCTCGCCGTCCTTGTTGCTGATGGTGAGGGCGCCGCCTGTGTTGGCGGAACCGATGCGGATCGAGCCGTTCTGTGCTGTCTGATTGACGAGGCCATCTATTTTATCCAGGCGCTGGTGCGTGGCGAACAGCTGCTGCCCGGTCACCGCATCGGTACTGGTGCTGCTGAGCGTGCCGTTACGGATGCCATTGAGATAGCGCGCCTCGTTGTTGCGGTTGGCGAAGCTGATCTGGTCGCCCGAGTTCTGGGCTCCTACCCGCATGTTGCCAGTCGGCGACACCTCGGTGACGAGGCCACTTGCAGCCATCGCCCTCTCGGCAATGTTCCGGGCGTTCTGCGCGCTGCCGGCTGCACTGTCAGCTCGGGCTTTCGCGGCTGCGGCATCGTCCACGCCTCGCTGCGCTGTATCGCGGGCAACTTTCAGCTGCCGCCCATTCACCGCGTCGAAGCTGTCATCGTTCAGCCGCCCATCGGCAACGTTCACCACCCGGCGCCTTTTTTCCGCCGAGCCCACCGATACGGTGTTCGTTTCAGTGGCAACCGCGTCGCGGCCCAGCGCCACTGCGCCGACGGCGCTGACACGCGCGCCGTGGCCGATGGCGATGCCGTCACGCTCTGCGCGCGAGCCCCCACCCAGTGCAATCGCGCCGGTGTAGCCATCGCTGCCGGCGTAGGCATCGCCACCAATAGCGATGCGACTGTTGCCCGCACCACCATCAGTCTGCGCGCCACTGCCCACGGCAATCGAGTTTTCCTTGCGCGCCTTGGCGTTCTGGCCAACCGCGGTGGCACCGACGCCTTCGGCTTTGCTGTAGGTGCCGATCGCCGTCCCAAAGCCTCCCCCGGATGCGACTGCATAGTGACCGATGGCAATGCTGTTGTTGCCCCAGGCCTCGGAGAGGCTGCCCAGGGTCACACTGCGATCACCTTCGGCGCGGCTGCGAATACCGGCGGCCAGACTGCTTTCTCCCGCGGCCTGTGCCTCGGGCCCAAGCGCCATCGATTCCCGTCCGGTGACCACGCTCCAGTTCGCGCGCTCGGTATTGGCGTAGACATCCATCCGATGCACCTTCAACACCCTGGGGGTGATGGGTGCTACTGCGCTGGGCGCCATGAACGCACTCAGGGTCTGCAACTGCCACCAGCGCACCTCGTCTTCATCAAGCTCGCCGGCACCCGCCGGCAGCGCCAGCAACATCACCACGGCCGCGGCCGCGCCGCGGCGCAGGGTGGATGCCGCCTTGCCGCGCGGCGAGGCCAGTTCGCTGGTCACCACCCAGCACTGCCGTGCGCTGGACCATAGACGTCGGTAGATCTTGTTCATTTCAATACTCCTTAACAGGAAGGACAAAGAAAGCCCGCCGCCGCGTTCGCACGGCGGGGGCGCATCAGGGGGAGAGGGTCTGCACGTGTTCGCGATAGCCATCGCGGGTGAGCCGGTAGCGCAGCTGCACGGTGTGGCCTGCCTCTACGGTGAAAGGCAGTTGCAGCGAGCTGCCGGGGTAGAGGCTTCTGGACACCTCATGGGCGGTGCAGCGGCTGCCCATGCAATCAGCGATGCTGGTAACGCCCAGACGCAACGTGCCATCGTTGTGCAGGGTGTTGCCCTGTACCCGGGGCTGCACGGTACCTTCAGGCGGCAGCACGTTTACCAGTGCGCCCCAGACCAGGCTGACGCCTACGCTGGCGGACGCAGCTTCGGCGGTGCCGCCGCGCTCCTCTTCGGGGCCGGCCACGCCTTCGAAATACACCCGGTAGGCGGTCTCCCGTTCCACCGGCTGCAGCGGGATGACCCGGATGAGACGGTTGCCGCCACCGGACAGCGCGAACTTGCCGGGTGTGACGGCGATTGCCGCTTCATCCGGTGGGACGTCAACCTCGGTTTCGGCTGCACCGGCAGGATCTTCGATGCGCCGCAGCGAGGCCTGGATGTACTGCGGCTGGGTGGACTGCGAGTACACGCGGATCTGCGTGCCGCGCTTGACATCCACCGAGGTGCGCATGGGATGCACGGTCAGGTTGGCCTGTGCGGGCAGCGCCAGCAGCAGGCAGAGCGGAAGCAGATAGAGACAGTGTCGTTTCATGGAAGTTCCTGCTGGGATCAGGGCACGCCCGTGGGCACGCGGAGCTCGACCTTGAGATCGCCGCGGTAATAGCCGGGTTGCTTTTCGGCGATGGGAACGCGCGGCATCTCCAGCCGCAGCGGTGTGTGCACGCAGAACACCGGCTGGCTCATGCCGGGCAGCAACACCAGTTTCAACTTGGCGCTGTCGATGCCGGTGAGCTGCTCTTCGATGCCATTGCGCATGGGGATGAGCGCGCCGCTGTGGTCAAGGGTGACGGTGTAATCCAAGCGCTCGCTGTCGCCACTGCCGCCGCTGTCGCGATGCCATGCACTGAAGCCCAACGGTCCCGGCGCACGCGCGCCGGAATCGCGCACGGTGACGCCGAGGTAGGCGGCGTTCGAACCAAGACCGTCGTACAGGCACATGTCGACTGTGGTGCCGCCGCCAACCGTGCGCGCAATGGGGTCGTAGCGCAGGTTCATGCCGACGTGCGGTGCGATTTCGTCGAACTGCGGGAAGTAGATGGCTACTGCGTTGCGGTCGGTGATGGTGAAGTCGAAACTGAAGGAGTAGGTCGCGAGGACCGGCCCACCGATTTCGGTCTGGAGGCTTAACTGCAGCGCTGAAGTCCATTGGCCTGCGGTCAACAGGTTCAGCTGTCCCTGCTCCAGTAGCAGTGCTGCTCCAGTTCCCACATCCGGATCGCCGAGGCATGACTCAAGAACAGCAATATCGATCGGACGCTGACTTGATCGCCAGTCGCCAGTGCATCGGCGAGTCGCCATTGCACGTTGCAACCAAGCCGTCGCGCTAATCTCAGTGGTCATCCCACTTCTCCGTTCAATGGCAATCAGCTTTATGCCGGTCGCTCCTGCGTCCGAATCTCCGCGACCACGCGTTGCACACGCCCCAAGGCGCCTGTCCGTCTCCGAGAGACAGGTCAGATGCAGCTGTCCATACTTCAGTGACGGGTCTGTGCTGAACCCCAGCACCGTCCGCGGCGCCCAAAGCTCCACATCCCCCGGCATCGCCGAGCGATCCCAGCTCATCACAATGTCCCGGTGCTCACTCACCGGATGCGTCTCCGGCGGCCGCTGCGCAAACGCCCGCGGCGCCATCACCACCAGCGCCGTGCTCAACATCACCCACATCAATCCACGCAGCGCGCGCTTCATGGCGTACCTCCTGTCGCAGCGGTCTGCTGGGTACCTGCAATCAACGCCTGTTCCTGCAGCAGCCGGGTCACCCGTGCCTGCTGGCGGATGTCAGCCGGTAGCTGCGCCACGGCCAGCGGCTCGCAGTTCACCGCACCCACCAGCATCACCACGCTGCGGCGCTCGCGTACCTGCAATGGGCACTGCAGCAGGCGGTCGTCCTGCAGCAGATACAGCATGCGTTCGCGGCGTGGGAAGTCGGCCACGAAGCCGCCGTTGCTGCCGGTGCCCGGCACGGGGGCGTTGAGAATGCGGGCGCCGCCCAGCGGCACGCCGGCCACGTCGCGTGCGTTGCCGATGAAGGTGTAGGTCACCTCGATCGGCACCGGCATGCGCAGCAGGCGGCCCGGCGCCAGGAACATCGGGCGCGCGCCACCCACGCCGGTCACGCGGATGGCGGCATCACTGTCCAGTGCGCTGGCGTCCTGCACTTCGGCACGGTGCTGCTGGTAGGCCGGCAACGGCATCAGGCGGCGCTCGCCCAGGGCCAGACGCTGGCGGCGTTGTCCGCCCACCTGCAGCTCGGCGGCCACTCCGGTCAACTCCAAGTCATCGGTGCCATCGACCTGCACGGCCAGCCCGGCATCGGCGCCCAGGCCTCCACCCCAGTACAGGCCGCGGCGGCCCAGCGCCAGGCCGGAACTATGCGTGGCGCTGTAGGTCAGTTCGCTGCCGCCGCGCTGCCGGAAGGTTGCCACGCTGGCGCCGGTGTGGCCGTACTTGTTCTGGGTCTGCGCGCCCAGCGATGCGCTGTAGCGATCACTGTTGTTGCCGCGCAGTTCAAAGGTGGCATCGCGATACTGCGCATCCACTTCCTGGCGCACGGTCTGCGCCGCGCTGTAATTCACCTCCGGGCGGGCATGCTGCGGCTGGCGCACATCCACGGCGTAGCGCCGCTGGGTGCTGCCGATATCGCGGCGCTGCAGGCGGGTCAGGCTGAGGTTGATGAAGATGCCGCGGTCGCGGCTGTCGCGCAGGCTGCTCTGCGTGCCCTGCTGCCAGACGCCCACACGGGTGGATACGCTGAACTCCTGCCAGCGCTGCACGCGGCTGTAGCTGGCCTGCCAGGTACGGGTGAGGTTGGGTTCGCGGCTGTAGCGCGGTTCCCATGGCAGCAGCGGGTCAAGCGCGGCCATCGGGTCGTGGGGATCGGTGTTCAACACGGTGCCGCGGCTCCAGGTCTGTCGGCGGGTGAAGGCCAGGTAGGCGCTGCCACCAGCCACTGGCAGCGACATCGAGGCACTGAGCGAATCGGCGCAGGCCAGGCGGTCACGGGTATCGTTCTCGAACTGGCAGGCGCGGCCACGCAGGCGCTGCTGGTAGAGATTCCAGGAGGCCTTGCGGCGGTAGGAAAGCTGGTGCTGCTGGCCATTGCTGCCATCGCTGCCGCGCATGCCGCTGAAGCTGGCGCGCACATCCTGGGTTTTGAACATGTGGCGCAGGTCAACGCGCAGTTCGCCGTAGCTGAAGCCGCCCAGGTCGGCCACGCCGGCGGTGAGCGCTGCATCGCGACCCATCGGCACGCGCAGGCCCGCCATCGCGGCTGCTTCGCCATCGAACCGATCGCTGCGGCGCTCGTTGCGGCGGCCACCCTGCAGGAACCACTGCACGCTGTTGTTGGCCCAGTCGCCGCCCTTGTCGAACGGCGCGTCTTCGCTGCGCACCAGCACGCCGTCTTCGTAGATGCGCAGGGTGACGGTGTAGCTGCCGAACGGGAAACGCCGCGTGTCCAGATCGTTGATGCCGGCCTGCAGGTAGAAGCTCTGCAGCAGGCGCTCGCCGTCGAAGGCGTCCACGCGCGCATCGCGGGCCAGCAGCACGGTCAGCGGCGTGGTCTGGATGGCTGCCTCGGTATCCACGTAGGCCTGGGTGGTGCCAATGCGCAGGCCGGCAAAGCGGCCCATCGGCAGCATGCTGAAACTGAAGGTGCCGCCCTGCGGGCTGGACAGGTTGCGGCGGTCCATGCGCCCGGCCTGCAGGTAGTGCTGCGGGCCGAGGTCATGGCGGTAATAGGCGTTGTCGAACTGGAAATCGTAGCGCCGATGGCCACCGCGGTACTGCTGGCTGTTGAAGTTCCAATCCACTGCTACGTGGCCGCGCTGGAACAGGCCCAGCACGCCAGCGCCCTGCGCGGTCAGCGCCTGGTAGCCACGGCCGCCGCTCAGGTTGAGCGTCTGCTGGTGCAGGAAGGCATTTTCGGCATTGCTGCTGATCTGGTGGAAGCGCTCGACCGCAGGCTCGGCGGTGATCCATTGCTTGGCCACGAACAGGCGCACGGCACCCTCGCCTTCGTCGTACAGCGCGCGCACGGTGGACGGGTCCTCCGGCGGATCGAGGTAACCGCAACCGGCCTCGGCGCCGCCGAAGCGGCAGGCCAGATGACTGTTGCGCGGCAGCGGCTGCGACAGCGCGGGCAGCAAGGCGGCCTGCGCTTCGGGCGACAGATCAAGCGCCTGCAGCACGCGCGCGGGGTCTTCCAGCTGCACGTGTTCCAGGGTGACGCGCACTGGCGACAGCCCGGCACTGCGGCCGAACAGGCGGATGTCGAGTTGTTCGGTCTGGCCTTCAACCAGATCCTCGAAACCGACGGGAACGCCGCGTGCCGCGACCAGCGGCGTGGCCAACGACAAGGCGAGCGCTACCGCCAGCCGGGTGACGGCAGGTGCGGGAGCTTTCATGGGTGCGGTGCCTGGAGCGGCCGGCCCGGTGGTCGGGCCGGCGCGGGGTTTGACGCGGGGGTGTTAGGGAGCCTGGACCATGACGATGTTGACGATGCCCTCGTACCTGCCGTCGACGGTGATCTTGTCGGCGCCACTGTGGGCAATACGCAGATCCATCGCGATGGACGCGCCGTCCAGTCCACCGGGGAAGAGCATGCTGGCGTCGTAGGTGCGTGCAGTGGTCGACAGGGCCTCACCGTTCAGGCTGACCGCCAGCGGCACCGGGGCAGCGCCGCCGCCTTGGCGCAGCAGGATCGGGTCGGCGCCCAGACGTACTCCGATATCGCTGGTGGGGGAATTGCTGTAGATGCGAACGCGCTCGGTCCAGTCCACCAGCTGACCGCTGACAGGGTTGTGGGCCATCCGCACCGAATCATCGAGGGCGGTGCCATCTGCTTTGAGTAGAGCCAGCGTGGGGTCTACGTTAGCCCAGACAGCGATATCGACTTCAGCAGCGTGCGCGGACAGCGAAGCGGTGGCCAGCGCTGCAGCCAGCGCGACCTTCTTCAGAATGGTATTCATCGGTTGTCTCTCTCGGACAATGAAAGGAAGGTGCTCCCCTCCCGGAGGAAGGAGGGTGGGAGGGGAGCATCGCCACGCCCGCCGTAGGTGGGGGGGGGTGACGGGGAGAATGGTAGGAATTCTCTGGCTTCCGAATCTATTCAACGATTCCTAAATATGGGCCTGTTAAGCGCAATTCTTGAAAGCAATCAAATATTTCGAGAGATACAACTTTCCTCAATCAAGAATGCAATTAAATGCATTGCAGAGCGGAGGGTGTAGCGACGAATCTGGTCAATTGCGACGTTCAAGCCGCACCGCGCGTACCGCAGTAGAGCCACGCCATGCGTGGATGCTTTTGCCGCTACCCAACGCGCGCAGCAATGCCGCCGGGCACGGCCCGGCGCTACGGGAATGCGTACAGGCCGCAGTAGAGCCACGCCATGCGTGGATGCTTTTTGCAGACACCCAACAAACGCAGAAAAGCCGCCGGGCACGGCCCGGCGCTACCGGCATGCGCACAGAGACGCAGTGGAGCCACGCCATGCGTGGATGCGCTTTGCAGATACCCAATAAACGCAGAAAGGCCGCCGGGCACGGCCCGGCGCTACCGGCATGCGCACAGAAACGCAGTAGAGCCACGCCATGCGTGGATGCGCTTTGCAGCTACCCGTCGCACGCGGCAAAGCCGCCGGTCACGGCCCGGCGCTACCGGCATGCGCACAAAGACGCAGTAGAGCCACGCCATGCGTGGATGCTTTTTGCAGATACCCAACAAACGCAGAAAGGCCGCCGGCCAAGGCCCGGCGCTACTGTCGAGCGGCATCATGCCCCGCCGCCGGACATTCCCCAAAAAACATCAGGCCGCCTTTCGGCGGCCTGATGCTTGGTCATTCAACAGCGGTTCTTCAGAAGAAGATCGCGTACAGGATCAACAACGGAATCGGCACGCCCAACATCCAGAGCAGAATCATTTTCATGGCAGATCTCCTTGCATGGGATACGGATTACAGGTCGCGGCGGCGGCCGCCCCAGGTGGCGCTGAGGCTGGCGAAGAACGCGCCGATCAGCAGGGTGATGAACAACCACAGCGCAGCGTAGGCCGTCGCCTTGCGGGCATCGTCTGCGGCCTGCTTGGCGGTGTTCTTGGCCTTCTCCAGCGCGGCACGCATGCGGGTCTGCACATCGGTTACGCGGGCCTGGGCTTCGGCCTGGCCCATGCCGGTCTCGCGGGCGATCAGGCTGGCCAGGTACTGCGTGTCGGCCGGATCCAGGCCATCACCCTGCAGGCTGTTGACGATGATGCGGTTCACTTCGGCACGCACCTCACGACGGTCCCCCGTCGGGCCATTGCCCGGCATCGGGCGCGGCGGCGGGGCCATGCGGGCATCACGCGGCCCGGCAGTTGCGGCAACCGGCGGCGGCGGTGCAGCCGGGTCCATTGGGGCATTGCCCGGGGCGGCGCCCGGTGCAGGCGGGGCCGGCGGCGCAACGGCTGCGTCCGGGCCAGGAGCAGTTGCATTACGGAAAAGCGAATCCACCCAATAGTTGAGGTCGCCTTCCGGCGCACCCGCAGCTGCCGCACCGGCACCGGCCGCGGCAACACCTGCGGTGGACGCTGCAGCACCTGCAGTGGCGCCTGCAACCTTGGCGCCGGCACCCAGCACACCACCGATGGCCGAGGTCAGCAGACCAGCGGTAAGCAGGGTGGCTACGGCCCACGACACGAAGCCATGTGCGGTATCGCGGAAGTAGGTCTCGTCACCGTGCAGTTGGGTCCACTTGGTACGCAGACGGCCGGCGATGTAGCCGCCCAGGCCGGAGGCGGCCAGTGCGGTAAAGGTCAGCCAGGCCACACTGGACCAGCCGAAGGTTTCCTTGCTGACGCCCTCGAATGACCACGGAGACACCGACGACAGGCCAAGGCCGACGCCAAGAATCAGCAGGATGAGGGAGAGTGCGGCGGCAGCGGCGGCACCGGCAAAGATGGCGCCCCAGGACACGGCGCTCTCGCTGGGCGGCGCCACGATGGGTGCGGTGACGACGGTGGCGACGTCAGGACCAAGCGGTCCGCGCTCGGGTGGGTCGAATCGGGTGTTCATGCGGTTGACGCTCCATGGCAGTGCTGCGGGTGCAGCTGGCCACAACGAGGCTGCGCGAGGGCTTGTGAAGCTGGTGAGACCTGTAAATCACGCGGTCTTGCCGCGTTGACGCCGACGGACATGGTCCGGCGCTGTCGGGCGTGCGGATCCACGCCATGCGTGGATGTTTTTTGCGCGGGCACCGAAATCGTGCGGACCAACGGTCCGCACTACCAGGGCACGGTTCCGGCGCCGAGCGTCAGTAGATCCACGCCATGCGTGGATGGTTTTGCGCGGGCCGAAATCGTGCGCACCAACGGTCCGCACCCACCAAAGCAGGGGCCGCCGGGCATGGCCCGGCGCTACCGGCTTGCGGTGGAATTGACGCGCACGGCAGTAGATCCACGCCATGCGTGGATGGTTTTGCGCGGGCCGAAATCGTGCGCACCAACGGTCCGCACCTACCAAAGCAGGAGCCGCCGGGCATGGCCCGGCGCTACCAGCTTGCGGTGGAATTGACGAGCACGGTAGTAGATCCACGCCATGCGTGGATGGTTTTGCGCGGGCGCCAAATCGTGCGCACCAACGGTCCGCACCCACCAAAGCAGGGGCCGTCGGGCATGGCCCGGCGCTATCGGCTTGCGGTGGAATTGACGAGCACGGTAGTAGATCCACGCCATGCGTGGATGGTTTGCGCGGGCGCCGGAATCGTGCGCACCAGTGGTCCGCACCTACCAAAGCAGGAGCCGCCGGGCATGGCCCGGCGCTACCGGCTTGCGGTGGAATTGACGCGCACGGCAGTAGATCCACGCCATGCGTGGATGGTTTTGCGCGGGCGCCGAAATCGTGCGGACCAACGGTCCGCACCCACCAAAGCAGGGGCCGCCGGGCATGGCCCGGCGCTATCGGCTTGCGGTGGAATTGACGAGCACGGTAGTAGATCCACGCCATGCGTGGATGGTTTTGCGCAGGCGCCCAAATCGCGCGCACCAACGGTCCGCACCTACCAAAGCAGGAGCCGCCGGGCATGGCCCGGCGCTACCGGCTTGCGGTGGAATTGACGAGCACGGTAGTAGATCCACGCCATGCGTGGATGGTTTGCGCGGGCGCCGAAATCGTGCGGACCAATGGTCCGCACCTACCAAAGCAGGAGCCGCCGGGCATGGCCCGGCGCTACCGGCTTGCGGTGGAATTGACGAGCACGGTAGTAGATCCACGCCATGCGTGGATGGTTTTGCGCGGGCGCCGAAATCGTGCGCACCAACGGTCCGCACCTACCAGGTTTGCTACAAAAAAACGCCCCGCGGATGCGGGGCGCTCTCAGCACAACCTACCGCAGGCGATCAGCCCTGGTAGTCGCGCACGTCGCTGCCGGTGTAGACCTGGCGCGGACGGCCGATCTTCATTTCCGGGTCGACCTGCTGTTCCAGCCAATGCGACACCCAGCCGGAGGTACGGCCCAGGGCGAACATGACGGTGAACATTTCGGTCGGGATCTGCAGCGCCTTGTAGATGATGCCGCTGTAGAAATCGACGTTCGGGTACAGCTTGCGGGCGACGAAGTACTCATCCCGCAGCGCGGCCTGTTCCAGCTTCACGGCCACGTCCAGCAGCGGGTCCTGCACGCCCAGCTGCTTGAGCACCTTGCCGGTCATCTCACCGATGACCTTGGCGCGCGGGTCGAAGTTCTTGTAGACGCGGTGGCCGAAGCCCATCAGGCGGAAGCCGGAGGTCTTGTCCTTGGCCTTGACCACGGCGGACTCGACGTTGTCGGCGGTGCCGATCTCTTCCAGCATCTTCAGCACGGCTTCGTTGGCACCGCCGTGGGCCGGACCCCACAGCGCGGTGACGCCAGCGGCGACCGACGCGTACGGGTTGGCACCGGTCGAACCGACCAGGCGCACGGTCGAGGTCGAGGCGTTCTGCTCGTGGTCGGCGTGCAGGATGAACAGCAGGTCCAGCGCCTTGACCACGTCCGGGTTCAGATCGTACTGGCCATCGGCCGACTCGAAGGTCTGCTTCAGGAAGCGGCTGACGTAATCCAGCGAGGTGTCCGGCTTGTTGGCCGGCAGGCCCTTGCCGTGGCGGTAGATCAGCGCCGACAGGGTCGGCACCTTGGCGATCAGGCGAACGGCGGCCTGGCGGCGCTGTTCGGCGTCGGACAGGTCCAGCGAGGCGTGGTAGATGCCCGACAGCTGCGCGATGGCGGCGGTCAGGATGGCCATCGGGTGGGCATCCTTGGCGAAGCTGCCGATCAGGGTGTTGATCGAGTCATCGACGTTGGCTTCGGCAGCCAGCTCGTCGGTGAAGGCCTTCAGCTGCTCGGCGCTCGGGCGCTCGCCGTTGATCAGCAGGTAGGCCACTTCGACGTAGCTCGACTTTTCCGACAGCTGCTCGATGGGGTAGCCGCGGTACAGCAGCACGCCCTTGTCGCCGTCGATGTAGGTGATGGCAGACTTGCAGCTGGCCGTCGCGGTAAAGCCGGAATCGTAGGTGAAATACCCCGTTTCCTTGGTCAGCTTCGCGATGTCGACGCAGTCGTTGCCGAGGGTGGGTTTGATGACGGGCAGAACGACCGACTTATCGCCGGCGTTGAGCGTGACCTGATCAAGATCGGACACTGTGTGCGCTCCTTCATGGGAAGGCGCCTGCCCAAGCGCATTGGTCAGGCACGTGAATGACGTCCTCGGCCTGTGCCGGGGATCAGGTCATTATCGCACAGCAGCATTTGTCGGGTGCTAGACGGAAGTCGTAGACGACGGGCACGGGCAACCCTGCCATCAAGCGGCCTTGATGGGCAAAGACGCCATCCCCTGAACGGTCTGTTCCGCCATTCCAAACGCCCGTTGGGTGGGCGCCGGACAAAAACAAACGGCCGCGCAAAGCGCGGCCGTCGGTTCGAAGCTGGATCGACGGATCAGCGCGCGTAGCGCTTCTGGAACTTGTCGATACGGCCCGAGGTGTCGATCACCTTGTGCTTGCCCGTGTAGAACGGGTGCGAAGCCGAGGAAATTTCGACCTTGACCAGCGGGTATTCATTACCGTCGGTCCAGGTGGTGGTTTCCTTGGTCGCCATGGTGGAGCGGGTCAGGATCTTGAAATCGGAAGTGACGTCTTCGAAGACGACGTCGCGGTAGTTCGGATGGATATCGGCCTTCATGGGCTCACACCGTAAATGGGCTGGTGGTCAAGAGCGGCATTATAAACACCGGTTGCCGCGCGGGGCAACCGGTGTCCGCACATCGGGATCAATGGGCGCCCAGCGCCTGTCGGACCAGGGCCTCGAAACGGGCCTGGTCGTAGGCCATCAGCAGGTCGCAGTTGTCCGGCTGGCCGGTCTGGCGGTTCCAGTCGACGATGGTGGCGCCGCGGCTGAACGTACCGTTCAGCTCCACGTTCAGCGGACGCGATTCCACCTGCAGCTGGCCTTCCGGGTTCAGCGCCCAGGCCATGGCCACCGCATCGGCGGTGTACCAGCGGCCACCCTTGGCGTCTTCGGACAGCGCGCGGGTCTTGCGCGAGATCAGCTCATAGAAGCGTGCGCGGTCGGAATCTGCCTGCAGCCACTGCTCCGCCTGCTCCAGCGGCAGGCCGTGGGCGACCGTGGCCTCCCAGTCGGACACCAGCAGGTGCTTGAACGAGGTGAACACCACATGCGCGGCTTCGGGGTCGAAGGCGATGTTGAATTCAGCGGCCGGGGTGATGTTGCCGTGGCAGGTGACGGCACCGCCCATCACCACGATGCGCTTGATGCGCTGGGGCAGGGTCGGATCCAGCTTCAGCGCCAGCGCGAGGTTGGTCAGCGGGCCAAGCATCACCAGCATCAGCTCGCCGGCGTACTGGTGCGACAGGCGCAGGATGGCCAGCGCGGCGTGCTCGGCCTCGGCCTGGCGGCTCGGCGGCGGCAGGTCGACATCGCCATAGCCGTCGCGGCCGTGCACGTGGGCAGCGTCCATCGAGGGGTGGATCAGCGGATCGGGGCTGCCAGCGAACACCGGTACGTCGGTGCGGCCGACGATGTCGCAGAGCTTGAGGGCGTTGCGGACGGTGTAGTCGAGGCCGACATTGCCGGCGGCGATGGTCAGGGCCACCACGTCGTGCCGTTCATCGGCGAAGGCCATCAGCAGGGCCAGTGCGTCGTCCACACCGGGGTCGGTGTCGATCAACAGCGGGATCTTGTGGGTCATCGTTGCCGTCTTCAGATCGGCAACGAAGTGTGGACCGGGTTGATGACCGTTGCAAGACCACCCTGTGCCGGGGGGGGGATGAACATGAAACTGGTCGGCTGCGGCCTCTGTAGAGTCGAGCCCATGCTTGACTTACGCGCGCAGCGCGAAGGGCAGCCGAGCATGGGCTCGGCTCTACAGGTGGTGCGCGAACGGCCGCCGGGCATGGACCGGCGCTACTCGAGGGTCGGATCCCGTGCCCACCAGGCAAGGGCTCTGCCTCCTTGCGCCCGGGCCACGCGACTTGACGCGATCAACCCAAACACGCACCCACCCTCCGGTTGCACGCATTTTCCAGGTTTCAAACAATCCTCATTGAGACCACAAGGGCCGCTTGGAAATTGCGTGGCGTCCGGCAGGCGATCCGTCCGCACGTTCCATGGCGGGCGGTGCGTGGGGGCCTCGTGCCCACCGGCTTATCAGCATTGGTCACCGGTATTGCAACCACTCACCGCCCGCCACCTACGCCTGCGCTTTGGTGGCTTCCTGGCTTGTGCATGAGGATTGCCGACATGACTGCTTCCCACTATCCCCTGCTGTTCGCCACCCTGGGCGATGCCACCGCCAGCATCCCCGATGCCTTGGCGCGCACGCTGGAAGCGGCATTTGGCGGGCCAATGCATGGCCCTGGCCCGCATCGACCGCGCGGCGGCGGGCCTGACTTTGCTGCTGGAAATGCTGCACGCCGGTGAACGCCTGCGCGTGGATGGTGAAGAGGCGCAGAACGTCGGCGATGACGTGCGCGAAGGCCTGCTGCTCGCCTGCCGGGGGTTGTCTGAATATGTGGGCACGCAGTTGACGGCGGCGTAGCCCGTTGCCCAGCAGATCCACGCCATGCGTGGATGATCGGTCGCGTCGTGGATGGGGTCAGAGGCCTTTGCGCAGCAAAGGGATCCGACCCCGGTGCGCGAACGGCCGCCGGGCATGGCCCGGCGCTACCGATTCGTCGTGCGCCCGGCGCCTTACGCCGAGGCGTAACGGACGGCGGTGCCGATCCAGCGGTTGACCACGCGGTCGGCCAGCGCGGGCTGCTGCGCCAGCAGGCGTTCGGCCAGATCGTGCACGCCCGGCAGCAGGCCGGCGTCGCGCGCGAGGTCGGCAATGCGGAAACCGGCCAGGCCGGTCTGGCGGGTGCCCAGCAGTTCGCCGGGACCGCGCAGTTCCAGATCTTTTTCTGCGATGACGAAGCCGTCGTTGGTTTCGCGCATGGTCTGCAGGCGCTCGCGCGCCATCTGCGAGAGCGGCGCCTGGTACAGCAGCACGCAGCGCGATACCGCCGAGCCACGCCCCACCCGCCCGCGCAGCTGGTGCAGCTGGGCCAGGCCGAGACGCTCGGCGTTCTCGATCACCATCAGCGAGGCATTGGGTACGTCCACGCCTACTTCGATGACCGTGGTGGCCACCAGCAGGTCGATCTCGCCGGCCTTGAACGCGACCATCGTCGCCAATTTTTCCGCGGCTTTCAGGCGGCCATGCACCAGGCCCACGCGCACGCCGGGCAGCAGTGCCTGCAGCGATTCGTAGGTGGCCTGCGCCGGGGTGGCATCCAGCTCTTCGCTTTCCTCGATGAGCGTGCAGACCCAGTACACCTGGCGCCCTTCCTGGCAGGCCAACGCGATGCGTTCGATCAGTTCGGGACGACGATCGTTGTTCAGCGCCACGGTCTGCACCGGGGTGCGGCCGGGTGGCAGTTCGTCGATGGCCGATACATCCAGGTCCGCGTATTCGGACATCGCCAGCGTGCGCGGGATGGGCGTGGCGGTCATCACCAGCTGGTGCGGCACGCTGTGCGCGCCCGCGCCCTTGTCACGCAGGGCCAGCCGCTGGTGCACGCCGAAGCGGTGCTGCTCATCGACGATGGCCAGGGCCAGGTCCTGGAACACCACCGCGTCCTGCATCAGCGCGTGGGTGCCGACCACCACCTGCGCTTCGCCGTTGGCGACCTGCTCGATTACCTTGGCGCGCGCCTTGCCGGTGACCTTGCCGGCCAGCCAGCAGACGCGCACGCCCAGCGGCTCCAGCCAGCCGCGCAGATTGTTGAGGTGCTGTTCGGCCAGCAGTTCGGTGGGTGCGGCCAACGCTACCTGCTTGCCCTGCTCCACCGCCAGCATGGCAGCCAGCGCGGCCACCACGGTTTTGCCGGAACCGACGTCACCCTGCACCAGCCGCAGCATCGGGCTGGGGCGTGCGAGGTCTTCGCGGATCTGCTTTAACACGCGTGCCTGCGCGCCGGTCAGCGCGAACGGCAGCTGCTTCAGCAGGGCCTTGGCCAGCTTGCCCGGACCTGCCAGCGGCGGCGCGTGATGCGCCTGCAACGCGATGCGCTGGCGGCGCAGGCTGAGGTGATGGGCCAGCAGTTCTTCCATCGCCAGACGCCGCTGCGCCGGATGGGTGCCTGCGGCCAGCGCGGCCAGATCGGCATCCGGTGGCGGCTGGTGCACGGTCAGCAGCGCGCTGCGCAGCGAGGGCAGGCCCAGGCCATCGAGCCAGCCCGTGGGCAGCAGTTCCAGCGTACTTTCCTCGGGCAGGCGGTCCAGGGCCTGGCCGATGAGCTTGCGCAGGGTCATCGGGCCGACGCCCTCCACGGTGGGATACACCGGGTCGAGGCGGTCGCCGAGTTCGGGATCGTCGTTGCGGCCCAGCACCTGGTAGCTGGGGTGGACGATTTCCAGGCCGAGGTGGCCGGGCTTGGGCGTGCCGAAGCAGCGCAGCCGGTTGCCCACCGCGAACTGGCCGACCTGCTGCTGGCGGAAGTGGAAGAAGCGCAGCACCAGGGTGCCCCGCCCTTCGTCTTCCACCGCCACCTTCAGCATGGGCCGGTACCGCATGCCGCGTTCGACCGCGGTGACCCGCACTTCCACCTGCGCAGGCACGCCCGGGCGCAGGTCTTCGATGCGGGTCAGCCGGGTGCGGTCTTCATAGCGCAGCGGCAGGTGCAGCCACAGATCCTGCAGGGTGGCCAGGCCCCGCGCCTGCAGTTTGGCGGCCACGGCCGGGCCCACGCCGGCCAGCATCGCCAGGGATGCTTCGCCGGACGGTGACAGTACCGGGGTGACCGCCGCCTTGCGTGCCACGGGTGGGTCAGTCGATGACCATCACCGCGTCGACCTCGAAGTTGGCGCCCTTCGGCAGGCCGGAGACTTCGATGGTGGAACGGGCCGGGAACGGGGCCTGGAAGTAGTCCTGCATGACGGCGTTGACCTTGGCGAATTCGGCCAGGTCGGTCAGGTACAGGCCCAGGCGCACGACCTTGTCCAGCGAACCACCAGCGGCTTCGGCCACGGCCTTGAGGTTGTCGAAGGCGCGGCGGGCCTGCGCTTCCACGTCACCCACGCCGACGATATCGCCAGTGGCCGGGTCCAGCGGAATCTGGCCGGAGAAGTACACGGTGTTGCCGGCGCGCACGGCCTGCGAGTACGGGCCGATGGCGGCAGGAGCCTTTTCGGTGTTGATGATCTGGCGGGACATGGTCGCTCCGGTGCGTTGGGGGAAAACAGAGCGGTGATTGTAGCAACCCGGTAGCGCCGGGCCATGCCCGGCGACGTCGGGCTCATGCCGCGCGGCGCGCTCGCCGGGCATGGCCCGGCGCTACCGCAACGTCATCCACGCATGGCGTGGATTTACTGGCGGCGTACCGACTGCACCACCGACAGGCGGCGCAGGCGTCGCATGACTTCGGCCAGGTGGTTGCGGTCGCGCACCTGGATGTTGAACGCCAGCACGGCGGCGTTGAAGTCGCGGTCCAGGTAATCCACGCGTTCGATGTTGGAGTGGCTCTGCGCGATGGCCGCAGCCAGCTGTGCCAGCACGCCGGTGCCGTTCTCCACTTCCACCACCAGCGAAGTGTTGTAATCGCCGGACACAGTGGTGTCCCAGCCGATCGGCACCCAGCGTTCGGGTGACTTGCGCAGCTCGGCCAGGTTCGGGCAATCCACGCGATGCACCACGATGCCCTTGCCGGCGGTGTGGTAACCCATGATCTCGTCGCCGGGAATCGGCTGGCAGCACCCGGCGAAGGTAACCACGCCCCGTTCGCTGCCGTTGATGAGGATTTTTTCCTGCGAATATTGGCGGGAATTCGCACCGCCACGCAGCTCGGCATAGGCCATCAGCGCCTGCGCGGCCTGCGTCGGCATCCAGTTGCCCAGCGCCACTTCGGCCAGCAGGGCCTCCAGGCGCGGGAAACGGTGTTCGGCCAGGAACGCATCCAGGCGCCCCTTGGGCAGGCGTTCCAGCGAGGAATCCATCGCTTCCAGCGCGCGGTCCAGCATGCGGTGGCCCAGCTGCACGGCATCTTCGTGCTCCAGCTGCTTGAGCTGGTGGCGGATGGCGGTGCGCGCCTTGCTGGTGACCACGAATTCCAGCCACTGCGGCTTGGGCGTGGCCGAACGCGCGGTGATGATTTCCACCGACTGACCCGAAACCAGCTTGGTACGCAGCGGCACCAGCTTCTTGTCGACGCGCGAGGCCACGGCCATGTTGCCGACGTCGGTATGCACCGCGTAGGCGAAATCGAGCGCGGTCGAGTTGCGCGGCAGGGCCAGGATCTTGCCCTTCGGGGTGAACAGGTAGACCTCGTCCGGGAACAGGTCGACCTTCACGTTGTCGAGGAATTCCAGCGAGGAACCGGCGGCGCGCTGCGAATCGATCAGTTCGACGATCCAGGCATGGGCACGACTCTGCGCGCTGTTGGGCGAATCGCCACCGAACTTGTAGGTCCAGTGAGCAGCCACGCCGCGCTCGGCGATCAGGTCCATTTCCTCGGTGCGGATCTGCACCTCGATGGGCGAACCGTAGGGCCCGAACAGCACGGTGTGCAGCGACTGGTAACCGTTGGCCTTGGGAATGGCGATGAAATCGCGGAAGCGGCCATCCAGCGGCTTGAAGGTGGCATGCACCGAACCCAGCGCGTGGTAGCAGCTGGGCACGCTGCGCACGACCAGGCGGAAGCCGAACACGTCCATCACCTGGTCGAAGGATTTGTTCTCGTCGTGCATCTTGTTGTAGATGCTCCACGGCGTCTTGATGCGGCTGACCAGGCGGTGTTCGATGCCTTCCTTGGCCAGCCGCTGCGACAGCTGCACTTCCACCTGCGCCATCGCCTCGCGGCGTACCACCGGCTGGCTGCGGATGTGTTTTTCCAGGATGGCGTGGCGCCACGGGTACAGCGCCTTGAAGCCCAGGTTCTGCAGCTCGCTCTTGACCAGACTCATGCCCAGGCGCTGGGCGATGGGCGCATAGATCTCCAGCGTTTCGCGGGCGATGCGGCTGCGCGCTTCACGACTCTGCGCGCCCAGGGTGCGCATGTTGTGCAGGCGGTCGGCCAGCTTGATCATGATCACGCGGAGGTCGCGCGACATCGCAAGCAGCATCTTGCGGAAGCTCTCTGCGGCCGCTTCCTGGCGGTCGCGGAACTTCAGCTTGTCCAGCTTGGTCACGCCGTCGACCAGCTCGGCCACGGCCTCGCCGAACTCCGAGGCCAGCTCTTCGCGGGTCAGCGGGGTGTCTTCGATGGTGTCGTGCAGGATCGCAGCGATCAGCGCCTCCACGTCCAGGCCGAGCTCGGCCAGCACCTGGGCCACGGCCACCGGATGGGTGATGTAGGGCTCGCCCGACTTGCGCGTCTGCCCAGCATGCGCCGACGCACCGACTTCCCAGGCACGGCGCAGCAGCGGCAGCTGTTCCGGCGGCAGGTAATGGGCGGCGCGTTCGAGCTGGAGGACGTAATCAGGTACGGCCGCGGCGGTGGGCGCGGCTACCTTGGCAGTGGGGCCTGGGTTCATGCCAGAAGCCTATGCCAGCGCGCCGATTACGGCAAACCCTGAATGCGAAACAGCCCGCACGGAGCGGGCTGTTCAGCGGTCAAGCAACGGCATTGATCGATGCGATCAATCGTCGTTCTTGGACATGTCTTCGTCGGCGACCACTTCAGCGGCGGCCCACTCCAGCGCTTCACGCTCGGCACGCTCGCGCTCGGACTTCTCGACTTCGTCGATCAGCGCGTTGTCGATCTTGCGGGCGGCGATTTCGCGCAGTGCCAGCACGGTCGGCTTGTCTTCGGTGTCGTTGTCCAGGGTGGCCTGCACGCCGTTGGCGAGCTGACGGGCACGCTTGGAGGCCATCATGACCAGCTCGAAACGGTTGTTAACGACTTCCAGGCAATCTTCTACGGTGATGCGGGCCATACGGGCTCCCGGCGACCGGTCGGCCGCTCAGTCGAATGAGGGAAAGGGGACGGAGTGTACTGGCAGGGGCTGGGCAAAATCAAGCCAACCCCTACTCGATTCTTTTGGAATCAGTCAGTTGCGCCGGCATCGGGGGTCAGCAGGGCCTGGATCAGGCCGGCGTGGCGGACCTTCTGGACCTCCCGGCGCAGCCGGCTGGCGGTGAAGATGGCGCACAGCTCGTCCACGGCGGTGTCGAACACCTCGTTGACGATGACGTAGTCGAACTCGTTGAAGTGCAGCATTTCATCGCGGGCGGCGCCCAGGCGTTGGGCGATGACCGCCTCGCTGTCCTGGCCGCGCTTGCGCATGCGGTCCTGCAGGGCCTGCTTGGACGGCGGCAGGATGAACACCGTCACCGTGCCCGGCACCAGCTGGCGCACCTGCTGGGCGCCCTGCCAGTCGATCTCCAGCAGCACGTCATGGCCGGCGGCCAGCTGCGGTTCCACCGACTGGCGGGCGGTGCCCTTCCAGTCGCCGTGCACCCAGGCATGCTCGAAGAAATCGCCGTCGGCGATCATTTCCTCGAACGTCTCGGCGCTGACGAAGTGGTAGTGCTCGCCGTTCACCTCACCCGGGCGCATGGCGCGCGAGGTGAAGGAAATGGACAGGGCGATCTGCGGGTCGCGCGCCAGGGTGGCGTTGACGATGCTGCTCTTGCCGGCACCCGAGGGGGCGGCAACGATGTACAGCGTGCCGCGCGCAACGGCGGCCGACGGGGTGGACGGGGTACTCATGCGCGGAACCCAAATTGTTGATTTCGCAAAATTTATCCTCGATGTTCCAGAACCGGCGCGGAGGATCGCGCCAGCACGGCGGGAGCTGCGCGGAACATCCTGGAACCAGGCCCGGCAGATGGCTCCCCGGGGTGCGGGCACGCAACTTTAACAGAGCGGCTTGCAATCGCTGATCTGGCCGCGGAGCCAGCGGACCAGAATGTACGCCATTGACGCACGTACTCCAGTGGCGTACTCACACAAAAAAAACGTTGCCCAACGTCATCCAAAACGGGAAGTGAGCCATGGACAACCATCTTCTTGCCGAACTCATGGGCAGCGTTACCGAAGCCAACGAGATCCTGAAGGGTGGGCGCAGCCCGTCGCGCGAGCGCCATGTCAGCCCGATGGAAGTTCGGGGAAGCAATCTGGAGAATCGGGCCGGAGAAGGCGCCAAGGAAGTACGCAGGTTGTTGAAGGAGGCCTGCATCGCCGGGATGTGACAACTCCTCAAACAGAACTGCAATGCATCATAAGGGCTCAAGCCGTGCTGCCGTTCGAGCCGGGAAAGATAGACAGCGTGCCACCGGCGCCGCCCTGCCCCGTCCTGCCGGTTCCAATAGCAGCGCGCGGCGTCGACCGCCGCGCGTCGACCGGCATCCAGGCGGTCCCCCAGCCGGTCGCAGAAAGCCAAGGCCAGCGCCGCCTGGGCGCGTGCGTCATTTTCCAGCCCGGCGACATCCAGAACCTCATCCAGCAGGTCCACAGCGCGACGTATCGCCAGATGAGGGTCGTTCGCGTCATCCATGCGTGGCTACCTGCACTCAACCCAATGAAGAAGGGCGCCCGAAGGCGCCCCGCTGCACATCACTCGATGTTCTGCACCTGCTCGCGGATCTGGTCGATCAGCACCTTCAGCTCCACCGCGGCATTGGATGTGCGGCTGTCCACCGACTTCGAGCCCAGCGTATTGGCTTCACGGTTGAACTCCTGCAGCAGGAAGTCCAGGCGGCGGCCGACCGGCTCGCGCTGCTTCAGCACGCGGCGGATCTCGACGATGTGGCTGCCCAGGCGGTCCAGCTCCTCGTCCACGTCCAGCTTCTGCAGCCACATCACCAGCTCCTGCTCGGCACGGCCGGGGTCGACCGGGTAGGGCAGGTCGGCCAGGCGGGCGGCCAGCTTGGCGCGCTGTCCGTCGCGAATGGCCGGAATCAGCGTGCGCACGTCAGTAGCGATGCGCTCGATGCCGTCCACGCGCTCGGAGATCGCTGCGGCCAGCTTGTCACCCTCGCGTTCACGGGCAGCAACGAAGCCGTCCAGCGCCTGGTCCAGCAGCGACAGCGCCTCGGCCTGCAGGGCCGCCGCGTCGGTGGCCTCGCCCTGGGTCACGCCCGGCAGCTGCAGCAGCTCGGTGAAGCTGACCTGCAGGTTGGGGAAATCGAAGGTCAGGCGGTGCGCGAGCTGGCCCAGCTGGCCCAACAGCGCTTCGTTCACCTGCAGGCTGGCCGCACCTTCCGGCGCGCGCAAACGCATGACCAGGTCCAGCTTGCCGCGGCTCAGGCGGGCGGCGATGCGCTCGCGCAGCTGCGGTTCAAGCGCACGCAGTTCCTCGGGCAGGCGGGTGCCCACTTCCAGGAACCGGTGGTTGACCGAGCGCAGCTCGCAGCCCAGCGTGCCCCACGGGGTGACGCGCTCGCCGCCGGCATAGGCGGTCATGCTTCGAATCATGGAATGTGTCCGGTGCGTGCAAAGGGGGAATGGTACCCTAGCGCCCTCACCTGAGCCCCCCTGCCCGCCCCGTCAAGGTCGCGGGCATGGCGGCGTACTCCCCTGCCCTTACGGAACCCGCACCATGTCCGATTCCCGCCCCAGTGGCCGCCAGCCCGACCAGCTCCGCCCGGTCGTCATCCAACGCGGCTTCACCCGCCATGCCGAGGGTTCGGTGCTGGTGTGCTTCGGTGAAACCCGCGTGCTGTGCACCGCCAGCGTGGAAAACCGCGTACCGGGCTTCCTGCGTGGCAAGGGCGAAGGCTGGGTGACCGCCGAATACGGCATGCTGCCGCGCGCCACCCACACCCGCAGCGACCGTGAAGCGGCGCGGGGCAAGCAGGGCGGCCGCACCCTGGAAATCCAGCGCCTGATCGGCCGCAGCCTGCGCGCCTGCGTCGACCGCAACGCCCTGGGCGAACGCACCATCACCCTGGACTGCGACGTGCTGCAGGCCGACGGCGGCACCCGCACCGCCGCCATCACCGGCGCCTACGTGGCCCTGGTCGATGCGGTGAACGTGCTGATGAAGCGTGGCGACATCAAGCGCAACCCGATCCTCGGCGCAGTGGCGGCCGTGTCGGTGGGCGTGTACCGCGGCACCCCGGTGCTGGACCTGGACTACGCCGAAGACAGCGACTGCGACACCGACATGAACGTGGTGATGAACGACGGTGGCGGCTTCATCGAGCTGCAGGGCACCGCCGAAGGCCACGCCTTCCGCCGCGATGAACTGGACGCGCTGCTGGGCCTGGCCGAAAAGGGCGTGGGCGAGCTGCTGGCCGCACAGCAGGCGGCGCTGTCGGCATGAACCGGCGGATCGCCCTGACCACCCTGGTAGTGGCCGACTACGACGAAGCCATTGCCTGGTACACCGGCAAGCTCGGCTTCGCCCTGTTGGACGACATCGACCAGGGCAGCAAGCGCTGGGTGGTGGTCGGGCCGACCGATGGCAGCGCTGCCGCCCTGCTGCTGGCCCGCGCCAGCAACGAGGAACAGCGCAGCCGCATCGGCAACCAGACCGGTGGCCGCGTCGGCTTCTTCCTCAACACCGATGACTTCCACCGCGACCACGCGGCGATGGTCGCCGCCGGCGTCGAGTTCCTGGAAGCGCCGCGCGAAGAAGCCTATGCCACCGTCGCGGTGTTCCGCGATCTGTACGGCAACACCTGGGACCTGTTGGAGCCCCGCTGATGAAGACGCTCGTGCTTGCCAGCCACAACGCCGGCAAACTGGTGGAAATGCAGGAGATCCTCGCCGACCTGCCGCTGCAGATCACTTCGGCTGCCGAGCTGGGTCTGGGTGACGTGGAGGAAACCGGCCTGACCTTCGTCGAGAACGCGCTGCTGAAGGCACGCGCGGCCTGCGAGGCCACCGGCCTGCCGGCACTGGCCGATGATTCGGGCCTGATCGTCGATGCCCTCGGCGGAGCGCCCGGTCTGTACAGCGCGCGCTACGCCGGCCATCCGACCAACGCCGCAGCCAACAACGCCAAGCTGCTGGAGGCGATGGCCGACATTCCCGATGGCCAGCGCACAGCCCGCTTCTACGCGGTCATCGTGCTGCTGCGCCACGCCACCGACCCGCAGCCGCTGATCTGCGAAGGCCGCTGGGAAGGCCAGATCATCCGCGAACTGCGCGGCACGAACGGCTTCGGCTACAACCCGGTGTTCCTTGATACCACCCACGGCCTGACCGCCGCGGAGATGGAGCCAGCGCTGAAGAACGCCATCAGCCACCGCGCCACCGCCCTGCAGCAGCTCAAGCAGCAGTTGGCCCGCTGGCTCTGACGCCCCTCTGATTACCCCAGGGAGGCCGGCCAGCGGCCGGCACTACCGATGACGCCCATGCCGCACGACCACGACCACTGCAACCACCTGCCCGGCGAAGCCTGTTCCGCCGACCACGCACACGACACCGCGCCGCGCCTGGTGCCGCCGCCGCTGTCGCTGTACGTGCACCTGCCGTGGTGCGTGCGCAAATGCCCATACTGCGATTTCAACTCGCACCAGGCCAAGGGCGAGCTGCCGTTCGAGGCCTACGTCGACGCCCTGCTGCGCGACCTCGACCAGGACCTGCCACTGGTATGGGGCCGGGTGGTGCACAGCGTGTTCTTCGGTGGCGGTACGCCCAGCCTGTTCCCGCCGGACGCGATCGACCGCTTCCTGCAGCAGGCCAGCGCGCGCCTGCGCTTTGCGCCCAATGCCGAGATGACCCTGGAAACCAACCCGGGCACCGCCGAGCACGGTCGCTTCGACCGCTACCGCGCGGCCGGCGTGAACCGCCTCAGCTTCGGCATCCAGAGCTTCGACGATGCCGCACTGAAGCGCCTGGGCCGCATCCACGACAGTGGCGAAGCCGAGCGCGCGGTGAAGATGGCGCAGGACGCGGGCTACGACAATTTCAACATCGACCTGATGTACGCGCTGCCGGAACAGACCCTGGCCGGTGCCGAAGCCGACCTGGAACGCGCCTTCGCGCTGCAGCCGGCACACATCTCGCACTACCAGCTGACCCTGGAACCGAACACCGTGTTCTTCGCGCGGCCGCCGCAGGGCATCCCCGACGAGGACAACGCCTGGGACATGCAGGAGCACTGCCAGGCGCTGCTGGCGCAGGCCGGTTTCGGCCAGTACGAAGTGAGTGCCTATGCCCGCCCCGGCCGGCAGAGCGCACACAACCTGAACTACTGGCGCTTCGGCGATTACCTGGGCATCGGCGCCGGCGCGCACGGCAAGATCAGCTCCGGTGCCGAGGAACACGTGCTGCGGCGCTGGAAGCTCAAGCATCCGCAGGCCTACATGGACAGCGCCGGCAGCCCGGCCTCGTTCGGGGGCGACGAAGTGATCGCCGCCGACCGCCTGCCCTTCGAGTACATGCTGAACCTGCTGCGCCTGCAAGAGGGCTTCGGCCTGCGCGATTTCGAATCGCGCACCGGCCTGCCGCGCAGCGTGCTGGACGCATCGCTGGCCGAAGCCGTGCAACGCGGCTGGCTGGAGGTGGCCGGCGACCACGTGCAGCCGACCGAACTGGGCCGCCGCTTCACCAACGACGTGGTGAGTCTGTTCCTGTAGCGCCGGGCCATGCCCGGCGGATGCGGCCGCTGGCCGGCCTTCGCTGCGTTTGAACGGGCGCCCACCGCAGAAATTGCTCAAGTAGCGCCCGCGGCTGCCGACACGGTAGATTCCCATGTCGATTCGCGGGAATCCCGGAACTGCACCCGATGTCTGCCGCTTTCCCCTTTGCCACCCCTGACAGCGCGCGCCTGGCCAGCGCAGACCTGCCCCCCCGCGTGCGCGAGCTGCTGGGTGAACTGCTGGTGCTGTGCCGCCATGTGCTGACCGCGCCGCTGATCCTTACCGTGGAAGCGGCCGAACAGGCGTTGCTGCACGATGCCGACCACGCACGCAATCCGCAGATGCAGGGCGAGCTGCTGGCGCAGCGTGGCCAGCTGCATGCGTTTGCCGGCAGCTTCTGCGACCGCATGCTCGATGCGCTGGCCGACAGCCTGGTGCAGCTGCGCGCGCCGCAGGACACCGCGCCGCCGAGCGCGCCCGCCCGCCCGCCGGGCCTGCTGGGCCTGTCGCTGGTGGATGACCACGAAGTGGACCGCAACCTGGTGCTGACCGAGATGGTGCGCCGGGAAAACCAGCGTTCGGGCAATGCCCTGAACCTGCTCGGCCAGCGCCTGGCAGTGTTGGCCGCCGCCCCGGCATTCGACAACGACACCCTTCCGCTGGCGCCGCAGGCGCTGTGCACCCTGGTGCGGCGCCTGGCCGAACAGGATGGGCTGAGCGCGGAACTGCAGCTGGCGCTCTATCGCAGCTTCGAACGCCAGCTGCTGGAACGCCTCGGCGATGTCCTGGAGCGCTCCAACAACCTGCTGGCCCAGCACGGCGTGCTGCCGGGCCTGGTCTACACCCCGTACCTGGCGCGCTCATCCAGCACCCGCCGCATCATCACCCAGTCCGTCGGCGGTGGCCGCGCCACGCAGCCTGCACCGCGTTCGGCCGAGCCGTTGACCGGCTGGGGCAGCTCCGGCCGCGCGGGTTCGTGGTCGGCGCTGATGCAGAACGCCTTCGCCGACACCGTTCCACCGGGTGCGGCCAACCCGGAACTGACCACGCCCCCGGCCAACCTGCTGCACGACCTGCTGCAGCAGGCCCGGCATGCCGCACCGATGGCCATCGAACCGCCCTCGGTGCCCAGCGGCCTGGTGGATGCGGTGCTGGCGCGCCTGCAGGCCCAGGCCGGCGCCGCCACCAGCATCACCGACCTGCAGAGCGCGGTGACCGCGCAGCTGCGCAGTGAGCACGGCGCACAGGCCCAGCTGGCCAGCCACGATCGCGACCACCTCGACCTGCTGCGCCTGCTGCTGCAGCAGGTCCAGCAGCAACAGCGTCCCGACCCCGTGCCGGCCGCCCTGCTGGCCCGCCTGCAGGTGCCGCTGGCGCGCGCGGCGATGGCCGACCCCGCCTTCTTCGTACGCGACGAACATCCCGCGCGCGAACTGCTCAACACCATCGCCGAAGCCGGTGCCAACTGGCTGGGCGACGACGACGTGGACCCGCAGCTGATGCAGCGCCTGGCGCAGAGCGTGCAGGGACTGCTGGGCCAGGACGCGCGCGCGCCCGAAGCATTCGCTGCGGCCAACGAGGAAATCCAGCAGCACCAGCGCGCCGCCGCGCATCGCGCCGAGCTGGCCGAACGCCGCCATGTGGAAGCAGCGCGCGGCAAGGAGCGGTTGGCCCTGGCCCGCCGCGAAGCCAGCGCGCAGATCGACCAGCACTGCCAGGCACAGGAGCCGCCCCGCTTCGTGCAGACCCTGCTGCGCGAGGCCTGGGCTGACGCCCTGACCCTGACCCGGCTGCGCCACGGCGATGACTCGGCGCAGTGGCAGGAACGCCTGCAGCAGACCGAACGCATTGCCGCAGTCACCGCCGCGCCCGCCGAGGCCGACAGCGTGCCCGACGCGCCGCTGGCCGCGGAAGTGGAAGCGGCCCTGCTGCAGGTCGGCTACCACCCCGAGGAAGCCTCGGCGGTGGCCCGCCGCCTGGCCACGCCCGGCGGCGAGGACGAGCACACCTCGCGCACCGAACTCAGTGCACGCCTGAAGGCGCGCGCGCGCCTGGGCGAGCATGCGACGGGCAGCACCAGCACCCACGACGCCGCACCGCGCAGCGCGGCCGAGCAGGCCTGCCATGAGCAGCTGACCAACCTGCCCTTTGGCAGCTGGTTCGACCTCGCCGGCGAAGATGGCAGCGTGCGCCGCCAGCGCCTGTCCTGGTACAGCCTGCTGACCGGGCACGTGCTGTTCGTCAATCCGCGCGGGCAGAAAAGCAGCGAGACCGACCTGGATACGCTGGCCCGGCAGATGGCCGCAGGCCGGGCGCAGTTGGTCACCGAAGAAAAAGGCCGCCTTGTCGACCGCGCCTGGCAGGCCAGCCTGTCCGCCCTGCGCACGTTGGCCGGTGGTCGCCGCCAGGAGCCTGACGCATGAGCCAGCTACCGCCGCAGGACACCCGCCGCGCGCCGCGCCGCCAGGTGTCCGACCTGGTCCCGGTCACCGACCAGATGCGCGCGAGCGTGGTCGGCCGGCTGGGCAATGTTTCCGAAACCGGCATGCTGATGCTGGCGAGCCAGCCGCTGCGCGACGACGCGCTGTACCAGCTGCGCTTCCCGCTGCCACTGGGCGACGGCCGCAGCGCGGCCATCGATGTGGGCGTGCACCTGCTGTGGAGCGAGCCGGCGCATGCCCCGGGGCAGAGCTGGGCCGGTTTCCGTTTCCTCACCCTGTCGCGCGAACATCGGCAGCTGTTGCGTGCATGGATCGGCGAGGACAGCGACGAGGCGCCGGTTTCGACAGGCTGAGTGCCGGTTCCTGCACAGCGGTTTTTTGCGGTATGCGGCAGAATCTAGGGCCGTTTCCCGTGTCGAGCCACCGCAATGATCCAGCAAGACCCTGGCGCCCTGTATTCCGACCACCTGGCCGTGCTGTGCCGACGCGCCGAACAGGCGCTGGCCCGCGGCGGCTTCGACCACCTGGTGGTGCCCAGCGGCACCCTGCACTACCAGATGTTCGACGATCGCGATTACCCGTACGCGGTGAACCCGCAGTTCAAGGCGTGGCTGCCGCTCACCCGCGTGCCCAACAGCTGGGTGGTATTCACCCCGGGCAAGCGCCCAGCGGTGATCTTCCACCAGCCGTTCGATTACTGGCACGTGGTGCCGGATGCCCCCAGCGGCTGGTGGGTGGAGCACTTCGACATCCACATCATCCGCAAGCCGGAAGAGGCGCTGGCGCTGCTGCCGGCTGATCCGTCGCGCTGCGCGATCCTCGGCGAGCCGCAGAGCGCGCTGGGTGCCTACGTGCCAAACAACCCGGCGCCGGTGGTGAACCATCTGGAATGGCACCGCGCCTACAAGACGCCGTATGAAATCGCACTGATGCGCCAGGCGCAGGTGCTGGGCGTGCGCGGCCATCGTGCTGCAGAGACGGCGTTCCACAATGGCGCCGATGAATTCAACATCCACATGGCCTACTGCCAGGCCGTGGGCCAGGATGCCAACGAGCTGCCGTACGGCAACATCGTTGCGCTGAACGAACACGCCGCGGTGCTGCATTACACCGAACTGGGCCGCACCGCACCGCAGCCGCTGCGCAGCTTCCTGATCGATGCTGGCGCCAGCGCGCATGGCTACGCCAGCGACATCACCCGTACCTACGCGGCCAAGGGCCATGACGAATTCGCGGCGATGATCGAGGCCGTGGATGCCGCCCAGCAGCAGATGTGCGCGGCGGTGCGTGCGGGCTTCGACTACAAGCAGCTGCACGTGGATGCGCATCTTTCGCTGATGGGCGTGCTGAAGGACTTCGGCGTCATCAAGGTCTCGCCGCAGACCGCGCTGGAAACCGGCGTCAGCGCCGCATTTTTCCCGCACGGCATCGGCCACCTGATCGGCCTGCAGGTGCACGACGTGGCCGGTTTCGCGGCCAGCGAGGAAGGCGGCCGCATCGAGCGCCCGGCCGGCCATCCCTACCTGCGCCTGACCCGCGTGCTGGAACCGGGCATGGTGGTGACCATCGAACCGGGCCTGTACTTCATCGACATGCTGCTGGACGAAGTGAAGGCTGCCGGCCATGGCGATGCGGTGAACTGGGACCGCGTGGACTTCTTCCGCCCGTATGGCGGCATCCGCATCGAAGACGAAGTGCTGTGCACCGAGGACGAAGCGGAGAACCTGACACGCCCGGAGTTTGCGGCAGCCAAGGGCTGAGCCCCTCCTGGCTGGGCGCTGGGTGCGGCAGGATTACTGAGGTCTGGCCGGGCGGATGGGCTGCGCAGGGGACGCTGCAAGTACGTCCATGTAAGCTCGGTCGCCGCATCCATGCGGCTCAAGCCCCTGCGCAACCCATCCGCCCGGCCACGGACAGTTTCCGTGCGCGCCAGCCACGGAAAAGAAAAAGAAAATCAAATGCGGGTCGCTCGCTGCGCTCGCTCTGTGTCGACCAAGGTCGACACCTACAGTAGATCAACGCCATGCGTGGATGATTCATTCGATATCCAATAGATGTACCGACCAACGGTCGGCACCCACCACCAGCAGGTTCCCACAGCCGCGTGAACCTGTCGAAGGCGGGGCACTGTGGGTTTGCGGGGTGTGAGCCGCATGGATGCGGCGACCAAGCCCCCATGGATGGGTTTACGGCGTCCGCGCACACCCACAGTGCCCCGCCACCCCACGGAATGCCCGCTTTTGACGTTGAAGTTGACGTTGCCGTTGCAGTGAGCAGGTGCAGGGCTGCAAGCCCTGCTACCCAAAAACCCTCAACCCGCCATCACCGCTTCAATCTCATCCGCACTGCGCGCCAGCCCCTCGGTCAGCACGCGATGGCCGTCATCGGTGATCAACACGTCATCCTCGGTACGGATGCCGATCCCGCGCCAGCGCGGCTCCACCGTCGTATCGTCCGCACCGATGTACAGGCCCGGCTCGATGGTGAAGGCCATGCCCGGCTCCAGCAGTCGCGAATCGCCGGCCAGGCGGTAATCGCCCACGTCGTGCACGTCCAGGCCGATCCAGTGACCGGTCTTGTGCCGGTAGAAGCGCTGGTACAGGCCCTCGGCCAGGTTCTTTTCCAGCGTGCCCTTCAGCAGGCCCAGCCGCAACAAGCCTTCGGTAAGGGTCTGCACTGCCGCCAGGTGACCGGTCTCGTAGGCCACGCCCGGCTTCGCCTGTGCAAGCGCTGCCGCCTGCGCCTCGCCTACCAGGTCATGCAGCGCGCGCTGCTCGGCACTGAAGCGGCCATTCACCGGGAACGTGCGGGTAATGTCGCTGGCGTAGCCACGATACTCGGCACCGGCATCGATCAGCACCAGCTCGCCATCGCGCGAACGCGCGTTGTTGTCCCGGTAATGCAGGATGCAGCCGTTGCGGCCGGCACCGACGATGCTGCTGTAGGCCGGCACCGCATCACTGGCACGGAACACGCGCTCCAGTTCGGCCTGCAGCTCGTACTCATGGATGCCCGCCTTCGCCGCCCGCATCGCGGCCAGGTGCGCACGCACGCTGATCTGCGCGGCGTGGTGCATCAGCGCCACTTCCGCACCGGATTTGAACAGGCGCTGCTCGTGCAGCAGGTGGCCCAGCTCGAGGAACTCATGCGGCGGCTGCGCGCCGTGGCGCACCTGCGAACGCACGCGGTTGACCCAGCCGATCAGCTTCAGGTCGAAGTCCGCGTCGCGGCCGAAGTGGTAATAGACGCGCGAACGCCCTTCCAGCAGGCCCGGCAGGATGTCGTCCAGGTCGTCGATCGGGTACGCATCGTCCATGCCGTACTGCGCCACCGCACCGTCCTGGCCGGCGCGACCGCCGTCCCAGGCTTCGCGCTCGGCGTCGCGCTCGCGGCAGAACAGGAGGGCCTCGCCATGGCGGCGTCCCGGAATCAGCACCAGCACCGCTTCCGGTTCCGGGAAGCCGCTCAGATACTGGAAGTCCGAGTCCTGCCGGTACGGGTAATGGGTATCCAGGCTGCGCACCTTCTCCGATGCGGCCGGCAGCACCAGGATCGCGTCGTCGCCGGCCATGTCCATCAGCTGGCGCCGGCGACGCTTGTACTCGCCGGCCGCGATGCCGGTGCGCTGCTTGATATCCATCAGTTCAGGCGCTGGCGGTGGCGCGCGGCCAGCACAACGTCACCGTGCAGCAGGAGCACCGCTACGCGGATGAACTCCTCGATCTCGGACAGGGCTTCGTCGTCGTCCTCGCCACCGGCCTCGAAATCCTCGCTGGAGGCACGAGCCAGGCTCGCCATGTCGGTCAGCGCTTCCTCGCCCTCTTCGGACAGGGTCGGGCGGCGGCCGCCGCTGCCCAGGCCGAAGCCACCGAGGAAGCTGCGGGTCCAGGCGAACATCGCGTCGGCCTGCGCGGCCACGTCGTCGTTGTCGGTCAGAAGCAGTTCGAAGGCGAAGTCGCGGTCTTCCAGCTGCTTGATCGTGGCTTCCAGCAGCTGCGCCAGCGCACTGCCCTCAGGTACCGGGGCCAGGTTGTCGTCGGCCAGCACGCGTGCCGGCCAGTCATTGCCGGGGGCGCCGCCTGCAGCCAGCCAGCCGCACAGGCCGCCATGCAGCTCGGCAGCGGTGGCGCCCAGGCCCAGTTCCTGGCTGGCGCGGGAAACGTCGTCGACGGAGGGAAGTTCGGTCATCGTGCGGCTCGTTCGTAAGGGAAACCCGGGGTGCGCACGCGCGCGCCCGTTAGCCCGGTAGTGTAGCAACCCGACCGGGTCCTCCCCGTGGCAGCCCGGCCCTGCTGCGGCAACGCTTGACCGCCCTTGCCCGGCTTGCCTATCGTGCGGCATGGAACCCGCCGACCCCCTTGCCCAGTTGCAGGCCTTTGCCGCCCGCGTGGACGCGTTGCTTGAACGTAACCAGCGCCTGGCCGAGGAGAACCGCAGCCTGCGCCACCAGCAGGAACAGCTGGTGACCGAGCGTTCGACGCTGCTGGCCAAGAACGAGCAGGCCCGCTCGCGGGTGGAAGCGATGATCAGCCGGCTCAAATCCCTGGAGCAGCACACATGAGCGCCGAACCGGTCAGTGTCCGCATCCTCGATCGTGAATACACGGTCGGCGTGGGTGGCGATGAACGCGACAGCCTGATGGCCGCCGCGCGCCTGCTCGACGCGCGCATGCGCGAGATCCGGGGCAGCAACCGGATGGCCGCGGTCGACCGCGTGGCCGTGCTGGCCGCGCTCAACCTGGCCCACGAACTTCAGCTGCTGCGCGACGAGAACGCCCGCCAGGCGGTGGCCCTGCAGCAGACGCTGGCTGATCTGAACCGGCGCCTGGACCGCGCGATCGACAGCAGTACGTGAGAAGGGTGTGCATCGCGTCTTTTCATAACTGAATTGGCACGTACTGTTGCCGACGAACGGCCTATCCAGATCCTGCGCGCTGGCTATAATGGCCACGCGTTCTCTGCGGTACTCGACGGCATGTGCAAACATTCGCCTTGTCCCTTAAGAACGACACCGGGAGCGCGACAGCGCCGGGAGTGCAGGTCCGCCTTGTAGCGGGAAGCCCGATGGTTCTCCAGCGTTCCCACTTGAGCCCCCGGGTTCAAGGTCGTTTCGCATGCATCGACATTGCGGAGAATGCAATATTCCAGCAAGGGCGGCGTCTTCGGGCGTCGCCCTTGTTCTTTCCGGCACAATGACGGCTGTTCCCCCCGCCGCACGCTGCCATGACCGACCCGCGCCAGGCCCTGCGCCACGACCTGCGGCAACGCCGCCGTGATCTTTCTGCGCCCGCGCGCATCGCCGCCGCCGAATCGCTCGCCGATGCCCTGCTCGCCCTGCCCTTCGCCCCACGCTCCGGCCCGGTGGCCGGCTACTGGGCGCTGGATGGCGAGATCGCCCTGCACCGCTGGCAGCTGCAGCTGCCCGAAGCCCTCACCTACTGCCTGCCGGTGCTGGCCGGCGAAGTGCTGCGCTTCGCGCCGTGGCGTCCCGGCCAGCCGCTGACCAGCAACCGCTACGGCATCCCCGAACCGGACGTAGCCCTGGAAGACACCCTGGAGCCGGCACGGATGGCGCTGGTGGTGACCCCGCTGGTCGGCTTCGACAGCCAGTGCCGGCGGCTGGGCATGGGGGGCGGCTGGTATGATCGCAGCTTCGCCTTCCGCCACGACCGGCCGGCGCCGCCCTGGCTGGTCGGTGCGGCGTTCGCGGTGCAGCAGGTCGGGTCCTTGCCGGTGGCGTCGTGGGACGTGCCGGTGGATGCGATCTGCACCGAAGACGGCACCCTGTTCCCCTCCGCTGCCCCCGTGAACGCATGACCGCCCGCAAGCGCTATTGGCTGATGAAGTCCGAACCGGACGCTTTTTCCATCGATGACCTGGCCAAGGTGAAGGTCGAGCCCTGGAACGGGGTGCGCAACTACCAGGCGCGCAACTTCATGCGCGATGGCATGCAGGTCGGCGACGGCATCCTGTTCTACCACTCCAATACCAAGGTGCCGGGCATCGTCGGCCTGGCCACGGTGGCCAGTGCGGCCTACCCGGACGACACCCAGTTCGACCCGGCATCCGATTACCACGACCCCAAGAGCACGCGCGAAAACCCGCGCTGGATGCTGGTGGACGTCGGTTTCGAGCGCAAGCTGAAGCAGGTGATCGCGCTGGACGAGATCAAGCTGCATGCCGACGAACTCGGCGAGGGCTTCCCGCTGGTTGCCAAGGGCAACCGCCTGTCGGTGTTCCCGGTGACGGCCGCGCAGTGGAAGCTGCTGCTGTCGCTCGAAAAGAAATCCTGATTCCCTGCCTGAGAGTCCTCCCATGACCGAAGCCAAGCGCCTTGCCGCCGAGAAAGCCATCGAATACGTCCAGGACGGCATGATCGTCGGCGTCGGCACCGGTTCCACCGTTGCCTACTTCATCGATGCCCTGGCCCGCATCCAGCACCGCATCAAGGGCGCGGTGTCCAGTTCCGAACAGAGCACCGCCCGCCTGAAGCAGCACGGCATCGAGGTGATCGAACTGAACCACGCCGGCAGCCTGTCGCTGTACGTGGACGGCGCCGATGAGTGCGATGCCAACAAGTGCCTGATCAAGGGCGGTGGCGCCGCGCTGACCCGCGAGAAGATCATCGCCGAGGCCAGCGAGCGCTTCGTCTGCATCGTCGACCCGAGCAAGCAGGTGCCGGTGCTGGGCAGGTTCCCGCTGCCGGTGGAAGTGATCCCGATGGCGCGCAGCCTGGTGGCCCGCCAGATCCGCGACATGACCGGCGGCCAGCCGACCTGGCGCGAGGGCGTGGTGACCGACAATGGCAACCAGATCCTGGACATCCACAACCTGGAGATCACCGATCCGGAAAAGCTGGAGCGCGAGCTCAACCAGCTGCCGGGCGTGGTCTGCGTGGGCCTGTTCGCGCGCCGTCGCGCCGATGTGGTGATCGTCGGCGGCGAACCGCCGGTCGTGCTCTGAATTTCCCGAAGGACGCTGACATGTCGCTGCGCTCGCTGCTGATCCTCCCCCTGCTGGCCCTGACCGGCTGCGCCACCGATGCCGCCCGCCACTGGGTAGAGCTGGACGGCGCCCGTTACCAGGTGGAGCTGGCCACCAATGATGAAACCCGCGCCCGCGGGCTGATGTTCCGCGACCAGATGCCGGCCGACAACGGCATGCTCTTCATCCACGACCGCGAGGAAATGCAGGCGTACTGGATGAAGAACACCAAGATCGCGCTGGACATCCTGTACTTCGACAGCGAGCGCAGGCTGGTCAGCCAGCAGCGCGACGTGCCGCCGTGCTCGGCCGGCGACATGTGCCCGCCCTACCCCAGCGCTGGCCCGGCGCGTTACGTGCTGGAGCTCAACGCCGGCCAGGCGGAGAAGCTGAAGCTGAAGGACGGCACGCCGCTGACCTTCGGCCCGGGCATCGAGTAGATCCACGCCATGCGTGGATGAGCACGGATCCGGGGCCGGATCCCTTTCGCGCGCGAAAGGGCGCTGACCCCGTTTCTTCAGGGCGCGGTTCTTTTCACGCCACACCGCTTGAAACCACCTGCGATTGCCTCCAGTCTGTGGCCATGCAGGACCGGATCACACTCCCCGACTGGGATGCACTGGCCGACGTCGATGACGAGGCGCTGCCACTGTTGCCGACCGCGTTGCTGATCGCGCGCGATGAATACCCCGACCTGCAGCCCGGTGTGTACGACGCACTCGTGCAGAGCCATGTCGACCACCTGCGCGCGGAAGTGGACACCATCGAGCGCTGGCCGCTGAAGATGGCCGCGGTCAACCGCCACCTGTTCGACGAACTGGGCTACAGCGGCGACCACCAGGAGTACTACGACCCGCGCAACAGCTACCTCAACCAGGTGTTCGAGCGGCGGCTGGGCAACCCAATCTCGCTGGCCCTGGTGCAGATGGAAGTCGCCCGTCGCCTGGGCATTCCGCTGGACGGCGTGTCCTTCCCCGGCCACTTCCTGGTGCGCCTGCCGGTGGACGACGGCGTGCTGGTGATGGATCCGTTCAACGGCGGTCGCCCGCTGGACGTGGACGAGCTGCGCGAGCGCGCCAAGTCACACCTCGGCGGGCAGGCCCCGGACGACCAGGTGCTGGCCCAGATCCTCGACCCGGCGCCGACCCGCGCGATTCTCATCCGCATGCTGCGCAACCTGCACGGTGTGTATGCCGAAGCCAGCGAGTGGGACCGTGCCGCGCGCAGTGCCGACCGCCTGCTGAAGCTGGCCCCGGAACAGGACGATGCCCTGCGTGACCGAGGCCTGGCCTACCTGCAGCTGGACTACGTGGCCGGTGCCCGCCACGACCTGGGCCAGTACCTGCGCCGCAACCCCGAAGCCAGCGATGCGCAGTGGCTGCGCGAAAAGCTGATCGACCTCGGTGGGCCGATGCCGCGCTTGCATTGATTTAGCGGTGTGCGGACCAGCGGTCCGCACCTACCGGTAGCGCCGGGCCGTGCCCGGCGGCCCTCGCGCTCAATCGATCTCGACCATCTCGAAATCGTCCTTGGTCACCCCGCAGTCGGGGCAGGTCCAGGTCTCGGGAATGTCCTCCCAGCGCGTGCCCGGGGCGATGCCCTCTTCGGGCAAACCGTCCGCTTCGCGGTAGATGAAGCCGCAGACCACGCACATCCAGGTACGCACGGTGGTGGGGGTGGCGTCGCTCATCGGATAATCAGGACTGGATTCACGGGCCGCCATTGTCCCATCGCGGCCCACTCACCGGTAGCCATCAATGACTCCTGCTTCCCCGGCGCCCCGCGGCGTCTACCTGATCACCCCGGACGAACCCGATACCGCCCGCCTGCTGGCGCGCACGGCGCCGCTGCTGGCCGCCGGTGCCACCTGGCTGCAGTACCGCAACAAGACCGCCAGCGACGCGCTGCGGCAGGAACAGGCCGCGGCCCTGCAGGCGCTCTGCGCCGCCCACGGTGTGCCGCTCATCATCAACGACGACCCGCAGCTGGCCCAGGCCGTGGGCGCGGCCGGCGTGCACCTCGGTGGCACCGACGGCGACATCCCCAGCGCGCGCGCCCTGCTCGGCCCGGACGCGATCATCGGCGCATCCTGCTACGACCAGCTGGCCAACGCCGAAAAGGCCGTGGCCGCCGGCGCCAGCTACGTGGCCTTCGGCGCCTTCTACCCGACCACCACCAAGGTCACCAGCAGCCGCGCCCACACCGACCTGCTGCGGCAAAGCGCCGCACTGGGCGTGCCGCGGGTGGCGATCGGCGGCCTGACGCCGGACAATGTCGGTCCCATCATCGATGCCGGCGCCGACCTGGTGGCCGTGGTCAGTGGCATCCATGCCGCGCAGGACCCGGTCGCGACCCAGCGCGCCTTCCTCGCCCAGTTCGCGTAACACCCAGGAAAGCCCCATGAACCACGACCAGTCCCACGCCCTGTTCTCCCGCGCCCAGCAGCTGCTGCCGGGTGGCGTCAATTCGCCGGTGCGCGCGTTCAAGTCCGTCGGCGGCGAGCCGTTCTTCGTCGAGCGCGCCGATGGCGCCTACCTGTACGACGTCGACGGCAACCGCTACATCGACTACGTCGGTTCCTGGGGCCCGATGATCGTCGGCCACAACCACCCGGCCGTGCGCCAGGCGGTGAAGCGCGCCATCGACAACGGCCTGTCCTTCGGTGCGCCCTGTGCGGCCGAAGTGACCATGGCCGAGACCATCACCCGCCTGGTGCCGTCCTGCGAGATGGTGCGCATGGTCAACTCGGGCACCGAGGCCACGCTGTCGGCCATACGCCTGGCCCGTGGCGCCACCGGCCGCAACCGCATCGTCAAGTTCGAGGGCTGCTACCACGGCCACGGCGATTCGTTCCTGGTCAAGGCCGGCAGCGGCATGCTGACCCTGGGCGTGCCGACCTCGCCGGGCGTGCCGGCCGGCCTGAGCGAACTGACCCTGACCCTGCCCTACAACGACTTCGACGCCGCCACCGCGCTGTTCGAAGCGCAGGGCAGCAACATCGCCGGCCTGATCATCGAACCGGTGGTGGGCAACGCCAACTGCATCCCGCCGCGCGACGGCTACCTGCAGCACCTGCGCGCGCTGTGCACGCAGTACGGCGCACTGCTGATCTTCGATGAAGTGATGACCGGCTTCCGCGTGGCCCTGGGCGGCGCGCAGGCACACTACGGCATCACCCCGGACCTGAGCACCTTCGGCAAGATCATCGGCGGCGGCATGCCGGTGGGTGCCTACGGTGGGCGCCGCGAGCTGATGCAGCAGATCGCCCCGGCCGGCCCGATCTACCAGGCCGGCACGCTGAGCGGCAACCCGGTGGCGATGGCTGCTGGCCTGGCGATGCTGGAACTGGTCTCGCAGCCGGGCTTCCACGACGAGCTCGCCGCGCGCACCGCGCGCCTGTGCGAAGGCCTGGAAGCGGCCGCCGCCGAAGCTGGCGTGGCCGTGACCACCACCCGCGTGGGTGCGATGTTCGGCCTGTTCTTCACCAGCGAAAAGGTGGAGACCTATGCGCAGGCCACCGCCTGCGACATTCCCGCGTTCAACCGCTTCTTCCACGCGATGCTGGACCAGGGCGTGTTCCTCGCACCGTCGGCCTACGAGGCCGGTTTCATGTCCAGCGCGCACGACGATGCCGTGATCGAAGCCACCCTGGCCGCCGCCCGCGTGGCGTTCATGGCTGCCAAGGGGTAAGCAGCCTCCGGTGGGTGCCAACCCTGGTTGGCACCGCCCTTCACCGTATCCACGCATGGCGTGGATCTACCACGCATTGCCGGGGCACAGTAGAGCCACGCCATGCGTGGCTGCGATCAACCGAAGACGAAGCTGCCCTTCATCATCGCGAAGTGGCCGGGGAACGAGCAGAAGAAGGTGTAATCGCCGCCCTTCTGCAGGCCCTTGGTCGAGAAACGCACGCGCGCGGTGTCGCCGCCGCCGATCACCTTGGTGTGCGCGAGCACGCGCTTGTCGGCCTTGGGCAGGTAGCTGTCGGCCAGGGTCATGCGCATGCCGGCCATTGCTACCGGCTGGTAGTCGGCCGTGCGGGTCAGCACCCAGTTGTGGCCCATCGCCGTGGCCGCCAGCTTGCCGGTGTGGCGCAGGGTCAGGTCCACTTCGCTGCAGTCGGCAGCGACCTTGATCTGGCGCGTGCTGAAATTCATCTGATCGGTGCTGTCGATGCTGACCGCACACACGCGCGCCATCGCCGACGGCGCCAGCATCAGCGCACCCAGTCCCACTGCCACCATCCAAGCCTTCATCGTTGCGTCTCCTGCGGGTTCACCGACCATTCTAGGCAGGGCCATGCGCTACCGGCTGCGACCGTCTGTCGCACGCGCACGGCAGGGTGTTCGCGCTTCCACGGCGATGGCATGCTCAGGCCATGCGGATCGACCTGTTGCTGCTCGATGTGGATGGCGTGCTGGTGCAGTACCAGCGCGCGCAGCGCGTGCTGTATCTGGCACAGGCGCTGGACGTGACCGCTGATGCCGTGCAGGCGGCGCTATATGACAGTGGACTGGAAGCAGCACACGACAGCGGCGCGCTGGATGGCGCAACCTATCTGGCGCGCCTTGGCGGACGGCTGGGCCGCAGCGTGGATGCGCAGACCTGGATCGCCGCCCGACAGGCCGCAAGCCATCCGCAGGACGCGGTGCTGCAGCGCCTTGCGCAGCTGCAGGTGCCGCTGGCGGTGCTGACCAACAATGGCGCACTGATGGTGCAGGCGCTGCCCCAGCTGCTGCCGGGCCTGTTTCCTGCGCTGCACGGACGGGTGTTCTGCAGTGCCGATTTCGGCCTGCGCAAACCGCAGCCGGCGGTGTTCCAGCGCGTGCTCGACGTGCTGCAGGTTGCACCTGCGCACACGTTGTTCGTCGATGACCTGTTCGCCAACGTGCGCGGCGCACGCGCGGCGGGCCTGCACGCGGAGACGGTGCGCGACGGGCGTGGGTTGGGGAAGGTGTTGAAGCGCTACGCGATCCTGTAGGGCCGAGCCCATGCTCGGCTTGCGTGCAGCAGCCGAGCATGGGCTCGGCTCTGCGGGGGTTCGGCAGCAGCGGGGTCAGTGCGCGGCGACGAACGCGGCCACTGCCGCGCGCAGGCGCTTGAGGCCTTCGGCCACTTCTTCGTCGGTGATGTTCAACGACGGCACGAAGCGCAGCACGTCCGGGCCGGCCTGCAGGGTCAGCAGGCCCTGGTCGGCGGCGTGGTCGAGGATGACACCGGCCTGGCCGGCGAAGGCCGGGCTCAGCACCGCGCCCAGCATCAGGCCGCGGCCACGCACGCCACTGAACACGCCGAATTCCTCGCTGATGCGGTCAAAGCCATCGCGCAGCGCCTTCGACTGGCGGCTGACGTTGGCGGCGATCTCCGGCGAGGCCAGCTTGCGCAGGGCCACGCGGGCGACGGCCGCGGCCAGCGGGTTGCCACCGAAGGTGGTGCCGTGGGCGCCGAACTGCATGGTTTCGGCCACCTTCGGGCCGGCCAGCATCGCGCCGATCGGGAAGCCGCCACCGAGGGCCTTGGCCAGGGTCACCATGTCCGGCACCACGTCATCCTGCCAGTGCGCGAACAGGGTACCGGTGCGGCCCATGCCGGCCTGGATCTCGTCCAGTACCAGCAGGGCATCGTGCTGGTCGCACAACTCGCGCACGCGCTTGAGGAAACCGGACTTGGCCGGCATCACGCCGCCCTCGCCCTGCACCGGCTCCAGCATGACCGCAGCAACGTCGCCGGCGGCCATCGCGGTTTCCAGCTGCACCTCATCGTTGAAGTCGATGTAGCGGAAGCCACCGGGCAGCGGCTCGTAGCCTTCCTGGTATTTCGGCTGGGCGGTGGCGGTGACCGCGCCCATGGTGCGGCCGTGGAAGCTGCCGCGGAAGGTGATGATGACGCGCTTGTCGGCCGGGCGACCCTTGCTGGAGGCCCACTTGCGGACCATCTTGATCGCCACTTCGTTGGCTTCGGCGCCGGAATTGCACAGGAACACGCGCTCGGCGAAGCGGCTGGCCTTCACCAGTTCCTCGGCCAGGTGCAGCGGCGGCGCGCTGTAGAAGACGTTGCTGGTGTGCCACAGCTTGCCCGCCTGCTCGACCAGCGCAGCCACCAGGTCCGGATCGTTATGGCCCAGGCCGCACACGGCGATGCCAGCGGCCAGGTCGATGAACTCGCGGCCCTGGCTGTCCCACACGCGGGCGCCCTGGCCTCGCTCCAACACCACCTGGCGGGGCTTGTACACCGGCAGGTAGTAGTGCGACAGGGAGATCAACGGATCGGTAGCGGCGGTCATGGCAGTGGAGTGGATTCAGGAACCCCCATTCTCGCCCCCCAGCCCCTGCGGCACAATGTGCGGATGCGCCCGTTTTCCGCCCCCCAGCTGAACCCCGCCACCGCGTCCGGCTGGCGCCGGACCTGGTTCGACATCATCTACCGCCACGACACCCGGCCGTCCCGCAATTTCGACCTGATCCTGGTCGTGGCGATCATCGCCAGCATCGGGGTGGTGATGATCGACAGCGTGCAGCACCTGCACGTGGCGTGGTCGGACTGGCTGTACGTCATCGAGTGGGGCTTCACCGCCCTGTTCACGATCGAATACCTGCTGCGCCTGGCGGTGGTGAAGCGGCCGCTGCGCTACGCGGTCAGCATCTGGGGCATCATCGACCTGCTGTCGATCCTGCCGGCCTACCTGTCGCTGTTCATCCCCGGCGCACAGAGCCTGCTGGTGGTGCGCGCGCTGCGTATGCTGCGGGTGTTCCGCATCCTCAAGCTGACCCGCTACATCGAGGAAAGCGGCATCCTGCTGCAGTCGCTGTGGCGCAGCCGGCGCAAGATCCTGCTGTTCCTGTTCACGGTCATCACCATCACGATCATCGCCGGCACCCTGATGTACATCATCGAGGGCCCGGCGCACGGGTTCAGCAACATCCCGGCCAGCATGTACTGGGCGGTGGTGACCATGGCCACGGTCGGCTTCGGCGACATCGTGCCGCAGACCGTGCTCGGCCGCTTCGTTACTTCGGTTCTGATCCTGATCGGCTACAGCATCATCGCCGTGCCCACCGGCATCTACACCGCCGAACTGGCCAACACCATGCGCGACGCCGATCTGGCCGCGCGCCGGGATGCACGTGGCTGCCCGCAGTGCGGGCTGGAAGGCCACGAGCCCGACGCGCGCCATTGCCGCCGGTGCGGCAGTGCCCTGCCGGATGCGTTCAACAACTGAACACGGCCGCCGGGCATGGCCCGGCGCTACCGGATGGCGATGCTGCCATCAATGCATGCGGTTGCTGGTGGTCACCAGGTCGTTGTACGCGTCCAGGATGTCCGACTGCGCGCCTTCCGGGGCCGAGGTGAGCCAGCTGCCCGAAGCCTTACGCTCGGCGGCCAGCCCTTCGGCGCTGATCGGCTTGCCCTGCTCGATGCGTTCGATGCCACGGCCGGCCTTGCGGATCAGCATGTCGGCCGAGCGCTGCACATGGCCCCACATCGGGTCGTCCTTGCCGATGCCGGCGGCCTGCATTTCCTTCACCAGCGCCTCGTAATCCGACAGCCGCGTGCGCAGCGCGGCGACGTCCGGCTTTTCGTCCTGGAAGGCCACCGCAAGCTGCTTGCCGTCCCCCACCAGGCGCAGGTGGTAATACGCCGGCGAACGGCCCTCGCTCGCTTCAATCTGCTTCAGCTGCGCCGCACGGCGGTCTTCCTCGTTCTTTTCCAGCGCCACGTCCAGTGCGTCGCTGGCCTTGAAGAAGGCCGCATAGGCCTGCATCAGCGGTGCGTGCTGGCTGCGCATGCCTTCGCCACCATCACGGCGGAACTCCTCGCGGCTGAAGTAGCCATCGGCCTGCTCGATCTTCGCGTACAGGGCCTGGAAGGCCTGCTGGTAGTCACGCACCGGCGCGTCCATCGGCATCGCCGGCGTCATCGCCAGCGCGTCGGTCAGCGGCTGGCCGCAATACTCCACGCGGTGCGACAACACCTTGCCGGGCGAACGCGGCTGCGCCTCCTTGCCGGTCGGGCCGGCCTCGACATCCTTGATCCAGCCGGTATAGGTCTCGAAGCCTTCGTGGATGGGCTGCTCGACGCCGTTGTAGCACTCGATATAGGCGTTGACCTTGGCCAGGCTGGGATCGGCCAGCGCCAGACCGGGCGACTTGTTGCAACCGGCCAGGCCGGCCACGGCGCCCAGCAGCAACACCGGCAGTACACGTACAGAAGCGTTCACTTCAGTTCCTCGCATGCAGAAAACGGGGGGACCTTACTGGCGGTTGCTCTGGAAGACCAGCGCGTTGTATTCCTGCATCAGCTTGCCCGGCGAGCCCTGCGGCGCCATCGACGGCGAATCGAGCATGCCGCGCTCGAACCTGCTGTAGGCCCTTTTTTCGCTGACACGCTGCAGTCGTTCCTTGCCCTGGCGGCGGAAGTTCTCCGCCTCGCGCTCGAAGCCTTCCCAATCGGATTTACCGGGCTCCTGATCTGCCACCCTGGCATGCGCTTCGTCCGAAATGCGGTTGAATGCGTCAAGACGCTCCTGCGCCTTGGCCGTGTCGAACGCATCCTGCGTCATCAGTTCCACGATGGCCTTGGCTTCCAGCATCATCGCCAGGCGGTAGTACTCGCGGGTGCGGCCCTCGGCCTGCTCCAGCACCTTCAGCTGCTCACGCTGCGCGGCATCATTCTGGCGTTCGAGTTCAGCGCTGAACTGCTCGCTCGCGGCCACAAACTGCTTGAACGCGGCCATCAGCGGGCCGTGCAGCTGCTTGCCCTTGGCAAACTGGTCGTCTTCGTAATCCTGCCGATCATAGTAATCGTGGGCGTCCTTGCTGACCGGCGCCAGCGCCTTCAGCGCCTGCTGGTAGCGGCCGGCAGCATCATCGAGCTCGGCCAGTGCAGGCTTGGCCGCGATCGCTTCAGTCACCGGCGCACCGCACTGCTTCATGTCGTAATCGCTGATCTCGAAGGGCCCGTAGATGCTCGATTCGCGGCCGGTCGGTCCTGCGTCGACATCCTGGATCCATCGCGTATAGGACTGGATGCTGTCATGCGTTTTTGAATCAAGTGCGTTGAAACAGCTGATGTAGGCGTTGAGCTTGGCGGTGAGCTGCTGCTGTGCGTCCACGGCGGCCGTCGCAGCGCGCTGCTCGGCCGAGCCCGTCGTGGCTGGGTCGCCCGCAGGTGTGTTGCCGCAGGCAGACAGGGCAAGCGCGAGCGCAGCCGCCAGCGCGGTGGAAGAAAGAATACGGGGCATTCGGGCCATCCTTGAAAACGATTACAGCCGCGTATTCTAGCCGAGCCCGCCGTGATGGCCGGCTCAATCCCGTTGCGCTTCCTCCCTCAATCAGTCCAGGAACAGATCCGGCAGCAACGGTCGCGACGCGTCAACGGCATACCCGGACAGATCGGTCACCCCGGCTTCCCCCAGCACCTGGTCATCAATCAGGAAGCGGCCGTGGAAACCGGCGGCCTCGCGCACCAGCACCGCATGCGCGGCATCGGCCATGATCTGCGGCGTGCGGCAGCCCGCCGCATCCACACCGGGAATCATGTTGATCGCATCGGTGGCGATGACGGTGCGCGGCCACAGTGCATTGACCGCCACGCCCTGCGGGCCGAACTCCGCAGCCAGGCCGAGGGTGACGAAGCTCATGCCCATCTTGGCCAGCGTGTAGCCGGTGTGCGGGCCCCACCATTTCGGTTCCAGGCTGGGCGGCGGGGCCAGGGTCAGGATGTGCGGATTGGGCGCCTGCAGCAGGTACGGCAGGCAGGCCTGCGCGCACAGGAAACTGCCGCGCGAATTGACCTGCTGCATCAGGTCGAACCGCTTCATCGGCGTATCCAGCGCGCCGCGCAGCCAGATCGCACTGGCATTGTTGATGAGGATGTCGATGCCGCCAAAGGTATCGACCGTGGCGGCCACGGCCGCCTTCACCTGGTCCTCTTCGCGGATGTCGCACTTCAGGGCAAGGCCCTGGCCGCCGGCCGCGGTCACGGCTTCGGCGGCGCTGTGGATGGTGCCCGGCAGCTTCGGGTTGGGCACCGACGACTTTGCGGCGATGGCCACGTTGGCGCCGTCGCGCGCCGCGCGCAGTGCGATGGCCAGGCCGATGCCACGCGAGGCACCGGTGATGAAAAGGGTTTTGCCCTGCAGACTGCCCACGTTCCACACTCCAGCGCATGCCATGAGCCGCTAGTATGCCGCGCCGACGTGGAATTCACCGCGCGTTGACGATACTGGCGCCCCGGTCACCCGCACGAGGTATACGCCATGCGCCGTTCCCGCCTGCTGCTGCCTACCCTGGGCCTGGCCCTGCTCACCGCCTGCCAGGGCCGTTCGCCGGAACCCGGCACCGAAGCCACCACAAGCGATGCGCCCGCCGCCGCCAAGGCCGCCGACGGTTCACTGCGCTGGAGCGAGTCGGTGGTGTGGGATGGCGACCTCAACGCCTGCCGCCAGGGCGAGAACAGCGCAACGCGCGAATGCCTGGCCGAAACGATGAAGTCCGCCGGCGCCAGCGCCGATGCCGTGGCCGCTGCCGAGCAGCTGTCCACCGGCGGCGAGTTGGCCTACGTGACGGCCTGGCATGAACACGACGGTCTGGGCGTGGCCACGGTGGAGTATCCGTTCCGCGCCAACACCAACGAGGGCACGCGCCTGGTGGATGCCGGCGGCAAGCGCATCGATGTCGACGCGGTACAGCTGGACGACACCCTGCGCGCCGACCCGGGCGTACAGGCCGTGCTGGCCGCGCATCCGCAGGCCACGCCGTTCGCGCCCGCACAGGCGGCCGGTACTGCGCCGCTCGATGGCGGTGGCATCCGCCTGCTGTACCGCACGCCGCTGCGCGACTGCCATGCCTGCCCGGATGTCGGCCAGCTGCAGATCGGCTATGACTTCGATGGCAAGCGCAACTTCATCGGCCAGCAGGTGGTGCCGGCGGCGCCGTAGTGCGTTGCGCATCGTGATGCCGTCGCAGCCGGGCCATGCCAAGCGAGATCGAGCGAAGCATGCATATCGGTCTTTCCCTGGCCAAAAAGCCAAACGACGACCACAGCGGCAGTGCCTCGCACTTCGCAGCAAAGAGAATCAAAGGGATCGTCGGTAGAATGATTCAGTCGTCAGCCGACTCTCAATTACCGATCTAACATAGGTGGCCCGCGCCTTGCGGGACTGCGAGTACTCGGTATAAATCTTCATTGCCTCGGACCTCATCTCGGCACCACCGGTGGCCGTGAATACGAAGAACGAAGGCTCAAGGTAACCGAGATTCTCTTGCATAAACCGCTTGCACTCACCAAGCGGAAAATCTATGGCGTAATCCGCCCAATCGATGTAGCGCCTCCAGAAAGCAGAACCCCCCCATTTATCGCGCTTCCCATCAACGAAAATCTTTAACTCCGAAAGCATGTCGGCGCATGCATCTACAGTTTTGTCGTCTAAATCCAAAGAAGCGACGCGACCGGGATCAATCGCCTGCCAACAAAAAACCATAAAGTCCGCAACAAAGCCATCTTCGCAGTCCTCGAAGAAATTGCTCTTGTACCACGCAATAGCTTTCGCTACATCAGCCAGCTCATCAAAATCAATCATCATCTCACCTTTCCGGCGGCATTAACGCCTTCGTTTACTATCTCACCGTTCCGCACATGAACCCAAACCTGCGCCCCTCCTCGCATCGTCTGAGTGTACGTACTGACGCCGGCCGAAGCTGCATCTCGCGTCATCAGTCGCGCGGCAACAGCATCCACCCTTAGATTCGCTGGGTTTGAGCTAACACGCTGGAAAAGGCCAATGAACCTCATCTGCGAGGAAAGCGTACTGGGATTCACATGACCCGCAGCATTTCTAAATACGTGTTCTGCCCGTACCGCAAAATTGAATCTAGCAAGCATTGGAATTGCAACAGGAGCAGAAGCCAGCATCCCGCCGCCACGCGAGTACATTGCTGGTATCGCGACATCATGAAAGAGGGCACCGACATCAAATATGTTTCCATTCTTTGTCAAATCCCCCGACAAGCCAAGACGCGATTTTATCTCCTGCCAGCTGGAATTTGAGTCCCCACCAGCTGCCACGCTCGGAGATGAACCCGAGGATGGCGCCTTGGGAATTGGCGATTCAGATGATGTCGGCCCAGTGGCCGTGGTATTCCCACCTGTACTCTTACAACTACCGTCACTATTCGTGATTCTGGACCCAGTACAGCGACCATCTGGATCAAAGAAAGTATAGGGATTCAGCGCGGAGTACATGTATCGATTAAACAGCGCCCCGCTGTCCGAGCCCACGTCGACCGGATCTTTCGATAGGAATGTCCCTACCAACGGATCATAGTACCGCTGCTGCATATACGTCAGACCCGTCGCCGAGTCCGACACATGGCCTGTGAAACCCGGCCGATCGCCGTTCGTATCACCAACGACCGCACCATAGGGCTCGTAGATGGTTCGCTCGCCTGCGCAGTAGATGCGGCACGATCAGCCGATGCACCGGCGCCACCGGCAGCATGTAGACCCGGCCAAACGCGTTGTGGGTATGCACCACGGTGACCACTTCGAGCACGTCGCCCTGCCACTGCAGCGCAAGCTGTACGCGCAGGTGGCGGTCATTGTCTTCCAGCACGATGGCATCCTCATCCAGCGACTGCAGGGTGAAGATGCCCAGACGCTGGCCCGGTCGCGGCGCGGCGGCCTGCTGCACGGCGCGCAACGAGCCCAGGTCCTTCATGCCGAGCAGGCGCATGCCGCGGTTGCGCAGCGCCATCAGGCCATCGAACCAGCCGGGGATGGTCGCAGCCATGTCCCGGTAGGCCTGCAGGGCGCTGCGGCCGTTGCGACGGGTGCGGGCCTGGCAGGCGTGCACGAAACCGGCACCGGGCAGCTGCGCGCGCAGCACGCTGGCCGCACTCGGCGGCGCGGTCACCACCTGCGATGGACTCACGGCTTCGGCCCCTGCCCTTCGTTGTCTTCCCAATGCAGGATGCGGCGGGTAACGAAACGGTAGACCGGCTTACCGGTGGCGAACCACAGCTCGCGTACCCACGAGGTGCGCTTGAGCACGCGCTTCTCCACCGGGGTGAGCGACTCGCGGCAGTACATGCGCTTGTGCTTGAGCAGGTGGCGCAGGTCTTCGCGGGCCAGCAGGCGCATCCAGCGCGAGCGCGGGTTGCCGATCACCGCCAGCTGGAAGTCGATCAGCGCCGGGCGGCCGTCCTCGGTCACCAGCCAGTTGGCTTCCTTGGCCAGGTCGTTATGGGCCACGCCGCGCCGGTGCAGCTGCTGCAGCAGTCGCCGCGCGGCACGGAACCAGGCCAGGTCGCCACGCGGCGGGCGCTGGTACATGGCATCGCCGGCCATGAAGCTGCGGTCGAGGTGGCGGCCATCCCAGTCCAGCAGCTGCGGCACGTCGGCCATGCCGTGGATATGCCGCAGCGCGCGTGCTTCGCGGCGTGCCAGCCACCACGCCGGCACGCGCAGCCACAGCGGCGTTGCGCCCAGGTCGCGGCGTACGAAGGGGCCATGCGGCCCCTGCACGAGCAGGATGCGGCCGAAGCTGTCGGCCTTCAGGGCATGCGTTGGAGCGTCGGTCGAGTGCGGCATGCGCCCATTCTAGGCGATGGCGCTGGTTGCAAACGGTCACCAAGCCGCTGGGAACCAGTCACCTTCACGCCTCTATAATCGGGCAATGGACTCTTCATGGATCGACGCCACCCTCGCGTGGATTGCCGCCCATCCCGTACTCGCGGGCGCGGTTATTTTTCTGATCGCCTTCTGCGATGCGGTCATCATTCTCGGCGCCATCGTGCCGGCGCTGCCCCTGCTGTTCGCGGTGGGCGTGTTCATCGGCCTGGGGCAGATCTCCGGGCCGTATGCCGTGGCCGCGGCGGCGCTGGGTGCGTTTGCCGGTGATGGCATCAGTTACTGGATCGGCCGCCGCTGGGGCGACCGCCTGCGCGGGTTCTGGCCGTTCAGCCGCTACCCGCAGCTGCTGGACCGCGGCGAGAATCTATTCCGCCGCAATGCCTTCAAGAGCATCCTGATCGCGCGCTATGTCGGCGCCATCCGGCCGTTCGTGCCGGCCATCGCCGGCATGCTGAAGATGCCGGCCAGCCGCTACGTGCAGGCCAGCGGCATCGCCAGCCTGTCGTGGGCGGTGCTGTTCCTGGCCCCGGGCTGGATCCTCGGCGAGGCCTATGACGCCGTCGCCGCGGTCGCCGGGCGCCTGGTCGTGGTGGTCGGCCTGCTGGTGGTCATCCTCGGCCTGGTCTGGGCCATCGTGCTGTACGGCTACCGCTGGTCGGCCGCGCGCATGGACCACTGGCTGGCGCGCCTGCTGGACTGGTCCAACCGCCACCCCACGCTGGGCCGCTACACGGTGGGCGTGCTCGACCCGAAGCGCCGTGAATCGGTGCCGCTGGCGATGCTGGCGCTGATGCTGCTGTTGCTGGGCTGGGGCTGGTTCGCGCTGCTGACCGTGGTCGTCGCCCATGGCGAACCGCTGGCCATCGACCTGCTGGTGCACCAGGCCATGCTGGCCCTGCGCAACCCGCTGGCCGACTACCCGATGGCCGCACTGGCCTCGCTGGGTGCGTGGCAGGTGCTGATGCCGGCCACCGCCGCGGCCATGGGCTACCTGGTCTGGCGCCGGCGCTGGATGGCGGCCGCGCACTGGCTGGCCGCACTGGCCTTCGGCCTGGCCCTGACCAAGCTGCTGGGCGCCACCGTGGACGTGGTGCGTCCGGTCGATGCCAGCAGTGGCTTCGGCTTTCCTTCGGTGTCGGTGACCCTGGCCACCATCACCTTCGGCTTCTTCGCGGTGCTGATCGCCCGCGAGATGCCCGGCCGCACCCGCGTCTGGCCATATCTGGTGTCGGGCATCGTGGTCAGCCTGATCGGCTTCTCGCGCCTGTACCTGGGCGCGCACTGGCTGAGCGACGTCATCGGCGGCATGTTGTTCGGCACGTTCTGGCTGCTGGTGCTGGGCATCGCCTACCGCCGCCGCTTCAACCGCTCGTTCTGGGTGAAGCCGGTGGCGTGGCTGTTCTACGGCGTCTTCGCGGTGGCGGCGATGTGGTACGCGCCGCGCAACATTCCAGTGAAGCTGGAACGCTTCGAACCGACCCTGCCGGCACCGGTGGCGATGGACATGCAGGCCTGGTGGCAGCACGACTGGGCCAAGCTGCCGGCGCGCCGCAACGAGTTCGACGATGACCAGCGCTGGCCGCTGGACGTGCAGGTGGCCGGCCCGCTGGCACCGCTGCAGGCGCAGCTGGAAGCGCGTGGCTGGACCGTGCAGGCGCAGGCCGGCTGGGAAGAAGCCCTGCTGATGCTGGACAAGAACACCGGCGCCGACGAGCTGCCGGTGCTGCCGGCCACGCTGGAAACGCGCGTGGAAGCCCTGCTGATGGTACGCCAGGGGGCAAAGCCGGAGGAGCGCTACGTGCTGCGCCTGTGGCCGGCACCGGGCCAGCTGCAGCCGGGCGACGTGCCGCTGTGGCTGGGCAGTGCGCAGACCCTGCGCTACGAGCGCCACTTCGAGTGGATCGGCATGTGGCACCCGGTGCGCGGCATCGACCCCGCGTTCAATGCGGTGAAGGACGCCGTGCAGGGCATGCCGCAGCACGAGGATGTGCACGCCGAAACCGGGTTGCCGGTGCTGCGATTGAAGACGCAGCCGTGATGGATGCGCCGGGCATGGCCCGGCGCTACCGGAACGTCTGGAGCCGAGCCTGTGCTCGGCTGATCTTCGCGCGATCCGGCAAGCCGAGCATGGGCTCGGCTCTACAGTAGATCCACGCCATGCGTGGATGGCCGTTCCCGTAGATCCACGCCATGCGTGGATGGCCGCTTACGGCATCCACCCCAGCAACTGCTGCAAGCGCTGGTGGGGGTCGTCCATCTGCAGCAGCTGCAACCGCTGCGGTTCGCCCAGCGGCAGCAGTTCGGCCAGCCGCCAGCCGACCCAGCTGGCCTGGTCCAGCAACGCCGGGTTGGCCGGCGCATAGGCTTCGCCGGCCTGCTCGATGATGTGCTCCAGCACCGTGGCCAGCAGCGCATGCTGCGGCTTCAGTTCGTCATCGGAGTCTTCTTCGCACCAGCGCACATCGGCCACGACCAGGCCGTTGTCGCGCACGCGGGTACGCTCGACATGGAAGCGGCGGGTGCCGCGCAGGCGCAGCTGCAGCACGCCATCGGCGCCGACATCGAAATCCTCGATGCGGACCTGCACGCCGTAGGCCGCCGGCGTGGCCGGCTCCCCCACTTCCTGCCCTTCCAGGATCAGGCAGACACCGAAGCCCTCGCCGCTGCGGCCGGTGTCGCGCACCAGGTCCAGGTAGCGGCGCTCGAACACGCGCAGGCCAACCGCCGCGCCGGGCACCAGCGTGGTGTGCAGCGGAAACAGCGGCAGCGAAACGTCGGTGCTCATCGGGCCTGCAGGGCGGCCAGGAAGCGGCGCGGCGCGCCGTCGAAGCCACCATTGGACATGAACACCACGTGGTCACCGCTGCGTACGCTGGACTGCAGCTGTGCCAGCAGCGCGTCGGTATCAGGCACGGCATGGGCCTGGCCACGCACGGCGGCGATCACCGAAGCGGCATCCCAGGCCAGTTCCGGGCGGTGCAGGAAAACGACTTCGTCGGCCAGCGCCAGCGACGGGGCCAGCGCCTGGGCGTGTGCCCCCAGCCGCATCGAGTTGCTGCGCGGTTCCATCGCCACCACGATGCGCGCGTCGCCGACCTTGGCGCGCAGGCCGTCCAGCGTGGTCGCGATCGCGGTGGGGTGGTGGGCGAAATCATCGTAGACGGTGATGCCGTCATGGCTGCCGATCACTTCCATGCGGCGCTTGACGCTGCGGAAGCGGGCCAGCGCCGGGATCACCTCGGCCGGGGCCACGCCCACCGCATGCACGGCGGCCAGTGCGGCCAGGCCGTTGAGTACGTTGTGGCGACCCAGCAGCGACCAGTGCACGTCACCCAGCGCCTGCCCGCGGTGATGCACGCGGAAGGCGCTGCCATCGGCGGCCAGCAGCTCGGCATGCCATTCCAGCGATGGGTCGAAACCGAAGCGCTCGACCGGGGTCCAGCAACCCATCTGCAGCACCTTGGCCAGGTGCGCGTCCTCGCCATTGACGATCAGGCGGCCGCGCGCGGGCACCGTGCGTACCAGGTGGTGGAACTGGCGCTCGATGGCCTCCACGTCCGGGAAGATGTCGGCGTGGTCGTATTCGAGGTTGTTGAGGATGGCCACCAGCGGCCGGTAGTGCACGAACTTGCTGCGCTTGTCGAAGAAGGCGGTGTCATACTCATCGGCCTCGACCACGAACTCGCGGCCCTGGCCCAGGCGGGCGGAGACGCCGAAATCCTCGGCCACGCCACCGATCAGGAAGCCCGGCGAACGCCCGGCGCTTTCCAGCAGCCAGGTCAGGATGGTGGTGGTGGTGGTCTTGCCATGGGTGCCGGCCACGGCCAGGGTGTCACGACCCGGCAGCACCTGCTCGGACAGCCACTGGGCACCGGATATGTAGCGCTGGCCGGCATCGAGCACGGCTTCCACGGCCGGGTTGCCGCGCGACAGGGCGTTGCCGATCACCACCTCGGCGGTGCCCGGCGGCACGCTGTCGCCACGGTAGCCCTGGTCCAGGACGATGCCCAGCTGCTCGAGCTGGGTGGACATCGGCGGATAGATGGCCTGGTCGCTGCCACTGACCGTATGGCCCAGTTCCCGCGCCAGGGCGGCCACGCCACCCATGAAGGTGCCGGCGATTGCAAGGATATGTACGCTGCTCATGACCGGGGATTGTGACCGATCACGGCTGTATAGGGCCATTGTCGGCCGCGGGGTAAGACAACTCCTACACCGCTTATGAGAAAAGTCCATTCGTCTGTCAGGGAATTCCTGATGGCGCAGGTATGTGAACCCGTACACAATTCAGGAAGCCAGCCGTAGTACCCGAACCGGTCCTACTCCCCAAGAGGCCATCCCCAAGGGAGCTCATGCTGCGGAGCCCTGAGCAAGCTCATCGCTGGCACCTATGAAACGAAACAGGCCTGGTCCGCAAGGATCAGGCCTGTTTCGTTGTCGCTGCACGGAGGCGGGCGCAGGGCCGGCCGACCGCCATCAGCCCTTGATCGCGGCCAGGATGCGGGCTTCGATCTCGTCCAGGTCACCGACACCATCGACGCGGGCCAGGGTGCCACGGCCGGCGTAGAAGTCGACCACCGGGGCGGTCTGGTCGTTGTAGACCTGCAGGCGCTGGCGCACCGCTTCCGGGTTGTCGTCGGCACGGCCCTGCTCCTGGGCGCGGCCGGCGATGCGCTCGACCAGCAGCTCGGTGGCCACGTCCAGCTGCACCACGGCGTCCAGCGGCTGGCCGATCTTGGCCAACAGGCCGTCCATCGCATTGGCCTGGGCCACATTGCGCGGGTAGCCGTCCAGGATGAAGCCCTTGGCGACATCGGCCTGGGTCAGGCGGGACTCCAGCATGCCCAGCAGGATGTCATCGGACACCAGGTTGCCGGCATCCATCACCGCCTTGGCCTGCTTGCCCAGCTCCGAGCCCGCGGCGATTTCCGCACGCAGCATGTCACCGGTCGAAATATGGGCGATGCCCAGCTTTTCCTTCAGGCGCGTCGCCTGCGTCCCCTTGCCCGAACCGGGCGGTCCCAACAGAACCAATCGCATTGACCTGACTCCAACGTGTTGAAAACAAAGAAAGTTCGCGCCCCGGACGGACCGGTATCGCTGCACCGCAATAGCGCCACTTTAGCGCATCCGGGTAATGTCTCTGCAATGTCCCCCTCAGCGAGCAGGTAGAAGCATGCGCAACGGCACCCTCCTCTACGCCCAGTCCGGCGGCGTCACAGCGGTCATCAACGCCACCGCAGCGGCGGTCATCGAGCAGGCCCGGGCCAAGGGCATCAAGGTCCTGGCCGCCCGCAACGGCATCCTCGGCGCCCTGCGCGAGGAGCTGATCGACACCAGCAAGGAGAGTGCCGCCGCCATCCGCGCCCTCGCCCACACCCCGGGCGGCGCTTTCGGGTCGTGCCGGGTCAAGCTGAAATCGCTGGAGGCCGACCGGGCCCGTTACGACCGCCTGCTGGAGGTGCTGCGCGCCCACGACGTGCGCTGGTTCCTCTACAACGGCGGCAACGACTCGGCCGATACCGCGCTGAAGGTCTCGCTGCTGGCCAAGGCGTCCGGCTACGACCTGACCTGCATCGGCGTGCCCAAGACCATCGACAACGACCTGGCCGTGACCGACACCTGCCCGGGCTTCGGCTCGGCGGCCAAGTACACCGCGGTTTCGGTGCGCGAGGCCGCGCTGGACGTGGCGGCGATGGCCGAGACCTCCACCCGCGTCTTCATCTACGAGGCGATGGGCCGCCACGCCGGCTGGCTGGCAGCTGCCGCGGGCCTGGCCGGCAACGGCGAAGACGAAGCTCCGCACATCATCCTGCTGCCCGAGCGTGCCTATGACGAGGCGACCTTCCTGGCCAAGGTCAAGGCCGTGGTCGAGCGCGTCGGCTACTGCGTGGTCGTGGCCTCCGAGGGCATCGCCACCGCCGATGGCCGCTTCGTCGCCGATGCCGGTGGTGGCAAGGATTCCTTCGGCCATTCGCAGCTGGGCGGCGTCGCCGCGCACCTGGCCGGCCGGGTCAAGGACCAGCTGGGCCTGAAGGTGCACTGGGCCCTGCCCGACTACCTGCAGCGCTCGGCCCGCCACCTGGCCAGCAAGACCGACTGGGAACAGGCGCAGGCGGTGGGCAAGGCCGCCGTGCAGCTGGCGCTGAAGGGCCAGAACGGGGTGATGCCGGTGATCGTGCGCAGCAGCGATGCGCCCTACCGCTGGAAGATCGAAGCCGCGCCGCTGGCGAAGATCGCCAACCATGAGAAGAAGATGCCGGCCGGCTTCATCCGCCGCGACGGCTTCGGCATCACCGCCAAGGCACGCGCCTACCTGCAACCGCTGATCAAGGGCGAAGCCCCCCTTCCCTATGGCACTGACGGCCTGCCCAAGTACGTCACCCTGAAGAACGTGGCGGTGAAGCAGAAGCTGCCTGCGTTCGAGGGCTGACCGGTCGCCGGGCATGGCCCGGCGCTACCGGACGAACCTCGGTAGATCCACGCCATGCGTGGATGCGACATCGGTGCCGACCAACGGTCGGCACCCACCTCACCTGTATCAATTACAGGCCTTGCCTTCCACCTGCAGCTGCGCGGCGAACATCGTCACCTGCGGGATCTTGCCGGCGGCTGCCTGCTTCTTCGCTTCTTCCAGATAGATGCGCGACTGGCCCTGGCCATCCAGCGCCTGGGTGTTGTTGACCGGCAGGCGCCATACCCGCACCACCGCCTGCTGCGCCGGGCACCCGGCATTGGGCACGCGGATCACGTCGTTGAGCTTCCAGCCCTTGTCAGCACTCGGCTGCGCCTTGGCGTAATCGACGAAGCGGGCGCGCGGCTGGCACTGCTCACTGGTGCGCACGGCGGAGAAGCGGTACGGCTCGGCGGCCTGACCGGTGAAGACGCCTTCCAGGCGTGCGCAGGCTTCGGGAATCTGCCGTAGCGTATGCACCGCGCCTACGGCCTGGGGTGCGCCGACCGCCCGTTGCAGTTCGGGAGTTTGCGCGGCCAGGGCCGGCACCGCCGGGACCAGGACGGCAAACATCAGCAGGGACAGGCGCATGGGGGAATCTCCGTCAGGACTGTGCGCAGGCTTGCAGAAGGCGGCTTAACGGGGTGCAAAGGGTCTGTTGCTCTCAAAGCATGCCCATGGCCCGGCGGCGGGTTACGCACGCATGGCGATGCGTTCATCTGGAGGGCGCCCACGGGTCATGCGGCGCGGCGCGGCCCGGCGCTACCATCCTGGCGCGGAGGGACGCATACTGCGGGCACCAGGGAATGCTGAACACCGCCATACGTCGGACGACCGTTTCGGTCGGTACGGGTTGGTTCCAGGCTGCAACCCGTCGTCCCCCTCGTGGTGCCGTTCATCGCCACTGGATGCTCACCATCCATTCTGCGGAGGGGTCTGATGCTGGAACGTCATGGGCTGTCACTGGCGCTGGGCTGCGCCATTCTCGCGATCCTCTACGGGATCATCTCGGCGCGCTGGATCCTGCGTCAACCCACCGGCAATGAACGCATGATCGCGATCGCCACCGCGATCCAGGAAGGCGCGCGCGCCTACCTCAACCGCCAGTACCTGACCATCGGCGTGGCCGGCGTGGTGCTGTTCGTGCTGGTCGGCGTGTTCCTCAGCTGGTACACGGCCATTGGTTTTGCGGTCGGCGCGGTGCTGTCCGGCGCGGCCGGCTACATCGGCATGAACGTCTCGGTACGCGCCAACGTGCGCACCGCCGAGGCCGCGCGCAACGGCATCAGCGCGGCGATGGACGTAGCGTTCCGCGGCGGCGCCATCACCGGCATGCTGGTGGTCGGCCTCGGCCTGCTGGGCGTGGCCGGCTACTACGCACTGCTGCTGCGCATGGGGCTGCCGATGGAACAGGCGCTGCACGCGCTGGTCGGCCTGGCCTTCGGTTCCTCGCTGATCTCGATCTTCGCCCGCCTCGGCGGCGGCATCTTCACCAAGGGGGCCGACGTCGGCGCCGACCTGGTGGGCAAGGTGGAAGCCGGCATTCCCGAGGACGACCCGCGCAATCCGGCGGTGATCGCCGACAACGTCGGTGACAACGTCGGCGACTGCGCCGGCATGGCCGCCGACCTGTTCGAGACCTATGCGGTCACCGTCATCGCCACCATGCTGCTGGGCAGCCTGATGCTGAGCGAAGCCGGTGCCAACGCGGTGCTGTACCCGCTGGTGCTGGGCGGCGTGTCGATCATCGCGTCGATCATCGGCGCGTTGTTCGTGAAGGTGAAGACCGGTGGCTCGATCATGGGCGCGCTGTACAAGGGCGTGATCGTCTCCGGCGTGCTGGCGGCCATCGCGTTCTATCCCATCACCACCGGGCTGATGAGCGACAATGTGCATGGTCCGCTGGCGCTGTACGGCTGCGCGCTGATCGGCCTGGTGCTGACCGGCCTGATCGTGTGGATCACTGAGTACTACACCGGCACCCAGTACAAGCCGGTGCAGCATGTGGCGCAGGCCTCCACCACTGGGCACGGCACCAACATCATCGCCGGCCTGGGCATCTCGATGAAGTCCACCGCCCTGCCGGTGGTGGCGGTTTGTGCGGCGATCTGGGGTGCGTATGCGCTGGCCGGCCTGTACGGCATCGCCATCGCCGCCACCGCGATGCTGTCGATGGCCGGCATGATCGTGGCGCTGGATGCCTACGGTCCGATCACCGACAACGCCGGTGGCATCGCCGAGATGGCTGAGCTGCCTTCGGACATCCGCGACATCACCGATCCGCTCGATGCGGTGGGCAACACCACCAAGGCGGTGACCAAGGGCTATGCGATCGGCTCGGCGGCACTGGCCGCGCTGGTGCTGTTCGCCGATTACACGCACAACCTGCAGGCGGCCAACCCCGGCCAGGAGTTCCGCTTCGACCTCAGCGACCACACGGTGATCATTGGCCTGCTGATCGGTGGCCTGATTCCCTACCTGTTCGGCGCGATGGCGATGGAAGCGGTCGGCCGCGCCGCCGGTGCGGTGGTGGAGGAAGTGCGGCGCCAGTTCCGCGAGATCCCCGGCATCATGCAGGGCACCGGCAAGCCTCAGTACGACAAGGCGGTGGACATGCTGACCCGCTCGGCCATCCGCGAAATGATCGTGCCTTCCCTGCTGCCGGTGGCCGTGCCGGTGGTGGTGGGCCTGCTGCTGGGGCCACGCGCCCTGGGTGGCCTGCTGATCGGCACCATCGTCACCGGCCTGTTCGTGGCCATTTCGATGACCACCGGCGGCGGCGCCTGGGACAACGCCAAGAAGTACATCGAGGATGGCCACTTCGGCGGCAAGGGCAGCGAGGCGCACAAGGCCGCGGTCACCGGCGACACGGTGGGCGACCCGTACAAGGACACCGCCGGCCCGGCGATCAACCCACTGATCAAGATCATCAACATCGTGGCGCTGCTGCTGGTGCCGCTGCTGTAGATCCACGCCATGCAACGACTGGGCTCGGAGCCCCTGCCGCAGTAGATCCACGCCATGCGTGGATGGCATCCGGATCGGGGCAGAGCCCTTTCCTGCGGAAAGGGATCCGACCCCGTTGTCGATACGCCCTGTAGAGTCGAGCAAGCTTGACTCTACAGGGCCGTTCAGCGAGCGAATTCCTTCTCGACGTGGGCGTGGACGCTACGGAAAGCGATGTTGGCGGCGTCGATCATCTGCTCGATCTGCGCAGGTGTCAGCGCCACTGCATCCAGCGCCGTGGTGAAGCAGCGCCAGTGCGCCGCCACCCCGCCAGGGTGCCCGGCCAGGTGGCGGGCTCCGAACTGGTGGTCCAGCCCCAGCGCGGCGGCCATCCGATAAAGCACGGCGGCCCCGAGACTGGACCCTTCCACCACGTACATCCAGCCCAATGCTTCCGGCAGCGATGCACCGGGCAGCCGGGCATCGGGATCCTGCGCAGGCAAATCCACGCCCAGATCCTGCAGGTCGCGGCAGACCTGCTGCAGCCGGCGGCGCTCTGGCAGATCGGGCAGCAGAGCCATCAGCGTCGGCATGCCATAGAGTGCATCAACACTGCAATGCAGGCGGTACTGCACTTTCAGGAAACTACCGAAGCGGGCGCGGTCAGCAAAAATGCCTTCGGCCATGATGCGCTTGTCCAGCGCGTCGTGGCTGGCCCGCGTTGCGGCTTTCAGAAGGGCGCTGCGGTTGCGACCGCTCGCGTCTGGGGTGTTCATCACGGGACGACGGAAGACATAGATAATGCAGCTTACCTTTCCTTTGCCAGGCTGTCGTAATGATCACCACCGAACCGAGCATGACCAATCTGTTCCTGCAGCTGGGCCTTGAAGAGACCCCCGAGGCGATCGCCAGCTTCATCAGCAGCCATCAGCTCGATACCGGGGTAGAGGTGGCCGACGCCCCGTTCTGGAGCGATGCACAGCGTCAGTTCCTTGCCGAATCGCTGCAGGCGGACGCTGCCTGGACGACGGTGGTGGATGAGCTGAACGAAGCGCTGCACCAGGACGCTGTTCAGGCCACCGCCGCGACCTGAAATCCCTTGGTTACAGGCACTCGGTCAGACCGTCGTAGACACTGACCGACGTACCGGGCAACGGCACATCGATGGACTCCCGCGGGGGCGCGGCTTCCAGGGCCTGCAGCAGGCTCTCCAGCGGCGTGCCCACAGCCAGCGGCAACGCGCAGGCATAGCTGCGCAGGTCCATATCGATACTACCGTCGCCCAGTACCGCGCTGTTGCTGCCGGCAAAGGTCCAGACGCAGCCGGCCACCGTGCCACTGGCCCGCTCCACCGCGCAGCGCAGGCGCATGGCCTGCAGGTTGTAGTACTCGCCTTCGCAGAAGGTGTCCCCGCAGACGTCATCGAAGCCGGCCACCAGCGCGCGTTCAACGGCGAGGAAGCGCTGCCAGCCACTGCCGGCGTCCGGGTAGAGGCGGGCATCGACATAGCGGTCCGCGGCAGTCGCGGCCGGGCCGGCAAGGCACAACAGCAGGCCGGTCATCATCGACAGGGCGCGCATCATCCCTTCCTCCTCTGGCCACCGGGCCGCTGCAGGCACTCCGAAAGGTCGTCGAATAGTCCGTACTCAAGCCCGGGCAAGGGCGCCATCAGCCCGTCCGGGGCGTCCAGCGATGCATGGAAGGCCTCGACGGGAACGCCCAGCCGCAGTTCCACCGGGCATCGCCAACCCGCGTTGTCGACCTCGACGTCGCCCGTGCCGGGGTTCACTCGCAGCTCGCTGGCAGCAATCACCCACGCGCAGCGCTGCACGGTGCCGGCAACCGCTTCCACGGCGCAGCGGAACTGCATGACCCGGTAGTTGCTGTAATCCCCTTCGCAGAAGGTATCGGCGCACAGCGCGTTGAACTGACCGGAAAGGGCGGCTTCCAGGTCGTAGAAGCGGTCCCAGTTGGCTTCGCTGGTGGGGAAATCGATGAGATCCACATGGCTGCCGGCGAGCGCCGCTGGGGCGGCGGACAGCAGCGCGGCAAGGCCACAGCAACGCATCCAGGTCATTACGGCACCTGCTCGGGAATGAGGCTCCAGCCTGCGCCGCCACACGGCCCGGCCCCATCGGGGAACCCCGCCCCGCCCCCTCGGCCGGGGCCCACTACGAAGGTCGGCCCCGCCCTACCCTGCACAGCGCCCGGCAAAGGCATAAAATGGTGAGCTATCCGTCCACATCCCCCACCTGGAGCACACCATGGGCCTGGAACTCGTCTCGCCCGGCAAGAACCCGCCGGAAGAAATCAACGTCATCATCGAGATCCCGAAGGACTCGGAGCCGGTGAAGTACGAAGTGGACAAGGAGACGGGCGCGATCTTCGTCGACCGCATCCTGTCGACCCCGATGCGCTACCCGTGCAACTACGGCTACGTGCCGAGCACCCTGTGTGGCGATGGCGACCCGGCCGACGTGCTGGTGGTGCTGCCGCTGCCGCTGGTCCCCGGTTCGGTCGTGCGCTGCCGTCCGGTCGGCGTGCTGAAGATGAGCGATGAGGCGGGCAGCGACGAGAAGATCCTGGCCGTGCCGGTCTCGAAGATCTTCAGCGGCTACGCCCACGTCGAGGACATCGCCCAGGTGTCCAGCCACTGGCTGGAGCGCATCGGCCACTTCTTCGAGCACTACAAGGATCTGGAGAAGGGCAAGTGGGTCAAGCTGGACGGTTGGGGTGGCGCGGCCGAGGCCAAGCAGATCCTGATCGAGGCGCACCAGCGCCACCTCGACAGCAAGGCCTGAGTCTGAACAGGATCGCTCCGGTGCCACGCGCCGGAGCGATGCTGGTCACGTTTCAACACTGCGGCCCATCACTGTTGGCGCCGTATTAGGTAAATTGCGTCACTTCACACGTCATCGACGCGCGCCGTCGAGACAGCCAGGGGAATGTGTCGTGCGTATTCTGCTAGTTGGGGATTCAGCCAGCCTGCCGGCTGAGCTGAGCGAGTTCATTGCCGATCTTGGGGAAGAGTGGCAACCGCTGACCGCCTTCGATGGCCACACCGCGATGTCCGCGGTGGCCGCGCAGGGCGTGGATGCGGTGATCGTCTGCCCGCAGCTGCCCGACCTCAATGCAACCACGTTGCTGGGGCAGATCCGCACGCTGCGGCCTGAAACCATCCGTATCGCACTGGTCGATGCCCAGCAAGGCAACCGTCCACCGCCGGCGCGCCTGATCGGCGTGGCCCACCGCTTCCTGCCGCTGCCGCTGGCGCCGGAAGTGCTGCTGGAAGCGCTGACCAGCCTGGAAGAGCTGCGCGAGGTGCTCGACAGCCCTCGCCTGCGCGATGCCATCGGCCGTATCGAGAAGCTGCCCTCACCGCCGCACCTGTACCTGAGCCTGACCCAGGCGCTGGAGCATGACGACGACACCGACAGTGCCGACGTGGCCAAGCTGGTGGCCGCTGATCCGGCGATCGCGGCCAAGGTGCTGCAGCTGTCCAATTCGGCGTTCTTCAGCCAGGGCCGCACCATTGCCGACCTGCGCACCGCGGTGACCCGCCTGGGCCTGGCCACGCTGCGCGACCTTGTGCTGGCCAGCGAAGTGTTTTCCGCGCCGACGCTGTCGGCTGCCGAACGCAATTCGCTGCAGCAGCGTGCGCTGATGGCCTCGCGCCTGGCTGCGCGCCTGCTGCCCGAATCCAGCGCCGAACTGGGTGCGACCGCCGCCCTGCTCGCCGATATCGGCCTGCTGCTGCCGGGCGTACGCAACGAGCGCAGTGAACCGGCGCTGGCCGATGACCCGCGCCCCGGCCATGCCGAGGCCGGTGCCTATCTGCTGGGCCTGTGGGGCCTGCCGATGCCGATCATCGAAGCAGTGGCCTTCCACCTGCAGCCGCAGCGCGCCAACACGCGCAGCTTCTGGGTGACCGGCGCGGTGCACGTGGCGCTGGCGCTGGTCAACGGCGACCCGGTGGACGAGGACTACCTGCAGCGTGCCGGCGTGCTGAACAAGCTGCCGCAGTGGCGCGAGCATGCCAACAGCCTGATGGGACTGGTACCCACCGAAGCCTGATCCTGCCCTCGCGGCAGACCGATGGCGCGCCCGGTTGGGCGCGCCATCCGCGCATCAGCGCTGCGGACAGGCGTCAATGACGCAGCGGCGCCATTGGGCCTCACAGAACCATTCCTTGCCGCCAGCCGCCAGGCACTCCTGGCGGACCAGGGTGCAGTACATGCCACCGCCACAGATGATGATGGTGTTCTGCGCCGAAACGGCGCCGACCAGGGTGGCGGAGATCAGGACCGCGGCCGAGATCTTGCGGATGAGCGTCGACTTCATGGCCATCTCCAGGCGTCCGTCATTGGACAGGCCTGACTGTGCTGATCGCGACAGCACGAGACCATGACTCACTGCTCCCACCGGGCCCGTTGGGATTTCCCCTACCGCAGATGCAGAAGAGCCTCATCCGCAAACGAAAAGAGGGCGGACCTTGCGGTCCGCCCTCCTGTGTTGCGTGTTGCGACGCTTCGATGGATCAGAAGCGCTGGGTGTACTTCATGTACAGGAAGCGACCCACGTCGAAGCCGCCGTAGTAGGCAAACGCCGAGTTCGGGGCCGAGTACATCAGCGGACCCTTGTGATCGAACACGTTGTTGGCGCCCAGGGCGATGGTGGCGTCCCACGGTGCCTTGTAGCTCACCTGCAGGTCGTGGAAGGTGTTGGAGCCGGTCTTGCGCAGCGGATCAGCCTCGCCGTTGGCGTAGTGGTTCGGCGCATTGCACCAGAACTCGCCGGTGTCGATGCAGCCTTCCTTCATGCCGGAGTAGTAGCGAGCGGTGTAGTTCACGCCGAAATCGCCGTACTGCCAGTTGACCCCGAGGTTCGAACGCACGCGGAACAGGCCGGGTTCACCGACGCGACCGATCATGATGTTGTCGCCGTCGCTGTTCTGACCCTGCTCGTCGTACTTGGCCGTGTAGCTGGTGGTCCAGTCGATGTTGAACTGACCGATGGCCAGTTCCGGCAGACGGTACTTCACGCCCAGGTCGTAACCTTCGGTTTCCATCTTGCCGAGGTTGGCGGTGCCGTAGGTGATGGCGCTGACGTGGCCGTCGTCGGCACGGACAACGTCCGCACAACGGGCCGAGTTGCCCAGCACGTAGCAGTCGCGCAGGATGCGGTCGACGCTGTCAGCGATGATCATGTCGCTGATTTCGTACTTGTACCAATCCAGCGACAGGTCCAGGCCCTGTACGAACTGCGGGCTCCACACCAGGCCGAAGGTGGTGCTCTTCGAGGTTTCCGGCTTCAGGTTCGGGTTGGCACCCGAAATGAACTGGTCACCCGACTGGCACGGCAGGGTCGAGCATTCCTTGTTGCCCTGGCCCAGCTGGGTGTAGCCCACCGGCACGCCCGCGTTGGAGCAGGCAGCATTGCCGTTGACCGAGCCCGGAGCGGTCACGCCGCACGGATCGATGTACGACTCGAAGCTGGAGCTCAGGCCACCGTACAGATCGTTGATGGTCGGCGCACGGAAGCCCTCGGCGTAGGTGCCGCGGACCAGCAGGCCATCCATCGGACGCCAGGTCAGGCCGAACTTGCTGTTGGTGGTGCCACCGAAGTTGCTGTAGTCCGAATAACGGCTGGCAACGTTCAGGGTCAGTTCCTTGGCGAAGGCCACGTCGGCCAGCAGCGGCACGTTCAGTTCGAGGTAGACCTCGTTCAGATCGTACTCACCACGGGTCGGCTTCTGGCCCAGGCCGGTGGACTGGCCCGACTGCGCGAAGGCGTCCGGCACGTAGCTGCCTTCTTCCTTGCGGTGCTCGACACCCAGGGCGAAGCCCAGGTCACCGGCCGGCAGGGTCACGATGGAGCCGGCCAGGTTGGCGGTGAAGCTGGTGGTCTTGGTGATGCCGCGGGTGGTGTAGGTCGGGAACAGGAAGTCCTGCAGCTCCTGGTTCGCCAGCGAACCCTGGCCGTCAACACCGTACGGCAGCAGCGGGTTCCACGGGCGGCAGTCACCCAGCGCGATCGGGTCGGCAGCGGTACCGCACTGTGCCACGCCGTCACCGTTGATGAAGGACGGGCCCAGCGCCTGCTTGGCGCCGATCAGGCTCATGTCACCGCGGTTGGTCTTGATCGACTCGTTGCGGTTCCACAGCGCGCCGACGTCCCAGTCGAAGGTCTTGCCTGCGAAGTCGAAGTAGCCGCTGACGGTCGGCGCGAAGCGCAGGGTCTTCAGCTGGCTGTCGGTGGTGCGCGGCACTTCCCACAGGCGACGGCGGAAGCTGACGTCCTGGTTGACCGGGTTGAAGGCGCTGCTGCCGCTCAGCGGGGTGCCGAACGAGCTCGACTGGTACGGGTAGCCGGCGATCTGCTGGAAGGTCTGACGCTCGTTGTAGAGCAGGTCGGTGTTCAGGCTGATCGAATCGGTGAAGTCGTAGGTGCCGTTGATGTAGACGGACTTGCGCTTGACACCGGTCAGCAGGGTCATCTGCTCGTTGGAGTTGGCGTACTCGTCTTCGGTCAGCTCGTGGTAGTCAGCTGCGTTCGTCGGGTTGCCACCCTGGTTCAGGGTCTGCCACACGGCAGTCTTGGAGGTGCGCGAGCAGTCGTACTGCAGCGGGTTGCACCAGCTACCGTTCTGGCTGATCGGGCTCCAGTCAGCCGAGGTCGAGTTCGGACCCAGCGCGCCATCGCGGCTGTACCAACGGTCCTTGGCCCACACCGGATCCTGCTTGTTGTACTCGGCCGACAGGGTCAGGCTGCCACGCTCGCCGCGGGCACCGAGGGTCATCGAGTAGGTTTCGGTGTCGCCGTCGCCGTTGCCGTACTGGCCAACGTAGACCTGGGCTTCGCCACCGTCGAAGTTCTTGCGGGTGATCACGTTCACGACGCCGGCGATGGCATCCGAACCGTAGATCGAGGACGCGCCGTCCTTCAGGATCTCGATGCGCTCAACGGCCGACATCGGGATCTGGCTCAGGTCCTGCAGACCCGAGGTGGTCGCGCCCAGGCGCTTGCCGTTCATCAGCACCAGGGTGCGCTCGGCGCCCAGGTTGCGGATGTCGACGTAGTAGCCGCCGACGTTTTCGCCCGAAGCCAGCGACTCCGAACGCGAGATTGCCGGCGAACCCGCCGAGGTCAGGTTGTTCAGCACGTCAGCGACGCTCGAGAAGCCCTGCTTTTCCAGGCTTTCACGGGTCATCGTCAGGATCGGCTGCTGGGTCTCCATGGCGGCGCCGCGGATGCGCGAACCGGTGACCGAAATACGATCGAGGTCGGTGGTGCCAGAGGCCGCTTCCTGAGCGGAAGCAAACGCCGGCGTCAGCGCCAGCGCAATGCCGGCCGGCAGGAGGCCGAGCCGCACTGCGGGATTACGGAAGTTCATCAATCTCTCCAAGGTACGTGTTAGCAGCGTGTTAAAACACCCCAGCACGTTACGATTGCGTTGCAGCGCTGTATTTGCGCGACACACCCGGAGACTTTGCCGATTTTGGCGGAAGCTTCTCGCCGTTTTCACGAAAACGCGAAGCGGAGGTGCCATAGCGCGCACGGAAGGCCCGGGCGAAGCTGCAGCAGTTGTCGAAGCCACTGGCCGCCGCCACTTCGCCGACCATCATGTCGGTGTCGCGCAGCAGATCCGCCGCACGTTCAAGGCGAAGGCGCGCCGACAGCGACTGCGGGCTTTCCTCGTACAGGCTCTGGAAGGTCTTGGAGAGATACCAGCTGGAGAAGTTGGTCAGCTCGGCCAGTTCGCCGATGCGCACCACGCGGTGGCTGTTGCCTTCCAGGTACAGGCGGGCGCGCTGCATGCGGCCGAACACCTGGCGCTTGCGGCTGCGCGAGCGGCCCGGGCAGCGCTGCACGTTGTCGGCCAGGCTGCGCTGCAGGCCGGCCAGGTGCAGCAGCAGCGGGCGCAGCGACGGCGCCGGCAGGCCATTGGCCAGCGCCTCACGCCACAGGCGCAGACCGACGCGGGCGTCGCTGCGGCTCATCCGGCCACGGCCGGCGTAGAGACCACAGTCGGCCATCTCGGCCAGCACCCGCAGCGCCTCGGGGTTCAGGCTCAGGCCCACGCACAGGCCATTGCGGCCGGCCTGCACCAGCGGGCGCGATTCCTTCTCGAACGCGATCCACTCGCCCTGGCGCAGCCGGAACCGGCCTTCCTTCGCTTCCACCCAGGAGGTGCCACGCACCTGCATCCACACGGTGAAGTTGACGCCGGCGGTCTGCAGGCTGCCCAGGCGGGCAACGCCCAGGCAGGTCGGGGCGACATCGTCGACAGCCTTGTCGAGGCACACGGTTTGGCCGCGATCGGCCAGGGAGAGTTGACGCATGAGGGCACCACGGATTTGCCAAGTACAGGCCACCGTTTTGCCCAATCAGGCGCTTCCGCGTCAGGAAAGTCTGACGAGATCGCCACGAATTCGCGACGAGATCGTCACGAAGAAATTACGAAGGCCCATTGTCGTTGAAAATCAGTAACTTGCTGAACGCCGGAAACAGCGGCGGCGCCGCCTTCGGGAGGCGCATGACGCCGATGTCGGCCCCGTCGGTGACGGCCAGGGCCAGGTACAGGTCGTTCCCATCAGCGCTGGCGCTCAGGCCGTTGCCGGCACTGAGCCGCTGTGCATCGAGGCAGCGCTCCGGCTGCTCCTGATTGCCGCGCAGGCGCACCAGGGTGGTGGCGCAGGCATTGCTGGTGCCGAGGTAATCCACGGCGCCCTGCCCAGCCACGGTCCAGGTCCGGTAGCGCCAGCGGCTGGGCCGGTCCTGGCTGATCTGCTGGACACTGGCCTGGTCCAGGGCCGGATCGATGGACCACAGCCCACTGGCCGCCAGCCGGGTGAACACCACCCGCCCGCCGCTGCGGTCGAAACGCGCCTGGGAAACGCCTTCCACGCTGGCCAGGCGGCGCCACGGCTGGCTGCTGCGGTCGAACAGGCTCAGGCGGGTGTGCTGGTCCGCGTCGCGCTCAAGCACCAGCAGCTGGTCCGGGTCCGCCCCGTACAGCACCTGCAGTGGTTGCTCGACCGGCACCGGCAGCAGCTGCAGCCGCTCGTCACGGGGCGCGATCTCATAGACCACCGCCTTGCCGTGGTCATCGCGGCCTACCACCAGCACCCGGCGGCTGTCTTCTGACCAGTCCGGGGCCTGCCGGGCTTCCGGGCGCAGGCCCTCGATCGGCCGCAACGAATCGGGCCGCTGCAGGTCGGCCCACCACAGCGCGAAGCTGCCGGAGCGGTCGGAGCTGAAGACCAGCTGGTGGCCATCGGGGGCCAGCATCGGCTGGGCGTCACGACCGCTGGAAGCGAACAAGCGCTCGCTGCCACCGGTCGACGGCATCCTGAAGACACCAAACTGGGCACGCCGATGGACGAAGGCGAGCATGTCGCCGCGGCGCGACACCGCCGGCCACTGCGCATCATCCAGGCCTGCGTCACGCAGGGTGCGCCGTGCCACGTCCAGATAGTACAGACGGGCTTCGCTGTCGACGCGGCGACCGAACACAATGGTGCGGCCATCGCTGAGCCAGGCCCAGCCACGCAGCTCGGCCGATTCATTGGTCAGCTGTTCGGGCGTGCCGCCCGTGGCCGGCACGCGCCACAGATCGCCCAGCTGAGGATTACGCACGAACACCAGCCAGCGGCCATCGGGCGAATAGCGCGGCGCATAGTCGAAATCGTCCTCGTCCACCGCGTAGTCGATCGCCCGCCACTGCCCGGTGGGCAGATCCAGCACGCGGATGCCGCGATGGGCGTAGCGGCCGACCATGCTGCCGAACACCAGGCCACGGCCGTCCGGCGTCCAGTCGAAGCTCAGCAGTTCGGTGCCATCGCAGCGCGTGGCCTGGCGCAACGCGCCGCCGGTGGCACTGGCCACCAGCACCTGGCAGCTGCCGTTGGCAGCAAAGCGTGCAAAGGCGATTTCGCGGCCATCCGGTGACCAGGTCGGAAAACGATCATTGGCGCCTTCCGGCGGCGACAGCAGCTGGCGTGCAGGCGCGTTGCCCGAAGTCTGCACCTTGATCGCGTTGCCGCCCTTGCCGTCCTCGTTCGCGCCTTCATAGGCAACCTGCGAACCGTCCGGCGACAACGTGGGATAGGTTTCGAATCCGGCGGTCGCGGTGATCAGGCGATACGGGCGTTCGGGGCTGCCGATCACGCGCGTGCCATCTTCCACTGCCGCATCCACCGGCGAGCTCACCGGCGACGGACGCCGTACCAGCAACACCGTCAGCACCAGCAACGCCAGCAGCATCGCCACGCCCAGTGCCAGCAGCAGGCGACGACGCCAGTAGCGCCAGCGACGGCGCGCCGCCGCATTCGCTGCCGGCTGCAGCACTGCCACGGGTTCATCGACGGCGAGCGCTTCGGGCGAAGCCGCGTCTTCCGCACCTTCAGGCACGGCATCGGCCAGCACCTGCACCGGCACCAGCAATCGATAGCCGGTCTTGGCGATGGTTTCGATGTAGGTCTGGCCGTTGTCCTGGCCGGTGCTGAACGCCTTGCGCAGCTGCGTCACGGCCTGGGTCAGCACATCATTGGTCGGCAGCGTATCCGGCCACACTTCCGCGAACAGTTCTTCGCGGGTGACCACGCGACCCGGTTGCCGCAGCAGCACGCGCAGCACGCCCAGCGCTTTCGGCGTGAGCCGGCGCGGGCGACGCGCACCCACAACGTCAACCTCGCGCGAGGACAACGTCACTGTGCAATCGCCGATCCGTATGCGGTCGGCTTCAGGCGGCTGGGTTTCGCTGGTCATGTGTTGCTAAAAGTCTGAAACGGGCCACGGAGGCAACTGCCAATCGACACGATTCCGTCCGAGGCACAGCGAGAAGCCAGATTCCGCAAAAAGCATCGGCGCATACCGCAAAAAAAACGAAGCGCGCGAATATTAGCCTATGCAGGTTACCTCGCCTACGCGTGGTGGACATCAGGCTCTCTCTCGCCGACGCATTCACATAAGCAGCAACATCATTCGCGCCCCTTTGGGCGCGAAATTTTTATCTGGGGTTCATTTTCAGAGCCGCCGGATCATGGTCAATCCGACCAGTCGCGAAACCACCAGAGCGACGTACATAACGCCGGAAAACTGCTCCAGCATGACCAATGCGCGTGCCTGTGGATGCAGCGGAACGACGTCGCTGAGCCCCACCCCTGACAGCAAGCTGAAGCTCAGATAAAGCAGCTCCATCCAAGTGCGCTGCGGACCCTCTCCACTGCCCTGGAAACTGCCCGGATACCACTGCTGGCAGACCGCAAATGCGAACGCGAAGCCCCACGCGAGCAACGTGAACGTAGCACCAACAGCAAACAGTTCATCGCGGGTGACCTTATGGTCCTGCAGCATGTAGGCGATCAACGCGCCTGCCGTATAGAAATACAGCAGGCTTTCCAGCAGCTGCGCCGTGGTTCCGAGCGCGGGTCGGTCCAGCAGTGCCGCGGCAATGGAAAACACTACCGACGGAATCGCCAGCAGCAGCGCCAGCCACGTTCCCAGCGGGCTGCGCTGCACCACCCACAGCGCAAGCCCCAGCACCGCAATGCCGAACCCACCCAAGGCGGCGCGCCCGCCTGCGGTGTCATCCAGTGCCGGATACAACATCACCGCGATCAGCTGCGCACCCAGCAACCAGGCCGACGGATGACGGCGGGCGATGGCCAGCCAGCGGGTGGTGATGGCAACGGGCATGGCGTTCTTCCACTGGGTGATGGCGCGAGGATAGCCGGTGCAGCGTGGATGCGTGGTGGCAGCGCCGGGCCATGCCCGGCGGTTTCCACAGGCCGCTGCGCTCGCCAGGCATGGCCCGGCGCTTGCATTGCCAACCGGCGGACGGGCGCTACCGCTGCCACCCCGCTTCGGCATGGTCACGCACATCCTGGGTGATCTTCATCGAGCAGAAGTTCGGGCCGCACATCGAACAGAAGTGCGCCTGCTTGTGCGCAACCTTCGGCAGCGTCTCGTCATGGAACGCCTTCGCTTTTTCCGGGTCCAGGCCGAGATTGAACTGGTCTTCCCAGCGGAACTCGAAGCGCGCCTTGCTCAGTGCGTTGTCGCGCACCTGCGCACCCGGGTGGCCCTTGGCCAGGTCTGCCGCATGCGCGGCGATGCGGTAGGCCATGATGCCGTCGCGCACATCCTGCCGGTTGGGCAGGCCCAGGTGTTCCTTCGGCGTGACGTAGCAGAGCATCGCCGTGCCGAACCAGCCGATCATCGCCGCGCCGATGGCACTGGTGATGTGGTCGTACCCCGGTGCAATGTCGGTGGTCAGCGGCCCCAGCGTGTAGAACGGCGCTTCACCACATTCGTGCAGCTGCTTGTCCATGTTTTCCTTGATCAGCTGCATCGGCACGTGGCCGGGGCCTTCGATCATGGTCTGCACGTCGTGCTTCCAGGCGATCTTCGTCAGTTCGCCCAGCGTCTCCAGTTCACCGAACTGCGCCGCGTCGTTGGCATCGGCGATGCAGCCCGGGCGCAGGCCATCGCCCAGCGAGAAGGTCACGTCGTAAGCCTTCATGATTTCGCAGATGTCCTCGAAATGCGTGTAGAGGAAATTCTCCTTGCGGTGCGCCAGGCACCACTTGGCCATGATCGAGCCGCCGCGGCTGACGATGCCGGTAACACGCTTGGCCGTGAGTGGCACGTAGCGCAGCAGCACGCCGGCATGGATCGTGAAGTAGTCCACGCCCTGCTCGGCCTGTTCGATCAGCGTGTCGCGGAAGATTTCCCAGCTCAGCGCTTCGGCACGGCCGTCGACCTTCTCCAGCGCCTGGTAGATCGGCACGGTGCCGATCGCCACCGGCGAGTTGCGGATGATCCACTCGCGTGTTTCGTGGATGTGCTTGCCGGTGGACAGGTCCATCACCGTGTCGCCGCCCCAGCGGATGGCCCACACCAGCTTCTCCACCTCTTCGGCAATACCCGAGGACACCGCGCTGTTGCCGATGTTGGCGTTGATCTTGGTGAGGAAGTTGCGGCCGATGATCATCGGCTCGCTTTCCGGGTGGTTGATGTTGTTGGGCAGCACCGCGCGCCCGCGGGCGATTTCATCGCGCACGAATTCGGGGGTGATGATGTCCTGGATGGCGGCGCCGAACGACTGCCCTGGATGCTGCTGCAGCAGCGCCGCATCGCGGATCGCCTCGAGCCGCTGGTTCTCACGGATGGCGACGAACTCCATTTCCGGCGTGATGATGCCGCGCCGTGCGTAATGCATCTGGGTAACGTTGGCACCAGCACGCGCACGCCGTGGCAGGCTGCGCGCGGGAAAGCGCACGGGGGCGAGCTTCGCATCGTGTTCGCGGTCGCGACCGAACGCCGAGCTCAGGCCATCGAGCTGTTCGGTGTCGCCCCGCTCCTCGACCCAATCGCGGCGCAGAGCCGGCAGACCTGCTGAGAGATCGATCCGCGCCTCCGGGTCGGTGTAGGGGCCGGAGGTGTCGTATACCGTGACCGGCGCGTTGTCGCCGCCGCCGAACAGTGCGGGCGTGCGGGACAGCATGATTTCGCGCATCGGAACGCGTACGTCGGGGCGCGAGCCCGGCACATGGATCTTGCGCGAACCGGCAATCGGCTGGATCACCGACGTGGAGAGTTGCTGGGCCTGCTGCTGCAGGGCGGAGAGCTGTGCGTTCATCGGGCATCGTCCAGGAAGGGTCAGGGACGAAGCGGCGGCGCACTGCGCACCGCGCCCGGACGGTCCTTGGGCGGACTCCGGGCACGGCTGCACTGCAAAGCTTCCCTACGCCGGTATGAGCCGGATCAGGTTCCAAGGGACTATCTCAACCGCGACCACCAGGCCGCGGTACCCCCGCTTCTTGCCGCGCATTAGAGCACGAAGGTGCGGGGAAAGGGGCCAGAGCTTCGTTGCGGAGCAACGGGACCCAACCCTCGTTAACGGCACGATGACATTCCGTTCAGTAACGTGATGCGGCGCCGCATGCACGGCCCTCGCTGCAAGCTCTGGCTCGCTCCCCTCACTCGCTTGATCGGAGAAGCTCCTTCATGGTGTTTCGCATTTCCATCGCACTGGTGCTCGTCCTGGTGCTTCTTGCCGGCTTCGCGCCAGGCCCCTTCAATACCTTCGTGCAGTCGGTCCTGGCCGATGTCATCCGCAGCGTTGGTTGGCTCTATCTGCTGGTGGTGTTCCTTGCACTGACCTTCCTGATGTACCTGGCCTTCGGCCGCTTCGGAAACCTGCGCATCGGCGGAGAGGACGCTGAGCCCGAGTTCTCACGCGCAAGCTGGATGTCGATGCTGTTTGCCGCCGGCATGGGCATCGGCCTGGTGTTCTGGGGCGCGGCCGAGCCCATTTCCCACTTCACCAAGCCACCGGAAGGGCTGGCACCGCAGAGCATGGATGCTGCGCGCGCGTCCATGCGCTATGCATTCTTCCACTGGGGACTTCATCCTTGGGCGATCTATGCGCTGATCGGCCTGGCAATGGCGTGGTTCCAGTTCAACCGCAATGGACGCGGCCTGGTCAGCGACATGCTGCAGCCGGTTATCGGCCACCATCATCGTGGCTGGATCGGCAAGGTGGTGAACGTCGCGGCCGTGGTGGCCACGGCCATTGGCGTGGCCACCACGCTCGGCTTCGGCACCATCCAGATTGCCGCTGGCGTAGAACGCATCTTCGGCCTGCAGGCGGGGGTTTCACTGCAGCTGACGATCATCGCGGTTGCGTTCGTGCTGTACATGGCATCCACCGCCAGCGGCGTCGAACGCGGGGTGAAGTGGCTGTCCAACTTCAATCTTGCGCTGGCGGCGCTGCTGGCAGCCATCGTGCTCGTACTGGGCCCGACGGGCTTCATCTTCGATACGTTCACCACCACGCTGGGGTCCTACCTCAACCAGCTGGTGACCATGAGCCTGCGCATGTCGCCATTCTCCGGCAGTACGTGGGTCGCGGATTGGACGATTTTCTACTGGGCCTGGTGGATTTCCTGGGCACCGTTCGTGGGCTCGTTCATTGCCCGCATCTCGCGCGGGCGCAGCGTGCGTGAGTTCGTGATCGGTGTCGTGTTGGCGCCGACGCTGCTGGGCTTTTTCTGGTTCACGGTGTTTGGTGGCACGGCGCTGTGGTCGCAGATCTTCGGCCATGCCGATCTGGTGCAGGCACTGGGTAACGGTTACGAGACGGTTCTGTTCACGATGTTTGACAGCATGCCGATGCCCTTGCTGCTGTCGTGCATCGCCCTGGTGCTGCTGATGATCTTCTTCGTCACCTCGGCTGATTCGGCGGTACTGGTGCTGGCCAGCATGTCGACCGACGAGGCGGGCGATCCGCCGCTGAAGCGCAAGCTGGCCTGGGGCGTAGCGGTGGCATTGATCGCGGCGGCTCTGCTGCTGGCCGGCGGCCTGGATGCGCTGCAGGGGATGATCACGATCGCGGCGCTCCCGTTCGCGCTGCTGATGGTGCTGGTGATGGTGTCGCTGTACCGGGTGCTGGATGAGGAGTACACGCGGGAGCGGCGGCAGGCGCTGCGGCAGCGGCACATGATCGATGCGTGGATTGCGCGGGAGATGGCGGCGCAGGAGGAGACGCAGGCGGAGGCGGCGCGCGCGCAGGATCAGGATTGAGTGTCGTTTGCAGGGCTTGCAGCCCTGCACCTGCTAAATGCAACGGCAACGGCAGAAGCGGCTCTGGGTTGATGCTGGTTTGGCGGGGCGGTGTGGGTGGGCAGGACACGCCGTAAACCCGTCCATGGGGGCTCGTAGGCGCCATCCATGGCGCCTGCGGTCCTGCCCACCCGCACCGCCCCACCCCCGACAGTTTCCCGGTGACGGTTGGTTTTCCACAATTTGCGTGGATGAGGTGTATTGGGAAACAAGAAGGGGTCAGAGCCGTTTTCCTGCGGAAAACGGATCCGACCCAAACCCAATGCGCGCGGCTGTTGCTTCTGCCTTTGCTCTTCTTCTTTCTTTTCCTGCGGTGATGGCCACGGAAACTGTCCGTGGCCGGGCGGGTGGGTTGGCTGCGGGCGTGAGCCGCATGGATGCGGCGACCGAGCCTGCAGGGACGTATTCACGGCGTCCCCCAGACAACCCATCCGCCCGGCCAAGCCAAGCATCACTGAAACCACCACCACCGCAGAGGGGGCTCAGCCCGTTGGCCGGAAACCTCAGTACCCCGCCGCCTGCCCATCCTTGCGACTCTCCGAGGCGCCGTAATACACGCCCGTGTCCGGATCACGCATGATCGCCTGGTAGCCACCATACGGGCCGTCGGCGAACACGATGCGGTGCCCCTTGCGCATCAGCGCGCGCACCGTCTCGTACGGGAAGCCGGTTTCCAGATTCACTTCACCGCCGTCGCTCATTGCCGTCGCCTGGCCGGTCGGTTCGGTCGAGCCCTCGTGCTGGATGCGCGGTGCATCGCCGGCCTCCTGCAGGTTCATGCCGAAGTCCACCAGGTTCATCACGATCTGCGCGTGGCCCTGCGGCTGCATCGCGCCACCCATCACGCCGAAGCTGGCGTACGGCTTGCCGTCCTTGGTGATGAAGCCCGGGATGATGGTCTGGAACGGGCGCTTGCCCGGTGCGTAGCCGTTGGGATGGTTCTTCTGCAGCACGAACATCTCGCCGCGGTCCTGCAGGATGAAGCCCAGGCCCGGAGGAGCCATGCCGCTGCCCATGCCGCGGTAGTTGGACTGGATCAACGACACCATCATGCCGTCGGCGTCGGCCACGGTCATGTAGATCGTGTCGCCCTCCTCCAGCTGCTTGGGCGTGCCCGGCTGCACTTCCTTCAGCGCCTTGTCCATCGAGATCAGCGCGCGGCGCTGCGCGGCGTAGTCCTTGGAAATCAGCTTCTGCACCGGGGCCGGCTGGAAGGCCATGTCGGCGTAGAAGCGCGCGCGGTCGGCGAACGCCAGCTTCTTGGCTTCCACGAACAGGTGCACGTGCTCGGGCGAACCGAACGGGATCTTCGAGAAGTCGTAGCCTTCCAGCACGTTGAGGATCTGCAGCGCGGCGATTCCCTGGCTGTTGGGCGGCAGCTCCCACACATCGTAACCGCGGTAGTTGCTGCTGACCGGCTCGACCCACTCCCCGTGGTGATCGGCCATGTCCTGGTAGCTCAGGTAGCCGCCGTTGGCCTTGAAATAGTCGCCGATGGTGTGGGCGATGGCGCCCTTGTAGAAGGCATCGCGGCCGCCGTCGGCGATCTGCTGCAGGGTGCTGGCCAGGTTCGGGTTCTTCCACATCTCGCCCTTGCGCGGGGCGTGGCCGTTGATCGTGAACTGTTCCTTGAAGCCGGGGTACTGCGAGAGCTTGGGCACCGAGCGGTCCCAGTAATAGGCGATGACTTCAGCCACCGGATGCCCCTCGCGGGCATAACGGATGGCAGGCGCCAGGTTGTCGGCCATCGGCTTGCGGCCGAAGCGCTCGTGCAGGGCGAACCAGCCGTCAACCGCGCCGGGCACCGAGACCGGCAGCGGACCGGTGGCCGGGATGTCCATCAGGCCGCGGCGCTGGAACTCGGCCAGTGTCAGCGACTTCGGCGAGCGGCCCGAGCCGTTGTAGCCGTACAGCTTCTGGGTCCTGGGGTCCCAGACGATGGCGAACAGGTCGCCGCCCACGCCGTTGCCGGTTGGCTCCATCAGGCCGAGGGTAGCGTTGGCGGCGATGGCGGCGTCGACCGCCGAGCCACCGGCCTTCATCACGTCCAGCGCGACCTGGGTGGCCAGCGGCTGCGAGGTGGCGGCCATGGCATGCGGGGCGATCACCTCCGAGCGGGTGGCGAAGGTATGGCCGGTGATGCGGTCGGCGGCGGCGGCCAGGGTCGGCAGCGTAGCCAGCACGGCAGCGGCCAGCAGGGAACGGGCAAGGCGTCGGGACACGGTCGGGTTCCGGGGAAAGGGTGGTGCCCCGATCTTCGCCGCTGCGGCCTTCACGCGGTATCGGGCAGAGGTCATGGGCGGCGGTCACACGCCGCTGGACGTGGCCCGGCGATACCTGCACGAGACCCGGTAGCGGCGGGCCATGACCGGCGAGCGCAGCGGTGAAAGCCCCTCGATGCCGCGCAAAAAACCCGCTGAAAAGAGTGAATTCGGGTTCACCGAAACACTTTCTCTGGAAACCATCCTTGTGCCACAAGCGATTGCGCCGGATGCAGCGGAAACAAAAAAAATATCCGTTGCCAGGGTTGACACTGCCGAATCGCACATGTTTCTCTCGATCACATGTTGCACCACACCACGCCACTGCGAACCCACGTTGAAGCCGCCGACACCGGCGCCGCCTCGCTGCGTTCGATTCTCGTGCTCGTACTTATTACCCAGCCAACAGGTGCGGGACGAGCCAGCGTGTAAGCAACAGATACACCGGAACTCGACAAAACCCGCACCCGCCCCGGTGCGGGTTTTTTCATTTCAAGACCTGGTTTCAGACGCAACCACCATGAACACCGCCAACTGCAAAACCCGGACCTGCCACACCACGACGCCTCGTGGTGGCAGCGCCCGTGCGATGCGCGGCGCCTCCCCACCGTTCTCCCCTGACCGGCCGGTACGTCACTTCGACTGCCGGCCGTCTCTTTTCTTCCCACCGCAAGGAACCTCCCCCATGAGCACCAACGATCTGCCCCAGACCAAGATCGCCGTCATCGGCTACGGCAGCCAGGGCCGCGCCCACGCACTGAACCTGCGCGAATCCGGTTTCGACGTGGTGGTAGGCCTGCGCCCGGGCGGCCCGACCGAAGCCAAGGCCCAGGCCGACGGCTTCAACGTGGTGGCCCCGGCTGACGCCGTGAAGGACGCCGACCTGGTCGCCGTACTGACCCCGGACATGGTGCAGAAGAAGCTGTACAACGAGGTGCTGGCGCCGAACATGAAACAGGGGGCCTGCCTGCTGTTCGCCCACGGCCTGAACGTGCATTACGGCATGATCGAGCCGCGCGCCGACCTGGACGTGGTGCTGGTCGCGCCAAAGGGCCCGGGCGCGCTGGTCCGTCGCGAATACGAAATCGGCCGCGGCGTGCCGTGCATCTGGGCCATCCACCAGGATGTCACCGGCAAGGCCGAACAGCATGCCAAGGCCTACGCGGCCGGCCTGGGCGGCGCCCGCGCGAACCTGATCCAGACCACCTTCAAGGAAGAAACCGAAACCGATCTGTTCGGTGAGCAGGCAGTGCTGTGCGGCGGTGCCTCGGCGCTGGTGCAGGCCGGCTTCGAAACGCTGGTGGAAGCCGGCTACCAGCCGGAAATCGCCTACTACGAAGTGCTGCACGAACTGAAGCTGATCGTCGACCTGTTCTACGAAGGCGGAATCTCGCGCATGCTGGAATTCGTCTCCGAGACCGCCCAGTACGGCGACTACGTCAGCGGCCCGCGCGTGATCGACGCCAGCACCAAGGAGCGCATGAAGGAAGTCCTGAAGGACATCCAGGACGGCACCTTCACCAAGAACTGGGTGGCCGAGTACGAAGCGGGCCTGCCGAACTACAAAAAGTACAAGCAGGCCGACCTGGAGCACCCGATCGAGAAGGTGGGCAAGGAACTGCGCGCCAAGATGGTCTGGTTGCAAGGACAGGCCGCGTAACCACGCGGCCACCCCCACCCGCTTTGCAAGGTTCCCCCATGAACTCTTCCACACACCGCAGCGTGCCGCCCAACGGCGCGCGCTGGCTGACCCAGGCGCTGGAGGCCGAGGGCGTCCGGACGCTGTTCGGCTATCCCGGCGGCACCATCATGCCGTTCTACGACGCGCTGGTGGATTCGTCGCTCAAGCACATCCTGGTGCGCCACGAGCAGGGTGCGGCGCTGGCGGCCAACGGCTTCGCCCGCGCCAGCGGCCAGGTCGGCGTCTGCGTGGCCACCTCCGGCCCCGGCGCGTCGAACCTGGTCACCGGCATCGCCGATGCGATGCTGGATTCGGTGCCGATGGTCTGCATCACCGGCCAGGTCGGCACGCCGCTGCTGGGTACCGACGCCTTCCAGGAACTGGATGTGTTCGGCCTGACCCTGCCCATCGTCAAGCACAGCTGGCTGGTGCGCAGCGTCGATGACCTGCCGCGCGTGGTGGCCGACGCCTTCCGCATTGCCCGCGAGGGCCGCCCCGGGCCGGTGCTGATCGACCTGCCCAAGGACGTGCAGCTGGCCGATGCCAGCCACCTGCCGGCGCACGTGCCGTCCCGCGTGGAACCACCGGCGGCCGCCGCCGATGCGGCCATCGCCGAGGCCATCGCCGCCCTGGCGGCGGCCGAGAAGCCGGTGATCTACGCCGGTGGTGGCATTGCCCTGGGCAAGGCCGTGCAGGACCTGCGCGACTTCGCCGAGGCCAGCGCCATCCCCACCGTGATGACCCTGCGTGGCCTGGGCGCGCTGCCCCCGCAGCACCCGCAGTCGCTGGGCATGCTGGGCATGCACGGCACCCGCGCGGCGAACATGGCGGTGCAGGAAAGCGACCTGCTGCTGGTGCTGGGTGCGCGCTTCGATGATCGTGCCACCGGCAAGCTGGCCGAGTTCGCGCCGTTCGCCCGCGTGGTCCACATCGACGCCGACGCCTACGAGATCTCCAAGCTGCGCAGCGCCGATGTCGCGGTGCCGGGCAATGTCAGCCATGCCATCCGTGCCCTGCGTGCGGCCTTCCCCTCCCCCCAGGCCCACCAGGACGCATGGCGCAAGCGCTGTGCCCAGCACCGCGACCGCTTCACCGCCCGCTACGACGCGCCGGGCCAGCACATCTATGCCCCGGCGCTGCTGAAGCGCCTGAGCGAAGTGGCGCCGGCTGACACGGTCATCGCCTGCGATGTCGGCCAGCACCAGATGTGGGTGGCCCAGCATTGCCGCTTCAACCACCCGCGCAACCACCTGACCAGTGGCGCGCTGGGCACCATGGGCTTCGGCCTGCCGGCGGCGATGGGCGCGCAGTTCGCCTGCCCCGATCGCACCGTGGTGCTGGTGTCCGGCGATGGCAGCTTCATGATGAACGTGCAGGAGCTGACCACCATCGCGCGTTGCCGGCTGCCGGTGAAGATCGTGCTGCTGGACAACAGTTCGCTGGGCATGGTGCGGCAGTGGCAGGAGCTGTTCTTCTCCGAGCGCTACAGCGAGATCGACCTGTCCGACAACCCGGACTTCGTGGCCCTGGCCAAGGTGTTCGGCATTGCCGCCACCCGCATCGACAACCGCGACGACGTCGAAGGCGGCCTGGCCGCGCTGCTGGCCGAACCGGGCCCCGCCCTGCTGCACGTGGCCATCGATGCACGCGCCAACGTGTGGCCGCTGGTGCCGCCCAACACCGCCAACAGCACCATGCTGGAAAGCAACCCCGCCCACGCCCGCCAGGAGACCCCCAATGCAATACCGGCTTGACCTGGTGCTGCACCCGGCCGAAGGCGCGCTGCTGCGCGTGATCGGCATGGCCGAACGCCGCGGCTTCGCCCCGCGCGCGATCAGCGGCGCGCCGGTGGCTGCCGATGACGGACGCTGGCACCTGCAGCTGGTGGTCGATGGCCAGCGGCCGCCGGAAACCCTGTGCCGGCAGATGGAAAAGATCTACGACTGCGTGTCGGTACAGCTGACGCCCGTGGAAGGAGCTGCATGATGAACACCCGTACCGTAGCGACCACGGTGCCGGCACGGAGGCGTCTTCTTCGTCGCCCGTGCCCGCGCCCGGCGCAGTCCGGCAACCCGCTGGTGGCCCATGCCGGCCGCTGATGCCAGCCAGGAAAGCGATGTCGGCGACGTAAGCGTCGCCGACGTACTGGCTGCGCAGGCTCGCCTGCGCCGCTTCCTGCCGCCTACCCCGCTGCACCATGCCGAGCGCTTCGGCACCTGGCTGAAGCTGGAAAACCTGCAGCGCACCGGTTCCTACAAGGTGCGCGGCGCATTGAACGCGCTGCTGGCCGGCCGCGAACGCGGCGACACCCGGCCGGTGATCTGCGCTTCGGCCGGCAACCACGCCCAGGGCGTGGCCTGGGCCGCCTACCGCTTGGACGTGCCGGCCATCACCGTGATGCCGCATGGCGCGCCGGCCACCAAGATCGCCGGTGTCGCCCACTGGGGCGCCACCGTACGCCAGCACGGCAGCAGCTACGACGAGGCCTTCGCCTTCGCCGTCGAACTGGCCGAGCGCCATGGCTACCGCTTCCTGTCCGCCTTCGACGATGCCGACGTGATTGCCGGACAGGGCACGGTCGGCATCGAACTGGCACCGCATGCGCCGGACGTGGTGATCGTGCCGATCGGCGGCGGCGGGCTGGCCTCCGGCGTGGCGCTGGCACTGAAATCGCAGGGCGTGCGCATCATCGGTGCGCAGGTCGAGGGCGTCGATTCGATGGCCCGCGCGATCCATGGTGATGTCAACGAGATCGCACCGGTGCCGTCGCTGGCCGACGGCGTGCGGGTGAAGGTGCCCGGCTACCTGACCCGCCGCCTGTGCGCCTCGCTGCTGGACGACGTGGTGATCGTGCGCGAAGCCGAGCTGCGCGAGACCCTGGTCCGCCTGGCGCTGGAAGAACACATCATCGCCGAAGGCGCCGGTGCGCTGGCCCTGGCTGCCGGCCGCCGCGTGGCTGGCCGCCGCAAGTGTGCGGTGGTGTCCGGCGGCAACATCGATGCCGGCGTGCTGGCCGGCCTGCTGACCGACATCCGCCCGCGGCCGCCGCGCAAACCGCGCCGGCGCCGCAGTGAAACCCCACGCTCGCCCAGCAAGGCCAGCGCCCTCGCCTCCCCAACCTCTTCCCCTTCCCACCTGCAAGCCGTCGCGCCCGCTGTCGAGGAGATTTCCCTGTGACCACCATCGAACAAATTACCACCCCGCGCATCCGCATCTTCGACACCACCCTGCGTGACGGCGAGCAGTCCCCCGGCTGCAGCATGAGCCCGCCGCAGAAGCTGGTGATGGCGCGTGCGCTGGACGAACTGGGCGTGGACATCATCGAGACCGGCTTCCCGGCCAGCTCGCAGTCCGACCGCGAAGCGATGGCCCTGATCGGCCGTGAGCTGCGCCGCCCGAGCCTGACCCTGGCGGTGTTGTCGCGCTGCCTGCAGGCCGACATCGAAACCTCGGCACGCGCCCTGGAAGCAGCAGCCAATCCGCGCCTGCACCTGTTCCTGTCGACCAGCCCGCTGCACCGCGAGCACAAGCTGCGCATGACCCGAGAGCAGGTACTGGAGTCGGTACGCAGGCACGTCACCCTGGCCCGCACCTACGTCGACGACGTGGAGTTCTCGGCCGAGGATGCCACCCGCACCGAGCTGGACTACCTGATCGAAGTATCCCGCGTGGCGATCGCCGCCGGCGCGACCACCGTCAACCTGCCCGATACCGTCGGCTTCACCACGCCGGAAGAAATCCGCGCGATGTTCCAGCAGGTCATCGCCGGCGTGGCCGACGTGCCGAACGCAGCCAACGTGATCTTCAGCGCGCACTGCCACAACGACCTGGGCCTGGCCGTGGCCAACTCGCTGGCCGCCGTCGAAGGTGGCGCACGCCAGGTCGAGTGCACCATCAACGGCATCGGCGAACGCGCCGGCAACTGCTCGCTGGAAGAAATCGCCATGGTGCTGAAGGTGCGCCAGGCCTTCTACGAGCAGGACACCGCGATCAGCACCCCGCGCATCGTCGGCACCTCGCAGCTGCTGCAGCGCCTGGTCGGCATGCCGGTCCAGCGCAACAAGGCCATCGTCGGCGCCAATGCGTTCGCCCATGAATCGGGCATCCACCAGCACGGCATGCTGCGCCACCGCGGCACCTACGAAATCATGCGTCCGGAAGACGTGGGCTGGGAAGATTCGCAGATGGTGCTGGGCCGCCACAGTGGCCGCGCCGCGGTCGAATCGCGCCTGCGTGCGCTGGGCTTCTGGCTGGAAGAAGACGAGCTGAAGCTGGTCTTCGAGCAGTTCAAGGCGATGTGCGAGCAGCAGCGCGTGGTCACCGACGCCGACCTGCAGACCTTGATGCAGGGCGGCGACAACAACCAGGGCTACCGGCTGGCCTCGATGACCATCAGCGACGTCGGCAGCCGCGCCAATGCGCTGGTCGAACTGTCCGACCCGGAAGGCAACCGCGTGGCCGAAACCGCGCAGGGCGATGGCCCGGTCGATGCCCTGTTCGGCGCACTGTCCTCGGCCACCGGCGTGCAGCTGCAGCTGGACAGCTACCAGGTGCACAGCGTCGGCATCGGTGCCGATGCGCGTGGGGAAGCCAACCTGAGCGTGCGCCACGAAGGCGTGGAGTACGACGGCACCGGCACCAGCAAGGACATCATCGAAGCCTCCGCGCTGGCCTGGCTGGACGTAGCCAACCGCCTGCTGCGCCAGCGCCAGGCCGCCGCCAGCAGCACCGAAACCCCGACCGCCGCCACTGCCTGAGGAAACTGACATGAGCGCCTTCGACACCGCCACCACGGCCGCCGGCCAGCAGTGGAACGCCCAGGACTATGCGATCGATGCCGGCTTCGTGCCACTGCTCGGCGGTGCGGTGTCGCGCCTGCTCGACCCGCGCACCGGTGAACGCATCCTCGACCTGGGCTGTGGCGATGGCGTACTCAGCACCGAACTGGCCCTGAGCGGCGCACGCATCCACGGCGTGGACGCCTCGCCGGAACTGGTCAATGCCGCCCGCGCGCGGGGCGTCGATGCCCAGGTGATGGATGGCCGCGCGCTGACCTTCAACGCCGAGTTCGATGCGGTGTTCAGCAATGCCGCGCTGCACTGGCTGGGCAGCCCGGACCGCGTGCTGGAAGGCGTGCGTCGTTCCCTGCGCCCCGGCGGCCGTTTCGTCGCCGAGTTCGGCGGCCATGGCAACGTGGCCACGATCATCGCCGCGGTGCAGGCCGCACGCGTTGCCCATGGCCATGGCGCCAGCACGTTCCAGTGGTATTTCCCCACTGCCGATGCCTACGCCGACCGCCTGCGCCAGCATGGGTTCCAGGTGCAGCTGATCGAAACCACGCCGCGCCCCACCGCGCTGCCGACCGGCGTGGCCGGCTGGCTGCGGGTGTTTGCCGCGCCGCTGCTGGACGATCTGCCGGCGGCCGCCCGCGCCACCGTGCGCGAGGCCGCCGTGGCTCTGCTGGACAATCTGCCGCGCGACGCAGCCGGCCAGCCGCTGGCCGACTACGTGCGCCTGCGCGTGCTCGCCCGCCGTCGCTGACTTGACCGTTCCACTTTCTTTATTGATGTTCGCTCTCTCGTACTTCTGCCAGGCATACGCATGACTTCCGCACCCCGCACCCTGTACGACAAACTGTGGGACGCCCACGTGGTGGTTCCCGAATCCGACAGCGCCCCCGCCGTGCTGTACATCGACCTGCACCTGATCCACGAGGTCACCTCGCCGCAGGCGTTCACCGAGCTGCGTTCGCGCGGCCTGACGCCACGCCGCCCGGATCGCACCAAGGCGACGATGGACCACTCCACCCCAACCCTGCCGGCCGGTGCCGACGGCAAGCTGCCCTACGCCAGCGCCGCCTCCGAAGCGCAGGTCGCCACCCTGGCGCGCAACTGCGCCGAGCATGGCATCGAACTGTTCGACATGGCCTCGGACAACCGCGGCATCGTCCACGTCATCGCCCCGGAGCAGGGTTTCACCCAGCCCGGGATGACCATCGTCTGCGGTGACAGCCACACCTCCACCCACGGCGCGTTCGGTTCGCTGGCCTTCGGCATCGGCACCAGCGAAGTCGGCCACGTGCTGGCCTCCCAGTGCCTGCTTCAGCGCAAGGCCAAGACCTTTGCGATCACCGTTGATGGCCCGCTGGCGCCCGGCGTCGGGGCCAAGGACGTAGTCCTGCACATCATCGGCGTGATCGGCGTCAACGGTGGCACCGGCCACGTCATCGAGTTCCGCGGCAGCACCATCGAGGCGATGGACATGGAACAGCGCATGACCCTGTGCAACATGTCGATCGAAGCCGGTGCGCGTGCCGGCATGGTCGCCCCGGACCAGGTCACCTTCGACTTCGTGGCCGCTACCCCGCGCGGCCCCAAGGGCGCCGACTTCGACGCCGCGGTGGCCCGCTGGCAGCAGCTGCGCAGTGATGAAGGGGCATGCTTCGACAGCGAAGTGCGCATCGATGCCGCCGACATCCGCCCGACGCTGACCTGGGGCACGCACCCGGGCACCGCCATCGCCGTGGACATGCCCATCCCCGCCGCCAACGATGCTGCCGCGCAGAAGGGCCTGGACTACATGCACTTGCAGGCCGGCAAGGCTCTCGCCGGGACGCCGGTGGACGTGGTGTTCGTCGGCTCGTGCACCAATGGCCGCCTGAGCGACATGCGCGAAGTGGCGCAGGTGCTGCGTGGCCGCCACATCGCCGAGGGCGTGCGGATGCTGGTGGTGCCGGGCTCGGAAATCGTCAAGCGCCAGGCCGAGGCCGAAGGCATCCACGAGATCGTGCGCGCGGCCGGTGCCGAATGGCGCGAGCCGGGCTGCTCGATGTGCATCGCAATGAACGGTGACCTGGTCGCGCCCGGCCAGCTGGCGGTGAGCACCAGCAACCGCAACTTCGAGGGTCGCCAGGGTCCCGGTTCGCGCACCCTGCTGGCCTCGCCGATGAGCGCTGCGTGGGCCGCGGTGAAGGGCCAGGTGGCCGATACCCGCGAACTGTTCGCACAGGAGGTCGCGTAATGGCCGGTTTCCGTACCCTGACCTCGTCAAGCGTGGTGCTGGCGCAGACCAACATCGACACCGACCAGATCATTCCGGCGCGGTTCCTGTCCACCACCGAACGCGCCGGCCTGGGCCGCAACGCATTCAATGACTGGCGTTGGCAGGCCGACGGTTCGCCGGTGGCCGACTTCGCCTTCAACCAGCCGCACAACGCCGGCCGCAGCATCCTGCTGGCCGGCCGCAACTTCGGCTGCGGTTCCTCGCGCGAGCATGCGCCGTGGGCACTGACCGACCTGGGTCTGCGCGCCATCGTCAGCAGCGAGATCGCCGACATCTTCCGCGGCAACTCGCTGAAGAACGGCCTGCTGCCGATCGTGCTGGATGAAGCCGACGTGCAGGCGCTGATGCAGCGCCCGGACGACGCGCTGACCATCGACGTGGCCGCGCGCGAGCTGCGCACCCCCGATGGCCGCGTCTATTCCTTCCCGCTGGACGGCTTCTCGCAGACCTGCCTGCTGGAAGGTGTCGACCAGTTGGGGTATCTGTTGGGCCGTGTCCCTGAAATCGACCGTTATGAGAGTGAGCATGCACGCTGAAATTGTTGTCCTGCCCGGTGATGGCATCGGCCCTGAAGTCGCCGCCGCCGCGGTTGCCGTCCTGAAGGCCGTCGCCGAACGCTTCAACCACACCTTCACCTTCAGCGAGCACGATATCGGTGGCATCGCCATCGACCGCCACGGCGAGCCGCTGCCGGCCGCCACCCTCACCGCCTGCCAGGCCGCCAACGCGGTGCTGCTGGGCGCCGTGGGTGGCCCGAAGTGGTCCGACCCGAACGCCAAGGTGCGTCCGGAACAGGGCCTGCTGGCGATCCGCAAGGCACTGGGCCTGTACGCCAACCTGCGCCCGGTGCGCACCCATGAAGCCGCGCTGCATGCCTCGCCGATAAAGGCCGAGCTGCTGCAGGGCGTTGACTTCGTGGTGGTGCGCGAACTGACCGGCGGCATCTACTTCGGCGACAAGACCCGCGACGCCGACAGCGCCAGCGACCTGTGCCGCTACACCGTGGCCGAGATCGAGCGCGTGCTGCGCAGCGCTTTCCGCCTGGCCAAGCAGCGCCGCGGCAAGGTCACTTCGGTGGACAAGGCCAACGTGCTGGAAACCTCGCGCCTGTGGCGTGACGTGGCCGCGCGCATCGGCCGCGAGGAATTCCCGGACGTTGCACTGGAACACCAGCTGGTCGATTCGATGGCCATGCACCTGCTGGCCAAGCCGCGCGAGTACGACGTGATCGTCACCGAGAACATGTTCGGCGACATCCTCACCGATGAAGCCTCGATGCTGGCCGGTTCGCTGGGCCTGCTGCCGTCGGCCTCGCTGGGTGAGCCGGGCGCGGTGGGCATCTACGAACCCATCCACGGTTCGGCCCCGGACATCGCCGGCAAGGGCATTGCCAACCCCTACGCGACCCTCTTCAGCGCCGCGATGCTGCTGCGCCATTCGCTGGGCCTGGAGGCCGAAGCCGCTGCGGTGGAAGCCGCCGTGCACGCGGTGCTGGATGACGGCGTGTTCACCGCCGATCTCGCGGCCAAGGGGCAGGCAGTCAGCACCGCTGCCGCCACCGACGCGGTGCTTGCCAAGCTGAAGTGATGCCAGGAAGGGGTCGGATCCTTTTCTGCAGGAAAAGGCTCTGCCCCCGGCAACTGCCGTCGAGCATGGCTGCACTGCCCCCTGCCGGTGCAGCCACCCATGGGCTGGCTGCACTGTAGATCCACGCCATGCGTGGATGGGGTCGGGTCCTTTCCGCAGGAAAGGCTTCCACCCCGCCAACCGCAGTCGAGCATGGCTCGACTCTACAGGGGTCGGGCTCCGACCCCGGCAACGGCAGTCGAGCAAGCTCGACTCTACTCGCCCGGCTTGACCCTGAACCAGGCCGCGTACAGTGCCGGCAGGAAGACCAGGGTCAGCACGGTGCCGACGATCAGGCCGCCCATGATCGAGATCGCCATCGAGCCATAGAACGCGCTGCGCGACAGCGGGATCATCGCCAGCACGGCAGCGAGCGCGGTCAGCACGATCGGGCGGAAACGGCGGACCGTGGCGTCGATGATCGAATGCCAGCGGTCATGCCCGGCATCGATGTCCTGCTGGATCTGGTCGATCAGGATCACCGAGTTGCGCATGATCATGCCGGCCAGCGCGATGGTGCCCAGCAGCGCCACGAAGCCGAACGGCGCGCGGAACAGCAACAGGAACAGGGTGGCACCGATGATGCCCAGCGGCGCGGTCACCAGTACCATCGCCGCCCGCGAGAAGCTGCGCAGCTGCAGCATCAGCAGGGTCGCCACCACGATCAGGAACAGCGGCATGCCGGCCTTGATCGAATCCTGGCCGCGTGCCGAATCCTCCACCGTGCCGCCGGTTTCCAGCAGGTAGCCGCTGGGCAGCTGCGCACGGATGCCATCCAGCGTCGGCAGGAGCTGCTGCACCACGTCCAGCGGCTGCATGCCATCACCGATGTCGGCCCGCACGGTCACCGTCGGCAGGCGGTTGCGGTGCCAGATGATGCCGTCCTCGAAGCCGTACTCCATCGTCGCCACCTGCGACAGCGTGATGCTGCCACCGTTGGCGGTGGGCATCGCCAGGCTGGACAGCAGCTCCAGCTGGTCACGCTCGTCGGCCGGGCCACGCAGAAGCATCTCGATCTGGCGGTTGCCTTCGCGGTACACGCTCACCGACTGCCCGGCCAGGGAACTGGCCAGGAACTGGCTGACCTGCGCACTGCTCACGCCCAGCGCGCGCGCGCGCGCCTGGTCGATCACCAGGCGCACCACCTTGCTCGGCTCGCTCCAGTCCAGGTTGACGTTGATGACGTGCGGGTTCTCGCGCACCTTGGCCTCGACCTGACGCGCGATGGCCTGCACCTGCTCGATGTGCTCGCCTGACACGCGCATCTGCACCGGGTAGCCCACCGGCGGGCCGTTTTCCAGGCGGGTCACGCGCATCTGCACGTCGGGGAACTGCGGGATGACGTCCTTCATCAGCCAGGTGCGCACGGTTTCGCGGGCGTGGGTGTCCTTGGCCAGCACCACGAACTGGGCGAAGTTGGTCGCCGGCAGCTGCTGGTCCAGCGGCAGGTAGAAGCGCGGCGAACCGGTGCCTACGTAGGACACGTAGTTGGCGATGCCCTCACGCCCGTGCAGCAGCTTTTCCAGCTTCTCGGCCTGGGCCTGGGTCGAGCGCAGCGAGGCGCCTTCGGCCAGTTCGATGTCGACCATCAGTTCCGGCCGGGTCGAATCGGGGAAGAACTGCTGCGGCACGAAACGGAACATCATCAGCGAGAACACGAACAGGCCGATGGTCGCGGCGATCACCCACCAGCGATGGCGCAGGCAGGCATCCAGGAAGCGGCGGAAGCGCTGGTAGAACGGCCGCTGGTAGGGGTCGTGGTCGTGGTCGTGACCGTGCTGCGCCGGGGCGATCAGGTAGGCCAGCGCCGGGAAGCGGTCGGCCCACTGCCGGCGCCGGGCCAGCCAGCGCGCGGACAGGCTGCCCGGCTTCGGCGGCTGCGGATTGAACAGGTCCGGCAGCATCTTGTCGCCAAGGTAGGGGATGAACAGCACCGCTGCGATCCACGACACCACAAGCGCGATGGTCACCACCTGGAACAGCGAGCGGGTGTACTCGCCCGTGCTCGACGCGGCAGTGGCGATCGGCAGGAAGCCAGCCGCGGTGATCAGCGTACCGGTCAGCATCGGGAACGCGGTCGATTCCCAGGCGAAGCTGGCCGCACGCAGGCGGTCGTAGCCCTGCTCCATCTTGGTGGCCATCATCTCCACCGCGATGATCGCATCGTCCACCAGCAGGCCCAGCGCCAGCACCAGCGCGCCCAGCGAGATCTTGTGCAGGCCGATGCCGAAGTAATGCATGACGAAGAAGGTCATCGCCAGCACCAGCGGAATGGTCACGCCCACCACCAGGCCGGTACGCAGGCCCAGCGAGAAGAAGCTGACCAGCAGCACGATCACCACGGCCTCGGTCAGCACCTGCACGAACTCGCCGACGGACTCGTCCACCGCCTGCGGCTGGTCGGAGACCTTGCGCAGCTGCATGCCGGTGGGCAGGGTCTTCTGCAGGCGCTCGAACTCCGCATCCAGGTTCGCACCCAGCTTGAGAATGTCGCCGCCGTCCTTCATCGCCACGGCCAGGCCGATGGCCTCTTCACCCATGAAGCGCATCTTCGGCGAGGCCGGATCGGCGAAGCCGCGCTTGACCTCGGCGATGTCGCCCAGGTGCACGGTGCGCTCGCCGGCACGCACCGGGAACTGGCGGATCGCCTCGATGCTGTCGAACTGGCCGGTGACGCGCAGCTGCACGCGGTCGGTCGGCGTTTCGAAGAAGCTGGTACCGGCAATCGCGTTCTGGTCAGCCAGCGCCTGCTGCACCTGCTGCATCGACAGGCCCAGCGTGGCCAGGCGGGTGTTGGACAGCTCGATCCACACCTTCTCGTCCTGCAGGCCGACCAGATCGATCTTGCCCACGTCGGGCACGCGCTGCAGTTCCAGCTGGATGCGGTCAGCGTAGTCACGCATCACCGCATAGTCGAAGCCCTTGCCGGTGAGCGCGTAGATGTTGCCGTAGGTATCGCCGAACTCATCGTTGTAGAACGGGCCGACGATCTCGCGCGGCAACGTCGCGCGGATGTCGCCCACGCGCTTGCGCACCTGGTACCACAGGTCCGGGATCTGCCTGGAACGCAGGCTGTCGCGGGCCATGAAGATCACCTGCGATTCGCCCGGGCGCGAGTATGAGCGGATGAACTCGTATTCGCCGGTGTTCATCAGCGCCTTTTCGATCGGCTCGGTCACCTGCCGCGACACCTGCTCGGCGGTGGCGCCGGGCCATTGCGTGCGGATCACCATCGCCTTGAAGGTGAACGGCGGGTCCTCGGACTGGCCGAGGTGCTTGTACGACCACGCGCCGATCACGGCGAAGGCGAGCATGGCGAACAGCACCAGCGGACGATTGGCCAGCGCCCACTCGGAAAGATTGAAGCGGCTCACCGGCTTACTCCTTGGCCTTCGGCGCGGCGGCCGGCGTGGCCGGCTTCAGCACCGGGCGGTTCTGCCGGTCCACTGCGGTCACCGGCTGGCCGGCGCGCAGCAGGTGGCCACCCGCGGCCACCACCCAATCACCTGCAGCGACGCCGGACAGCACCGGCACGCTGTCGCTGCCATAGGCACCGGTGGTGACGGCCACTTCCTTCAGCGTGCTGCTGGCCGGGTCCACCACCCAGACACTGGAGGCGCCGTTGGCACCGCGCTGCAGGGCAGCCAGCGGCAACTGCAGGGTGCCGTTGCGTCCGGCGCTGCTGAACACCCGCGCGCTCTGCCCCAGCTCGACATCGGCCAGCGCTTCGGCGGCCAGGCTGACGCGGGTGGCGTAGGTGCGCGCCTGCGGGTCGGCCGCAGCGGCGATCTCGCGGATCGTGCCCGGCAGGCGCTGGCCCGGCCGGTTCCACAGTTCCACCTGTACCGGCTGGCCCACCGCGTAGTCGCGGAAGGTCGCTTCGGGCAGGTCGATCAGCACTTCGCGGGCGCCATCGGCAGCCAGGTTGAAGATGGTCTGGCCGGCCGACACCACCTGCCCGGCCTCGGCCTCGCGGCTGGCGATCACGCCGTCGGCCGGCGCGCGCAGCTGGGCATAACCCGCCTGGTTGCGCAGCACGTCGAGGTTGGCGCGGGCCGCGTTGGCCTGGCCCTGTGCGGCCTTGAAGGCGGCACTCTGCTGGTCCAGCTGCGAGCGGCTGACCAGCTGCTGGTCGGCCAGCACCTGGTAGCGCTTGAGGTCATCGCGGGTACGCGCCAGGTCGGCTTCGGCCGCAGCCAGCTGTGCCTGCGAGGCGCGGGCCTGCAGGGCGAAGTCGGCCACGTCCAGCTCGGCCAGCACGTCGCCCTTCTTCACCCGCTGGCCGGCATCGACGTGGCGCTTGACCAGGTTGCCGCCCACGCGGAACGACAGCGGACTTTCCTGGCGGGCCCGGATGGTGCCCGGGAACGACGCCGCGCCCTGACCGGCCTGCTCGCCCGGATGCAGCACCAGTACCGGCACCGAGGCCTGCGGCGCCTGCTCCGGCCCCGAACAGGCGGCCAGCGCCACCACCCACACCCAACTGCCCAGCCAGCGCACGCTCTTCATCGATCAACGTCCTGAAAACACAGGGTTCAAACGCGGGGGAGCCGGCACGAGGGCCGACCCCAATTTAGTAAACTGGCCGGTATAGTATAAATATCGAACCGGTTGGTCTAGTATTACGGGAATGAGTTCTCCCACTTCCCGCAAAGCATCGGCCAAGCCTGCTGGCAAGGCCGCCGGTCCCGGGCGTCCGAAGGACCTCGGCAAGCGCGCGGCGATCCTCGAAGCGGCCAAGACCCTGTTCGTCGAACAGGGCTATACCGGCGTGAGCATGGACAGCATCGCCGCCCAGGCGGGCGTATCGAAGCTGACCGTTTACAGCCATTTCGGCGATAAAGAAACGCTTTTCACCGAAGCTGTGCAGTCCAAGTGCATGGAGATGCTGCCGGACGCGCTGTTCGTGGCCGATGCCGAAGGCCCGCTGCGCGACCAGCTGCTGGGTATCGGCCAGGCCTTCTTCGAGATGATCACCTCCGATGCGGCGATCTCGGTGCAGCGGGTGATGATGGCCCCGGAGACCGACGAACGCCTGCGCGAACTGTTCTGGCAGGCCGGCCCGGAACGCACGTGCGAGGCGCTGGCCGATTTCCTGCGTTCGCGCACCGCGCGCGGCGAGCTGGAGATCAGCGATTTCCGCCTGGCCGGCCAGCAGTTCCTGACCCTCATCAAGGGCGAGGTGCACATGAACCGGATGTGCGGCATGCCGCTGTCACCGGGACAGTGCGATGCTTCCAGCCACGTGCCCGACAGCGTCGATTTCTTCCTTCGCGCCTATGCGCCGCGAGGGCCGGGGACCGCCTGAAACACCAAACTGAACGAACCGGAGGTCGCGATGACTTCCGGCACTGCGACCCCGGCCGCCCGAAAGCTGATGCTCTGGGCGCGCCGCCGGCCTCCGGCACCGGTAAAATGGCCGGCCCACTGCGCTGGATTTGAACCTCATGACGATTGATTACGCCCACGCCCGCGAACTGATGGTGGAACAGCAGATCCGTCCCTGGGATGTGCTGGACATCAAGGTGCTCGACGTGCTCGCCCGCCTGCCGCGCGAGGCCTTTGTCGCTGACGCGCACCGGGCGCTGGCCTATGCCGACGTCGAACTGCCGATCGGCAACGGCCAGAAGATGATGAAGCCGGTCATCGAGGGCCGTACCCTGCAGGCGCTGGATCTGCAGCCGGGTGACGAAGTGCTGGAAATCGGCACCGGCAGCGGCTTCCTTTCGGCCTGTATCGGCGCGCTGGCGCGCGACGTGCTGAGCCTTGAAATCGATCCGGAGCTGGCCGCCGCTGCACGCGCCCGCCTGGATGCTTCGGGCCTGGGCACCAACGTCCGCGTCGAAGTGGCCGATGCCCTGACCTGGCAGACCGAGCGCCGTTTTGACGTGATCTGTGTCACTGGCGCGGTCGACGTGGTGCCGTCACAGTTCGCCTCGTGGCTGCGTCCCGGTGGTCGCCTGTTCGTGATCCACGGCCGCTCGCCGGCGATGGAAGCCCTTCTGGTCAAGGCCGATGGCAGCACCGAATCGCTGTTTGAAACCGATATCGATTACCTGCGTGGTGCCGCCCCGGCCCCCCAGTTCCACCTCTGAGTCCAAGGAAGCCGCAATGATCCGCCGATCCCTCGCTGTTGCGCTGGCCACTGCCCTGCTGCCGTTGTCCGCCCATGCCGCCGACCTGCTGCAGGTCTACGAAATGGCACGCAATGGCGATCCGCAACTGTCGGCCGCCGAATCAACCCGGCTGTACGACAAGGAAGGCGCCGTGCAGGCGCGTGCCGCGCTGCTGCCGCAGATCAACGGCACCGCCTCGTTGAACCGCACGCGCACCGAGGCCGATGCCGATGCCAACACCGGCACCGTCACCAGCAAGCGCCGCAACTACACGATCGACGGCAGCCAGACGCTGTTCAACTGGACGCAGATCAGCAACCTGCGCTCGCAGCGTGAGCTGAGCAAGGCGGCGGATTTCACCCTCGATTCGGCCAACGACAGCCTGATCGTGCGCACCTCGGCAGCCTACTTCAACGTGCTGGTGGCGATCGAATCGCTGAACGCCGCACAGACCAATGAAGCGGCCGCGAAGAAGCAGTTCGACTTCGCCGACAAGCGCCTGGAAGTGGGCCTGGCGCCGATCACCGACGTGCACGAAGCGCGTGCCCAGTATGACCAGGCGCGCGCCAACACCATCGTTGCGCAGAATACCCTGGCTGATAACTACCAGGCCCTGACCGAACTGACCGGCCAGCCGGTGATGAACCTGAAGGGCCTGCCGGCCGACTTCCGTCCGGAAGTGCCGGCCAACCGCGGCAACATCAGCGAACTGGTGCAGCAGGCGACCAGCCAGAACCCGGCGCTGAAGGCGCAGGAACTGAAGGTCAGCGCGGCTGAAGCCGGCGTGCAGGCTGCACGTGGCGGCCACTACCCGACCCTGTCACTGGGCGGCAGCTGGGGCAAGAGCGCGACCTGGGGCGACAGCGTCGGTTCCGGTTCGCTGTCCCCGGATGCGCGCACCAACAGCATCGGCCTGACCCTGAGCGTGCCGATCTTCTCCGGCGGTGCCACCCAGTCCGGCGTGCGCCAGGCGCTGGCCCAGCGTGACATCGCCCAGGACGGCTACGAGCAGCAGAAGCGTGCCCTGGACCGCAACACCCGCAATGCCTACCAGACCCTGGTGCAGGGCATCAGCGAAGTGGAAGCCCGGCGCCTGGCGGTGGTTTCGGCGCAGAGCGCGTATGACGCGTCGCAGGTCGGCCTGGAAGTGGGTACCCGCACCGTGCTGGACGTGATCCAGAACCAGCGTATCCTGTTCTCGGCGCAGCTGGACTACGCCAACGCCCGCTACACCTTCCTGCAGAACCGCCTGCTGCTGAGCCAGTCGCTCGGTGCGCTGGATGTGGCCGAACTGCAGGACATCAATCGCCTGCTGACCCAGGATGCCGGCAACCCGGCCACGACCACGAACTGAGTCGTCGCCTGCTGGTAGAACGAAAAAGCCACCCGCGAGGGTGGCTTTTTTGTGGGTGCGGGTCGCGAGGCCTGCATCCACGCATGGCGTGGATCCACGGGGGCGCGTGCATCCACGCATGGCGTGGATCCAGGGGCAGTAGAGTCACGCCATGCGTGGCTGCCGTCCGCGACCGCGCCGCCCTACGCCAGCCAAAGCTGGATCTGCCGGGCCAGCGGCGCCAGGCACAACACGGCCGCCAACGGCGCCAACAGGTAGATCAACACCGTGCGCTGCCGCGGCATCTGGCCCTGTGGGCGCAGCAGACCCAGGCACACCACCGCCAGCAACGGCAGCACGCCAAGGCCTGGCGGCAGCACAGCGCGCTCAGGCAGCCAAGGCACCAGCAGCATCCCCAGCGCAGCCATACCCAAGGCCAGCGTCGCCCGCCCCGGGTCACAATCATCGTGATCAGCGGCACCGGCACCCGGCCGCCACCACAGCGCAGGCAGCAGTTCCACCGCCAGCAGCAGCACCACCACCTGCAGCGCCATCAGCCCGGCCCAGCCTGCCACCGGCAGCAGCGGCAGCATCCACTGCAGCTGCGGTACCGCCTGCACGGCCACCGACAGCGGTCGCGTGCTGTCCAGCGCCACGAACTGCACCAGGCCCGACTGCAGCACCGCCAGCCCCATCAGCAGCAGCATGGCCGCCAGGACCGCACTACCCGCCACCTGGGTCAGTTGCCGGTGCGGACGCTGCACCCGGGGCGCCACGCCCAGCAGCAGTCCCGCGCTGGCAAACACCCCCAACAGCGGCACGGCCGCAGCCACCACGCCACCCAGGCCGAAGCGATGCGGCCCGGTGGAGGACGGCATCCACGGCACCCAGTTGCCGTAATGCACGTAGCGCGCGGCCAGCAGCACCAGCAGCAGGCCCAGGCCCACTTTCACGGTCAGCAGCACGCAGGCGACCAGCAGTGCACGGCGGGGCCGCAGCATGGCCGCAAGGCCGACCGGCAGAAGGCCCAGCGCCGCCGCCATGGATATCGGCAGCCAGCGCTGCGGTGGTTCGCCCAAGGCACTGGCTGCGGCGTACAGGTGGCGCACTCCCGACTGCGCGGCGCCAGCCAAGGTCGCCAGAAGGTCCAGCAGCAGCAGGGTCAGCAGAACGGCCGCAAGCCGCCGCCCGCACACCCCCTGCAACAACGCAGGCAACCCTGCCGCATCCGCCGTGCGGCGCATCACCTCACGCAGGCAGAACAGCAGCGGCGCCGTGCCCACGGCCGCCAGCAACAGGCTCAGTACGATGGCCGGTCCCGCGCGCGCCGCGGTGTTCTGCCCCACCAGCGCGATCACGCTGCCCCCGATCAGCAGGGTGAGCGCCAGCACCAGCAGATGGTCCCTGCCCAACCGGTCGAGCGCCGCGCGCCCACTGCGCAGATCGGCACCGCTGTCGTCCTTCATTGCAAGCTCCCTTGATGCTGTCCAAGCATGGTGGACATCAGGCTGGCAGCCTGGATCGAGGGACGGAATCAGAATCGGCTGAATGTATGTCGCGCTGTGATGGCAGACACGGCAGGCAAGAATCAACGGTGTGACTGCGACAGCGCAACGGGCGTCAAGCAGGCTTGAATCTGTTGAACGCGACAGTGCCGGGACGGCAGCGTGCGCTGGCCTCAGTCGCGCGGCGGCGGCAGATGCGGCGCGACCAGCGCCAGCGTGCGCTGCAGGGCCCCGCGACCGTTGCTCACGAGCGTGCATCCGGCCCGCGCCATGTCTTCGCGGGCCTGCGCGTCGTCCAGCAGGTGCTGCAGCAGATCGCCCACCGCCTGCACGTCCTCGCCGATCAGCAGCGCCCCGGCCTCGCGCATGCGCCGCGAGATCTCGGAGAAATTATGCAGGTGCGGCCCGGTCACCGCGGCCGTGCCCATCGCTGCCGGTTCCAGCAGGTTGTGCCCGCCGATGGCCTGCAGGCTGCCGCCGACGAAGGCGACCTGCGCGCAGCCGTAGAACGGCATCAGTTCGCCCAGCGTATCGATGACGAACACCTCGGTGCCCGCACCCGGCCATTGGTGCGCACGGCGCGTGGCCACGCTCCAGCCCTGCTCGCGGGCCAGCGCTTCGACCTTCGGGAAGCGTTCGGGATGGCGTGGTGCCCACAGCAGCAGCAGGTCCGGATGGCGCTCGCGCAGGCGCCGATGCAGGTCGATCACCGCCTGCTCTTCGCCATCGTGGGTGCTGGCAGCGATCCACACCGGCCGCGAAGCCGGCACCTGCGCATGGAACTGGGCCACGAACGGCCGCACGTCCGGCGTGGTGATGTCGAACTTCAGGTTGCCCAGCGCCTGTACCTGCTCCAGCGCCGCGCCGAGCTGCACGAAGCGCGCCGCATCGTCTTCCGACTGTGCGGCCACGCAGGTGACGGTGCGCAGCGCGCGGCGGATCAGCGCGGCCAGCACCCGGTAGCCGCGCAGCGAGCGGGCCGACAGGCGGGCGTTGAGGATGTAGACCGGGATGCGGCGGTCGCGGCAGCCGAACAGCATGTTCGGCCACAGCTCGGTTTCCAGGATCAGCGCCAGGCTGGGCCGGAAATGGCCGAGGAAACGATTGACGCTGCCCGGCACGTCATACGGCAGGTAGACGTGGTCCAGCGCATCGCCCCACAGGGCGCGCACCCGCTCCGACCCGGTCGGGGTGATGGTAGTGATGACCCAGCGGATGTCCGGGCGCTGCTCGCGCAGGGCGTTGACCAGTGGCGCGGCGGCGTTGACCTCGCCCACCGAGACGGCGTGCAGCCAGACCCGCGGCTGGCCGGTGGGCTGAGGATAGGACGCATAGCGTTCATCCCAGCGCCGGAAGTATTCACGGACCCGGAAGCCGCGCCACACCAGGTGGTACACGGTGATCGGCAGCAGGATGTAGAGCACGACCGAATACAGGCCGCGCAGGATCCATTCGACAGGGTCTTTACGCATGCGGCAAGGATACGGGAGCCCCCCGGGAAAGACACGCGGCGGGGTTGGTAGAATGGCGGCATGTCCGATGCCTCTACCGCCGTCCGCCCGTCCCTGGCCGATCCCCGCAACTGGCCGATGTTCGCGGCCATGTTCGCCGCCTTCGGCATCGCCCGGCTGCCCTGGATGCTGCAGCGCGCGCTTGGCCGCGGCGTCGGCTGGATCACCTGGCGCCTGCTCGGCAGCCGCCGCCGTGCCGCCGAGGTGAACCTGAAGCTGTGCTTCCCCGAGAAGGACGAAGCCTGGCGCAACCGCCTTGTGCGCGACAGCTTCGACGCCCTCGGCGTGGGCATCTTCGAGTGCGCGCGTTCGTGGTGGGGCAGCATCGACAGCATCCGCCCGCAGGTGCAGATCGAGGGCCTGGAGCACCTCAAGCAGATGCAGGCCGAAGGCCGCGGCGTGCTGCTGGTGTCGGGCCATTTCATGACCCTGGAGATGTGCGGCCGCCTGCTGTGCGACCACGTCGACCTGTCGGGCATGTACCGCAAGCACAAGAACCCGGTGTACGAATGGGCGGTGAAGTTCGGCCGGCTGCGCTACGCCAAGGCGATGTACGCCAACGAAGACATCCGTGCCACCGTGCGCCACCTGAAGAAGGGCGGCTTCCTGTGGTACGCGCCGGACCAGGACATGCGCGGCAAGGACACCGTGTTCGTGCCGTTCTTCGGCCACACCGCCGCCACCATCACCGCCACCCACCAGCTGGCGCGGATGACCGGCTGCGCGGTGATCCCCTACTTCCACCGCCGCGAAGGCGGGAAGTACTTCCTGAAGATCGGCGCGCCGCTGCAGAACTTCCCCAGCGAGGACGTGGAAGCCGATACCACGCGGGTCAACCAGGCCATCGAACAGATGGTGCGCGAGGCCCCGGACCAGTACCTGTGGATCCATCGGCGGTTCAAGCGCCAGCCCGGCGGCCGCAGCGATTTCTACAGGTAGATCCACGCCATGCGTGGATGATGCCCGGCTGCACCCGTCACCGCGCCGTCCACGCATGGCGTGGATCTACAGCGGCCACCGGCACCACGCATAGGGGTACTCCCCCACCTCGCCGGCCAACCCGGCGCGGATCGGGTTGGCCATGATGTACATCGCCTTTTCCTGCAATGACTCGTCGCTGCGCACCGCATGGCCGTGGTACCCGTGCTGCCATAGCGCGCCGCGCCGGCCCAGCTGCTGGTTCAGCAGGCGGCTGCTGCGGGATTTGAGCAGGGACATGCACTCGGCGAGCGTGCCCTTCTGCAGTTCCATCAGCCAATGCAGGTGGTCGGGCATCACCACCCAGGCAAGGCTGTGGGTGATGCCCGCCCGCTCGACGAAGCGCAGAGCGTCGACCAGAACCGCGACGTTGGCGGCATCGGCGAAGAAGGCTTCACGGCCGATGGTGATCGTGGTCAACGAGTACACGGTGCCGGTGCTGGAGTGGCGATAGTAGCGGAGTCTTGGGCTGGCCATGGCGCCAGCGTGCGATACGTTTGAGCACGCCGGTATTGGGAGGTTGCCCGTATTGGTGTCGGGAAAGCTCCATCCACGCATGGCGGATGATTCCAGTACATCCACGCCATGCGTGGATGCGCGATCACACCGCTTTCGGTGCGTCGTCCGGTTCGCGGGCCAGCAGGGTGCCGACGAACAACGCGGCCAACAACACCGTCACCCCGCCCCAGAACGCGGAATAGAACGCGAGGTGGGTGTTGAGCGGGAACACGGTGGCGGCCAGCGCCAGCATCGCCGGGCGCGCGCGATCACGGGCCGCGGGCGGCGCGAAGCGCCAGGCCCGCCACGCCTGGGCGACGGCGGCCAGCCACAGCAGCAGGCCGAGCACGCCGGTTTCGGCGATGATTTCCAGCACGATCTGATGTGCGTGCAGCGCCGGTTCGGCGCCCCACACTGCAGGCCCATCGCCACCGACGCACTGCGGGTACGCATCGCGGAAGCCGCGTGCGCCCACGCCGTTGATCGGGTGCCCGGCAATCATGCAACCGGCCGCACTCCAGATGCGCCCACGCCCGGACAGTGCCCGGTCGACGCCCTCGGTGCCACCGTCCCAGGCCAACGCGGTGCGCGCCACGCGCTCGCGCAGCTGCGGCACGCTGGCGGTCAGTGCCGCCGCGGCCAGCAGGCCGGCCACCGCCAGCAGGCCCAGCCGCTGCCAGCCGAGCTGGCGCACGCCGCTGTAGGCCACGATCACCGCGAAGGTGATCCACGACGCGCGCGAACCCGCCAGCAGCAGCACGATGGCCAGCGCCGCACCGGCGAGCAGCCAGCCCGGCGTGCCGAAGCGGCGTGCGGCGGGGAGCAGCAGGAACGGCGAGAGGCTGGCCAGGACCTGGCCGAACTTGAGGTTGCACGGCCCCAGCGGGCCACTGAGGCGGTCAGCCAAAGCCATTTCCTCGGCCGGGCACAGCGCATGGCCGCTGACGGCGAGCTTCAGCTGCTGCAACGACCAGAACCACGGGCTGGTGCCCGCCACTGCCTGCACCAGCGCATCCAGCGTCCACAGGGCGGTGATCAGCGCCAGGCCACCGAAGATCAGGCGGCGCCGCTGCGGGGTGGCCACGGCAATCGCCACCAGCCACATGAAGGGCAGGTAGCGCAGGCCGGCGGCCGCCTTGGTCCACGACGCCGCCGGGTCGATCGCATCGAAGGCAGAAAACGCCTGCGGCAACCAGTAACCGAGGAACAGGATCGAGGTCAGTGCCCACGCGGCGGGTGTCAGCAGGTGCGGGCGGCGCTGCAGGCGGCGCATGATCATGCGCACCGCGGCATACACCGCGCCGAGGCCGAGCAAGGTTTCGGCGATGCCCGGCAACGGCCACAGGGCTACGTAGGCCAGCACCCACCATGGTGCCCAGCGCCCGGCGCGCTCGTCACCCGCGATGGGTGCGGCGTCAGCCTGCAAGGTCGGCATAGAGGCGGAGGGTGTCGCGCTGCATGGTCTGCAGGGTAAACGGGATACGGCTCGGCAAGGACGGCGGCTGCGCCAGCAGGGCCAGCGCACGTTCACCCAGCGCCTGTGCATCGCCCGGCGGCACGGCGCCGGCCGGCTGCAGCTGCTGCAGCAGTTCGCCCACGCCACCATGGTCCCAGCCCAGCACCGGGCGGCCGACCGACAGCGCCTCGACCACGGTTCGGCCGAACGCCTCTGGCTTGTCCGACAGCTGCAGGACCAGATCGCTGGCCGCATAGGCCTGGGCGATGCGCGCGGTCGGGGTGCTGATCTGCACCGCCTCGGCCACGCCCAGCGCGGCCGCCTGACGGCGCAGCTCGGCCACGTAGCTTTCACGGCCAGGCTCGTCGGTGCCCAGCATCCACACCTGTGCCGGCACGCCGGCAGCGCGCACGTCGGCCAGCAGCTGCAGTGCGTGCGCATGGCCCTTCAGGCGGGTGCCACGGCCCGGCAGCAGCAGCAGCGGGCCGTCGACCCGGGCCAGCCAGGGGTAATCGGCGGCCAGCGCCAGCCGCGGCCGGCGGTCGGCACGGGCCACGCGGGGGAACTGGCTGACATCGACGCCGCGCGGAATGACCTGCAGGTGCTGTTCCGGCACCGTCGGGTAATGCTGGCGCACGTAGTCGCGCACCGTGTTGGATACGCAGATGACGCGCTCACCGCTGGTCATCACCGCGCTGTAGCGGCTGGGCGAGTTCAGGCCGTGCACGGTGGTCACCCAGTGCGGACGCTGCGCGACCGGCATCGCGCGGATCGCGTACAGGCCCAGCCACGCCGGCAGGCGCGAGCGCGCATGCACGATGTCCGCGCCGACCTCGGCGAACAAACGCCGCAGGGTGGGCAGGTGGCGCAGGGTCAGCAGTGATTTGCGGCCGATATCAAGGGTGAGGTGCTCGGCACCGCTGTCCAGCAGCGGCTTCACCAAGCGGCCACCGGCGGACACGACCAGCGCGCGATGGCCAGCGGCGACCAGGGCCGCAGCGATTTCCAGGGTCGAGCGCTCGACGCCACCGGAGTGCAGCGCCGGCAGCAACTGCACCACGGTCAGTCGGCGCATCGAGGTGCCTGCTTAGTCGGCCAGCACGAAGGTAGAACCGCAGTACGGGCACTTCGCCTCGCCATTGGGCTCGTCTTCGATCGGCAGGTACACGCGCGGATGCGAGTTCCACAGCGCCATTTCCGGGGTCGGGCAGCTCAGCGGCAGGTCGCTGCGGTGCACGGTATAGCGCTTTTCGGCGTTGGCGGGCGCGGTGGCGGTATGGCTCATGGCGGGGGTCGATGAACGGATTGCGAGGCCTGCGATTCTAGCACCTTGGGGCGGTCCGGCCGCCCCCCCCTGCCCGTTCAAGGCCCCCGGGCGTACCCGGGGGCCAGCGGCCCTACTGGAAGTCCAGCGCCAGTTCCAGGAAGGCCGAACGGCCGAAGGCGTTGTAGACGCCCTGGTCGTAATACGGCCAGTTGCCGTTGCTGCGGTCGATCGGCGGCATCTCGTCGGTCAGGTTGTTGACCGTCAGCAGCAGGCTGGCCAGGTCGTTGATGCGGTAGCCGACCGTGGCGTTCCAGGTGGTCCAGGGGCCGATGTTGCGCTGCTCGCCGCGGCTGTCCCAGGTGGGGGCGTTGCGTATGCCGAAGGCGCTGGCGGTGAACGGCCCGCGCTTCCAGTTCACGCCCAGGGTGGCGCGGTACTGCAGTTCGTTGGAGTTGGCGCAGCACAGCTGGTCGTAGACCGGGTCGCCTTCCTTGTCCTGGGTGGTGTGCTTGAGCGGCCGGTAGTAGCCGGCGTTGACCGCGAAATCACCCACCGACTGCGTGCCCCAACGGTAGTCCAGCGCCGCCTGAACGCCGTTCTGGCGTTGGCTGGCGATGTTGATCGGGTACGAGAACACCTTGTCCACGCCATTCGGGTTGAGCGGATCGGTGGCCGGCTTGCGCTGCACCTGGCCCAGCACCTGCTGGCAGGTGGGCGAGGTGATATCGAACTGGGTCTGCCCGTTTTCCGAAACCCCCAGGCGGCAGTTGGCCTCGGTGTCGAGGATGCTGTCGGTGCCGAGGATGCGCACTTCGTTCTCGATGACCACCGAGTTGTAGTCCACCGACAGGGTCAAGGCGTTGTCCAGCGTCGACCACACCACGCCATAGGTGAAGGTGCGCGCGGTGATGTCCTTCAGGTCGCGGTTGCCGGTGCTGGAGGACAGCACCGAGAGCCCGGACTGGTCGCACTCGTCGAAGTTGTCGGAGGTGTACCCGGCCTGCCGGCATTGGTAGAGATCGGTGTTGGTGGTGTAGCCACTGCTTTCGCGCGAGAACAGGTAGAACATGTCCGGCGAGCGGAAGGCGGTGGCGTAGCTGCCGCGCAGCAGCAGCGATTCGATCGGCCGGTATTCCAGGCCCAGCTTCCAGGTGGCCTTGCCGTTGCCACCGCCGCCCTGCAGCGCGTACTTGTCGTAGCGACCGGACAGGTTGGCGCTGAACGTATCGATGATCGGCACCTGCAGTTCGGCACCCAGCGCGTACAGGTCACGCTGGCCCTGCGCCGAGGTGCCGGCGGTCTGCCCGCGGAACAGCACGCCCGCGTTGGGATCGGCCGACTGGTTGAAGAACTTCTCGCGCTGGCCCTGCGCGATCAGCGCGAAACCGACATCGCCGGCCGGCAGGGTGAACAGCGAACGATCGGTGAGCAGCGCCGTCACTGCGGTGCGCGACGCGCTGGATGCAGCACGGTTGAGGCCGCTGAAAGTATCGTACTGTTCGCGGCTGATCGGCTGGTACAGCCGCGACAGATCCGGCGCGTAGACCTCGTAGCCATCCTGCATGCCGAGCATTGGCCCCAGGTAGTAATCATCCACGCCGTTCTTCGCCAGGAAATCGGTGGATTTGCGGGTGACGTCGGTGCTGGAGCGGTTGACGTAGACGTCGTAGTCGAAGCCTCCAAGCACGCCGCGCACGCCCGCGGTGATGTTGAGCGAGCGGGTGTAGACGCGCTGGTCCTTGGCATCCAGGCCGACTTCCTCCGGCGCGTAGATGCGCTGCCACTGTTCGTACTGGCCGCTGGTCTGGTTGTAGAAGGTTTTGTTCCAGAACGGGCTGCCACCGCTGTAGGTGGGCCGGCCGAAGCCGAACAGGATGTCCGAGTACAGCTCGGTGTCCGGGCTGAGGTGGTAGCGCAGGAAGGTGGTGGCGTTGACGTCCTGGCTGGAGTTGTACAGCGACGCGGTGCCGACGTTGTCAGGCGTGCCGCAGTAGTAGCCGCCACCGGAAATGTCGCGGTGCGCGTAAACGGTGCTGCCGCCGAACAGGTCCGACAGCGGCGCGCAGGTGGCCGCACCCGGGTCGATGTAGGCGTTGGGGCCCATGCGCATGCGCAGGAAGCTGCGCGAAGGATCCTGCGGGCCGGTCGGGTTGTCGTTGACGCTGTCGATGCGGCTGCGGTCGAAGGCGTAGATCGCCTTCTGGTTGGTGTATTCCAGCCCGTAGCTGATATCGAGGTTGCCGAAGGTCTGGCCGCTGCTGGCGCTGAAGCGCTGGCTGGAGCCGCCGCCCTGGCTGTAGCCGCCGACGCGGTAGCGCAGGTGGGTGCCTTCCACGCGGTCCTTCAGCACGATGTTGACCACGCCCGCAATCGCCGAGGAGCCATACACCGAGGACTGGCCACCGGTGAGCACGTCGATGCGCTCGACCATGCCCAGCGGGATGTTGGCGATGTCGGCGATGCTGGTGTTGCCGTTGTAGGCCAGCGGGTAGCTGTTGATCGGCCGCCCGTTGATGAGGGTGAGGGTGTAGCTGGGGTCCAGGCCGAACAGGCTGATGGTCTTGGCGCCCGGGGTGTAGAAGCCGGTGCCCTGCGAATCCTGCACCGAGCCGTTCGATACCGGCAGCGAGCGCAGCGCGTCGAACACGGTGGTGAAGCCCTGCGCCTGGATCTGCTCGGCGGTGATGGTGGTGACCGGCGAGGGCCCCTCCACCTGCGCGCGCGGGATGAGCGAGCCGGTGACCTTGACCGCATCCAGGTCGCGGGTGCGCGGCGGATCGGTGCCCTCCCCCTGCGGGGTGGACTGGGCCTGTACGGCAAGCGGCGACAACAGCAACGACGACATCAACAACGACAACAACCGGGGTTTCATCAAGCTCTCTCCAGAGGCGGATGACGGTCCAGCCGGTGGGGGACGGACGGGAAGGTCGTGGATGGACGGCAGTGGCGGGCAACAGCGGGACGGCCACGGGGCCGGCCCGGATCAGGACATGCGGGGCATTCCGGTACAGGGGATGGGCTGGCCACTTTTAAATCGATCCAAGGCAACCTGTCAATAATTTGAAATGAAACGGTTTTGCCGGGTTTGGATCGAACTAATTGCACTTGTCAGGGGGCAATGGGCTGAGGCACGATCAGGACGATTCCGACCCCGACCCGATCGCATGGCCCGACCCCCACCGGACCGGCATCGCCCCCTCCACTGCCCTCTGGGCGGCGGGCGCGATGCTGTCCGTGGTGCGTGCCGATGCGGGTTCTGCCTGCCGCCTGCCCTCCCGGGAGACCCTGCATGACCCTGTCCGATCCGCGCCGCGCCCTGCTTCCGCTTGCCCTCGCCCTGGCCTGCGCCCCCCTCGCCCTGCCCGCACTGGCACAGGGCCTGCAGACCTCGTTCGAAGCAGGCGAACCGGCACCGGCCAAGGCCGGCGGCGCCCTGCAGGTACAGGTTGGCAACGGCCCGGCCGAGCCCTATGCGGCCAAGCGCAACGTCGGCTACAGCGGCCTGCGCGCCCTGCACTACCAGGCCGGCGGTGGCAGCGCGCGGCGCGAACTGTTCAACACCGATCTGGCCATCGACGCCGATACCACGCTGTCCTGGCTGGTCCTGCCTGAGATCGTCGGCAAGGACGCGGTGGCCTCCACCTACGTATCGCTGGACCTGCGCCTGGACGATGGCAGCCGCCTGTCCGCCAGCAACGCGCGCGACCAGCACGGCATCGCCCTCGGCGCACAGGCGCAGGGCGATTCGAAGACGCTGTACCCGCAGCAGTGGGCACGCAAGGCCGTGCGCCTGGGCGACGTGCCGGCGCTGCGCGGCCGCCGCGTGGTCGCCATCGAGCTGGAGGTGGCCAGCGCCGACGGCGCGCCGGTCTCCGGCTGGATCGACGACGTGCGGCTGGATGCGCAGCCTCGCAACGTGCCGCAGCGGGTTTCCGACTGGGTGCTGACCACCCGCGGCACCCAGGCCAACGGCACTTTCTCGCGCGGCAACAACTTCCCGGCCACCGCAGTGCCGCACGGCTTCAATTTCTGGACTCCGGTGACCGATGCCGGCGCGCTCAACTGGCTGTACCGTTGGAACGAGCAGAACGATGCGAAGAACCGCCCGCAGCTGCAGGCGCTGGCGCTGAGCCACCAGCCCAGCCCGTGGATGGGCGACCGCCAGACCTTCCAGGTGATGCCCTCGGTCAGCCGTGGCGTGCCCGAGGCCGACCGTGGCAAGCGTGCGCTGTCCTTCGACCGCAGCCACGAAAACGCGCGCCCGTACCGCTACGACGTGCGCTTCGACAACGGCATCGCCGCGTCCATCGCGCCGACCGACCACGCCGCGCTGTTCCACTTCGCCTTCCCCGAGGGCGGTGATGCCAACCTGCTGTTCGACAACGTCGATGCGCGTGGCGGCCTGAGCCTGGATGCGGCCACGCAGACCCTGAGCGGCTACACCGATACCCGCAGCGGCCTGTCCAATGGCGCCACCCGCATGTTCGTGGTCGCCCGCTTCGACAAGCCGTGGCACAGCAGCGGCCGCATCGACACCGGCCGCCCCACCGGCTACATCAAGTTCGATGTCGGCAGCGAGCGCCAGGTGACCATGCGCATCGCCACCTCGCTGATCTCGGTCGAGCAGGCGTGGCACAACCTGGACCTGGAAATCGCCGCCGCCGATACGCTGGACAGCGTGGCCGGCCGCGCACAGGACGCCTGGGATGCACGCCTGGCCCGCTTCGACATCGGCAATGCCAGCGACGATGCGAAGACCACGCTGTATTCCAGCCTGTACCGGCTGTACCTGTACCCCAACTCCGGCCACGAAAATGCCGGCACCCCGGCCGCGCCCGACTGGCGCTATGCCAGCCAGGCCAGTGCCGAAGATAACAACACCGACGGCAGCGCCAGCCGCAGCTTCGCGCCGGTGCGCGATGGCCAGGTGTACGTCAACAACGGCTTCTGGGACACCTTCCGCACCACGTGGCCGGCGTATGCGCTGTTCACCCCGGACGATGCCGGCAAGCTGGTGCAGGGCTTCATCGAGCAGTACCGCGCGGGCGGCTGGATCGCACGCTGGTCCTCGCCGGGCTACGCGGACCTGATGGTCGGCACCAGCTCGGACGTGGCCTTCGCCGATGCGTGGCTGAAGGGCATTGGTGGCTTCGACCCGGCCGAGGCCTACGCCGCCGCGCTGAAGAACGCCACCGTGGTACCGCCGGACCGCCATGTCGGCCGCAAGGGCATGGACCGTTCGACCTTCCGCGGCTACGCCAGCGCCGACGTGCATGAAGGCATGTCGTGGACGATGGAAGGCGCGTTGAACGACTTCGGCATCGCCAACATGGCCGAGGCCCTGGCCAAGCGCGCGACCAGCACCGCAGAACGCGAGCGCTACAGCACCGAGGCCGACTACTTCCGCTACCGCGCGGCCGGCTATTCGACCCTGTTCGACCCGGCCGCCGGCTTCTTCCAGGGCCGCAAGGAAGATGGCAGCTGGCGCCTGGATTCGAAGGCCTATGACCCGCGCGTGTGGGGCTACGACTACACCGAATCCAACGGCTGGACGTTCGCCTTCACCGCCGCGCACGACGGCGAGGGCCTGGCCGCGCTGTACGGTGGCCGCGACAAGCTGGCCGCCAAGCTCGATACGTTCTTCTCGACCCCGGAAACCGCCGATCCGGCGCTGGCCGGTTCCTACGGCGGCACCATCCATGAAATGACCGAAGCGCGCGACGTGCGCATGGGCATGTACGCGCACAGCAACCAGCCGGCGCACCACATCCCGTGGATGTACCTGTACGCCGGGCAGCCGTGGAAGACCCAGCAGCACGTGCGCGAGATCCTGTCGCGCCTGTATGTCGGCAGCGAGATCGGCCAGGGCTACCCGGGCGACGAGGACAACGGCGAGACCTCGGCGTGGTACGTGCTGGCCTCGCTGGGCCTGTACCCGCTGCGCATGGGCGCGCCGGAGTACGTGATCGGCTCGCCGGCCTTCGAGCATGCACGGGTGGAACTGCAGGGCGGCGCGGTGCTGACCGTCAACGCGGCCAACAACTCGGCGCAGAACGTCTACGTGCAGTCGCTGAAGATCAACGGCAAGCCTTGGACCAGGACCTGGGTGCCGCACGAGGTGATCGCCAAGGGCGCGACGCTGGACTTCGTGATGGGCCCGCAGCCCTCGCGCTGGGGCAGCGGTGCCGACGATGTGCCGCGTTCGCTGACCGCGCCGGGCAAGCGCCCGCAGATGCTGCATGACCTGCTCGGCAACGGTGCCCGCGCGGCGCTGGCCGATGGCCGTGCCCTGCCCGCCCTGCTGGACGACGATGCGACCACGGCCGTGCCGCTGGGCGCGGGCGCCACCATCGCACTGACCGCGGTGAGCGATGGCACGCCGACGATGTACACGCTGACCAGCGGTGAAGGCGCGATCCGCGGTGCCGGATGGACGCTGGAAGCGCGTACGGCCGGCGGCCGCTGGACGACACTGGATGAGCGCCGTAGCGAAGATTTCACCTCGCCGCGGCAGACGCGTCCGTTCCGCATCGCCTCGCCCTCACGCTTTGCAGAGTATCGTCTGCGCGTCGCTGCGCCGGGGCGCCTGCAGCTGGCCGAGATCGAACTGTTGTCGCCCTCCACCGTAAACTGATCCCATGCGCCTTCGCCTGCTGACGCTTGCCCTCGCTGCATTCACCCTGCCCTGCATCGCGCAGGCCCAGCCATCGCAGACCGATGCCTTCGATGGCCAGGTCAGCCGCGAAGGCGTGACCCTGTCCTACCAGGACCCCACCGGCGCGCTGTCCGCGCCGGTGCGGAAGCGGATCATCGACACGTTCTACTTCGCCTACCTCCGCGAACGGGCGGATTTACACCCGAAGGCGCCGGCCGACGTGCGCATCGTGATCGATCCCGCCTACAACGGCGTCGCCTACGTGGGCGACAAGGACAAGGCCACCACGATCACCATCAACCCGGGCTGGCTGCTGCAGCACCCCGATGACATCGACCTGGTGACCCACGAGGCGATGCACATCGTGCAGGGCTACCCGAGCTACGGCGACAAGCGCGTGCCGGGCTGGCTGGTGGAAGGCATCGCCGATTACGCACGCGACCGCTACGGCATGGGCAATGCTGCGGCAGGCTGGGCGCTGCCGCAGAAGGTGGGCAAGGGGCAGACCGTGGAAAGCGGCTACCGGGTGACCGGTGCGTTCCTGAAGTGGGCCGAGGGCGAACACCCCGGCCTGGTGCTGGCGCTGGACAAGGCCCTGCGTGCAGGCCAGTACACCCCGGCGCTGTGGCAGAAGCACGCCGGCAAGGCACTGCCGGCGCTGTGGACCGAGTACGCCAGGCCGCGTTCGGATGCCCCGCCGCCGGCACCGGCACGACGCGGAAAGCGCTGACTCGCCGCGCTGCGCTCGCCGGGCGTGGCCCGGCGCTACCGGCGGCCGTGCATGAAATAGAAAACACCGGGCATTGCCCGATGTTTTTGTGTGCACGTTTCCCACCGCGCCAGCACCGCACTGCTTCCGTCCAGGAGCCCCTTCTTGTTGAGGCGCGCCGAAGGCGGGGGTAGAGAGGGAGGAATGCGTCGTACCGATGCCCAGCCGCCGCCGGCACGACGCGGAAAGCGCTGACCGGTAGCGCCGGGCCATGCCCGGCGGAATGCCTGATTCGCCGCGCTGCGCGCTCGCCGGGCATGGCCCGGCGCTACCCGATCCGGTTTCCGCTGCGCGGAAACAGAAACGCGCCCCGTGGGGCGCGTTTCTGCAGCTGTCGCGGGAACGAAGGCTTACGCCTTCTTTTCCGCTTCCAGCTGCTTGCGGATCTGCGCATCCACCGCGGCGATCGCGGTCATGTTCAGCACGCGGCGCGAGGTCGCGCTGGTGGTAAGGATGTGCACCGGCTTGTTCACGCCCATCAGGATCGGACCGATCGCCACGCCGTCGGTGAACACACGCACCAGGTTGTAAGCGATGTTGGCCGCTTCCAGGTTCGGCAGCACGAACAGGTTGGCACGGCCCTGCAGGGTCGAGCCCGGCAGCAGCTTCTGGCGCAGGGCTTCGTCCCACGCAGTGTCGCCCTGCATTTCGCCGTCCACGTTCAGACGCGGGTTGCGCTTGAGCAGCATCTCGCGCACCTGGCGCATCTTCAGCGCATCCTTCGAATCGTGGCTGCCGAAGTTGGAGTGCGACAGCAGCGCCACCTTCGGCTCGATGCCGAACAGCTTCATGCGGTACGCCGCCTGCAGGGTCGCTTCGCACAGCTGCTCGGCGGTCGGGTCTTCCTGCACGTGGGTGTCCACGAAGAAGAACACACCCTGCTGGTTGATCACGCCGGTCATGGCCGAAGTCGAGGTGACCTTCGATTCCAGCGGCAGCACGCTGCGCACGTAGCCCAGCTTCTTGTGGAAGCGGCCGACGATGCCCGTCAGCATCGCATCGGCTTCGCCACGGGCGACCATCACGGCAGCAATCAGGGTCGGGCGCGAACGCATCAGGTTCTTCGCCGCGGCCACGGTCACGCCGCGGCGGCCGGTCAGGCCGTGGTAGTACTGCCAGTATTCGTTGAAGCGCGGGTCGTCATTGATGTTGGTGACTTCAATGTTCTCGCCGACCTTCAGGCGCAGGCCGAGACGCTCGATGCGCGATTCGATGACGTCCGGGCGGCCGATCAGGATCGGGTGCGCCAGGCCTTCGTCGACCACGTTCTGCACCGCCTGCAGCACCACTTCTTCTTCGCCTTCGGCGTAGACCACGCGCTGCTTGTCGTTGCGCGCGCGGTCGTAGACCGGCTTCATCATCAGGCTGGTGCGGTAGACGAACTGGGCCAGCTTGTCGCGGTAGGCGCCCATGTCGGCGATCGGACGGGCGGCCACGCCCGAATCCATCGCGGCCTGGGCCACGGCGGCCGACAGCTCCACCAGCAGGCGGCGGTCGAACGGGCGCGGGATCAGGTATTCACGGCCGAAGCTCGGGGTGTCCCCGCCATAGGCCGAGCCCATGTCGGTGGCCGCACGGCGGGCCAGCGCGGCGATGGCGCGCACGCAGGCGATCTTCATTTCCTCGTTGATCGCGGTGGCGCCGACGTCCAGCGCGCCGCGGAACAGGTACGGGAAGCACAGCACGTTGTTGACCTGGTTCGGGTAGTCCGAACGGCCGGTGCCGATGATCGCGTCCGGACGGGCGGCGCGCGCCAGTTCCGGCATGATTTCCGGGGTCGGGTTGGCCAGGGCGAAGATCACCGGATCCGGCGCCATGGTCTTGACCATCTCGGCGGTCAGGATGCCCGGCGCCGACAGGCCCAGGAAGATGTCCGCGCCGTCGACGATCTCGGCCAGGGTGCGCTTGTCGGTGTCGCGCGCATAGCGCTGCTTTTCCGGGTCCAGGTCGGTACGGCCGGTGTGGATGACGCCCTCGCGGTCGAAGGCCAGGATGTTCTCCGGCTTCAGACCCAGCTGCACCAGCATGTTCACGCAGGAAATGCCGGCTGCGCCCATGCCCGTGGTCGCCAGCTTCACTTCTTCGATCTTCTTGCCGGTGATGGCCATGGCGTTGAGCACCGCGGCACCGACAATGATCGCCGTGCCGTGCTGGTCGTCATGGAACACCGGGATCTTCATGCGCTCGCGGAGCTTGCGCTCGACCACGAAGCATTCCGGGGCCTTGATGTCTTCCAGGTTGATGCCGCCGAAGGTCGGCTCCAGCGAGGCGATGATGTCGACCAGCTTGTCCGGGTCGGTCTCGTCCACTTCGATGTCGAACACATCGATGCCGGCGAACTTCTGGAACAGCACGCCCTTGCCTTCCATCACCGGCTTGCCGGCCAGTGCGCCGATGTTGCCCAGGCCCAGCACCGCGGTGCCGTTGGAGATGACCGCCACCAGGTTGCCGCGCGCGGTCAGCTCGCTGGCCTGCTGCGGGTCGGCCTTGATCGCTTCACAGGCGTACGCAACGCCCGGCGAATACGCCAGCGACAGGTCGCGCTGGGTCAGCATGGGCTTGGTTGCAGAGACCTTGATCTTGCCCGGCGGGGACATCCGGTGGTAATCGAGGGCGGCCTGTTTGAAATCTTCGTTGGACATCGACGTGGATTAATGAATGGGCAAGGGGGACAGGGGATGATACCCCCGTTGGAGGGCCTGGACCTGTCGCAATCCTGTCGCAACCATGCTGCGACCGCACAATTCCGTGCCGTATGCGAATAGTCCATGGACCCGCTTCGACGTTGCCCATGACAGCCATGGGTCGCCTTGAAACGTTGCGGGGCCGCGTCACTGACGTGACCGGCCCCGCGGTACCACACACCTGTGTCAGCCCTTGGCGGGCAGAGCCTCCGGCATGGCATCGACCGGCGGCGGCAGCTCGCTCTCGCGGCCGTCCAGCGCCAGCTTCAGGCGGTCACGGTCCAGCGCGCCTTCCCAGCGCGACACCACCACCGTGGCCACCGCATTGCCGATGAAGTTGGTCAGCGAGCGGCATTCGCTCATGAAGCGGTCCACGCCCAGGATCAGCGCCATGCCGGCCACCGGCACTTCCGGCACCACGGCCAGGGTGGCGGCCAGGGTGATGAAGCCGGCACCGGTGACGCCGGCCGCGCCCTTGGAGCTGAGCATGGCAACCAGCAGCAGCGCGATCTGGTGGCCAAGGGTCAGTTCGGTGTTGGTGGCCTGGGCGATGAACAGCGCGGCCAGGGTCATGTAGATGTTGGTGCCGTCCAGGTTGAACGAGTAGCCGGTGGGGACCACCAGGCCGACCACCGACTTGCTGCAGCCGGCGCGTTCCATCTTCTCCATCAGCGACGGCAGCGCCGATTCGGAGGATGAAGTGCCCAGCACCAGCAGCAGCTCGGCCTTCAGGTAACGGGCCAGCTTGAACACCGAGAAGCCGCACAGGCGGCAGACCACGCCGAGGATGACGGCCACGAACAGGAAGGCGGTCAGGTAGAACGAACCCACCAGCCAGGCCAGGTTGATCAGCGAACCGACGCCGTACTTGCCGATCGTGAAGGCGATGGCACCAAAGGCACCGATCGGGGCCGCCTTCATCAGGATGTGCACCAGCTTGAAGACCGGGGCGACCAGCGCCTCCAGGAAGTTCAGCACCGGCTTGCCCTTCTCACCCACCGAGGCCAGGGCGATGCCGAACAGCACGGCCACGAACAGCACCTGCAGGATGTTGCCATCGACGAAAGCACTGACCAGCGTCTTCGGGATGACGTCCATCAGGAAGCCGACCAGGGTCAGGTCATGCGACTTCTCGACGTAGCTGTGGACCGCGGTCTGGTCCAGCTCGGCCGGGTTGATGTTCATGCCCGCGCCGGGCTGCACCACGTGCGCCACGATCATGCCGACGATCAGGGCCAGGGTGGAGAAGAACAGGAAGTACGCCATCGACTTGGCGAACACCCGGCCCACCGTGCGCAGGTGGGTCATGCTGGCGATGCCGGTGACGATGGTCAGGAAGATGACCGGCGCGATGATCATCTTCACCAGGTTGATGAAGGCATCGCCCAGCGGCTTCATCTTCTCGCCGATCATCGGCTCGTAGTGGCCGAGGAGGGCGCCCAGGATGATCGCCACGATCACCTGGAAATACAGCTGGCGGTAGATCGGCAGCGGCTTGCTGGGCAGCGCCGGGGTGGTCGGGATGTGCATGGCGGACTCCGGAAGGGGAGAGTTCTGACGCGAACGATCCCTGCTGCGCAGGGACCGCCTCCGTGGAACTGGCTGCAGGCCCGGCACGGTGTGCCTGGAGGTGCAACCAATGGACGCCTTTGTACGCGCAGGGCACGCCGCCGCAGATAACCTATTGGTACTAGCCCCCCGGTTCAGGTGGCTTGGGTGCCTACACTGGCGCCGCACCGCGCATTGCCGGAGACCCCGGTGGCCCGACCTGAACCGTTGGGCAGACCCTTGCGCAAGTTCCGGCCATCGCGGCCGTTGTTGTCCTGTCCACACGCATTCCGAGAGAGAGAGCCGCACCACCATGCGCCCCATTCCGACCCTGCTGGCCCTGTCGCTGGCCGCCCTGCCCGCCTTCGCCTCCGCCGCCGATTTCGACAACTGGCCGACCAAGTACGCCTTCAGCGATGGCACCGAACTGGCCGCCACCGGCAACATCGCCTACGACTACAACGACTTTTCCTCGGCCAGCGGCTTCGAGGATGCTGACGCGGTGCGCCGCAAGGAATTCGGCGCGACCCTGAAGAAGAAGGGCGTGTACGACGCGATGGTGTACTACGACTTCCAGTCCGATACCTGGCTGGACGTGTTCGTGCGCTTCGAGAGCAAGGCCTTCTTCGGCCGTGATGTCGGCCGCTTCCGCTTCGGCTACATGAAGACCCCGGTCGGCCTGGACGGCAACACCTCCTCGCGCGCCGGCAGCTTCACCGAAGTCGCCCTGCCCGTGCAGGCCTTCTACGCCGCCCGCCGCACCGGTGCCGAGTGGGTGCTGGAACGCCCACAGTACCTGCTGCAGGCCGGCGCCTACGGCGGCAAGGACCTGCAGGGTGACAACCCGGGCACCATGCAGGCCGTGCGTGCGGTCTGGACCCCGGTGAAGGCACCGGGCGACGTCGTCCACCTGGGCCTGGCCTATTCGCAGGAAAGCCCGCGCGGCTATCGCGACGGCCGCGACGTGCACCACGAAGCCAGTGCCCGCCTGCGTGCGCGCCCGGAAGCCGGCCTGACCGACATCCGCCTGGTCGACTCCGGTGCGCTGGTCACCGCCGACCAGATCCGCCGCACCGGCCTGGAGGGCATCTGGATCCGCGGTCCGTTCTCGCTGCAGGGTGAAGCCCTGCAGGCCACGGTGACCCGCAAGGGCCTGCCCGACTACACCGGCAGCGGCCAGTACGCCATGGCCAGCTGGGTGCTGACCGGCGAATCGCGCCCGTACAGCGCGGGTGCGGTGGCCAACATCAAGCCGGCCCACAGCTACGGCGCGGTCGAGCTGCTGGCCCGCTACAGCCGCATCGACCTGGACGATGGCAGCATCCTCGGCGGCCGCCAGCACGACCTGACCGTAGGCGCCAACTGGTACCTGACCAGCCACTTCAAGTTCCAGGCGAACTACGTGAAGGCTGATGCCAGCCGCCGTGGCGTGCACAGCACCCCGGAAATCTTCGAACTGCGCGCGCAGATGCACTTCTGATCCCTTCCACGGACCAGAAACCGGCGGGCGTGCATGCCACGCCCGCCGGCCCTGCGTAGACTGCGCCCATGTACTGGCTCAGCCGCCACCGGATGCTGTTGCTGACCATCGCGGTGATGGTCGGTGGCACCGTGCTGTGCGCGATCGCCGCCGGCCACTTCGCGTGGCGCCGCGCCCTGGCTGCCGAAAGCAACCAGGTGCAGCACCAGCTGCAGCTGTACGGCCAGGGCCTGCAGCAGCGCATTGACCGCTTCGGCACCCTGCCGCAGGTGATGGCGCTGGACCCGGACCTGCTGCAGGCGCTGCGCGCGCCGCTGACACCCGCCGCAACGCAGCGCCTAAACCTCAAGCTGCAGCGCGCCAACCAGGTCACCCGTACCTCGACCCTGACCCTGGTCGGCCGCAATGGCGTGGCCGTGGCGGCCAGCAACTTCGACCAGCCCTCGACCAATGTCGGCGAGGACTACGCCTACCGCCCTTACTACCAGCAGGCGCTGGCGCACGGCCGTGGTCGTTTCTACGGCATCGGCATGACCACCGGCGTGCCGGGCTACTTCATGTCCGAGGCGATCGTCGATGGCGACGGCCAGCGCATCGGCGTGATCGTCATCAAGATCGAGCTGTCGGCGCTGGAACAGGAATGGCTGGGCAGCCCCGACGTGGTGCTGGCGAGCGACAACCACGACGTGGTGTTCCTGGCCAACCGCGATGAGTGGCGCTACCGCCTGCTGCGCCCACTGGGGGCCGACGAGCGCCGCGAGATGCTCGATGCCCGCCAGTACGCCGACCGTTCGCTGCAGCCGCTGCGTGTGCGCACCGAAGACGTGCTGGCCGATGGCGGGCGCATGGTGCGCCTGCTCGACCCGGCGCTGCCGCAGGCGATGCTGTGGCAGACCCTGCCGCTACCCGACGAGGACTGGAGCCTGCACCTGCTGCACGATGCCGGCGGTGCGTCCAGCGCGGGCCGCGCTGCGGCCATGGCCGGTGCCGCGGTGTGGCTGGCACTGGGCTTCCTGGTGCTGTTCGTGCAGCAGCGCCGGCGCCTGTCGCGGCACCGCCAGCGCAGCCGCAGCGAACTTGAAACCCTGCTCAAGCAGCACGCGCAGGAACTGCGCACCGCCCAGGATGGCCTGCTGCAGGCCGCCACCGACGCCGACAGCGGGCTCAGCCGCAGCCTCGAACACCTGCCGCAGGGCGTGGTCATCATCGACCGCGAACTGCGCCTGGTGGCATGGAATTCGCGCTACATCGAACTGTTCCGCTTCCCGCAGGGGCTGGTGCGGGTGGGCCGGCCGATCGAGGAGCTGTTCCGCTTCAACGCCCGCCGTGGCCTGCTCGGTCCCGGGCCCATCGACGATGCCATCGAGCGCCGCCTGAACCACCTGCGCAGCGGCCGCCCGCACATGCGCGAAAGCGAGAAGGACGACGGCACGGTGCTGGAGATCCGCGGCAATCCCCTACCCGACGGCGGCTTCGTCACCAGCTATGCGGACATCACCAGCTACAAGAACGCCGCGCGTGAACTGCGCTCGCTGGCCGACGCGCTGGAACATCGCGTGGCCGAGCGCACCCATGATCTGGAAGAAGCACGCCGCGAGGCCGTGCAGGCCAACCGCTACAAGACCCGCTTCGTCGCCTCGGCGGTGCACGACCTGCTGCAGCCGCTGAATGCCGCGCGCATGTTCGTTTCGGTGCTGCGCGCGCGGCTGAGTGGCGAAGCGCGCGAACTGAGCGAGCACGTCGATGCCGCGCTGGCCGCGCAGGACGCCATCCTCAACAGCCTGCTGGACATCTCGCGGCTGGAATCAGGCTCCCTGCAGACCCGCGTGCGCGCCTTCGCGCTGTCGCCGCTGCTGGAAACCCTGGCCCGCGAGTTCGGCATTGCCGCGCAGAGCCGTGGCCTGCAGCTGCACTGGGTCGACACCTGCGCGGTAGTGGTCAGCGATGAAGCACTGCTGCGCCGCATCCTGCAGAACTTCCTGTCCAATGCCCTGCGCTACACCCCGCGCGGGCGCGTGCTGATCGGCTGCCGGCGCGTGGGCGACCAGCTGCGCATCGAAGTGCACGACCAGGGCCCGGGCATTCCGGAAAGCCTGCAGGGCGAGATCTTCGAGGAGTTCCGCCGCTTGAACGATGGCGTCGAACAGGAACGCGGCGCCGGCCTGGGCCTGGCCATCGTCGAGCGCATCGGCCGCCTGCTCGGCCACCGCATCAGCCTGCGCTCCACCTTGGGCAAGGGCAGCGTGTTCGCGGTGAGCGTGGCGCTGGGGCGCGCCGACGATGTGGCCGCGCCGGCACCGCCGCCCGTGCTGGCCGCCGAACCGTCCGACGACAGCCCGCTGCGCCAGTGCCGGGTCTGGAGCATCGATGACGACCCGCGCGTGTGTGCGGCCACTCGCGCCCTGCTGGAGCGCTGGGGCTGCAACGTGGAGCTGGCCGATGGCCCGCACGGCGCGCTGGAGATCGCCAGCGCACTGAACGTGCCGCAGTTGCTGCTGCTGGACGTGCGCATGGGGCAATGGCACGGACCGGATCTTTACGAAGCGCTGTGCACGCTGTGGCAGGCGCGGCCGCCGGTGATCCTGGTGACCGCTGAGCGCGATGACGCGCTGAAGGCGCATGCCGCCGAACAAGGCTGGGGCTTCCTGCCCAAACCGGTGCGGCCACCGGCGCTGCGCGCGTTGATGACGCAGATGCTGTTGCGGCATCGGGGGTAGCGTCGAGCTTGCTCGACTGCATTGCTCCGCTCGTTGTAGAGCCGAGCCCATGCTCGGCTGCATTGCCTACAATCGACACCCCTACCTGTGCCAGGACGGCCGACCATGCCAACACCCCTGAAGACGGAAACTCCCGCTGATCTGTTTGCCGCCGCGTGGGCTGCCGATGCCCAGACCACGGCGGCGCTTCTCGCTGCTGGCGCAGACGTGCACGCAGTGGATGCCTTTGGGTTCACCGCACTGGAAAGGGCCGCATCCAGCCTGGATTGCGCACCGATGGAAAGCGCCCTGGCCACCCTGCGCCTGCTGATCGATGCGGGTAGCTCGCTGGAGCACATCGGCGCGGGCGGACGCACAGCGCTGTACCTGGCGGCAGAGTTTTCGCCGGCAGGGCCCGAGGCGGTGCAGCTGCTGATCGATGCCGGTGCACAGCCCGATGTGTACGACGCGCATGGCAACCACATCGTGGAAAACGCCTGGTCACCGCAGGTGAAGGCCTTGCTTTCCGCGCTGACCGGCCATGCCCTTCCCGAGGTCATCGTGCGCAAGCCGGACCGGAAGATGTCCGCTGCTGCGTGGAAGCTGGCGCGAGCCAGGATCGATGCGGCATTTGCAGTGCTGGAAGCCGCAGGCATCGTCGCCACTGCTGGGTGCGGCGATACACCGGACGACGCTGCCGACGACACCAATGAACTTTTCTGGCAGCGCGGCGGCACAGATGCAGGCCTCAAAGGGTTCTGCTTCTATTCCGGCGATGACATGAAGCGCGCCAGGCGCACCAGTGATCTGTCCATTGGCTTCTGGGGCCCGCCCGACAGCGCCGCCATGGAGCAGATCGGCCAGGCCATCGTCGACGCCTTCGCCAGTGTGGGCCTGCCAGCCGAGTGGGATGGCACGGAGCGCATGCGTCCCTGCATCGATCTGCGCTCGATCAGTGCCTGAGAGGCATCAGCCGAGCGTGGGCTCGGCGCTAGAGGACTCAGCGACAGCCGAGCGTGGGCTCGGCTCTACACGGCGGTCAGATCCCGCCCGCGTCGCCTTCCGGCTCCAGCGCCTTCACCAGCACCGCGGCCTGGGTGCGGCTGTGGCACTCGAGCTTCTTCAGGATGGCGGTCACGTGCACCTTCACCGTGTTCTCGGCCAGGCCCAGTTCGTAGGCGATCTGCTTGTTGAGCAGGCCATCGGCCAGGCACAGCAGCACGCGGAACTGCTGGGGGGTGAGCTGGGCCAGGCGCGCAGCCAGCAGCGCGTCGGATTCGCTGCGCTCCGGCGCCATCGCCGGGAACCACAGGCTGCCGTCGAGCACGGCCTGCACCGCCTGGCCGATGGTCTCGGCCGGGGCCGACTTGGGGATGAACCCGGCGGCACCGAACTGCTGGGCGCGGCGGATCACCCGCGGGTGATCGTTGGAGGAAAGGATCACCACCGGGATGTCCGGATGCGAGCCGCGCACGTGCAGCAGCGCGGAAAAGCCGTGCGCACCGGGCATGGTCAGGTCCAGCAGCACCAGATCCACCTCGGGCTGTGCATCGAGAGCTTCGGCCAGGGCATCGGCGCTGGCTACCTCGCGCACCTGCGCCAGCGGCAGGCTCTGCCGTAGCGACTGCACCACCGCCGAACGCAGCAGCGGGTGGTCATCGGCGATCAGGATGGTGTATTCGCTCATGGGGCCATTGTACGTGCAGGCCGGCGAGGTCAGCGCCCGCCCGGCTCTACGCTGCTGCGCCAGGCATCGAGGAACTGACGGCGCTTCAGCGCATCCAGGTACACCAGCAGGCCCGGGCCGAGCTGGATCGGGCGGCGGCTGCGCCCCGGCGCGTCGTCGCTGCGGGCGTTGCCGGTGACGATCGGCATCAGCCGTGCCTCGCGTGAGAGCACCTGCTGGCCACGCGGCGACAGCAGGTAATCAAGGAAGCGGCGCGCCTCTTCCGGGTGCGGCCCGGTACGTGGGATCACCGCCGTACGCAGCACCACCAGAGTGTAATCCTCCGGCTCGATGATGGCCAGCGGCGCGCCGCCATCGATGCGTGCCTGTGCGTACGAACCCAGCACGTTGTAGACCAGCGACAATTCACCGCTGGCTACCTTGTCCAGCAGCACGCCGGTGCGCTCCTCGCGCAGCACCGCGTTGTCACCCAGCGCGCCCAGCAGCGCACCGGCAATGCTGCCGCGCTGCGCGTCCTGGGTGGCCAGCAGGTAGCCCACACTGCTGCGTTCGATATCGTAGGTGCCGACCCTGCCGCGCAGCGGCGTGCCCTCGGCGCGCAGCAGGTCCAGCAGCTGGCGGCGCGTATGCGGGGCCTTGGCGGCCGACAGGCGGCGGGTGTTGTAGACCATCACCACCGGCTCGTAGCTGATGCCGAACGCCTCGCTCCGCCACTGCGCCCAGGCCGGCAGCGCGGCGGTCTGCGCCGAGCGGTGCGGCAGCGCATGGCCGTCGTTCACCAGCTTGGTCTGCAGGTCCATGCCGCTGGAAATCAGCAGGTCCGGCGACTCCGGGCCGGCACGGTCGTGCAGGTACCGCGCATACAGGTCCTGGGTAATGATGTCCTCGTACACCACTTCGGTGCCGGGGTGCAGGCGCTGGTAATCGGCGATGACCACCGCGAACACCTCGATGTCGGTGCTGCCGTGGATGCGCAGCTGCGCGGTGGCCGGGCCCTGCGCGGCGAAGCAGCGCACATCGCCGGGCGCGGCCAGCACCGGCAGCGCCAGCAGCAGGGCGAAGGCGGTGGCGAACAGGCGGATCATGAACTGCTCCGGGGCAGGCGGATGGTGGCGACCAGGCCGCCCTGCGGACGGTTGCTCAGGTCGATGTGGCCGCCGTGGCTGTCAACCACGCGCTTGACGATGGCCAGGCCCAGACCGGCGCCACCGGCCGGTGCGCACTCGCCACGGGCGAAGCGCTCGAACACGCGCCCGGCGTCGGCCGCGGCAATGCCGGCACCGTGATCGGCGATGGTCAGTACCGCCTGCCCGCCTTCCACGGTCAGCGCGATCTGCAGCGGACCGTCGCCGCCGTACTTCAGCGCGTTGTCGACCAGGTTCTTGATCGCCTCGCGCAGCAGCAGCGCATCGCCATGCACCTGCACCGGCTCGGCGGTCATCGCCAGCTGCACGCGCGGCGCCGGGCCGGCCTGCGGCAGTGCTTCATGCAGGGCCTGGTGCACGGTTTCGGCCAGGTCCACGGCCGCAAACCGCTGCAGGCTGGAACGGTGGATCACGCTGGCATCGCTGAGCAGCTGGTTGAGCAGGCGGCTCATGTGCGTGGCATTGCGCTCGATGGCCTGCAGGCTGCGCCGCATGTCGTCCGGGTCGTCGTCGTCAAGTGCCAGCTGCGCCTGCGCGCGCAGTGCGGCCAATGGCGTGCGCATCTGGTGCGCGGCCTCGGCCATGAACGCACGCAGCGTCTCGTTGCTGCTGGACAGGCGCTCCATGAAGCGGTTCAACGCCGCGACCATCTGGTCCATCTCGCGCGGCACGCGCGCATCCAGCGGCTTCAGGTCGGACGGCTCGCGCCGCGACAGCTCGCGTTCCACCCGCACCAGCGGGCGAAACGCACGGTGCACGCCAAAGGCCACCAGCGCGAGCAGCAGCAGCGACAACACGCCGATGGCCAGCAGCGCGCGGTTGACCATGTCCTGTGCCAGCGCCTCGCGTGCGCGGCGGGTCTGTCCCACCTGCACCTGCACTTCGCCCAGCGCGGACGCGGCTGCGAAACTGCGGCTGACCACCACGAAGCGCACGGTCTCGCCACTGTAGGGCGCATCGAACAGCTGCGGCTGCGTACCCGGCCGACGCGGTGGCGCGGGCAGGTCGCCATAGCCGGTGATGAGGTTGCCGCGACTGTCGGCCACCCGGTAGAACACGCGGTCCTCCGCCGCCATCGCCAGCAGGTCCAGCGCGGCGTACGGCAGGTCCACCTGCCACTGGCCATCGACCAGCGCCACCGAATCGGCGATGGACAGCGCCGAGGACACCAGCAGGTGGTCGTAGGAACGGTTGGCGGCGCGCTGGCCGTAATCGCGCGCGGCAAACAGCAGGGCCACCGCGAACACCGCCAGCAGCGTGCCCAGGTACAGCAACAGGGTGCGCCGCAGCGAACCCGGCGCGGCGACCGCAGTACGAACCTCAGCCATCGCCATCGCTGCTGCCGTCGCCGGCTTCTTCCAGCAGGTAGCCGACACCCCGCACGGTGGTGATGCGCAGCGGAGCGCCGGCGAGCTTCTTTCTCAGGCGACCGATGTACAACTCGATGGCATTCGGCCCGGCTTCGTCGTCGAAGCCGAACAGGCCGTTGCCGATCTCGTCCTTGCCGACCACCTGGCCGAGGCGGCCGACCAGGATTTCCAGCAGGCGGTATTCGCGGTTGGGCAGCTCGATCGGCTCGCCGTCCACGCTGACGCGGTGTGCGGCGTTGTCGAACTGGAAGCCACCAATCTGCACCACCTCGCTGGCGTGGCCGCGGGCACGGCGCAGCAGCACGCGGCAGCGCGCCTCGAATTCGCGGAAGTCGAAGGGTTTGCCGAGGTAATCATCGGCACCGACGTCCAGTGCCTGCACGCGGTCTTCGATGCCATCGCGTGCGGTCAGCATCAGCACCGGCGTGCTGTCGCCGCGCTCGCGCATGCCGGCCAGCACACGCAGGCCATCCAGCTTGGGCAGGCCGATATCCAGCACCACCAGGTCGAAGCTCTGGTACCGCAGCACGCTGGCGGCGGCCAGGCCGTCGGCCTGCCAGTCCACCGCGTGGCCGCTGCGGCGCATGCGGCGGATGATGGCATCGGCCAGATCCGGATTGTCTTCGACCAGCAGCAGGCGCATCGGCGGGAAACGGAAGGACGCAGGGGGAAGCGAATGCTACCGCGTGCGGCGCAGAGGCGTGTGGGGGGCCTTCCGCCGGGCATCGCGGCACCGAGGGTGCTTCCGCCGGGCATGGCCCGGCGCTACCGGGGGCGCGGCGCTGACGGGCTTCGCCGGGCATGGCCCGGCGCTACCGGAGGGCGCGGCGCCGACGCATCCCGGGGCACCGCCGCAGTGGTAGCGCCGGGCCATGCCCGGCGAGCGCAGCGGCTCGCTTTACGCTGCACCGCACAAACCGCTGACAGGACGATGACAGCTACCGCAAACCAGACTGCGGCCGCGCACCATCCGGTGCCCACGATTGCCGCGCGCCCGGCGCGCACCTGGGAGGGTTTGTGGAACTGAAGTTTGCCTGGCAGCGCCCCGCCGCCATGATGGCCCTGGCTGCGCTGGCCGCGCCGGCCTTTGCTGAAGACGACCGGCCGGTCACCGCCACCGTCGGCGGCCGCCTGCACCTGGATTTCGCCACGTTCGACAACGACGACCGTGGCACCCCGAACAAGGACGATACCGAGATCCGCCGCGCCTGGGTGGACGTGTCGGGCAAGTTCTTCGTGGTCGACTACAAGGCCGAAGCGGACTTTTCCGGCGACCGCGTCGAGGCCAAGGACGTCTACCTCAGCCGCAGCTTCGGCAAGGCCGGCAAGCTGACGATCGGCCAGTTCAAGCAGTATTTCTCGCTGGATGACCGCACCAGCTCCAACTACGGCAGCTTCCTGGAGCGCGGCAACGCCGGCACCACGCTGGCGCCACTGTACCGCCTGGGCGCGTCCTGGCAGGCCAATCCGGGTGATTTCACCTGGGCGGCCAGCCTCTACAGCCTGGAAAGCATCGATGCCTGGCAGGTGAAGGGCCGCGCCGCCGGTGGCCGCGTCACCTGGGCCCCCTCGGCCAGCGACGGCGACGTGCTGCACCTGGGCCTGTCGCTGGCCCATGAGGCCTACGACAACCCCGGCAGCAACGGCACCCCCGGCCTGAAGATCCGCCCGCGCCCGGCCGGCCACCTGTCCGACGAAAGCCGCCTGACCCTGGTCGACTTTTCCGCCGGCCGCGATACCGACGTCAACAAGTGGTCGCTGGAATACGCGCAGGTGCGCGGCCCGCTGTCCTGGCAGGGCGAGTTCAGCGGCGCCACCTTCGACGACGGCGCCCAGCGCGGCGAGGTGATGGCCGCCTACGGCATGCTCAGCTGGTTCGTCACCGGCGAAAGCAAGGCCTACGACCGCAAGACCGGCCGCTTCGCACGGGTCAAGGACATCCGCCACAAGGCCGGTGCCTTCGAAGTGGCCCTGCGCTACGACCAGATGTGGGGCGCGCAGCACCTTGATGGTGCACCGGACCTGCGCCGCGGCAGCACCGCTGCATGGACGCTGGGCGGCAACTGGTACCTGCGCGACAACCTGCGCTTCATGCTCGACGTGATCGAAAGCCGCAACCGCGACCGCCTGGCCGGGGTGACGCTGGACCGCACGCGCGCGGTCACCGGCCGCCTGCAGTTCGACTTCTGAGCCACGCACTCCCTCCCCCTTCCCCCTCTTCAACCGCAGTACGCAAGGAGTCCGCAGATGATGCTGAGCATCCTCGGCTTTGGCATGGTCATTACGTTCATGTACTTGATCATGAGCAAACGACTGTCGCCGCTGGTCGCCCTGATCACCATCCCGATCATCTTCGCCCTGCTCGGCGGATTTGGCGCGAACATCGATGAAATGATGCTGGAAGGCATCAAGAAGATCGCGCCGACCGGCGTGATGCTGATGTTCGCCATCCTCTACTTCGGCGTGATGATCGATGCGGGCCTGTTCGACCCGCTGGTGCGCATCATCCTGCGCTTCGTCAAGGGTGATCCAATGAAGATCGTGCTCGGCACCGCCGTGCTGGCGATGCTGATCTCGCTCGACGGCGATGGCTCGACCACCTACATGATCACCGTCTCGGCGATGCTGCCGCTGTACCAGCGCCTGGGCATGAACGCGCTGAACATGACCTGCGTGACCATCCTCGCCGGCGGCGTGATGAACCTGACCCCGTGGGGCGGCCCGACTGCACGCGCAGCCACCGCGCTGCACGTGGATCCGGCCGATGTGTTCGTGCCGCTGATCCCGTCGATGGTGATCGCCTGTGCCGGCGTGCTGCTGCTGGCCTGGTACCTGGGCATGAAGGAACGCCGCCGCCTGGGCGTGGTCACCCTGCCGCAGGGTGGCAGCTGGATGGACAACAGCGTGTCCGATGACAACAACGCGCTGCCGTCGGTGGAAGACGCCGAGGACATCAAGCGGCCGAAGCTGCTGTGGGTGAACCTGGCACTGACCCTGGCCCTGATGGGTGCACTGATCGCCGGCGTGCTGCCGATGCCGGTGCTGTTCATGGTCGGCTTCGCCATCGCCCTGGTCATCAACTACCCGAACCTGGCCGAACAGCGCCGCCGCGTGGTCAACCACGCCGGCAACGTGCTGTCGGTGGTCGCGTTGATCTTCGCCGCGGGCATCTTCACCGGCATCCTCAACAATACCGGCATGGTCGAGGCGATGTCGCACAGCTTCCTGGCGATCATTCCGGAATCGTGGGGCCCGTACCTGGCCGTCATCACCGCCATCGCGTCGATGCCGTTCACCTTCTTCATGTCCAACGACGCCTTCTACTTCGGCGTGCTGCCGATCCTGTCCGAGGCTGCCGGCACCTACGGCATCACCCCGGTGGAGATGGCCCGCGCGTCGCTGGCCGGGCAGCCGGTGCACCTGCTCAGTCCGCTGGTGCCCTCCACCTACCTGCTGGTGGGCCTGGCCAAGGTCGAATTCGCCGACCACCAGAAGTTCACCCTGAAGTGGGCGATCGCCATCTCGCTGCTGTTGATGGTCGGCGGCCTGCTGTTCGGCCTGTATCCCTTCGCATCCTGACCCGGACACCAAGGAGCCTTCTGCAATGACGCTTCGAATCGCTTACGTCACCAGCGGCATGGGCAGTGTCGGCACTGCCATCTGCCAGAGCCTGGCCCGTTCCGGCCACACCGTGGTCGCCGGCTGCGCCCCGAACTCGCCACGCAAGGCCAACTGGCTGCGCGAACAGCGCGGACAGGGCTTCGACTTCATCGCCTCCGAAGGCAACGCCACCGACTGGGCCTCGACCACGGCGGCGTTCGCCAAGGTGCGTGCCGAGGTCGGCGAGGTGGACGTGCTGGTCAACAACTCCGGCGGCAGCCGTGACCTGTTGTTCCGGCAGATGACGGTGGAGGACTGGAATGCAGTGATCGCCTCCAACCTCAACGCGCTGTTCAACCTGACCAAGCAGGTGGTCGACGGCATGGCCACGCGTGGCTGGGGCCGCATCGTCAACATCGGTTCGGTCAGCGCGCACAAGGGCCAGATCGGCCAGGTGAACTACGCGACGGCGAAGGCGGCGATGCACGGTTTCAGCCGTGCGCTGGCCGCCGAAGTCGCCTCGCGCGGCGTCACCGTGAACACCTTGTCGCCGGGCTACATCGCCAGCCAGGCGATCAGCAGCTTCCCGCCGGACGTGCTGGACCGGTTGGCCGCCTCGGTACCGGTGCGTCGCCTGGGCCGGCCGGAAGAAGTCGCCGGCCTGGTGGCCTGGCTGGCCTCGGACGAAGCCTCGTATGTGACCGGTGCGGATTACCCGGTGAATGGTGGGTTGTACATGGGTTGAGGGATATCCACGCATGGCGTGGATCTACCGGTTCATGCACGTGGCGTGGATCTACCGGGTTCCAGTAGATCCACGCCATGCGTGGATGCTCGAACGCAGGCGTATCAGAAGTCCGCCGCCACCGTCATGAACACCTGGCGCGGTGCGCTGGCATGGATGGCGTAGCGCGTGCCGTTCGGGTCGGTCGGCGCGAACGAACTCAGCTGACCCGCATACCGCTTGTTGGTCAGGTTGGTCGCGTTCAACGACACGCGGATGTTGCGCAGGCCCATGCCCGGCCCGAAGTCATGACCGGCGCCCGCATCGAAGGTGGTCACGCCCGGCACCGACTGGTCGTTGGTGTAGGTGTAATAGCGCTTGCCGGTGTACTTGGCGCGCAGGCTGGCGAAGAAGCCATCGCGGTTCCAGCTGATTTCGCTGGACGCCATGCGCTGCGGCGTGTCGACGGTGATCTTGCCGGCCACCGGCACGATCTCGCCACCCGAGGTGTAGTTGTCCTCATAGGTGGTCTTGTTCCAGGACAGCGCGTTGTACCACTGCAGGCCGTCGATCGGCTTGAGGATGAAGGTCAGCTCCGCGCCGTGGCTCTTCACCGAACCCACGTTGATGAAGCGGGTGACACACTCCGGGCGCGTGCCGACTTCGATGCTCGAACACGGGTTGAGCGACAGCAGGCGGTTGTCGAACGTCACGTTGTACGCGGCGATCGATGCCTGGTACTTCTCACCGAAGGTGCGGAAGCCGGCTTCCAGGCTCTTGGACTTTTCCGGTTCCAGCCCGGCGCTGGCCGCGAACGATTCCGGCGAGACCTGCAGCGGGCCACCGCTGCCGCCACCGACGAAAGCGGCGATGTTCTCGGCATACGAAGCGAACAGCTCGTTGTTGGCATTGAGCTTGAAGCCCACGCCGACCTGCGGCAGCACCGGTTCCTTGGCAGTCAGCGTGCCCGAAGCGATGCTGGTTTCGACGCCGCCCTTGGCGGTGGCGCGCATGCGCGTGTCCGGGCTCTTCAGGCCCACGTCCACGGTCAGGCGCTGGTCGAGGAAGCGCATGCGGTCCTGCACGTAGAACTGCTGCGTGCGGATGTCGAAGTCCTGGTTGAACAGCAGGCGGTCCGGGTTCTTCAGGTACAGATCATCCAGGAACGGGCCGCTGATGTAATAGAAATTGCGCGACACGTTGTGGTCGTTCTGTTCGTACCACAGGCCGGCTTCCAGCTCGTGGATGCCCACCTGCCACGACAGCGCGGCGGTCAGGCCATCGCGGTTGATGGTGTAATTGGTGCTGCGGATCGAGATCGGCAGCATCTGGTCGGTGCCCGGATAGGACGGCTGGCCCGGCGCCCACCAGTGGCCCTGGCCACGGTTGTCGTGGTGGTAGGCCACCAGCTTCAGGCGGCCCTGCTCGCCCATGCGCAGGTCGGCGTCGAGCGAATACAGATTGTCATCACGCAGCGCGCGGCTCTGGTAGTAGGCATCGTCGATGCTGTTGACGCCGCCACTGAACTGGCACTTGGCCGGATCACGCGTGCCCGGCGCGCAGTAGGCGGCGGCGACGGCGCGATCCCAGTCCGGTGCGTAGATGTTCCAGTCCCAGCCCAGGCCGCGGTCCAGCATGGCCTTCGACAGGTAGGCGTAGTTGGCCTGGCTGGCGCGCGAGGTGGCCACGAACGCGCCGAAGCGATGGTCGCCTACGTTCCACACGGCCTTGGCGTTGAACTGGCGGGTGGTCTGGTTCTGGTACGGCGCGGCCCACATGTCCTGGTCCTGGTGCACGCCGGAGACATAGGCCGAGAAGCCGTTGATGTCGCCCGTATCCATGCGCAGGTAGCCGCGGCGCTGGTTGTTGTCGCCGACGGTGACGCTGGCACGGCCGCCGACTTCGGTGGACGGGTCCATCGAGAAGTACTGGATGGTGCCGCCGAGGTTGCTGGTCGAGGCCACGCCCAGCGAACCGATGCCCTGCGACAGTTCGGCGCCGGCGAGGTTCTCGGCGATCAGCGCGCGGGCGATGCTCAGGCCGTTGTAGTTGCCGTAGCTGTTGTCGCCCAGCGGGATGCCGTCGAGCGTGTAGCCGAGGCGGCTCTTGTCGAAGCCGCGCAGGCTGATGGTCTGCGATTCTTCGTTGGCGCCGAAGGCATCGTTGGACTGCACCGACACGCCGGGCAGGCGGTCGAGGATCTTCTGGCCACTGGTGCCCGGCGGCAGCACCTGCTTGTCGGCGGCGGTGATGCGCTGCACCTGCCGGGTTTCGCCCTGGCCGATGACGGACACGGTATCGAGCGTCTGCGCGCTCAGCGCGGCGTCAGCGGTGGCATCGGTGGTTTCAGCGGCATGGGCGCTGGCGGCGGAAAGCGCGATCGCGACGGCGATCGTGAGGTGTCGGGTCTGCATGAGGATCCATTGCATGGGGGGAGTCCGCCGCGACTCGGCACGGCGCGCCGCCACTATGCGAATGGAAGATGAAATGTTCTTTACGAAGTGACGCGGGTGTTGCGGGCAGTGACGCGCGTCTCGTTCGTGGGGTCTTGTCGGCAGGGCTGCGCCCTGCACCCGCTCGATGCAACGTCAACGTCAACGGCGAGAGCGGCTATCCGTGGGATTGCGGGGTGGGTCCGGTTGCGGGGGACGCTGCAAGTACGTCCATGTAAGCTCGGTCGCCGCATCCATGCGGCTCACGCCCCCGCAACCGGACCCACCCCGCCTTCGACAGATTCACGCGGCTGTTGGAACCTGCTGCTGATGGTGGGTGCCGACCGCTGGTCGGCACGGGGTCGGATCCCGTTGCTTCGCAACGGGCTCTGACCCCGGTTCTGTTTTTGATTTTTGCGACTGTATTCGGTGGGGCTTCCACCAACACCTTTTACTCCGGCGCCAGCTGGTCCATCCGGATGCGGTTGGCGAACAGCGAGAACGCCAACATGCCCGCCAGGCCATTCGCCCTGCTCACCCAGTGCGGCAGCCAGCGCGGTGGCTTCAGTACGCCGCTCTCGAACAATGGTGCGAAGGCGATCGCATCGGTCAGGCTCATCTTGCCGGCGAACAACCAGCGGCAGATCTGCAGGCGATCCTCGGCCAGCATGTGGCGGAAGAACGTGTGCACCGACACCAGCCCGCGCAGGTACACCGTGTCCTTGGTGAAGGCCAGCCCGCCGCTCGGTGGCACGCCGCGGAACACGCGCTGCGCCGAGGCGAAGCTTTCCTCCGGGTTCTGCCCGGCATCACAGAAGTAGCGGTACACCTCGATGAAATCCGCACCTTCGCGCGCCATCGCGATGGCTTCGGTGCGCAAGCTGATGCGTTTGAGGCGCTCGATGTCGATGCTGCCGGTGATCTGCTCGGCAAACGTGGCCAGGCCTTCCTGGGTGGCGGTCACCCGTGGCGAGGACAGCGCCAGGCTCGGCAGCACCGGTTGTTCGCGGCCGTTCAAGGCGGTCAGTGAATGCACCAGCGCTTCGTGGTGGAACAGCTGCGCACGGTCGTAGGCGCTGAAGCGTGCACTGGTGCGGAGGCGGATGCGGGTCGGGCCGGCGGCAGCCTTGGACACCAGCTCCGGGTCCAGCTGGACCTGGATGATGCGCGATTCGAAGAAACCATCGAGGTCGTTCTGCAGCTGCAGCTGCAGGGCGATGGCGGAGACAGGCACCTGTTCTTCCGGGGCCAGCAGTTCGCTGTCGAGCTCGCTGGCGATCTGGATGAAGTGGCGGGCGGCCTCGCGCGTGCTCGGGCCGTTCCCGGGCAATGGCTGCTCCGGCGCACCGAACAGCTGCACGGAACAGCGATCGACAGCCGCCGTGCCCAAGCCTTCCAGCAACTGCGCGGCCAGGTCCCAGCTCTGCGCGGACTGCTGCACGTAATGGCCCAGCGGATGGCTGGGATCACACTCGGCGGCGATGGCGGCCAGCGCGCGGCGTTCCTCGCTGAAGTCCAGTTTCGGATAGTCCACCTTCGGCAGCACCGGCTGGCCGCGGGCCACGCTGTCCAGAAACGGTGCCTGCACCGTTGCCGGCCAACTGGTCAGCCCCAGCAGACGGATGCCGCCCACGGCCTCGACCAGTCGCGCGTCGAGCGCCGCATGGTGGGCCACGTCATGGTCCAGCGTCGCGGTCGTTTCCATGGGCGGACTATAGCGCCCTGCCGTGTCCGGCGCTGCGCGCCGCCGTCCGAGCATCGGCTCGGGCGCTACAGGAAATGACTCCGCCGCGGACCCGCTGCTGTGCTACCGCCGGCGGTTCTTGCTCGCCGGGCGGAACTGCTGGCCCTTGCCCTTCTTGCCGCCGCGCTCCTGTGCGGTCTCGGCCTGGCGCACGGCCAGCTTGGCAGCGGCAGCCGCCACTTCTTCCTTCAGCTTGAAGTAGTTCTGCAGCCGGCTCTCTTCGATCTCACCGGCATCGATGGCCGCGCGCACGGCACAGCCCGGTTCCTGCTGGTGCATGCAGTCGTTGAAGCGGCACTGCGCCGCCAACGCTTCGATATCGGCGAAACCGCCTTCGGCCAGCGTCTCTTCGCCGGTCGGCTTCAGCTCGCGCATACCCGGGGTATCGATCAGGCACGCACCCATCGGCAGCGGCATCAGCGCGCGGTGGGTGGTGGTGTGGCGGCCGCGCGAATCGTTGGCGCGCACCGCGTTGGTCTTCATCCGCTGCTCGCCCAGCAGGGTATTGGTCAGCGTGGATTTGCCGGCACCGGACGAACCGACCAGCACCACCGTGCGGCCCGGGCCCAGCCACGGTTCCAGCACGGACACGCTGCCGGCATCCAGGCCATTGATCGCGTGCAGCGCGATACCCTGCATCTCCAGCTCCTCGAGCACCGCCAGCGCGTCTTCGCTGTACTCGGTCTGGTCGGCCTTGGTCAGCACCACCACCGGCTCGGCACCGCCACCGCCGACCAGCAGCAGGTAGCGCTCGATGCGGCGCGGGTTGAAGTCGGCATCCAGGCCACAGACGATGAACACCGTATCGATGTTGGCCGCGATCACCTGCTGGTGGTAATGCTCGCCGGCAGCGCCACGCTTGATGGCGGTACGCCGCGGCAGCAAAGCGACGATGCGGATGCCGTCCAGCAGCACCCAGTCGCCCACTGCCGGCCTTTCATGGCTGGGGAAGCGCGGACGCTGCCATTCCGGCAGCGACTCGGCCTTGATCGAGGCCTCCGGGCCATCGGCCACCACGTAGTGGGTGCGGTGCTGTTCGATCACCCGCGCCGGACGGGCCTGCGGGTGCTCGGCCATCGCGGCCTGCCAGTCGGCCTGCTGCGGCGGGCCCGGCCAGGGCCAGCCGATGGTCTGCAGTGCGTTGAAATCGGGGGTCTGGGTCATCGCCGTCATTCTAACCGGCCCGATGCCCTGCCAGCCCAACAACGGCAGGCCCTGGGGCCTTGCCATGCACTGCAGCAATTCCGGTAGGATGGAAACCCCACGCCTTTTGACGGCCCAGCCCCATGTCCACCCCCTCGCACAAGCCCCTGGCCACCCGCGAGCGCCTTTCCGAAGTGCGCTACGAGATCCGCGGAGAGCTGGCCCGGCGAGCGCGGGAGCTGGAGGCGCAGGGCCGCAAGCTGATCAAGCTGAACATCGGCAACCCGGGCAACTTCGGCTTCCGTGCGCCGGCACACCTGCAGCACGCCATCGCCGATGACATGGGCCGCACCGATCCCTATACCCACCAGCAGGGCCTGCCGGTGGCCCGCGAAGCCATCGCCGCCGCCTATGCACGCCGTGGTGCGCCCGATGCGCACCCGGACCGCGTGTTCATCGGCAACGGCGTCAGCGAGCTGATCGACCTGTCGCTGCGCGCCCTGCTGAACCCGGGCGACGAAGTGCTGGTGCCCTCGCCGGACTACCCGCTGTGGTCGGCCGCGGCCATCCTCAACGACGGCCGCCCGGTGTACTACCGCTGCGCGCCGGAGAACGGCTTCCAGCCCGACCCGACCGAGATCGAGACGCTGGTGTCCTCGCGCACCCGCGCCATCGTGCTGATCAACCCGAACAACCCCAGCGGCGCCAGCTACCCGCGCGAGCTGCTGGAGCGCGTGGTCGAGATCGCCCGCCGCCACAACCTGCTGCTGCTGGTCGACGAGATCTACGACCAGATCCTGTACGACGACGCAGTGTTCCAGCCGGTCGCGCCGCTGGCCGGCGATCATCCGTGCCTGACCTTCAGTGGCCTGAGCAAGGTGCACCGCGCCTGCGGCTGGCGCGTGGGCTGGGCCCACCTCACCGGCGACGACGCGCGCCTGGGTGAGTTCCGCGCAGCGCTCGATCTGCTCAGCGCGCTGCGCCTGTGCGCCAATGTGCCGGGCCAGTACGCCATCGACGCCGCGGTGAATGGCCCGGACACCATTTCCGAACTGTGCGCCCCCGGCGGCCGCCTGTATGAAACCCGCCGCGCGGTGATCGAGGCCTGCAACGCCAGCGAGCACCTGTCGCTGGTCGCCCCAGCCGGCGCGCTGTACGCGTTCCCGGCCGTGGTCGGTGCCGCCGCCAAGGGCTTCGACGATCACAACTTCGCGCTGGACCTGATGAATGACGAGGGCGTGCTGGTCGTGCCGGGCTCGAGCTTCAATGTGCCCTACCGCCACCACTTCCGCGTGACCCTGCTGCCGGAGGCCTCGGTGATGCGCGATGTGTTCGCGCGCATCGACCGCGTGCTGGCCCGCCGCGCCGAAGACGCCACCAAGGTCGTGCCGCTGAAGCCGCGCCGCTCGGTGGCCTGAGCGTGGCGCTGTCCTATCTGGCGCTGGGCGATTCGTACACCATCGGCGAAGCGGTCGCGGTCGAAGGCCGCTGGCCGCACCAGCTGGCTGCCGCGCTGCGTGCGCAGGGCGTGGGCCTGGCCGACCCGCAGACCATCGCCACCACCGGCTGGACCACCGATGAGCTCGACGCGGGCATCGATGCGGCCGCACCACAAGGTCCGTTCGCCTTCGTCAGCCTGCTGATCGGGGTCAACAACCAGTACCGCGGGCGCCCGCTGAACGAATACCGCCACCAGTTCGAGGCGCTGCTGCAGCGTGCGATCGGCTTTGCCGGTGGCGATGCCGGACGCGTGCTGGTGCTGTCCTTCCCCGACTGGGGCGCGACCCCGTTCGGTGCCGGCAGCGGCCGTGACCTGGCCCGCATCGGGATCGAGACCGACGAATTCAACGGCGCCGCCAAGGTCATCAGCACCCAGCAGGGCGTGGCCTTCGTCGACATCACCGACATCAGCCGCGCGCATGGCGCCGACCCGACGATGATCGCCGAGGACAACCTGCATCCCTCCACGCGGATGTATGCGTTGTGGGCCGGACGCGCCCTGCCCGTGGCCACGCGCCTGCTGCAGCGAACGGACTGAGCGATGGAGGGCCTGCCAGGGAACGGCACACCACTGAACTGTTCGCCGCTGGAGCGCGGCCAGGCACGGGCCATCGCCGAGGCGTTCCGGCCGATGCAGGCCTGGGGCAACCGCCGCGACTACTACTACACGCGCGGCAAGCTGGGCAGCGATCCGCTGTACGACGGCGTGCTGCAGCACCTCCCCGACGATGGCCTGCCGCTGCTCGACCTGGGCTGCGGGCTGGGCCTGTTCGCCCACGTACTGCGCCAGCGCGGCCGCGGCCAGCCCTACCTGGGCGTGGACGTGGATGCGGGCAAGATCGCCCGCGCGCAACGGGCCGGTGGCGACCTGGAGGATGTGAGGTTCGACTGCCTGGACGTGCAGGCGCCCCTGCCTGCGCAGGCCGGGCACGTGCTGCTGCTGGACGTGCTGCAGTACCTGGATGTGCAGCCGCAGCTGGACCTGCTGAAAGCGGCCAGCGCGCGGGTGGCGCCCGGCGGCAGCCTGCTGCTGCGCACGCCACTGGCCACCGGCGGCCGCCGCGACCGCACCACGCGCGTGGCTGATCGTCTGGCCTGGCTGGTCGGCTGGATGGGTACGCGGCCGCGGCATTACCCCGACCCGGCACTGCTGCGGGCGACGCTGGCCGGGGCCGGATTGCAGGTGGGCGAGGTGCGGCCGCTGCACGGGCGCACGCCGTTCAACAGCTGGCTGCTGGTAGCGCAGCGATCCCCTGTGTAGAGCCGAGCCCATGCTCGGCTGCCTTTACGGCGCGTTGCGCCGCCGCCCGAGCGTAGGCTCGGGCGCTACAGGTGGTCCCACCGCTACGGCGCGTTGCGCCGCCGCCCGGGCATGGACCGGCGCCACCACGCTAGAGGGACGGCAACCGCGCCTTCAGCCCGCGCTGGTCCAGCACCTGCAGCACGCGCTCGATGATGGCCAGGTTGTGGCCATGTGCGGCACCTTCATGCAGCAGCACGATGGCACCGGGCTGCAGGTCCGGCAGCAGGCGCGCCATCACACCGTCGGGCGTGCAGCCCACGCCGTCATAGCCGCGCGCGGTCCAGCCCACCCGCACCAGCCCCAGCGCGGCCAGCACCGGCGCCACGAACGGGTTGGTCATGCCCACCACCGAGCGGTACCAGCGCGTCGGGCGGCCGCTGACCGCCTGCAGGGCCTGGTGGCAGCCTTCGATCTCGGCACGCATCGCCGCCGGGCCCAGCCGCCAGAAGCGGGTCTGCGGGTGGGTATGGCTGTGGTTCCCGAGGTCGTGGCCGCGACGCAGGATCTCTTCCACCAGGGCCGGATGCGCCAATGCGCGCTCGCCGACCAGGAAGAAGGTCGCCTTCGCCTGGTGCCGGTCGAGCAGATCCAGCAGCGCCGGGGTCTCCTCGCTGGGACCATCGTCGATGGTCAGCCAGACACTGTTCCCCGCATCGGGCAGGCGGTCCAGCACCGGCGTGTAGAAGCGGCTGTTGGGCAGGAACACCGGCACCATGAACAGTGCGTGGCTGACCACCATCAGCGGAAGCCCCCAGTGCCAGCCGGCCAGCACCCAGACCAGGATCACCGCTACCTGCGACGCCACCAGCCAGTGCAGCCAGCGCCACGGCCGGGTCGGGATGCGATGCAATGTTCCTGCGTTAGTCATGCCCCATGATGCCATGGGGCGTAGAATGAGTGATTCGAATTTACGGACCCTACACTGCCCATGTCCCTCGATCCCGCCCTGCGTTCGCGCATCGAATCCCTCCTCAACGACAACCGCGTCGTGCTGTTCATGAAGGGCCAGCCGTCGATGCCGCAGTGCGGCTTCTCGGCCAAGGCCGTGGGCGCCCTGCAGGACCTGGGCGTCGATTTCGCCCACGTCAACGTGCTGGCCGACCAGGAAATCCGTGAAGGCATCAAGGCCTATGGCGACTGGCCGACCATCCCGCAGCTGTACATCGACGGCGAACTGGTCGGTGGCAGCGACATCATCCTGCAGATGGCCGCCAGCGGCGAACTGAGCACCGTGCTCGGCCTGGCCGCACCGGACCGCACCCCGCCGCGCATCACCGTCACCCCGGCCGCGGTCGAAATGCTGAAGGGCGCGCTGGCCGATGCTCCGGGCGCTTCGCTGCAGCTGACCATCGATGCGCGTTTCCAGCCGAACTTCCAGCTGGCCCCGCACGATGACAGCGCGATCGCCGCCGAATCCAACGGCCTGCGCGTGCAGTTCGACCTGTCCAGCGCGCGCCGCGCCGACGGCATCACCATCGACTGGGTCGATGACATCCGCGGCAAGGGCCTGGCCATCGACAACCCGAACGCGCCCAAGCCGGTGCAGGAAATCAGCGTGCGTGACGCCGACGACCTGGTGCGTGCCGGCAACGTGACCCTGGTCGACGTGCGCCCGGCCGACGAACGCGCCATCGCCGCGGTCGGCGTGCCGTTCAAGAGCTTCGACGGCAACGGCCGCGCCGAGCTGGAAGGCCTGCCCAAGGACACCCCGCTGGCCTTCCTGTGCCACCACGGTGGCCGCAGCGCGCAGGCTGCCGAGCAGTTCCGCACCTTGGGCTTCACCAAGGTGTTCAACGTCACCGGCGGCATCGACGCCTGGTCGGACGAAGTGGACAACGGCGTGCCGAAGTACTGACCGGCCAGCCCACGGGCACGAAAAACGCCGGCAGACGCCGGCGTTTTTTTTATCCACGCCATGCGTGGATGGCGCGGTCTCCGGCTACCCCGCAAACCCGCCTTCGGCGAGGAAATCCAGTTCTTCCGGGCTGGGAATGCGGCCCAGCACTGCGTTGCGGTGCGGGAAGCGGCCGAAGCGGCGGATGACGTCGCGGTGGACTTCGGCGTACTCCAGGTATTCCTTGTCGCCCAGCACGTCGAACATGGCGACCGAACGATCCTGGTCGAACGGATCTTCGGAATGCTCGAACGGCAGGTAGATGAAGGCGCGCAGCTTGGGCACCAGCTGCAGGTCCAGGCCTTCCTCGATGGCGCGCATGGCGTAATGCCGGGCCAGGCCATCGGTGGCGAAGGAATGGGCGGTACCGCGGAAGCAGTTGCGCGGGAACTGGTCCAGCAGCAGCATCAGCGCCAGCGCGCCTTCGGAACTGCCCAGCCAGTGTTCGCGCCCACGCGACGCCGCCGCGTAGTGCTCCTCCAGGAACCGCTCGCGGAACCGCGCGTCGAACGCGTCATCGCGGGCGAACCACTTCGTCGGGCCCGCCTCGCTCCAGAATTCCACCACTTGCGCGGCAACGTCCATCACCTGCTCTCCAGGGCCAGCGCGCGGCGCCAGACCATCATCATCATTCGTCAAAGCGCAGGTGGCGGACCGACTTGCCGTTGCGCCGAATAAGCTTAAGCGCCTCGATACCGATCTGGATATGGTTTTCCACGAACTGGGAGCTGACCTTGGCATCGGAGGCCTCGGTCTTGACCCCGTCGGGAATCATCGGTTGGTCGGACACCAGCAACAGGGCCCCGCTGGGGATGTGGTTGGCGAAGCCGGCAGCGAACACCGTGGCCGTTTCCATGTCGATGGCCATGCAGCGCATCGCCCGCAGCCGTTCCTTGAAGGCCTCATCATGCTCCCAGACCCGGCGGTTGGTTGTGTAGACCGTGCCGGTCCAGTAGTCGTGGCCGAGGTCGCGGATCATCGTGGACACCGCCCGCTGCAGGGCGAAGGCCGGCAGCGCCGGCACTTCCGGCGGCAGGTAGTCGCCCGAGGTGCCCTCGCCGCGGATGGCGGCGATCGGCAGCACCAGGTCGCCCAGCTGGTTCTTGCGCTTGAGCCCCCCGCATTTGCCCAGGAACAGCACGGCCTTGGGCATCACCGCCGACAGCAGGTCCATGATGATGGCGGCATTGGGGCTGCCCATGCCGAAGTTGATCATGGTGATGTCGTCGAAGGTGGCGCTGGCCATCGGCCGGTCCAGGCCGACGATGGGCACCCCGGTCAGCTCGGCGAAGGTATGCAGGTAGCCGCCGAAGTTGGTCAGCAGGATGTGCTGGCCGAACTGGTCCAGGGGCACGCCGGTATAGCGTGGCAGCCAGTTGTCGACGATTTCCTGCTTGCTCTTCATGGCGCATCCGCGACGGCGTGGGGCCGCCATTGTAGGCGCGTGCCCGCCGGCCTTCATCTGCCCCGGCAACAAAGAAGGGCGGCCCTGCGGCCGCCCTCCCGGGGGTTCCCGGCACGTCCTGCCCGGGAACCGTCACTGCCGCGCCGGGCGCTTAGAAGCGCACCGACCAGCGCAGGTTGGCGCCATGGTCACGGCTCTCATCACCGTACTGGCCGCTGTAGCCCAGTTCCAGCTGCTGGCGCTCGGTCAGCCAGGCCGACAGGCCCAGCTCGGCCACCACCGCACTGTCGGCGATCGGCGCACCGCTGACCACGAACGCGTCGCTGCCGCTGGCGAAGGCCAGCGTTGCCGACGGGTCACGGTCACCGCTGGCCCGGCGGTAGCCCACCCCACCGGTCACGTGCAGCCAGCTGTCCTGCTGGAACGAGGCCTTCAGGCCCTTGTCGAAGCGCACACCGGCCGTGGCCACGGTGGTACGGGCATCGTCGACCCGGCCCTGCAGGGCGGCGGCACCGCCACGCTCGTCGATGTGCTTGGTGTCCACTTCCACGCGGGCCACCTGCAGGTACGGTTCCAGGCCGGCTTCACGGCCACCAAAGCGGTAGGCCGCTTCGATGAACGCCTGGCGGGTGCGAGCGTCGTAGCGGGCGCTCAGCGTGTCGGTGTAGCCGGAGAACGCCAGCTCGCGGGTGCTGTCCACGTCGTGGTTGCTCACCGCCAGGCCGCCACGCAGGCCGAACCCGCCCCAGTTGTGGCTGGCGTACGCGCCGAAGTGGGTGTTGTCGATCTTCGAGCGCGCACGACGGCCCTGCTGCTGCTTGACGTCGGTACGGCCGGTACCGGCCAGCACGCCCACCTGCCAGCCGCCGAACTCGCGGTCCACGCCGACCAGCAGGCCGTTGTTGTTGGCCTGGGTGCGGGCGGTGTTGGCGTTGCCGTCCAGGGTGGTGCTGCCACCGATGGCCTGCACCCAGACGCCGGTTGCATCGGCATCGCTGGCGCCCGGTGCGGTGGCACCGGCACGGCGCGACAGCGCGGCATCACGCACGTTCCGGCTGCTTTCCACCAGCGCGGCCGCGGTGGCTGCGTGCAGCTCGCCGCTCAGGCCGTCCAGCGCCGCACCCACCTGTTCCGGGAACAGCAGGGTCAGCGGACGCGGCAGGCCCTGGCCAACGGCCAAGGTGTCGGCCACGCCGGCCACGGCGCGCTGGTTGGCGGTGGTGGCAGCGGTGGCCAGTGCGGCGCCGCGGGCCACCTCGATCCGGGCACCGGAAGCGCCGTAGACCAGGCTGAACTGCATGAACGGCGAGAACGCGCTGAAATCGGTGGTCGCGAACTGGCCGATCGTGCCGCCATCGGCCTGCAGGAAGTTGAACTGCTCGCCCAGGTAGTAGGTGCCCGCTTCCGGCAGTGCCACCAGCGAGCCGCCGAGGGTGGCGGTGCCGGTGACGTGCAGCAGGTCGCTACGGCTGCCCGGGGCCAGTTCGGCCTGGTAGATGCCGCTGGCAGTCTGCACGTAGTCACCGTTGATGGTCAGCGTGCCGATCGAATTGCCCGGCGCGATGATGCCGGACACGGTGGTGTCGCCCAGCTCGCCCACGCCCTTCAGCGTGCCCTTGGCGCCGACGAAGGTCTGGCCACCGGTCTGCACGCCGTTGAACGAGACCACGCCGCCGGACACGCTCAGGTCCGAGCCGTCCAGCACGCCGGTGCGGGTGACGAAGCTGACGCCACCGTTGGCATTCAGCGCGGTGCTTTCCAGCGTGCCGTTCAGCACCAGGCTGCCACCGTTCACTTCGACGGCGCTGGTCAGCGCGTTGACGCCGTCCAGCTCCAGCACGCCTTCGCGCACCACGGCGCCGTTGAAGCTGTTGTCGCCGCTCAGGCGCAGCCAGCCGATGCCGCTCTTGGTCAGCTTGCCCGGGCCGCCGATGTCATTGGTCCAGTCGTCCCATGCATCGCCTTCCCACACCTTCAGGCCACCGGCCTTCTGGTTCATCACCACGTCGGTGTCCACCCGCAGCGAGCCATAGCCCTCGACCGCCTTGGCCAGGTCCATCAGGCCCCAGCCGTAGACATCGTCCACGCCCTCGGCACCGAGGTCGGTGGCGGTGGTCAGCAGCACGTCGCGCACCTGCGCGCTGTCCAGGTACGGGAAGCGCTCGAACAGCAGGCCCAGTGCACCGGTCACGTGCGGGGCCGCCATCGAGGTGCCGCTCATGTCAGCGTAGGCCGAGGTCGGATCCTGGTTCAGGACTTCCAGCACCAGGTTGCCGTTGTCGTCGTACAGGTCGCCTTCCAGCACCGAATCGTCGCCGTACACGGTGGAGGTGATGTTTGAACCGGGTGCGGCCAGGCACCAGTTGGCGGCCAGGCCGCAACGCATCGAGCGGTTGCTCAGTTCCAGGTCTTCATTGACGTTGACCACGGCCAGCCAGTACGGCTCGATATCGGCGATGGCGCGCGGCAGCGAAGCGAACATGCCGGCGATCGGCGCTTCTTCGGGCGAAGGATTGACGGCATTGGTGTTGCCGGCTGCCCAGACCTGGATCAGGCCGCTGCTGCGCGAACCTTCGGCCATGGCCGCCAGGCTTTCGGCGAACACCGGATGCGACTGGTAGAAATCCAGGTCTTCAGCGGTCTCCGGCTCGTTGGCCAGGCCCCAGCTGTGATTGATCGCACGCACGCCCTGTTCGTTCATCTGCGCGTACAGCTGCGGATAGATCGAATCGGCGGCCGAGATCGCGGCCACGGTCTGTTCGTCCAGATACAGGCTGTTGCCGATGCGCACCACCGAAAGGTAGGTGACGCTGTTGGAGAACAGGCGGGCCACGCTCAGGTCGGCACCGAAGGCCACGCCATGGGTGCCGTTGCCATCGCGGTTGGCAGCGATGGTGCCCGACACGTGGGTACCGTGCAGGTTGTAGCTCAGGCCTTCGTAGAAGCCGTTGTTGTTGAGCAGCTGCTCCCAGTCCGGGTCGATCAGTTGGTAGGACACCGCGACCTGGTCGCCATCGCTGACGAAGCAGGCATCCGGGCCGTCCAGCACTTCGCGGCTGCACAGGCTGCCGTCGGCCAGCACGTCAGCCAGGTGGATGCTGCGGTGGTCCTTGCCGGCGAACTCGTCGTGCTCAAGGCCGGTGCCGCTGTCGAACACGCCCAGGCGGATGCCCTTGCCGGTCAGGCCGCGGGCATAGGCGGCATCGGCATTGATCGCGCCCAGGCCCCAGTCGTTGTTGAATTCGGTGGTGCGCCAGCTGGCGGCATCACCGGCCTGGCCCATGATCGGCTCGGCCACGGCATCGCCTGCAGCCGGGGCGAAACCCGATGACGGAACGGCGGTCGAGGCCAGCGACGGGGCGGCGAAGGCAGCCTGCAGGCTGCGCTGCAACTGGTAGCGCGACAGCTCGTCACTGCTGCCCTGGGCCAGGGCCGGCAGCGAGGCGGCCACCAGCAGCGAGCCGACAATGGCCGAAGCCAGCGGCGAGGGCAGGAAGGTGCGGCGCGCAGCGACAGTACGGTACGACGTGAAAACGCTCATCAACAGGTACGTCCTTGAATTCCATGGGAAGTGCGATGCCAGCCGTGCGCGTTGGCACAGGGCTGCCAGCAAGGGGAGAGCCACACGCTGCTGCGTTCGAACACCGCAGGTGTCACCAGAAATTAATGCTTCGTTCACAACTTCTGTATAGGGAAATTCCTACATCCGCCCCTGCCCAACGTCACTTGGCAATCGCCCCCGGCGCCGGATAGCGTCGGTGGATTCACGCGCCTGCCAGGGGAATCTGCATGCCATCCACGCTGTTGCGCGCCGGGCTTGGCCTGGCGTTGGCCTTACTGAGCACCGCACCGGCGGTGGGCGCGTCGCGCTTCGTCGCCGACCCCTACCCCAGTACCTACCAGGCCCATCCCGATGGCCCGGTGCTGATCCAGAACGCCACCGTGCTGACCGGCACTGGCCAGCGCCTGGAGCATGCCGACGTGCTGCTGCGCGACGGCCGCATCGTCGCCGTCGGCCCGCAGCTGCAGGCCGATGCCGGCATGACCCGCATCGATGCGCAGGGCAAGTGGGTCACCCCGGGCCTGATCGACGTGCATTCGCACCTGGGCGTCTACCCCAGCCCCGGCGTCAGCGCGCACAGCGACGGCAACGAAATGACCGCACCGGTCACCGCCCATGTCTGGGCCGAGCACTCGGTGTGGCCGCAGGACCCAGGCTTCACCGCGGCCCTGGCCGGTGGCGTGACCAGCATGCAGGTGCTGCCCGGCTCGGCCAACCTGGTCGGCGGCCGCGGCGTGGTGCTGAAGAACGTGCCGGCCACCACCTACCAGGCGATGAAATTCCCCGGCGCGCCGTGGGGCCTGAAAATGGCCTGCGGCGAGAACCCGAAGCGCGTCTACGGCGGCAAGGGCACCGCCCCGGCCACGCGCATGGGCAACGTGGCCGGCTACCGCGCCGCCTTCATCGACGCGGCCGACTACATCGCCAAGAACAGCCCGAAGCCGTCCAAGCGCAAGGGCTGGTTCGGCAGCGACAAGGGCGACAGCGCCGGGGATGCCGGCGGCAAGCGCGACCTCAAGCTGGATACGCTGGCCGGCGCCATCCAGGGCGACATCCGCGTGCACATCCACTGCTACCGCGCCGACGAAATGGCCACCATGCTCGACCTGGCCAAGGAATTCGGCTTCAAGGTGGCCGCCTTCCACCACGGCGTGGAAGCCTACAAGCTGGCCGACCGGCTGGCCGCCGACGGCGTCTGCGGTGCGCTCTGGGCCGACTGGTGGGGCTTCAAGATGGAAGCCTTCGATGGCATCGCCGAGAACATCGCGCTGGTCGACCGGCCGAAGAACAGCTGCGCCATCGTCCATTCCGATTCGCCCGAGGGCATCCAGCGCCTCAACCAGGAGGCGGCCAAGGTGATGGCTGCGGCGCGCCGCGCGCGCATGCCGGACATCACCCCGGAACACGCGATCACGTGGATGACCGCCAACGCCGCCAAGGCGCTGGGCATCGAAGGCCAGACCGGCACCCTGGAGGCCGGCAAGATGGCTGACGTGGTGGTGTGGAACGGCAATCCCTTCAGTTCGTATGCCCTGGCCGAGCAGGTCTTCGTCGATGGCCGGCGGCTGTATGACCGCGCTGCGCCGGCGGCGACGCCGCGTTCGGATTTCCAGCTTGGCCAGGAGATGCGCTGATGGGCACGTTGAACAAGCGTCACCGGGCATGGCCCGGCGTTACCGTGGTTGCGCTGCTGTTGCTGGCAACTGCGGCTTCGGCGCAGGACCTGCTGGTGCGCAACGCCACGGTGCACACCGCCAGCGCGCGCGGCAACCTGCAGAACACCGACGTGCTGGTGCAGGGCGGGCTGATCCGCACGGTCGGCCCCGGCCTGGCGGCACCGGCCGGCGTGGCCGTGGTGGAGGCCAACGGCCGTCCGCTCACTCCGGCCCTGTTCGGCGGCATCACCGAGATCGGCATCGAAGAGGTCTCCGGCGAATCGAGCACCGTGGACAGCACGCTGAAGATCGGCGAGCAGCCGCTGCGCCCGGAATTCGACGTCACCCTTGCCTACAACCCGGCCTCGGTGCTGATTCCCGTGGCGCGCCTGGATGGCATCGGCTTCACCGTGCTGGGCGCAGCCACCGGCGGTGGCTTCGTGGCCGGCCAGGGCGGCGTGATGCGCCTGGATGGCAGCGCCGACCCGATCGGCCCGCGTGCGCTGTTCCTGCGCCTGGGCGCGGCCGCGTCGGAACTGACCGGGCAGTCGCGCGCGGCGCAGTGGATGCTGCTGCAGCAGATGGTGGACGAAGCGCGCGGCCAGGTCGCCGCCGATTCACCGCATGCGCTGCTGACGCCCGCCGGCCGCCGCAGCCTGGCCCGCTACCTGGGCGGCCAGGGCCGCATCGTGGTGGAAGTGGACCGTGCCGCCGACATCCGCCAGCTGCTGCGCTGGGCCGCACGCGAGAAGGTCAAGATCGCCATCGCCGGTGGTGCCGAGGCCTGGCAGATGGCCGCGGAACTGGCCGCAGCACAGGTGCCGGTGTTCGTTGATGCGCTGGGCAACCTGCCGACCAGCTTCGACCAGATCGGCGCCACCTTGGAAAACGCCGCGCGCCTGCAGCGTGCGGGCGTGCCGGTCAGCTTCACCCAGCGCGACGATGCCTCGCACAACGCGCGCAAGATGCGCCAGCTGGCCGGCAACGCGGTGGCCAATGGCCTGCCGTGGGCCGATGGCTTGGCCGGGCTGACCCGGGTGCCGGCACAGGTGCTGGGCGTGGCCGACCAGATCGGCACCATCGAACCGGGCAAGCGCGCCGACCTTGTGCTCTGGGAAGGCGACCCGCTGGATGTGGCGCACTATGCCGAACAGGTCTGGCTGGGTGGGCGCGCGATGCCGATGCGCTCGCGCCAGACCGAACTGCGCGACCGTTACCTGCAGCACAACGCGCAGCCCTGACCTGCGAGGAATCCGCCGATGCCGACCCTGCGCTGGTACTTCGATTTCGTCTCGCCCTATTCCTACCTGCACTGGCAGAAGGTCAAGCAGCTGCCGCAGTTCGCGGCCATCCAGCCGGTGCCGATCGCCTTCGGCGCGGTGCTGCACCACCTGGGCAACCTCGGCCCGGCCGAGATCCCGGCCAAGCGCCGTTTCATCTACCGGCAGCTGCTGTGGACGGCGCAGGCCGAAGGCACGCCGCTGCGCTTCCCGCCCGCCCATCCGTTCAACCCGCTGGCCGCGCTGCGCCTGTGCCTGGCCGCCGGTGGCAACACGCAGGCGGTGGATGTGCTGTTCGACTGGATCTGGCGCGAAGGCAATACCGGGGACAGCGCCGAAACGCTGCGCATACCGGCGGCGCGGCTGGGCATCAACGACGTGCAGGCGGCCTGCGCCGAAGCGGCGGTGAAGGAACAGCTGCGCCGCAATACCGAGGCCGCGATCGACGCTGGCCTGTTCGGCGTGCCGACCCTGTCCATCGACGGCGAACTGTTCTGGGGCAACGATGCGCACCCGATGATGGCCGCCGTGCTGGCCGACCCCGGCCTGCTGCAGCGTCCGGACTGGCAGGCCGTGGTAACGCTTCCAGTGGCGGTGCAGCGCAATCGCTGAACAGGCAATGGCGTGATTCCCTCGCGCGCCCCGGATAAAATTGAGATAGCTTTCACATTCCGAACCTACAACCGCCCTGGAGGGGGAGCCGGATGCGCATCGGAATCGTTGTCGATTCGGCCTGCGACCTGCCGCAGGATTTCATTGCCGCACACAACATCGTGGTGCTGCCGATCACCGTGCGGATCGGCGAAGCGGTGCTGGCCGACCATCGCGACGAGCAGGCGACGCTCAGCTTCCTGCACGCCCACGTGGCCGAGCATGGTGCCGAAGCCGAGACCATCCCCTTCAGCGTCAACCAGATCCGCGATCTGTTCCTGCAGCAGCTGGTGATCGATTACGACCACGTGTTCTGCATGACCATCACCAGGACGCGCAGTCCGATCCACGACAACGCGCTGCAGGCCAGCTTCGCCATCCTCAACGACTACAAGCCGGTGCGCCAGGCGGCGGGCTACAACTCGCCGTTCGCGCTGCGCGTGCTGGATACCCAGAACCTGTTCGCCGCCCAGGCGGTGACCGCGGTGGAGGCGGTGCGGCTGCGCGACAGCGGTGCCAGCGTGCAGCAGATCCGCGAGCGGCTGGAAGAACTGTTCGGCAACGTGCACGGCTACATGGTCACCCGCGACCTGTACTACATGCGCGCCCGCGCTCGCCACAAGGGCGACCGCAGCGTCGGCCTGCTCAGCGCCGCGCTGGGCAGCGCGCTGGACATCAAGCCGGTGCTGCACGGCTACAAGGGCGAGACCGGGCCGGTGGCCAAGATCAAGGGCTTCGACAACGCCGTGCAGAAGCTGTTCGGCGTGGTCGGCCAGCGCGTGCGCAACGGCCTGATGACCCCCACTGTCTGCGTCAGCTACGGCGGCGAGCTGGAGGAACTGCGTGCCCTGCCCGGCTATGCCGCGATGAAAGACCTGTGCGCCAGCCACGACGTGGCGGTATACGAGTCGGTGATGAGCCTGACCGGCATGGTCAACGTCGGCAAGGGCGCGGTGACGATCGGCTTTGCCGATGGGCCGCATCGCTTCGAATAAGCCGTTCTGGCGTACACAAGCATTGCACTGCGGCTGTGCCAGCCTTGCCGCACCTCAAGGAGACGAACCATGCCTGCGCAGTACCACATCAGCCTGCCCGACCCGTCCAAGGCCCGTGGCAACGACCCTGACCTGTCTTTCCATTCGCAGAGCGCCGGCGGTTTCGCCGATGAGCTGCAGGATGCCCTGCGCAGCGGCACCCTGTTCGAGCGCTGGAAGGCCAAGCAGGCCGACCCGGACGCCGTGGAGCCGCAGTGGGGCGTGACCGACCCGGATGCCACCGTGACCGGCGAGCAGAAGGACCTGCGCATCAACCTGGTGGCCACCACCCGCATCGACAGTGATGTGTTCAAGCAGCGCCTTCGCCTGCTGGCCGGCCACCACTGGGAACTGCGCGACGTGCGTTGAGGCGCCCGCCGACGCCCGTGTCGTGATCGACCCGGTGCCGACGGCTCCGCTCTGGTAGGCCAACCTTGGTTGGCGTCCCTGCAAATGGTTGCCAACCAAGGTTGGCAACTACCGACGACCGACGGGCATGCCCCGGGGCTACCAGCGCACCGTTCCTGCGGCTGGCACACTGCCGGAATGAGAAACAGAGATGCCATCACCAAGCCGGGTGCGCGCGGCGAGAGGAAGCTGCGCGACGCTCCACGCCGACTGCGCAACCTGCAACAGTGGGCAGGCTCCTTCAGCGGTGCGTTCCCCTCCCCAGAAGCCTCGGGCCATGAAGCCCGTTACTGGAACTACAAGATTCCCACCCGTGCCGGCCTGATCGAAGGCCCTGCCTCCACACGGGAAATCCAGCGGGCCTGCGCCCAATCGCTCATCACCGCGTGCACCAACCTGATTCAGTCACGCCCTGTTTCGCAGGCGGCCGTACGGGTGACCTGCTGCATCGCTTGGCCAGGCCTGTTCGCAAGTGAGATCTGCCTTTATCTGGACGAAGACTATTTCCAAGGGCATGTGGCCAGCTAGCGACCACCATGACGGGTTGGAACAGGAATACTGGTTCCATGGCGAGGTAGCGGACGGGCGTTGATGTACCCGTCGGGTCCACAGTACATGGCCCGGCGCACGACGTGCTCTGGTAGATGCCAAGCCGCCGGGCATGGCCCGGCGCTACCGCCACGATGGGTACCGCACCGCCCTGCCCGGTGGGTGCGTATCGCGACCGGCATGGTGGCTAGCGCCGGGCCATGCCCGGCGATTCCATGTCGTTACCAGCCGCCGCCCAGCGCGCGGTACAGCTCCACTCTCGCTATCGCCGCCGTGGCCTGGCTGTTGGCCAACGCGGCCTGGTTGTCCAGCGCGATGCGCTGGGTGCTCAGCACATCCAGCATGTCGACCACACCAGCCTGGTACTGGCGCCGCGCCGCGCCCAAGGCGGTCTCGCTCTGCGCCACCGCCACCTGCAGCTGCGCCGTGCGCTGCTGCTCGGCCGCGTAGCCATCGATGGCATCGTCCACTTCATGCCAGGCCTGCAGCACCGTCCGCTGGAACTGCAGTGCGGACTGCTGCTGTTGCAGCCGGCTCAGCGCCAGATTTGCCTTCAGCCGCCCACCCTGGAAGATCGGCAGGCTGATCGACGGGCCGATGCTGAAGCGGTGTGCATCCCAGCCATCCAGGTCATCGAGCTGCTTGGCCTGGAAACCCGCATCTCCATTCAAAGTGATGCGCGGCAGGAAGCTGGCCTCGGCCGCGCCGATGTTGGCGGTGGCCGCATGCAGCGCCGCTTCGGCACGGCGGATGTCCGGGCGGCGTTCGGCCAGGTCACTGGGCAGGCCCACGGCCACGTCGGGCAGTGCCGGCCAGTCGCTGCGCACGGCCTGCAGCTGCGCATCCAGCGCCAGCGGCGGCCTGGCCAGCAGGAACGCCAGCGCATTGCGCAGCTGCGACTGCCGGTGCCGCAGCGGCGCGACGCGGGCCTGCAGCGCGGCCACCTGCGCCGCCGCGCTCGATACCTGCAGCGTGCTGGCCACGCCCTGGCGCTGCCGCGCCTCGGTCAGCCGCTGGATGTCAGCGGCAATGCCCAGGTTGTCCTCGGTGATCGCCAGCAGCTGCGAGGTCGCGCGCAGCTGCAGGTAGGAACGGGCGGTTTCGGCCAGCAGCGCGATGCGCACGGCATGGGCATCCTCTTCGGCCATCTGCACGCGCGCGTCGGCGGCTTCCACCTGGCGGCGCACGCGGCCCCACAGGTCCAGCTCCCAGCTCAGGCCGATGCCGGCCTGGAACAGGCCGTAGTCTTCGCGGCCGGCGTTGCCGGACGGATCGCTCAGGCCCACCTCGCTGTTGCGTGCGCGCACGCCGCTGGCGCTGGCCGCCACCGAGGGCAGCCGGTCCGCGGCGCTGATGCCACGCGCCGCGCGGCTCTGCTGCACGCGGTTGGCCGCCAGTTGCAGGTCCAGGTTGGACTGCAGCACCTGCTGCGCAAGCTGGCCCAGCAGCGGATCATCGAAGCCCGCCCACCACGCCGCATCGTCGTCGAGGGTCGCAGTGGCCACGGCGTCACCCTGCCACTGTGCCGGCAGCTGGGCCTGCGGCCGTACGAAGTCCGGACCCAGGGTGCAGGCGGCCACGGCCAGGCACAGCGCCGCAGTGGCCAAGGTCTTCATCACCTGACGCGCGCTCATGCGCCCTCCCCGCCCTGCAGGTCCACACGCGCTTCCACCGACATGCCGGCGCGCAGCTGCTCCGCCAGTGGCTGGCCCGGCTCCAGCACGATCTTCACTGGGATGCGCTGCACCACCTTGGTGAAGTTGCCGGTGGCGTTCTCCGGCGCGACGGCGGCAAAGGTCACGCCGGTGGCTGGAGCAATGCTGTCGATGTGGCCGTGCAGGCGCGTGCCGGGAAACACGTCCACGGACAGCTCGACCGCCTGGCCGGCGTGCATGCGGGTCATCTGCGTTTCCTGGAAATTGGCGACCACGAAGGCACGCTGCAGCGGCACGATTGCCGCCACCGCGGTTCCCGGGGTCAGGTAGGCGCCGACGCGCACCGCACGGCGGCCGACCACACCGTCAATCGGCGCGCGCAGCTCGGTGTGGGACAGGTCAAGCTCCGCGCGTGCCTGTGCCGCCTCGGCGCGCTGCACCGCGGCCTGTGCGGACTGCACGCCGGCGGCGAGGATGCCGGTGCGCTGGCGGGCGGTGCTCAGTGCGGCCTGCACCTGCTGCAGGTGCGCATTGGCCACGACCTGCTTCGACTGCGCCTGCTGGGCGTTCTGCACGGTACCGGCACCATCGCGGGCCAGTTCGCGGTAGCGCTGCTGGTCTGCGCTGGCCAGGGTCAGCTCGGAGCGGCTGACATCGACGCTGGCCCGGGCCTGTTCGATCAGCGAATCCTGCTGGGCCAGCGCAGCGTGCGCATTGGCCAGCTGTGCGCGTGCATTGGCGAGGTCGGCGCGCGCCGCCTGCAGTGCTACCTGGTAATCGCGATCGTCGATGCGGGCCAGCACGTCGCCAGCCTTCACCATCTGGTTGTCCTGCACCTCGACGCTGCTGACAAAGCCAGCCACCTTCGGCGCAACCACGGTGAAATCGGCGTTGACGTAGGCGTTGTCGGTGCGTTGGTAGCGCCCGTCGCGCAGCAGCAGCCAGCCGCCGATGGCCAGCGCCAGCACGCCCACGGCAAGGCCGGTATTGAAGGTTGTCTTGTTGAGGCTCATGGGGAAGTCCTTGCGAAGGGGAGTCAGGCCACGGCACGTGGCGGATGGATACGGGTAGCCCACGGCAGCAGCGGCAGGCAGCCCAGGGCCACCAGCGCGACCAGCCAGTACAGGTCGGCCGAGGTCAGCGCCTGTACCTGGGCGTGCAGGCGTGCGGGCAGATCGGTGCTGGCCGGCAGCCACGGCTGGTTGCCCAGGTGGTCCACCAGCGCGGTGGAATGGAAGTGGCGCCGCGACTGCGCGACCGCGTCGAGCACGCCGCCAGCAAACACCGCGGAAAAGCCCTTGACGGTGTTGAACCAGGCCGAGGCATAGGGACCGTCCTGCGGTGCCAGGCCGGTGGTGGCCAGCAGCAGCAGCGGCAGCACCGCCATCGGCTGCGCCACCACCTGCAGCAGCTGCACCCACAGGAAGTTGTCGCGGTTCCACTGCACGTCCAGGTGCGCGCCGATGAAGCAGGCGGCGGCCAGCAGGACCAGCCCCGTCGCCTGCACCCAGCGGCAATCCACCGCACGCTGGTTCATCACGGTGGCCACCAGCGGCAGCGCGATGGCCTGCGGCAGCGCGACCCACAACAGCATCGGTGCGGTCTGCAGCGGTCGGTAACCCTGCACGCTGGCCAGGTAGCCGGACGGAATGGAGATCACCGCCAGCAGCACGAACAGCACGCCGATGCAGGTCACCAGCGAGTAACTGAGATTGCGATGGACCAGCAGCTGCAACTTGAAGAACGGCAGCGGGTGGAACCATTCATTGATGAAGAACAGCACCAGCAGGCCGCCGCCACCGCCCAGCAGCACCGTGATCAGCGGTGAATCGAACCAGTTCAGGCGCGCGCCCTGGGTCAGGCCCAGCACCAGCATGACCAGCGCGGGCAGCCCCAGGGCCAGGCCCACGCCATTGAACTGGGCGAAGCGTTCCAGCCGCAGCGGGTCCTGCGGCAGACCCCAGCCGACCATGGCCATGCCAGCCACGCAGAACGGCACGATGTGCCAGAACGCGAACTGCCAGCCGGCATGCTCGACCCACAGCGCGGCCAGCGGCGTGCCCATGCTGGGTCCGAACGTTGCCGTCAGCGCATAGCCGGCCAGACCGTACAGCTTGATGCCCGGCGGCAGGAAGCGGAGCGCCACGCTCATCAACAGCGGTGGCAGCGCGCCACCAGCGAGGCCCTGCAGCCCGCGCAGCAGCAGGAAAGTCGGCAGGTTCGGCGCCAGCGGGCACAGCACGCCCAGCAGCATGAAGGCGGCGATCATCACCAGGGCGAAGCGGCGCAGCGAAAAGGTCACGGCACACCAGGGTGCGAAGGCCATGGCGCTGACCGACATCGCGCTGTACACGCTGATGATCCAGCTGCCATCGTCGACGCTGAAGCCCATCGCGCCGCGGATATCGGCCAGCGCGACCTTGGTGACGTTTTCGTTGAAGCCCGACAGCAGCACCACCAGCAGCACGCCGCACAGGCCAACGACAATGCGGCGGTCGAACGCGGGGGCGACGGGAGCGGCCGGGGCCCGGGGCATGGCGACCGCGCTCATCGGCGGCGGCCGATCCGTGCAGCGCACGGCAGGTGAAGCGACATGGCGTGCGCTCCGTGAATGTGGGGGAGCGCAGTCTATGCAGGCCCACTGCTGCGAAAAATGGCCTGAATGCGATGCCAGCCGTGCGGCTGGCGCACGTATCCGGTAGCTGCCGAACGTTGGTCGGCGCAGGATCCTGGTAGGTGCCGACCGTTGGTCGGCACGCCCTCTGATGCAGCCGAGCGTAGGCTCGGCTCTACAGGTCGGCGTCGCACATCGTCTTGATCGCGCGGCGCAGCCAGCGATGCGCCGGATCGTTGTCCATGCGCGGGTGCCAGGCCTGCACCAGGGCCACCGTGCGCACCGATACCGGCAGCGGGAACATCCGCAGCGGCAGCCCCATGTAGGTGATGCGATCGAGCATGACGCTCGGCATCTGCGGTAGCACCAGATCCGACGATGCCGCCGCGAAGATCGCGCCATGGAAGGTGGGGATCACCATCGCCACCCGTCGGCTCAGGCCGAGCTGCGCCAGCTCATCATCGATCGGACCGTGGGCGATGCCGCGCCGCGAAACGGAGATGTGGTCGCAGGCAGCGAAACGCTCGGCGGTGATGTCCCCGTCGAACAGCGGATGATCCTCGCGCGCCGCACCCAGCAGCGCCGTGGTGAACAGGTTCTGCACCTTGGTCTCCGGCGCGTGCTTGCCGGCGGTGCTGATGAACAGGTCTATCCGGCCCTGCACCATCGCATCATCATCGGTATCGCCTTCGGGCATGAAGCGCAGCGTGCAGCGCGGCGCCTGCTGCCGGAACACCTCGCGCAGGCGGCCGCCGTAGCTGCCGATGAACACATCGTTGGCGCGGATGCTGAAGGTGTGTTCCAAGGTCTGGATGTCCACTTCGCGGCCGTCGTGGAACACACGGTGGGCCTGCTCGATCACGTCGCGCACCTGTTCGCGCAGTTCCAGCGCGCGCGGGGTCGGTGCCAGGCCGCGGCCGGCGCGTACCAGCACCGGGTCGCCCAGCGCGTCGCGGATCCGCCCCAAGGTACGGCTCATGGCCGGGGCACTGAGGTTCATGCGGCGTGCCGCCCCGGCGACGCTGCCTTCGTCCAACAGGACATCCAGGGCGAGCAGCAGGTTCAGGTCAGGCAGGGGCATGGCAGTCTCCAACAGTTGGAGTGACTCTACGACACCCTTGATCAAAGTCGATTGCATCCGGTGCAGGTATTGCCTGCGCCGCACGGCATGGGTGCACGGCGCGGCATGGGCGACCATACCCCCTGCCAAGGAGTCCCCCATGTTCACAACCCTGCTGGTCGCCCTCGACGGCGGCCCCCAGCACGACATCCTGCTGGACCTGGTCACCCGCGTCGCCGGACCACGCAGCCGCCTTCACCTGCTGTGCGTGATCGACCCGGAGTTCGCCCTGTCCGCCGATGCCAGCGATGCCGACCGCCGCGAGTACCCCGCCGCCGAACGCCAGCGGGCGAAGGCCGAAGGCCTGCTGCAGGACGCCATCGCACAGCTGCGCCAGCGTGGGGTGGACGCCCGTCCGCTGCTGCCGGCAGGCGATCCCGCCAAGGTGATCAGCACCCAGGCGCGCGAGCTGGGCGCCGACCTGATCGTGATCGGCCATCGCCAGCTGTCACGGCTGCAGCGCCTGCTGGACAGCTCGGTGGCGCAGTGGACGCTCGACCACGCGCCCTGCCCGGTGCTGGTGGAGACGCGCGGCGAGCGTTGAGATACCCGCCAGGCATGGCCCGGCGCTGCCGATCCAGCGTCCACATCAGCAGTCGATCACGCCTTCCTCGCCGCTCTCGTCGTCCAGCACCCGCGCGTGCAGGGTCACCTGGTTGCGGCCGGCGCGCTTGGCAGCGTACAGCCCGGCATCGGCATCAGCCAGCAGCTGGTCGGCGCTGGCCGTGGCCGGCGGGTGCAGGTAGGCAACACCAATGCTGATGCTGACCGGACCTTCGGGCAGGCTCAGTGACTCCACCGCCATGCGCAGCCGCTCGGCCAGCGCCAGCACGCCCGACAGCGGACTGCCCGGCACGATCACCGCGAATTCCTCGCCGCCATAGCGCGCCACGCTGTCGGCGGCGCGCCCGGCGGTGGCCTGCAGCACCGCCGCTACCGCGCGCAGGCAGCGGTCGCCGGCCGGGTGGCCGTGCTGGTCGTTGAACGCCTTGAAGTGGTCGATGTCCACCAGCAACAGCGCCAGCTCGGTGCCGCTGCGGCGGGCGCGGTTCCACTCGGCCTGCAGCACGGTGTCGAACTGCCGCCGGTTGGCCACGCCGGTCAGGCCGTCCTGGCGCGCCAGCTGGTCGAGAGTGGCCTGACCTTCCAGCAGATCAATCTGCAGCAGGGTGCTGCGCAGGCCGAAGCCCAGCGTGGCCACTACGAACCCGGCCAACGCCAGCGGCCGCGCGTGGTCCACCACCAGGGTGCCGACCACCAGCAGCAGCAACGGCAGGATCATCGGCCCACCGGCCTGCACCAGCCGCGACAGGCGCGGGTGCAGCACCCGCCCCGGCACCGGGGACTGGCGCAGGGCCAGCACCGCCAGCAGCAGGAACGGCACGTCGATCAGCAGGTCGTTGTAGGCACCGAAGGACTGCTCGGCGGTGTAATGGTTGATGTAGTACGCCACCATCAGGTAGCCCAGCGCATACAGCGCCAGCGCTCGGAAGAACGCACGACGCTCGGACACGTCGCCGGCCAGCCAGCGCACCACGGCAAAGGCGGCGATACACAGGTTCTGGATATCGAACATGTGCTGCATGTTGGCCATCGCCTGATCATCGATGTCGATGCGGTCGGCGAAGGACTGGGTGTGCACGAAGAAGAGCACGCCCAGCAGGGCGGCCATCAGCCCGTCGATGAGGCTGATGGTCCAGCGCTCGCGGCGTGCCCGGGCCAGGATGAAGACCAGCGGCACGCCGTACAGCACGTACAGCAGCAAGCTGGCGCTGGGGGTGATGTTGGAGCGGCCGGCGCTGAGCGCATCCACCATGTTGAAGCCCATGCCACCGGCCCACAGCAGCAGGGCCAGCGCGGTGGCACGCCAGCCCAGCGCCGCACGGTCGCGCTGGGCCCGCCACAGGCACGCGGCCGCGGCCAGCAACGGTGCCGCGGTCAGGAAGGCGAATGACCCGCCACCGGCCGTCCCAGGCCAGAACGCCACGACCAACCCGTGACACAGCACGTACAGCAGCGCCAGCACGACCGGCATGCACTTCCCCCATCCGTAAGGCCGTATGCGCGCACCATAGCGCAGCCCGCGGCCACTGCGGCGTGATCCGCTTTGGAAAAACCGGATCGGCGACGCTCGTGGGACCGCCGGGAAGCCGCTGGGCTGCCGCGGCCTGTAAAATGCGCAGATCCCCCCAACCTGGCGAGCGCGTCCGCGCCGGCCGCCCCGAGATCCCGTGAAAACCCCCGAAGCACTGCGCGCGCTGATCGACGACGGCGTGATCGATGAAGTACTACGCCCGCTCAAGAGCGGCAAGGAAGCGGCCGTGTACGTGGTACGCAGCGGCGACGACGTGCGCTGCGCGAAGGTCTACAAGGACATGGCCCAGCGCAGCTTCCAGCAGCGCGTGCAGTACCAGGAAGGGCGCAAAGTGCGCGGCAGCCGCGAAGCGCGTGCGGTGGGCAAGGCCAGCAAGTACGGCCGCAAGCAGCAGGAAGCGGCCTGGAAGAACACCGAGGTGGACGCGCTGTACCTGCTGCGCGATGCCGGCGTGCGCGTGCCCGAGCCGTACGGTTACTACCACGGCGTGCTGGTGATGGAGCTGGTCACCGATGCCGACGGGTTCTCCGCCGCCCGCCTGGGCGAGGTGGAGCTGGAACCGGAGCAGGCCCGCCAGTTCCACCAGACCCTGGTCCGGCAGGTGGTGCGCATGCTGTGCTGCGGCCTGATCCATGGCGATCTCTCGCCGTACAACGTGCTTGTCGGTCCCGATGGCCCGGTGGTGATCGATTTCCCCCAGGTGGTCAGTGCAGGCGGCAACAACGCCGCACGCAGCATGCTGCTGCGGGATGTGAACAACCTCACCGCCTACCTGGGCCGCTTTGCACCCGAACTGCTGGACACCTGGTACGGCGAGGAAATGTGGGGGCTGTTCGAGGCTGGCAGCCTGCTGCCGGACAGTGAACTCACCGGCACCTTCGTGCACGATGAATCCACCATCGACCTGGACAGCGTGCGCCATGCCATCAACGATGCGCGCGAAGAAGCCCTGATCCGCCAGCAGGGCCGTGAGGCGGCGGAAGAAGACGACCTGTAGCCGCCTGCTTCCGTAGAGCCGAGCCCACGCTCGGCTGCTCGGGTGCCCAGCCGAGCATGGGCTCGGCTCTACGACTCAGGCCTTCAGCGCGCGGGCGTGGTGGGCGACGTGCTCGCCGATGAAGCTGGCGATGAAGTAATAGCTGTGGTCATACCCCGGCTGCAGCCGCATGGTCAGCGGGTGGCCAACGGCATCGCAGGCCTGCTGCAGGCGTTCGGGCTGCAGCTGGTTCTGCAGGAACTCATCGGCATCGCCCTGGTCGACCAGCAGCGGCAGGCGCTCGCTGGCGGTGGCCACCAGCGCGGTGGCATCCCACTGCGCCCACTCGGCCGGGTTGTCGCCCAGGTAGGCAGTGAACGCCTTGTGGCCCCACGGCACCTGGCTCGGCGCCACGATCGGCGAGAACGCCGAGACGCTGCGGTAGCGGCCCGGGTTGCGCAGCGCCAGCACCAGCGCACCGTGCCCACCCATCGAATGGCCACTGATCGCGCGCGCATCGCTGGCCGGGAAGTTCGCTTCGATCAGCGCCGGCAGTTCGTGCACCACGTAGTCGTGCATGCGGTAGTGCTTCGCCCACGGCTGTTCGGTGGCGTTGAGATAGAAGCCCGCGCCCTTGCCCAGGTCGTAGCCTTCGGCATCGGCCACGTCATCGCCTCGCGGGCTGGTGTCCGGCGCCACCAGGATGACGCCATGCTCGGCGGCGTAGCGCTGCGCGCCAGCCTTGGTGATGACGTTCTGCTCGGTGCAGGTCAGTCCGCTCAGCCAGTACAGCACCGGCAGTGTCTGCGTGGCCGCCTGCGGCGGCAGGTACACGGCGAACTGCATGTCGCAGCCCAGCGTGGTCGAGTGATGGCGGTAGACGTCCTGCCAGCCGCCGAAACAGGCGCGGTGTTCGATGCGTTCCATGGAGTGCTCCCAGCGGCGGCAGGCACGCGGCCTGCCGCCTGGCGTGATTCAGAAGTGGACGACCGAGCGGATCGACTTGCCTTCATGCATCAGGTCGAAGGCTTCGTTGATCTTGTCCAGGTCCATGGTGTGGGTGACGAACGGGGCCAGTTCGATATCGCCCTTCATCGCGTCTTCCACCATGCCCGGCAGCTGGCTGCGGCCCTTCACGCCGCCGAAGGCGGTGCCCATCCACTTGCGGCCGGTGACCAGCTGGAACGGACGGGTGGAGATCTCCTGGCCGGCACCGGCCACGCCGATCACCACGCTCTGGCCCCAGCCACGGTGCGCGCATTCCAGCGCCGCACGCATCACGCTGGTGTTGCCGATGCACTCGAAGCTGTGGTCCACGCCCCAGGTGGTCATTTCAACGATGACCTGCTGGATCGGCTTGTCGAAGTCCTTCGGGTTGATGCAGTCGGTGGCACCGAATTCGCGGGCCAGCTCGAACTTGGACGGGTTGGTGTCCACCGCGATGATGCGGCCGGCCTTGGCCTGGCGCGCACCCTGGATGACCGCCAGGCCGATGCCGCCCAGGCCGAACACGGCCACGCTGTCGCCTTCCTGCACCTTCGCGGTGTTGTGAACCGCGCCGATGCCGGTGGTGACACCGCAGCCGAGCAGGCAGACGTGTTCCGGGTTCGCTTCCGGATTGATCCTGGCCAGCGAGACCTCGGCCACGACCGTGTACTCGCTGAAGGTCGAGCAGCCCATGTAGTGGTAGATCGGCTCGCCGTTGTAGCTGAAGCGGCTGGTGCCGTCGGGCATCACGCCCTTGCCCTGGGTGGCACGCACCGACACGCACAGGTTGGTCTTGCCGCTCTTGCAGAACAGGCACTCGCCGCACTCGGCGGTGTACAGCGGAATCACGTGGTCGCCCGGCTTGACGCTGGTCACGCCCTCGCCCACTTCCACCACGATGCCGGCGCCTTCATGGCCCAGCACCACCGGGAACAGGCCTTCCGGATCATCGCCGGACAGGGTGAACGCATCGGTGTGGCAGACACCGGTGTGGGTGATCTTGACCAGCACTTCGCCGGCCTTCGGCGGGGCGACGTCGATCTCGACGATCTGCAGCGGCTGGCCGGGACCAAAGGCGACGGCGGCACGGGATTTCATGGCGGACTCTCCAAAAGACAGGCAGTAACAGGATGGGCGGCGCTATGTTGCGCCGTTGTTTATTTCAGGTATGAGCGGATCAGCCCGCTCATCTCGCGCACGCGTTCGGCGCGTTGCTCATCGGATGTGGCCGGCTGGCCGAATTCCTCGCGCAGGTGGGCTTCCATCACCTCGGACATCAGCCCGTTGACCGCGCCACGGATGGCCGCGATCTGCTGCAGCACCGGCCCGCAGTCGGCGCCGGCCTCCAGCGCGCGGTCCAACGCATCGCACTGGCCGCGGATGCGGCGCACGCGGGCGAGGACCTTCTTCTTTTCTTCGGGGGAATGCGGCATGGCGGGCCACCTGCGGAACTATACTGGGGGATAGTATACAGGAGGACCCAGCCTGACGCTATTGGCTCGCTTGCCGCCTGCGATGACCTGCCCGTGCGCCTTGGAATATCAATGACTTATGAAGAGCCTCGATTGCACTGCGGACGCAGCTGCCAATCTGTCACCTTGGACACATGTCGGAGCGTCGAATGGGCGTTGGCATTGAACTGGGAAGCATCACCGATGAAATCGGCAGCGACGCGTTTCTTTATGCCTTTTTCTCCACCATAACCGGCAACCTGGAACCTGCCGGCTGGGGAACCCGCTTCCCGATCATCATGCACACGCTTTACGGTGGAACGCTGCCGCAGAAGGATGCTGCTGGCGCACTTGCCGAGATCTGGACCATCCGCAATGAACTCGCCGATCTGTCTCCCCAAAGGATCATCTGGTCGTTCGAAGACCGGACGTTGCAACCGCCATGGTCAAGCAACATCTCGACTGGCATCAGCAACCTTGCGGATTACTTTGTCACCGCGGACGGTCGGGACCTCACCATGCTTTTGATTGAGGTCCTGGAAGAACTGGCTGGCGGGGGCAAAGCGAGCGCGCGGATCGTCAGCTACTAAGCTTCATCGAAGACGCGTTCAATCGAACGCGCCTGCCGCGGCCAGCCGGGTCAGTTCATCCACCACGAAGCGCACTTTGGGCCGCAGGTGGCGGGTCGGCGGCCACAGCGCGTGGATCTCGATGTGCCGCTGCATGCAGTCATCCAGCACCGACTGCAGCGCCCCGGACTGCAGGTGCCGGCGGACCAGCGAGACCGGCATCTGGCAGATGCCGAGCCCGGCAATGGCACCATCGATCACCGCATCACCGTCGTTGAGCTGGTAGGTGCCACTGGGAACGAAGGGCGCATGCTCGCCTTCCGGCCCGATCCGCCAGGCCACCGGCTGCCCGTGCCGGAACCCCACGATGCTGCGGTGCGCACGCAGGTCCTCGATGGTCTGTGGCACGCCGTGCGCCTGGAGGTAGGACGGCGCGGCGCAGGTGACCAGGCGTTGGCTGCCCAGCCGGCGTGCCACCAGGTGCTCGGCCTGCTGCAGGCCACCAAAGCGGATCAGCAGGTCAATGCCTTCCTCGATCGGGTCGACGAAATGGTCGGTGAAGGTCACCGTCAGCTGCAGGTCCGGGTACTGCTGGCAGAGCTTCAGCAGCACCGGCATCACCACCAGGCGGCCGAAAGACGAGGGCATGTCGATGCGCAGGCGTCCGCTGGGCAGATGCGCGGCCGACCCCAGGCAGGCCTCGGCGGCGGAGATCTCATCCAGCGCGGCCGCACACGAGGCGTAGTAGGCCTCACCGTCGGTGGTCAGCGAGATTCGCCGGGTGGTGCGGTGGAACAGGCGCACGCCCAGCCGCGCCTCCAGCCGGGCGATGGCCTTGCCCACCGCCGAGCGCGAGATGCCCAGCGCTTCGGCCGCCTCGGTGAAGGTGCCGGCGCGCGCCGTGGTGACGAAGGTCACCAGGCCATTCAAGGATTCCACGGGCAGCATCTGCAGCCTCCATTGGGGACACGATGTCCCACCAAGAGGGAAATCGAAGCTCTTTATGTGCTTCGATGTCAACTCCATCCTGTGTACATGGCGCCACGGGCGCCCTCCCCCACACCGAGATGACCGAGATGACCGACCTGCTGTTCCGCCCCTTCGACCTGGCGGGTACCCCGCTGCACAACCGCATCGCCATGGCGCCGATGACCCGTGCCCGCAACCCGGGCGCCGTGGCCAACGAGCTGACCGCGCAGTACTACCGTCAGCGCGCCAGCGCCGGCCTGATCATCAGCGAAGGCACGCCGGTCTCGCCGCAGGGCCAGGGCTACATCGACGTGCCGGGCATCTGGTCGGCCGAACAGGTGGCGGGCTGGAAGCTGGTGACCGACGCGGTCCACGCCGCGGAGGGCACGATCTTCGCCCAGCTGTGGCACGTCGGCCGCATGTCGCACAGCTCGCTGCAGCCCGACGGCGGCCAGCCGGTCAGCGCCGGTACGCGTGCGGTCGGCAGCGACCCGCGCAACTTTGCCTTCGTGTACCTTGATGACGGCAGCCGCGGCCGCGTCGATCCGACCCCGCCGCGCGCCCTGCGCACCGATGAAGTGCCGGGCATCGTCAGCGACTTCGTGCGTGGCGCGGAAAATGCCATCGCCGCCGGCTTCGACGGCATCGAACTGCACGCTGCCAACGGCTATCTGTTCGAGCAGTTCCTCAACCCGCTCACCAACGATCGGCAGGACCTCTACGGCGGTTCGCTGCGCAACCGCGCACGGCTGATCCTGGACACCGTCGATGCGCTGGCAGCAGGCATCGGCGCGCATCGCGTCGGCGTGCGCCTGGCACCGAACAGCCAGGTCTTCGACATGCCGGCGTATGCCGAAAACGAGGCAAGCTACCTGTACCTGGCCGAAGAACTGGGCAAGCGCGGGCTGGCCTACGTGCATCTGAATGACAACTACCTGCGCGGCGAGCGCGCCATCGGCGAAGACTTCCTGAAGGCCTTCAAGCAGGCCTACGGCGGCACGGTGCTGCTGGCCGGCGGCATGACCCGTGAGTACGCCCTGCGCCTGGTCGACGATGGCACGATCGACATCGCCGCCTTCGGCCAGCCGTTCATCGCCAACCCGGATCTGGTCGAGCGCCTGCAGCAGGACATCGCGCTGGCCGCGCCGGATCGCGACACCTACTACGGTGGTGGCCGCGAGGGCTATCTGGATTACCCGGCAGCAAGCTGATCGAGCATGGGTTCGGAGCCCTTTCCAACGGAAAGGGTTCTGACCGTTGGTTCGGCCAAGAAGGGGTCAGAGCCGCGCTGCGCGCGGATCCGACCCCGGCCTTCAAGCGCCCTCGCGCACGTAAGCGAACGACTCGTCCAGCCGCGGGAAGCCGATCACCTGCTTCACCAGCGCCTGCGCTTCCTCGTCGCTGATCCGCCCTGCGGCGATGTCATCGGTGCGGGCAAACAAGGCCTCCAGCGCCCTCCCCTGGTCGTCGCGCAACCAGCCGCGATGGCTGCCCAGCCAAGCCTGCAGGTTGGCGGCCAGATCACCTTCGACCAGCGTCGTGTACTCCGCTTCCAGTTCCGCCACCGCCTCGACCATCTTGCGGAACAGGAAGTCCTGCAGGTTGGCGGCCAGCACGTCGGCACGGTCGTCGTCGTGGCAAACCAGCAGCACCGGCGCTTCGGCGAACCCCGGCGCATTGGTCCAGAAGCAATAGGTATCGCCGCCACCACTGCGCGCGAACGGCAGCAACTGCAGGTCCTTGCGCAGCGGGTTGTAGTGGTCCTCGGCAGTCAGGTCTTCCCACGCTTCGCGCAGTTCGCTCCGTTCGATCGGCTCGAACTCATTGGCGTGCAGCAGCAGTGGCGGCTGCGCCAGCAGGGTGGGAAACACTTCGCGGAACCACGGGTTGCCCAATGCACCCCAGTCGCTGCGCCCTTCGGCGGCGATCTGATGAAACAGCGGCGGAAAGGCCTGGCCGGTGGCCTGTTCGATATCGGAAAGCGTGCTCATGGAGGTCCCTGTCGAAAGCAGCCACCTACCTTGCCTGAATTCACCCGGCACATGAATCCGCAGCCTGCTCCAGCAGGTCTAGACTGCGTGCAACCGGCCGCCGCAGATCCCTGCCATGGACTCCCTGCCCGCACCTTCATCGTCAACATCGATGTGCCCGACCTGGCCGCTGCCGAAGCGTTCTACGTTGCGGCCTTCGGCCTGCGCGTCGGCCGCCGGCTGGGGACCAACGCGCTTGAACTGCTCGGTGGTCCCACCCCGCTGTACCTGCTGCAGAGTGATGCGGGCAGCGTGGCCACCGACGAAGGCGACGTGCGCGATTACGAGCGGCATTGGACGCCGCTGCACCTGGATTGGGTGGTGGAAGACATCAACGTCGCGTTGTCACGCGCAGTGGCCGCCGGCGCGGTCATCGAACTGCCGGTGAGCAAACGCCGCTGGGGACGGCTGGCAGTGCTGGCCGATCCGTTCGGGCATGGGTTCTGCCTGATCCAGTTCGTCGGCCTGGGGTATGACGCGCTGGTGGAGTGAGTGACCACACGGGTGGGTGCCGACCGTTGGTCGGCACTGCATCCCGCCTCACTCCCGCAGCATATCCACGAACGCGCGCAACGCCGACGACATCTGCCGCTGCTTCGGGTAATACAGCACGAAGCCGGGAAACGGCTCGCTCCAGTCCTGCAGCACCGCCACCATCCGCCCGGCCTCGATATGCGGGCGCGCGGCATCTTCCAGCACGTAGGCCAGGCCGAAACCATCGAGCACCGCGCGGATGATGGTGGTCTGCTCGCTCAGCGTCAGCCGCCCGCGCACGTCGATTTCCAGCGACTGCCCATCGCGATCGAACTGCCACTTGTACAGGTGCCCGCTGGCGAAACGGAAGCGGATGCATTCGTGCTGCAGCAGGTCGCGCGGGTGCTGCGGCGCCGGGTGCTGGCCCAGGTACTCCGGCGAGGCCACGATCATGCCATGCAGGGCCGGTCCCAACGGCACCGCCACCATGTCCTCGGGCACGAACTCATGCAGGCGCACGCCGGCATCGAAGCCGTCGGCGACGATGTCGACCAGCCCGTCGTTTTCGGTCAGCTCCAGCCGCACATCCGGATGCGCGCGCAGGAAGCGGGTCAGCCGCGGCCCGAGCTGGGTCGGTACCGCAGCACGCGCCGCGTTGATGCGCAGCAGCCCGGTCGGGCTGTCCCTGAACTGGTTCATCTCTTCCAGCGCGTCGTGCACCTGGCCCAGCGCCGGCTGCAGCCTGTCCAGCAGGCGCTGCCCGGCCTCGGTCAGGGCCACGCTGCGGGTGGTGCGGTGAAACAGCCCCACGCCCAGCCGCTCTTCCAGCGCGCGGATCGCATAGCTCACCGCCGAGGTCGACAGGGTCAGTTCGCCGCCGGCCTTGCGGAAGCTGCGGTGGCGGGCCACGGCAGCGAAGGCGGCCAGGTGGGAGAGATTGTCAGAGGCCATTGTGCAGTGTGCCTTGATGAATCATGCCGATATCCGGGCTTTGTACCCCGGTACGAGGGGCGTATTGTAAAGCGCCTTTCGACAAACCCCGCCAAGGATTCCCCATGTCCCTCGCCCATGGTTATGCGGTACGCACCAACACCGCCCCGCTCGAGCCCTTCACCTTCGAACGTCGCGCCGTCGGCGCCAACGACATCCGCATCGAAGTGCTGTACAGCGGCATCTGCCATTCCGACTTGCACCAGGCCCGCGACGATTGGGGCGGCGCCGAGTACCCGATGGTGCCGGGCCACGAGATCATCGGCCGCGTGGTCGAAGTCGGCCCGTCCGTCACCACCCTGAAGGTCGGCGACTTCGCCGGCGTCGGCTGCATGGTCGATTCCTGCCGCCACTGCGATGCCTGCGACCACGACCTGGAGCAGTACTGCGAAAAGGGCCCGACCTACACCTACAACAGCCACGACCGCAACACCGGCGAGCTGACCATGGGCGGTTACTCCGACCACATCGTGGTCGAGCAGCGCTTCGTGGTGAAGGTCTCTGAAAAGCTGGACCTGAAGGCCGCCGCGCCGCTGCTGTGCGCCGGCATCACCACCTACTCGCCGCTGCGCCACTGGAAGGTCGGCCCGGGCCAGAAGGTGGGCGTGATCGGCCTGGGTGGCCTCGGCCACATGGGCGTGAAGTTCGCCAAGGCGATGGGCGCCACCGTGGTGATGATCACCACCACCCCGGAAAAGGGTGCCGATGCCAAGCGCCTGGGCGCCGACG